>ENA-ORCW01000012-ORCW01000012.1-marine-metagenome-genome-assembly--contig:-NODE-12-length-418171-cov-6.979308_pt1 | contig 418171 bp, 356 predicted proteins | sample MGYA00237784_ERZ508517 | MGnify/ENA primary metagenome ERZ508517 (study PRJEB26187, sample SAMN06268979) | marine metagenome | isolation source: Tt ae E1 feedstock associated aerobic enrichment on... | reverse complement strand
TGGGTGAAGCCCACCTGCTTGACTTCGCGGAAGTTGAACGTGTCCACGATCAGCTCCGGATACTGCCGGCGCAGGATATCGTGGCCCTTGCGGCCCACGGTCAGGATCTTGACCGTCTTGCCCTGAGCGATGAGCTTCTGGGCATGGTCACGGGCCAGGCGCGCGATGGACGAGTTGAACCCGCCGGCCAGGCCGCGCTCGCCGGTGGCAACCACCAGCAGATGCACCTGGTCCTTGCCCGTGCCGCCAAGCAGCACCGGAGCGTTTTCCTGTCCATCATAGACGGCACCAAGCGCGGCCAAGACCTTGCCCATGCGCTCGGCATAGGGACGGGCGGCCTCGGCGGCTTCCTGGGCGCGACGGAGCTTGGCCGCCGCGACCATCTGCATGGCCTTGGTGATCTTCTGGGTCGATCTGACCGAGTCGATCCGATTTTTTAGGTCCTTTAGCGACGGCATTGCCTGTCGTCTCCTTCAGGGCTTAAGCCGCGTAGGTCTTCTTGATTTCGTGCAGAGCCGACTTCAGCTTGGCGCGCGTGTCATCGCTCAAGGCTTTTTCGGTGGCGATGGTCTTCAAGAGATCGGCGTGCTTGGAGCGCATGTTCGAAAGCACGTGCTTTTCGAAATCCTGCACCTTGTTCACGGGAATGGTGTCGAGATAACCCTGACTACCGGCAAAGATCACCGCAACCTGCTCTTCGGTCTTGAGCGGGCTGAACTGCGGCTGCTTGAGCAGCTCGGTCAGGCGCGCACCGCGGTTCAGCATGCGCTGGGTTGCAGCGTCAAGATCCGAACCGAACTGGGCAAAGGCGGCCATTTCGCGGTACTGCGAAAGTTCACCCTTGAGCGAACCGGCAACCTGCTTCATCGCCTTGATCTGGGCCGAACCGCCAACGCGGGACACCGAAAGACCAACGTTCACGGCCGGGCGGATACCCTGGAAGAACAGATTGGTTTCCAGGAAGATCTGGCCGTCGGTGATCGAGATCACATTGGTCGGGATATAGGCCGACACGTCGTTGGCCTGGGTTTCAATAACCGGCAGCGCGGTCAGCGAACCAAGACCATGGTCTTCGTTCATCTTGGCGGCGCGCTCGAGCAGGCGGGAGTGCAGGTAGAACACGTCGCCCGGATAGGCTTCGCGACCCGGTGGACGGCGCAACAGCAGCGAAAGCTGGCGATAGGCAACGGCCTGCTTGGTCAGATCGTCATAGGCGATCACGGCATGCTTGCCGCTGTCGCGGAAATACTCGCCCATGGCGCAGCCGGCGAACGGTGCCAGGAACTGCATGGGAGCGGAGTCGGAAGCGGTCGCGGCGACAACGATCGAGTATTCGAGCGCGCCACGCTCCTCCAGAACCTTCACGAGCTGCGCAACCGTGGAGCGCTTCTGGCCGACGGCGACATAGACGCAGTAGAGCTTCTGGCTCTCGTCGTCACCGTCGTTGAGCGGCTTCTGGTTGAGGAAAGTGTCAAGAACGATGGCGGTCTTGCCGGTCTGGCGGTCGCCAATGATCAGCTCGCGCTGGCCGCGGCCGATCGGGATCAGAGCGTCGACGGACTTGAGACCGGTCGACATCGGCTCGTGAACCGACTTGCGGGGAATGATGCCCGGTGCCTTCACATCGACGCGGGCGCGCTTCTTGGCCTTGATCGGGCCCTTGCCGTCGATCGGATTGCCAAGTGCATCGACGACGCGGCCGAGCAGCTCCGGACCGACCGGTACGTCCACGATGGCGCCCGTGCGCTTCACCGTGTCGCCTTCCTTGATGTCACGGTCGCTACCGAAGATAACGACGCCGACATTGTCGACTTCCAGGTTGAGCGCCATGCCGCGGATCCCGCCGGGGAACTCCACCATCTCACCGGCCTGGACATTGTCCAACCCGTAAACGCGGGCGATGCCGTCGCCCACGGAGAGCACCTGGCCAACTTCTGAAACTTCGGCTTCCTTGCCGAAGTTCTTAATCTGGTCCTTCAGAATTGCGGAAATTTCCGCCGCACGGATATCCATCAGCCGACCTCTTTCAGTGCAAGCTTGAGCGAATTGAGTTTGGTTTTGAGCGATGTGTCGATCTGGCGCGAGCCCATCTTGACCACAAGCCCGCCGAGAATGGAGGGGTCAACGGAGACGTTGACCAGAACTTCCTTGCCGGCCACTGCCTTGAGGGCGGCTTTCAGTTCCTTTTCCTGAGTGGCGTTGAGCGCATGCGCCGCGATCACGTCAGCTGTCGTCTCGCCGCGATCTTCCGCCGAGATCTGGCGGAATGCGCGGATCATCTGCGGAACGGCGAACAGGCGCCGGTTCTTCGCGACGACGCGCAGGAAATTGCCGACCAAGCCCTTAATTCCGGCTTTATCGAGCACCGCGCCGACCGCCTTGAGCTGGTCGTCGGCGGAAAAGACCGGGCTCTCGACCAGGCGCTGGAGATCGTCGCTGCCTTCAAGAAGTTTCTCGAAACGGTCGAGGTCGCGCTCGACTGTGGAAATCGCCTTGGCTTCCTTCGCCAGTTCGAAAAGCGAACCAGCGTAGCGCCCTGCCATTCCGGAAATCATGGAGCCAGATTGTGCCACGGGATGGTCTTCTCTCACGCCTAGAAGGCCATAGATTTTCTGCTGGAGCGCCGAGCCCGGGCTAAATCTCTGACCTGATTGAATTTTTCCCCTCGCAAAAAGACATAGGACATGCCTTCCTGCTGAAAGCCGATTGCCGTCTAGCACAGGCTTCCGAGAGTCGCAACACGCATAGCCCCCGCCAAAACGGCTGCTTTGTCGCAGTTTCGACGCGCTAAGGCTGCGTCAGGCTACAAATCCCATCACGAAGGCCAGCGGAAACACCGCCAGAACGAGCGACAGCGCCAGGAAAACCCAACTATAAACCGCCTTCGCACCGTCGGAGAGCATGGATATCAAACAGCCGAAAACGGAAACACCCCAAGCCGCCCCGAGCGCCAGATAGATGAAGGGCTGCGCGAGCGTCACCGCCGCCAGGCCAAAGCCGATATAGAAACCGCCAATGATGGCGCGGGGCACCACGAGCATTTCCGTGCGCTCGGCAGCCGGCTGCAACCGGAACAGGCGTAGCGCCAGCCGAGGCATGAACATGACGAACAGGCCGATAAGGATCGTCGCTGCCGCCGCCAACCAGGCCAGCCATTCGCCCTGACTTACCGGCCAGGGAAAGGAGAACTGCATTTGAAACCCCCTTTTTTCGATCGCGGACGCTTAGGTCCGCTTCAAGTTTAGGCTCTCTTACCCCGTTTCAGACCCAGGGCGGCATAGCCGGCCGCCACACTTCACAAGAAACTCTGTGGATCTATGTCCACCTGCACGCGTACCGAGCCGCGCGGTTTGGGTCCCGCCTTGATCATGTCACGCAGGAAGCCCTGCAAATCGCAGCGGCGCGTGCCCTGCACCAGAAGCCGGAAACGGTGTCGCCCCGCCACGAGCGCCAGCGGTGCCTCCGCCGGCCCCAGAACGTCGACCTCATCGGCCCGCGGGGCCGCACGTCGCAGATCACGCGCGTGGCCTTCCGCCTCCTGCCGCGTGACGGCGCTGACGATGATGCCCGCGAGCCGGCCGAAAGGTGGTAGCCCGGCGCGTTCACGCTCGGCGATCTCGCGGTCGTAAAAAGCCTCCGCGTCACCGGTCACGATGGCGCGCATGACCGGGTGTTCCGGTTGATAGGTCTGCAACAATCCAAGACTTTTGCGGCCGGATCGCCCGGCACGACCGGTCACCTGTGCCAGAAGCTGAAAGGTGCGCTCGGCCGCGCGCGGGTCGCCATTGGCCAGCCCCAGATCCGCATCCACCACACCCACCAGCGTCATGCCGGGAAAATTGTGCCCCTTGGCCACAAGCTGCGTGCCGATGATGATGTCGGCTTCACCTTTGGCAATGGCCTCCAGTTCCAGCCGCAGCCGCTTCACGCCCCCCATCATGTCGGAGGAGAGCATGATGGTGCGCGCATCGGGGAAGAGCTGGTCCACCTCTTCGGTAATTCGCTCCACCCCCGGCCCGCAGGCCACCAGATGATCGAGCGTGCCGCATTCCGGGCAGGCCTCGGGCCGTGGTTCATTGTAGCCGCAGTGATGACAGACAAGCTGCCGGCGAAAACGGTGCTCCACCAGCCAGCTCGAACAGTCAGGGCACTGGAAGCGGTGCCCACACACCCGGCACAAGGTCAGCGGCGCATAGCCACGGCGGTTGAGAAACAGAAGCGACTGTTCGCCGCGCGCCAGCGTCTTCTTCATCTCCTCGATCAGCACCGGCGAAAGAAAACCGCCACGCTGAGGAGCCGCCTTGCGCATGTCGATGGTGGCCAGATCCGGCAGTGCGGCATCGGCAAAGCGCGAGGAAAGCACGATGCGCTCATAGCGGCCCTGATTGGCGTTGACCCGGCTTTCTAGCGATGGCGTTGCAGACGCAAGCACCACCGGAAATCCGCCGATATGCCCGCGCACCACGCCCATGTCGCGCGCATTGTAGAAGACACGGTCTTCCTGCTTATAGGCAGGGTCGTGCTCTTCGTCGATCACGATCAGACCAAGCTCGCGAAAGGGCAGAAAGAGCGCCGAGCGCGCGCCCGCCACCACCCGCAACTGCCCTTCGGCCACCTGCCGCCAGACGCGTTCGCGCTTCTTCGGCGCCAAATCGGAATGCCATTCGGCCGGCTTGGCGCCGAACCGGTCGTGAAAACGTTCCAGAAAGGCCTGCGTCAGCGCGATTTCGGGAATGAGAATAAGAACCTGTTTGCCGCTTTCGAGGGCTGACGCGACAGCCTCGAAATAGACTTCCGTCTTGCCCGAGCCCGTCACGCCGTCAATGAGGGTGACGCTAAAGGCATCGTCACCCGCCTTTTTCCTGAGGTGTTCCGCTGCCTCCGCCTGTCCGTCGGTCAAAGTGGCGCGCCCGAAGGTCGGATCGGGCGCGGCCACGAGAGGACGCGGCGGGATCGATACCGTCTCGAACACGCCCTGCGCGCGCAGACCGTCGATCACGCTGGAAGACACGCCTGCAGCGTGTGCAAGACCGGGTCGCGTCCAGGCTTGGCCGTCGGCGGCCATTTCCATCACCCGTCCGCGCGCTGCGGTCAGCCGATCGGGTCCCATGCCTTCCACAAGCCGCAACCCTTCGGTGGGCGGTTCGGGATCGAACGCCGCCGGGGCGCGCAAGAGCATCCGCGCCACCATGCCGGGCGGCGAAAGCGTGTAACCCGCAACCCAGTCCACGAAACGACGCATCTCTTCGGAGATCGGCGGACAATCGAACACCTCGGTGATTGCCCGCAGCTTCTTCGCCGCCACCGCCTCGCCCGGCCCGTCCCAGACGATGCCCGCCACCTCGCGCGGCCCCAGCGGCACACGCACGATGGAGCCCGGCTCCACGCGCATGTCCTCCGGCACCGCGTAGGAATAGGGGCGCTCTGCCGGCATCGGCACCATGACCGGGACCACATTGCTCAATGGCGAATCTTTTGTCATCGGGCGTGACCTTGCCCTGTTCTTGCATTAGAGCAAAGAGCGAACATATGGAGGGTGAGACTGCATCCTCTCAATCCCGCCTTCGGACTGCCCAAGGAGTTTGCCATGAAGTTCTTCGTCGACACCGCCGACGTAAACGAAATCCGCGAGTTGAGCGACACCGGTCTGCTCGATGGCGTCACCACCAACCCGTCGCTGATCATGAAGTCGGGCCGCGACATCATGGAAGTGACCAAGGAGATCTGCGACATCGTCGACGGTCCGGTTTCGGCGGAAGTGACCGCCACCGATTTCGACGGCATGATGAAAGAGGCTGAAACTCTTTCCAGAATCGCAGACAATATCTGCATCAAGGTGCCGCTCACCATGGACGGACTCAAGGCCTGCAAGGCGATCACCTCTTCGGGCCGTCTCGTCAATGTCACGCTGTGCTTCTCGGCCAACCAGGCCCTGCTCGCCGCCAAGGCAGGCGCGACGTTTATCTCGCCCTTCATCGGCCGTCTGGACGACATGGGCATCGACGGCATGGATCTGATCGCCGAGATCCGGACCATCTATGACAATTACGACTTCAGCACCGAAATCCTCGCCGCTTCGATCCGTTCGGTGAACCATGTGAAGCAGGCCGCCCTGATCGGCTCCGACGTGGCGACCGTTCCGCCATCCGTTCTCAAAGCGCTGGTCAAGCATCCGCTTACCGACAAGGGCCTGGAAGCGTTCCTGGCCGACTGGGCGAAGACCGGCCAGAAGATCGGCTGAAGCCTCTGAATCTTAAAACAACACGGTGCGGAATAGGCACCGCCAACGATGCCTCTTCTCCCCGCAAACGGGGAGAAGAAAGCCGTCATGAAGTTGCACGCGTGCAATCGATGCGCTTTGGCGATCAGGAGTCTTATCCCTCGAAGGCTGTTCGAGGATCCGCGCGCAACCGATGCACGGTATGCTCCTGAAGGCGTGCGGCCACATCTCCCGGTTCGCCTTCCTCCAACGCCTCCGGCATGATCGGCTTGCCGATCACCATGTTGATTGCCCGGCCCTTCTTGTTCAGAAGCTCGTGGAACAGCGTCATGTCGCGCAGTTCGGTCGAATAGCGTGAGAGCAGATAGAACAGGCCCGAATTGCGCGCCGTCATGTTCATCGGCACCACCGGAACCTGATAACGCCGCGCCAGCGCGACAATCGAAGACTGCCAGGGACGCTCCGTTAGCTTGTCCTTGTCCCAAAAGGCGATTCGCCCAGACGGGAACAGCACGATGGCCTTTCCGGCATTGAACGCCTTGGCCGTCATCTCCAGCGTGTCGCGGCTCTTGGCGTGGGACTTTTCGCCCGCGCGCCATTCAACCGGAATGATGAGATCGCGGAAGCGCGTGTTGACCCGCAGCGCATCCCGATTGGCATAGATCGCCATATCCGGACGAACCGCCTTCATCAGGTCGTAAACGGCGATGCCATCGGCGATTCCCGTCGGATGATTCGGTGCGAGGATGAAACCGCCGGAAGCGGGAATGTTTTCCAGTCCGCTCGCCGAAATCTCCAGTGAAAGCAGCTTGCTGATATAGGCGAAGGCGTCCCAGCCGGACAGTTCGGCCACTTCATCGGCCATCACAACAGCCTGGCGGTAGTGCAAAAAGCGATAGAGGAACGGCTGGGCCAACGGCCACAGCATGTTCTGTGAAAGATGCGTCGTGCGCTCCGCGATCAACTGATCGACCACATGCGGCGTTTCGGGCGCATAGACATCGCGCCCCAGGACCCGGCTTCCCAGAACCGCGGCGACGGAGGTCAGTGTCGTATGCAGAGCCATGGACGAAGTGCTCCCTGAAGCATCTCGGTTCTGGTCATGACCGTCATCCCGCTCCTTCGTCTTACCGGAAGATGATCTCCCACGAAAATAGGGCAACATTCAGAGATCACGCCTCACGGGCTGTTTCACCAAATACTGTGACGACGCAATGACACGAATGCAAGAATACAACTCCGGTATACAACAAAACCGCGAACACGCCTCGAAACGGTGTCAGGATCCGTTGCCGGCGCGTGCAAGGTCCTGCCCCAGGGCCAAGCGCAAATGCTCGGCCAATTCACGGGCTGCACGATTCTCGGCGTCGCGCTCCGCGCGCAGGGAAGCGAACTCCTGCCGCGGCACGTCATAGGCGGACGAGACCTGACGCCGCCCGGTGGCGACCACACGACCCGTGCCGCTATCGGTGAGCCTGTAATTCGCCGTCATGGTGAGGAGGCTGGAAGTGGGCTCGTTGTCGGTGCGCACCTGGACGCGCGCTGCAGCGGAGCTTGAGCGCGTTACCGAAAGATTGAGCGCATAACGTGCGTTCGCCGGCTGGCCGGCTCCGCCATTGAAAAGGAAGATCAGGTGGTTGCGGACTTCCTGCCCGTAACGCGTATTAACGGGCGCAATGTCGATGGAAGACAATGCCGGCGAGGATGCGATGCCGTCCGGCGCCACATCCGGCGTTGCCATCAGGGGGCGCACCGTGCAGCCGGACGCAACTGCGATAGACAGAGCCAGACCGGCCAGAAGCGAAACGCGAAACGACGGGTTCAAGGTTACCCCCTGTTTTCCAAACAGCATCAATCCGAGTCCCGCAGCGTCAGGCAACGATGTTGACGATGCGCTGCGGAACGACAATCACCTTGCGCGGCCGCGAACCGTTCAGCGCCTTCTGGACGAAATCGAGCTGGAGCACCGCATCTTCCACGGCAGATTGATCTGCGTCGCGCGCAATTGTCAAATCACCGCGCTTCTTGCCGTTTATCTGGACCGGTAGAACGATTTCGTTGTCCACGACCAGTACCGGGTCGAATTCCGGCCAGGCGCTCGCCGCAACCAACCCCTGACCGCCAATTTCCGCCCAGCACTCTTCCGCCAGGTGCGGCATGAACGGGGCAACCAGATGGATCAGTATCTCCACGGCCTCGCGCGCCGCGCCTTTCGCCGTATCCTCAACATCGGCACCGAGTGCGGAAACCGGTTCCTGCAGATCGTTGACCAGCTGATGAACGCGCGCGATGGCGCGGTTGAAAGCCAGCTTTTCGATATCCTCACCCACGGCCTTGAGCGCTTTGTGCGCCGCCTTGGAGGCAGCGATCGCGGCGCCGTCATGCGCCGCTTCCGGCGTCACGCCGCGCACATGTTCTGCCGCTTCGCAGACCAAGCGCCAGACACGCTGCACGAAACGGTGCGCGCCCGCCGCACCGTCGTCGGTCCACTCCACGTCGCGCTCGGGCGGCGAATCCGACAGCATGAACCAGCGCGCGGTGTCTGCGCCGAAGGATTCGGTGATGTCTTCGGGGCTCACCGTGTTCTTCTTCGACTTCGACATCTTCTCAAGCCCGCCGATCGCCGCCGGTGCGCCATTGGCGATCTCAACGGCCTGACGCGCATCGCCCGAACCGGACAGTTCCACCTCGTTCGGCGCCAGCCAACGGCCATCTGCGGCGCGGTAGGTCTCGTGCACCACCATGCCCTGCGTGAAGAGGCCCTTGAAGGGCTCCGCCAGGCTCAGATGCCCGGTATCGCGCATGGCGCGGGTGAAGAAGCGCGAGTAGAGCAGATGCAGGATCGCGTGCTCGATGCCACCGATATACTGGTCGACCGGCAGCCATTCGTTGGCCGCCTTCGGATCGGTCGGATCGTTCTCCCAGGGCGCGGTGAAGCGCGCGAAATACCAGGAGGAATCGACGAATGTGTCCATCGTGTCCGTCTCGCGCCGCGCCTGCGCGCCGCAGTTCGGGCATTCGACATGCTTCCAGGTCGGATGACGGTCGAGTGGATTGCCCGGACGATCGAACTCGATGTCGTCGGGCAGTTTGACCGGCATGTCGGCCTTCGGCACCGGCACCACCCCGCAATCGTCGCAGTGGATCATCGGGATCGGGCAGCCCCAATAGCGTTGACGCGAAACGCCCCAGTCGCGCAGGCGGAAGTTCACCTTGCGCTCACCCACCGGGCGACCGTCAATCGTCTCGGAGGAGAGCCGGTTGGCCACTTCCTCGAACGCCGCCTTCGGCTTCATACCGTCCAGGAAGCGCGAATTGATCATCACGCCATCGTCTGTGAAGGCTTCCTCGGTGATCTGGAAGGTTGCGGCGTCCGCGCCCTCCGGCATCACCACCGGCGTCACCGGCAGGCCGTATTTGTTGGCGAAATCCAGATCGCGCTGGTCGCCCGAGGGGCAGCCGAAGATCGCGCCCGTGCCGTAATCCATCAGCACGAAATTGGCGACATAGACCGGCAGCGTCCATTCCGGGTCGAAAGGATGGCGCACGCGCACGCCCGTGTCGAAGCCCTTCTTCTCCGCCGTCTCCAGCGCCGCGGCCGAGGTCCCCATGCGGCGGCACTCTTCGCAGAATGCGGCCAGCTCGGCACTGTCGGCCGCCAGCGCCTTCGCCAGCGGATGATCGGCGGCAATCGCCATGAAGGACGCGCCAAACAGCGTGTCGGGCCGGGTCGTGTAGACTTCAAGCTCGCTCGCGCCTTCGGGTGCGCTTTCCTCCGTCAGCGCCCAGCGGATCAGCATGCCCTCGGACCGGCCGATCCAGTTGCGCTGCATCAGGCGCACTTTCTCGGGCCACTGATCCAGATCGTCGATGGCGTCGACCAGATCCTGCGCATAATCGGTGATCTTGAAGAACCATTGCGCCAGTTCGCGCTGCTCGACTTCCGCACCGGAGCGCCAGCCGCGGCCGTCGATCACCTGTTCGTTGGCGAGCACGGTCCGGTCCACCGGGTCCCAATTGACCTTGGAGGTCTTGCGCGTCACCAGTCCCTTCTCGAAGAAGTCGACGAACAGCATCTGCTGGCGGTGATAATAATCCACATCGCAGGTGGCGAACTCACGGCTCCAGTCGAGCGACAGACCGAAGGTCTTCAGCTGATCGCGCATCACCGCGATGTTCTGATAGGTCCATTCCTTGGGGTGCACCTTATTCTGCATCGCCGCGTTTTCCGCCGGCATGCCGAACGCGTCCCAGCCCATCGGGTGCAGAACATTGTAGCCCTTGGCGCGCTTGTAGCGGGCAACCACGTCGCCCATCGTGTAGTTGCGGGTGTGACCGATGTGAATGCGGCCCGAGGGATAGGGGAACATCTCGAGCACATAGTATTTCGGCCGGCCGTCGTCGTTGCTGGCCTCGAACAGCTTGGCCTCGTCCCAGGCTTTCTGCCAACGGGGTTCTGCGACGCGGGGATTGTAACGTTCGGTTGCCATGGCCGGATTTTCACAAGATAAGAAGCGGAAACGATGTTGGCGGACCTTCACCATGGTTTCGGCGAAGCGTCAACTCCAAGAGGGCTTTTTGAAAGAGAGGGCAGCCACGGGATGAGCCACGCCGTCGAGAACCTGCAGGACGTCAAAGCGAAGATCGCCACCGCGCAAGAAGCGGCCGACCGCACGGACGCGGTTACCCTTGTCGCTGTTTCCAAGACCTTCGAACCCGATCAGATACGTCCGGTCATCGAGGCCGGCCAGCGCGTTTTCGGCGAGAACCGTGTTCAGGAAGCCCAGGGCAAATGGCCGGCGCTGAAAGAGGCCTTCCCCGACATCGAGCTGCGGCTGATCGGGCCATTGCAATCCAACAAGGCCGGCGACGCAGTCGCACTGTTCGACGTGATCGAGAGCGTCGACCGCGAAAAGATCGCCCGCGCGCTCGCCGCCGAGATGAAAAAGCAGGAAAAGAGCCCGCGTCTTTATGTCCAGGTCAATACGGGGCTGGAAGAGCAGAAGGCCGGCATAGATCCGCGTGAGGCCGTTACGTTCGTCAAGCACTGCCGCGAAGAGTATGGCCTCGCCATCGAGGGGTTAATGTGCATCCCTCCGCTTGATGAAAACCCCGGCCCGCATTTCGCACTGCTGAAAAAGCTCGCCGCCGAAGCCGGCGTCCAGAAATGCTCCATGGGCATGTCCGGTGATTACGAAAAGGCCATCGCCTTCGGCGCCACCAGCGTGCGCGTCGGATCGGCGATCTTCGGCGCACGCTGAGATTTCAGGCGCCTGCTGCCGAACGTCCCGTCCCACGTACAACAATCACAAGAAAAAGCAGCGCAGCAAGCAGGATAAGAACCGATCCTGCTTTCGCCAGCCCCTCGCCTGTTCCCGAAATCGCGAAAACGATGCCCGGCACGATGACGATCACGCCGATCTGGGCGAGCAGCACCTGCAGCTTGGCAAGCCGGCTCGCCGCCGCCTCCGGCACCAGAGTGTAGAACGCGCCATAAAGCGCTATCGTCACCCAGCCCAGAAGGTTCAAATGCCCATGCGCCGGCGAGAACGTGTGATCGCCCGACGCCGACATGTAAATTCCGAACACCATTCCAAGCACCGCATAAAGCGGAGCCGTAATCCAGCAAACCCTCGCCAGCCCGTTCATTGCTGCCCCTTCCACCAATACACGCGGCAACTGGAACGATCGCGCACCGGTTCCGCGTCTGATCATTGCAAGTACGGCAGTTTACACCCGCGACTGAAGGGTAGGAATATAGGCATAATGGCTGGTCCGTATTGGCGGATTCCGCTAGCCCATCGGGGGAGCACTGCAACCGGGCATGGAGCGAGGAGGAGGCTCCATGTCCGGCAACGACCTGCCCCCAACAGGCGTCAATGCAGAACGAGTTCTCCGGCCACGCTGCGCCACTCACTGGGCGAGATCAGCTTGCGATGTGTGTAGGTCACCGAATGGAGCGGACCGTCCAGCGTTTCGTTCCAGAAATCGATGAAACGGTAGAGCGCCGGAAAGTCCGGCGCGGTGTCGTAGTGCTGCCATAAAAAACTCTGCAAGATCGTCGGGTGGTCCGGCAGATGATAAAGAAACTCCGCCGTCGTCAGCCCATACCCCCGGAGCATCAGCTCCATTTCGCCCGTTTGCTGCATGTGCTGCCTTTCCGAATCAGGTTCCGGGTCGAAAAAGTGTGCGGCGAAACCCATGCGCCGTCCAGTTGAACACTGTCACAAGAGTGTAAATTTATCGTGTAAATACAGATTGTTAGCAGCCATTTGGTATCGGTGCTAACGCTCTGGCCCATGCGTTTTCTGCGCGCTCTCCTCCTGCCGCCAAATGTCTAATGTTGTAGCAAGAGGCAGAATGGTAATAATGCGCCCGAGCCAGCGGACCCTGCGTCGAGCGACGCGGTTCCAGTCCCAGCAAATGCCTACCCGGAGGAGGAAAAATGTCCGAAGTGCATGTTCACCGCGTCAAATCCGCGTGGAAGAAAAACGCGCTCATCGACAATGAGACGTATCTCAAATGGTACAAGGACAGCATCAAGGATCCGGAGAAGTTCTGGAAGAAGCACGGCAAGCGCATCGACTGGTTCAAGCCCTACACCAAGGTGAAGAACACCTCTTTCAAGGGCAAGGTGTCGATCAAGTGGTTCGAGGACGGCGTCACCAACGTCGCCTATAACTGTATCGACCGTCACTTGAAAAAACGCGGCAATCAAACCGCGATCATCTGGGAAGGCGACAATCCCTACGACGACAAGAAGATCACCTATAACGAGCTTTACGAGCATGTCTGCCGGCTCGCCAATGTGATGAAGTCGCGTGGCGTCAAAAAGGGCGACCGTGTCACCATCTACATGCCGATGATCCCGGAGGCGACCTATGCGATGCTCGCCTGCGCGCGCATTGGTGCCGTCCATTCGGTCGTGTTCGGCGGGTTCTCGCCCGATTCGCTTGCCGGCCGCATCGAGGACTGCCAATCGGATTTCGTCATCACCGCCGACGAGGGCCTGCGTGGCGGCAAGAAAATTCCGCTCAAGGAGAACACCGACAAAGCCATCGCGCTGGCGGAAAAGGCCGGAGCCAAGGTGCGTCACGTGCTTGTCGTTCAACGCACCGCCGGCAAGATCGACTGGTTCGACGGCCGCGACCTCTGGTACCATGAGGAAACCGCAAAGGCGAAACCGGACTGCAAACCGGAAAAGATGAAGGCGGAAGACCCCCTGTTCATCCTCTACACCTCCGGCTCCACCGGCAAGCCGAAGGGCGTTCTGCACACCACCGGCGGCTATCTCGTCTACGCCTCGATGACGCACGAATATGTCTTCGACTACCACGAAGGCGACGTCTACTGGTGCACGGCCGATGTGGGATGGGTTACAGGCCATAGCTACATCGTCTACGGTCCGCTCGCCAATGGCGCCATCACTCTGATGTTCGAGGGTGTGCCCAACTATCCGGACGCCTCCCGCTTCTGGCAGGTGGTCGACAAGCACAATGTCAACATTTTCTACACCGCTCCCACCGCCATCCGCGCCCTGATGGGCGCCGGCGACGATTTCGTCACCCGCGCCTCGCGCAAATCCCTGCGCATCCTCGGCTCGGTCGGTGAACCGATCAATCCGGAGGCCTGGGAGTGGTACTACAACGTGGTCGGCGATAAAAAATCGCCCATCGTCGATACGTGGTGGCAGACCGAGACCGGCGGCATTCTCATCACACCGCTGCCCGGCGCAACGGAGCTGAAGGCCGGCTCGGCGACGCGTCCGTTCTTCGGCGTTCAGCCACAGCTTGTCGATGGCGATGGCCAGGTTCTCGAAGGCGCGACAAGCGGCAATCTGTGCATCACCGATTCCTGGCCGGGCCAGATGCGCTCCGTCTATGGAGATCATGAACGCTTCATCCAGACCTACTTTTCCACCTACAAGGGCAAGTATTTCACCGGCGACGGCTGCCGCCGCGACGAGGACGGCTATTACTGGATCACCGGTCGCATCGACGATGTGATCAATGTCTCGGGCCACCGCATGGGCACGGCAGAAGTCGAAAGCGCGCTGGTGGACCACGATGCCGTGGCCGAAGCAGCAGTGGTAGGCATGCCGCACGACATCAAGGGACAGGGTATCTATGCCTATGTCACCACGATGGAAGGCGTCGAGCCGACCGAGGAGCTACGCAAGGAACTGGTGCAATGGGTGCGCAAGGAAATCGGCCCCATCGCCACGCCCGACGTGGTGCAATTCGCGCCCGGCCTGCCCAAGACCCGCTCGGGCAAGATCATGCGCCGCATCCTCAGGAAGATCGCCGAGAACGACACCGGCAATCTGGGTGATACCTCGACGCTGGCCGATCCTTCGGTGGTGGACGATTTGCTGGCGAACAGCCCGCACGCACGCTAGACACTTCCCCGGGGTCGTTCTTGGGGGAGAACATCGATGATCGAACAGGATTTACCGCGACTGCGGATATGGCGCGCGCTTCTTGCTGCTGTTCTGATCGAGATTGCGCTGGTCATCCCAACCTTCGTGCGCGTTGTCACCACGGGGGTCTCCACACAGGAGCTGAACCCGGCAATCCCGGTAATGGCGCTGATCCTTTTCATTCTCGCAGGCTATTGGTGCGGCAGGGGCACGAGCGCCCCGGTGCTCAACGGCTTGATCGCCGGGCTTTGGGGCATCGCGCTCTATGTGGCGTTGACGCTGGTCCTCAGTGCGACCGCAGCCGATTTTGAGCTAGAGAATAGCATACGCCCGTCATACCTGTTCGCCCATGGCCTGAAGGTTGTTGGCGGCGTGATCGGCGGCTGGCTGGTCGCGCGAAAAACCGGAGCCTGAAGACAGATGATCACGATCTACCACGTCCCCAATTCACGCAGCCAGAGGATCGTCTGGCTGATGGAGGAAATGGGCGAGCCGTACAGGCTGGAAACATTCGGCATTCCGGTGCCGGAGAGCTTTCTCGAGGTAAATCCGCTCGGCTCGGTCCCGACGATTACCGACGACGATGCAGATTCCCCGATCACCATGTTCGAGAGCCTGGCGATCCTGCAATATCTCACCGGACGCCGCCTCGTGGCGAAGGACGAGGTCGCTACCGGCCTGACCACCGGCCCCCTGCCCGATCCCGCCGCCTATGCCGAGCACCTGCAATTCCTCCATTTCGGAGAAGCCGATCTGGCAACGCCCATTGGGACGATCTTCCGCACACGCGTCTTCACCGGGGAGCAGAGCAACAACACGATCGAGGACCAGCTGGGCCAGCTTGCCAAAAGGCTCGGCTTCCTCGACCAACATCTGTCCGACGGCAGGCAATGGGTAACGGGCGACCGTTTCACAATCGCCGATATCTCCATCGGCTATGCGTTCCTGCTGGCAGAATTCACCGAATGCGAGATTACCCTGCCGCCACGTGTTGAATCCTATTGGCAGCGCCTGACAGCACGCCCTGGCTATAAGCGTTCTGTGGCAGAATAGTCCTTTCAGCCGCACCCGGGAAAGAGGCGTGGCAAAGCAATTAGCCGCTTGTTCAATAGGTTGCGCTGGTGCATCGGTCCAAGAACACCGCGCCCAACAAGCCGGCAAGACTGGAGAATTACTTGAAACGACCGAGCCGATTTCGTCGTCGGGTACAAAACCTGATGGGTACGCGCGCGCATCTGGACGCCCAGGCGCTTAACCGGTTTGCTGGATGGGCCCTGGCGCGCGATGGCAAAGACGTGCGTATCGAAGCACGAATCGACGGTCAGCTGGTGGGCTCGACAATCACCGGCGGAGAACGCCCTGATGTCGAGCGGTTGTGTCCACAATACAAACGTTCACGCTTCTGCGGATTCTCGCTCGAAGTCCCTTTTGACGCGATTCCCGCTGACCGGGTTTTCGATGTCGTGGTGAGCGCGCACCCGCAATCGCCGCTCTTGCCAGCCGCCAAATTGGGCACTGTGAGAATGGCCGGCACCGAGCTGGTAGCAAAACTCGCAAACGCTCCAAGAAGCGACATCACCGGCCCATTCCCGAGCAAAGTGATCGATGTGGTTGCGGCAATGGAACCGGCAGCGTGCACCGATCTGGAATCCGTTATTGGGCAGAAAGCTTTCGTCGAAGCCTTGATCAGGGTCCTGGCCGTTCCGTCCTTGCGCGAAACACCGGCCCTTGCCGATTATATGCGCTATCTGCGCGCGATTTCCGCGCATTTTGCGACGGTTGACGCTTTCTTCCCGACGGGCAATGCGGCTTCACGTGCCGAGGCCCACGATTTTCACGGCAAGCCCAATTCGGTGGGCGAGATCATCTCCATCGCGCACCAGCTCTACGTCCTCAAATCGTATGGAATTGATGGCGACTTTGCCGAGTTCGGCTGTTTCAAGGGCTTCAGCTCCGCAATGCTCAGCTTCGCCTGCTCGCAGTTGGGCGTGAAGATGCACATCTTCGATTCCTTCGAGGGCCTGCCACCTGCACCGCATAGCGGTTACACGGCTGGCGATTATGCCGGCGGGCTGGAAGAAGTGCAGGAGAATGTCAGGCGGCTGGGGGCGATCGATGTCGTCACTTTCCATAAGGGGTTCTACAGCGATACTTTCCGCGAATACCGGCCTCCGCAACTCATGTGCTTGTGGATGGACGTCGATCTTGAGCTGTCAGCACGCGACTTGATGGTGGTTGCAGATCGGCTTCATCCGCGCGCCAGCCTGTTCAGCCATGAATGCATTGGCGAGATGTTCCAGAATGGCGAAATCATCACGTCGCCTCGTCCCGACAATCCAATCCCGCCCGTGCTCGATAAGTTCGAGGAACTTGGGCGCCCGCTGACCGGGCGGTTCATGTTGGGCAATACTGGTGCCTTGTGGCCGCGCGAAAGTGGCATTCCGGTATTGGCGTTCGAGGTGCTTGACGATCTGCTCCGCAAGCTGCGCGAAATTCTGCCAAGATCATTTTGAGCTTCCACCTACCCAACTAATAGCAGGCCAATAACCTTCGCAAGTGCAGGCCAGTCGACACGAAGAATTACATTTTCGGGCTGGAACCCTGCGACAGGCACGATACACTCGCCCTTTCCATTGGGAGGGGAAACTAATGCGAATTTCTATCCGAAGCACGCTGGCGGCTGCCGGCCTTGGGCTGGCCACACTGGCTGTCACACCGGCAAACGCCGAAGTCGTCCGCCAGGGCGGTATTCCTTGGCCCGATCCGGCCTGCGATCGTGAGTGCCTGATCGGCGTCATGGATGCCTATCTCGACGCCATGGTCGATCAGGATGCAGACAACGACATGTTCGCCCGCTTCGTGCGCTTTACCGAAAACGGGATCGAATTCCCGCTCGGCAATGAAGGCCTGTGGGCGAGCGCGGCTGCGCGCGGCAATTACAAGTTCTACGTCGCCGACGAGCAGACGCAGACGATCACCTATATGGGCACGATGATGGAGGAAGCGCGCGCCGGTTCGACCGCCAGCGATGCGTTGGTCCAGCCGATCGGTGTGGACGTGCGCCTCAAGCTCAATGACGAGGGCAAGGTCAGCGAGATCGAGCAGATTGTGGCGCGTCCCGACCGTCCGCTGATCGGCGAAGCGCCGCCCAGCCCGTTCGGCGACCTCGGCACCAATGTCGAGGCGATGGGAGCACCGCATCCGATCTTCAACGAGATCATCCCTGAAGATGAGCGGATGAGCCGCGAAGACCTGGTCGCCGTGACCAATCACTATTTCGAGGCGATGCAGCGCAATGACGGTCAGGGCTATTATCCCTTCACCGACGATTGCTTGCGCCACGAGAATGGCAGTATCTCGGCAGGCCCGCAAGGCGCGCCCGGCGTCGGCCCCAACACCATGGGCTGCAAGCAGCAGTTCGAGGAGAGCCTGCTCGGTGTCGTCACCGGTATTCGTGATCGTCGTGTTGTCGCGGTCGATCCGGAACGCGGCCTGACCTATGCCTTCGCCTTCTTCGATCACCGTCCGATCAACTGGACCTGGCAGCTGGGCGAGATCTTCAAGATCGAGAACAACCAGATCCGCCGCATCGAAGCCATCTTCATCCGCGGCCCGTATGGCATGTGCTCGGGCTGGAGCACCTATGAGCAGTGCCGCAGCGAAGAGGTCCAGGACGTCCGCTAAGTCCGAGTTCGAGGAGATAATCCAATGTTGAAGAAAGTAGCACTGGCGGCCGCCTCGCTCGCGGCAATCGCCACCGCCACACCGGCAATGGCCCAGCAAGGCGGCGGACCGCAGTTCGCCCCGCGCGTGGACCGTCCGACCTGCACCCATGAAGAGCTGGAAGCGATTACCGACACCTATGTCCAGGCCCAGCGCACAGGCGACATCAGCGGCATGCCGCTCGCGTCGAACGCGCATTACCTGGAAAACATGGACACGGTGGATGCCTCGGCAGGCCTGTGGAACACCGCACTCGAAGTCGACAATGACATGAGCTTCCATGACGATACGCGCTGCAAGACCTTTACCGAGATCATCGTTACCGGTCCCACGCCCTATGTCATCGGCACACGGCTCTTCGTCCATGAAGGCGAAATCATCCGTATGGACTCGATTGTCACCACGACCGGTGACTGGCTGTTCAATGCTGACGCCTTCCTGCTTTATACACAGCAGGAAGACTGGACCGACCTGCATGATTACCAGCTGACCGATCCGTCGGAAATGATCCGCGGCGCCAATGCCTATCTCGACGGGTTCATGGACAAGTTCACCGACATTCCCTGGGGTGTGCCCTGCGCGCGTCTTGAGGGCGGTGCCTATACCAACCGTTCTGGCGATCCCTACGCATCTTGCGAGCTGGGCATGCCGGCCGGCGTGCTCTACCTGACCAATCGCGACTATCTGATCGACGAGCAGAAGGGTGTGATCAACGTCTTCATGCGCTTCGGCAGCTCCGAAAATGGCGGTCCGGACTCGCACACTTTCCGCTATATCGACGGCAAGTTCCGCCAGATCCATACGCTGACCGCCATTCCGGGTCCGCAGGTGGACGCGACGGGTGCGCCGATCGGCAACGATCCGAACGCCGACTGATCGTCACTATCATCGACAAGGCAAGGGGCCGGGGCAGCAACACGCTTCCCCGGCCCTTTTGCTTGCGCGAATGCTGCAATGGCTGTTGCGCGATCTGCAACACGGATGATCTGGCGCTTGCCCCGCCCTGCTGGTACTGGAACGGCAACAAGCTCTTGAAAGGAGCACACACATGCCGCGCCAGAGGCTCTATCCGCTCGAGGACCTGGAAGACATTCCAGGCACCAAGGTCTTCACCGCACGTCGCAGCCGTGAAGCCTACCATCTCCACAAGTTCTGCATGAGCCTCATGAAAGAGGCGAACCGCGAGGAATTCAAGGCAGACGAGCGCGCCTATCTCGACAAGTTCCAGATGACCGAGGCGCAGAAGCAGGGCGTGCTCGACCGCGACCTCAACAAGCTGATCGAGCTGGGCGGAAACATGTACTTCCTCGTCAAGCTTGCCTCCACGGACGGCCTGTCCGCGCAGAAGGCGGTCAGCGCCACCTCCGGGATGTCGGCAGAGGAATATGCGCAAATGATGCTCGAAGGCGGTCGTTCGCCAGAAGGTATCCGTTCGATCAGGGCCAACAAGTAATGGCGAGGATTACCGCAGGCATCGCCACCAGCCACGTCCCCGCGATCGGTGCCGCCATCGATCTCGGCAAGACCAAGGATCTCTATTGGGCACCGGTCTTCCAAGGCTACGAATTCGTCAAGGAATGGATCAAGACGCACACGCCAGACGTGGTGATCCTGGTCTATAACGACCACGCATCGGCGCTGATGCTCGACATCGTACCGACCTTCGCCATCGGTTTTGCCGATGAGTTCCAGAGCGCCGATGAAGGCTGGGGCCGCCGGCCCGTTCCCGTGGTCAAGAATCATATCGACCTCGCCGCGCATATTTCCGAACAGCTGGTGATCGACGAATTCGACATCACTCTGATCAACGAAATGGACGTCGATCACGGCCTGACCGTGCCGCTCAGCCTCGTCTTCGGCCAGCCCGAAGAATGGCCGTGCAAGGTCATTCCGGTCTGCGTCAACGTGTCGCAATTCCCCACCCCTTCGGGCGAACGCTGTTGGAAGCTGGGCGAAGCGATCCGCGATGCGGTGAAGTCCTATCCCGAAGACCTCGACGTGCAGGTCTGGGGCACAGGAGGCATGAGCCACCAGCTTCATGGCAGCCGCGCCGGCCTGATCAACGAGGAATTCGATCGCCGCTTCATCGACCTGCTGGCGCATGAGCCGGAGGAACTGAAATATATCACCCGCCTCGAATATCTCCGCGAAACCGGGACCGAGGGCATCGAGCTGATCATGTGGCTGATCATGCGCGCGGCGCTCGGCTATGGCGTGGAGGAGAAGAAGCGCTTCTACCGCGTGCCTGCCAGCAACACGGCTGTGGGGCATGTGGTCTACGAAGCGAAGAGCTAGATTCCGGCATCTGAGTGATCGCCGCTTGACAATTGGTCACTCTTGAAATCACTTCCAAGCAGCCAAGGGCGCCCGAAGGCGCAACGGCTTGCCGGAAGGAATCTTCGTGAAACTGAAATCAGTCGTCGCCGCAATTGTCTCGCTCGCTGTCAGCGTTCCTGCCCTCGGCAGGCCCGCCGAACCCGCCGACGTATTGAAACAAATTTCCGTGTCCGAGCCTGCCATCTCGCCCGATGGCGCGACGGTGGCATACACGGTGAGGACAACGGACTGGGACGAAGACAGGAACACCAGCCATATCTGGATCGCCTCGATCAACGGGGAGAACGAAAGGCAGTTGACCAGCCGCGACGGTGAGAGCGAGACCTCGCCCAAATTCAGCCCTGATGGCTCGCAGCTTGGCTTCCTGTCCTCGCGCGGGGACGATGAGGACGAAGCCCCGACACGGCTCTGGCTGCTGCCTATGGCTGGCGGCGAGGCACGACCGCTGGAATCGATCGAAGGCTCGGTCAGCGATTATGCATGGTCGCCCGATGGCAGCAAGCTGGCCTTGATCGTCCAGGATCCCAAGCCGGAGGTCGAGGGCGAGGATGAAGAGACCAAGGACAGGCCTCAGCCAATCGTCATCGATCGCTACCGCTTCAAGGAAGACAATACCGGTTTTCTCGACAATCGCCGTGAACGGCTTTGGCTCTATGACCTGGCCACGGGCTCGCTCGAGCGCCTCACCGATGGCGATTTCGACGAAGCCTATCCTTCATTTTCGCCCGACGGCAGCGAGATAGCCTTCGTGTCCAATCGCGGTGCAGACCCCGATCGCGACAGCAACACGGACGTGTTTGTCGCCAGCCTGGCTGCGCCCGCCACAACGCCGAGGCAGGTGACCACGTTCGAAGGCGCGGATAGCGAGAACAGCTATCCTGCCTGGAGTCCGGACGGCGAGTACATTGCCTATGTCCACGGCGCCGAGCTTTCCAAGGTCTGGTACGGCGTTACCCCGCTCGCCGTGGTCGACGCCGATGGGGGCACCCCCACCATTCTGACGGCCCCGCTCGATCGCAATGTGCAGGACCCGCTGTGGACCGAGGATGGGAGCGCAATTCGCTTCATCGTCGAGGATGACGGCCGCCAATATCTCGCCGAGATCGATCCCGCGGGAGGCGATGTACGCCAGCTTGCTTTCGGCGACTATACGCTCTGGTCACCGACCGAGATGGCGGGCGGCGCCATGGCCATGCTGCGCTCCAGCAATTTTGCGCCTTACGAAGTCTACAGCTTTTCCGACGGTGCCCTCACCAAGGTCAGTGCGCAGAATGACTCGTGGCTAGCCGATATCGAGTTCGGCACTGTCGAACGGACAGTCTTCAACAGCGAGGACGGCACCGAGGTGCATGGATTCACCTATTTGCCGACCGATTTCGCGGATGGCACGGCGCATCCGACCGTCCTCAACCTGCATGGCGGCCCGGCGGCGCAATTCGATCATTCATGGGACCCCGAGACCCTCTACCAGCTGGCCGCCGGGTACGTCGTGCTAACTCCCAATCCGCGTGGCAGTACGGGTCGAGGAGAGGAATTCGCCATGGCGAGCCATTCGCGCTGGGGCGATCTCGACGTGGAGGACGTCTTGGCGGCCGTGGATCAGGCAGTGGCGCAGGGCATTTCCGATCCCGATGCGCTCGGCGTCAGTGGCTGGTCCTATGGTGGCATGCTGACCAATTACGTGATCGCCAGCGATACGCGCTTCAAGGCAGCGGTCAGCGGATCCTCCATTTCGAACATCTTCACCGGCTTCGGCCACGACCAGTATATCCGCGACTACATCGCCGAAATCGGCACGCCGTGGGAGAATTTTGAAGGTTGGCTGGCAATCAGCTATCCCTTCTTCGAGAACCAGCGGATCGTGACGCCGACAATGTTCATCGTCGGCGGTGCGGACGTCAATGTTCCCACGATCGCCAGCGAGCAGATGTACCAGGCCCTGAAACATCGTGGAATCGAGACGCAGCTGGTAATCTATCCCGGAGAATATCACGGCATCTCGCGTCCGAGCTTCCGCCGCGACCGGATCACCCGCTGGATCGGCTGGCTCGATAGCCACTTGAAGGATTGAGGCACTTCGCCTTCACAGCTCTTGCCGCGCAGCACGATGTGTTGCACCATTCTCCTGCCCCCGCGCTTCGAACTGGGGAGAGGAGCGTCATGGAAAATGTGGAGCAGGCGTCGGCAGCGCCTGTCGTCGTAGCGCGCGATTTAAATGCCGGAGATTTGAAAGCTGCCCTTGCGGCGGGATGCCGGGATTTCCTGGCCTGCCCGATCTACGGGATGGCGATTTCCGCCGTCTACGTGATCTCCGGACTCGCCATTCTCTATGCGCTGATGTCGCATGGCGAGGTCGTCTGGCTGGTACCGGCAGCGGCCTGCTTTCCGCTGCTGGCGCCTTTCACCGCCGTAAGCATTTACGAGGTGAGCCGCCGGCGCGAGGCCGGCATCCCCGTGACATGGGGCGCGGTGCTGACTGCGCTACGCGGACGCGGGGACGACCAGATCCTGGGCATGGGGGTAATCGTCTTCGTGATCTTCGCCTTCTGGGTCATGCTCGCCCATGCAATCTTCTACATGTTCCTGGCAGGCGCCGGGATGACCACGGAATCGCTCGCCTTCTTCACCACTAATTCGGGCCTGGTCATGCTGCTGGTGGGCGGCGCAGTAGGTGGCGCGATGGCGCTCGCTTTCTATGCCATTTCGGTCATGAGCCTGCCCATGCTGATCGACCGCGACGTCGATTTGATCACCGCGATGATCGCCAGCATGACCTGCGTGAAAGCCAATCCCGGCGTCATGCTGGGCTGGGCCGCGCTGATTGCCGTCACCCTGGTGATTGCGGCGATCCCTGTCTTCATCGGCCTGCTGTTCGTTCTGCCATGCCTGGGTCATGCCAGCTGGCATCTTTATCGCAGGGCAATCAGCTAGGCGGGAGGATCAGAACTCCGCTCGTTCCGTCAGGAAGGTGTCGAGCAGCGCGTTAAACTCGGCCGGCTTCTCCATCATCAGGAAGTGACCGGTACCGGGCATGACCGTCACTTCGAGATCGGGCGCCACTTCGCGCGCAGCGGGATCGTCACTCATGAAGCTGTTGCCCGCCAGTACTGCGAGCGCGGGTGCCGCGACCACACTTTCGCGATCCACATCGGGAGCGAACATCGCCGTCATCGCACCCTCGGCAGTGGTTTCCGAAGCCGAAAGCATCATTCCCAGCACCTGGTCCCGCACCTGCGTTGAGGTTTCCGGCACGAAGAACAGCTGGATCATCTGTTCGCGCGCAGCCGGAGTGAAATCGGTTAGCGGCGCGGCAGGAAGGCCGCGCATGTCGAGCGGGCCATCGACCGCCACCAGCCCGGCAACATGTTCGGGGAAATCGAGCGCATATTGGCGGATGACCGGACCGCCCATGGAATGGCCGACCAGCACGACCTTGTCGGCACCGACTTCGGCGCGCACCGCCTCGACCGCCTCGGCGAACAGTTCGAGCGAGAAATCCTCCAGCACTGGCTGGCCGCTGATCCCGTGCCCGGGCAGGTCGAGAGTGACCACGCGGTAATCTTGCGCGAAATGGGCAATCTGCTCGTCCCAGGAGCTCTCGTCGCAAGTCCAGCCATGGATGAAGATGATCGTCTCGCCTTCACCCATCACGCTCGATTTGATCGGCATATCATCGACCGACGCCGCGGCGAGCGGCATGGCCATGCAAGTAGAAAGCGCAAGCGCCAGGGCCATTCTCAGCATGGTGATCCTCCCTCGATTTCAAGGGGCATCATCTGCCAATTCGGCCGAGAGTCAAACCCGCGTAACTTTGACCCGTGCCTTGAGGTCGGTGCGGCAGAAGGCATGGAGGAAGCAAGTCTGCTCACCCATGTCGAGCGCGGCGCGGGCGAAGAAGCTGTCCTCGGTCGAATGAAGATAGACATGCGTTTCGACAGGTTCGGCGTTGCCCGCCTGTCCGGTCCCGCCGCTGGCCCCTCCCAGCGAGAAATGGATGTCTTCCACCACATTATAGGCGGAGAGGTCCTTCTTCGCGATCTTCGCATAACGGCCCAGCTGGGTCATGAAGCAGAAGCCGATCCCCGCCGCGATATAGGAGCCCGCATCGGGCGCGCGACCCTGCTCGTCACAGAGGAAATGGAAGATGCTGCCATGCGGGTTGAAGAGCTGTTGCTCGACCTGCTTCACCCCATCCTCGCGCACGGTGCAGATGCCGCGAATGTGGAGAATGCGGTCCTGCTCTTCGGCCAGCGAAGAGCCCTGCGACGAGGTTGCCTCTTCGGTCAGCGGGCTCATTGGGCCGCGGCGGATGAAGCGTTCGGACGTTTCCGGCACCACGCCCTCGATTACCGGGCCGGGATCGGGCGGGATGTCGCCAAAGACAGGCTTCGCCTTGTCGGGGATTACGCGGCGGCCCTTGTGAGTCAGTGTGAACAGGCTGTCCTTGCAGCCGCGCATCAATCCGTTGAGCGGGGATGCGGCGACCGCGTCATAGACCAACGCCCGCAATGCCTCGGCATTGGCATCGCTGTCGATCCGCGCCTCGAGCTCCACATCCTTGGCACCGCCGGTCATCGTACCTTTGAGTGCACTGCCCTTCATGGTGTAGAAATTGTCCTGCACCAGCGTGACATTGCGAATGACGATGCCGCGCTGTTCGGCCAGCGCGAGCAATTCGGTCATGTAGGACGAGACCATGCCGGTGGTGAGGAAACTCAAAGGACAGGGCGCCTCGTTGAAACCGTCGAGATAGGCGCCTTCGTCCGAAACCAACCGCCAGACCTGGCCAGAGGCGCTGGATGCGACCAGCCCCTCCTTCTGCATCACCGAAAGCGAACGCGCGGCAAAGCGCACAGACTGGCCCTTGCGCGGGGGCGGTGCTTGCAGGCGCTCCGTTCCGTCCTTCACCAGGAAGAAGCTGGGTCGCGCATCATGGCCAAGGATGTTCTCGTGTCCCGCCACTACGCACCCTTTTTCGGCATCATGGGCGAAGGTTTGCCAAGTGCCAGTTCAGCATCGGAGAAGGTGATCGGGGTGCGGATGCCGCGAATATTCTCTTCCAGATCGACCACCATCTTGCGCGCCACGATCTGCGGATCGTTAAGCGCCTCGCCCACATCGTGGATCGGACCCGCGGGAACGCGCAATTCCTCCAGCTTTTCGAGGAGATCGTCGCGCTTCCAATTGGCGGTGGCGGCGGAAATTGCGGCGGAAACGTCCACGCGGTCCTGCACGCGGCCCGGATTGGTCGCCCAGCCCTCCTCGCATTCCAGCTCAAGGAGCTCGACCAGCCGCTTGAACTGCCGGTCATTACCGACCGCGATGATCAGCCAGCCATCTTCGCAAGGGAATGCCTCATAGGGCACGATATTGGGATGGGCATTGCCCATGCGATGCGGCGCCTTGCCGGAAACGAGATAGTTCATCGCCTGGTTGGCAAGCGTGCCGACCATGGTGTCGAAGAGGCTCATATCGATATGCTGGCCGCGCCCGGTACTCTCGCGCTGGTGCAGCGCCGCCTGGATGCCGATCACGCCGTAAAGTCCAGTCAATATGTCGGCATAGGCCATGCCGATCTTGGTCGGCGGGCCATCGGGAAAGCCGGTCAAATCCATCATCCCGCTCATCCCCTGGATAATGAAATCATAGCCCGCGAATGGCGCGTATGGCCCTGTGTGACCGAAGCCGGTGATCGAGCAATAGACGAGGCGCGGATTGATCTCCTTCACGCTCTCATAATCGAGGCCGAACTTGGCGAGACCGCCGGTCTTGAAGTTCTCGATCAGCACGTCCGCATCGCGGATCAGGTCGAGGACCTTGGCATGGTCCTCCGGATCGTTGAAATCGGCGATGATGCTCGACTTGCCGCGATTGGCGGCGTGGAAATAGGCGGCATCTTGCGAGCCATCGGCGCGCTGGATGAAGGGCGGTCCCCAGGTGCGCGTATCGTCACCCGCCGGGCTTTCGACCTTGACCACTTCCGCGCCCAGATCGGCGAGCACCTGCCCGGCCCATGGCCCGGCAAGGATGCGCGCCAGTTCGACGACCTTTATACCTTCAAGCGGTGCAGACATGGCGATCAGGCAGCCAGCGGCAGGAGGGCAGGATCGGGTTCGTCATCATTGCTCGGCCTGCGCTCTGCCTTGCGAATAGCGGAACGCTTTCGTCTCGCCCGAACCCTGCGCAATCGCGAAGTGAAGGGCAGAGCGAGGAAGCGCATGCTCTTGCGCGCTACCGCCAAGGCGGAGACGGCGTAGGTCACCAGCACGGCATCGAAATAGATCGACAGGTCGACCACGAAGGCGGTGGCGAGCTCCGGCCCCATCAGGAGGAAGATCTCCCCGCCACCCAGCGCAAACCCGGCCATGAGGATGAGGAAGATCAGGTGGTGGCTGCGCATTTTCGATAGCTGGTCCAGCGGGCGCTCGACCAGTTGCTGGTTGAGCGCACGGCCCGCCGCAGAATCCGGCGCGAGCCACATCACCAGCGTGATTGCCGCCATGAAACCAAGGAACATCACCATGAGCGCAAACCTCCCTATTCGGGATCTATATGGAACACCCTTTCGGCATTTCCATGACAAAGCGCGTGAAGCTCATCCATGGTGCAGTCGAAGCTCTCGATGAAATCGACCGCCGGCTTCATCGGCTGGTAGGGATAGTCGATCGCCCAGATGACGTTTTCGATGCCCATGCGCTCGATCGCGTAGCGAAGCGTGAGATGGTCCTCCACACCACTGGTGGTGAAGACGAAGTTGTCGCGGAAATACTCTTCCATGCTGCGCTCGGTCTTGGGCGCCCGGCCGACCTTCTGCGCGCGGGAATTCATGAAATTGATCCGCCAGATGAAGTAGGGAACCATCTCGCCCATATGGCCGACGCAGATCTTGAGGTTGGGGAAGCGGTCGAACACGCCGCCCGCCATCATGCGCAGCATATGCGTGCCGACTTCGACACCGTAGCCCCACATGGCCGAATCCATCGCATAGTCCTGCAGCGGCCCCTTGAGCGTGTCCGAAGGCGCGCGCGGATGGATATAGATGGTGGCGTTGTGCGCCTCGGCCGCCTCGAGGATCGGCCAAAAGCGGTAATCGTCGAAATAGTCGCCATTGGTGTGCGAGTTCACGACCAGCCCGTTGAGCTTGAGCTCGGTCATCACCCGCTCGACCTCTTTCGCGGCGCGCTTGGGCGAATGCGGGGCAAAGCTGCCCAGCCCGGCAAAGCGATCGGGCCGATTGGCGCAGATTTCCGCCATGCGGTCATTGCTGAGCGCTGCGAGGTCGGTCGCCGTATCGGCATCGAACATCTGCACGCCCGGCGCGGTCAGCGTGAGCAGGTGCATGTCCACGCCGTAATCGTCCATCTGCGGCAGGCGCTGCTGCTCGACATCGAGCAGGCCGCCGAGGAAATCCATCTTGCCATAGCCACTGGTATCGGTTTCGGCATCGTAGATCCCGGCGACAAGCAGCTTGTCCAGACTCTGGCTCGGGCTGCGTGCGACCTTCTTCAGCTCGGCGGCGACTTCGGGGATCGACCATGCTTCCTCGCAGGCGATCAGGCGGCACTTGTTACCCATTGCATTCCTCTCCGCTGGTATGTTTGCGACAGTCTTAGGAGCGGACTGCCGCCCGGCGCAATGCTGCTAGTGATATTCCACGAATGTGCCGAGCCAATAGACGAACTGGCTCCATTCGGGCGTGCTTGAAACGGGGAAGTTGAGTGCTTGCAGCCCCACAACAATGGCGGCGGCAATGAGGCTCCAGCGGCTGATCGATCCGAGTGTTTTTCGCTCATGCCAGAGCGTCGCGGCAAGCAGCACGTCCATTGTCAGATAGGTAGCGATAAAAGGTACGCCCTCCACGCCCAGCCCCTGCATGTAGACGCGGTTGATCGCGGGCATGAGCACGCCGATCGTGGCGATGAGCATGAGGTTGCGATGAACCTGCGGGCGCGTCCGCGCCACGGCGATACCCATGGCAAAAACCACCGCGAAATTGAGCGGTGCCGTCACGTTGAGCCAGTAGATCCGCACCGCCACTTCATTGAGGGTCGTGATCGAGGCGGCGGCGAACATGATCGCCAGTCCCATCAGCGCGGTGAACGTCCCCACCGCGATCCCGAAAGTGCCAAGCGCGCGGTGCAACTTGACCTTCTTCACATTGACCAGTGCGGACTGGACCACGAGCAGCGCGATCCAGCTGAAATAGGCAAAGCCGTGCAAATGCACGATGGGCGAATCCGGCGGGCGCGTGCCCTGCGCCATGGGAATGAAATAGCTCAGGCCGAAGCCGATCACGACGAAGGTCGCCATGACCAGCGACATGACGAGATGGAAGCTGGGCCTGAAGCCTGCGCGCGCCGCACTCCCCGCTGTGACCGTTGCCATCCCGTCCTCCCTTGCGGACAGGCCGGCTGATTAGCGTGGCGTGCGTCCGTCGGACCACTCTAGCTTCGTTTCGGGTTCGCGGCCACTCACCGGATTGTCGAAATGGAAGCCCATCGGCGCAACCTGCGGATAGGGGGCGGCAATCGTGCCCCGCAACGGTGAATCCGGCGCGAATTCGGCAATCGCCTCCTCCGACATCAGCGAGCGCGAGGCGGCATCGGGATCGACCCCGGTCCAGCCGACCGTGTAGGGCGCCGTCCAGGTATAATCCAAGTCCATGCCGGCAATGCGCCAGGCTCCGTCTTCCTTGACGATCTGGTTCTCGTAGACGCCGCTATTCCACGAACCCGGCCCGCTGGCCGAGCTGTTATACTGCATCAGCCGTTGGCGGATGAAGGCATGCGTGCCGTCGTCATAGACAGTGACATATGGCTGGGTCTTCTGGTGGATCGCCTGGAAAGCATTGCTCGGCCCACTATTGCCATAGCGCTGCACCAGGCTCGACCACAGTCGCTCGCGCCCGACGAAGGTGCCGATATAGGAGAGCTCCTTCCAGCCCTCCTGCGAAAACACCTCCGTCGTTTCGCGCCAGGAAAACTGGTCGATGTAATAGCCATAGGCGTTGGAGATATTCTCCGCACCGTCGAACGCCTCGGCGCGTGCCAGCGCATTAGGCACAGCTGCCAGCGGCGCAGGCTCGCCGCGCGCGGGCATGAACAGGCTCTCACCCAGCGGCGGGACGCCATAGGGGCCGTTGCGGAAGTCGATTGATCCCAGCTGCGTCTCGCCATTGGGCTCACCGCCTTCGGGGAAGGGAATCTCGGCGGCAATCGGGTCCATCCAGCCATTGGCATAGGTGGCGCGCATCACCGGGTTGTGATGCACCAGCGTGATCCGCCAGTTCCCGTTTTCGTCGGGGCGCAGCAGGAAGGTCTGCATCATGACCTGCCAGTATCCCTCGCCGCCATGCTGGCCCATCTGCGCAAGGTCGATATTGCGCACCAGCGCCATCGAACCGTCCTCGGCAATATTGACCATCGGCATGAGCTGGGCGTGATCGTTCAGCTCGCCATATTGCAGGCCCGGCTCGCCATAACGCGTCAGGAAAGCGCGCACGCCCTCTTCCCCGTTCCAGCTGCCGAAGCCGCCAATCTCGATCTTGGCGTCCTCGGAAAACAGGTCGACGATATCGTCATACATGCCACGGTCGAGGTAGAAGCCGTAGGCATTGACCGTGTTGAGCGCGAGGCCCTCTGCCAGCAGCACATTGGCGCGCCGGTCGATCGCTTCCTGCGACCAGGGCTGCGCCGCCCTTCGCTCGGGAATGACGATCCCGGCGCTTTCGGGCGTGTAGTGATAAGGCGCCCGCTCGAGCGTCTCGGCATCGTGGCTCCAGCCATCGGCATAGGAGCCTGCAAACTGGTGGTAATAGCGCATCTGCGCGATGCGCCAGGCATCCCCCTGCATGGCATATTGCACAACCCAGGTGCCGCCCGCCCAATCCGCCGACTGGCCAATATCGCCGGTCAGCGCCAGTTCGTGCCAGCGCCCGGTAGCGCTCTGTCCGTCATCGGCGAGCGTGATGATCGGGCTGATCCAGAGGTGCAGGTTGAGCCGGCCTTGCACCATTCCATCCGTGCCGTGTCCCTGCGTGGTGCGAAGCCAGCCTTCGATGCCTCCGCGGCCCGATATGACCCCGCCGCGCGTCACCAGCTCGGCATTGTCGGTCAGCATGTCGGCCATGCCCGACCAATTGCCCGCCAGTGCCATATGGCCCCAGCGGGCCTGCATATGCTTGATCTGGCGGACCGAGGTCAGGTCCTCGGCCTGCGCCGTGGCAATGGCCGGGTCGTCCTGCGCTGACGCCGGGAGGGCCGCCAGCAGCAGGACGATAAGGGCCGCAAAGAGACTTCGGATCATTCGCGCTCACCCCTCGGGCCAAGCGCAACGGCTTCTTCATAGGCGCTGGTATCGATCAGCGTCGCCAGTTCCTCGCGGCCGCGCGGTTCGCGATCGGCCTGTTCTGCAAGCCAGACTTCCTGCACTTCGAGCACGTCGAGAAGATCGTCGGGCACGGCGGCAATCCAGCCCTGGTGAACCCAGCTATCCTGCACGTCCTGCGGATCGAATTCACCTGATTCAACGATCAGCGCCTGCGCGCGTTCGGGACTGGTGCGTACCTCTTCCGAGGCATCGAGGATCGCGCGGATGAACTGCACGATCTTGTTGCGCGTTTCCGGATCGGCAAGGTTCTCTGCCGTCGAATTGAGGTTGAAGAGCTCGCGATAAACGCCCTCGCCACCGAACACGACCAGATCGTCGCCCAGCACCTGCGCGGCATTCTCGCTTTCAGGCTCCCAGATCGCCACCGCATCGACTTCGCCATTGGCGAGCGCCTCGGTCATGCCGGCGAGCGGGACGATCGGAACCGCCTCGATATCTTCGAAGGTGAGGCCCGCATCCTCCAGCATCATCTTGGTAAAATAGCCCGCGCTCGTCTGCGGAATGGTGGCAACGCGTTTGCCCTTGAGGTCGGCCACGCTTTCGATCCCGGCGGAACGGCGAGCGACAATGCGGTAAAGGCCCTCTGTCACCGTCATGATCACGCGCAGGTTGGGATTCTCGACCGAATAGCGCAGGATCTGCGTCTCGGCATTGGTCGCGAGGTCGGCATCGCCTTCCTCACCGAAACCGGGAACGGGCGGCGCACCTACGAGATTGGCGATCGAGCCCATGCCGACATAGGCCTCGCCCGGATAGTAATGTTCTGCCGCCAGCAGGACCGGTGCAATCTCGAAAGTCTGCTTGTTGCCATAGACGGCTATCGGCCCGGGATCGGGCAGCGGCTCGGGCTCGGCAGTACAGCTTGCCAGCGCCATCGCGCCCAGAATGGCGGTTACGGCAAATCGCATTCAATCCTCCCCTCGATCCCGCGACAGGACCTTGTTCTGTGTAGCGGGTTGGACACCATGGGCCACGGCAAATCTTGCCCCAGACGGCGGCGCGTCTTAGCCTGAGCGTCATGGTGAAGCCCGCCCAGACACAGGATGAAAGCTGGAGCTCCTCGGGGCTGGCCCAGCGCGATGCGATCAATGCCTGGCGCGACTGGGCTGCCAACACTATTGCACCGATCGAAGTCGAGCTGTTCGATCCCAATGCCTTTGCCGCGCGCTGGGTCAATCACGGCATCGGCCAGTTGCGGCTGCTGCATATCCATGCACCCGCCCAACGCGTGACCCATGTCGGTTCAGCCGGCGTACCGATGCGCGCCGCGCCGTCGATCCAGCTGGTCTGGTCGCGCAGCGGCGTGCTCAAGACCACCATGGCCGGGCGCACATTCGATGTGAACCCGGGCGCGTTCGTGCTGCTCGACAATACAAGATTCTACCAGATGGAGATGGTAACCGAGCACGAATGCATCGATTTGATGATGCCGCAGGGTTGGCTGGAGAAGTATTTGCCCGACCCGCAGGCTTTGCTCGCACGGCCCTTTTCGGCGAGCGAAGGCTGGGGTGCCCCGCTCGGCGCGCTGATCGACACAATCCTCGATGGCGGGCTCGAGAATGCTCCGCTGCCGCGCCCCCTTATCGCCGAGCAGTTCGGCAGCCTGCTGGCCCTGGCTGCAGGACATGAACAAGGCGACGAGGCACCGCGCCACCGCAACCAGCTCGCCGCACGGATCTTGCGACATATCGAAAGCGATTATGCCGATCCGGACCTTTCGCCCGAAATGGCGGCGGACCGGGCGGGCATTTCCAAGCGCTATCTGCAGACGCTGCTGGCAGCTAGCGGGACCAGCTTCGTGCAGGAGCTCAATGCAACACGGCTAGAACGGGCAAGCGAGTTGCTGTCCGATCCGCGCGCCGGGGGCCTTTCAATATCCGATATCGCCTATCGCACCGGCTTCCTCGATCCGGGCTATTTCACGCGCCTGTTCCGCAAGCGCTTCGGCATTACGCCGCGCGAATGGCGCGCGGGCAATGCCCCGCAAAGTTGAAGAGGCTCACCTGTAATGCCTTGCGGCGCTTCCTACATCATCGACATGCAGAACAAGCGGAATTCGGCGTCCCCACTGCCGACCTATTTCCTCAGCCATGGCGGCGGGCCGTGGCCGTGGATGATGGAAGGGGCGGGCGGCACCTTCGAAAGGCTCGACGCCTCGCTCAAGCAACTGCGCCGAGAGCTGGGAGATGCGCCCAAGGCGGTGCTGATGGTGACCGCGCATTGGGAGGAAGAGGTGTTCAGCTTCTCCTCTTCGCGCGCGCCGCCCATGCTCTACGACTATTACGGCTTCCCGCGCGAGATGTACGCAATCCGCTACGATGCACCGGGCGATCCGGCATTGGCGCAGCGTGCCGCCGATCTGCTGGTCGGCGGCGGAATGACCGCGCGGCTCGATCCCGAGCGCGGCTTCGACCATGGAACCTTCAGCCTGATGCAGGCGATCTGGCCCGAGGCGGATATGCCCGTCGTACAGATGTCGATCCGCCGCGATTTTTCACCCGAGGCGCATCTCGAAGCTGGACGCCTGATCGAACCCTTGCGCGAAGAAGGCGTACTGATCATCGGCAGCGGCCTCAGCTTCCATAATCTGCGCGCGCTCGGCAATCCCGCCGCGCAAGCACCGTCGCAAATGTTCGATCAGTGGTTGCAGGAAAGCCTTGTCGGAAGCTCTGGCAAGGATCGCGCCAACCGCCTGCGCCAATGGGAGAAGGCCCCGGCAGCGCGCATTGCCCAGCCGCGCGAGGACCACCTCATGCCACTACACGTAGCCGTCGGCGCAGCGTCAGGCGAAGCAGGCGCCATGACCTATCACGAGGATCACTTCATGGGCGTCGCCGCCTCGAGCTTCCGCTTTGGCGCCCTGCCGGTCGTGGAAACCGCCGCCTAGTCCAGCGCGCAGCCGTAATCGGCCTCGTCCAGCATGGTGCCGAGCATGGCCTTGGCTGCCAGAGCGTTCTCGCGGTCATAGGCAAAACCGCCGCCAAGCACCGGTTCCGGCACGGTGTAGACATCGAAACCGTGCTTCGCCCCGCCGAAGGTGTGGAGCGCAAACGCTTCCGGATTTTCGGACGCGCCCATGAACTCGTAAAAAGCGGGCAACGGAGTGAATGTATCGGCATCGCCCTGCAGCACGGTGACGGGGACCCTGGCCTCGAAGCCTTCGGGCCGCCCCTGCACGGAAGGATAATAGGCATAGGCTGCCGTCAGTCCCGGCAGCGCCTCGCGCGGCCGTCCGGCCAGTTCGAGCGTTCCCTCGCCGCCCATCGACCAGCCGAACACCAGCCCGTCGCAGCGCATGTCCATCCGGCCAAGGCCGCGTCCGAAAGCCACGGCGCGATCGACCACTGCCGCCTGCTCACCGCCGTAATTCTGGATGCCGACTGCGTCCACGGGCGGAGAATCCTCCTGGTAATGCACCACCAGCGCATCGATCCCGCGTTCGTTCAGCCATTCGGCAAACTCGAAATAATAGGCACCCTCATCGCCGAAATTGTCGATCCCGCCTCCGCCGGGCAGGATCACAGCCCATGGGCGTGGTGCGTCGTCATCTGCCGCCGAAAACCAGTAGAGGTGATCGGGTTCCTCCTGTGCGAAAGACGGAATGGGGGCAGCCAGCAACAGGCTGGCCAGGACAATCTTCAACTTCATGTTCGGGTTCCGATCACTGGATTGGGGGCATCTCGGCAAAGGTTGGAACATCCTCATGCGGAGGGTCCCATGCAACCGACTGGCTACAGAAGACCGCCATTCCGGGCTGGACCGAGGATGAATCCTCCAGGGTGCCAGCGCGCACGATCCGCGTGTCGCCCATCACATGCGGATGGCTGAACAAGGTACTGCCGCATTCGCTGCAGAAGGTCCGGTCGATATCCGTCCCGCTGCCACCGGGGGCAGTGTATGTCTTGAGTGTTCCATTCGCCTCGATCGCAGCGCCCGGCACGGCAATGGCGGTCAGGTGTCCGCCGCCCGATTCCCGTTGGCAGTCGCGGCAATAGCAGCTCCCGGCCCACAACATGTCGCCATCGATCGCGTAGGTCGCCTGTCCGCACAGGCAGCGGCCCTTGGCCTGCATCCTGCTCTCCCTTGGAAATAGCCTTCAAATGCGATCCTGATGGCTCTATTCCGGCAAGACAAGCGCATTCTTGCCCGACATTTCTTGCATAAAATTCCAAACAAGACAAAATGCCCTGCGCTTTTGTCCTATTTGTCTTGCGCGCGAGTCCTTGGGCAGCGCCGAGTGCTAAGGTAAATCATGCATTGAACATTCCGGGCGCTTCGGGTCGTTGAAGCGCAAATAGGATGAAGGCTCGGAGAGGAGCCTGGGGAGCGCCGCAACCGTCCGCGAAGAGACGGTGCGGCGCCCCGTTTTTCATGAAAGGCAGTTGCCATGGGCGATACGCAAAAGGGTTTCCCGCTTCCCAGTTCGATCAAGGTCGTGGCCGGTACCGAGGAGGCGCAGGCCGCCTACCCCTATTATTGCCAGTTCGAGCCCGAAGACGACGAGAAGTTCTGGTTCTACAACTCGATGCACTTCCCCGAGCCGATGCATCATTTCGACATGATCACGGCCGAAGCCGCCTATGTCGCCATGGGCGCCTTCAATACCCGCGTGCACGTGCTGCCCACCGCCAAGGGTGTCGATCATCGCATCATCAATGGCCGCGTCTATATCGGCGGCGTGGTGGTGACCGACCCTGACGAGATCGCCGAACGCGTGAACGAGTTCCAACAGCGCGCGGGCTATTATTACGAGAATTGGGAAGACCTCTACGCGCAGTGGAAGGACAAGATGAAGGCGCTGATCGCCGATGCGCAGGCGCTGCCGAGCCCCTCGCTTCCCGATTACGAGCCGGTCGAGACCTTCCAGGAAGGCGATGCCGTTCCCGCCAGCCACGATTTGCTGAAGATCTACCAGCAGCAGGTCGAAGGTTACCACCGCATGTGGCACCACCATTTCGAGTTCCTGCTGCTCGGCTATGGCGCCTACATGACCTTCTTCGATTTCTGCAAGAAGGCCTTCCCGGAAATTTCCGACCAGGCGATTTCGCGCATGGTGGCGGGCATGGAAGCCGAGATCTTCCGCCCGGACGAGGAGGTGAAACGCCTCGCCCGCCGCGCAGTCGAGCTGGGCGTCGACCATCACTTCGCCGACAATATGGATATCGACCAGGTGCTCGCCGAGCTCGATGCCGTGGGCAATTCGGGCAAGGACTGGCTGGGCGAGCTGGAGGACAGCCGCAACCCCTGGTTCAACGTGTCGAGCGGCGACGGTTTCTACCACTATCACCGCAGCTGGAATGACGACCTCTCGCTGCCCTTCGCCGCGCTTCCCGGCTATATCGAGAAGATCAAGGCGGGCGAGGACATTACCCGCCCGACCGAGCAGCTGATCGAGGAACGCGAACAGCTCGTCGCCGATTACCGCGACCTGCTCGACACCGATGAGGACCGCGCGGTCTACGACCAGCTGATCACGCTGGCCCACCGCGTCTTCCCCTATGTCGAGGGCCACAAATTCTATTGCGAGCACTGGTACACCAACCTGTTCTTCAACAAGATCAGGGAGTTCGGCCGCCTGCTGCTGGCACATGGCTTCTTCGGGCCCGATGGCGTGGAAGAGGACGTGTTCAACCTCACCCAGTACGAGCTCGAAAGCGCGATTATCGACCTGATGCTGGCATGGGGTGTCGGCACGACCCCGCGCGGGGTCAAGCATTGGCCCGGCATCATCGCCCAGCGCAAGGCCGCGATCGAGGAATGGGGCAAGCACTCCACCCCGCCCGCACTCGGAAACGTCCCCGATGCGATCGACGATCCGGCGATCAACATGCTGTGGGGCATTACTCGCGAGAACCTCGATAGCTGGCTCGACGACGGGTCCGAGAACGACAAGGAGCTGAAAGGCTTCGCCGCCTGTTCGGGCGTGGTCGAAGGCACTGCCCGCGTGGTCAAATCGGTCAGCGAGATCGGCCGCATCCAGCAGGGCGACATCCTCGTCTGCCAGGTCACCAACCCGACATGGTCGCCCATTTTCCAGAAGATCGGCGCGGCGGTTTCCGACATTGGCGGCTCGATGAGCCACATGGCCATCGTGGCGCGCGAATATGGCCTGCCCGCCGTGGTCGGCACCGGCAAGGCGACCACGCGCATCAAGGACGGCCAGCGCATCCGCGTCGATGGCGGCAAGGGCACGGTGACCATTCTCGACGAAGAACCGGTGCTTGAGGACGCATAAAAGCATGAGCGATGCAGTTGCCTGGTTTGCCGATGTCGGCATTGCCGATCGCCCGACCGTGGGCGGCAAGGGCGGTTCGCTGGGCGAACTGACCCAGGCGGGGATCGACGTCCCGCCCGGCTTTGTCGTCACCACCTCGGCCTTCGAAAGCTTCCTTGCCGCGCTCGAAGCGCGCGATAGCATCCGCGACAAGGTGGAGGCGCTCGATCCGTCGGATCACGGAGCGGTGACCAAGCTCTCCGAGCAATTGCGCGCGCGCGTGATGGAAGAGCCCATGCCGACAGATGTCGAGCAGGCGATCATGGCGGCCATGCGCGAGCTGTGCCCCGACGGGCAGCCCGTCGCAGTCCGCAGCTCGGCCACCACCGAAGATGCCGAGGATGCGAGCTTTGCCGGCCTACAGGACACCTTCCTCTGGGTGCTCACGCCAGAAGACATGGCGATGAAGGTGCGCGAGTGCTGGGGTAGCCTCTATTCGATCGAGAGCATGACCTATCGCCGCAAGCAGGACTTTCCCGAGGAAGGCGTGGCGATGGCGGTGGTCGTGCAGCAAATGGTCGATGCCAAATGCGCCGGGGTGATGTTCACCCGCAGCCCGACAACGGGCGACAAGTCGGTCATCACCATAGAGGGCGCATGGGGCCTTGGCTCCTCGGTCGTCTCGGGCGAGGTGACGCCGGACAAGTGGACCATGGGCAAGATCACCGGCGAGATCAGCCAGCGCGATATATCGGACAAGCACGCCAAGCAGGTTCCGGCCGAGGGTGGCGGCATCGTCGAGATCGAGCTCGAGGAACCCGAACGCTCCTCCCCCTGCCTGAGTGATGATGAATTGCAGGGCCTGCGCGCGGTCGGCCGCAAGATCGAGCGGCACTACGGCAAGCCCCAGGATATCGAATGGGCCGTCGACAAGCAGGGCCAGATCCTGCTGCTCCAGTCGCGCCCCGAAACGGTATGGTCGGTCAAGGATGCCGAGGCCAAGCCTGTCTCGGCTCCGACGGACAACCCGATGGCGCATGTGATGAATATTTTCGGGGGCAAGAAGTGAGCCGACTTTCCGGCAGGGACATTGCCGAAATCGCCAAGCTGCTCGACGAGAGCCAGTTCTCCTCGCTCGACCTCAGGATCGGCGATTTCAAGCTGAAGATCCGCCGCGATGGTGGGGGCTATGCGCCTGTTTCCGACGATTACGAAGAGGATGCGCCTGCGCCCTCGCCCAGTCCGTCCCCTGCGCCAGCCGCCGCTCCGGCTGCAACTTCGGGCGGACCTGCCGCCGGTGAAGTGGACGTCCCCGCCCCGTTGCTCGGCAATTACTATGCCGCGCCGCGTCCCGGCGAAGACCCCTTCGTCGCCGTGGGCGACAGCGTCACCGAAGACACGACCATCGCCATTATCGAGGTGATGAAGCTGATGAACCCGATCCGAGCGGGCGTTTCGGGCACGGTCAGTGCGATCCTTGCCGAGAATGGCAAGCCGGTCGAGGAAGGCCAGGCGCTGATCCGGGTGAAAGTAGCCTGATGGGCAAGATCGGTATCGTCGAGACGTCCTTGCGCGACGGCAATCAGTGCCTGTGGGGCGCGCTCGGCGTGGATACCGCCAAGACGCTGACCATCGCGCCCGCCATGGAGCGCGCCGGGTACCGCGCCATCGATTTCACCACCTCCACGCATATGGGCGTGGCGGTTCGTTATAAGCAGGAGGACCCGTGGGAGAGGATCCGCTCAATGGCGGAAATCTGCAAGGATACACCCTTGCAGTTCCTCTCCACGGGTTTTCGCTTCATCGCCTGGGAAACGGCCACACCCGAATTCATGGAGCTCGCCTTCCGCACGCTCTCGACCAACGGTATCCGCCGTTTCGCGCTGGCGGACCCGATGAATGACGCCAAGAGCAATGCAGAAGTTGCCAAATTGGTTAAAAGAGCGGGTGGTGAACAGGTCATCGGGGCACTTGTGTTTTCGATCAGCCCGATCCACGACGATGCCCATTATGCCGAGGCTGCGCGGATCATGGCCGCCAGCCCGGAAATCGATGCGCTCTACATCAAGGATCCGGGCGGACTGCTCAGTCCCAAGCGCGCGCAGACGCTGATCCCCGCCATCCTGGCCGAAATCGGCGACAAGCCGCTCGAACTGCACAACCATTGCACGATCGGCCTCGCCGAACCGGCCTGCCTCGAAGCGGCGGAGCTTGGCGTGGCAGGCGTGCAATGCGCCAGCGGCGGCGCGGCGGACGGAACCAGCAACCCGCCGATCATGCGCATGATCAAGAACCTGCGGGCGCAGGGCCACGAAGTCGAGATCGATGACGAGGCAGCGCAGGAAGTGGCCGATTTCTGGTCCTCGGTGGCCGAGGCCGAGGGCCTGCCAACGGGCGCGCCGATGGCTTTCGATGCCGCCTATTACCAGCACAACCTTCCCGGCGGCATGGTCGGCACCATGCGCCGCCACCTCGCCGACCAGCGTGTGCCGCATCTCGAAGGCGCGGTGATCGAGGAGATTGGCCGCGTGCGCGAGGAGCTGGGCTGGCCCATCGTCATGACGCCCTTTGCCCAGATGCTGCAGACGCAGGCGGTGATGAACGTGACCGGCAAGGAACGCTACGCGATCATCCCCGACGAGATCATCCGCTTTGCGCTGGGCAAGTTCGGTCGGCCCAATGCCCCGGTCGATCCGGAAGTGATGGACCGCATCATGGCCAATCCGCGCACCAAAGAATTGGAGGCCGAGACCGGTATGGCCGACCTCAAGACGCTGCGGAAGAAGATCGGCGAAAGCCTGTCTGACGAGGAATTCCTGCTGCGTGCGACCATGCCCGCCAACCTCGTCGATGCGATGCAGGAAGCCGGCCCCGCCCCGCGCGAATACGATCCCGATACGGTGGCGGTCATGAGCCTGCTGCGCGAAGTCCTGTCGCGACGCGACGTGGATTCATTCGAACTCGAAAACGAGGATTTCAAATTGAAGGTCGAAGCATGAGTGTTGGTCAGTCCCCTTTGGCACGCAAGCCGAAGGGCTTCATGTTCGATCTCGACGGAACGCTGATCCTCTCCAACCGCAAGCTTGGCAGCTATGACGCGATCCCCGGCGCAGCGGAGGCTTTGGGCGAGCTCGACCGGCTCGGCATTCCCTGGATCGCACTCACCAATGGCAGCGCCTATCCATCCCGCGTCCAGGCCCCGCGCCTGCGCGCCGTCGGCATTCCCGTGCCCGACGAGAAGCTGTTCACCCCCAATAGCGTGGCGGCCAAGGTGATCGCCGATCGCGGCTATCAGAATGTGCTCGTGCTCGGCCTCGAAAGCGTGACCGAGGCGCTCACCGAACTGGGCGTTTCCTGCTCCATGCTGGGAGACGAGGACGCAAAGCATGCCGATGCCGTCTATGTCGCCTGGCATCCGGACTGCGTGATGGACCATATCCACCTCGGCTGCGAGCGGGTGATGGACGGCGCGGCCTTCCTCTCCGCTTCGGACGTGCCCTTCTTCGCCACCAAGGAAGGCCGTTCTTTCGGCTATAGCTGCGCCATCAATGGCGCGATCAACCGCGTCACCGGCGTCGCGCCTGAGCCGACGGGCAAGCCCTCCGCCCATGCGATGGAAGTGATCGCCAGCACGCTCGGTATCGCCAAGCAGGATGTCGGCGTGGTGGGGGACGACGCCACCGCGGAAATGGAGATGGCGGTTGCCGCTGGCGCTATCGGCATTGCCGTGACCTCCGGCTCGACCAGCGCCGAGGAATGGGCCGCGCAGCCGCCCGAAAAGACGCCCGACGTGGTGATCGCCAATATCGGCGAACTGGTGGAGGCGTGTGGCCTCGGCTAAGCCTGCCACATGAGTCTCGGCTTCTCCGTCAATGAATTGATCCCGCATGCACGCGGCGGCGGGCAGCTCAAGATCGGCCTCGCCAAGCTCACCGAGGAGGAGTGGCTACAGCCCGATCCCGACCTCGCCCAGCGCCAGGCGGCGTTCGACGCGCATCCCGAAGCTGTCCAGCTCACCGCAGAAGCCGAAGCGCCGGGACGCGAACTGGCGGAGATGATGGGTGTGTCCGGCGGGTTGCCCGAAGCGGCGCGCGCGGCATGGGAGGACATGTGCCTGCTCACACGGCGCGATGACGAGGAGATCTACCGCTTGATCGGCGCGGCGGTCGCCTTCCCCACGGACTGGCACCCCCAGCAGAAGATGGGCCTGCCCATGACTGCGCTGCACGCCCCGATAGACGGTTATGCAGAGCAGCTTTCCGCTCCCGTAGACCGCTTCATGATGAAGCTGAAAGCGGGCGCGATCTATGGCCGCTGCAACTGGTTCATCGCGCCCACCGGGGACTATCGATGGATCGCCGAGAGCTCGCCCGATCCGCGCTTCGCCAAGGTCACGGCGGATAATGCCGGGGAAACGCTCTTCGCCCGCTCCGAACGGCAGACCCTGCGCCGCCTGCCCGAAACCTCCGCGATCCTCTTCACCATCGGCGTCTATGTCACGCCTTTCGCCGAGCTGTCCGATGCCAACCTCGCCAAGCTGGCGGGCGCGGTGGCGGAGATCGGCAGCGGCGAGGGCGACCGGCGCGGCGCTCCACAATACGGCGCGGCACTTGCCGCCTATGCCGAAGGACGATTGGGCGCTACTCTCCCCCGATAATCCCGGGGAGGAATCGATGACAGACCAACGCCTAGAGACGCTCGCAATCCATGGCGGGCAGGAGCCCGATCCGACCACCAAGGCACGGATCACGCCGATCTACCAGACGGCGAGCTATGTCTTCGACAATGCCGAGCATGCCGCGAACCTCTTCGCGCTCAAGGAATTCGGCAACATCTATTCGCGCATCATGAACCCGACCAACGATGCGCTGGAAAAGAAGATCACCGCGCTCGAAGGCGGTGTCGGCGCGCTGGGCGTCGCCTCGGGCCATGCGGCGCAATTGATCGCCTTTCACACGCTGATGGAGCCGGGCTGCAATATCGTCGCGGCGAAGAAGCTCTATGGCGGCTCGCTCAACCAGATGGGCGAAAGCTTCAAGAAGTTCGGCTGGGAGACGCGCTTCGTCGATGCCGACGATGCTGCCAATGTCGCTGCCGCCTGCGACGACAAGACGCGCTGTGTGTTCATCGAGAGCCTCGCCAATCCGGGCGGCGTGGTCAGCGACATCAAGGCGATTGCCGATGCCGCCCATGCGGCGGGCGTGCCACTGATCGTCGACAATACCATGGCCACCCCCGCGCTGTGCCGTCCATTCGAGCATGGCGCAGACATTGTCGTACATTCGGCCACCAAGTTCCTGAACGGACATGGTAATTCCATCGGCGGACTGATCGTGGACAGCGGCAAGTTCGACTGGAAGGCGCAAGGCGACAAGTTCCCTAGCCTGACCCGGCCCAATGGCTCCTATCACGGCGCAGTGCTGGTCGATGCGCTCGAACCCGTCGGCCCCATTGCCTTCATCATCGGCTGCCGCGTGCTCGGCCTGCGCGATCTTGGCCCGGCCATGGCACCGATGAACGCCTTCCTCGCGCTGACCGGCATGGAGACGCTGGCGCTACGCATGGAGCGGCATTGTTCGAACGCGCTGGCGCTGGCCAAGCACCTCGAAGCGCATCCCAAGGTCGACTGGGTGTTCTATTCGGGCCTCGACTCCAATCCCTACAAGCCGCTTGCCGAGAAATACCTCGGCGGCAAGGGCGGCGCGGTCTTCACCTTCGGCGTGAAGGGCGGTTACGAGGCGGGCGTGAAGCTGGTCTCCTCCGCCAAGCTGTTCAGCCACCTTGCCAATATCGGCGATACGCGCAGCCTGATCATCCACCCGGCCTCGACCACGCATAGCCAGTTGGAAGAGGACGAGCTGGTCGCGGCAGGCGCCGGTCCGGACGTGGTGCGCGTCTCGGTCGGTATCGAGCATATCGACGACATCATCGCCGATATCGACCAGGCACTGGACGCGATTTGAGGCCGTTGACCCTTGCCCTACAGTAATCCCGACAATCCCTTCAGCGGGAAGCGACCCTGGGGACTGATGTTGGCACAAGCAGCGGTGGGCACGGTCTTGGTAATGTTTGGCTGGTTGCCTGTCGGTGCCGCCATCGGTTGGGCTTGGAAGGCTGTTGGTTTGAGCCCAAGCAACGGGTTGCTGATTGGAGCGGTTGTCGTCTTCACAGCCCTGTTAATTTATGGCGCCCACAAATTGCTCGATCGGCTCTGGGGGTGGTCACCCTATGAGTAACCCCTTCGATTACCTCGCCTATCTCGATTGCTTCCTCACCGGCGATGACGACGCGCTGGTCGAGCGCTTCTTTGCCGAGGACTGCGAAATGCATTCGGGCTCGGGCGTAAGGCGTGGCAAGGAGGGCATGCGTGAATTCCTGAACTGGGCGCATGAGGGGGTGCGCGAATGCCCGCGCCTGCAGAAATACGTCCAGACAGACGACGTGGTCTTCGCCGATATCGACATGGACTTCCACGCGACCGAGCACCGGCCCAACTTCCCCTTCGGCGAAATGTATCCGGGCGACACGGTGACGGTGAAATTCCTCGCCCGCTACGATCTCGACAGCGAAGGCAAGATCGTGAAGCTCACCACCATGGCCTGGCCACCCGAGCAGGGCGTCACCAAGCTGCCGCCGCTCGGCGGGCATCCCAGCCAGCTCGCCGCCTATCGTGCCTATGCCGCCGCATTCTCCAATGGCGATCCTGAGCGTTACACGCGCTTCTACACCGATGATGTGTCGCTCGACCTCTCCAGCCTGCCGGTGATCCATGGTGCGCAGGCCATTGCCGATTTCTATCGCGAGATGCTCAAGACGGTGCGCGAGAGCCTCTCAATTCATTCAATCGCGGCGACGGACGACACAATCGAGGTCGACTGCACCAGCCGCTTCACTGCGGTGGAGGATGCCCCCGATTTCGTGGTTGGCGCACTCGCCAAGGGGGACTTTGTCGATGTCCCCATCCTCGCCAGCTACACTTTGCGCGACGGCTATATTTGCCATATCCGCACACGGCGCGGCGGCGACCCGGTCTTCACCCGCGCTGCTTGAGAATTTCCTCCGCGCGGGCGATATCCACAGGCCTGTCCACATCGACGAGCATTTCTTCTTTCGCAGGAATGCGCAGCAAACCATTCTTTGAATTGAGGAATTGCCCAGCACCGCCCTCGCCTGTCCACAGGCTGAGCTTGTCGAGCGCATCGACCGGGAAGAAGGCTGGAACGCCAGCCTTGCCGTCCGGATAGGTGGTTGCGGCAAGCTCACCGCCGGCGAGCAATTGGCCAATATGGCTCGCCGTGACGAGTGGCATGTCGGCCAGCAGCAGCAGCATGGGACGCCCCTGACCAAGTGCAGCACAGGCCGCCAGCGAAAGCGATGTGCCGAGCCCGTCCGAGGCGTTGATATTGGTCAGCAATGCCCAGCCCGAATGCTGCGCAAAATCGGGCGCGCGCGGCGGCACCACGATCATGCCGGGCTCGAGGCCGGCTTCCACAACCGCATCGAGAACCCATTGCCCGACAGGCTTGCCCGCGAGCATGGCATCGAGCTTGCCGCCACCGAAGCGGCTTGCCGAACCCGCGGCAAGCACGGCGACCAGCGGTGCGATCTCAGCCACGCCCATGACGGTGATGCGGGTGGATCAGCTCATACTCGCCGACCACCGATGCCAGGATCGACAAAGCCAGCGCCACCGGTTCGCGGCTGTGCTGGACCACGCCGATGGGGCTGGAGATGCGCCCCAGTTCTTCATCGGACAGGCCCGCCGCCTGCAAGCGCGCGCTGCGCTCGTCTCGCGCCGCCTGTCCGCCCTGCGCTCCGATGAAGAAGGCCGGCGTTCCGAGCGCCCATTGCAGGATCGCCTGTTCCCACTCGTGATCGTGGAACAGCAGCACCACGGCAGTCCACGGGTCTACTTCGATATCCGTCGGCGCACGCCCGAGCGAGAGGGCTCCGCTGCCGTCCTTGTCGAAAGTCTCGACCTCGACGCCCGAGACGCGGCCAAGCGAAGCCGCAGCCTCCAGCTCTGGCCCTTCCCCGAACAGCAGCAGACGCAAAACCGGCACGTAGAGCCGCTCCGCCAGATAGGGATTATCCGGCAGGGCGAGCGTGGCTGGCTGGCGTGCCTCGAGCCGGGCAAGCGCCGCGCGGCAGGCCTCGATGTCGGGTTCGGGATCGACAAGGATATCGAGGCCGCTGCCACAAGGCAGGCGGAAATCGATCAGCGGCGATCCGGCGCCAAAGCGCACGACACGCCGCGCTCCGCCTGTGGCAATCTCGCTCGCCAACTGCTTTTCGAGGCATCCATCGGCAAGACTCCCGGTCACGCTCCCGTCCGGATGGACGGCCAGCTGGGCCCCGAGACGGCGCGAAAAGCTGCCCTCGATCGCGGTAATGGTGCACAGGCCCGTGCCCGGCTCACAGGCGGCACGCAGGGCCGCGTGGTCACTGGCCATGGCCGGGATGGAAACTGAAGCGGCATCGGGCATCGGCAAGCTTCCTAGCGCGCGTCCTGTCCAAGCTCCACAAGCAAACGGGCGGCCATGCCGAAGCAGGACCGCCCGCACGAGCCTTTGCGGCCGGATTGCTTCAGTGAACGTGCTCGGTCTGGTTGGGCCCAGCGCCGGGCCCGCCGCCGCCAAGTCCGGGCGGAGGAGCGGGCGGCGGATCCTGCAGCGGATCGGGCACGCCCATGATCAGCTGGGGCTCTTCTCCGCGCAGTTCCTGGAAGGCGACGCGAAGGTTGATCAGCGCGCGCGACCACGGCGTGCCGCCATATTCGAGACCCGGCTTGATCTTGTGGTCGAGGAAAACGTGGAAGCTCGGATTGCCTTCGAGCGCCGCGAGAGCCTGCTCGGGCGTTCCGCCGAACTGCGCCGTCTGCTCGGCCTGTTCGACCAGAGCCCGGTTGAAAGTGACGAAGCTGAGGAATTCCTCGCGCGTACTCACCCCGCCATGGCCCTGGATCCAGGTTTCGGCCGGGATCGTGTAATAGGCCGCGGTAACAGTGGTCGGCAGCGCCAGGATTGAACCGCCTGCCGAGGGGTCGATCAGCGGCGACATGTGCCACGCATAGACGTCACCCGCCATCACCGTATCCGCTGCCGGGAAATAGACGAAGGCATCGCCATCGGTATGACCCGCACCAAAATAGTAGAGTTCGATCTCGTCTTCGCCTTCGCCGATCGTCATCGTGCGGCTGAAGCTCTGGTCAACCTTCAACGCACCGCCGGGGCCGCCGGCGGTCATCCGCGCTTCGGTATTGACCTGGGCCACGACCTGTACCCCATCGCCGCCAAGTTCGTTGTTCGAGCCGGTGTGGTCAGGGTGCGAATGGGTGTTGATGATCATGCCGATAGGCTTGTCGGTGATCTTTCGCACCTCCGCCATGATTGCCTCGCCACTGCCGGGCAGCTTGGTATCGACCAGCACGACATCGTTCGCGCGCTCGAACACAACGGTATTGCCGCCAGCGCCAAATATCTTGTGCACATTGCCGCTGACATGCTCGATATCGGTAATACCGGGCAGGCCCTGCGCCGTGACGCCGACTGCCGTCAGCCCGCTCGCCACGATGGCGCCAAGCACCGCAAACCGCTTCATCATCCAACTCCCGCAAAAAAGACTCTGTCAACGAACCAATAGGCACCCGCCGCCATCACCGCAAGCGAGCCAAATGTCGCGATCTGTCGCGCCAACGCCGCATTTCGGCGTCGGATGAGCGCGAGCAGGCCCGCCACGGCCAGTACGATGACCAGCTGCCCGATCTCGACCCCGACATTGAAGGAAAAGAGCGACCAGGCCAGCGAACCCGCCGGCAAGCCGAATTCTCGCAGCACGAAGGCGAAGCCGAAACCGTGGATCAAGCCGAAGAACAGGGCCAGCCAGGCGCGCAGGTCCTTGCCCTCCCCGCGCAGGAGATTGTCCGCACCGACGATAACGATAGTCAGCGCAATCAGCGGCTCGATGATTGCGGCAGGCGGAATGAAGACACCTGTCGCCGCGAGGGACAAAGTCACCGAATGACCGATAGTGAAGCTGGTCACGATGATCGCCAGCCGTTTGAGCGAGCCGCCCAGCAACATCAGCCCGACCAGAAACAGGATATGATCCGGCCCGATCATGATGTGGTGCACGCCGGAAGGCAGGAAGGTGCCAATCACGGCCATGATGCCCGCCGCTGTCCCGGCAAAATGGGTGCGCGGACCGTCACCTTCGGCAAAGATCCATTGCTGGCGCAGCTCCCCTTCTTCGTAGATATTCACGAAGGTCTGGTGCAGGGGATCGTATGTAAAAATATGCGCCTTTACTTCGAGCGCCGGGGGAGCTGGCGAATCAATTGAGAACCTTAACCGGATCGCATCATCGTCGGGCAACAACTCGGCCCCCTTCCATTCTATCGGCGGCAGTTCGCCAGCGCCGATATCGAGTCTCTGCCGCAAGATAGCTCCGATCTGGCTGTATTGGCTGGACAGTACACCTTGGTCGAGCAATATCGCCGGTTCATCCAATGCCAGTTCATGGGCGATGTCGATTACATGCACAGTCACGCTGCCATCGATCACCTCCTCCTGCAGGTCGAGATCGAGATAGCTGAACGGGGCGGGATGGGCCTGGGCCGCGACAGGGAAGAGAAACAATAGGAGTACGGTTGCGAAAATGTGTCGCAACGGTCTCACGAGCGAAGAAAAAACTATCATTTTCAAAGATACGCGGGGGAAAACATAGGTGGGCGATCTATTACCCTTTGATACAAGGTTGCAGTTGGAACAAGTGGCTCATCGCCCTAGTGCGCTTGGCGGGGACTACATTGCGGGACGGCAATTGTCTTGGGGGATCTCGTTCGGTGCTTGAAACACCTGCAAATACAACTTTCGAGTGCGCCAACCTGCTTGATGCGCAAATGCGCGTTCCGGCAGGCCCTGCGCCGCATTTGCGCGTGCATGTTACAAAAAGTTACTTGTGGAGTGAGCGCTCACTCCATACCTCGAGCGGCATGGCACGAGCTGCTCGAATATCCACCGAAGAACGGCGCGCCGCAATCATGGCGGCCACCGAAGAATTGCTGGTGACCAAGGGACGCGACGTCAGCACGAAGGCAATCGCGGAGGCTGCGGGCATCGCCGAAGGAACCATCTTTCGCGTCTTCCCCACCAAGGATGCGATCATCGACGCGATCTTCATGGACGCGACCGATCCCGAGGGCTGTCGCGCCGAATTCGCAGAACTGTCCGAGATTACCGATCTCGAGGAATGCCTGGTCGCGATGGTCGCCATCCTGCAGCGCCGCATCGCACGCGTGCTTGCCCTGTTCGGCGTGGTCGGCTTCAGGCGCCCGCTTTCCTTCGAGGATGCGGAAGAGCGGCGCGACACCGGCCTTGCGGCGATTGCCGACCTGCTGCGTCCGCACAAGGGGCGTCTGCTGGTCAGCCCAGAGATTGCCGCACAGCACGTGCAGGGCGTGATCATGGCCCACACCCATCCGATGATGACCAAGCAGCCGCTTCAGGATGCCGAGATGCTCGTAAGACTGGCGCTGCATGGCGTTGCCGCCCCCTCCAAGACGGAGAATGCTTCGTGAAGCGCCCGCAAGACACGAACTCGATAACCGGGCAGGTATCGCGCAAGCGCGGCGCCGTCCTCTTCGGCACAGCGATGGCTCTCGTCCTGTCGGCCTGCACCACGCCGCAAGTCGCCATCCCGGAACCTGGAATTGCCGTCCCGCTCGACTGGGTGGAAACCGATCCCGCCCCGGTGAGCGTGGACATTACCGAATATTGGCTACTGCTCGACGATCCGCTGCTGACCGAACTGGTCGAAGCGGCAATCGCCAACAATCTCGACATTGCGCAGAGTGCAGCGCGGCTCAAGCAATCGCGCGCATCCCTGGTGCAGGCACGTGCCCAATGGTTCCCCAATATCGGTGCCAGCGGCAGCGCCAATCGCGACCTGGGTGACAACAATCCCGGCGACACCTTCTTCTCGCTCGGCGCCGATGCAGGCTGGGAACTCGACCTGTTCGGCCAGATCGGAAACAACGTCGCCTCGGCACAGGCTGACCTAGCTGCGGCCGGCTACAACCTGGCCGACCTGCAGCGGGCAATCGTGGGCCAAGTGGCCATTTCCACGATCAACGCCCGTTCGATCGCGCAACAGCTCGAAATCGCCCGCAGCACGCTGGAATACCAGGAAGACAATCTGGAGATCGCCCGCTGGCGCAACCAGGCCGGGCTCGTCTCCAGCCTCGATGTCGAGCAAGCGCGCACCCAGAGAGCACAGACCGCCGCGAGCATACCGGCGTTGGAAAGCAGCCTTGCTTCGACGGCTAATGCCATTTCCACGCTGATCGGCGAACCCCCGGGGCGCGTCCTTGCCGAGTTCCAGGACGCGAAGCCGGTGCCGACGCCGGTCAATCTCGCCGGGTTCGAGGCTCCGGCCGAGGTGCTGAGCCGCCGACCCGATGTACGCGCGGCGGAAGCCAACCTGATCTCCAGCACCGCGCGTGTTGGCGTGGCCCGCGCCCAATTGCTGCCGCTGGTGCGGCTTTCCGGCAATATCGGTACCAATGCGCTGGGGATCGACAATCTCTTCGACATCCTGACTGCCGGTGTTGGCGGCACTATCAGCCAGTTGATCTTCGACGCCGGCCGCACGCAGGCGCAGATCGATAGCGCCAAGGCCGCAGCCGAAGCTTCGCTGGCCGCCTGGGAGCAAAGCATCCTGGGTGCGCTTGAAGATGTCGAAAGCGCCGCGGTCGACCAGCGCAGCGCCAATCAGCGCATCACCATCAACGAAGAAGCGCTCGATGCGGCGAACAATTCGGCCCTGCTGGCGCGTAGCCAATACCAGGCCGGACTGACCGATTTCCGGACCCTTCTGAGTGCCGAGAATGCGCTGCTATCCTCGCGCAACCAGCTCGTTTCCACCCAGGCCGACAGGGCCAGCGCCTTCGTGCGCCTAACCCAGGCGCTCGGCGGCGGCTGGAGACCCGCGGACTTTCCCGATGCAAGCCTTTCAACGCCTGCCACTGACAGGACCCAGCCATGAACACGACGACTAGCAACAATTCGCAGGACCTCGAGGCTTTCCTCGGCGAAGATGAACGGCCTCCGTTCTGGAAGCGTCCCATCGTCTGGATTCCGGCGCTCCTGATCGTGCTGGCTGCCATCGCCTACGCCATTTTCGGCGGCGGAGAGGACGGGCCCCAATTCAATACCGAAGCGGTCGAACGACGCTCGCTCGATCTTGTCGTCACGGCAACGGGCAATCTGCGTCCGACCAACCAGGTCGAGGTCGGTTCCGAAGTCTCGGGCCGTATCGATGACGTATTGGTGGATGTGAATGACGTCGTTGCGCGCGGCCAGGTGCTGGCACGGATCAATACCGATGTCATCGACGACCAGATCCTGCAAAGCCGCGCCAATCTGAGCGCGGCCCACGCCCGCGTGGAACAGGCGCAGGCAACGCTCGATGTCGATACGGCACAGCTCGAGCGCCTGCGCGAAGTCTACCGCCTGTCCGACGGCCGCGTGCCCTCGGCACAGGAAATGCAGGCCGCCGAAGGCACGGTTCGGCGCGACGAGGCTGCGCTGGTTTCGGCGCGGGCCGACGTCGCTTCGGCCGAAGCATCGCTCTCCACCGCGCAAACCAATCGCGACCGCGCCTTGATCCGCTCGCCTGTCTCGGGCGTTGTGCTGGCACGGCAGGTCGAACCGGGCCAGACCGTGGCGGCAAGCTTCAACACGCCGACCCTGTTCGTGCTGGCGGAAGACCTCTCGGTCATGCAGTTGCGCGTCAAGGTGGACGAGGCCGATGTCGGCCAGGTCGAAAACGGCCAGTCCGCCAGTTTCACCGTCGATGCCTATCCCGGCAGGCAATTCCCCGCCGTGGTCGAACGCGTCGATCTCGCATCCTCAAATATCGCCACGGCAGAAAGCACGGGCAGCCAGCAGAATTCGGTTGTGGAATATGAAGCGCGCCTGACTGTCCAGAACAGCGAAGGCCTGCTGCGCGCCGGCATGACTGCGACCGCTGCCATCGCTACCGAAAGCACTGGCGAGCAATTGCTCGTCCCCAACAGCGCCATCCGGTTCCGTCCTCCTCAGCAGGAGGACACAGGCGGCGTACAGGTCAACAATGGCAATGACTTCGGCCTCGAGCGCGAAGGCCCGCAGACCACGATCGGCGTGGGCAGCCGCCAGACCGTCTACATCGTCGGCGAGGATGGGCAGTTGCAGCCGATCAACATCGTGACCGGACGCAGCGACGGACGCCTGACCGTGGTCACTTCGGAGGAACTCGAGGAAGGCATGCAGGTCGTCACCAGCGTCAGGGCACAGGGCAACGAGTAAGTGAGCGGCGAACCGATCATCGAGCTGAAGGGCATTACCAAGACCTTCGGCGTAGGACCCGCAGCGTTCAAGGCGCTGCGCGGGGTCGACCTGACCATTCGGCGTGGTGACTTCATGGCCGTGATGGGACCGTCGGGGTCCGGCAAGTCGACCACGATGAACATTATCGGCTGCCTCGATACGCCTACGTCAGGGGTCTACAGCTTCCTCGGCAACCAGGTGCAGTCGCTCACCAAGGACCAGCGATCGCTCTTGCGGCGGCGCTATCTCGGTTTCGTCTTCCAGGGCTTCAACCTGCTCGCGCGAACCTCGGCGCTGGAGAATGTCGAACTGCCGCTCGTCTATCATGGCACCGACAAGGAGGCGCGGCGCGATGCCGCCATGCGCGCGCTGGAGAAGGTCGGGCTGGTTCCATGGGCCGACCATACTCCGGGCGAGCTTTCCGGCGGCCAGCAGCAGCGCGTGGCCATTGCCCGTGCACTGGTGACAGATCCCGAAGTGCTGCTGGCGGACGAACCGACCGGCAATCTCGATTCCGAACGTTCGGTGGAAATCATGGAATTGCTGGCCGATCTCAATCGCAGCGGCATCACCATCGTAATGGTCACGCATGAGCCCGACATGGCCGAGTACGCAAAGACCATCGTCCACTTCAAGGACGGCGTGGTGGAACGCATCGATCATGGCAGCAAGTCCGGCTATGTCGGTGAGGGAGTAGCCTGATGTTCGGCACCACCCTGCTGCTCGCGCTCAAGGAAATCCGCCGCCATCTGATGCGCAGCTTCCTGACCACGCTGGGCATCATCATCGGCGTCGCCTCGGTCATCACCATGGTGACCCTTGGCAAGGCGGCAACGGTCGATATCGAGGAACAGATCAGCTCGCTCGGCTCGAACATCCTGATCGTCTTCCCGATCCAGAACGAACAAGGCATCTGGCGTCCTTTCGAAGATGACGACATCGTCGCCGTGCGCGAACAGATTGCCGGCGTCACCGCCGTGGCGGGCAGCGTCAATACTGACGTCACCGCCATCTATAACGGGCAGGACTGGGATACTTCGGTCGAAGGCGTCAGCAATGAATTCATGGTCGCCCGCTCGGTGGATATCGCCGAGGGCCGCCAGTTCACCGAAGCCGAGGAAGAGGCGGGCGACAATGTCTGCATCATCGGCCAGACCGTGCTCGAAGAACTGTTCACTCCCGGCGTTTCCCCGCTGGGCGAACAGATGCGGCTGAACACCGTTTCCTGCCGCATTATCGGGGTGGCGGATTCGCGCGGTCTCGGCGGCGGCAATGGCGATGAAGACAACTCGGTGCTGATGCCGATCAAGAACGTCCAGCGCCGCTTCATCGGCAATGACAACATCAACAATTTCGCCATCGCCTACGATACCAATGTCGATAGCGATGCCATGATCATGGCGGTGGTGGACCTGCTGCGCGAACGTCGGCTGCTGCTCGATGGGCAGAACAACAATTTCGACGTGATCGACACCGCCGAAATCAACGAGACCGTAGCCAGTACGGTTGGCACGCTGACCGCCATCGTTGCCGCGATTGCCGCGATCAGCCTGGTCGTGGGCGGCGTCGGCATCATGAACATCATGCTGGTTTCGGTAACCGAGCGGACGCGCGAAATCGGCATCCGCATGGCCATTGGTGCGCGCGCCAAAGAAGTGCAACTGCAATTCCTGACCGAGGCCGTGGTGCTGTGCTGTTTCGGCGGCCTCGTCGGCATCCTGCTCGCCTTCGGGCTATCGGTGGTGGTCTCGGCAGCCTTCCAGCTACCCTTCACCTTCGATCCCTTCATCAACACGCTAAGCTTCGTGATCTCGGCGTTGATCGGGATCGTGTTCGGTTATTTCCCGGCCCGACGCGCCAGCCAGCTCGACCCGATCGAAGCGTTGAGGCATGAGTAGGGATTGAAGCGTTCGGGAGTGGTCTTTGGAGGCTGAACGAGATCCGGTCTGGAGATGGGTGGCAAGTATCGCCTTTCTCGAGACCTTGCTCTCCCTCGTTCTATTTGTGGCGATCTTGAATCACGGGATTCCATCGGTTTTCGCATGGCAATGGTGGATTAGCGTACCAGCGCTCATCGTCGCAGGACCTGTCGCGCTGATCGTCACCTTCATCCGAAAGCCGCACTACTGGTGGGCAACCCTGCTCTTTCCTGGTTTCCTCGCCGTCTTGGCTCTGACGGAGCAGTTCCGCTAGTTGTCAAGCCTCAGGCGCTGTCGACCAGCACCAGCTCGCAGTCTTCGAGCGCGCGGATGGTCAGCACGTCGATATCGGCCAGCGCCGCACCGTCACGGGCATTGACCACCTCTCCCTCGATCTCGACCGAACCGGTCGCCGCAACCAGGTAGCCCTTGCGGCCACCCAAATCGTAGGTGATCTGCTCGCCCGCCTTCACAGTCGCGCCGAGCACGCGGGCATCGGCATGGATTGGCAGCGCGTCATCGTCACCTTCCCGGCCACTGGCAAGCACGGTGAAGCGCCCTGCCCGCTCGTCCTTCGGGAATGGCTTGGCACCCCAGCTCGGTGCATGGCCCTTGCGGTCCGACAGGATCCACAGCTGGAAACTGTGCAGTTCCTCATCCTCGAGATTGTATTCGGCATGGGTGATGCCCGTGCCGGCGGTCATCACCTGCACGTCCCCCGCCTCGGTCCGCCCGACATTGCCGAGCGAATCCTTGTGCGTGATCGCGCCTTTGCGGACATAGGTGATGATCTCCATGTCGGCATGCGGATGCGGCGGAAAGCCCGATCGCGGCGCGATAATGTCATCGTTCCACACGCGCAGCTTGCCCCAATGCAGCCGGTCCTGCCGGAAGTAATCGGCAAAGGAGAAATGGAAATTGGCCTTGAGCCAGCCATGATCGGCCTTGCCCAGCGTTTCGAAGCGGCGAATGTCGATCATGGTTTTGCTCCTTCGCGCATGGAGATAGGGTGCGCGCCATGACTGCCAAGCCCATCCTCTACCATCACGGCTCCTCCGCCTGCGCCGCCAAGGTGCGTTTCGCTCTCGCCGAAAAGCATGTGGAGTGGGACAGCCGCTATGTCGATATCATGGCGGGCGAGCAGTTTGCGCCGGACTATCTCGCGCTCAATCCCAAGGGCGTGGTGCCGACGCTGGTGCATGGCGGAGAGGTCATCCGCGAAAGCAGCGTGATCTGCGAATATGTGAACGAGGCCTTCACCGGCCCTGCACTGATGCCTGCCGATCCGCTGGGACGCGCGAAGGTGCGGCTCTGGACCAAAGCGGTGGACGAGGAACTGCACCCGGCCTGTTCGGCGCTGACCTATGTTGTCAGCCACCGCCACACGATCCTGCGGCAGGGAGTCGGCTCATTCGAGGAGTTCCTGGCGAAGACCGGCAGCGAAGGCCTCGCCGCGCGCAAGCTCAAATGGAGCTATATCCAGGACGGGCTCGATGCGCCCGGCGCGATGGAGAAGGTCCAGCTCTATCTCGATTACCTGGGGCGGATGGAGGAAGCGCTGGCGACAAGCGACTGGCTGGTGGGCGATGCGATCAGCCTGGCCGACATCGCCATGGCGCCTTACCTCAACCGGCTTGCCGCGCTGGCGATGGAAGGCGTGTGGGAGGGCAGCAAGCTGCCTCGCGTCGCCGGCTGGTGGGAACGGATCAAGGCGCGCCCGACTTTCGCCCCGGCCTTCGTCGAATGGATGCCTGAAGACCTCGCCAAGGAAATGCGCGCCAATGGCGAACAGAGCTGGCCGGAGATTGAGAAGCGGATGAGCTAGCGCGCTTTCCTACAGCGCCGTCACCACCCTAGCTGGCCGTCCTGCCATTCAAACATTGGACCAGGACTCCAGCCATGGTCACCATTCGCAAATTCATCATAAAAGGTACTGAGGTAACGCGTGGAAATGCCCTTCAGCGCAAGGAAGGGATTTTCGCTTCAGGACAGTGTGTCAGGTGTGAGGGGTTAGTTCTTCTGCGCCGACCGGAGCATGGCTCAGCACGAAGCCCTCATAGCCCGCCTCGCGCACCTGATCGCATTTCTCGCGATAGGCGCCAACCCCGCCGACATAGGGCATGAAGACCTGCTTTCCGTCGCGCGTCTTGCCCATGTACCAGCTGTCTGCCGCGGGAAAGAGCGTCATATGCGCCACCTCGTCGACATGATGCATCCAGTCCTGCTCTGCCTGCGCATCGGCCTCTATCACCGTGTCGCCGCTTTCGCGCATGTCGGTGAGGCAGCGCGCCACCCATTCGACATGCTGCTCGATCGAGATGATCACGTTGGAGAGCACAGATGGGCTGCCCGGGCCGGTGATGGCGAACAGGTTGGGAAAGCCCGAAATGGCGAGGCCGAGATAGGCACGCGGCCCGTCCGCCCATTCCTCGGCAATGCGCTGCCCGTCTCTGCCGACAAGCTCGATCGCCTTGATCGCGCCGGTGCAGGCATCGAATCCGGTGGCGATGGTGATGGCATCGGCGGGGTAGCGATCCTGGTCGGTTACAACCTCGTTCGCAGTGATCTCGACCACCTTCTCCTCGCGGACATCGACCAGTTCGACATTGGGCTTGTTGAGCGCCTCGTAGAAGCCGATCTCCGAACACAGGCGCCGCGAACCCAATGGGTAAACTGGCGTAAGCTTACGAACCATTTCGGGATCATCGACCGTCTCTGCGATCTTGCGCCGGGCAAAGACGGCCGCCTGCTCGTTCGATTCCGCGTCGAACAGCAGGTCCTCGAATGCATTGAGCAGGCCGGTCGTGCCGGCATTCCACGCTTCTTCCAGCCGCTGCTCGCGGTCCTTGGGTGCAAACTCCTTGGCCTTGCCGGGGCGCGGCGGGGAGGCGAAGCCGAGCGGAGAATGACGCGCGACCTTGCGCATCTCCTGGTAGTGCGCCTTGGCCGCTTCCTGCTCTCCCGCCTCCAGCGGACGGTTATTGGCGGGCACGGCATAGCTCGGCGTGCGCTGGAACACGGTCAAGTGACTGGCATAGTCGCTCATCGCCGCGACGGCCTGGATACCGCTCGACCCGGTCCCGAAATGACAGATGTTCTTGCCCTTCAGGTCGACGCTGTCGTCCCATTTGGCGGTGAACAGCACCGGCCCCTTGAACGCATCGAGGTTCGGCAGGTCGGGGAGTTTCGGCTCCGACAAGGCGCCGGTGGCGAGGATCAGGAACTGTACGTCGAAAGCCTTGCCGCGATCGGTCTCGACCAGCCAGCGCCCCGTCTCCTCGTTCCAGACGGCGGAAGTGACCCGTGTCTCGAAATCTATAGACCGCTTGAGATCGTACTTCGCGGCGACATGCTCGATATAGGAAAGGATTTCGCCCTGCGCGGCATAGCGCTCGGTCCAGTCCCATTCCTGCTCCAGCTCGGGATCGAAGGAATAGGAGTATTCGAGACTGGGAATATCGCAGCGCGCGCCGGGATAGCGGTTCCAGAACCATGTCCCGCCCACGCCCGAACCGGCCTCCACACCTTGTGCCGAGAAGCCGTCCTCACGCAGCTTGATGAGCATGTAGAGCCCGGCGAACCCTGCGCCGACCACCAACGCATCGAGTGTTCTGGCCTCAGCCATGATGCTGCCTGCCCAATTGCGCGCAGAGGAAGGCCCCTGCCCCGTCGAGCGCGGCGCGCCCTTCCTCGAGCATGAATGCGAAGGAGTGCCAGACATGGATCATCTCCGGCCATATCTCGAGCTGGACATGCGTGCCTGCCGCCCCGGCCCTGGCGGCAATGGCAAGGGAATCGTCCAGCAGGATCTCGGCAGACCCGACATGCACAAGCAGCGGCGGCAGGCCCGACAAGTCGGCATGAACGGGCGATGCCACCGGATCGCTTGCGGGTGTGGCGCCCAGATAGTTCGCCGCGGAAAAGCGCAGGCCCTCTTCATTCAGCGAGGGATCCTCGGTTGCCTTTGTCTTCATGCTTCTCGCTTCGCAGGTCATGTCCGCCCAGGGCGAAAGCAGGAAGCCGGCCGCCGGCAAGGGCAATCCTTCATTGCGCATGCGCACCAGAGCAGAGAGCGTCAGCCCGCCGCCAGCACTATCGCCAGCGAGCACGATCTTTTCCGGTTTCATGCCGCTATCGAGCAGCGCGCGATAGGCGGCCAGCACATCGTCCACCGCCGCCGGAAAGGGATGCTCGGGCGCCAGCCGATATTCGAGCGCATAGGTCACCACGCCCGCCGCCTTGCCGACATTGGCCGCCAGCCCGCGATAGCCTTTCGCACTGCCCGAAACGAAGGCGCCACCATGCAGATACAGCAGCGCGCCCGCATGGGCCGCGCCGGTCCTGCAGAAGACCGCCGGGACACCTCCCAGCTCCATATCCTCGAATTCAAGACCGGGATCGACCGGCATGGTCGCCAGCAAGGCTTCGAAATCCTCGCGCGCCTTGTTCAGGTCGCCTGCGAAATCGAGACCGCCGGCACGCATGCCTTCGATCAGCTGCTGCAAGGCTTCGCTCGCCATTGCATCTCCTCCCATGGCGGGACTCTGTCGGTCCCAATCGCCAGCGATCATACGCAATAACGGGCGGGGGGAAAGTGCGATCAACCGCCTTCGCAGTGTTGCAGGAGCATCTCGCCTGCGCGGATCTCGTGGCCCTCGGAAATATCCGGATGCACCGCATATTGGGGCGGGGCGAAGACGATGATGGTCGAGCCATGCTCGAACCAGCCGATTTCCTCCCCGCGCTGGAAGTGGTGCTCGCCCTCCCAGCTTCCTGCCACGCTGTCTCGGACATTGCGGACCGGATCGAGGAAGGGCAGGCGGATGCTCGCCACCAGCACGGCGGCGACAGGGACGAAGACCAGCTTGGCGCCACTATCGAGCCTGACCTGCATGGGCGCGCGCTCATTCTTGCAGAACAATCGTTCTATGCGTTTGAGCGTGATCGGGTTCACGTTCCAGGTATCGCCGGAAATGTAGTGCACCTGCTCGACCGTGAGGTCCTGCGGCGCGTGGAAGCGGTGATACATGCCCGCCGTCAGGCGCAAAGTGACATAGGTTCCGCCTTCGAACTCCTCCGCCAGCGCCGCATCGCCCATCAAATCCGCAGCCTCATAGGGAAAGCCCTTGATCTGGTAGGCGCTGCCCTTCTCGACCCTGCCATGCGCACCGACAATCGCGTCGCAGGGGGAACCGAGCGTGCCTTCTGCGGAGTTGAACGTCCTCGAACCGGGCTTGAGCCGACGCGTAAAGGCATCGTGCAGGCTGTCGAATTGCTGCTTCTCCGCCTCGGTCAGATCGATGTCACAAAACAATCGCCAAAGCGCGATAGATGGCGTGCGGACAAGCGGGTTCTCGACCTTGCTGAACCAACCCATGAAGCGGGTCAGTGCATGGCGCGGAATGCGGTTGGTGAGGAGGAAATTGAGATCCTCCTGGGCGGTGATGGAGTGAAGCGCGGATTTGAGGCTCATGCCGGGACTGCCTGCCGGTTGAAGAGGGACATGCTTTGAAAGCCACGAATATCGGACTGTCGGTTCTGGGAGCGGCCACCGGGCTTGTAACGCTTCGCGCGGTTCGCCGCAGGCTGGACCTGTCGCGCGCCAAGCATCCGGGCCTTGTCGGCCATGTGCGCATGGCCAAAAGAGCGAGCGGCTTCATCCCGCAATACGCCTTCGGGCCGGACGAGTTCTACACGGCGGATGGCGCGCCCGATGACGTGGTAGCACAGCGCCGCGCGAGCTTTGCGCAACTGGCGGAGACCTATGAAACGCGCTTCCCCAAGAGCGCCGCGCTTTCGCGCGAAGCGGCTAACGGCATCCCCGATGTAGACTTCACCAGCACTTACCGCGTGCCTTTCCAGTTCAGCCCGCTGGTCAAGCAGCACCTCTATTCGGGAAGCTTCTACGAGGCTTCCGAGGGCGTCATGCTGACCGATCTCGACGGGAACCGCTTCTACGACTTGACCGGCTCCTATGGCGTCAACCTGCTCGGCGTCGACGCCTATCGCGAGCTGGTCGATGAAGGGATCGCTGCGACGCGCGAGCTTGGCCCGGCGCTCGCCGGACTTCACCCTGTGGTGGCGGACAATGTCTCGCGACTGAAGGCGATCACCGGCCTCGACGCGGTGAGCTTCCACATGTCTGGCACCGAAGCAGTGATGCAGGCAGTGCGGCTGGCTCGCTACCACACCGGCAAGAGGCGGCTGGTGCGCTTTGCCGGGGCCTATCACGGCTGGTGGGGCGACGTGCAGCCCGGCATCGGCAATCCGGTCCCCGCCGACAACACGCTGACGCTGGCGGATATGAGCGACAAGACGCTCAAGGTTCTCGCCACGCGCAAGGACATTGCCTGCGTGCTGGTGAACCCGCTGCAATTCATGCATCCCAACAAGAACGCGCCGGGCGATTCCACGCTGGTTTCGGGCAGGCAGGCGGCCAATACCGAGCGGGCGGCCTATTCCGAATGGCTGCAGAAGCTGCAGGCGACCTGCCGCGAAGCGGGCGTGGTCTTCATCATGGACGAGGTCTTTTCCGGCTTCCGCCTCGCCCCGCGCGGAGCCTGCGAATATTTCGGCGTCGAGCCCGACATGGTCACCTTCGGCAAGACTTTGGGCGGAGGACTGCCTGTGGGCGTAGTCTGCGGCCGTGCCGATCTGATGAAGCGATATCGCGAGGACAAGCCCGCGGATATCTGCTTCGCCCGCGGCACCTTCAATTCGCACCCCTATGTGATGGGCGCGATGAATGCCTTCCTGCGATACATGGAAACACCAGAGGCGCGCGCGCTCTATGAGGGCGTCGACGAGTGCTGGAATGATCGGGCAGCGAGCCTCAATGCCAAGCTCGCGACAGGCGGCTATCCAGTCCATGTGGTCAACCTGGGCACGATCTGGTCTGTCACCTTTACGCGCCCCGGTCGCTATCACTGGATGCTGCAATTCTACCTGCGAGCGCAGGGCCTCGCCTTGAGCTGGGTCGGCTCCGGACGGCTGATCTTCAGCCTTGCCTATGGCGATGCGGAGTTCGCCGAAGTCGAGGCGTGCTTCCTCAGGGCTGCGGAGCAGATGGAGGCTGGCGGCTGGTGGTGGGACGAAGGCGAAGACGCCGGCAAGAATATCCGCCGGCGCCTCATCCGCGAGATGGTGTCCCACTTCTTCGCTTAGGGCTTTCAGCCCGCTTTGCTGCGGCGGGCTTCGGCAACATTCCGCACCAACTGGCCGGGAGCCTTGTAGTAGGTGCGGAAGTCGTTGAAGGGATCGGTGATGATCTTGGTCGCCCATACCAGGCCGGTTTCGACATCGCGCACGAAGAAAAGCTGCACGGTGCGGAACAGCAAGCCACCAACGCCCAGTGCGAACCACATCAGGCCGAGGTTCTCGAGGAACCCCATTGTGCCGTTATGCGGCGCAAAGAGGCCGAACAGCGAAGGCGAAAGCAACAAGGCGACCGGGCACAAAGCCCACAGGCCCATCAGCACGACCTTGCGAGCAAGGTTGTAGCCGACCTTGATCTCTTCCTTGTATTCGTGGCTGCAGTCATTGACGTAGTCGTAATCGTGCGGCTCGAAGAAGAAGTGGCCGGCCTGGCGCGTGGTCATGGCGATGCCCCAGCCGAGCAATGCGGCCAGCCAGGGCTCGCTCCACACGATCACATAGGCGACCATGAAGGTGATCGCGCTCACGAAGTGCAGGCTCTGGTTGAGCAAATTGTGATGGTAGTAGCGGTGATCGTCCCAGCGCTGCTCGCGCAACTGGTCACGGAAACGCCCGATCTTGCTTTCTTCCACGTTACGCATCTGTCCTAGCCCTCAATCTTTTCATAGCGCAGCAGCGAGAAGTGGCCGAGCGGCGGCAATTCGCGCCTTTCGATCAACCGCACCTGTGCATTTCGCGCGGCCCATTCCTGGTACCGCTTCCACGGGAATTCCGTCCGCCAGCCAAGACGGCTGGTGATCGGCATCAATGCCTTTTCGATCGTCCCGCGCAGGCCGCTGCCGGCACCGATGCGGGTGGTGATGATGATTTGCCCGCCGGGCTTCACGACCCGCAGGAATTCGTCCAGAGCATGCTCAGGGTTGGGGCAGGCGGTGACCACATATTGCGCGACCACGACATCGAATTCGTCGGTTGCGAAATCCATGTCTTCCGCATCCATCGCCACCAGCTTCTCGACATTACCGAGGCCAAGTTCGCTCGCGCGCTTGGCTGCCTTGGCCAGCATGCTCTCGGAAAGGTCGACGCCGGTGATACGGCTGTCCGAGCGGTAATGCGGCAGCGAGATGCCCGTGCCGATTCCCACTTCGAGAATATTGGTGCCGGCCTGTTCCGCCGCGACCACGGCTTCCCGTCGTCCCGTCGCAAAAACACCACCAAAAACCAGATCGTAAATGGGAGCCCAGCGGTCATATGCTGCCGCCACTCCCGAAGTCTGCATCGCCATTTGTGCAATAAGCTCCCTTTGATTGGGAGCGATGCGACGAGATTATTGCGCAGGTGCTACAGAGCCGGGACCAAACTGTGACAATCGACAGTCTCGTGCGTGTCAGACCTGCAAATTTCGCAGAAACGCGTCGATCTTGTCCATGGTGAGAGATCGGGGCAGGTCACTTTCGCGCAACAATTCGTGTCCCGCACCGACAATTTCATGCAGCTGGCCCTTGGGCATATGCACGAGGAGATCCGTAATCGACCGGTTGTCGACCACCGCGTCGCACGGCGAGATAAGCACCAGGGCCGGTGTCTCCATCGGCTTGCGGACCATATTCCGCTTCAACCTTGCCTGAGAGCGCAGCGCTTCGGCCAACCAGCCCCAGGTCGGCCCGCCGCGTGCAAGCTCAGGCCGCTGCGCCTTCCACCACAGCTTGTCTTCGTGGCGCTGGCTGCATGTTGTGATGTAGGTCGACGGCGCGGGCGTCTGCTTGCCCCAGATTGCGCGCTCGCGAAACATGGGCAGGTGACCCGCCATGCCCAGAGCATGCAAGGTACGTCCCCGGATCGGACCTGCCTTTATGCCGAGCATGGGTGCCGACAGGATTATACCGTCGGGTTCAATGCGACCTTCCGCCACGGCGCGCAGCACGAGATGTCCGCCAAGCGAATGGCCGATCACCGCATGCGGACCTCGTGACTGCTCGATCCACTCATTAAAATAGGCCGCCAAGTCCCTCACCCAGATGGCGAAATCGTCGATATGGCAATGCGCGTCGGGATGAGTGACGCCGGACCCGCCCTGCCCCCGCCAGTCAAAGCCCGCAACATTCCAGCCCCCAGCGCTCCAGTGCTGGATCGCTTCGAGATATTTCTCGAAGAAGTCGGCCCGTCCGCCAAGGAAGAGCAGGCTGCCGCGCGACTCTCCCGCGGTGGTTATCGCAAAGTCGCGCAGTTTCCAGCCGTCGGAGGCAGTCCAAGTGCCGACTTCGAGGGCATCGGGCAATTCCCGGCGGGGAAACTGCCTCAGTTCGCTCATGCCGGTTGCGGCTCTGGAGCAGGCTTGTCGCGCCCCATCCAGCGAGCAATCCTGTCGGCAGCGCGCATTTGCAGGATCGCAAGGGCCGGAATCAGTAATTGCTGCAGGGCAGTCCCGAACAGAATGCCGAACCCAAGCGCCGCCGACATCGGGATCAGGAACTGCGCCTGGATATCGGTTTCGAAGGTGATCGGGGCAACACCGAGGAAGGTGGTGATAGCGGTGAGCAGGATCGGACGGAAGCGTGATTTGGCCGCGTCCTGGATTGCCGCTTCACGCTCCATGCCATTCGCCAGGTTTTCGTTCATGAAGTCGATCATGACCAGCGCCCCGTTAATGACCACGCCCGACAGGGCGATGATCCCGAACATGGACACGATGCCGAGCGGAATGCCGAGCAGCAAGTGGCCGATCAAGGCGCCGATCATGCCGAAGGGAATCGCGGCCATGACGATCAGCGGTTGGACATAGGATTTGAAGGGTATCGCCAGCAGTGCATAAATTCCTGCCAGCGCCAGCAGGAATGCGGTGCCGATATCGCCAAAGCTCTCCTGCTGCTGCTCCTGTTCGCCGCCGAATTCATATTGCAGGCCGGGGAAGTCGGCCTGGATCTCCGGCATCATGCTTTCGGCGATCATGGTGGAGATTTCCTGGCTGGTAATGATCTGCGTATCGACATCGGCCGTGATGGTCTGGATGCGGAAACCATTTTCCCTCTGGATGGAAGTCGGCGCGGAAGTCATCGTCAGATTGGCAAGGCTGCTCAGCGGCACCTGCCCTCCGGGTACACGGATGCGGTAGCGGCCGATATCGTTGATGGAATCACGCTCGTTTTCGGGCAGTCTGACATAGACCCGCACATCCTCCCGGCCACGCTGCACCCGGACCGCCTCGGCCCCGAAGAAGGCCGCACGGACCTGTCCCGCAAGGTCCTGCAGGTTGATGCCGAGCGTTTGTGCCGACGGTTTGAGCGAAAGCTCGACCTGCTGCACGCCTTCGTCCTGGTCGCTTTCGACGTCGAACACGCCATTCACGCGCCGGAGCGAATCCATCAGCCGCTGCGCTGCCTGGTCGAGGACGTCCTCGTCGGGATGGGACAGGCGCAGATTGACCGGATCGCCTGCGGAAATCAGGCTGGCGCTGAGCGAGAAACTTCGTGCCTCGTGCAGGTCGCCCAGTTCCGCGCGCCAGGCCCGCTCGAATTCCAGCGCGGAAAACTCCCGGTCGACCGAGGGGACAAGATTGTACTGGATGTTGGCGACGTTGGGACGAAGCGTGCTCTGTCCGCCGACCGGTCCCTGGCCCGTCTGGATAAGGCCGACCGTGGTGTAGGTCGCTCGCAGGACATCGGACATGTCCTCCTCTTCGGAAAACTGCGTCAGCGCCCGCGTTCCGGCTGCTTCGATCCGGTCGACCATTTCCGCCGTGCGCTCGATCGACGTGCCCGAAGGCATCTCCAGCGATGCCGAAACCACATCGGCTTCTATCTCGGGGAAGAACTCGACCTTGATGATCCCGGCCGGCACCAGCGCGAACAGCAGGATCAGCAAGGCCACGCCGCCCGAAATGATCAGATAAGGCATGGCGACGGCGAATTTCAGCGCGCGGTCGAGCGGGCCGTCGATAAAGGCCTGCAAGCGCCTGTCGAAGCCTCGCTGTATCCGTTCGAAACCCCGCAGGATGCGGTTCTTGGTGACCGTTCCGTGGGCCGGAAGATGGCTGAGGTGATAGGGCAAGATCAGCAATGCCTCGACCAGTGACAAAGCCAGCACAGCGATCACGACCAGCGGCACATCGGCCAGGACCTTGCCGATCGTACCACCCACCGCCAGCAAGGGGCTGAAGGCGGTAATCGTCGTGGCTACGGCAAACACCACCGGCACGACGACACGCTGCGAACCAGCAATGGCCGCACCGATTCCGCTGCGCCCGCGCTCGCGTTCGGCATAGACATTCTCGCCCACGACCACGGCATCGTCGACCACCAGGCCGAGCGCGATGATGAAGCCGAGCAGCGAGATCATGTTGATGCTCGAGCCCATCAAATCGATCAGGTAAATTGAGCCGATAAAGGTCGAACCGATGCCTACCGCCGTCCAGAAAGCCAGCCTGACGTCGAGGAACAGGGTGAGTGCGGCCAGCACCAGGATCAGGCCGATCACGGCGTTCTTGAGCAGCAGGCTCAGACGGTCGTCGAACAGCTCCGAACTATCGTCCCAGATTTCGTAGGAAACACCCGGCGGAAGAATCGATTGTGCGTCGGTATCGAGGAATTCACGCACCGCATCGGCGACTTCGAGTACGCGCTCGTCGCTCGTGCGATAGACGTCCACGAAGGCGGCCGGCTTGCCATTGAAGCGCGAAAACAGGTCGGCATCCTCGAACCCGTCATGGATGGTGGCAATGTCTCCCAGGTGCAAGATCGTGCCGTCGGGCCGGGTGCGCAGTACGATGTTTTCATAGTCGAGCTGGTTGTAGTTCTGCCCAACCGTGCGCACGCGGATCTGCTGGTCGCCCGCCTCGATTGAACCGGCAGGGCTGTCGAGGCTGTTCGCGGTGACGATGCGCGAAATATCGTTGAGCGACAGGCCGAGTGCTTCGAGCCGGTCCTGCGGCACGTCGATATAGACCTGGTACTGGCGCACCGCGCTGGTCTCGACATAGCTGATCTCCGGCAGGGCGGCGATCGCATCTTCAAGCTGGTAGGCCGATTCCTTGAGCGCCCGCTCCGACACATCGCCGTAAAGCGCAACGCGCAACACGGTCTGGCGTGCAGTCGCCTCGGTGATATCGGGTTCTTCCGCATCGATCGGGAAGGTCTGGATCTGGTCGACCTGCCCCTTCACGTCATCGAGCAGGCGCGCCATGTCGACGCCAAGCTGGGCTTCGACCTGGACCGTGCCGAGACCTTCCGCTGCAGTGCTGGTGATCGTCTTGACGCCCTCGATGGCCTCGACGGCTTCTTCTACCTTCTGGACAATCGATTCCTCGACCTCTTCGGGCGTGGCGCCGGGATAGGCTACCGAGACGGTGATCTGGTCGAGACTGGTATCGGGAAAGACCTCCTGGACGATTGTATTGTAGGCAGCCAGGCCACTCACGATCAGCAGCAACATCAGCAGGTTTGCGGCAACCCCGTTGCGCGCCATGAAAGCAACCACGCCCTTGCGGTCGCGCGCGCGATCGCCGGCGATGTTACCGAAGCGATCATGCGGCGCTCCGTCCGCGGAGGCTCCTGCGAGATTGAGGTCGTCACTCACTCGCGACTTCTCCGGACGCAACCTCGGCCCGCACATTCATGCCTTCAACCACCGCGCGGAGCGGGCTGATGACGACTTCGCCGCCCTCGCCGAGGTCCTGCGACACAACATAGGCAATCGTGTCGCTGCGCTGCATCACCTCGACCGGGACGATATGCAGCTTGCCATCACGCAGCAGCCAGATTTCGTCGCCGGTCCGCAGTGCCTCGATGGGAACTCCTGCGAAAGGACGAGCAGCTTCGGCAAAGATGGTCGCCTGCACGAAACTGCCCACCAATAGCGGGGGAGCATCTCCAAGGCCTTCGCCACCGACTGGCCGTCCTCCACGGAGCGGGTTGGGTACGCGCAGGAAGACATCGATAGTCCGCGTTTCGGGATCGAGGATCGGGTCGGCGCGGTCGACATGGGCCGACCACTCGTAGGAAACGCCGCCGTAATCGAGCACCACGCTTGCAGGGGTTCGCCCGCCGCCAGCCTCGAAGAGGGAAGGGATCAGCGCTGCCTCGCGCTCGGTCAGCGAGACGCGCACTTCATAGCTGTCCGTCGCCACGATGGAACCGAGTGCCTGTCCAGGCTGCACGAGCAGGCCCGGCGCCACATCCTCGCTGCGGATCAGGCCGGCAAAAGGAGCCCGAACAACCGTGCGCGAGAGGGCCAGCTCGGCATCGGCCAGTTGCGCCGCGGCGCGATCGCGTGCCGCCTCGGCAGAGCGGAGTTGCGGCTCACGAGTGGCAAGTGTGTTGGTATCTTGCGTGCCACCGGGCGGGCGACTTGCGGACACCATGCCCTCTGGCGGCAGGATGCGCGCGCCATAATCATTTCCGTCGACTGCCTGCGCCAGCACCTCGCGCGTGTTCTGGCGCTCGGCGAAGAGCTGCAACTCGGCCTGCGCGATCCGCATTTCTTCCTGCGCTTGCAGGACGGCGACTTCCTGCGCCGCGACATCGGCCTGCGCGCTGCGCACGCGGTTGACGTAATCGCTCTGGTCGATGCGGAAGAGCATGGCGCCGCGACCCACGGCACTGCCTTCACGGAAGGCAGGGTTGACCTCGCTCAGTCTGCCGCCAACCTCGGCGCTCAGGATAACTTCCTCACGCGGCTGAACGCTGCCTGTGGCAAACAGCTCCAGCGAACCGGCGGAAACGGTATAGCTGGCAGTCTGGACAAGCGGCACCGTCGGCGCCGGGTCCTGTTCCTCGACCGTCGGCCGCAACAGGATCATCGCCGCAGCGATCGCTATGGCGCCGACCAGCAGGCCAATGGCCCAGATTGCCTGACGGTTCATTCGCTTTCACCTTTGCTGGAAGTTTCGGGCAAGTCCCAATCACCACCGAGCGCGCGATGCACGCCCAGCCGTGCCAGCGCGACATCGCGCGCTGCGGAAGAGAGATTGCTCTCGACCTGGTGCATCGAACGCAGCGCATCGAGATAGGAAATGTAATCGCCCACACCGGATGCATAGCGTTCGGCCTGCAGGTCGCGCGAAGCCATTGCCTCATCCAGCTGCGCTGCGATGAGGCGGTAACGTTGGCGCTGCTCCTCATAGGTATCGATTGCCAGCACGGCCTCGCGATAGGCGGTCAGCACGCTCTGGCCGTAGGCAGCAGCGGCCTCGTCATAATTTGCGCGTGCGACGCGGATATTGGCCGCGATACGCCCGCCGTCGAAGATCGGCGCGGTCAGGTTGGCACCGAGCGAGAGAAGCCAGTTCTGGTCGAACCGGAAGGCATCGCCGGGCACAGCACCCTGTGCGCCGGTCGACGCGGTCAGGCGCAAGGCAGGAAAGCGCTCGGCGCGGCGCGCGCCGATGCGCAGGCGCGCCGCTTCAAGCCGTTCCCATGCAGCGGCGACATCGGGCCTTTGCGCAAGGATGTCTGCCGGGAGGCCCGCGGGCACGGGTTCGAAGACCAGGCGCGGCGTCAGCATCCCGGCCAGCAATTCGTCCACCGTTTCCGGATATTCTGCCAACAGCAGGCCGAGGCGATTTTCTGCAGAGGACAGGGCAATCTCGCGCTGCGGCAGGCTGGCCTCGACGCTGCGGAGATCCTGCCGGACCTGGTATAGCTCGAAACTGCCGGTCAGGCCCCGGCGATAGCGTTCCTCGGTGCGGACCGTGCGATCCCGGAGCACGTCGAACGTGAGGAGCGCCGTGGCAATTTGCGCACGCGCGTCGACCACGTCGAAATAGGCCGAGATCGTCTCTGCCGTGGTCGCCAGCCTTGCCGCACGATAGTCCTGTTCCGCAGCAAACGCGTCGGACCGGGCAGCCGCGAAATCGTTGCGCACCCTTCCGAACAAATCGAGTTCATAGGAGGCAGCGAGGCCCACTGAATAGGTCTCGTTGTTGATCCGCGTAGGCGCGCCGGGAAAGTTCGAGAAGGCTCCGCCCGATACCGGCGTATCCGAATAGCTCGCACCGCCGGTGGCCTCGAGCGCGGGAAACAATGCCGCGCGCGAAACGCGAGCTTGCGCACTTGCCCGTTCGGCCCGGGCTGCCGCCTGAGCGAGGTCGAGATTGCCGGCAAGCGCGCGGTCCACCAGCGTGTCGAGTACGGGATCCTCGAACGCCAGCCACCATGCAGCCGGCGTATATTCGCCTTGGATCGCGTCCTCCGAAAACGTCTCGGGCAAGGCCGCCGCAACGGGGGGCACCTCCTGCTCGGGTGCCATCGAGATGCAGCCCGCCAGGCTGGCGACAAGTGGCAGGGCGAGGAGGAGGCGACCTGCCTTCATGCCGCGCTCCGATCGAGTATGGCGCGAACCGATTGTTCGAGCTGGTCGAGCAACATATCCTGCATCTTCCCGGAAAAGTCGTCGCACTCGAACAGCAGGCTCATCGACGCGCGTGTGTGGCGCAAGGCTATCACCATTCCGAAGATATAGACCGTCACTGCCTTGGCCTGCTCCGCTTCGAGATCGGGACGCAGCATCCGCACCTGGTCCACCAGCAGCCGCATCATCGGCATGACCCTGTGGTCCATCAGTTCGAGCACCTGAGGCGTCGGCAATTGCTGTTCGCGACCGATGAACAAGGCAAAGGATGCGCTCTTTTCGTTGAGCATTAGCTCGCCCATCCCCCGCAGGATTGCACAGATTGCCGCAAGGCGATCCTCGCGCGCAGCATCGGCATCCGGGATGCGCTCCATCGAGGGCCCGAGGGTCTCATGCAAGTAATCGAAAATGTGTTCGGCCGCGGCGAGATACAGGCCTTCCTTGCCACCGAAATGATAGGTGATGGATGACATGGGCGTATCCACCGCAGCCGCGATCTCGCGCGTGCCAACGGCGTCATAGCCGCGCCTGCCGAATTTTTCGATCGCCACCCTGATCAGATCGTCGCGCATGCCAGTCCGTTATTCGTTCGACCGAACAAATGCAAGGCAGACCTTCGTCTGTAGCGTTTCGGTCACAGCGGATGCAGGCAATCGGGTCTTCTGGCGAAGCTTGTCAGTCGATGACGATCCGGGAGATCGTCCCGCTGACTTCATCGCCCGATGACCATGCCCGGCCGGAGATCGTCAGGCGGTAGAACTCGCAGGGCTGGCCATCCTGGCCAATCGCGAAACGGGTTGGGGATGCCTCGAAAGCCCCCTCGAAAATGACCCTGCGACCCTCTTCGCACTCCAGGGTAAGCTTCATGTCCTCTGTCCGCAGAGCCGGGCGAATATCGTGTTCGATCAATATCGAATGAACGCCCGAAGGCATGACGAAACTGCGCCGTGCAAGTTGCCCACCCCTGCCGCGGCGCAGGAAAATGCGCATCTCGGTCCCGTCATCGATCCTTGCATACTCACCCGGGCTGTCCTGCAAACCCCAATCGAAAGGCGGGAATCTCGTGTTCCAGTTGAGGTCCCACTCGCCGGTGGCAGGCGGAAGGCCAGTACCGCCGGCAAGATTGTAAACGCCCATTGCTGCATCGAACTCGCCATACTCGATCAACGAGTGGATGATCGCGCGGTTGGTCCGTTCGTCGAGCGCTTCGTCATTTCCCTGCGCGATACGCAAAGGCCCAAGCGCGCCGGCAAGTCTCGGTTCCCTGGAAGCGAAGCGGAAGAAATTGGGCTCCCAAACCGGGTCGCTCTCGAGGATCTCTCCAAACCGGGCAAGCTGCGCCTCATCCTGCAGTGCCTGCACGAAAGGTGGCATGATCTGGTCGGTATATTGCGGGCGGACGGTCAAGGTCCGGTCGAGCGTCGCCACCGCATCGTCGAAATTCCCGGATCCGACCTGACGCTCAAGCAGGGCAGCCTGCAGCAATGTCTCGCGCCGCGTAGTCCTCGCCGCTGCATCCAGGACCGCATTGCGTTCTTCGCCGGCTTGCCTGCTGCGCGCGAGGATGGAGAGCGCTGCACCGCTCAATGGATCGACGCGATAGGCAGCCGCCGCGAATGGCAGGGCGTTGCCGACATCGATCACGGTTCTTCCATCGGCTCCCTGAACAACCCTTTGGGTCAGGGTGGAGAGGCGCTGATTGGCTGGAGCAGCGAAGGGCGATAGCCTTGCCGCCAATTGCGGATTGTCGCTCGCCAGTGCATTGGAAGCGGCGTGACCGCCGGCAAGCACGGCAAGTACGAGGCAGAACACGCCGATCGCGCTCTTGCGCACCGGACTTGGTCCCGCTGGATCGGTATCAGCCATCCTTGCCGCTGTGACCGTAACCATAGCCATAGCCATAGCCGTAGCCATAGCCATAGGCATCGTTGCGACGGTCCAGATGCGTCACGATCGCTCCGACAAGGTTCGGATCGGAACTGCGCAGGCGCGAAAGCGCATGCTGTATGTTCCGCCGCGATGCCGAGTTTGCCTTGATCACGAAAGCAACGGCATCGACCGAGCCGCTCAGTTCGATCGCATCGGCGAGGCCGAGGATCGGCGGTCCGTCGATGATCACCTGGTCATAGCGGGCACGCAACTGGTCGATCAGCCCCTTGACCCGCGTGCTTGCCAGCAGCTCTGCCGGGTTAGGCGCAAGCGGCCCGCTGGGAATCAGATCGAATTCGTAGTCCTCGAAGGGCACGACGGTCGGCTGTTCGATGGCTCCTGCCAGGAATGCACTCATGCCTCCCTCGACCCCCGTACATTCGAGCAGGGAGGTGAGGCCCATGCGACGCAGGTCGAGATCGACCAGGACAACCTTCTTGCCGATCTTGCCGAATGAAGCGGCAAGGGCCAGGCTCGAAAGCGTCTTGCCTTCTTCCGGCCGCGTACTGGTGAGCATGACGCTCTTCGGCGCACCGTCAGGAGTGGAAAACAGCAGGCCGGTTCGCGTCGCCGCATAGGCTTCGGCGATATCCGAATGCGAATTGAGTACCTGCTTTTCGACATCCTCTTCTTCTGCCGTGGGGATGAGGCCAAGCGTCCCCAATCCGAAGTAGCGCTGGATATCGGCTGGATCGCGGATCGTCTGGTCGAGCAGATCGAGAATGAAGACTACCAATGCACAGGCCGCTACAGCGAGGCCCAAGGCGATCATAAGGTTGAAGCGCAAGTTCGGCTCGAAGGGACCACCGGGAGCCCTTGCCCGTTCGATCAGCGTCATGTTGTTGCTGCCGGTGCCGGCCACGCCGAGTTCGCGATAGCTTTGCAGCAAGGCATCGTAGAGCTCGCGGTTAGTATCGACCTCGCGCTGGAGGATACCGTATTCGACACCCTCCCCCTGCTCGTTGAGATAGGCGGACTTGGCCCTCTCGAAACGCTGGCGCAGCTCCGCTTCCTCGAGCATGGCCTTTTGATATTCGGCTGCGCGGGCACTTTCGAAGCCGGCCAAGCTTTCATCAGCGGAACGCTGAAGCGATTCCATCTGCGCAAGTAGCGCCACGACCTGCGGATTGCGTTCGCCCAAAGTGGTACGCAAATTCGCCAGCTGCGCCTGTATTTCGGCCAGCTGCTGATTGCTGGAAACGGCCTGCTCCGAGAGGCCAACGCCGGAACGCATCGCGGCCTCGGCAGAAATGCGCTGCACCGTCGCGCTGGCCAGAGCCGAGGTCAGCGATGCAAGCTCTGCAGAGACCAGTGTCGTCCTTCCACCGCCTTCGGTGGTGCTCTGCAGCATCACGATCTCATTGGCATTGGCATATTCGATCAGCGCCGCTTCGGAGATTTCCAGCCGCTCGCGCATTTCTTCGAGCTGCTCTTCCAGCTGTGCGCGGGCCATGGCCACATCGCCGAAACGCTTGTCGTAATTGGCCTGCAGGAACTGCTCGGCCCAGCTATTTGCGATCTGTGCAGTCAATTGGCGCGACGTACTGACAAAGCTGATATCAACAAGGTTCGAGTTCTGCAGCGGACTAATGGTGATACCGCCACGCAGGAGGCCGGCAGCCCCTTCTTCCGAACGCTGGCCATAGGTGGCGATAAATTCCGGGTTCTGGGCTAGGTTTTCCGCATCGACCACGCGCTCTGCCATGAACAGCGAGCGCAACAGCAGGTACTGGGTCTCGTAATATTGCCTGTCGCGAGCCTCGTCCTGGATACCGATGCCGTCGATCTGGGCCCGGCCGATATCGACGCGATTGATCTCGATACGGGCGGTGGCGCGGAATTTCTCGGGCGTAGTCAGTGTGTAGACAACGCCGGCGAGCAGGCCGAGCAGAAGGATGCCGAACAGCCAGTAGCGCAGATCGATGGCCCGCAGCCAGATCCGCTCAAGGTCGAAGGGGATCAGAGAGCCAAGGCCATCATCGGCCCCGTACGGAACCGAACGGAGCCTGTCACCCTGGCGATCTGTCATTGAAGTGCTGGCCATGACTATTCCTAGTTGCCCAAACGATCGATGCGATCGGCCAGGATAAGGCTGGTTGTAAGCAGCGGAAGATATTGCAGAATCGAGTCAACCCTGCGCCTCGCCGGGGAATCGCCCACCATCACGATATCGCCGGCGTAAAGCGCGGGATCAGGATAGTTGCCGCGTGCAATGGCTCCAATGTTGTAGACGCCGATATAACGAACTCCACCGACTTCGCGCATGATCAACACATCGTCATGCTTGGCATATTCCGTAAGTCCGCCGGCCTCGTTGATGCCACGCAGCAAGGTGGGGACTTCGGAGGCCGCAATATTGCCCGGCGATGAAATCTCTCCGCCGAACGACACACCGATACGCGCGATATTGACCGGCATAACGGAGACGTCAGGATTGATCACGAACCCATCAGCCAGCCTTGTCGAGATGGCGTTGGAAAGCTCGGCGGGCGAGAGTCCTTCCGCAGCGATCGGGCCGATCAGCGGGAAATCGATAATCCCGTCATTCCCGATCAGGTAATTGCCGTTCACTGCATCGTATTGCAGCACGCGCACTTCGACCTGGTCCAACGGCGCCAGCGAATAGCCATACGGTGCACGCGGTGCGGGCAACGTCGTCAGGTCAGTGATCTCCACGCCCGGATCTTCACCGAAAGTTCGATCGGTTGCGCAGCCGGAGAGCGCAAGTGCCGCCGCGCATGCCGCACCAAATGTTCGCGCAAAGATTCTCATCAATCACACCCCTCCGATGCCTTTGCGTAGACCAGCAATCCTAGCATTGGAACCCTATTCTCTTGTTTCCGAAGCACTGTTGTCGAGCGCAAAATCCCACAAACATGCCAGCAGCCAGACACAGGCGAACTGGAAAAGGGGCGCACGAAGCGGATAATCGAACAAACTCGCCACGGCGACGACCAATACCCCTCCGGCCAGCGCGATCAAAGCAGGACGATGCATAGGATTGGAACCCAACGCCATGGCGATGCGCATGATCCACCAGAATGCACCCAGGAGAAGAATTATCCCCGGCAATCCTGCCTCGATGACGAATTGGGCCCAGTCATTGTGCGCCATGTTGAGATATGATGGTCGCAATTCGCTGTCCGGTTCGAAGATGTAATAGACGTTCTCGAACGTTCCAAAGCCCGATCCAACCGGGAAATAGCCGCCCGCCATCTCTACCAGCGTGCCCAGCACACGCAGGCGAATATCCTCGATCGGCCTGTCGGACAGCAGCTCTGCAAGTGCCGGAATTCGGTCGGCGGCAAAGAACAGCAGGGCAATTGCAGCAATGCCAAGAACGAACGCGATGGTGAAGCCAGCCCCCAGACGCCGCGAAATGCGCGGCCCGGAGCCAGCCGGACGAGTGCAAAAGGCAGCGAACACCGTCAGCAAGGCGATGACCGACGTAATCAGGCCAAGGCGCGATCCGCTCAGAAGCGCAAGGATGAAGATGAAGGCAAAGCTCGCCACGAGCAGAATGACTTGTAGCTTGTCGATCTCCTCGCCGCCCACCGACACCAGCAGGTAGCCGATGACGATCATCGCCAGCGAGGCGAAGACAGCAGCATGATTGGCATTTGCGAAGAGGCCGACTGCGTGCCCGAAATTCGAAAATCGGTAGAGATACATCCAGCTGTCGGCCGGCCCGAGCAGTTGCAGCGCAGCAAAGGCGGCACTGACCAGCGCAATGGCAATCAGCAAGGTCAGGATAATCGGGCGCCGGCGCGAGGGATCCAGCGCCAGGAATATCAACAAAGCCGAGGCCGGAATGGCAAGCCCGAACAGGGCGTTGAGCGTGCGCGAAGGAACCAGCGAAAGCGGCCGCCACAACTCGACACCCAAGGCAGCATCGATATCCGATACTACATCCCGCCCCGGCATGGCACTCCACAGCCCTTGTGGAATCGAGACCAATTGTACGATCATGAGGAGAACAAGCCCGCCAAGCAGCATCAGGGGAGTCTTGAAGTCACCCACGCCTTCGGAAGAGAGCTTCACCGCACCAAATCCAAGGGCAAGGAAAGCGATGGGTTGGAGGAGGATCAGCTGGCCCGCATCATAGCGCGCGGAACCGCCGAGCAGGGCGACCGCCACGGCGAGAAAAATGGCCGCGAAGACAGCAGCTGGTACCCGCTTCTTCCTGGATTTGCGACGACCGCCTATCGAACTGCCCCCCATGGCTCTGACCGCGCGGTCCTTGACCATTCGCCGAGCGATTGCAAGTCCTTGCTGTGGCTCTCTGGCTGGCAGGGAGCAAGCGGGTTCACATTAACGGGCAATCCACCTAGACGCGTCACAAACCGGCTGCAAAACCCCGGTTTCGACATTGATTCGTAACGGAAAGGGCAAATGTGCGCAAAGTCCTGGTCACAGGAACGGCCGGCTTCATCGGCTTCCACCTTGCCCGGCATTTGCTGGCCCAGGGATTCCGTGTCCACGGTTTTGACGGTCTGACCGACTATTACGATGTCGAACTGAAAAAGCGCCGCCATGCGATACTACAGAAGGACAACAAGTTCTCCTGCACCATCGCCCAGCTGGAGGACCGTGCCACGCTGGAAAGCGACTTCGCCGACTTCCGGCCTGACATCATCGTCCACCTCGCTGCGCAAGCGGGCGTGCGCTACAGCCTCGAGAACCCGGTCGCCTATATAAACAGCAATGTCTTGGGCACGATGCATGTGCTCGAAGCGGCGCGCAGCCTCGATGTCGAGCACCTGCTGATGGCTTCGACCAGCTCGGTTTACGGTGCCAACACCGAAATGCCGTTTTGCGAGACGGACAAGGCCGACACGCAGCTGACCATCTATGCCGCGAGCAAGAAGGCCAATGAGAGCATGGGGCATTCCTATGCCCATCTGTGGAACTTGCCTGTAACCATGTTCCGTTTCTTCACCGTCTACGGGGCATGGGGACGCCCCGACCTGGCGCTGTACAAGTTTGTCGATGCGATCATGGATGACCGCCCGATCGACATCTATAACAATGGCGAGATGTATCGCGACTTCACCTATATCGACGACCTGGTGCGCGCCATCGGCCTGCTGATCGACGTGCCGCCCGTGCGCCCCGAGAATCCGTCGCAGATCGCCGCCAATGACAGCCTCTCTCCCGTCGCGCCTTATCGCGTCGTCAATATCGGCAATTCGGACAAGGTCCGCCTGCTCGACTTCGTCGATGCGATAGAGGATTCGCTCGGCAAGAAGGCCAAGCGCAATTACATGGAGATGCAGATGGGCGATGTCCCTGCCACCTGGGCGGATGCGAGCCTGCTTTGCGACCTCACGGGTTATCGTCCGCAGACAGATTTTCATGACGGTATCGACAAGTTCGTCGAATGGTTCCTCGAATACCGGGCCGAGGCAGCGCAATGAAACAGGGCAAGATCGCGATTATCGGCCTGGGTTATGTCGGTCTTCCTCTCGCCGTCGAGTTCGGCAAGAAGCGGGATGTGATCGGTTTCGATATCGACACCAAGCGCGTCGCCGAATTGCAGCGCGGCGAAGACCGCACGCTCGAAGTCGAGCCGGAGGAGCTGTCCGAGGCCGATCGCCTCACCTTCTCGTCCGATCCCGCCAAGCTGGAAGATTGCAGTATCTACATCGTTACCGTGCCGACCCCCATCAACCGGCACAAACGACCTGACTTGACGCCGCTGATCAAGGCATCCGAGACGATCGGAGCGGTGCTCGGCCAGGGCGACGTCGTGATCTACGAGAGCACCGTCTATCCCGGCGCGACCGAGGAAGACTGTGTGCCGGTGCTGGAGCGCGTCTCCGGCCTCAGGTTCAACGTCGATTTCTTTGCCGGATACAGTCCCGAGCGGATCAATCCGGGCGACAAGCAGCACCGTCTGCCGTCGATCAGGAAGGTTACCTCCGGCTCGACCCCGGAAGTGGCCGATGCGGTCGATGCGCTCTATGCCGAGATCATCACGGCGGGTACGCACAAGGCCTCCTCCATCAAGGTGGCCGAGGCCGCCAAGGTGATCGAGAACACGCAGCGGGACCTCAATATCGCGCTGGTCAACGAGCTGGCAATCATCTTCGGGCATCTGGGTATCGATACGCTGGACGTGCTCGAAGCAGCGGGGACCAAGTGGAACTTCATTCCCTTCCGTCCCGGCCTGGTCGGTGGGCACTGCATCGGTGTCGACCCGTATTACCTGACCCACAAGGCCGAAGAGCTCGGCTACAACCCGCAAGTCATACTCGGGGGACGCCGGATCAATGACGGCATGGGCGCCTATGTCGCCTCGCAACTGCTCAAGGCCATGCTCAAGCGATCGGGCACGACCAGCGATGCGCGCGTGTTGGTGCTGGGCGTGACCTTCAAGGAGAACTGCCCCGACCTGCGCAATACGCGCGTCGTTGACGTGGTGCGTGAGCTCAAGGATTACGGGATCGCGGTCGATGTTCACGATCCGCATGCGGACAGCGAGATTGCCCAGGAGGAATACGGGCTGGAGCTGGTCGAAAAGCCACAGGGCGGAAATTACGATGGCGTGCTGCTCGCCGTGCCGCACAGGGAATTTGTTGCGCTAGGTGCGGCCGAACTTCGCAAGTTTGGCAAGGCGGGTCACATATTCTACGATCTCAAATCGGTGTTTGCAGCCGACCAATCCGACCTGCGGCTGTAACCGCCGAATTGTGAGGGGCATAGCCGAATGAGCGGCGAAGAGCAGGAACCGGCGAGCTTCCTCCACATGTGGAAGATCGTGTGGCAGCACATCTCGCGGCGGCGCAAGCGCCAATTGGCGGTGCTCGCCTGCCTGACGATTGCCGCGACCTTTGCCGAGATGGTTTCTATCGCACTGGTCCTGCCTTTCCTTGCCCTGCTTGCCGCGCCGGAACAATTGTTCGAAAATGAGCAGGCGAGACCATGGCTGGAATGGCTCAGCTTTGCCGATTCGTCCTCGCTGCTGCTGCCATTGACCTTCTTCTTCTTGGTGTCGGTAATTGTTTCCAGTGTCCTGCGGCTCGCGATGACCGCGGGGCAATCGCGCCTCTCTCACGCAATCGGCTCTGACCTGGCTGTCGAGATGTTCGAGCGCACGATCTACCAGCCATACGCGGTCCATGCGGCGACAAACTCCAGCCGGGCGATGGCGGTGATCATCAACAAGAGTGTGAAGATGGTCACCGGCCTGATCCTGCCAACCTTGATGATCATTGGGAGCGGCACCCTGCTGCTCACCGTGACCATCACGCTGCTGGCAATCGCCCCGGTTCTTGCGCTGTCCCTGATGGGCGCAATCGCTGTCGTTTACGGCAGTGTGCTGCTGACGCTCCGTGCGAGGTTGCGGCACAATGGCACGGTCATAAGGGACGAGGCGCGAAGGGTTGTGCAGATCTTGCAGGAGGGATTCGGCGGAATCCGCGACGTACTGCTCGACAATGCCCAGGCAATGCATGTGTTGCGGTTAGCCAAGTCGGTTAGGCCGCTGCGGCAGGCGACGGCCGACAATGTCATTCTTTCGGCAGCACCGCGCTTCCTGATCGAAACCGTCAGCATGATCGCCTTCGCCGTTGTCGGTTACGTGCTGGCGCAGGAACCCGGCGGGGTCATGGCTGCCTTGCCGATCCTGGGCACGCTGGCAATTGCAGCGCAGCGCCTGCTGCCGGTCGCCCAGCAATGCTATTCAGCATGGACCAACATACGTGGTTCAGGTCCGGGCATCGAGGAATGCCTGACATATCTCGAGCTGCCCTATCCGCCAGTGCGGGCAAGCAAGGTTACGCCCCTGCCCTTCGATCGCGAAATCCGCTTTGCGGGCGTCGAATTCTCTTATGGCGAGAATGAGCCGGTGGTGCTCAAGCAACTCGACCTGGTGATACCGCGAGGAACGCGGATCGGAATTATAGGGTCGACCGGCAGCGGCAAGAGCACCACGGCGGATATATTGATGGGTCTCATCACCCCGACTGGCGGGCATTTGCTGGTCGATGGAACAGCCGTTGACGATAGCAACCGGCCCGCCTGGCAAAGCCATATTGCCCATGTCCCGCAAGCCATCTTCCTCGCCGATGCGAGCGTGGCAGAGAATGTCGCATTCGGCATCCCGCGTGAGGAGATCGACCACGAACTGGTGCGCGATGCGATTGCCCGTGCCCAATTGACCGATACGGTGGAGCGCCTGCCGCAGGGGATAGAAACCAAGGTGGGCGAGCGCGGCGTGCGCCTGTCGGGTGGCCAGCGCCAGCGCCTCGGTATTGCCCGTACCCTCTATCGTCGTGCCGACGTGATCGTTTTCGACGAGGCGACCAGCGCGCTGGATGGCGAGACCGAAGAAAGAGTGATGCAGGCCATCGACGCGCTCGACGAGGACCTCACCATCATCATGATCGCGCACCGCTTGAGCACATTGCGAAACTGCGACACCATCATCGAGCTGGATAAGGGTGTGGTGGTCCGCTCGGGATCGCCCGAAACCATCATTGCCCGCCAGACTGCTTGACCCTGGAAAGCACGGAGAACGCCATTCCATGACCGAAGCTGTCGATCTGAGCTTTCTTTCGCCCGAGGAGCGGGGCCTGCTGGAGAGGCTTCATGCTTCGCCGCGCTTTGCCGCCCCCAATGGCGGACCGCTGGTCCATATCGTGGGTGCGCGGCCCAATTTCGTGAAGCTCGCCCCGCTTTTCCACGCGCTCGCCCCCTATCGCCAGAAGGTCATCCATTCGGGACAGCATTACGACCGCTCGATGTCAGGCTCATTCTTCGAGATCCTCGACCTGCCCGAACCCGACCTCAATCTCTCGGTTGCCGGCGGCAGCCATGCCGAGCAGACCGCCAAGACCATGATCGGGCTGGAACAGGCCTTTGCCGCAGAGCGTCCTGCCGCAGTCATCGTCTATGGCGACGTCAATTCGACGCTCGCTGCCAGCCTCGTCGCCGCCAAGATGCATATCCCGGCGATCCATGTCGAAGCCGGCCTGCGCTCGGGCGACCGCGACATGCCCGAGGAAATCAATCGCCTTGTCACCGACAGGCTGTCCGACCTGCTGCTGACGCCTTCGCGCGATGGCAATGCCAACCTGCTGAACGAAGGTGCGGCACCCGAAAGCGTGATGTTCGTCGGCAATATCATGATCGATACACTGGTCCGCCTGCTCCCCAAGATCGAACAGGCCGCCACCGAGCTCGAGGGCTTGCCCGAACGCTTCGTGCTGGTGACGCTGCATCGCCCCTCCAATGTCGACGATACCGCCAGCCTTGCGCGCATCACTGCCGCGCTTGACGATATTGCCGCCAAGGTGCCGATCGTGTTCCCCGTGCACCCGCGCACGCGGGCCAAGCTGGACGAGCTTGGCTGGGCTCCGCCCGCCGACCGGGTCACGCTGGGTGAACCGCTCGATTACGTGAGCTTTGTCGCCTTGCAGAAGCGCTCCCTCGCCGTGGTCACGGATTCGGGCGGCGTGCAGGAGGAGACGACCTTCCTTGGCCGCCCCTGCCTGACGCTGCGTACCACGACCGAGCGGCCCGTCACGGTCGATTCCGGATCGAATATCCTGCTTGGCGACGACCCGGCGAGCATCCTTCCAGAGCTTGAGAAGATTCTTTCGGGCCAGGGCAAGGCCGGCTCCGTGCCCGAATTCTGGGACGGCAAGACCGCCTATCGCATCCGCGCCATCCTCGAAGGACTGGACCTGTGCCAGCCAGCGTGAACGGCCTTTATGTTGCACGCCTCGATATCGCCCAGCCGCATTTGGCGGGCGTAGCGCGAAAGATCGAGGCGCAAAGGAAGGCGCTGGCCGATCTCGGCTATCCGACACGCCTGCTGTGCCTCAAGGACGGTGCGATCGTCCTCGATGGCGAGAAAATCGTGCCATCGCAGGGAAGCCTCTCAAGGCGCTTGAACCACCATTTGCGCTTCCACCGGGAAATGGCCAGGGCCGCGTGGGAGGCGAACTTCGTCTATATCCGCTTCCAAGGGGCACCGCCCGACTTCAACAGCGCCCTGCGCGCCTACAAGGCAGCGCGGCCTCAAGGAAAGGTCGTGCTCGAACTGCCCAGCTGGCCCTTCGCCACGGAACGCCGAACGCGCAAGCAGAAGCTCTATGGCAAGTTGGCCGATAGCGGGCTCCCTTCGTTGCACAAGAATGTCGATCGCATCGTCACCTTCTCGCAGGCCGAGGAAATCCTCGGTGTCTCGACCTTGCGGACGGACAATGGTGTCGATGTCGATCCAATCCCGCTGGCATCTTTCGACCGGACCCGCGATCGGCCGCTGCAATTATGCGGCGTCGCCAACCTCTCCTTCTGGCACGGCTATGACCGGGTCATCGAAGGGCTCGCCCGCTACCGCGAGAGCGAGGACAGCCGGCAGGTGCAGTTCACCATTGTCGGCAGCGGCGAGGAATTGCCCCGCCTGCAAGCGCAAGTCACCAAGCATCGACTTGAGGAAATGGTTCGCTTCACCGGTCCGATGCACGGTGAAGCGCTGGATGCCATTCTCGACCAGAGCGATGTCGGCGTATCGAGCATCGGCATGCATCGTCTCGATGTCGATACGTCCAATATCAAGTCGCGGGAATTCTGCGCGCGCGGGCTGCCCTTCGTGATCGCCTATCCCGATCGCGATTTTCCCGATGAGTTGCCATTCGTGAAGCATCTGCCGGCGAGCGACGAGCCGGTCGATATCGCTTCGGTCCTGGCCTGGTTTGAAGAGCTGCAGAAGGGCACACAGAACGTTCCCGCAGTGATGCGCGAATATGCGGAGATCCACCTCACCTGGAAGGCCAAGCTGGCCCCGGTTGCGGATTATCTGGAAACGCAGCTAAGACCCGCGAGGTGAGGATGTACAAGACGCGCATGACCACTCCCCGACGAGTGACGGGATCGTCCGGAAAATGAAGGTCTCGATTGCCCTTACTGTCTATCGCGGCGAGGAATTCCTCGAAGTGCAGCTTGCCAGCCTGGGGGAGCAGACGCGCAAGCCGGACGAAGTGATCATCACCGATGACAGCCCGGACCGCTCGCTGGAAAGCCTGATCGTGGATTGTGCAGCGCGCTTCGGCCTGCCGATCTCCTATCACTATAATGAGACCAATCTGGGCTCGACGCGCAATTTCGAAAAGGCGCTCTCGCTGACCACGGGCGATGTGGTGTTCTTCTGCGACCAGGACGACCGCTGGTTTCCCGACAAGATCGCCAAGGCCCTGGCAGCATTCGAGCGAGATCCGGCCCTGCTCGTGGTCATGAACGACGCCGAATTCACCGACAATGAACTGACACCGCTCGGCACGACCAAGATCGGGCAGATGCGCCGCGCCGGCATTCGCGAGGAAGCCTTCGTGATGGGCTGCTGCGCCGCAATGCGCCGCGAACTGGTCGATATCGCCCTGCCCCTTCCCGACGGCGTGACCCACGACCACTGGCTGGTCGGCTTCGGCGACACGCTGGGCGCAACACTGCGCGAGCACGAAGTTCGTCAGCTTTACCGTATCCACGAGAAGAACGTCTCCAAGGATTTTTTCGTCAATGCCGAGCCGGGCCATTCGGCGACGCGCCTGGGCTGGGAGAAGGTCCGCCGCCGCGTGGCCAATTACCGCTCGAGCGACAATCTCATGCGCGATTACGCCTTCTTCTCGCGGGTAATGCGCCGCGCCGAAGAGCGTGGTCTGGCTGCGGACAATCGCTTTGCCGCAAATCTCGCCAAGGCGTCTCAGCGCCTACGCCAGTTGGAGCACCGCCTCAGCCTGCGCGCAAGCAATCCCGCATCGCGCCTTGCCAGCCTGCTGCGCAAGGGCCTGGGTGACTACGAACGCCCCTCGCAGATCGCCAAGGACCTGCTCGCCAGTCGCATCGACAAGGGCGCGGTGGGATGAGTGATCGGCCCAAAATCCTGCAGATCCTCTATTCGGGTCTTGGCGGTCATTACGCGGTAGCGACGACGCTGGTCCATTCGGCCGGCAAGGACGATCCCTGGGACCACCATTTGCTGTTCTTCGGCATCGAACCGGTCGCGCCGGGCTATGCCAGCGACTGCAAGCAGGCCGGGATCGCCTATTCCTATGTCCAGTCGAAGGCAGGGCGCCCGTTCATGGCCTGGCCGGCCCTGATGCGCGAAGTGCGCCGCATCGCGCCCGACGTGATCGTGCTCCATTCGATCAAGGCGATCTTCGCCATGCGTCGCGTGGTCGGAAGGACACCGCTGATTGCAGTCGAGCACCAACCCAACGTGCTCAAGAGCAAGGCCGAATGGATCGCCAGCGCCGCTTCGCAATTCCTTGCCGACCGGGTCATCCTGCTCAGCCGGGACTATTACACGACCATGCGCGCGAAGCTGGGTTCGCTGCTGCGCGAGGAGCGTACGGTGATCGTGCCGACAGGCATCGACCTGTCGCTTTATACGCAGGGCAAGCCCGCCTTCGAGGCAGGACAGAAACTGCGGCTGGGCATGGCTGCGCGCTTCACCGAGAAGAAGGCGCAGGAAGTGCTGGTCGAAGCCGCCCACCTGCTCCGTACCCAGCATCCGGAATTGGACATCGCCTTCACGCTTGCCGGGGACGGGCCTTGCATGCCGCAGGTTCGCGCGGCGGTGGAACACTTCGGCGTGGGCGATATGGTCGAACTTCCGGGCCATATCGCGGCCGAGAAACTGCCCGATTGGTTTGCCACGCTCGATCTCTATGCCCATGCCACGGATGGCGAGACACTCAGCACCTCGCTGTTGCAGGCCATGGCTGTGGGTCTGCCGATCACGGCTTCGGCAGTGCCCGGCGTCACCGACCTGCTGGGGCCGCCTGAGGAAGGGCAGGAGCCCTTGGGAACACTGGTGAAAGCACGCGATGCCCAAGCCTTCGCGGACGCCATTGCCCGCTATGCGCGCGATCCGGAGTTCGCTGGCAAGCAGGGCGAGCGATCGAAGCAGCACGTCCATACCAAGCACAGCCCGCAGGCCATGCGTTCGGGCTATACCAAGGTGATCGAGGCAATTTGCCGCGAAAAATCGTCCACCTGATCCCTTATGACGGGATTGGCGGCGTGGAGATGGCCGCCGCCAGCGCCGAAGGGGTGGTGCTGGACGATGTGCGGCTGGAGCGCATGTTCGTCTTCGAAAAGGTGCAGGACCGCAGCGGGCGCGGAAAGACATTCGATCCGCTGGCACTCTGGCGCGCCGCTGGACGCCTGGTGCAGGCGAAACCCGATCTTGTCATCCTCTCGCTATGGCGCGCGGTGCTGGTCGGGCTCCTGGCCCGACTGCGCGGCTGCCGCAGCCCGATAGTGCTGTTCCTGCACAATTCGCTCGATGCCCACACCCTCGACAAATGGGCAACACGGCTCGCCGCAGGCGAGGTAGAAGCGATCTGGGCGGATTCGCAGCAAACACTCGACCAGCGCCTGCCCATCCCCGATGGCAAGCCAGTGCGCGTCATCTCCTTCATCGTCGAAAGGCGCGAGCCCGTGCGCATGGAGACACCGCCCCCCGCCCCTGATTTCATCTTCTGGGGGCGGCTTGCAGACCAGAAGGATCCCCTGCGCAGCATCGCCTTGTTCGAACAGATCCGCGAGAAGCGCCCCGAGGCGACGCTGACGCTGATCGGCCCGGATGGCGGATTGCGGGAGGAAATCGAGCGGGTAGTCGCCAGCCGGGGTCTTGCAGAAGCGGTGCGGCTTACCGGCGCGATGGATCGTGCCGGGATCGAACAAGCCGCTGCGAAGGCGAGTTTCTATTTGCAGACCAGCCGCTATGAAGGCATGGCGCTGTCCGTTATCGAGGCCATGCAGGCAGGCTTGGTTCCCGTCGTCACACCGGTCGGGGAGATTGCCAGCTATACCATGCCAGGGGAAACGGCGATCTGGATCGAGAATACGCCGGGGGAAGGACAGGCGGTCGCCAAGGTGCTGGAACTGATTGACAAGCCGGAACTGTGGACCACCATGCGCGCGCGCTCGATCTCGAGCTTCGCAGAGCGCCCGCTTTACCGTGACGACATCATGCTTGCGGCAAGGGCCATGCTGGACGAGCTCGGCCGGAAAGGCAGCGTGACGGCGCAATGACCTACCATATCGTTTTCGGATTGCTGCTACTGTTGTGCTGGACCCAGATCGGGCGACCGGTTTTCAATTTCTATTATCCGGTCTTGGTCGGACTGTTCCTGTTTTCCGCCTTTCGCTTCGAAGTCGGCTGCGACTGGCCGAACTACATTCTGAATTTTCGTGAACAGCACTGGGCCAGCATGGGCGATGCCTTGCTCCAGCCAAATCCGAGCCACTGGGTCTTGCTGGAACTCATGGATATCCTCGGCCTCGACTATTACTGGTTGAATATCGTGACCTCGGCGATCTTCTTCGCCGGTATTCATGCGGTTGCACGCCGATCGCCTGAGCCCCTGATCATCCTGGTGCTGGCTTTCCCGGTATTGATCATGAACATGCCGATGTCGGCCGTGAAGCAGGCAGCGGCAATCGGCATCTGTTGCTTCGCCTTTAATGCCTTTATCGACCGGCGCCTGATCCTTTTTGTCGTGCTGCTGTTCATCGCAGCGACCTTTCACAGCAGCGCGCTGGTCTTCCTCGTCATGGCACCGTTCGTCCATGCCGGTTACACGCCGCGCAATCTTGCCTTGGCCGGCGTCATGGCAATCCCGCTGCTCTTCCTGGTGATGTCCACCGAAGCCGCAGAAATCGCCACCACGCGATACATTGAATCCGACAGGAGCGCACAAGGCGCCATCTTCCGTCTCAGCCTGCTCATCCTCACGGGCCTGGGCTTCTTCCTGCTGCTTTCGCGGCGTTGGGCAAACTTGTTTCCCGAGAGCCAGAAGTTCATCGGCCTGACCGCCGGAGCAATGGTTGCCCTGGCCGGGTTGATGCTCGTTTCTTCGGTCGTGGCAGACCGGTTCGGCTATTACCTCATCATCCCGGCGCTGATGATCTATTCCGCGCTGCCGCACCTTTATTCGCGCGGCCAGATGAACCTGGTGAAACTTGCCCCCTTCGTTGCGCTGCTGGTCGTCTTCATTGGCTGGACCCAGCTCTCGGGTCACTACGCAGCCTGCTACGATCCCTATACGACCATTATCGGCAAATATTGACGGTTCCGATGCGCATTGTCCTGACAGTGAATGCAGCGTGGAACATCCTGAATTTCCGCAAGCCGCTTGCGCGCGCGCTGCTCGATGACGGGCATGAACTGACGGTCCTCGCCCCGGCCGACGATGCCGCAAATGAACTGATCGCCATGGGCTGCAATTTCATGCCGCTGGTGATGGACAATAAGGGCATCAATCCGCTCCGGGACCTGCAATTGCTGGCAAGAATGCGCCGGCATCTTGCCGAACTGAGACCCGACGTGGTGCTCGGCTATACCATCAAACCCAACATCTATGGTGCGCTGGCGGCGCGGCAACTGGGCATCGCCTTCATTCCAAATGTCACGGGCCTGGGCACGGCCTTCCTCTCCATGGGCGCGACGCAGCGCGTGATCGAATGGCTCTATCGGATTTCCTTCGCCAAGCTGCCCACGGTCCTGTTCCAGAACGAAGACGACGAAGCCCTGTTCCTCGAACGCAAGCTGATAAGAGCAAGCCAGGCGAAACGCCTTCCGGGCTCCGGCATCGACCTGGCGGAGTATTCGCTTGCCGACTATCCGGAAGAGAGCAGCGAAGTGATCTTCCTGCTTATTGCCCGCGTGTTGCGCGACAAGGGCGTGGCGGAGTTCGTCGAAGCGGCGCAGATCCTGCAGACGAAATATCCGTTTGTGCGCTGCCAATTGCTCGGTGCGACCGATTCGGAGAACCGGACCACTTTCAGCCGCGCGCAAGTGGATCGATGGGTGGAAGCCGGACGTATCGAGTATCTCGGTACCGCGCCCGATGTCCGCCCGCTCATACGCAAGGCCCATGCGGTCGTCCTGCCATCCTATCGCGAGGGCGCGCCGCGCACGCTGATCGAGGCGAGCGCCATGGGTCGCCCGGTCATTGCCTCGGATGTCCCCGGCTGCCGTTCGGTGGTCGAGGACGGGGAGACCGGCTTCCTGTGCGCAGTGCGCAGCGGCACCTCTCTGGCGGATACAATGGAGCGTTTCCTGCTGCTCAACTACGCGCACAAGGTGGAAATGGGCCTGGCCGCGCGGCGCAAGATGGAACGCGAATTTTCGGTCGAGCGCGTCATCGAGACCTATCGCGAACTGCTTACGGGCTTGCAGCCCAAGGTCGAAGAGGCGGCGTGATGGAAGCACCAACTACGCCCCTCACCTGCATCCATATCGGCTATCACAAGTGCGCCAGCACCTTCCTGCAGGAGAAGCTGTTTCCGCAAATCGCCGACACAAACGAGGATTTGAAGCGACCATTGCATGGATCGGCAGGTGAAAGGCCGCAGCTGCTCGACTGGCTGACCGATCCGCAATTCGATTCCGCACTTATCCGGGACAATGCCGAGGAGGCGGCCTTCTTCGGCAAGGGCGAAAGGCTGGTCATATCGCAGGAAGAGCTGTCGGGCCACCTGCTTGGCTACGACCTGACGGACCCGCACCTTATCGCCCGGAACCTGCATCGCACATTCCCCGAGGCGCGCATTCTTGCCGTGGTCCGGAACCAGGTCGATTTCCTGACCAGCCTCTATTGCTATCGCGTTGCCATCCGCGGGCACGAAACGCGCACCTTCGATGCCTTCCTCGACGAAGACCTGCCGCGCGGGCTCGAGAAGCAGCTGCGCTTTCATGAATTGCTGTCGCTCTATCGCGAGCTGTTCGGCGACGAGAAGGTCCTGGTCCTGCCCATGGAACAGCTCATCCGCGACGAGACGGAGTTCCTCGAGCAGATCTGCAGCTTTCTCGATATCGCCGAGATACCGGAGATGGAAAGCGGCAAGACCAATCGCGGATCACGCCAGAAGATGCTGATCGGTCTCTTCCGTCGTACCAATATCGCCTTCGATGCATTCCTGCGGCTGCGTGCGCGATTGGATGGCAAGGGCGCCGAAGCCGTCGATACGCGCCATTCACGGCTGCTCGCCTACTTCCCGCTGCGTAATCGCTACTATAGCTGGCAGCGCCGCATGTCCTACGCCATGGCAAGGCGTTTCCCCCGGGCACGCAAGGTCGATTTCGCCCGCGAGATCGCGCGCCATCGACTGGCGGAACGCTTCGCCGACAGCAATCGCACCTTGCGCGATAGCGGCCTTGTGGATTGGGATCCGGCCGATTTCGGCTATCCGGTGTGACAGCGTAAGACAGCGACCGAACATGGATATCTCGATCGTCATCACGACCTACAACCGTAAAACGGGCGTCGACAGACTGCTCGATGCCTTTGCCGACCAGGATGGCAACGACTTCCAGGTTGTCGTGGCAATTGACGGCTCTACCGATGGCACGGCTGCCATGCTGGCGGCCAAGCAGGTGCCTTTCGACCTGAAATGGGTAGACACGCATTGCAGCGAATACGGGCTGGCCGTGGCGCGCAATCGCGGCATTCTCGCCGCCGATGGCAAGGCCGTGGCGATCCTCGACGATGACAGCTTCCCCGAGCCGGGATATGTCGCGGCGCATCGCGCCTCGGCCATGAGCGGGGTCATCACTGGCGGCCTGCGCCGTCCCAGCGATGCACAGACGGCCCCCTATATGGCGTGGAAAGCGGACGAACTGGCCAAGCTCCCGCCACTCACACCAATGAGCATTCCCGAGCTCAGGCGAACCCATCCCAATGCCTACCTGATCGAGAACAATATCTGCCTGCTGCGCGAGGACTGGATCGCCATGGGCCTCTTCAGCGAAAGGCTGAAGCTTTACGGCTTTATCGGTCAGGAATTCTTCGCAAGAGCCGAATATCTGGGCCTGAAATACCAGCTCAATCCGGACGCAACGGTGAGCCATCGCGGCGAGATGGAAGGCGATAACGGACTGATGCGTTCTAAGAAGAACCGCCAGATCATGGTCTCGCAGCTCGTCCGGCCCAGCCTGATGAAGCCCACGCATTACCGCGCACAGATCGCATGGGCCAAGGCCATGGCGGCAGGTGAACCCGAACCGCCAATGCCCGGCTTCAAGCTGCAGGCGGGCCTCTCCATCCCCTACCGGCTGGCGCGCTCGGCCCTGCTGCGAACCCGCAAGGCGCTACGGGGCGGCGCATGAAGCGACTGATCTTCTGCGCGGTCTTTGGCGGCTATGACCGGGTCTATCCGCCAGTCACGCCCGAACCGGGTGTCGACTATGTGATCGTGACCGATGATCCTGAGATGCACGTGCCAGGCTGGACAACGCATGTGGTCGATATGTCCGCATTCCCGACGCCCAAGGCGGCAAACCTTTATCACCGCGCGCTGATCCACCGTGTCCTGCCAGGCTATGATGCCTCGCTCTATCTCGACGGCAATATGCGCCTTCTCGGCCCCAACAAGCCGCTATTCGACGAAGTACTGGCATCGGGCGCAGCGCTCGGCGCCTATATCCATCCGCTGCGCAGCACGGTTGCAGAAGAGGTCGATGCCGTGGTCGAAGTCGGGAAGGTCGGTGATGCCGAGGCGGTGCGCGCAGAACTGTCAGAATATGTCGCCGATGGCTTCCCCGATAATGTGCGCTTGGTCGAGACGACGGTGATCGTGAAGAACCACGAGCATCCAGGTCTCGATGCTGCGATGGAATTGTGGTGGCAGTGTTTTTCCCGTTATCTCGCCCGCGACCAGTTGAGCCTGCCCTATGTGATCTGGAAGACAGGCCTGCCCGTGCACCATTTTGCCGGATCGTTTCGCGATCCCAATCCATACTTCGCCTGGCAGCCGCATTATCGCGCACCGGGCATCAATCCGAATTACGTGCACGTGTCGCACCGCGCGCATGACAGCCTGGCCTATCGCGCGGCACTCACCGTGTGGGATGGCTGGCGCAGCCTGCGCCGCAAGCTGCCTTTCTAGACGCCGACCTCGTCGAGCGCGTTCTCGATCGCGGCAAAGACCGTGGCGAGGTCGTCTTCCGAAAGGCAGTAGGGCGGCATCATGTAGATCGTATTGCCCAGCGGACGCAGCAGCACGTCCTGTTCGCGGAAGCTCCTGAGCAGGCGCGGGCCGAGCTGCGAGAGATAGCCCGCATCTTCCACCGCGATATCGAAGGCGATGATGCTGCCGCTTTGCCGCAAATTGGCAATCGAGGGACGCTGAGCGATCCGCTCCATCCCTTCGCGCTCGCGCGCAGCGAGCGTGGCGATCCGTTCGAGCACAGGCTCCTCGCGCCAGATGGCAAGATTGGCGACACCCGCCGCGCAAGCGATCGGGTTCGCGGTGAAGCTGGAGGAATGGTAGAATAGTCGCGACCGGTCGGTCGAGTAATGCGCGTCGAATATGGCCGCGCTGGCCAATGTCACCGCCAGAGGCATGCTGCCGCCGGTCATGCCCTTGGCAAGGCACATGATATCGGGGACCACGCGCGCCTGCTCGCAGGCCAGCAGCGTGCCTGTGCGACCCCAGCCGGTCATCACTTCGTCGGCGATGAAGATAACGCCATGCCGCGCACAGATCATGCGCATTTCGGCCAGCACCTTGGGCGAATACATCATCATGCCGCCCGCACCCAGCACCAGCGGCTCGACGATGAAGGCGGCTATGTCTCCCGCCTCGCAGGCAGAGTCGAGCGCATCGAGCGTTGCCTGCTCCGCGCCTTCCTTTGGGAAAGGGATGGTGCCGACATCGAACAGCAGCTCTTCATAGGCCTGGTTGTAGACACCGCGAGCACCCACCGACATGCCGCCAATCGTGTCGCCGTGATAGGAATGTTCGAGCACGAGGATGCGATGGCGCGAGGATCCGCGATTGCGCCAATAGCCGAGCGCCATCTTGAGCGCGACTTCAACAGCGGTAGACCCGGAATCCGAATAGAAGACATATTCGAGCGTATCGGGTGTCATCTCCACCAGCCCGCGCGCCAGTTCCTCGGCCGGCTCATGCGTCCAGCCGGCGAAGATCACCTGGTCGAGCTTTTCGGCCTGTTCGCGGATCGCGGCGACGATACGCGGATGGTTGTGGCCATGGGTGATGACCCACCAGCTGGAGATCGCGTCGATTACCCGGCGACCGTCCTTGGTGAAAAGCGCCGCGCCCTCGCCACGCTCGACCATGGGGATCGGTTCGCCCAGTCCGTGCTGGGTAAAGGGGTGCCAAATTGGTGATTTTTCAGACATCCAGTTCACCAATACGAATTTCAGATGCAAATGCTTCGGCGAGTGAAGCAGAATTGAGGCCTGCAAGAAAAGGCAAACGTCCCAGATGCTTGCATTGGCCGATCTGTGTGATGGCTCGCTCTGCCACGGGTTCGGCATCGCCGATAAAGGCAACGCCCGCCACATCGATATTCCGTGCCCGAAGTGCCTCCAGCGAGAGCAGCGAATGGCTGATCGTGCCGAGGCTGGTGCGCGCGACGAGGATGGCGGGCAGGCCCCATTGCGCGAAGATATCCGCGGCCAGCAGGTCCTCGCGGTAGGGAACGAGCACGCCGCCCGCCCCCTCGACAATCAGCGCATTGTCGGTCTTGGGCAAGGCAAGCCGCTCGAGCTCGATCGTCACGCCATCGATGCGCGCCGCCTCATGCGGTGAGCACGGCGTGGCAAGCACATAGGCTTCGCGATGCACGGTGACGCCGGGCGCGAGACTTGCGACCCTTTCGCTATCGGTCCCGCCTTCGGTTCCCGCCTGGGCCGGCTTCCAGTAATCCGCTTTCAGCGCCGCAGCGAGACCTGCGGCAAACACGGTCTTGCCGACATCGGTATCGGTCCCTGTGACGATGAAGCCCTGCCCGCTCATGCGGTGCCACGCGCGATATGGCAGGTCACCACTTCATAGCTGGCCTGCGCCCCCGCTGTGTCGAAACCTGCCATCACTTGTTTGAGCGCACCCGGCGAAAGCGGCACATGGCCGCGCCGCGCGGTTCCCGCGCCGATCAGCTTGAGCCGTTCGAGGAATTGCCGCGCATTTTCGTGATGCTCGACATGGCGCGTGACCGCAAGCGACACAGGTTCGAAGCGCCGCAGCATGGCTTCCAGTTCGCTCGCAGGCGGGAAGGCAATCGCGCCCGCCTCCTCGCCGCATTGCGCATGAGCCGCGTGCCACTCGGCAAAGGTCCCCTGCGCCAGCGTGTTGAAAACAAGATGACCGCCCGGAGCGAGGCGTTCGACAAGGTGCGCGACCGCACGTTCAAGGTCGTCGAACCATTGCATGGCCATGCTTGCACAGACGAGGTCGTAGCGCGCTTCGTGGTCAGCAATGCCATATTCGCCGTCGAGCACGGCAAAGGCACGACCCTCGGCCTCGCCCAGTTCAGCGCGGCAGCGTTCGACCATGGCTGGCGCCTTGTCGGTGATAAGCCAGGTGCCCCCGATCCCGCGCGCCAGCAATTCGCGCGTCAGGAAGCCAGTGCCGCAACCGATCTCGAGCACATGCGGATCGGCGGGAAGATCAAGCCCGGCGATGCGGTCCGCCAATTCGGCAGCGACAAGCCGCTGTACCCCGGCATGGCGCGCATAGTCCTCTGCGCTGTCGAACGCCGTGCCGACGCGCGCTTGGTCGATCATATTCATACCGCCACCTGGGCCAGGAAGTGGTGGATCTTCTCGGCGCACCAGTCCGGCTCCTCGATGGGGAGGAGATGCCCTGCGGTCGGGTGCGTCACACGCTGTGCATTGGGCAAGGTCGCCTCGCGCATTTCGGGCGGCAGGATCGGGTCCGCTGCGCCTTGCAGCGAAAGGACGGGAACCTTCAATTCAGCCGCTGCGTCCCGGCAATCCATATCGCGCAAGGCAGCGAGATCCCGCGCCAGAAATTCGGATTCGATTGTTTCCATCGGGGCCGCATAGCCGCATTTCGCCCGAAAATCAGAGACGACCTGCTCGGGATCCACCTCAAAACGAGCAATCATCCGGTCGAGCACGCGGCGCGGCACGCCCTCCTCGCCACAGAAGCGGTCGAAACCGTTGATGGCGACCAGTCCGCGGCAATTTTCACTCATTGAATCAAGGGCGAGCACAGTGCCGAAACTGTGGGCGATCCAGACGGAGGGTTCTTCGGGCGCGCTTTCTCCCTGCCCGCCGAAATAGCCACGGTCGGCAAAGCGCGGCTCGATCCCGGAAAGGCGTTCGACAAGTGCCTCCCAGAGCGAGGAATCCTCGCCCCAGCCATGGATAAACCACGCTTTCACAAGGCTTTTCCGAGCACGTCCAGCACTTGCTCCACGTGCTTTTCGGAGTGCACGGATGACAGGGCGAAGCGGATGCGGCTGCTGCCATTTGGCACGGTTGGTGGGCGGATTGCGATGCCGAGAATTCCTGACTTTTCAAGTATTTCGGCGATTTTGAGCGTCTCCTCCTCGCCGCCGACCATGATGGGCACGATCTGCGTGTCCGAGGCGCCGCAATCGAGGCCAAGCGCATGCAAGCCGCTGCGAAACTTCTCCGATAATCGCGCAAGATCAGTGCGTTGCTTGTCCATTCCCGGCACGATATCGAGCGCGGCGTCGATCGCGCCGAGCACGGGTGGCGGCAGCGCGGTCGAGTAAATCAGCCCGCTGGCGGCGTTGACGAGATAGTCCACAAGGGGGGCTGAACCGCACACAAAGGCTCCGAAAGACCCCAGAGCCTTGCTGAACGTGCCCATGACGAGGTCTGGCTTATGCTCAATCTCGGCACTCAGTCCGGCGCCCTTTGGGCCGAGGACTCCGGTCGCATGGGCCTCGTCCACCACCAGAAAGGCATCGTGCTTTCGTGCGATTGCGGAGAGCCTTTCAAGGTCGGCGCGGTCGCCATCCATGCTGAACACGCTTTCGGTCACCACCAGCCTGATGTCGGCGTCGCGACCCTTCGCCTCGAGCAACTCCTCGAGATGGTCGTAATCATTGTGGCGGAAGCGGACCTGTCGCTGGCCCGCCGCAGCAATGCCGTGATGGATGCTGGCATGCACCAACCGGTCGGCGAAGATCGCGATCTTCGGAGCAAGAGCACAAAGCGCCGGGAAGATCGTGGCATTGGCCTGCCAGCCACTGGCAAAGAGCAGCGCCGCCTCCGATCCCTTGAATGCCGCCAGTTTGCGCTCCACCGCCAGATGCGCGTCCAAGGTTCCGGTCACCAGCCGCGAGGCACGCGATCCGGTGCCGAGCTCCCTTGCCCATTCGCAGGACCGCTCCACCAGCAGCGGATGATGCGCCAGGCCGAGATAGTCATTGCTGGAGAAGTCGAGCAGCTCGCGCCCGTCGCGCATCAGCCTGCCCGGACCTGCGGGTGCGACAGGGCGCAGCTGCCGCAGCCGGCCCTTGGCCTCGCGTTCTTCCAATGCCTTCCTGAAACGAGAATCCATGCGCGCCCTATTCGGCGGGTTCGCTTTCCATTTGATCCTTGGCCTGCTGGCACTTGCCGGCCCGCATCGGCTCCTCGCCCATAAGCGGCTTCATGCCGAGCTTGGCGAGCAATGCCGCATCCTCGTCATCGCCGGCATTGGGCGCGGTCAGCAGCTTGTCGCCGGTGAAGATCGAATTCGCACCCGCCATGAAGCACATGGCCTGCGTGGCCTCGCTCATGCTCTCGCGGCCCGCACTCAGTCGCACCATGCTCATCGGCATGCAGATGCGCGCCACCGCCACCGTGCGGACGAATTCGATATCGTCGATCTTGGCGAGCGGCGTATCGGCCAGCATGTCGCCCAGTACCGTTCCCTTGACCGGCACCAGCGCATTGACCGGCACGCTTTCCGGTTGGCGCTCCAAGGTCGCCAAAGTATGGATGAAGCCGACGCGATCTGCGCGCGTCTCGCCCATGCCGACGATCCCGCCCGAGCAGACATTGATCCCGGCATCGCGCACGTTCTGCAAGGTATCGAGCCGGTCCGAATATTTGCGGGTGGAGATCACCTCCTCGTAATATTCGGGGCCGGTATCGACATTGTGGTTATAGTAATCGAGGCCCGCCTCTTTCAGCTGCGCGGCCTGTTCGGGCGACAGCATGCCGAGCGTCATGCAGGTTTCCATGCCCATCGAGCGCACACCCTCGACGATCTCGACGATCTTGCCCATGTCACGCGGCTTGGGATTGCGCCAGGCGGCACCCATGCAGAAACGCTGCGAGCCGGCATCGCGGGCCTGTGCCGCACGTTGCAGCACTTCGCGCACATCCATCAGCTTGGTCGCCTTCACGCCACTGTCGGCATGCGCGCTTTGCGAGCAATAGCCGCAATCCTCCTCACACCCGCCCGTCTTGATCGACAGCAGCGTGCACAGCTGCACCTCGTCCGGACTATGATGCGCGCGATGGACCTCGGCCGCACGGAACAGCAGCTCGGTAAAGGGAAGCTCGAACAGCTCCGCAATTTCGTCGCGGGTCCAGTCGGTGCGCGTCCTCTCGGTTTGGGGCATTTCTATCCTTCTTCAATCCCATGACCCCGGTCAGCAGCGACCCGCCGGGGAGCATCATGCAAATGTCGATAGACCTATCGTGCCGGAGAGGAAAGCCCGCCCCTCGGCTAGGTTTCAGGACATGCGCCGACCGAAACCACGATTGAAACCGCGGCTGCCGCAACTCTCGCCTATGCCGACCTCGATCGTCTTGTAAGCGAGCATGGCGCCGTCGTCCGAACGCTCGATCCCGAACATGAAGCCGTCTGCATCACCCGCCATCCGCAAGACGTTGTCGGTCGAATTGGAAATGTCCGGCTGCCCGCGTTCGCGATATCCCGCCACGCTGGAGCATATCTCGCGCGTCATTTCCTCGGGGAAATAGAGCTGAGTCACAGTCTGCAAGTTGGAGGTAGTCGTCTCGCCCGCATGGTCAGGCATGCGTAGCAACAGGTGCACATGCAGCGCGCGGCCGCCATACCAGCCCGGGTAGCAGCTATCGAAAGTCACGCGGCCATCCGCATCCGAAATGCCCCGGCCACGGAAGAAATAGCTCGCTTCGGCATGGGCATCGCCCGAAGTGCAGAACCGTCCCGCCTGCACATCCTCCGCCGAATAATGGCCCGATTGGCTGGTATGCCAGATCTCGATTTCGGCATTGGCAATGGGCTCGCAATCGCCCGAAGTGACAAGGCGGAAGGCCATGCGCACGGGAATGCCCGGTTCGCCCTCGCTGATATCCTGCCGCACGGGCGCAGATGGCGCATAGCAGGGGCCGAGAATCTGCTCGCAAGTGAGCGAGCAGGCGCGGTCCGCCATGGCGAAGGGATCGATCGCATTGATGGCATCGCCCATGGCGGCTGTGCCACCCGTCGCCCAAGGTCCGCTGGGAACTGCCGGGGAGCCCTGCGCACACAGCTTGCTGCCAAACCCGACGGAAGTGGCGAGCACGCCGAGGCCAAGCCCCTGCAATGCTGTACGCCGCGCGATGCGGATCTTCTGTGCCATGGCTTTGCTATCCTCTCGGCGCGTTTCCGGTCGCCAGAGTAGCGCCGGACTTGTTCGCCTCAAGTCGCACAGAGTATCAAATTGTCAGGCTCTTGTCTGCGTAGGGCGATCAGGGGCCGTCCCTCAGGGAGCGATCCACAGGCGAAGGAGCCAGGCAACCACACCCAAGGTTGCGACGCTGCCAGCCCAGATCGCCGCCATCCAGGCAAGGCGCTTCCAGAGCGGAGACTCCTCAGCCAGCGGCTTCTTGGTCTGCCCTATCACTTCGTTGCTTGAGGGCATCAATGGTACCCTTCCTTGCCGACCTTGCCGCGGAAGACCCAATAGGCCCAGGCGGTATAGCCCACGATCAGCGGCATGGTGATCGCCACACCGATGAGCATGAAGACCTGGCTGCTATGCGGGGCAGCGGCGTCCCAGATGGTCACATCGGGCGGCACGACGTTCGGCCAAATGGTCACGCCCAATCCGGCCATGCCCAGCAGGAAAAGCGCCAGCGAAAGCCAGAAAGGCGTGGCTTCGCCACCCTTGGAAAGCGAGCGTAGCAACCAGATCGCCACCACGCCGGTGAGGATCGGCAGCGGAAGCAGGTAATAGAGTTCGGGCGCGGTCAGCCAACGCTCTGCATATTCCGGGCGCAAGGCGACATTATAGAGGCTCACCGCGCCCATCAGCACGATGGTGGCTAGCGCTGCGCGGCGGGCCAGCCGCCTCGCCTTGTCCTGCACCCCGCCATCAAGCCGCCAGTAGAGCCAGCATGCACCCAATAGCGCATAGCCTGCCACCGTGCCGAGACCGGTCAGCAGCGTATAGGGCGTCAGCCAGTCGAACCAGCTCCCGGCATAGGCGCGGTCCTGCACCTCGATCCCCTGCAGCAGCGCGCCAAGGATCATGCCCTGCGACAGCGCGGCGACCAGCGAGCCGAGCGAAAAGGCCATGTCCCATGCGGGGCGATGCTTCTCGTCGCGCCAGCGATATTCGAAGGCGACACCGCGAAAGACGAGGCCGAGGAGCATGGCGATGACCAGCGGGTAGGTGGCCGGAAGGATGATCGCATAGGCCAGCGGAAAGGCGGCGAAGAGCCCGCCCCCGCCCAGCACCAGCCAGGTTTCGTTACCGTCCCAGAAAGGCGCGATGGAATTCATCGCCCGGTTTCGGCCCTCGCCCGGCTGGAATGCCGGGAAGAGGATGCCGATGCCGAGGTCGAAGCCGTCCATCACCACATAGGCGAAGATGCCGAAGGCGATGATCAGCGCCCAGATCACTGTCAGGTCAATGCTCATTGCCCGTCCTCCTTCGGAAGGAGGAGGCTTTGCGGCAGCGTGTCCCCCTCGCCCGGATTTTGCGTCGGTCCAGGTGTGATGCCCGCCGTACGGATCGGGCCTGTATCGCCGCGCTTGGCTCCGAGTTCCTGCGCCTTGGGCGGTGCCTTCATCAGCCGCAGCAAGTACCAGGTGCCGATCGAGAAGACGGTGAAATAGACCACAACGAAAGCGAGCAGGCTTGCCGCCACGGCCGGCGCATCGAGCGGGCTCGCTGAATCCGCCGTGCGCAGCAGGCCGAAGATCGTATAGGGCTGGCGGCCGACCTCGGTGGTCACCCAGCCGGCAATCACCGCGACGAAGCCCGATGGCCCCATGATGAGCGCCGCGCGGTGCATTAGCGGCCAGTCGTAAAGCTTGCCGCGCCAACGTGCGAAGAGGCTCCACAGACCGATACCGAGCATGGCCATGCCGATGGCGACCATGATGCGGAAGGCCCAGAATACCGGGAAGACCGGCGGCTGCTCGTCATCGGGGATGGTGTCGAGACCGTCCAGCGGCGCGTTGAAATCGTGCTTGAGGATGAAGCTGGAAAGCTTGGGAATGCCGAGCGCCCAGTCGAGTTGCTGCGTCTCGTCATTGGGAATACCGAAGACATAGAAGGGCGCGCCATCGGGGTGGCTCTCATAGTGCCCCTCCATCGCCATGACCTTTTGCGGCTGGTGCTCCATCGTGTTGAGACCGTGGAGGTCTCCCACGAATATCTGCACCGGAGCGACCAGCGCCGCCATCCACATCGCCATGGAGAACATCTTGCGTGCGTGGAGATTGGCCTTGTCCTTCAGCAGGTGCCAGGCACCCACCGCTCCAACCACGAAGGCGGTGGTGAGGTATGCTGCCGTCACCGTGTGGACGAGGCGGTAGGGGAAGCTGGGATTGAAGATGATCTCGACCCAGCTTTCGCCGGGCAGGTATTGGCCGTTGGCGGCCAGTTCGTATCCGGTCGGCGTCTGCATCCAGCTATTCACCGAGAGGATCCAGAAGGCGGAAACGAAGGTGCCCGCAGCCACCATGAGCGTGGCGAAGAAGTGCAGCTTCTTTCCCACCTTCTCCATGCCGAACAGCATGACGCCGAGGAAGCCTGCCTCAAGGAAGAATGCGGTCAGCACCTCGTATGCCATGAGCGGGCCGATCACCGGCCCTGCGACATCGGAGAAGACCGACCAGTTTGTGCCGAACTGGTAAGACATGACGATGCCCGAGACGACGCCCATGGCAAAGGCGATGGCGAAAATCTTGAGCCAGTATTTGAACAGGTCGAGATAGACCGGCTTGCCGGTCTTGAGCCACAGGCCCTCCAGCACCGCGAGATAGCTTGCCAGCCCGATCGAAAAGGCCGGGAAGATAAAGTGGAAGCTTACCGTGAAGGCGAACTGGATGCGCGCCAGCAACAGGGCGTCGAAAGTCTCGAACATGGTCACCACCTGGATGCTTGGCTGGCCCGATACACGTGTGGGCCCGGTTTGTCACAGAAAGAGGAACGCCCGCCGCAGGAGGGATGGGGGGAGGGATGCGGCGGGCGTTCCAAGAGGGTTGATCAATCGACCTTGGTCATGCGCAGGTAAGGCTTGATGGTGGTGAAGCCCTGCGGGAACATTTCCTTGGCCTTTTCATCGGGGATGGAAGGCGGGATGATCACTTCATCGCCCGGGTTCCAGTTGGCCGGGGTGACTACGCCAGCGCGGTCGGACAGCTGCAGGCTGTCGATGACGCGCAGGATCTCGTCGAAATTGCGACCGACGCTCATCGGGTAGGTCATCATCAGGCGGATCTTCTTGTCCGGATCGATGATGTAGACCGAACGCACGGCTGCCGTATCGCTCTGGTCCGGGTGGATCATGTCGTAGAGCTTGGCAATTTCGAGATCCGGATCGGCGACGATCGGGAACTTGAGCGTGGTGTTCTGGGTCTCGTCCACGTCCTTGATCCAGGCGCGGTGCTCGTCGGCCGTATCGGTCGAGAGGCCGAGCGGCTTGGTGTTGCGCTTGTCGAATTCGTCGGCAAGGCGGGCGGTCATGCCCATCTCCGTGGTGCAGACGGGGGTGAAGTCTGCCGGATGGCTGAAGAAGAAGACCCAGCTGTCTCCGGCCCAGTCGTGCAGGCTGATCTCGCCGACCGTAGAGTCGACGGTGAAGTTGGGGGCGATGTCTCCGATATGCAGTGTCATTGGGGGCTCCTTTGTCTGTGCAACAGAGATACGCGCCGCCGGACGATTCGGCCATCACAATTATTCGATTACATTAATCGAAATATCTAGGCCATCGCAAATTGGGCCAAAATGCGCAAAATCATCCGCAAAATCGCGCTTTCATATCGTGATATCTGTAACTGAAGGCTGGCTCAGGCGGTTTTGCGCAGGCCAGCACGCCAGCGATAGAGCGTCTTTTCCGAGATGCCGACTTCACGGCAGCTTTCGGTCACACCCATGCCGCTCGCGATCAGGCGCTCGATCTTGCGACACTTCTCTTCTTTGTTTTCGATTTGCGCCATCAGATCAGGCCTCTTGCTAGATATTGGTCGTTGGGGGGCGAAGGCTCGCCATTATCCCTCGCCAGTTCGGACCATGCCTGGTCCTGCGAGAGGAAGACGCGCCCGTTGAGTTCGTCGAGGAAATGCGTGTCCTTGAGCCGATCCATCACCGGCCCCTTCACCTCGGAAAGGTGCAGGCCGATCCCGCCATCGCCGAGGCGATGGTTGATTGCCTCAAGGCTTTCGAGGCCGGTGGCATCGATCGCATTGACCGCGCTGCACATCAGGATGACGTGCCGAAGCTCGGGTTTCTCGGCCACGCGCTCGAGGACATATTCCTCGAGCCAGCGGGCGTTGAGATAGGTCAGGCTCTCGTCGATACGGATCGACAGGAGGTGCGGCAGGGTCAGGACCTTGTGCCGCTCGACATTGCGGAAATGCTCGGTCTCTGGAACGCGACCGACGATCGCAGCATGCGGGCGGGAGGCCTTCCAAAGGTAGAGCAGCAGGCCGACGCTGACGCCGGCAATCACGCCCATTTCCACGCCTGCCAGCAGGGTGATGAGGATGGTCGCCATATGTGCGGCGAAATCGGCCTTGGAATACCTCCACAAGCGGCCCGGCGTCTTGAGATCGACAAGGCTCAGCACGGCGACGATGATCGTCGCGGCCAAAGTGGCGATGGGCAGGTTGAACAGCAGCGGCGTGAGGAAGAGCGAGGCGAGCGCAATGCCGCCGGCCGTATAAGCGCCTGCAGCCGGGGTCTGCGCGCCAGCATCGAAATTCACCACCGAACGGGCGAAACCGCCCGTTACCGGATAGCCGCCGGAAATGGCCGAAGCGATATTCGATGCGCCCAGGCCAATCAGCTCCTGGTCAGGCGAAATGCGCTGGCGCCGCTTGGCAGCGAGGGTCTGCGCGACCGACACGCTCTCCACGAAGCCGATCACCGAGATCAGCAACGCCGGGACCCAAAGCTGCGCGATCAGATCCATGTCCGTGCTCGGCAACGCAAAGGGCGGAAGGCCCTGCGGCACCGCGCCAACCAGCGCCACGCCCCTATCGGCAAGGCCGAGTAGGATCACGGCAACGATCGTCAGGATGACGGCGATCACCGGACCTGCCTTGGAGGTCATGCCAGCAGCCTGTTCACCCATGCCGAAACGGCGCAGCAGCGGGGTAAAGCCCTTGCGCACCCAGAACAGGAAGCCCGTGGCAATCACGCCGATGGTGAGCGTGTAGAAATTGGTATCGGGCAAGTTCGCGGCCAGATTGCCGAGCATTTCCGGCCAGTTGTCCCCGCCACCCGAAATCCCGAAGATGTGCTTCACCTGGCTGGTGGCGATGAGCACGCCCGACGCAGTGATGAAGCCGGCAATGACCGGGTGGGACAGCAGGTTGGCAAGGAAACCGAGGCGCAGGAAGCCGAGCACCGCCAGCATAACGCCAGAGAGCGCTGCCAGCGTGATCGCCGCCTCGAGATATTCTGGCGTGCCCTGCGCTGCCACCGCGCCCGCCGCACTCGCCGTCATCAGCGAGACGACCGCGACCGGCCCCACGGCCAGCGTACGGCTGGTTCCGAAGATCGCATAGGCGACCAGCGGCAGGATCGAGGCGTAGAGACCCACCACGGGCGGAAGGCCCGCCAACAACGCATAGGCGAGGCTCTGCGGGATCAGCATGATCGTGACGATCACTGCTGCCAGCAGGTCGGCGCTCAGCACCTGGCGGTTATATTCCGCCCCCCATTCGAGGATCGGGAAATAGCGTCGCAACATGATCCTACGCGACCGCGCTCCTTGTTATTGGGCAATCATATTGCCGGGACCAGCGAGCCATTCGCGGCCCTTGAGCATGCCGTTCCAGTAGATCCAGGGAAGCGCATCGGCCTTCAGGATCCAGGACAGGCGCTGCGCCTTGGTGCCGTCAATCAACCAGGTCGGGAAACTGGGCATCAGCTTGCCGCCATAGCCGAATTCGGCGAGCACGATCTTGCCGCGTTCCACCGTCAGCGGGCACGAACCATAGCCGTCATAGGCGGCGGTCGGCTCCTTGCCATCGAGCACGGCGAGCGCGTTGATCGCAACCACTGGCGCCTGCTTGCGCGCGGCAGCGGCAGTCTTGGCATTGGGAGCGCTGCAGCCATCACCAAGTCCGAAGACGTTCGGGTATTTGGTGTGCCGGAGGCTGTACTGATCGACATCGACAAATCCGCTTTCGGCAGCCAACGGACTATTTCGGATGAAATCGGGTGCGACCTGCGGGGGCACGACATGGATCATGTCGAATTCGACCTTCTCTTCGCCATCCTTTGTGGCGAAGGTCGCGACCTTGCCCGGCCCGTCCACGGCGACGAGCTTGCTCTCCAGCTCGAGGTCGATTCCGTATTTCTCGACATAGGACATCAGCGCGGGGACATATTCCTTGACCCCGAAAAGCACGCCGCCGGCATTGCGAAACTGCACGTCGATATTGTCGAGCACGCCCGAACGGCGCCAGTGGTCGCAGGAGAGATACATGCTTTTCTGCGGCGCGCCGGCACACTTGATCGGCATGGGCGGCTGGGTGAAAAGGGCGCGGCCCTGCTTGAGGCCCTGGACCAGTTCCCAAGTGTAGGGAGCAAGGTCGTAGCGGTAATTCGAAGTCACGCCATTCTTGCCGAGCGTTTCCTCGACACCTTCGATCTGACCCCAATCCAGCTTGATACCCGGCGCGACGATCAGAAGGTCGTAGCGAATCGTTTCACCTGCAATGGTAGTGAGGGAATTGTTCTCCGGCTCGAAGCCGGCGACATTCTGCTGAATCCATTCCGCACCACGCGGAATGACGTCCTTCATCGGGCGACCGGTGACCTTCACGTCGAACACGCCGCCGCCAACCATGGTCCAGCCCGGCTGGTAGAAATGCTCCTGCGCGGCATCGACCAGCGCGACGCTGAGTGTCGGGCGACGGCGCAAAATGCTGGCTGCGGTGGCAACGCCAGCAGAACCGGCGCCGACCACGACGATATCGAATTTCCTCTCGGTCATTATTCTTCTCTCTTTATCAAAGCCGGTCCGCGACGTTCTTTAAAGCCTGTCGGCGACGAGACGGTGCAGCGACATTCCAGCGATCATGGCGATCACGAAGACGGCAACGCTCATCGGCGCGGTCCCCAGCGACGCGATCGCCGGACCGGGGCACAGACCGCCCAGCCCCCAGCCAACGCCGAACAGCGCGGCACCGCCCAGCAACTTGCCATCGAGATGGCGCGTACCGGGCAGGTGCCAGCTGGTATCGACGAGCGGCCGGACCATGCGCGGCTGGACCAGCCAGGCGACGACCATGACGATCAGCGCCCCGCCCATCACGAATGCGAGCGTCGGATCCCAATTGCCGAACAAGTCGAGGAAACCGCGCACGCGCGCAGGATCGGTCATTCCCGAAACGGTAAGGCCGATGCCGAAAACCACTCCGGCAATCAGGGCAAGAAGCTGCTTCATCACCAGCCTCCTCCCAGCGCATTGACCACGGCAACGGTAACGATACCGCTCACCATGAAGGCCAGGGTGGCGCTGATCGAGCGGCGCGAGAGGCGCGCCATTCCGCAAACGCCATGGCCGCTGGTGCAGCCACTTCCGAGGCGGGTTCCGAAGCCGACGAGTAATCCGGCCGCGGCGAGCAGGGGGAGGGAGGGGGGATAGCTCGCCGCGACCGGGCCAAAGACCAGTGCATAGGCCAGACCGCCCAGCACCAGTCCAATCACGAAATTAAGCGCCATGATCCAGGGAGGACCAGAATCGGCAATGCCGGTGGCACGCGCCAACAATCCGCTGACGCCAGCAATACGCCCGGCTCCCAGCAGCATGATCGCCGCCGCCAGGCCGATCAGCAATCCGCCGACCAGGCCTTCAAGCGGCTGTGCGTCAGGGAAACCGGGCAGGATCATACCGCGTTCACCGGGATCTTGATGTAGCTGACACCATTACTTTCAGGTGCCGGCATGTGTCCGCCGCGAATGTTGACCTGCACGGAAGGCATGATCAGCTCGGGCAGGTCCAGCGTGGCATCGCGTGCCTGCCGCCATTCGACGAACTCGTCTTCGACCACACCATCATGCACATGGACATTGCCATCGCGCTGCGCGCCGACGGTCGATTCCCAAGCATAGGTATCGCGTCCGGGCGCCTTGTAGTCATGGCACATGAACAGGCGCGTTTCGCGCGGCAGCTCGAGCAGGCGCTTGATCGACTTGAACAGCTGGCGAGCATCGCCACCGGGGAAGTCTGCCCGCGCCGTACCATAGTCGGGCATGAACATGGTATCGCCGAGGAACACGGCATCGCCGATCACATAGGCGATATCGGCCGGCGTATGGCCGGGTACATGCAGAGCGACCGCATCGAGCGTGCCGATCTTGAAAGTGTCGCCGTCCTCGAACAGGTGATCGAACTGCGAGCCATCGCGCTGGAATTCGGTGCCGGCATTGAAGAGCTTGCCGAACACATCCTGCACGGTCGTGATCGCCTTGCCGATCGCCAGCTTGCCTCCCAGCTTCTCCTGCAGATAGGGGGCCGCAGAGAGATGGTCGGCGTGCGCATGCGTTTCGAGCAACCAAGACACTTTCAGGTTTTTCGAATTCACATATTCGATAACCTTGTCCGCCGACGCGAATGACGTGCGTCCGGAATTGGGCCGGTAATCGAGTACCGAGTCGATGATCGCGGCTTCACTTGTAGCCGGGTCATGCACGACATAGGTAATGGTATAAGTCGCTTCGTCGAAGAAACCGACGATTTCAGGCTTCTTCGAGGGATCTGCGACGGCAGCTTCGACCAGCTTGGTGGCCTGCTCCAGGTTTGTATCGGTCATGAGATTCACCTCGCTTCAAACAATTACATATTTTCTGTATATGTATTGCTTTTGATTTGTCAAGGTGCTACAAGGCTCTCATGACAGATATCGAACATCGCCAATGCCTGCGGATCGGCGAAACCGCACCGGACTTCACCGCTCGCAGTACCGCGGGGGAGGTCACCCTTTCCGACTATCGTGGAAAGTGGGTGCTGTTCTTTTCGCATCCGGCGGACTTCACCCCTGTCTGCACGAGCGAATTCGTTGCCCTCGCCAATGCCGCGAAAGAGTTTGCCAAGCTGGATTGCGCACTGCTCGCCCTTTCCGTGGACAGCCTTTACGCTCATTTCGCCTGGATCCGCGCAATCCATGACCGCTTCGGCGTCGAAGTTCGCTTCCCGATCATCGAGGATCCGACGCTGGTGATCGGCAAGGCCTTCGGCATGGTGGCCGAGGGAGCAAGCGACAGTTCGACCGTGCGCACCAATTTCTTCATCGACCCAAATGGCGTGATCCGCGCGATCGCCTGTTACCCGCTCAATATCGGTCGCTCGGTAGACGAGATGCTGCGCACGCTGGCTGCGCTCAAGGCGGCGGACGAAACCGGCGCGCTGGCCCCGGCGGGCTGGCAGCCGGGCGATCCAATGCTCAGGCAGCCCGATCCCAATCTCGACGAGATATTCGGCGAGAGCGATCCATCGCGCTGGTTCCTGCAGGAACAGGTGTCCAAATGAGCGAGGCCGTGATCGAGGGACTCAAGGCGCTGGGCCATCCGTTGCGTTTCCGTATCCTGCAGGCACTGGCCGAAGGTGAGCGCAATGTCGGCGATATCGAGACCGCAAGCGGTATCGGCCAGCCCGCCCTGTCTCAGCAGCTCGCTTTCCTGCGCAAGGCGGAGCTGGTCACCACAAGGCGTGAGGCGAAATCGGTTTTCTATGCGATCGACGACGAACGCCTCGGCGAAATCCGCCAGGCGGTGGACGCCCTACGTCCGGCAGCAAAGCCAGGAGACCTGGACGCGCAGAAGCTGCAAATGCAGCGCACCGGCGCCGCAGTCTTTGCAAGGCTCAACATCTAGAACGGCCGCTCAGGCGAGCTTGATCTCGCGCAGGCGCTGCTGGAGGTAATCCTCGGCAAGGATCGGCTCCATCGCCTCGCTGCTTTCGCGCAGGCAATCTTCCATCGGCTCGATCAGGTAATCGGGCCGGAAATGCAGGAAGAAGGGCATGGAATAGCGCGCCCGGCGCGCTGCCTCCCCCACCGGATTGACCACGCGGTGCGTGGTCGAGCGCAGCAATCCGTTGGTCTGCCGCTGGAGCATGTCGCCGATATTGACCGCCAGCGCCCCTTCGGGCGGGGAAACCGGCAACCACTCGCCCGAACGGCTCAGCAGTTCAAGACCGGCCTCTTCCGCACCGAGCAGGAGGGTGATCGTGTTGATGTCCTCATGCGCAGCCGCCCTCACCTCGCCTTCCTCAGCCTTGCCGACAGGCGGATAATGCAGCAAACGCATCACGGAGTTTCCGTCCCTGATCGTATCGTCGAAGAAGGCCGGCTCCAGCCCAAGATGGATCGCAATGGCTGACAGCAGGCGCGCGCCCGTGCGGTCGAAGGCAGCGAATAGCTCCAGCATTGTTTCGCGGAAGCCTGCCACTTCAGCGGGCCAGATATTGGGCGGCATGAAGCGTTCATAGGCATGGCCCGGTGGCAGGTCGCGCCCGACATGCCAGAACTCCTTGAGGTCGCGCACCGGCGCGTCCTTGGCCTGCTCCATCCCGAACGGGGTGTAGCCGCGCGCACCGCCAAGGCCCGCCTGGTGATATCGGCGCTTCACTTCCTCGGGCAGGGCGAAAAAGGCGCGCGTTGCGGCCCAGCCCCGCTCGATCAGGTCGGGATCGATCCCGTGATCGCGGACCACGGCAAAGCCATACTCCTCGAAGGAACGGCCCAGCTCGAGCGAAAGCTCCTCAAGCGAACGGGCCAACGAAACCGATGCGATGCTCATGCAGCAAGTGACTACACAAGCCGCATGGCGCGACCAATCCCGCGATGCGAATTATCGCCGGGCCAGAGGACGCATTCCGTAAGGCAATTCGGAAGTGAAAGCCTCGATCCGCGCCACCTCGCCACCATCGAAATGCAGCATCTCGATGACCTGCATGGTACGCGGATAGGATTGACCGGACGTAGCCGGGAAGTCCTCGAACGTGCGCCAGACGGCAAGGCCGCGCTCCTCGTCAACCGCGAGCAGCTCGCGGTCGCGGATTGCTTCGATCTGGGCAATGCCCGGCCCGCCAAAGGGAGACACACAGTCGCCCATGTCCTGACCGTTCACCACCCAGCGACAGTCCGCACCGAAGATTTCCGGCGCGCCGCCACCGGCGGTGATGGCGGGGAAGAACTGGGCACCGGCATTGATCATGTCACTGCGCGAAGTGCGGCGTGCTGCAGGGAGCACCGCGAAATCGGGCGCGGAGACGGGCTCGGCCCAGGGCGCGCCGTATTCGCTGCGGCGGATAGTCGCATCGACGCTGCCCACGGCGGAACCATCGGCAGCGACGGTGAATGCGGCCCATGCCGGCTGGCCGTGTTCCTCGATCCGGCCGATCCAGACGGCCTTGCCGGTCTGCTCATCGGCGACAACCAACGGGTCGCTATCCACCGCGGTCACGGTGCGCCAGATGCTTTCGCCCACGCGAATGCCAACGCTGTTCTCGGCATAGCCGACGCGCTCGCCCCAGTTCACGTCCTGCCACTGATTGCCGACCATGCTGGACGCGACGGTTCGGGCATGGCTGTCCAGGCAGGACGCGCTGCAGGCTGCGGGATCGGCGGCGAATTCTGGGAACTCGGCATCCGGTCCCCAGAAGATATTGTGCATGAAATAGGGGACATAGGTGAATGTCGCTTCGATCCGCTGGATCTCCGCATTGCGGATGCGGAAGGCCTCAAGCAGCGTGATCGAGTTGGGCCATTTGAGCGCGGTGCGCATTTCCTGTCCGTTGGTCAGCAAATAGCGGTCGAACTCGTTCGCATGGTCGAAGAAACCCGATGCCACGACGACGCCGCGCTGTTCGTCCACCAAAGGCAGGTCGCGGCGGATGCGCTTGTTGATCTTGTACAGGCCGAGCAGGAACTGATCCCGGCAACCAGAGGCAATGGCGGCGGCACTACGCTGCTCGCCTTCGCGCACGGCAGTGGTCAGGATGCCGTTCTCAAGGCGGCTGCAATCCTCTGAAAAGGGAGCAAAGACCTGGCCGTCATTGAGCTCGACCGTGTCGAAATAGGCATCGGCAATGGCCAGCATGCGTTCGCGCGGGCGACGTTCTTCCTCAGGCAGAACTTCCACGAATTCGGGGAAGTGCACCATGTTCTCCCAATCGCCATAGGGCGCGGGCAGAGAAGTCCGGCGATGCACCACCGTCTCGATCTCGTCGATCAGCCCGCCATCGACATGGATGCGCACGGCGTAGAAGGCGGCAGTGCCGTTTTCGCGCACCGAACCGAACCATGCGGCGTGGCCCGTGGTCTCGTCGGCGACAACCAGCCCGTTCTCGTCCGCGCCTTCAACCGTGCCCCACAAGCCTTCGCCGGGCTGAAGCGGCACATTGTTTTCGGTAAAAACAAGATCGCCAGCGAGCGGCAGGCGGCTCGGATCGCGAGCGACCAGCGCCTCCATATGATCTTCGACCATGCCGATAAGGCAGTCATACATGCAGGAGGTATCCGCGACAGCGCTTGCTTCGCCCGGTGCCTGGGCAAGCGCAGGGGCTGTTGCAGACATGGCGGCACCGAGTGCCAGGGCGGAAAGAGCGAGCCTTATCGATTTCATTGTGCGTGTCCTCCCGCCGAAGCGTCACTGTAGTCTTCATTGGCACGCGCGATCAGGTATGCGTTGATCGCGGCGGCATCCTCTTCCGTCAGCGTGTCGGCAAAGCCGATCATGCCCTTGTCCTCGAGAATCCCTTCAAGGACGATCTCGTTGAACTGCGCGCGCGTCTCCGGCGTCATCCAGCGCAAATCCGCGACCCCACCAATGGCGTTCGGGCCGTGGCAGCGTTCGCATGCCTCGCCATAGAGGTCGCGCCCGCGTGCAACCTGCGCTTCGGTAGCCATCAGGAAGGGTGGACGCGGAAGCTCGCTGGGTGGTGGGGCTGGCGGCAGTTCGACACCGGTCGCACCCAGTTTGAACACAAGCAGTTTCGCTGTCGAGGTCGTGAACGGGCCGAGATTGTAAACCGGTGATCCGCCCCAGCCGGCATTGAGCGCGATATATTGCTCGCCATCGACCATATAGGTGATCGGGCCGGCAATGGGGGCCTGGTCGATTTCCATCTCCCACAACTTCTCGCCATTGTCGGCACGGTAGATCGCCACTGTCTTGTCAATCGTGCCCTGGATCAGCAGGTTTCCGGCCGTTGCCAGCACACCGCCTGAGCCCGGGTGGTCATAGGGCACACGCCAAGCCTCCGTTTGCGTCACGGGATCCCAGGCGAGCAGATAGCCTTTTTCCTTGGCCGCACGCTCTTCGGCCAATTGTGCGCGCAGTTCCGGCATATTGCCGCGCAGCTGCCCCGAATTGGAGCGGTGGTAGTTGAAGGTGAAATCCTCCTTCTCCTGCGCGGCATAAATGTCGGGCTGTTCCTGCGCCGAGAGATAGACGAGACCGGTCAACGGGCTGTAGCTCATCGGGTGCCAGGTATGCGCTGCCAGCCAGCTCGGATTCATCAGGTGCGGCGTGGTGGTATTGTGCGCACCGGGCTGCAGGACGGGACGGCCCGTTTCCATGTCGATATGGCTGGCCCAGGTGTTTTCCGAGACATAGGTCTCGGCTGAGATCAGCTCGCCCGTTCCGCGATCGATCACGTAATAGAAGCCGTTCTTGGGTGCCTGCATCAGCACTTCGCGCGTTTCGTCGTCGATCTCGAGATCGGCCAGCATGATCGGCTGGGTGCAGGTGTAGTCCCAGTCTTCCTCCGGCACCATCTGGTAGTGCCACTTGTACTCGCCGCTATCGGCATCGACCGCGACGATCGAGCACAGGAAAAGGTTGTCCCCCTCGCCGTCGCTGCGGATGCTCCACATGTGCGGGGAGCCATTCCCGGTCCCGATATAGACGAGATTGCGCTCGGCATCGTAGGCGAAGCTGTCCCAAGCCGCGCCGCCGCCGCCCCATCGCCACCACTCTCCCGACCATGTCGGCAAGGCGATCTCCATCGCGCTGTCCGAAGCATCGCCATCGGGGCCGTCCGCCGGATTGCCGGGCACGATCCAGAACTTCCATTCCTCTTCGCCGGTCTCGGCATCATAGGCGGAAACGAAGCCGCGCACGCCATAGTCGGCGCCGCCATTGCCGATCACCACCTTGCCATCGTAGACGCGCGGTGCACCGGTGATGGAATAGGCGTTGAGCAGGCCTTCACGCTCGAAGGTCTGCGTGCTCCAGACTTCTTCGCCGGTGGCCATGTCTATCGCTATCAGGCGGCCGTCCAACGCGCCGATATAGAGCTTGCCATTCCAGGCGGCGATGCCGCGGGAGGACGGACCGCAGCAGGCAAGCCGCGCCCATTCGGGGCCGACCTGCGGATCGTAGGTCCACAGCTTCTCGCCCGTCGCGCCATTATAGGCGGTGACGATATTGTAGATGCTCTCATTGTAGAGAACGCCATCCACCACCAACGGGGTCGCCTGCACGCCGCGCATGGTCTCGAGGTCGTCGAACCAGGCAAGCCCGAGTTCGGAAACATTGTCGGCATTGATCTGGTCGAGCGGGCTGAAACGCTGTTCGCCCCAGTCGCGGCCATGTGTCAGCCAGTCACCGACATTCTCGGGCGCATCGTAATTCCGCAGCGCATCGCCATTGACGATGGTTGTCCCGTCGCCTGCCGCGCAGCCGTAGATCGCCAGTGCAGCCGCAATTGCGACGAGTCCGCGCACCGAATGCTTCGACAAAGCCATGCCTGCTATTCCCTCCCAAAAAATCCCGCACCCCCTATTGCCGAGAGTAGCTTGCTTGTGAAGGGGCGCATTTGCGGTCTTTCATTGATTGCCCGCTTGCCTATGATCCGCGCCAATTTGGTTGGGAGGAAAGCATGAAGGCGAATTCGGCGATTATCTTTGTGGCAGGCTTGGCAATAGCTGGATGCGCATCCGACCCTGTTCCCGTGCAAGCGGAAATCCCGGCCGAAATCCCCATCGCCGGAAGCGATGTCTTCCCCGAAAGCATGGATGCTGACGCCGCAGGAAATATCTATGTCGGCAGCAATGGCGGCACGATTTACCGCGTGGAGGCAGGCGCTGCAGAGGCCACGCCCTGGATCGTCCCGAGCGAGGCGAACGGGCTGCAATCCTTGTTCGGCGTGCTGGTGGATGACAGTCGCGGCCTGCTGTGGACCTGTTCCAACCCGCCCTTCGGTGGTCCACCCAATCCGGATGCGGCACCTTCTGCGGTCAAGGCCTTCTCGCTCGAGACAGGCGAGCTTTCGGCAAGCTGGGATTTCCCGGCGGGCCGGCCTGCTACCTGCAACGACATCGCTATCCAGGCAGACGGCACGGCCTTCGCCACCGACATTAGCGGTGGGCGGCTATTCATGATCGCCGACGGGGCAGAAGCCATGGAGCTCTTCGCCGATGGACAGGAACTGGTCGGCGCGGACGGCATCGCCTTCGCCGATGACGGGACCATGTATATCAACAATGTCCAGCAGAACCTCGTCCAGCGCGTCGATCGCAATGAGGACGGAACCTATGCCGGGCTGACCACGCTCACCCTGTCGCAGGAAGTTGCTGGTCCCGACGCGCTGCGTCCGGTGGACGGGAACAAATTCCTGCAGGCCGAAGGCGGCAATGGCCGCATCGCGCTGGTCGAAATCGAGGGCGACAATGCTACCGTGACCACCGTCACCGACCAGTTCGATTCCGTGGCTTCTGTCGCGCGTATCGGCGGCACCGGATTCTCGGCCGAAGGCAAGATCAATTACCGCTTCGATCCCGCCTTGCAGGGGCAGGATCCCAATCCCTTCGTGATCGAGAGCTTCCCGCTACCCGATGGGCTTTGACCGCAAAAGGTATGCCGGACAGGCATACGCGCGAACTGTCATAATCGTGCGACAAATTGGCGGAAACGCTTGCTTGCGTCACGCGCCTCTTTGCACTTACAAGGCCGGACAAAATCAAATTCACCAAGTTATGGGAGACTTAGGGTGAACTCGAAATACGGCAAGCGGGCGCTTGGAGCCCTTCTTTCGACCACGGTCGCCGCTGCAGCAATTTCCGCCCCGTCGCAGGCACAGCTCGAACAGCCAAGCTCGACGCAGCTCTATTGGGGCGATTTGCACCTGCACTCAAACCACTCGCTCGATTCCTACATCACCGGCAACACGTCGACGACGCCGGACATGGCCTATCGCTATGCGCGCGGTATCCCGATCGAACAGCCGGGCCTCGACCGGAAGACACAGATCCGCCGTCCGCTCGATTTCCTGGCCGTTTCCGACCACGCCGAAATGATGGGCCTGCCGGCCCAGCTCGACAAGGTTGACGAGACGCTGGTCGCCACGCCTTGGGGACGCCGTGCACTGGCCGCCCATATCGGCACCGGCAATCGCGGCTTCATGTCGGTGACAGGCGCGGGCATGGGTGGTCCGCCTTCGGGCGAAGAAGCCGAAATCATGGCCGAAGTCTTCTCCCCTGCCGTGCGCCGCTCGGCTTGGAGCGTTATCCGCGAGGCCGCCGATCGAAACTATATTCCCGGCACCTTCACCACCTTCCTGGCGTGGGAATGGTCCTCGGTTCCCGACGGCAAGAACCTCCACCGCGTGGTCGTAGCCAATACGGATGGCGATGGCGCGGCCCAGTTCATCCCCTATTCCAGCCAGGAAAGCCAACGGCCGGAAGATCTGTGGGAATGGCTTGGGGCAACTCGCGATCGTACGGGTATCGACTTTGTCGCCATTCCGCACAATTCGAATATTTCGGGCGGCCTGATGTTCCAGATGACCGATAGCGACGGCGATCCCATTTCCGCCGCCTATGCCCGCGAACGCCAGCGTTGGGAGCCGCTGGTCGAGATGACGCAGGCCAAGGGCACCTCGGAAGTCCACCCCGAGCTTGCCCCGAATGACGAATTCGCCGAGTTCGAGATCCGCCGCAAACTGCTGATCGGAACGCCAACCCCGGCGGACGAGGCAGACTATGCCCGTTCGGCGCTGCTGCGCGGCCTGCAGATCCAGCGCAATACCGGCGTGAACCCGTACAATTTCGGCATGATCGGCTCGACCGACAGCCACACCAGCATGAGCGACGTCCAAGAAAGCAATTACACCGGCAAGATCGTCACCGACATGCCGCTTTCCGAGCATGTGATCGGTCCGAATCCGGTGATCTTCCCCGCTTGGGAAATGGGCGCTTCGGGCCGCGTCGCCGCTTGGGCGACCGAGAATACGCGCGAGGGAATCTTCGCGTCCTTCAAGCGCAAGGAAGTCTACGCCACCACCGGCACGCGCATTGCCCTGCGCATGTTCGGCGGCTTCAACTTCTCCACCGCCGATGCCGATGCCAATGACATCGCCGCCATCGGCTATGCCCGCGGCATCCCCATGGGCGGAGACCTGACTGCGGCCCCTGCCGGTCGTGCACCGAGCCTGCTGATCCACGCCGCCAAGGACCCGCTTTCGGGCAATCTCGACCGCGTGCAGGTGATCAAGGGCTGGATCGACGACAATGGCACGGCGCAGCAACACGTCTATGACGTCGCCTGGTCGGGCGACCGCGTGATCGATGCGGATGGCAAGCTGCCCGCAGTCGGCAATACGGTCGATACCGAGACCGCGCTCTACACCAACACGATCGGCGCGACGCAACTGGCCACGGTCTGGACCGATCCCGATTTCGATCCCGACCAGCTTGCTTTCTACTATGTCCGCGTGCTCGAAATCCCGACTCCGCGTCATTCGCTCTATGATGCGGTAGCACTGGGCATTCCCTTCGAGCGGACCGGCCAGCCGGCAACGATCCAGGAACGCGCCTATTCCTCCCCGATCTGGTATACGCCGGCCAGCTAGATGAATTTGCTGCAAAGGCTCGCGCGCGAGCCGTTGGTCCATTTCATCCTGCTCGGCGCGGGCCTGTTCGCCGCCTATGCGCTGGTGAACGACGGGGATAGCGTCAGCGATCGCACCATCGTGGTCGATCGCCCTGCGTTGGTGAACTACCTGCAATATCGCGCCGCGGCATTCGAACCCGAATTCTTCAACGCGCAATATGACGCGCTGTCGGAAGAACAGCTCGCGCAGCTTGCTTCCGCCTATGTCCGCGAGGAGGCGATGGAGCGCGAGGCGCGCGCACTTGGGCTCGACGAGGGCGACTATGTCATCAAGCGGCGCCTGATCCAGAAGATCGAATATCTCGTCGCCGATACGGACGTTTCGGAAACGCCGCCGGACGAGGCCGAACTGGAAGCCTATTTCGAAGCGAACAAGGCAGACTTCGCGGTGGAAGCGCAATACACCTTCACCCATGTCTTCGTCGATGCGGAGCGCGACCATGCGGGCGGGGACGAGGCCTTTGCCAACCGGTTGCTGAGCCAATTGCAGGCGCGCGGCGCAGGCTTCAACGATGCCCCGCAATTTGGCGACCGGTTCCCCTATGAGCGCAATGTCGTGGGCAAGGGCCTGCGCTACATCGCCAACCAGTTCGGACCCGATTTCGCTGCGGCCATCGGGCAAATCGATGCGTCGGAAGACTGGCAAGGACCGATCCAATCGCCGTTCGGTTACCACCTGGTACTGATGTCACGCGTCGATCCTGCGCACGAACCAGCTCTGGAAGACGTGCGCGATGCTGTGCTGGCAGGCGTGATGGAGGAGCGCCGCATACGTAGCCGCGAGGTCCTGCTCGACGAGCTCGTGGACCAGTATGACGTGCGCTACGAGGGCGTCCCTGCGCCATGATCGGGCGGCTTGGCACGCTTGTTCGGGCCCTTCTCTGTGCCGCTCTGCTGACGGGCGTTTTTGCGGCCTCGGCCTCGGCCCATGATGCGCGGCCAGTCTCGGTCACGATCCGCGAATTGCCTGCCGAACGATATGCCTTCCGCATTCGCACACCCGAAAGCGTTCCGCTGGACAACCAGCCCCAGATCATCCCGCCCAGCGGCTGCGAAGCAACCGGCATCCCGCAGGAAAACGCGCCCGCGCTTACCGCGTCGACCGTCTTATCCTGCCCCGGCGGGCTTGCGGGCCGGGAAATTGCGCTGCAATGGCCGGTCTACAACCCTTCCCTCTCGACGCTGTTCAGGCTGCAACCGCTCGAAGGGGCAGCCATGTCGCGCCTGCTGGCGCCAAGCGACGGGGCATGGACCGTGCCCGCAGAACCCGCTCGCTTCGATGTCCTCAAGGATTACCTCCTGCTGGGAATCGAGCATATCGCCGGAGGCCTCGACCATTTGCTGTTCGTGGCCGGGTTGCTGCTTGTGGCAGGGACCATTCGCCGCATGCTGTGGGCCATTACCGGCTTTACCCTGGCCCACTCGGTCACGCTGGCGCTCTCGACGCTCGACCTCGTACGCCTGCCCGCTCCGCCGGTAGAGGCTGCAATCGCGCTGTCTATCCTGTTCCTCGCGGTCGAGATCGTGCGCGGCAAGCGCGACAGCCTCGCCTTCCGCCATCCGGGCCTTGTCGCCTGCCTGTTTGGCCTGCTGCACGGTTTCGGCTTTGCCGGCGTGCTGCGCGATATTGGTGTCCCGCAGGGCGAGATCGCCACCGCGCTGCTGTCATTCAATATCGGTGTCGAATTGGGCCAGCTCGCCTTTGTCGCGATCTTGCTTGCTCTGGGCTGGCTGTGGGCCCGCATGCAGCCCCGGCTGGCGAACTCCGCACCGCAACTGGCAGCAATGCCGATGGTGCTGGTCGCGGGCTATGTGTTGGGGACGATATCGACCTTCTGGCTGATCGAGCGGCTGTCCGGCTTCGCTTAGCGTCTGATTTAGCTCCGCTAAATCCAATACGGGACCGGATCAGGCCTTAAACCTCGATCACGTCCACGGCCGTTTTCATGTCCTGCGGCGCGGATCCGATGAAAGTCCCGTCGATGGGCGCGACATCGGCATAGTCACGGCCCATTCCGATCTGGATATGGTCGAGCCGCGCAAGGCAGTTGTTTGTCGGGTCGAAACCAATCCAGCCCAGTTCCTTGCCGCACCAGACATTCACCCAGGCATGCATGGCATCGGCACCGACCAGCTTGGGTTTTCCCGGCGGCGGCAGAGTACGCAAATAGCCGCTGGCATAGGCCGCCGGAATGCCGTGGCTGCGCAGCGCAATGATCATCACATGGGCGAAATCCTGGCACACGCCTTCACGCCGGGAAAAGGCTTCGGAAGGCGAGGTGGCGCTGTCAGTCGATCCCGGCTTGTAGGTGAAGTCCCGGTGGATCGCGCCCATCAGTACCGATGCCGAACGGGCGATGCCCGCATCGAGCGGCAAATGGTCCGACGCCCAGCGGTCGATCTCTTCATCGGTCCCGGCTATGCGCGACGCGAACAGATAGGGCGCCGGTGACAGCGGCGACAGGTCGCGCTGCTCAAGAGCCTCGGCGCCGACTTCGGCAATCGCTGGCCCCTCCCCCGGATCGGCAAGGGCTTCGATCTCGACCTCGAACTCGCTCAGGAATTCGAACTGGCTGAGCGATCCGCCAAAGGTGATATGCGTCCGGTTGACGCAATAGGGGCCGTAATAATCCTCGCGCAGATCGGGCACCGGCTTGAAACCGAGATGCTGCTTGCGAATGGTCTGACCCTTCCAGATCGAGGGAACGAGGCGCAAATTGAACTGCGCACGCACTACCGGAGCGGAATAGGTCACCCTGGTTGCATGGCGGACGCTATAGATCATCCCAGCAAGGTCGCCTTGCCCTTGGAGAGCGGGGCGTCCTCCTGCAGGAAATAGCGCCTGCTGATCGCATCTGAGAGACGCGAAAGCTGCTGGCCGAGCATGTCGATCGCCTCGCTATCAATATCGGCCGCATCAAGCCCTTCCACGCGGGCGCGCAATTGCCGGACAAGGCGGACCGGGGTTTCGGGCAGGCCGTCATCGCGCAGGACCGGCAGGCCGTTCAGATGCTCTTCGATCTGCACCAGCTGGTAGGCAAAGCCGCGCGGTTGGGCAGGATCGAGCAGGACCATGTCGAAGACTGGTGCGATATAGGGCATGGAGACATAGCGGCTGCGATAGAGCGATTGCCCATCGACAAGGTCGAGCAGTGCGGAGAGATCCTCCGCGCTGGCGCTTCCGGGGACCATGATCCGCGCTGATTGCAGGATCATCGAGCCGCGTTCGAGGCAGATACCCATTTCGAGGAATGACCAGGACGGTCCACGGCTCAAGCCTTCGCTAAGCAGCTTGGACAAGGCAGCAAAGCGCTCCACCAGCCGGTCGCAGGCGCCGGTCATGCTTTCGAGGTCGCCGGGCGTATAGCGCGGCATGGTGCGCTGGATCGCACGCCAGCTATCGCGGGTCAGGCGGTCGCGCAGGCGCAAGGCAATGGCCGATGCCTGCTCGCCCAGCGCACGCACCGAACCGGGTTGGTTGGTATCGCTCAGCGCGGTCGCGGCAAGGCGCGTGGGCTGCCACTTGGTGCTCTCCTTGGGCGCGGCACCTAGCGATCGCAGCAAATTGGCAAGGCGCGTCACGGCAGTGATCCCACCCGTGCCTTCGCCGGCAACGGCAACCTGCTCGACCAGCGTCCGGATAATCCGCACGGTCTGGTGGGCACGCTCGCCATAGCGCCCGAGCCAGTAGAGGTTGTCCGCCGCCTGGCTGGGCAGCAATCCCTGCTCGCGCCGGACTTGCGGCGGCTCGAGGCGCGGTTGCGCCGGTTGCGGACCCGACACCTCGGGATCGATGATGCACAGATCGCTCGAAATATCGCCATAGCCCATCAGCGAGGTGCGCAAATCGCCGGTCTCGGAAACGCGGGCGAAGCCGCCCTGCAACAGCACCCATTCGCCATTCTCGTTGCGGGCGAGGAAGGCACGAAGCGTGAAACCGCGCGGCTCGAAACGGCCATCGGCTAGCGCCGGGGTGGTCGAAAGGCTGACGACTTCCTGCGCGGTATAATCCATCGGCCGCATGGACATGCCGCGCTCAAGCTCGGCGCGCTCTTCGTTAGAGAAGCTGCTACCTGGCCGCGAATGACCATCGGCCAAGCCCGTCACGGGCTGGCGAAAGGCCGAGCTGATGACGAGGTTTTCGAAATTGTCGCGCACGAAGGCGCGCTCCTTCGCCCCGCCGCACCACCAGGTGGCGGCATTTGGCAATTGCAGCGGCTCGCCCAGAATCGAGCGGGCAAGGCGCGGCAGGAAGGCCGGCATGGCGCGGCTTTCGACCACGCCCACGCCCGGCCAATTGGCGATGACCAGCCCCTTGCCCGCCGCATCGATCAGGTTCGGCACGCCGATTTGCGAGCGGGAATCGAAATTGAGCGGATCGATGTCGCGCGTGCCCATCCAGCGCCACAGCGCATCGATGCGCTTGAGCCCGGCAATGGTGCGCGCGAAGAGCTTGCCCTCGCGCACGGTCAGGTCGCGGCCCTCGACCAACGCGATACCCAGATGGCGGGCCAGCAGCGCCTGTTCGGGATAGGACTGGTTGAAGCGGCCCGGCGTGAACAGCGCCATGCGCGGATCGGCCCGCTCGCAATTGACCGCAATGCCCTGGCGCAGCGCCTCGAAGAAGCCCGCTTGCCGCCGTGTCCCGATCGATGCCAGCAATCCGCCCGTGCTGCGCCCCAGCGCAAGGCGGTTTTCCAGCGCGTAACCGATCCCGGTGGGCAGGCGCACACGGTCTGCCAGCACGCGCCATTCGCCCTTGGGGCCGCGTGCTAGGTCGACCGCATAGACATGGAGGAAATGGCCGCCGGGTGGCTTCATGCCCACCAGACGGCGACCGAAATGTGCGCTGCCGGAAACCACGGCAGCGGGCAGGTGACCTTCGCTGACAAGGCGCTGGGGCCCGTAGAGGTCGGCGATCACGGCTTCGAGAAGCTCCGCCCTCTGCACCAGTCCCTGCCCGATATTCTGCCACTCCGCCGATCCGATGATGACGGGCATGGGATTGAGCGGCCAGGCGCGCTCCTGCTCGTCCCCGGTATGGCGGAAGGCGAGGCCAAGGTCCTCGACATGCCGGTCGAGATAGGTCTGCATCGAGGCAAGGTCGCAATTGCATTGCCCGGCGAGGCCGGAGGCAAAGCTGCGCCACTGGCGCGCGATCTCTGGCGCGGCGCCGGTGAAGATGTCCGCCTCGCTATCGGGCGGTGTGTAATAGGCAAGTGGATCGGACCCCGGATCGGGACCAAACAGGTCGGACCCGTGGCCGGGACCGTCAGGCGAAAGCCCTTGCTCCATCAATCGATCCTTGCGGGTCGCCTCAAATCGAGCGTCATCGGAAATTCTCCCCTGTTCTCGTCCGCCGGGATGGCCGCCTTGCCCGGCGTATGCCCGTGATCCTGGAAGCGGGCCTTGCGACGGGCCTCTGCTTCATAGCTGTTTATCGGAACGTCATCATAATTGCGCCCGCCGGGATGCGCCACATGATAGACGCATCCGCCCAGAGAGCGTCCGTTCCACGTATCGAATACATCGAATGTGAGAGGCGCGTCGGCTTCGAGCAGCGGATGCAGGCAGCTGGCCGGAGCCCACGCCTTGTAGCGCACACCGCCCACCGCCTCGCCTGGAATGCCGGTGGGGTGCATCGGTACGCGGCGGCCATTGCAGCCGATCACATGGCGGCCCGGCGTCAACCCGCTAGCCTTGACCTGCAAGCGCTCGGTCGAACTGTCGACATAGCGCACGGTGCCACCGATCGCCCCGGTCTCGCCCAGCACGTTCCACGGCTCGAGCGCATGGCTCACTTCCAGCTCGACACCGCCGGCATGGACGGTGCCATGGACCGGGAAGCGGAACTGGTGCTGCGCTTCGAACCAGTCGGGATCAAAGTCGTACCCCGCTTCACGCAGGTCGGACAGCACGTCAAGGAAATCGGTCCAGCAGAAATGCGGCAGCAGGAACTTGTCGTGCAGGCTCGTGCCCCATCGCACCAGCGCACCGTCCTGCGGCTCGCGCCAGAACCACGCCAGCAGCGCGCGCAGCAGCAATTGCGCGGCAACGCTCATCTTGGCATCGGGCGGCATTTCGAAACCGCGGAATTCGACCAGGCCAAGGCGACCAGTCGGCCCATCGGGCGAATAGAGCTTGTCGATGCAGATCTCGGTGCGGTGCGTATTGCCCGTCACATCGACCAGCATGTTACGAAACAACAGGTCGACCACCCAGGGGAATTTGGGTGGCACGCCGGGCGGCGGGACCTGTGATAGCGCGATCTCCAGCTCATACAGGCTGTCATGCCGCGCCTCGTCGATCCGCGGAGCCTGGCTGGTCGGGCCGATGAACAGGCCGGAGAAGAGATAGCTAAGCGAGGGATGGCGCTGCCAGTAGAGCACGAAGCTCTTGAGCAGGTCCGGCCGGCGGATAAAGGCGCTTTCGGGGAAGCTCGCCCCGCCCATGACAAGGTGGTTGCCCCCGCCCGTACCGACCGAGCGGCCATCGACCATGAACTTGTCGGCCGTCAGCCCGACTTCGCGTGCCGCATCGTAAAGCCGCGTAGTCACGTCCACCAGCTCGTCGAAGCTGGCGGTCGGGTGGATGTTGACCTCGATCACGCCCGGATCGGGAGTGACCTTGAGCACATTGATGCGCGGGTCGGGCGGCGGCGGATAGCCCTCGATCCGCACCGGCAGACTCATCGCCTCTGCTGTCGCCTCGACTTCGGCCACCAGTTCGAGGAAATCCTCCATCTCTTCGACAGGCGGGAGGAAGACCGAGAGATAGGTGCCGCGTGGTTCCACCGTCATGGCGGTGCGCACGGCGCCTTCGATGATTTCCTGCTCGACAATATCCTGCCGGTTGCCCTCTGCCGTCTCGACCTTCTGATGCCTCTGCGCCTTCGCTTCTGCAGGGGTCTCGCGCTCGCGTACGTCCTCACCCTGTTCGGGCTGCTGTTCGCGGTAATCGGCGAGCGGCGCTTGCGGGTCGGTTTCGACGCGCGGATGGATATAGGGGTAGTCGCTCTTGGAAACGTGCGGCAGCGAGCCCAGCGGCAGGCGGTAGCCGAGCGAGCTGTCGCCCGGCACGGCAAACAGGGCTCCGCGGCGCAGGCGCCATTGCTCGCTCTTCCAGCGTTGCGGGTCCTTCTCCTGTTTGGCCTGCCAGCGCTGGATCGGCAGGACATAGCCGACCGGCTTGGTCAGCCCGCGGCTAAAGGTGTTGACGATGCGCTGGCGCTCTTCAGGGTCCTCGATCTTGGGGTCGAGCGGCGAGACATTGACCGGCAATTCGCCCTCGCGCTCAATCCATTTCTCGGGGTCTTCATAGACGGGGTGGACGAAGCCGTCGCCGACGCCGAGATGATCCGCGGCGGCATTGATAAAGGCCTCGGCCTGTTCGGGGCCGACCGGCTTCTCATCGTCCTCTTCCGGATCGCGCGCGATTAGCGCCGGATTTCCCCAGAGTGGCTTGCCGTCCTTGCGCCAGTAGAGCGAGAAGCCCCAACGCGGCAGGCTTTCCCCCGGATACCATTTGCCCTGCCCGTGATGGAGCAAGGCGCCGGGAGCAAAGGCTGCGCCCAGCTTGCGGATCAACTTGTCGGCATAGCCGGCCTTGGTCGGGCCAACCGCATCGCCGTTCCACTCGGGCTCTTCCCCGGCATTCTCGGCAACGAAGGTCGGTTCCCCGCCCATGGTCAGGCGCACGTCTTGCGCGACAAGATCTTCGTCCACCTTCTTACCGAGATCGAGCAGCGCCACCCAGCGATCATCGGTAAAGGGCTTGGTGATACGCACCGCTTCCTTCACCCGGTCGACGCGCATTTCGTGGGCGAAATCCACCTCGGCAGGTTCGGCCATGCCTTCGATCGGCGCAGCGGAGCGGTAATGCGGCGTGGCGCAGAGCGGGATATGCCCCTCACCTGCAAACATGCCCGAAGTGGGATCGAGCGCGACCCAGCCCGCGCCGGGCAGATAAGCTTCGGCCCAGGCATGCAGGTCGACAACGTCTTCCTGCACGCCCTTGGGCCCTTCGACCGGATCGACATCGGCAACCAGCTGGATCGAATAGCCCGACACGAAACGTGCGGCGAAGCCGAGCCGGCGCAGCAACTGGACCAGCAACCAGGAACTGTCGCGGCAAGACCCGCGACCGATTTCAAGCGTCTGCTCGGGCGTCTGCGTGCCCGCTTCCATGCGGATGACGTAATCGATCCGCTCTTCGAGCTTGCGATTCACCTCGACTAGGAAATCGATCGTACGCCCTTCATAGCCTTGGTGGCTGGCGACCAGTTCCTCGAAGAGCGGGCCCTGCGGCTCGCAATCGAAATAGGCGGCGAGGTCCGTCTTCAGTTTGTCGTCATAGGCAAAGGGGTAGTCCTCGGCATATTCCTCGACGAAGAAATCGAACGGATTGATCACGGTCATGTCCGCGATCAAATCCACTTCGATACTGAATTCGCTGACTTTTTCCGGGAAAACCACCCGCGCCTGCCAATTGCCGTGCGGGTCCTGCTGCCAGTTGATGAAGTGCTGTTCGGGCAGGATCTTGAGCGCATAATTGGGCACCGCAGTGCGCGCATGTGGTGCGGGCCGGAGGCGGATGACTTGTGGTCCAAGACTGATAGGGCGCGAATAGCGGTAATGCGTGCGGTGATGCAAAGCGGCGCGGATCATGGCTTAACTAGACGCTTCTCCGTGCTGCAATGCAATATCCTTCTTGCCCGGTGTGCCTCCAAGCGATGCGATGCATTCCTAGCCTGAAAAGAGCGACTTCGCCCACCGCCCCAGCCTGACGCCAGCGCGAAGTCCGGGCAGGGCCTTGCCCACCAACCTCGCCGCTGGCCCGGATCCCAATGCTTTGATTGCGCGGAAGGAGGAGCTTGGTTTCGCCCCGTCGCTCTCAAGCTGGAGAGCAAGTTCGAGCAATTCTCCAGCCTCCTTATCAAGTCTCGCAGCCCGAAGTCTCAGCAAGGCCAGTGGAAGCTGCGAGAGGGCTCGCTGGGCAATTGCCGGCGTCATGGCATTGCGTTCCACTGCCCAACCGCGGAAGGCCTTCAGTTTCGCGAGCGTGCTCAGGCCGATCTGCGCCTGTGGCAAGCCATCGGACAGATGGCCCTCGTCATGGACACGCCGGAGGGCGACGATATCGGCAATGAGCGCAGGGGCACCGCATGTGGCCACAATGCGCCAGGCCAGTTCGGTATCCTCGCCGACCAGCAAGCCCTCCAGATAATGTCCTGCCCCATCGAGCGCGCTGCGGCGGATGATCGCGGCATGGGTCGCCCAGTTGGAACCGACAACGCCTTGCAGGTCTACCTGCGGGGCAAAGTTGTCGCGCCGCCAAATCCGGTTCCCGTCCCGGTCGGCATGCAGGATATGGCCCAGCGCATAATCCGATCCACTCGCTTCGAGCGCGCGGGCGAGACGGACAAGTCCGTCCTTCTCCACAAGGTCATCGGAATCGAGGAAATAGACGAGTTCGCCATGCGCCGCTTGCAGGCCGCGATTTCGGGCAGCTGCAGGACCGGCATTGTGCTGCCTGATGATGGTGAGCGTACAGCCGGAAACATCGTCCCATCGCCCTTGCAGCTCCTCCGCCGTGCTGTCGGTTGAGCCATCGTCGACAACGATCGCCTCTATCGGGCGATAGTGCTGCGAAACCAGCGAATCGAGCATCTCGCCGACCATGGCACGCCGGTTAAAGGTCGGCGTGATGATCGAGACCAACGAATCTTTTCCATCCTCCACGGCCGACATTGTCAGGCCGACCCCAGCATGATCGGGTTGGGCACTTGCCAGCCGATTTGCGTCTCGAGATCCGATGTCAGCCAGCGGCTCGTACCGACAGAGCTGAGATGCAGAATGCGGGTTTCTTCGGGCGGTCGACGCAGGCTCGCCCCGATAGCATGGCAAAGGTCGGACATCCGTATCGCCGCCTGCGGGTCCCATGCCGGACTCGGGCGTTGCCAGTCCGCCTCCAGCACTTCACCGAAGCGCAACACGGAACTGACCGGCCTGCCCTTTCGTCCGAAAGCACAGGCAATCTGTTCTGCCATCAGCTTGCTTGCGCCATAGCAGTTTCCACCCGGATCGACGGGCACGATCTCGACCGGATCAGAGTCCGACTGACGGCTTGCCTGAGCCCAGATCGAACTCGCCAGCACGACATGGCCCGTGCCCGATGCGGCTGCAGCAAGGTAGAGATTGAGCACGGCATCCACATTGGGCTGGACCAGCTCAGACCATCCGGCCTTGAAGTTCCCGTTGCCGGCAAGATGGACGACGGCATCCACTCCGCTCAACGCGTTTGCAAGCTCGTCTACCTGCGTCGCGAGATCGATCTTCGCGACCCATTTGTCACCGCGCGGCCTACGGTCGAGGCAGGTGATTTCCAGATCCTTCTCGGCGGAGAGATGCCCGCGCAAGGCTCGGCCGATCCGGCCAGCCGCCCCTGTGATAAGCACCCGCATGACTGGCTGAATGAGGCGCAGGCACACCCTAGTCAATGCTTGTCAGTAGCCCCCGCCACTCTAAGATGGGACAAGAATGCAATTACTGGCGGGCCGCTACTTTGGTCCGGACGGAGAAGTCCTTGAAGTTTGCAAGTAGTCACAGGTTCCGCACCATTCCCAATTCGGTGGTTGCCGATGTCGTCGAAGACGAAGCGGTAATCATCAATGTCGAGACGGGCATCTATTACAGCACCGAAGGTTGCGGCGGCTGGATCTGGAGCAATGTCGCAGCGGGTGTCCCGATCGGTGCGATTACCGCTGCGCTAGAGGCGGCCAGCCCCGAATTCGAGATCGAGGCCGCGCTCGACCGCTTCCTGGCCGAACTGATCGAGGAGAAGCTTATCGAAACGGCCGAGAGCGGGGCCGAAGAGGTACAGAGTGCCCCGCAAAAGGGCGCCGAACCCAAGCTGGTCATATATCGCGACATGCAGGATCTCATGGCTCTGGATCCTCCCATGCCGATCCTCGACGAGCAGCCTGACTAGGCAACGAAACGGCGGCGCGAATGTCCGGAAGACTGGCCAGATTCGCGCAGGGTTACGCCCTACCCGGCCCTGAGCTGAAACGCCTGCTGCGGATCGCTTTGGGTATCGGAGAAGATGCTCATTCCCCGGAGAGCCTGCGCTGGGCGCTAGCCCGGATCGGGGACAGCGAACGCGGCTTGCGCTGGCTCATGCCTTTACTGGCCGCGACCAACGGAAAGGCAGAAGGGCTCTCTCCGGACATCCAGGCCAAGCTGCAAGCCGCCCGGCTTTACGAAAAGCAGCGCAGCCAGCGCTTCGACGAAATTGCCGCCAGCGCTATCGCGAAAATTGGCGAAACAAGTGCTCCCCCGCTAATTTCGCGCGGGCTGGCATTGGCCCGGACAGCCTATCCTTGCCGGGAGGCGCGCCATTGCCACGATCTCGACCTTCTGGTGCGTGAGATGACAGGCGCGCGCGCTGCCATGCAGCAGACGGGCTTCGCAGCCATTCCTGAAGAGGCTGGCCTCAGACATGCATCGGGTATGACGGCGAGGCTGCACCTTTCACCCTTCCCCGGCGATGGCGGCCACCCGCTAGACTCGGCAATCTGGGAACGCGCCGCTCCATTCGAGCTGGCTGGTGCGCCGGTACTCCTCGCCGCCCCGACCGATGTGCTGCTGCACACAATCCTGCTGCCGAGCTGGTTGGTTGCCGGGCACGCGACCTGGATCGTGGATGCGCATTTCGCCCTTGCTGCGGACTCGATCGAGTGGGAGGCGCTCGACCGGCTTCCCGCGCCCGACCGGCTATTTGCCGCACGTGCGCTGAGCCTGCTGGCAGAAGAGTTTTCGGCGCCAGTTCCCGCCGAGCTACTAGCCCGTCCAGTGAAACTGCCTTTCGGTGAGGTCCTTGAGTCCCTCAAACGCATGGCCCGCTGGAAGGGCCGCAAGGCGCTTCTCCGTGAGGGGCTCGCCGCCTTAATGGGTTAGGCCCGACCGCCCCGCCACAGGGTCCGGGACAGCAAGGCAGCCAATCCGAGCGACAGGATCGCGGCCAGCGCCAGTCCGGAGACGACACCGCCCGGCCGGTAGAGATCGAGCAGGTACAGCGCGCCGCACAATCCCAGCACCGCGAGAAGTGCAGGCACTTGGCTGCCGATTTTCGGCCAGGCCTCAGAGGCCACGTACTGGCGCGCCACCGCCACTTCGAGCGGCGCTATGGCGCAATTCACGGTGACCAGCCCGACCAGCACGTATTGCAGCCCCAATGGCGCAAGCAGGGCGATGACCGCGAGATTGACAACCGCCAGCATGATGTCGAGCCACAAGCGCTGGCGCGCGAAACCGAGCGAAATAAGGATCGAAGCGAACGGGCCGAGCGCCGCGCGCAAGGCCTCGATCGTGCACAGGACATAGAGGATCGGCACAGCGGGCAGCCACTCGCTTCCCAGCAGCAGGCCTATCCACATGGGCGATGTCAGGGCAAGCAGAGCGAGCGCCGGCCATGTCAGGGCGATCGACAATTGCAGCGTATGGGTGATCTGCGCGCGGAGCCGCGTCGGCTCGTCCCGCAAGGAAGCATAGATCGGCCAGGCATGGTTGTTGAGAACGGCGGGGATCGCCTGTCGCAATGCGCTCGTGAAGCGCCGTGCGAGGCTGTAGAAGCCAAGGATCGCCGGGCCGAAAAAGGCGCCGACCAGCAGTTCATCGGCCCTTTCGCGCAGCATGGTCAGCATCTGGCTGGCTGCCACAGGCAATCCTCGCCGCGCCAAGGCAATCGCTGCACGCATGTCCGGCCAACGGGCCAGCTCGCGCATGAACCAGAGCGAAGAGAGTGCCAGCAGAGCCTGAGTAATCAGCAGCCGCGCGACGAGGCTGGCGACACCCGCACCGGCGAAGGCCAACGCTATGGCCACAAGACTACCGGCCAGCTCGGCCGAAAGCGTGACCTGCGCCAGAAGGCCGAAGCGCTTGTTACGGCGATGGATGGCAAGCGCCGAATTGGCCAGCACCGCCAATGGCAGTGCAGGAGAGACGACCAGCAGCACCTTCCAGGCCTCGTCCAGCCCGGCAATTGCCGGCACCCATTGTACGCAAATGAGCAGCAGAAGCATGGCGAGAAGACCGGCAGAGAATGCGAGCCCGACCGAGCCGCAGAACTTCGCGGCGTCCATCTCCTCATCGAAGACCACGGCCGCCGAAAGACCGAGGCCGGCAAGCGGTGTAAGGATCGAGATCACAGCCGCAGCGAAGGCGAAGATGCCGAACTCCTCTGGCAACAGGATCGCGGCGAGGATGGTGAGGGTGACCAGGCGCACGACCTGTATCCCCCAGCTCTGGGCCCAGACCCAGCCCAGCCCCTTTGTCAGCTCATGCCATTGGAGCGATTTCGGCACCGCTCAGGCCGCTGATCGCTGGCGCAATCCGCGGCGGGCAAGGCAGAAGCGCAGATAGGCCGGGACGGAACAGATCGCGCGCAACCAGCTTCCGCCGGCGCCGCCGATGAGCAGCACCGCCCCATGCTCACCGAAACGGGTGATCCAATCGTCCGAGTAGAGCCACGAACCGAAAGCGAAGAGACGCGCGGGAGCCTTCTGCTGTTCGAGGCGGCGGGCCACTCCGGGCGGTATCGCCTGCGTGAAGGAAGAGACCTGTTCCAGCGCCACGCCCACAAGAGGGCCAATCCCCAGGGCACGCGAATCGCGCTCCAACAGCTGCCAATCCATATCGCCACTCTCGACCAGGGCGATAATATCCGCGATCCATTTGCCGCTGGCTTCCCGGCTGGCCAGCGCATTGGCGACAAGATGCAACAGGTGATGTTCGCGCCGCAGCGTCCTTAGTCCCAAAAGCCCTGCCTCGGATGGGCCGAATGGCACCGCCTCGCGCTCGAGCAGCGTCATGTCGCGGTTCCAACCGATCCAATGGTGGAAAGGCTGGCAATGCAGGTCGAGCACGTCGCCCTCCGGGCCGTGCAGTTCGATGGCATGGGCAAAGCGCGGATCGAACAATTCGGGAGAAGCGAATTTAGGAGAGGTCCAGCCCTGCGCGAGATAGGCCCGGATCACTTCGGTGACTCTTTCTGGCGCAACGAGGATATCGGTATCGCCGAAACCGCGCAGCCTGCCCGCCGCGTAATGACGCGCGATGGCGTTGCCCTTGAGCAGGATGGGCTGCGATCCTGCGGCAAGCGCCGGAGCGACGATCCGCGCCAGCCGACCACGCATCAATGCGTTCTTGGCCCAGCAGAGGCGATAGGCTTCGCGGCATTGATCCCTCAGCCTGTCGCCATCGCCACCTTTGCCCAGCCGGGGCACGACCAACGGCCATAATACTGCGGATTCGAGACCGGGCGCGCCCTTGCACGCCCGCCGCCAAGCCTCGAATTTCGATGCAAATTCCTCCTCCGGACTGAAAATGGCATCGAGCAATGCCAGCTGGTCCGCCGGGGGACTCAGCGCTTCGACCAGCTTCTGCCTCTCACCTGGACGCATGGATAACGACCCAGCCCTGTTGCATCGAACGAGCCCGCGGAATGCCATGCAATCGCTCGTGCAGCAACGCACGCGCCATCCTGCGGTGCACCGGCGTCTCGCCGATCACCTCGATCCTGGCAAAGCCGGCATTGCGCAGCATGAGGTCGAGCGCCGGGAGATTGGGGCCGCAATAGCTTGTTTCATCCTGCCACAATTCGCCCTCGTCATAGAGGGCAATGGCGGGATCGGACACGTCGAGCAAATCGGTATGCGTTTCCAGCACCAGCAATTCGCCCGTTACCGAAGCGACGCGTTCGATTGCCAGCGCCGGGTGGCGCATGTGGTAGAGGACGTTGAGGAACAGCACGATGTCGAATGTGCCGAGCTTTTCCGGCGAGAGGTCGAGCACTTCCATCTCGACCGAGCGCGCCTTGGAACCAAGCGCCTCACGCGCACAGTCGAAGCCGGCCTTGCTGCCCCATCCCTCACCCGACCAGCAAAAGGAATCCATCGCCGTCACCTTGGCGCCGCGCGCTTCCATGGCGAAGCTGAAGAAGCCGTCCCACGCCCCGATATCGAGCAAGGTCCTGCCGCTCAGATCGTCGGGCAGGCGCAGACCGGGCAGCCTTGGCGAGGGATCGATCTTGCCCGGAGTGACCACACCGCCCGGCAACTCGATACGGTGGAACCATTCTATCGCTTCGACGCGGCGGGCAAGCTGTTCTTGTGAAATCGGATCGCTCATGAGGCAGCCAGCCTGCCATAAAGTTCGAGGTAGGACTGCACCTGTGTGTCGAGGCCGAACCGCGCAGCAGCGCTTCGGGCGGCGGCACGGCCCATTTCGCGCGCGGCCTCTGGATCGTCCAGCAAGGTAATGCAGGCATCGGCGATCGCATCGGGAGATAGATCGTGCAGCACAATACCGGTTTCGTCATCGAGCACGACTTCCGGCAAACCGCCGATGGCCGAACAGACAACCGGGCGCGAAGCCAGCGCCGCTTCCAACGCGACGAGTCCGAAGCCTTCCAGTGAGCGTGACGGGACCAGCACTGCCGTCGCGCGTTCGACCAGGGCCTGAAGCTCGGTATCCACCACCCAGCCGGTGAAGCGGACCGCATGGGCAATGCCAAGATCGGCCGCTTGCTGCTCGAGATCTGCACGCAGGGGCCCGTCACTTGCAACCACCAACCTCGCTTCCGAATGCGCCGCCAGGATCACGGGCATGGCGGCAATGGCAAGGTCGAAACCCTTGCTTTCGACATGCCTACCGGAGATCAGCAAGTAGGGCGGATCGGTCGGCTCAAGATCACGCGGAGTCCGCGCATCGCCATTGAAGATGACGCTGCTTCTGCTTGCCAGCGCGGAATTTCGCGCCAGAGCGTGCTGCCGCGTAGCTTCGCTGACGCCGCTCATCCAGTCGCAGGATGCGAGCAGTTGCCCGAACACTCCGCCATCCGATCCCTCTGTATCGCCCAGCAGTCCATGCATGGTCACCAGCGTGGGGCAATCCACGGCACTAAGCGTGCGCAGATGAAAGAATTCGCTCGTGCCATGGAAGTGGACGTGGACGATGTCAGGCCGGAACTCCTTCTTGAAGGCGGCGACCTGCCCGATCAGGCGGATCATGGCTGCCGCGTCCCTGCCCTCGATCGCTTCGGCGAATGGAAGACTGCGGACCTGATATTCGCCGCTGCCTCTCTCCGCGCGGTCGGGATGCGTGTTGGTGATGACGGCGACGTCGTGCCCCGCCTGCGCCATTTCCGCGGCAAGGGCGAACACGACATTTTCCGTGCCGCCGCGAAAGGGCGGGAAGTAGTCAGTCCAATGCAGGATGCGCAATTCGCCTCTCCCCTTCGGCGACTGCCAATATCCGGGCGCTCGCCTCGCGCAAATGCTCATCCCAGCTTGGCCAGGCTTCGGCCCGGGCGCGCGCAGCCTGGCCCATAGCCTGCATCCTTTCGCGATTTCCGACCATAACGCCAATCGCGCGCGCCAGCTGCTCCGCATTGCCGGGCTCGACCAGCAGGCCGGTTTCGCCATCCGCAACGATCAGGGACAAGCCGCCGACAGACGACGCTATGACGGGCCGCCCGCGCCACGCCGCCTCCAGCGCGACGAGGCCGAAACTCTCCTGCAGCGAAGGAATGCAGACGACGCTTGCCGCATCGATCAGCTGTCCCACCCGGCCATGCGGAACGCGTCCGGCAACGGTCACATTCTCTCCGTGATGGTCCGTGACATCCCGGTGCATCGGACCTTCACCTGCAATCGTGAGCTTGAGGTCGGGATGATCCGCGGCAAGCAGATCCACCGCATCGAGCAAGGTCGAGAGCCCTTTTTCCGCGCTAAGCCTGCCGCAGAAGAGTAGCTGCGGGTCCATGGGCAGCGGCACAACGGGTGCGGCGAGCGGTTTGCAGGCAAGCGAGGTCTGCTCGACCGGCACATCCTTGCGGAACGAAGCGATCCATTCGGCCACTTCGGCAGAGAAACATAGTACGGCGTCCATGCGGGCAAGAAGGGTATGAAATGGCGAGCCATGCGCCCTGCTGGATCGCGGCCACACGGCATGGGCAACCAGCACACAGGGGACGGTGATAGAACTGCCCAGCAGGTTCAGCAGGGCAAGGGTTTGCGGCACGAATTCGTTGACAACCACCAGTCCGGGTTGGAACTCGTCCAGCATCGTCCGCATCTCGGCAAGCTGCTGCGCGAGACCTGCGCCGGCAGGACTGTCACCAGGGCAAACGAGGCGTACATGATGGCCTTCTGCCCGCAAGTGCTCGATCATCCAGCCGGCCCAGACTTCCGCGCCTCCTGCCGGCGGCTCGATAATATTGCTCCACCAGAGAATTCGCACGTGCCTTGCCCCGACCGATCGCGCAAATGCTAGGCATGGGGCTAATCGATTGCAACAAAGCGCCAATTTCAGCATAGGATTACACATGGCCTCGCGGACCACCGACCGGCTCCCAGCCCTTGCAAATCCTCATATGGCATCGCTGCACGAAGCGCATGAAGCAGCAGCGCGGGTCTGCGCGCCGTTACGCTTCGACTTCGAGGTGGCCGGACATCCGATGCGTTGCACATTCGCGGGCGACGATCTGGCCCAGGCCATCACGCTCGGCTTCCAGCATCTTCGGCAAGACGCTGGTGGACCCGCGGGGCTTGCGGTCGAGCTATGGGATATTGGCGCCAGCGGTGTGCAGCGTCCGCTGCCCGATATGCGCAGGCTTATCGACTGGCACAGGACCTATGCAGACGGGCTGGTTGCCAAGGGAGAAGGCCTGCTCGGCTACCAGTCACCGCGCCTCTACGTCATGATCGATCTGGCTGAAGGACGCATGATCGGCTGTGTTACCGATGCCGCGGACCTCTCCGCATATGAAATCGGCAAGCCGCTCCAGCCGCTGCTCTTCGCATGGCTGCAATCGCGAACCGTCCAGCCGATACATGCTGCGCTGATCGCACAGGAAGGAAAGGGCTTGCTGCTCGGCGGCAAGGGCGGCTCGGGCAAGAGCACGACTGCGCTCGCCTGCGCCCGGGCGGGAATGCAATTCCTGGGCGACGACTATGTCGGCATCGAGCGGCTGCATGGCGGTTTTGTCGGCCACAGCCTCTACGCATCGGCATGGCTGGAGAAAGGTCACTCTCGGCGCTTTTCTGCGATGGGAAAGCACCGCATGCCCGGCAAGGATAGCGGCGAGCGCAAGCAAAGCTTCGCTATCGCCACTGCTGCACCGGGGGCCACCCGCGCGAAATGTACGATTTCTGCCGTGGCCATTCCGCGCATCGTCGACAGCGAAAACAGCAGCTTCGCACCGATCGAACGGCACGAGACGGCCTTGCGGCTCGCCCCTTCTGCGGTGCTGCAAATGGCGCATCTCGACCGCGCCGAGATTTTCGGGATCGCGCAGGACCTGGTTGCCACCCTGCCCTGCTTCGAACTGCGCATCGGCAGCAGGCTCGACCTGATACCGGACGCTGTGAGCAAACTGCTGGCGGAGCTGCGCAAGTGACCAGGGAGACCACGATACTTGCCGCCATTCCGGTTTTCGACAATGCGGCGGAGCTGCCACGCGCTATCGAGAGCCTGCTCGCACAGACCATGCTCCCGGACCGCATCCTGGTGGTGGACGACGGTTCCAGTGAGGATATCCGCGCAGCGATCGCGCGCTTCGGCAGCAAGGTCGAGTATGTCCGCCAGGACAATGCCGGCCCGGTCACCGCGCGCAACCGTGCCATCGGCCTGTGCAATGAGACCTATCTCACCATGCTCGACAGCGATGACGAGTTCCATCCCGAGCGGATCGAAACCGCGATCACGCATATGCAGGCAAACCCGGCGGTCGGCGGTACCGTCTGCCTCGCGCAGAATGTTTCGCCCGACGGACTGCCTTCCGGCCAGCCGGTTCCGGCCTTCACGCTCGGGGCCTCCGTGATCCGCCGCGCGACCTATGACAAGGTCGGCCTGCCCGATGCACAGATGCAGCACGGGGCAGCACTTGAATGGTTCCTGCGGGCGCGCAAGGCGGGCGTAGAAATCGCCATCGACGAAAAGCCCCTGCTCATACGCCACCTCAAACGCGGCAGCCTCAGCCAGCGTAATATCGGACAAAGCCATCTCGAGCACCTCGCCGTGGTCCGCAAATGGCTGGCGGACAAGCGGGGGGAATAGTCCGCGCCCGCGTTGCAAATATTGGGGGATGGTGGAACAAGCTTCCGATACAATCCCACAACTTGCGACGATGGAGAGCGGAAACTGGACTGGGGCATCTTGTCGAATTCGGTAGGCCCGCGTCTTCGGCTGCTGCGCAACAGCCTGCAGGCACGATCCATTTCCACATCCGAACCCTTCGGCTTGCCCACCGGCTCGCTTACCGTGATGTCGCTGATTGCAGCCAATCCGGGATCTTCTCAGGTGCAGCTTGCCGAATGGGCAGGCATTACCGGGCCGGGCCTGGTCGGAATTATCGACGACCTCGAACAGCGCGGCCTGGTCAAGCGGGAGCGCTCGCCTACCGATCGCCGAAAAAACCTGCTCGTGCTCACCGATGAGGGCGAGCTGAAGATGGAGACCCTGTTCGGAGAAGTGTCCGAGATCGAGGCGCCCATTCGTAACGAACTTGGACCGCAGGACTTTCAGCGATTCATGGAAATGGTCGACAGGGCCGTTGCCGCACTGGACAGGCAAAAGAGTTAGCCGTTCCCGCGGGCTTCCCGGCGGATTTCCTTTGAAATGATAATCATTGGCATGCTAACAAACGGGCAGTTGGCGCCCGGCGATCTCATGCGACCGGGCAAGACGGGAATCGGGGAGAGAATTCTTGCGCGCTATCTGGTTGCTGGCCGCCGGTGCCATGGCACTGGCACCCTATGCGGAATTGAGGGCGGATAGCCTCGAAGTCGACGCAGGTGACTGGCCTCGCTACGCGCGCGACGAATGGGGCACACGCTATTCCCCGCTGGACCAGATCAACAAGGACAATGTTGGTGATCTGCAGCAGGCCTTTGCGGTCCAGTTGCGCCCGGACGGCGGCGGCGGCCTGCTCGGAGGCAGCGTGCCCATCGTGCTCGACGGGGTGATGTATCTCCCGCTCGGCAATGCCGTGCTCGCGCTGGAAGCCGATACGGGCCGCGAGATCTGGCGCCACACGCCCGAAGACGGGCTGATCCGGCGCACGGTTTCGTGGTGGCCGGGCGATGGCGATATCGGCCCGCGCCTGTTCTATTCCTTCGGTACCGGCATACGCGCCATCGACCCCGCAACAGGCGAGGTGGATGCAAGCTTCGGCGATGGTGGCGAGACGCTATTCGACGGCACGCCCGCCAGCTACCCGCCGAGCGTCTATGGCAACACGCTGATCGTCGGCGCCAGCGTGGGCGAGGATCCGCAGGGTGCTTCGGGCAATTCGCGTGCTTATGACGCGCGCACCGGCGAGAAGCTGTGGGAGTTCAGCACCGTCGCCCAACCGGGGCAGGTGGGGCATGAAACCTGGCTCGACGATGGCTGGCGCGATCGCTCCGGCACCAATATGTGGATCTGGTACACGACCGGAGATCCCGAGACCGAAACGGCGTACATGACCATCGGAAGCCCGAGTCCCAACTATTATGGCGGGGACAGGCCGGGCGACAATCTGTTCGGCAACTCGCTGGTTGCGGTCGACATCCACACCGGCGAACTCAAATGGTACTTCCAGGCCATCCATCACGATCTGTGGGACTGGGACCTTCCGGCCCCGCCCGTGCTGTTCGATGTCGAAATCGACGGTGAGACAATCCCGGCACTGGCACTGACCGGCAAGAACGCGTTGATGTACATCCTCAACCGCGAAACGGGTGAACCGATCCACGGCGTGAACGAAATGCCGGTCGCGCCAGGCGATGTACCGGGCGAATGGTACTCGCCCACGCAGCCTTTCCCCGTGGCCCCTGCGCCTTTGGCGGAAATGTGGTGGGACCCCAGCAATGTGGTGACGGCAGAGGACACCACGCCGGAACATGCGGCTGCCTGCCAGGCCCTGCTCGATTCCTATGGCGGCAGCTTCTTCAATTCCGGGCCCTTCACGCCCTTCTTCCTGCACAAGAAAGATGATCCACCCCGCGCATCGATCAACATGCCGCATAATGGCGGTTCGAACTGGGGTGGCAGCGCCGCCGACCCGACGCGCGGCGTGGTCTTCGTCAACATCACGGAAAGCGCCAGCATCGGATGGGTCGAGGAGCGCGATCCCGAACGCACCTATGGCCGCGGCACGGCCAATTCTCCGCAACCCTACGATCGCGCCGACATCAATAGCGGGGGTGGTTATGCGACATTCTCCGCCCGGGTCGAAATCGACGGCGAGCAGGTCATGCTGCCCTGCCATCGTCCGCCTTGGGGCCATCTCAATGCTGTCGATGCCAATACCGGTGAAATCCTCTGGTCGAGCCTGCTCGGCACCACGCCGCAATTGCCCGAAGGCAAACGCGAGACCGGTGCCAGCAACTGGACCGGCGGACCGATGGTCACTGCCGGCGGCCTCGTCTTCATCGGCGCAACCGGTGATGCGATCTTCCGCGCATTCGATGCAGATACGGGCGAGCTGGTCTGGAGCGAGCAGCTCCCCTACTCTGCGCAGACCATACCGATGACCTACCAGGGCAATGACGGGCGCCAATATGTGGCGGTCATCGCCGCAGGCGGTCGCTCGGGCGGCCCCTCCATGCGAACCGAAGACGGGCGCCCGCTCAATGGCGAGTCCCTCTACGTTTTCGCCCTCCCGGAATGACATTTGAGAGAGCTTGGATAGTCACATGATGAAGAAGTGCATGATCGCAATGGGCGCCGCCCTGCTGGCATCGACCGCCATGGCGCAGACGCAGACCGTCACCACCCCCGAGGGCGGGCAGCTGGAGGTGAGCCAGGACCTGGCCTATGCCCCCGGCGAGCTCTCGTTGGCGCAATTGCAGGAATCGACGCGTAACCTGTTCATCCAGGATTCGATGAATGTCTTCCGGCGCTTCGAGGCAGACCTGACCGAGGAAATGGTCAATTTCTACGTCAACGCGCTCGGCCTGCGTTCGCTTAACCCGATCCAGCTGAGCGCCAACAGCCAGATGATCCTGACCGGCGTGGGAACCGGCCAGATCAAGCTCGCGGCTGGGCAGAATGGCGACCAGTCGGCCTATGATCTGTCGGGCGGCCCGATGGGCGGCACCGGCATCCGTTTCTGGACCCTCACCTTCCCGAGCGCCGAGGCTATTGCAGAACGCTTTGCCGAAGCCGGCTTTACGGCTCCGCAATTCACCACCGGCTCCGATGGTGTGCAGGTGGCCATGGTCGATGATCCGGGCGGCTTCCCCGTCCAGATCCGCATCGTTCCGGGTGCGCAGGAAGGCTCGAATGACGGGGTCGGCGTCAACATCGCCGTTTCCGATCTCGAAACGAGCCGCGCCTATTATCGCGAATTCGTCGGCCTGACCGAGCTTGATCCGATCACCGATCCGGTGCTCGGCATCACCAAATATCCCTACAACCATGCCGAAACGACGCTCTATCTCTACGAGGTCGGTGAAGGTCTCCCGGCCAATACGGGCAGCGCGGGCATCCAGTATGTGGTGAGCGATGCGGCCATGGTCGATGCCAAGGCAAAGCATCGCCGCATCGGGGTACAGACACCGCTGAACCAGATGCGCGGTTTCGAGCTGACCACGGTATGGCTCTACGATCCCGATCATGTGACCAATTACTTTGCGCAGGTCGGTCCAAATAGCCGCACCGCGCAGGAAGCCCGCGCGCGCGAGGCAGCGAACGACCTCACCGCGCTTCCGCCCATCCCGACCGACTACCAGCCCGCGCAGACCCCTTGGGGCGAGCCCGATTTCCGTGGCGGCTGGCCGATCGACCATTTGAACGGCACGCCTTTCGAGCGTCCGGTGGACCAGGGCGAACGCGTCTTCCTCACCGATGAAGAATTCGCCGCCAAGACCGCGCGCATCGATGCCGCCAATGCGCGCTACGAGCAGGAAGATTCCGAAGACCGGATCGGCATGGGCCACTGGGCGGAAATGGGCGATACAAATCGCCGCACCTCCTTCCTGACCGTGCCCTCCAACGGGCGCCTGCCGGCCAAGACCGAACAGGGGCAGGAGAATGCCGATGCCATGCGCTCCAGCTGGCGCAACGGGCAGAGTTTCCGCAGCTGGACCGATTTCGACAGCTGGGACCGCTGCATCACGCGCGGCCTGCCCACCAGCATGTTCCCCGGCATGTACAATAACGGAATCCGCATCTTCCAGTCGCCCGGCATGGTGGCGATGCAGCACGAGCTGATCCACGAAGTGCGCCTGATCCCGACCGACGGTCGCAGTAGCGTGCCGCGCCAGATCGAGCACTGGATGGGCGAAAGCCGCGGTCACTGGGAAAACGGCAACACGCTGGTGATCGAGACGACCAATTTCCGTCCCGGCCCTTCGGCCACCAGCGTGGTGACCAGCGGCTCCCCGCCGAACAATGACAGCCCGGTGAGCACCGAGGCCCATCTGGTCGAGCGCCTGACCATGACCGGACCGGACAGCATCGTTTACGAGATGATCTTCACCGATCCGGTCAACTACACCGCTCCCTGGGGTGCGCGCACCGACTGGGTGCGCAACGACGATTACGAGCAGTTCGAATATGCCTGCCACGAAGGCAATGTGCAGATCCGCAACTACATCACGGCGGATCTCGCGGCGAGCGAACGGGCAGCGGAAGGCGCGCAATAAGGGTGGCCGGCTCGCCTCCCTCCGAGAGCTTCGAGGTCTACAATGCGGGCGCGACGACGCTGGAAATCAGCACGCTCGTGAAGATGGTGCTGCTCGTCCGCGGTTTCCGCAACCGGCTGGACGAGCATTTGCGCAAGATCGGCCAGACCACGGCGCGGATGGAAACGCTATCGGCGATCCTCAACATGCCGGGCGAAAAATCGCAAAGTGATATCGCCAAGCGCCTGCGCGTCGAGGGTGCAACGGTCACGCGGATGATCGATGTCCTCGGACGGGAGGGCTTGGTCGAGCGCAAGCCCCATCCCTGCGACCGAAGGATCAACCTCGTCTCGATCACCCCCGAAGGCCGGAAGGTGTTGCAGGAAATTTTCCGGACTTACGACATGCTACGCGGACACCTGCTGGAGGGCACATCGCCGGAAGAGCTGGAATTGCTTCAGTCACTGGTTGACCGGATGCTGGGTCGGCTCGACCTGCCCGTCGACCAGCCACAGCCGGTGGATGTTGCCTCTTAGGTCAGCCTGATCCTTGCCAATCCTCGCGCGATGTGCCCCTCAGGCCTCACCTCACAATGTCGCCATTCGCTGCCGCGCTAGCCGCCAAATAGTCTGCGATTTCGTCAATTTCCGCGTCGGTCAATTCGGACGGGCGGAACATCGGCATGGAGCCCGTTCCCCGACGTACGAAGACGCGCAGGACAGGGGCCGGCAAGTCGTTGCGAAGCTCGATCTCGCCCGGCCGGGCGCCTTCATACTTCTCCTGCAGCACCGCGGTGCCAGGGAGCAGGCGAGCACCATCATCGCCCGATCCGGTGCCGTGACAAGCCGCACAATGCTCCGCGAATAGCGCCCTGCCCGGCATGTCCGGACGCACAATATCGGCACGCCCCTGCTGCGCCGCTGCCGAGAATGACACAAGGGAACCTGAAAGGCACAGAAGGGCTCCGAGCAGCCTCATGAGCGGAACCTACGGGGCCAGATACCGCCCCTGCCCGGCGCGATGATCCCGTCCGGGTCGACCGCGTCCTTCAACTGCTCGTGAAAGCGCCGCAAGATGTGGTCGTTGAAGCTGTAAGTGGCCGAAACATCGTCTTGGTAGATCGGCGACGCGCGATAATCGCCCCAGCCATGTTCGGCGGCGACCGCAACCATCTTCTTCATCGCCCGGTGGACCATCGCATTATGCTCGGGATCGTCATGCTTGACCGATGGAGCAAAGACCATCTGGAACGTGTGCGTGTGCCAGAATAGCGGCACAGTAATGGCGCTGAAATAGGGCGGCAGGTCGAACTCGCGCTGGGCATCGCCGAGCACGCGCTGCGCCTCGAACACCGCCTCTCCATCGCGCGGGATGACGGGGAAGAAACCGACATGGCCATCGTCGCGCACGATCTCCCAGATGCCAAGCGAAGGCACGCCGAGCGCAGCCTTGCGGCGAATGCCCGAAGCATAGGGCTGCGTGGTATTTTCGAGCTGCTGCTCTGTCGCCGGGAGTTTGAAGTGATCGCCGGCAATCGCCTGCGCACCGGGAATGTCCGAGAGGATGCGGTCCTTGGCATATTCCCACTGGGCCAAAGTCGCGGCCTGCGGACCCAGGAATTGCAGGTCGACAGCCCAGCTCGGCAAGTCGACCGCTTCGGCGGCCGTATCCATTTCCACATCGCTCGGACCGCCAAGCTTGGTCGCCAGCGCCGCGAAATCCGGATCGGCCATCCTTGAGGAGAGCGGGCTGGCAAAGCGCACCTCGCTGATCATCCCGCTGTCGGAGAGATAGTTCACATGCTCGATCAGCTTGATGAGGTCGCGGCGCTTGGGCACGGTGATCAGGCCGGTGCGGTAATATTCGGGCAGCGGCAGCAGGCGGAAGCCCATCTTGGTGACCACGCCGAAATTGCCCTGTGCGAACAGACCCGCCGGATCGGGACCGAAGCCGTAGGGATATTCCTGCCACGTATCGGCGCCAGGCAGTGCGCCCATGCCGGTGCGCATGATCTCGCCATCGGGCAGCACCACTTCCATCCCGCAATGCGCGCCGAAATGATCGCGGAAATGCGGCATGGTGTAACCGACCCCGCGTTCCAGCGCGTTGCCGATGGGCGAGCCCCAGCCGGGATCGGGCACGTCGAGCATGAGTTTGAGCCCGCGCTCCTCGACATGGCGGTAAAGATCGAAATAGGAAACGCCCGGTTCGACGAGGCAATAGTTGCGTGCCTCGTTCACTTCGAGCACGCGGTTCATGCGCTTGAGGTCGAGCACGACCGAGCCGTTCACATTGGGCGAAGGCCCGCCATATCCGAAATTCTTGCCGGTGGAGATGGGGAAGAGCGGCACGCGGTGGCGCTTGGCAATGCGCACCACTTCGCTGACCTGCTCGACATTCTCGGGCGCGACCGCCGCGCTGGCATGGCGTTCCTCACCAGTGTTCCAGACCGGGGAGAAGCTGTCGCGATAGGGGAACATGTCCTCAGCGCCGGACCAAACCCAATCGCTGCCGACTGCCCCGCGCAGTTCGCCAAGGAGCCTGGCAAATCCCGCCGCATCCATGTCTGGCGGGAGGGCGCTCATGCCAGCACGCTCGGATGATGCGGGGCGATGACCCAGCTGATGGGGGCAACACCCTGGAAATGCGGCTCGTCCAGCACGGTCCGGCTGACGACGCGGCGGCCATGCTGCTCGGCGAGGTTCTCGAGCACGAAGAGCGCGTCCGAGCCGGTAATGCCGCCCAGCACATAGCCCGGTTCGCGCCAGCGTCGGTCGAGATGATCGTACCACACGCGTGTCACATCGCCGGCAAAGCGCATGACCGGTATGAGGGGCTGGCCAGGCTGCGGTTCGGGTGAGAAGCGCTCATCAAGCAACAAGGCATCGAGACCATGGGGCATGCGCGCAAAAGCGGCGTGCGAGCCCGCTGCAAGCGCGGGCGCAACGGCAGTCCATTTCAGCAGGCTCCTTCGGCTGATCATTCTCCACCCTCCTGCATGCGGACCATCTCTTCTGCCAACAAAGGCACATGCGCACCGCGATCTTCAAGCGGCGCGGTCAGGTACGCATTGAGCTGGGCCAAATCTGCGTCGGAAATTTCGGTCTTGCGGAAAGGCGGCATCCAGGCCACGCCATTGCGCACGAAGACGGAGATGACCGGTGCCGGGAGGTCGGTACGGTCCTCAAGCGCTGCGGGAATGTCGCTTCCTTCATACTTCACGGCCAGCGACATGGTGCCCGCCAGTGAGGGAACGTCTGCATGGCAGGGAGCACACCAGTGGGCATAGACCCGCTTGCCAGCCTGCAACTCCTCCGCGCCCGGGCCAGTGCGTGCTACCTGCTGTGCGGCAACTGCCCCACATCCCAATGCCACCAGCGCGGCGCTTGCCAATAGCAGCCTCATGCGTCCCTCCCCGCGCGGAAGCGCTCGGGCCACACGCCGTAGCGGCCGACCGAGAGGATGCCGTTGGGATCGAGCGCGTCCTTGATCTGCTCGTTCACCCGGCGCAGCTTGTGGTCGCCGAAGCTGTAGGCATCCATCACCGAATCCATGAAGGCCGGCGGGCAGCGATATTCGCCCCAGCCATGTTCGGCGCAAATGCCGATAATTTCGGACACGGCCTCGCGCAGATGCGCGTTCCGCTCGTCCTTGTAGACCGGCACGGCGGCGAAGAGCACGAAGCTGCGCGTCCAGCAGGTCACAGCCGGGGCGAACATGAACAGGTTGAGGCCAAGCCGCTCGCATTCGCGGCGCATCACGCGATTGGCCTCGACAATGCCCTTGCCGCTGCGCGGGATGACGGCGCTGAACCAGATATGTCCGTCGCTGGGATTGAAATCGCCATAGCCGCGGCTGCCAACATTGAAGATTTCGAGCGAGGGAATGCCGAAGCGCGGCTTGTGGATACGCTCCATTTCATCCGCGCTGATCGGCAGTCTTAATGAGCCGGTCTCGTTGAAGCGCACGCCGGGAATGTGGGCAAAGCGCGACTGCACATATTCCCATTGGGCGCGAATAACCTTTTCCGGGCCGTAGAAATTGGGCGAGAAGCTCCATGCGGCAAGCCCGGTTTCCCCGACCAGCCGGTTCATTTCCTCCGGCTCGGGCACCATGGCCATGACGATCGGGTTGGCGCGGGTCAGGACCGGCGAGGAGAAGCCCGGCATGCCGTTGAAGAGATTTGCGTATTCGAGTTCGTTGGCAATCTCGACCAGTTCCTCGAGATCCTCGAAACGCATCACTTCGACGCTGGCCGAGAGATAGGCCTCGGGCTTGGGGAACATCCAGAAGCCCATCTTGGTGACGACCCCGAGCGTGGACTGGCGGAATAACCCGTCGAGGCAGGGGCCGATGCCCATGCGGTATTGCTGCCAGGTCTCCGAGCCGGGCAGCGCGCCCATGCCGGTGCGCAGCAATTCGCCATCGGCCATCACCGCCTCGATTCCGCAAACCGCCTCGAAGTGTCCGCGATAGCCTGCCGCGGTGTAGCCGCCGCCGCTATCCAGCGCATTGCCGACGAGCGAACCCCAACCCGGATCGGGCACTGACATCATCAGCTTGGAGCCGCTCTCCTCGAGATGGCGGTACATGTCGAAGAAGGACACGCCGGGTTCGACCAGGCAGGAGCAGTTGGCCTCGTTCACCTCGATGATGCGGTTCATCCGTTTGAGATCCACCACAACGCTGCCATTGAGGACCGGCGCGGAACCGCCATAACCGAGATTGCGGCCGGTGGAGATCGGGTAGATAGGAATGCGCCGCTCATTGGCGATACGCACGACCTGCTGCACTTCCTCGACATTGGCCGGCGCGACCGCGGCGCTCGCCATCTTTTCCTCGGGTTCGCCCCACAGGACCGAATAGAAGTCGCGATAGGTATTCAGGTCGGCGGGCTGGTCGAAGACCCATTCCGAGCCGACAGCACTGCGCATTGCGGCAAGGCCATCGACAAAATCCGTTTCAGTTACGCCTGGTGGCAGGGCCACGACCGCATCCCCTCAAGTTGAATATTTATACACTCGTATAAATATTCTCCCGACCCGGTCAATTGGCAAAGGCGGTGCGTGCAAAGCGCAGCAGGAAGTCAGGACTGTCGAGCTGGATGCCTTCGCTCGTCGCGGGTGCGCCATGGATCCTGGGAGGCGGCCCGAGCACTGAAGCAGAGACAAAGCGCACGCGGGCGCGCAGCTCGCCTTGTTCAAGATGCGGGCAATGTGGTGCAAGCAGAGCCTGCACGCGTTGGCTACATCGCAGCATCTCGTCCATCACGCGTTGGCGCGCATCGCCATGGCCATGCGAGGCAATCTCATCGAGGACGATCAGAGCCCGTCCACCAGGCGTGAATGCTGCCGGCTGCAACAGCGGCACGAGCCAGCAGCGCAGCAGTGAATCGATACTTTCCGCGGCCGCGCCTTCCAGCCCTTCCCACGCAAGAAGCATAGGATCGAGATTGAAGGCGCACAGGGTCTCCAACAGGGCACCGATCCCGCCGAAATGATAGGTTACCAATGCGGGATTGGCCCCGGCCCGATCCCCGACCTTGCGCACGGAAAGCCCGGTAATGCCCTGCTGCACCACCAGTTCTTCCGCTGCCGCCAGCAGTTTTCCGGCGGTCTCGGACAGGCCATCCGCCGGATGATCGCCAATGCTCGTCATACGCCCTACCCTAAAACCTGCGTGGCGGGACTTTTCGCGCGCACGCCGGTCCGAAGCAAGCGATGTGTTCCAACGGGCCGAAATTGCGCTGGCGAAAGACCGTCTCGGTCAGGTTTCTTCGCGACTGGCGATGCGTGCTCCGTCTTCCAGCGCACTGCCGGGATTGAGCACGACCACCTCGCCTTCCTCGAGGCCGCCGATCACTTCGGCATGTTCGTCATTGATGTGGTCGAGCGTGATGGCACGTTCGCGTGCCCTGCCACTATCGTCCACGAAGACATGCCAGCCGCCATCGCCGCCACGGAACAGAGCTCCGATGGGAACGCGCAGGGCATCCTCGCTGCGCCAGAGCACCACGGTGGCATCGAGCTGGTAGCCATGCCCGAGCCGCGCCGCTTCATCGCGCGAGTCTTCGGCAAAGGCGATGATAACATTTACGCGTTGTTCCTCGATGCCGAGCGCCGAAATCTTCAGCTTGCCATAGGGCTCGATCCGGTCGACCACGCCGATCAGCGGATCGGGCCCACCCCATTGCGAGATTTCCACCCTGTCTCCGGGGGAGACGCGCACCGCTTCACGCGAGAGCAGGTCCACCACCACCTCTATCTGCGAAGGATCGCCAATGGTCATCAAAGGCGTGCCTTCGGCGATCACACCCTCGCTTTCATTGATGACCGACATGACCGAACCGCTGGTCGGTGCGCGGACCGGGACCGGCACATCGCCTGCATTGGCTCCCGGCTGGGAAAGCTGCGAACGGATGCGCACCACTTCCGCCTGCGCCTGCGCCAATGCCGCTTCGCCTGTGGCGACGCGGGTCTGCAACGCCTCAAGATCCGCCCTGGCGAGGAAGCCGCGCTCGGATAGCTGCTCCGCACGGTCAAGGTCACGACGCGATTGTTCAAGCGTCGAGCTGGCCGCCTCGCTCGCCGCCTGTGCCGCCGCCAAGGCACCGCGCAATTCCTGCTCGCTGCGCCGGTCTAGCGGCGTAGAAGGGCGCCCGCGCATTCGCGTGATAAGCGCGCCGCGCTCTACCCTGTCGCCCGATTCCAACTCGATCCGGTCGAGATATCCGGTCACCGGGGCGGAGACGACGTAATACTCCTCCGCCCGCGTGACGCCGTCATCGGTGACGCCCACCGACATGGCACCGCGCGTCACCTGCCCGGTATCGACGGGTGTCGAGGCGGGCCAAAAGGCATAGAGCAGGCCCAGCAGCAGCACTGCCGCGATTGCGATGGCCCAGCGCCAGCGTTTGAGGAGGTCGATCATCAGTCGCGTGCCTTCAATACCCTTACCATGTCGAGCCGCAGGACGCGCAGGGCCACCAGGGCTGCCGTCGCCAATGCGGCGATGAGAATGACCAGTATCGAAAAGCCGAATGTCGCGCGTGTCGGCGCGAAAGGCAGGCGAAACAGGTCTGAACTGAACATCGACGTCATCATCTGCGCCAACCAGTAGCCGATTACGCAGCCGATGGGCACCGCGACAATGACCAGCAGTGCCAGCTCGCCCAGCAGGACGATGGCGACTTCGCTGCGATGATAGCCGAGCACCCGCAAGGTCGCGAGTTCGTGTGCGCGCTCGGAAAAGAGGATGCGGGCGCTGTTATAAACCACTCCCACGGCGATTGCGCTGGCAAAGGCGATGTAGAAGAACATCATGGTGAAGATGTTGTCGTTGACGATTTCCTCGAACTTGATGAGCGCGGCATCGCGTTCGGTGACGCCCAGCACCACCGGCATGTCCTTGAGCCCGGACAGGATATCGTCGCGCGCTGCCGGGTCGATGCTGACAAGCGCCGATCCCACGGGCGCAGCATCGCGCGCGATCCGCTCCAGCGTGGCCTCCGCCGCATAGGCCCGCGCGCCGACGAATTCATCAACGATGCTTGCCACCGGCATCATCATTTGCGTGCGCCTGCCGCCAAGCATTTCGACGAACACATCGTCGCCTGCCGAAAGGTCGAGCTGGTCGGCCAGCTGGCGGCTGAGCATGATGCCGGAAATTGGCAAGGGGATTTCTCCTCCGCCCGCATCGATGCGCGCGCTGAGGATGGAATCCGCCTCGGCGCTCTCCAGCGCCGTACGTTCGGTCCGATTGCCATTGCTCAGCTTGACCGCGACCCCGCGCGTCCCCTCGACCCGAATAACGCCTGGCAACTGTTCGAGCGCATGGAGCACATCGGCATTGCGCGGCTCGGTGAAGCTGATGGTCATGTCCTGTTTCTGCGCACGGAAGAAGTAGGAATCGAGCATGGTGCGGCTGGCATCCATGAACTGCATGGTCGAGAACAGCAGGCCCAGCGAGAGCGCCACGCCAAACGCCGTGATGGCCGAGCGGCCGGGCCAGCGCGCGATATGACGCACGATCATGTGGCCGATGGCGGAAAAGCCGGCAAGGCTGCCCAACCGCTCCACTGCACCCGCGCGATAGACGGGCGGCGGGGGCGGCGACATGGCCACGGCCGGCGCCAGCTTCACCGCAGAACGCATCCCGGCATAAGCGCCGAGCCCCGCCGCCCCGAGAGAGAGCAGTGCCGCACCGATGAAGACTGTCCAGGACATGTGGTAATAGAGGAACGGAAAGCGGTAATATTCGGCATACAGCCGCGTCATCGCTTGTCCCATCCAGATGCCCGCACCCGAACCCAGTATTGTGGCGAGCACCGCAATCGCCAGCGCGAATTTGAGGTAGTGCACGCCAATCTGTGCGCCCGAATAGCCGAAGGCCTTGAGCAGTCCGATCTGCGTCCTTTCGGTACGGATCATCCGCCCCAGCACGATATAGACGAGGAAGGTCGAAACCAGCAGGAATACCGGCGGGATGACCCTGGTCATGGCATCGAGCTGCATCAGCTCGTTGTCGAGGAAGGCGTGGCTCAGGTGATCCTCGCGCCCGAAGGCCCCCGTCCCGCCATAAGGCTCCAGGATTGAATCCACTTCGCGGATCACATCGGCCTCGGACGCCCCGCGCTCGAGCGTCAGCGCAAGCGAATTGATCGCCTCGGTCCGGTCGGTTGCCGCTTCCAGCGCACGTCGCCCCATCCAGAAGATTCCGAAACGCTGATTGTCCGGTACGAGGTCGCCTGGCGCGATGGAGTAGATATAGTTCGGCGCCAGCCCCACGCCGACGATGTTGAGCTTCTGGTAGCTGCCATAGATCAGTGCATCCACGCTATCGCCCGGCCCCAATTCGTTGGCGGTGGCAAAGGCCTCGTCCACCACCACCTCGCCTGCCTCGCCGGCCTGCGGCATGCGCCCTTCGCGCAGCGTGACGGTATTGAGCTGTGTATGGCCGTATTCGTCGACCGAATTGATCAGGGCGCGCACAGGAACATTGCTGTCGGGAAAGTCGAGCGTGGCATATTGTTCGATGGAACCTTCGGCGCGCTGCACGCCCTCGATCGCACCGATCCGCGCGACGATGGCGCGCGGTGCCCGGGTCATGCTGGCAAAGACATCGGCAAAGTGGTTGCGCGCATAATAGGCGTCGCGCGTATCGGTCAGCGAAGCGTGCACACCCACGGAGAGGACGAAGGTCGCGGTCGCCGCTGCCAGCACCAGCGCAATCGCAATGGCCTGTCCGCGCATATACCAAAGATCACGCAGAAGCTTGCGATCGAGCGCCTTCACCAGCCGATCTCGGCCGGTTCGATAGGCGCTTCATTCTCCTCCACCCGCGCAATCTGCCCGTCGAGGAAATGCAGCACACGGTCAGCCATCGCGCCGATCCCGGCATTGTGCGTAATCAGCAGGACGGTGGTGCCCAGCTCGCGATTTGCCCGTTGCAGTGCCTCGAGTACGCGCACGCCGGTGACGGAATCGAGCGCGCCAGTCGGCTCGTCGCACAACAGCACGCCGGGTTTCTTGGCAATGGCACGAGCAACGGCCACGCGCTGCTGTTCGCCACCTGAAAGCTGGGCCGGGTAATGCTGGGCGCGTTCGCCAAGGCCGACCATGCGCAGGGCTTCCAGTGCATCCATCGGATGCTCGGCGATATCGGTCACCAGCCGGACGTTCTCCTCCGCGGTCAGGCTGGGGATGAGATTATAGAACTGGAAGATGAAGCCGATATTCTCGCGCCGATACTGGGTCAGCTCGTCTTCCGCCAGGCCGCTCAGTTCGACGCCATGATAGGAAAGCTCGCCCGCGGTCGGCCGATCGAGGCCGCCAATGATGTTGAGCAGGGTGGATTTGCCGCTGCCCGACGGGCCGAGCAAGACCACGATCTCGCCCTTGTTGATCGCAAGATCGACACCGCGCAGGGCGTGCACCTCGGTTTCGCCGGTCACATAGACCTTGCGCAAGTCCTTCCCGCTGAAGGCCAGTTCGATCCCACCACTTGCCATTGCCGACGCACCCTAAGCATCAAGGTGTGATGCGTATATGACTGATATCAAGGAAGCGTGGTATGCGTGAAGGATGGCCTAGCCAGAGTGTATTTCGGCCATTTCGAGATAGTGGTCGCACTGCTCCTTCATCCCTTCCAACTCGGCCTCGGTCAGGCTGCGGGCAAGCTTGGCCGGGCGGCCCGTCCATATTTCGCGCGAGGGAACGCTCTTGCCCGGCGGCAGCAGCGCGCCTGCCGCCAGCATGGCCTGCGAGCAGACGCGCGCGCCGTCCATGACGATCGCGCCCATGCCCACGAAACCGCCATCCTCGACCGTGCAGCCATGCAGCAGCGCCATGTGACCGATCAGCGCGCCTTCCCCGATCACAGTGGGCAGGCGCTCGCCATCCTTTCCCTGACGCGGCCCTTCCACATGGATCACCGTGCCGTCCTGGACATTGCTGCGCGCACCCACCAAGATGGGAGCCAAATCCGCGCGCAAAACGCAATTATACCAGATACTTGCATTCTCACCCACGGTTACGTCGCCGACCAGTTGCGCGCCCGGCGCAATGTAGGCGGTGGGGTGGATGTTGGGGGCCTTGCCGCCGCAAGCCCTGATATTGGCGCCTTGGTGGTTCTGCATGCGGGCAGTCTGCCCTCGGCCTCCGCTTTGGCAAAGCCTGCCTCCCGGCCAAGCCGTTACAGCGCGTTGATCATGCCGAATGGGTCAAGTCGCCAAGGCCCGACCTGCTGGTAAGTTCCTGGACCTGCGGCAATAAGGGTCCTGCGGGAAGCAAGAGTCCGGCATCGGGCGCATGGAGGAGGGCATCATGGTGACGCAGCGGGCGCGGCTCGACCTTGTGCAGGTTCGCACTGTCAGGATCGGCAGCGACCTGATGCCGCAATGCGCCGCCGATTGTGCCGGGGCTGGGGCGACCAATGCCCTGATCGTCACCTCCGCCGCAATTGCCGAGATGGCTGCCCCCTTGGCCGAATGCCTGGTCCGCGAGGGCGTGAACCCGACCATATTTGCCGGACGCGATGGCGAGCCAACCCGCGCCGATTTCGCCGATGCCATGCGCGCCGCAGAGGACAATAGAGCCGATTTCGTGATCGGCCTTGGTGGCGGCAGCGCGATGGATGTCGCCAAGCTGGTCGCTGCCCTGTTCGGCTCGGCCCAGACTTTCGACGAAGTGGTTGGCCTGGACATCCTGCGGAGCCGGAGCCTTCCGCTTGCCTGCATCCCAACCACGGCGGGTACAGGCAGCGAAGTCACGCCCATTGCCATTCTCGAGGACGAGGAAGCTCAGCTCAAGAAGGGCGTGGTCAGTAGTCACCTCGTGCCCGATTTCGCCTATCTCGATGCGCGCCTTACCGTCTCCATGCCGCGCAAGGTGACCGCTTCGACCGGAATCGACGCGCTGACCCATTGCATCGAAGCCTATGCCAACAAGGTCGCCCATCCCGTAGTCGATGGCTGGGCGCTCGAAGGCATCCGCCTGATCGCCGCCAATCTCGAGACGGCCTGCAACGAGCCCGACAATCTTGCCGCGCGAGAAGCGATGCTGATGGGCAGCCATTTCGGCGGCATGTGCCTCGGCCCGGTCAACACCGCCGCGGTGCACGCCCTCGCCTATCCGCTGGGCGGTGAATTCCATGTGCCGCATGGCGTCGCCAATTCGCTGCTGCTGCCGCATGTGATCCGCTTCAACGCCGAGACCGACCCGCGCCGCTACGCCGATGTTGCGCATGCCATGGGCGCGCAATGCACCGGCGACCTCGCAATTGATGCAGAGGCCTGCATTACCGAGATCGAACGGCTCTCTGCCGCGGTGGGGATCGACCGCAGGCTGAGCGATGTCGGCATCTCTTCCAATGCAATTCCCGGCATGGCCGCCGCCGCAATGACGGTCCAGCGCCTGCTGCGGAACAATCCGCGCGAAGTGTCCGAAGAAGACGCCGTGCGCATCTACGAGGCTGCCCTGTAATGAGCGACACGAACGAGAAACCCGACCGGAGCCTGTTTGGCTGGTATCGCGAGGCAAACGGCAAGACCCGCCGTGTCTTCTGGACCTGCGGTGCGGGCTGGGTGATGGATGCAGCCGACGCGCAGGTTTACCAATACCTCATCCCGCTGCTCACCGTATCGTTGGGCATCACGCTGACCGAAGCAGGGTCCATCGCCAGTGCCAGCTATTTCTCCGCCGCCGTGGGTGGGTGGCTGGGCGGCTGGCTGTGCGACCGTTTCGGCCGCGCGCGTATCCTCGCGCTGACGATCCTGTGGTTCTCGGTCTTCTCCTTCCTCTCGGGCTTTGCGCAGACATACGAGCAGATGCTGGTAATCCGCGTGCTGCACGGCCTCGGCTTCGGTGCGGAATGGGCGGTAGGCGCGATCCTGCTGGGAGAGATGATCAACCCCAAGCACCGCGGCAAGGCCGTAGGCGCGGTACAGGCGGGTGCCCCTATCGGCTCGGCCATTGCCGCCGTGCTGGCTGGTCCCGTCGCCGCCATGTTCGACCCGGATATGGGCTGGCGCATCGCCTTCTGGATCGGCCTCGCCCCGGCCCTGCTGATCTTCTTCATCCGGCGCGGATCGGACGATGCGGATATCTACAAGAAGACCCGCGAAAAGCAGATCGCCGAGAACCGCCAATCGAGTCTTGCCGCGATCTTCGGACGCAAGGTAGTGGCAATCACGCTGCTCGCCTCCATGCTTTCTCTCGGCGTGCAGGGCGCGGCCTATTCGGTGGCGACCTATATCGCCTCCTTCCTCTCCGACGAGCGCGGGCTGGCAACGGCCGTCACCGGCTATCTGGTGATGATCAATTCCGCTGGCGGCTTTATCGGTGTGATGGTCAACAGCTATTTCAGCGACATCCTTGGCCGTCGTGCAGTGTTCCGCATTTACGGCTTCGGCTTCCTGATCATGGCGGCAGTCTATCTGTGGGGGCCGTGGGGCGACAATCTCTGGCTGCTGATCCCCATCGGCATGATCTACGGCTTTTTCCAGTTCGGCCTCTATGCCAGCTTCGGTCCCTATTTCACCGAGCTTTTCCCGACCGAAATGCGCGGCAACGGGCAGGCCTTTGCCTACAATTCGGGCCGCGCTGGCGCCGCCCTGTTCATCACCGCCGTGCCGCTCGTGGCAATGTATATGGAACTGTCCGCTGCCATGGCGACCATGGCGATTGTCGGTATCGTGCTGGCGCTGATTCCGACTTTCATCTTGCCCGAAACAGTAGGACGCGCTCTTCATTCCGTGGACGAGATGGACGGTAAGGAGCAGGCATCATGAGCGGTCCGAAAATCCTCGTGGTAATCGGCGGCAGCCGGGGGATCGGTGCAGCCACTGCGAAAATGGCGGCGGAGCGCGGCTATCTCGTCGTGCTGACCTATGCCAGCGGAGCCGATGCGGCGCAGGGTGTTGTCGATGAGATCGAGGCGGCTGGAGGCGGCGCCGTGGCGGTGAAGTGCGATGTCGCCAATGAGGACGAGATCATCGCCCTGTTCGACAAGGCGGCTTCGCTCGGAACGCTTGATGCCGTCGTCTATTCGAGCGGCGTAACTGGCGGTGAAAGCAAGCTGGCCGATGCCAGTGCCGAGGCGCTGCGCTCCACGGTCGAGGTGAACCTGACCGGCGCCATGCTCTGCGCGCGCGAGGCGGTGCGCCGCATGTCTACCGAAAGGGGTGGCAAGGGCGGCTCGATCACATTTGTCTCCTCGCGCGCCTCCGATCGTGGCTCACCCAATTTCCACGTCTGGTATGCCGCGAGCAAGGGCGGCGTGAACAGCTTTGCCGTAGGGCTGGCGCGCGAAGTCGCGACCGAAGGCATTCGCGTGAACTGCGTCTCGCCCGGACCTGTCGCCACCGAAATGCTTAGCCCGGAACGCCAGCAGGTCGCGGGCAAACTCGTCGCCATGCAGCGTGTCGGCCAGCCGGAGGAAATCGCCTCGGCCATTCTGTTCCTCGCATCGGATGAGGCGAGCTACATCACCGCAGCCAATATCAATGCAGGCGGGGGGGCCTGATGAGCGCACAAACGGACCTAAGAGAACTCAACAATGACTTGTCGCTGATCCTTGCCGATTACTGGCACGAGATCGACTTCCACGGCGGTGCCGGGGCAAGCGCATATTACACCGAGGATGCCGAGTTCCACGGCCAGTTCGCCTCCTATATCGGGCGCGACAAGATCCAGGCTTTCTATGACTGGCGGCGCGAGCGCGGGGACCGCCTTTCGGTCCACAGCTTCACCAATTTCCGTGCCCGCTTCACAGGCGAGGACGAGGCAGAGGCGACCAATTTCCTGTTCCTCTATGCCAAGGACGGGGTGAGGCCCCTGCCCAGCCATGTGCCGGTGACGATCTCGCTCGCGACCGATCGTTTTCGCAGGGTCGACGGACAGTGGCTGTGCACCTATCGGCGTTTCGAACACCTGTTCGAAAGCGATACGCCGATCACCAATCCCTCACTCGATGACGAGGACAAATGAGCCAGCAACGCGGCCAACTGAACGAAACCGACCTGCTCGAATCCCGCTGCCTGATCGGTGGAACATGGCTGGGCGGCAATGCCGCGCCCATCGCGGTGGACGATCCCTTCACCCTGGAGGATTTCGGCCAGGTCCCCAATCTGGGCGAAGCGGAAACGCAGGCCGCAATCGAGGCGGCGTCGGAGGCATTGCCTACCTGGGCCGCGCGCCCGGCACGCGAGCGCGGGGCTATCCTGCGCCGCTGGTGGGAACTGATCGAGCTGCATCGTGACGACCTGGCGACGCTGATCACGCGCGAAAACGGCAAGTCGATCCGCGAGGCGCAGGGCGAGATCGACTACGGCAATTCCTACATGGAATTCTATGCCGACGAGGCAACCCGCGCTCTGGGAGAGATCATTCCTTCGCCCATACCCGGCCGCCGCCTGCTGGCGGAGCGCGAACCTGTTGGCGTCTGCGCACTGATCACTCCGTGGAACTTTCCGCTGGCCATGCTCAGTCGCAAGGTTGCCCCGGCGCTGGCCGCAGGATGCACCGTGGTCTGCAAGCCCTCCGAACTCACGCCGCTGACCGCGCTCGCCTTCGCCAAGCTGGGTGAGGAGGCGGGTGTTCCGCCGGGCGTCGTCAACATCGTGACCGGCGAGGCCCGGGCGATTGGCGGCGCGCTGACTTCCAGCATGACGGTGCGTAAGCTCAGCTTCACCGGCTCGACCCCGGTGGGCGTGCTGTTGGCAGAGCAATGCGCGGCAACGATGAAGCGCACCAGCCTGGAACTGGGCGGCAACGCTCCGTTCGTGGCTTTCGACGATGCCGATCTCGAAGTCGCGGTGGATGCCGCGCTAACCGCGAAATTCCGCAATGGCGGGCAAAGCTGCATCGCCGCCAATCGCATTTATGCCCAAAAGGGCATCCATGACCGTTTCGTCTCCGCACTGGCAGAGAAGATCGGCGCAATGACGGTGGGCGACGGCTTCGACGAGAGCAACACTGTCGGCCCGGTGATCGACGAGCGCGCAGTGGCGAAGATCGACAGCCACCGGGAGGAGGCCATTGCCGGCGGCGCACAGTGCCTTGCCGGGGGCCCGTCACCGGGCGGGCGGCTTTCGCGACCCACCCTGCTGGCCGGCGTCGCCAAGGATGCGCAATTGACGCGAGAGGAGACCTTCGGACCGCTGGCCGCCGTAATTGCCTTCGACACGGTTGAGGAGGGAATTGCCCTCGCCAACAACACGCCCTTCGGCCTCGCGGGATATTTCTGCACCAGCGACCAGGCGACGATCGCGAAGGCCGCGCGGCAGTTCCAGACAGGCATGGTCGGCATCAATACCGGCCTTATTTCGAGCGCACATGCACCCTTCGGCGGGGTCAAGATGTCCGGCCTCGGGAAGGAAGGCTCGCATCACGGTCTGGAGGAGTATCTCAACGTCAAATATGTCTGCCAGGCGGGGCTCTGAGGAGGACTGGCGATGCGCAAAACGAAGAAGGTCATCATTACCTGCGCGCCGACCGGCTCGATCCATACGCCGAGCATGTCGCCGCACCTGCCGGTGACGGCAGACCAGATCGCCGAGGCGGCCATCGGCGCGGCGGAAGCTGGCGCGACCATCCTGCACCTTCACGCCCGCAAGGAAGAAGACGGCAGCCCCTCGCCCAAGGCGGAGGACTTCATGCGCTTCCTGCCGCGAATCAAGCAGAGCTGCGATGCGGTAATCAATATCTCCACCGGCGGCAGCGCGATGATGACGCTGGACGACAGGCTGGAAGGCGCGAAGGCGGCCAAGCCCGAAGCCTGCTCGCTGAACATGGGCCCGCTGATCTTCGACTTCTCCGCCGCCGGAAACCGCGTCGAGAACTGGCAGCATGATTGGGAACGCGACTATGTCGAAAGCTCGCGCGGGCGGATCATGTATAATGACAATGCCTATATCGAGCGGATCATGCTCGAAGTCGGGCGCGAGTTCGGCACGAAGTTCGAATTCGAATGCTACGATGTCGGCCATCTCTACACGATTGCCCATTTCGCCGACAAAGGCCTGATCGACCCGCCCTTCATGGTGCAGGGCATTTTCGGCATCCTTGGCGGGGTGGGCGCGGATGTGCGCAATATGAGCCACATGGTCAGCATGGCGGACAGCCTGTTCGGCGACGACTACATCTTCTCCGCCTTTGCCGCGGGCAGGAACCAGATGGATTTCTGCACGCAGAGCGTGCTGCTCGGCGGCCATGCGCGGGTGGGCATGGAAGACAGCCTCTATATCGGCAAGGGCGAACTGGCAGAAAGCAATGCCCAGCAGGTCACCAAGCTGCGCGGAATTGTCGAGGCGCTGGGCCGCGAGGTGGCAACACCTGCCGAAGCGCGCGAAATCCTCGGCCTCAAGGGCGGCGACCAGGTGGGGTTCTAGAGGGAGGTGACGGTGTGCCGTCTTGCCCGATGGCAGGGTTTGGGAGGAAAGCGGACGGTCCGGCAATAACAGAGTTGGGTATCAAACTCAGTCAGTCAAATCACGAGCCTTCCTGCAATCGCCCCAAAGCAGCGTGTTACCATTGCTATATTGCAGCGATCCCGAAGTGGTGAAATCCCAGACTGCCAATCCCAGTTCCGCTTCACGCGCTTCGTCAATCCACACAAGCGAACCGCTGCCCCCATATCCATCGTTGGTTGCTTGTGTGAACCGCACTCGGCCTTCCAGTTGCTCCGGAAATAAAATTTCGAGCACATCGCCGGTTGTTGGTCGCTGATTTTCAGGGGCACGTAGATAGATCGTCATGGATGGTGCGATCCGCTCCCCACTCCTGTCGAACGGGGTGCCAACGTAGCTCACAGGAAACATCTCACAGACGTCCGTCGCCCCGAGGCGAGCGAGGTTTTGCAGAAGCGAATTGTTGGACGCGCCGTAGGAACTGTATTTCTTCGCAATCCAAAACCCGCCCGCGATCGCAACGCATCCAAGCAGGACCATGTGGAATGCAAACCTCATGGCCCCGTTGTTGCATCAGTCGCTAACCTCCGCAATTGGATCGATTGCGGACATTGCGTCATCTTAGCTCCCTTAGCCAAAATAGAACTTCCGCCCCGTCGCATCTATTTCCGCGCGTTGCGCAGGATCGGGGACCCAGCGGTGAAAGCTTTCGAGCACGGCATCATAGCTCAGCCGCTTCTCGTAACCGACAAAGGGCGCGTCGCTGCCCCAGAGCAGGCGATCAGTCCCCACGCGCTCCAGCAGGTAGGGTGCAACCTCATCGGCAACCGACCACAGATCGGCCTCCGGGTCCTGCCATGAGGAGGTCCCCGCCAGCCGGAACCCGCCCGATATCTTGACCCAGCAACGACCCGTATCGACCGCCGCCAGCACGGCGGCGAGGCCGGGACAGTTGAGCGGGTCGGACGGGTCAGGATGGCCGAAATGGTCGACCACCACATCGACGCCCGATGCAATCAGCTGCGGAAGGAGCAAGGGTATCCGATCCCCCTCCAGCGCCAGTTGCACATGCCAGCCGAGATCGCGGACATGGCGCAGCATGGTCCGCCACTCCTCGCTCGCCAGATCGGGCAGCTCCGGCGCGCGGGCCAGTTGCAGGCGGATGCCGCGAATACCCTGTGTCGCCAGCGCCTTCATCGCGGCGAGATCGCCCGGCACGTCGAGGATCGCCGTTCCGCACAGCCTGTCCGGGTGTGCCCGCAGTGCCTCGATCAGATAGGAGTTGTTGCTGCCGGTGATCGAGAGGCCGGAAAGCGCGGCCTTCTCCACCCCATGCGCATCCATCTGCGCCAGCAGGTCCTCGGGCGTGAAGGCGTAGTCGATAGTGGTCCATGCGCCGGGCACGACGGGCAGGTCCGGGCCGAAGACATGCGCATGGCAATCCACCCGCGGACCTCGCTGCTCAGCCATGCCTGACCTCCTTTTGACGACCGAAGCTTGTATCGACATTCAGATGATAGCGAGCCGAAAATGGTGGGGTTTCGCGGCCCGGAGCGCAGCGACCTGATGGGTCGTGAGCACCGGAAGCGCGCAATACTGCCATTTGCAGGCCGCTAGGGCTGAATGTGGGTGCAAGCTACTTTCGGGGATAATCGTCCGCGTTCAGCACCCAGCCCTTCATGTCGGAAAAGTCCTCGCGCGGCGGGGCGAAGATGTCCACCAGCACATTGGCATCGGGCTCTGACGGGGCGGAGGTGTGGATCACGCGCGGCGGGATCACGCAGACCGAAGGCGCAGCGCATTTCTCGTGCTCGTCCTCCTGCCAGTCATGCAGGTTCGCGGTCCAGGGCCAGCGGAGGTGGTGCATGTACCAGCCATCCAGCGCGAGCGAGCATTGCTCGAAATCGTCATGGTGGTGCGGAGAGAGCTTGGTCAGGTCGCGCGCTTCCATGCTGGGGAAGACATTGACCATGAAAGTGGTGCAGCGGAAGATCTTGCCGAAGCGCCCCGGCTCGTCGGGCACATCGAGGCTGTAGCTGCGGATGCGGAAACCGTCCGCCGGTGTGGGCCATGGCTCGAAAGGCGGGCAATGCGGATGCTCACCTGCATATTTCTCCGGGTTGGAGACCTTGGCCACCACGTCTTCGTTCTGCGTCGAGATCAGCCGCACCACCGTGCCGCTGCCGCGAACGGTGACCTTGCTGTCGCCCGGCGGCACCATGGTGATGGTGAAGCCCGGCACTTCTATGCTCTCGCCATTGGCCTCGACCAGCGCACTCGTGTCGCGGTCATGTAGCAACAGGACATATTCGTCGGCCTGGCCCTTGCGCTCGAACACGGCGCCGTCCTGAACTTCCGAATAGCAGACCACGAAATTCTGCCCGCGCGTGTACCAGGTCTTCACGCCCTCGCCAGTCTCCTGCGGTTCCTCGGCATAGAAGCGCGCATAGGTGCTCTGCCCGAAGGCCCCGCTACCCCCAGCGGGGGCCTTGGCGGACATGGCGGAACGCGGATCGTCGGCTTCGTACATTCATTTACTCCAGACTTGCTTTCACCGCCTCGGCCGCCGCACGGCCGAACAGCGTTGTATCATTGCTGACCATGACGAGGGAGAAACCCATGTCGAGATAGGCCTTCGCCTCTTGCGGATTGGCGGCGGCAGCGCCCGAGAAGACACCCGCCGTCTTGGTGGCTTCGAGCACCTGTGCAGTCAGTTCCTTTACCGCAGCATCGCCCGATGGCTTGCCGCTGGAAAGGAACAGATCGCCATGGCCGATGAAGATGCCGTTGACGTGTTCCAGCGCGGCAAAATCCGCTGCGGCTTCGAGCGATGTCCAGTCTTCCAACTGGACCATGCGCAGACATTGCTCGTTCCCCCGGACGAGATAGTCGGGCATGCTCCCCAAGCCCCACTTGCCTGCGCGGGAAGTGAGGCCAAGGCCACGCTCGCCCACCGGACTGAACACCATTTTGCGTGTCACTTCTTCCGCCACTTCGACACTGGTCACGCGCGGGACGAGCAGCCCGTCCGCCCCGCCATCGAGCAAAGGCTGGATCGTCGCGCCCGAATGGTCGGGCAGGCGCACCAGGGCCGCCATGCCCATTGCCTGCGCGGCAAAGACGAGGCGATAGGCGAGGTCGAGCGAATGGGGCGCATGCTCCATGTCGACCACCACGAAATCGAAACCGGCATGGCCGAGCAGCTCGACCGTCTCGATCGAGGGGATCTTGACCCATGTGCCGAGCAGGCCGCGAGAGGATTGCCTGATATGGTCCGCGAAATTCTCCATGCGCTCGCGCCTCAGTCCCCGCTGTCCATGACGATCGCTTCGGGCGGGGTCAGTTCGATATGGATACCGTCCTGCTCCGGGCCATTGGGCGGCATCTGGTAGCCATTGCTGACCAGCCGAGCCTCGGGCAGGCCGAGCCCGGGTACGCTGTCGGGCCAGTAAAGCTCGGGCACGCGTCCGGAGACCGGATTCTTGTAGTGGAACCACATGGGCAGGATGCCGGGCCACTGGATCGTCTCGCCCGTACCGCCGCGGAAATGCTCGGCACGGCGGCCCAGCTCGCCCATCAATATATCGGGCGGGAGACGCTCGACCAACGGGCTCTGCCCGGCAGCTTCCTCGGAGGAGACCGGCTCGACGCCCGCCCAGCCGGTCTTCCAATTGGCGCTCGTCATGTAATGCTCGTCAATGGTCAGGCTCCAGAGGCGCCAGATGCCGTCTTCGATCACCGCCTGGTCGTTCGGATACATGCCCGAATTGAAGCCGGGCGAAGACAGTGCATCATTCTCGACACCCTCGCGGCGCATGCCGGTGCGCGGCTGCCACAATCGCGTGCGCAAATTCGCCGAGCGCCCGTCATGCGAAACGTGGATCACCGGCTGGAAGCGCCAGTGGAAGGATATGCCCGAGCGCAGTTCGGGCGGATCGCCCCACATGGTCGTCGCCGCTGCCTGCACCCGGTCACGGCCAAGGTAGAAGCCGGCAAAGGGCGAGTGCTTGTTGCCGTTCTCGGCGAAGATCGATGCCATCTCCAGCCAGTGGAATTCGTCGATGTAATAGCCGTAGGCGGAGGAGACATTGACCACGCCGTCATAGGCCCAGCTGCGCGCCAGGCGGCGCTCGGCATCAAGCAAGCGCGCGGTCTCGTTCCCGACGACAGGCGCCATCTTGCGCACGGGCGCGGCATCGAGCAGCGGCGTCGCGCCAAGCTCGGTAAAGCCGTCTATCGTGACATGCGCGCCGGTTACCGGATGCGGCTCGGTAAAGGCGGGAAATCCGCCATGTGCGAGGTGCGAGGTGCCGCCTGCGCCCCAGCCATCCTCGTAAGTTGCCTCAACCAACGGATAGAGACGCATTTCGCGGATCTTCCAGATCCCGCCATCGAGCACGAAGCGGTTGCGGAAGATCTGGAATTCCCAGCCTGCCGTGCCTTCGGTCCGGTCACCCAGCATGCCGAGCGCGAAACCGCGCGCATAGGCTTCGCGGTTGCCCGGCTGCATGGTCACCACCGTATCGAAGCTGGGATATTCGTTGGTATCGCCCATGCGCAGGCCTTCAGGGCCGATGCGCTCCATCGCCTCGCGAATGCCGTCCGGACCCGAGAAGGTGCCGACACCGGCAATCTCGACCACGCCATCCGCAGTGAAGAGATCGACCACATCGGTCCACATTTTGCGGTCGACATAATAGCCGTAGGCGTTCTGCAGATTGCGGACGGTATCCTCCGCATTCATCGCCGCGATGCGGTTCTCCAGCTCGGCCAATGTCGCCCCGCTGGCGGGCGCGTCGCCCTCTGCGGGCGGGATCGGGATGCCGCTTTCATCGACGGTGAAGTGGAAGGGGAACATGCGCAATTCCTCATTGCGGTAATTGGCCCAGCCTTCCTCGTAATTGCCTTCATATTGCGGGAAATAATGCGAGCGGGAGATCTTCCACACGCCGCCGTCGAGGGCATAGTCGTTCTCGTAAATGCCGCCTTCGATCGTGCTGCCGCCCTGCCCGTCTCCGGCCATCAGCAGGCCCATCCAGCGGGATTCAGCAGTCAGGCCATCGACCGAGAGATTGACCAGCGGCTCCTCGATCATTTCGCCGAAGACCGCGCCGGGGGTGAGGCCGCGCACGCCGCCAACCCTTTCGCGCAGGAAAGCGGCAATCGCTGCCTTGCCGGTGATAGTCCGGTCGCCCCAGATAAACTCGGCATCCTGGGTGAAGAGATCGGCCATTTCCTGCCACAGGCCGAACTGCGCATATTGCGCGTAGAAACGCTGCAAGTCCTTGACATCACGAATAGATTCTACACGGGAGACATCGCGGGCCAGCGCATCCACCTGCGCCTGGCTCACGTCTTGCGCCGCCAAGCCGGTTGGAGCCAAGGCCAGCACTATCGCCGCTATCCAGCTCGAAACTCGCCGCATGTTCTCTCTCCGCAAAGCGTGCTGTTGTCTTTTCGCGCGGGAGCATGTTGGCCCGAAGCGCTGCGTTCAAGCCCCCAAAGCCGCCAGCGAGGAATGAGGTCCTTTTCAGTCAATTCGCGACTTTTTCGGGCCGGTTCATCCGGTCAAGGCGCTGCGCCTCCGTAGTCAAGCGCATGCACAACCCGTGGCGCACAAGGGAACCTAGAGGATACACAAGAGGGGTGGAGGGGAAGACAGGCCCATGCGTGAGCCTTTGATCGATACGCATGCTCACCTGATTTCGGACGATTGGGAAACCTATCGCGCGCGGCCTTTCACGCCCGACCTTCCCGTTCCCGACAGGCCCAAACAGAGCATGACCGCCGAGCAATTGCTCGCGCATATGGACAGGCACGATGTGGCCAGCGCCTGCCTGGTGCAGCGCGGCCATGTCTATGGCTATGACAATGGCTATATCCTCGATTCAGCAGAGCGCTATCCGGATCGTTTCCATCCGGTGGTGATCCTCGATGCGCAGGACCCGGCAACCGCGGACCATTACCGCGATCTGGTGCGCAATCGTGGCGTTGCGGGATTGCGCCTTGCAAACAGCCGGCCGTGGATACTCGACACCGCCTGGATCAGCTCACCCACGGCGATGGAGCTGTGGCGGGCCTGCGCCGATCTCGGCACGCCGATGACGGTGATCGTGTTCGACAACCAGCTCTCCTACGTGCTGCCGCTAATCAAGCTGATCGCGCAGATGTATCCGGAGCTGCCGATCCTGCTCGACCACGGCGCCATGCCATATGGCATCTCGCAATATGAAGTTGCCTTGCGCGAAGAAGCAGGTGAGCAGGTGATCCTGCCGCCCCCGCCCGATTACGGCATTACCGGCACAATCGATATCTTCGCCGACACGCCGAATGTCAGTTTCAAGATCACCGAAATCAACATGGAAAACCTGATGAAGGCGGGCGTCCCGGCGGCCGACATCGTCCATCGCATGGTCGAAATCTTCGGGCCCGATCGCATGGTCTGGGGCTCCGACGTGGGCCAAAGCGCGCTGTGGAACTATGATCAGAAGGTGGCGATGGCGCACGACGCCTGCGCTCGTCTCTCGCACCAGGATGCACGCAAGTTCCTGCATGACAATGCAGCGCGGATTTACGGCCTCGTCGGCGCCGAACTGGAAGAAGAGCAGAGGAAGACCGCATGACCCGGCCCGAGGCCTTCCCCATGACGCGGCGCGGCGCGCTCGCCGGAGGTTCCGCGCTAGGATCGGCGCTGTTCACATCCATCGCCAATGCGCAGATCCGCCCCGTCGGCGTGACTGCTACCCCGCCGCCGCGCCGCCCGAGCGAGGTCGAGCATGCGATCGTCTATCGCCGCAATGACGAGCAGGTCGGCTGGCCGCATGTCATGGGCTACTGGAATTTCGGCAATGGCGAGCTGCTGCAGCAGGTCACCTCGATCACCACCACCTATGGCAATGTCGAGAATGTCAGCCATGACAATCTCGGCAGCGAAGGTCTCGGCACCCGACAGCTTGCCTTCCGCAGCATGGATTATGGCCGCACCTGGAGCGAGCCGGTCCGCAACATGATGACCAATCGCGATCCGTCCATGGCGGGTGCGGAACGCATGGTGGATTTGCAGCCGATCGACTTCCTCGATCCGGACACGATCATCGCCAATAGCTCCGCCGGTTTCGGCACGCCCGAGGGACGCACTACGGTCAGCGTCTCGAAGGATCGCGGGGCCAGCTGGAGCCCGCCCATCCCCGTGCCGCTCGACGCGCTCAACTCGCTGTCGGGCATGAATTCGGCGCTGGTCCGGCCCGACGGGACCGCGCTGATCTGGCTGATGGAGGTCGATGAGAGCGGCTGGAACCGCCACCCGCTTATCCATGCCCTGCCGCCGGGCGGGCACGACTTTCACTTCCTCACCTTCATTACCCCGAAGCACGATCCCAAGGGCGCGGCGGATGGCGATTACCAGAGCACCTTCCGCTATGGCGGTCATCGCTGGTTCTATCCCCGCGGCTATCTCCTGCCCAATGGCCGCATGCTATGCACCTTGCGCAGCCAGCGCGATCCGCGCGGGGTGATGTGGACCGAGCTATGGAAGAGCGACGATGCCGGGCGCACATGGGGCTTCCTCAGCCGGGTGAACGATTTCGGCGCGCCGGGCAGCCTCGTCATCATGCCCGACGGGCGGCTGGTCATGGTCTATGGCTATCGCCTGATGCCAGCCGGCATCCGCGCCCGCGTGAGCGAAGATGAAGGCGCGACCTGGGGGCAGGAGCTGATCATTCGCGACGATGGCGGAAGCTGGGACCTTGGCTATCCCAATGCCTGGGCGATGGACGATGGCAGGGTCGGGGTGATCTATGCCTTCAATTCCAAGGACGATCCGATCCAGCTCGATGGCGGCGTGCGCCATATCCAGCGCAGCATTTTCTCGATCGACTGAGGCCCAATTCCATGCGTCCCTTCATTACCTCCGCAGCCGCCCTGCTGCTTGCCGCTACGCTCTCATCCTGCGCCGACAGCGTTGCTGCCCCCGCCGCCGGTGAACCGATCACCGTCGTCGCACAGACCGCGCAGCAGATTTCGACGCCGGACGGCACGGTCGATGCCCTGCTCTTCACGCCCGAGGGGACAGGCCCCTGGCCCGCAGTCATATTGTGGGGCGACATTAACGGGTTGCGCCCGACCGTGGCCGAGATCGGCCGCGGGATCGCCTGGCAGGGCTTCGTGGTCCTCGCACCCAACGCCTTCTACCGCACGGCCGAATTCGACGGCTTCCACGAGCAGGAAGCGATCGACTTCCCCGAAGTGATGCGCCGCGCAGGCGAATGGACTCCGCCGCTCGACGAAGGCGGCATCTATAGCGATGCCGAGGCCTATATCGCCTTCCTCGATGCCCTGCCCGATACCGATCCGGAAGGCAGGCTGGGCATGGTCGGCTTCGACTATGGCTCGCCCTATGCCTTCAACCTTGCCGCTGCCATGCCCGAGCGCGTGAAGGCGGTGGCGACGATCCACCCCAGCCGCATCGCCACCACGCGGCCCAACAGCCCGCACCTTTTTGTGCAGGATTCCACGGCCGAATATTACATCGCCATTGCCGGTCCCGACGATGCGCGCGAGCCGGAAGACAAGTTCGACCTGCGCAATGCCTTCGACGCGGCGGGGCTGACGGCGGAGGTCGAAGTGATCGACGCCGCGCATGGCTTTGCCATGTACGACAATGCGGGCTTCGACGCCGCGAAAGCGCAAGGCGCAATTGCCAAGCTCACCGCCCTGCTCCACCGCGCGCTGGATTGAGGATCAGGCCCCGTGAAGTGGCTGCGCCGCTCCGGTCAAGTCGCCGCTGCCGCACAAGGGTAGGAAGCTAAGCGATAATACAAATGGGATGGGGAGAATTGAGGATGATTACTCGCCGCAATTTCATCGGGACTTCGCTGGCTGCAGGTGGCGCACTTGCCCTGCCCGGCAGCGCTTTCGCCCACGTCATCAAGCCGAGCTTCCCGCTCTACGACACGCATGGGCATTTCTACACCAACGATGTCGATACTTACCCGTTCAATTCGCAGACCGCGCGGTACGGCCCCGAAATCATGGTGGCCAAGGCCATGCGCTTCCCGCAGCGACCCAAGGAAGTGCTCGCCTTCTGGGACGAATGCGGCATCTCCAAGGGCGCAGGTGTGCAATATTCCAGCACCTATCGCTTCGATAACAGCTATCTGCTCGACGTATCCGCCCAGCATCCCGACCGCATCATCCCGGTGGTGATCCTCAACCCGGTGGACGAGGCAACGCCCGACACGCTCGAGCAGATGGCGGCGGAGAACAACATTGCCGGCGTGCGCTTTACCGGCGTGCCGCAAAATGGCGAATATGTTTTCCTCAGCGATGCCGCCCAGCCCGCATGGGAAGCGGCCAACCGCCTCGGACTGGTCGTGGTGCTCATGCCGATCGGCGGCGGCGCAGATGCCATGGCGCAGATCGGCGAGCATGCCATGCGCTATCCCAATGTGCAGTTCCTGCTCGACCATATCGGCTTCCCGCAGCCGTGGAACATGCCCGACACATGGGGCCTGACACCGCAGCATATCGCGCTCGCCGACCTCGACAATGTGAACTACAAATACACCTCGCTGCTGATCGAGCAGCTGCATTCGCAGGGCGTCGAGGAAAAGCCCTTCCTCGAAAACATGGTCGAGACCTTCGGGGCCGACAAGATGACCTGGGGCAGCGATGTCGGCAATACGCCGGGCAGCATGTTCGGCTGGGTGCAATATGCACTCGGTTCTGCCGAGGGGCTGACCATGCAGCAGCAGGAAGACCTGTTCTTCAACACGGCCGAGCGGATCCACGTCCCCGGCGGGCGCGGCATGTAGGCAGGGAGCAAGAAGCGCCATGGCCGACATGCGACCTCCCATTGCGCCAAACGGGCTCGATCACGCGGTGGTCTACCGGCGCGAGGACGAGTTCTGTTCATGGCCCTTCACCAGCGGCTTCTGGGAGAATGGCGAAGGCACGCTGATCGCCAATTTCACCACGCGCAATGTCGTTTACGATAGCGGCGATGCCATCCGCCACGACGTGCTTGGGCAGAACAGCACCAATCCGCGCACGGTCACCGTCCGCTCATACGATCGCGGCCTGACCTGGGATGGCGACGACCCGCAATACAATATGATGTCCGGCCCAGGTGCCGGGGGCAACGGCCAGTCGCGCGAGGAAATGGCCGAGGAGTTCGACGAGCCGGTCGACTATTCCGATCCCAATGTCCTCGTTTCCAGCGGCGTTATGGGCGGCTTCGCCACCGGTAGGACACAGGCGACCGCGCAGCTCTCCCGCGATGGTGGCAGGACATGGAGCCGCGCGATCAAGGTCCCGCTCGACCATTTGCCTGCCACGACTGGCATCCAGTCGACCCTGGTGCGGCCCGACGGGCGATTGCTGATGTTTCTCTTCTCGGTCGAGAAGGACAATTCGAACCGCCGACCGCTGGTCTATGGCAGCAGCCAGGACGGGCGCAGCTTCCATTTCATGAACTACATTGTCCCCGAGGCCGATCCTTTCGGCAATGCGGATGGGAATTATGACGATCCCAGCGTCGCCTTTGTCGGCCATCGCTGGTTCTATCCGCGCGGCTACATGCTGCCCGATGGCAAGATCATCTGCGTGATGCGCTGCCAGCGCGATCCAACCGGCGTGATGTGGGCGGAAATTTACCGCAGCGAGGATGAGGGACGCAGCTGGTATTTTCTCAGCCGGGTAAACGATTTCGGGGCGCCTGCCAGCCTGGTGGTCATGCCCGACGGCCGGGTTGTGGCGATCTATGGCTACCGCCTGATGCCCTCTGGCATCCGCGCCCGCGTGAGCGAGGATGGCGGCGAGACCTGGGGCCGCGAACTGATCGTGCGCGACGATGGCGGCAGCTGGGATCTGGGCTATCCCAATGCCTGGCATGTCGGCGGCAGCGAGGTGGGCACGCTCTATTACTTCAACAGCAAACACGACCCGGTGCAGGCCGCAGGCGGCGTACGCCATGTGCAGCGCAGCATCTTCTCGATCGACTAGCCGCTCCCTTAGATCACAATAATTGGTCCACTCCGAAAGGGATTGACGCCGATTGCGGCGAATGCGACCCATGCGCGTCACCGGAAAGCCGGGACGCCTGCCGGGGAGGCGGGAACGCAAGGATTGGGGATGGCCAGGGAATTTCTCTCGACAGCGGGATTGCCGATAGACGGACGGGCAGCGGCTTGGTCCGAGCTCTATGCCACGCGCATGAGCCATTGCGAATTCACCCCGCGCAGCAAGAGCGGCTTCGATGCAGAACTCAGCATTGAGAGCCTCGGCCCGGTCAAGCTGGCACGGCTCACGGTCGAACCCTGTAGCGTCGAGCTCAAGCAGAGTAGCATCGCCCGCAATGCGCCGCGCCTGTACAATTTCCTGCTGCAGGCGGAAGGGGCGAGCACCTTCGTCCATTGCGGCAAGGAATCCGAGCTGGAGGCTGGCGACTTCGTATTGTGCGATACCGGCCTGCCGCATTTCTTCCGCACCGATGGCCATTCGGTTACCGTCATGGTGCGCGTGCCGGGCAATGTCCTGCGCACATATTTGCCCACGCCCGAGCAGTATTGCGGACAGCGTCTCGGCCGCGCCAGCGGTCTCACCGGCGCGGTGGCCGCCATGACTCGCGAGCTGAGCACCAGCGAAGGCGGAGGGATCGGCCCCGATTCAGAAGAACGCGTGGCGCGTTACCTGCTCGAAATGATCTCCATGGCGTACACCTCGGGCATGGCACCTTCCGAGGAAGCCACGGCGATTGCATGGCAACGGCGCAAGGACGTGATCGAATATATCGAGCTGAACCTGCGCGATCCGCAGCTATCGCCCGCCTCGATCTCCAAGGGATTGCGCGTTTCGCCGCGTTACTTGCGGACGGTCTTTTCCAGCGGCGGGGAGAAGATGGGCAGTTACATCCTTCGCCGCAGGCTAGAGGAATGCGCGCGGCAGATGGCCAATCCGGCCTGGAAGGCGCACACACTGACCGAAATCGCCTTTTCCTGGGGCTTCAACAGCGCGGCGCATTTCACCCGCACCTTCCACCAGAAATACGGCATCGCCCCGCGCGAATATCGCCGCCTGCACCTCGAAGAGGGCAACTGATTACACAGGCAGGCCGACGTAGTTTTCGGCGATCGAAGTCTGCGCAGCGCGGCTCGAAGCGATATAGTCCAGTTCTGCAACCTGCATCGCCCGCTCGAACGGCCCGTCCTCAGGGAAACGGTGCATCAGCTTGGTCAGCGACCAGCTGAAACGCTCGGACTTCCAAACGCGTGACAGCGCCTTGTCCGAATAGGCGGCGATGGCATCGTTGTCAGAACTCTTGAAAAAGCCCGTCAGCGCCTCTGCCGCATAATGTACGTCGCTCGCTGCGAGGTTGAGGCCCTTGGCCCCGGTCGGCGGCACGATATGCGCGGCATCGCCGCACAGCATGAGCGAGCCATGCCGCATCGGCGCGAAGACAAAGCTGCGCAAAGGAGCGATGCTCTTTTCCAGCGAGGGTCCGCGGGTCATGTTCGCCGCGGCCTCCGGGCCAAGGCGGATCGCCAGCTCGTCCCATAGCCTGTCATCGCTCCACTTCTCGACCCGGTCACTCAGCGGCACGTCGATATAGTAACGGCTGCGCGTAGGGCTCCGCATCGAGGCGAGCGCGAAACCGCGCGCGTGATTGGCGTAGATCAGCTCGTGATTGCAGGGCGGCACGTCCGAGAGCATGCCGAGCCAGCCGAAGGGGTAGACGAGTTCGTAATTTTGCCCGACCTTCTCCGGGATCGCCTTGCGGCTCGGTCCATAGAAGCCGTCGCACCCGACCACGAAGCGGCAATCAACGCGCTGCAGCTCCTCGCCCTTGCGATAGGTGACGTAAGGCGCTTCGCTTTCCACGTCGTGCAGCGCGACCTCGTCCGCCTCATAGATCACTTCAAGCCCGCGTTCCGCGCTGGCATCCATCAGATCCTTGGTCACTTCGGTCTGGCCGTAGACCACCACGTGCTGGCCGGTCAGCTCCTCCATATCGATGCGGATCAGCCGCTCGCCATCGGCAAGGTTGAAGCCGGCATGGGGCAGACCTTCGGCCTTGAGCCGCGCATCGAGGCCGAGCCGCTCCATCAGCGAGACGGTGATATTCTCCAGCACCCCGGCGCGAATGCGTGAGAGGACATATTCTGGCGAGCGCCGTTCCAGCACCACGCAATCGACGCCTTCCGCGCGCAGCAAATGACCAAGCAGTAGGCCCGCCGGTCCGGCGCCAATGATGCAAACCTGTGTCTTCATTACCTCTGCCCCGACCCTGTAATAGCGTGTTTGGCCCCTCGATGCTGAACCGCAGCTTCCGGGTCAATGCCCCAAATCAATCATCCCGGCCGTACGGACACACACGCAAGGACCAGAAATTAGGTAGTTGCAGTCCAAACCATATTGTCTCGCGCGGAGGTTTTCCCTAGCCTGTCTGGATGACCCCTCAATTCATGCGTGCTTTTGCGCGCCTTTTCCTCGTTGCCATTCTTGGACTCACCGTCACATCCTGCGGTGGCGGAATTCCCGAAACCGAAAAAGCTGCCCAGGAAGGTATCCTCCTGATGGGCAATGGCTCGGAGCCCAAGGGTCTCGATCCGCATCTCGTCACGGGTGTTCCTGAGAGCACGATCATCCGCTCCCTGCTCGAAGGCCTCATCGCCAGCCACCCGACCAACGACCTCGAGCCTGCTCCGGGCATGGCCGAAAGCTGGGAGAGCAATGAGGATTTCTCGGTCTGGACCTTCCATCTGCGCGATGCCCAGTGGAGCAATGGCGACCCGGTGCTGGCGAGCGATTTCGTCTATAGCTGGCAGCGAATCCTCAGCCCCGAACTGGGTGCCGAATATGCGCCCATGCTTTACCTCATCGAGAATGCAGAGCAGTTCAATCGCGGCGAGATCGAGGATTTCAGCCAGGTCGGCGTCAAGGCGCTGGACGACAAGACGCTGCAGGTAACCTTGCAGGGATCGACCCCGCACTTCCTCAACGTCATCAAGCATACCAGCTATTTCCCGGTAAACCCGCGCGCGGTGGAAGAAAATGGCGGCATGCTGGACCGCCAGAGCGGCTGGTCCACTTTCGAAAACTATGTCGGCAACGGCGCATTCCAGCTCAAGGAATGGGTCACCAACCAGGTGATCGAGGTCGAGCGGAGTCCCACCTACTGGGACGCAGAAACCGTCCGCCTCAACGGCATTCGTTTCTACCCGATAGACAATGCCAACACCGAAGAGACGATGTTCCGCAATGATCGGTTGCACATGACCAATACGGTCAACCCGGACAAGATTCCCTTCTTCCAGGAGGAGATGCCCGAAGAAATGAGCATCACGCCTTACCTGGGCGTCTATTTCTACCGCCTCAACGTGACGCGCGAACCTTTCACCGATGTGCGCGTTCGCCGCGCGCTGGCGCTGGCACTGGACAAGCAGACAATCGTCGAGCGGGTGACCAAGGGCGGGCAGGCCCCGGCAACAGGTTTCGTACCTGCGGGCATCCCCGGCTACGAGCCCTCCACCGCAGTCCAGTACGATCCCGACGAGGCGCGCCGACTGCTGGCCGAGGCGGGCTATGCGGGCGGCGAAGGCTTCCCCCGCACAGAGATCATGATCAATACCAGCGAGGCCCATCGCAAGATTGCCGAAGCGATCCAGGCCCTCTGGCGCGAAGAGCTCGGCATAGATGTCGGCATCTACAACCAGGAATGGAAGGTCTATCTCGATAGCCAGTCCAACCTCGATTACGACATCTCGCGCTCGGCCTGGATCGGCGATTTCGTCTATCCCTCGACTTTCACCGACATGTTTACCACCGGCAATGGCAATAACGACACCGGCTGGAGCAATACGCGCTACGATGCGCTTGTCGCACAATCCTGGGTGGCCGAAACCGAGGAAGAGCGAATGGAACTCTTCCACGAGGCGGAGGACCTCTTGCTCGAGGAGATGCCGATCATCCCGATCTACTGGTACACGCGCGTCAAGCTTATGAGCCCGATGGTGCAGGAATGGCATCCCAAACTGCTCGATGCCCACCCCTACAAATATGTCTGGCTGCAGCCGAATGGCGATGCAGGCGAATAACAGAAACGGAATGAGGATGCAGCAGGCCGGATGATCAAGACATGTTGAAATTCATAGCCTTGCGGCTGCTGCAGGGAATGCTCGTCCTGCTGGGCATTTACGCCGTGACCTTCGTTCTGGTCGCCGCGACCCCAGGCAGCCCGTTCAGTTCCGAACGCGCGATCGCCCCGGAAATCCTTGCCCAGATCGAGGCCTTTTACGGCTATGACAAACCGCTGGGCGAACGCTTCATCACCTCGCTCGGCAATGTCCTGCAGGGCGAATTCGGACCTTCCGCAGTCTATGCCAACCGCACGGTGACGCAAATCATCGCCGAAAGCTTCCCGGTTTCGATCAAGCTGGGTTCGATCTCGCTGCTCCTGGCGCTGGTGCTGGGCGTTCCCGCCGGCATCCTTGCTGCGGTCAAGCGCAATACCTGGCTCGATTACCTGCCCATGTCGGTTTCTATGGCCGGTATCTGCCTGCCGACCTTCGTGATGGGTCCACTGCTGGCGCTGGTCTTCGGCCTGATCCTGAAGATGCTGCCCGTAGCAGGCTGGTATGGTCCCGAATATGTCGTGCTCCCGGCAACCACGCTGGGCCTCTATTACGCCGCCTATTTCGCCCGCCTGACGCGCGGCGGCATGCTGGAAATGCTCAACCAGGACTGGGTGCGCACGGCGCGCGCAAAGGGCGTTCCCGAACACACGATCATCTGGAAGCACTGCCTCAAGGGCGGATTGATCCCGGCCATCACCTTCCTTGGCCCGGCGCTGGCGGGGATTATCTCCGGCTCTTTCGTGGTCGAGACAATCTTCCAGATCCCCGGCCTCGGACAATGGTTCGTACGCGCTGCCCTCAACCGTGACGATTTCCTCGTGCTGGGCCTGACCGTCCTGTTCGCGGCGATGATCGTCATCATGAACCTGCTTGTCGACATCGTGCAGGTCGCCCTCAATCCGCGGTTGAAATATGACTGATCACTCCGAAACCGCCGTCCTGGGAAAGGACTCCGCCCCGGTAATCGCCGAGGAAGAGCTGGTCGAAGGTTCCTCGCTCTGGAAGGACGCCTGGGCCCGGCTGAGGAAGAACAAGGTTGCCGTGGGCAGCCTCGTCGTCTTCGTCCTCATATGCCTGTTCTGCGTCCTTGGCCCGTTCCTTTCTCCCTATGACTCCAATGCGCAGGACCTGTTTTCCGGCGCGGAAGGCCCCTCTGCAGATCACTGGTTCGGCACCGATACGCTCGGCCGCGACCTGATGGTGCGCGTCATGGTCGGCGGGCGAATCTCGCTCATGGTCGGGCTCGTCGCCACGGTCGTGGCCCTAGCCATCGGCGTGATCTACGGCGCCACGGCGGGCTATATCGGCGGCAAGGTGGATGCCTCCATGATGCGCTTCGTGGACTTGCTCTACGCCCTGCCCTTCACCATTTTCGTGATCCTGCTGATGGTCGCCTTCGGACGCTCCATGTGGCTGATGTTCGTCGCCATCGGTTGCGTCGAATGGCTTTCCATGGCGCGTATCGTGCGCTCGGGCGTGCTCAGCCTGAAGAAGCAGGAATTTGTCGAGGCCGCGGTCTCGCTCGGCTATTCGCACAGCCGCATCATCTTGCGCCACCTGATCCCCAACGTGCTCGGCCCGGTGATCGTGATCGCCACGCTGACCGTTCCCGCCGTCATGCTGCTGGAGGCCTTCCTGAGCTTTCTCGGCCTCGGTGTGCAGCCGCCCAACGCCTCCTGGGGCGTACTCATCAATGAGGGGCAGGCGAATATGGAAATCTATCCCTGGCTGCTGCTGTTCCCCGCCGCCTTCTTCGCGGTGACGCTGTTCTGCCTCAACTTCATCGGCGACGGGCTGCGCGATGCGCTCGATCCCAAGAGCGCCAAGGACTGACCTGATGCCCCTGCTCGATGTCGACGATCTGACCACCTATTTCCATACGCGAGACGGCGTCGTGCGCGCCGTGGACGGCGTGAGCTTCAATCTCGAACGCGGCGAAACGCTCGGCATTGTCGGCGAGTCCGGCTCGGGCAAGTCGGTCACCTGCTACTCGCTGATGCGCCTGATTCCCGAACCGCCGGGGCGGATCGAACGCGGCACGGCGATGTTCGACGGGCGCGACCTGCTGCAGATGTCACCCAAGGAACTTCGCAAGGTGCGCGGGGACAAGATCAGCATGATCTTCCAGGACCCGATGACCTCGCTCAATCCCTATTTGCGTATCTCCACCCAGCTGATCGAGGCGCTGCAAATGCATCGCGACATCGACAGCAAGGCGGCGCTGAACAAGGCGATCGAGGCGCTGGAGGAAGTGGGCATTCCCGGTGCCAGCAAGCGGGTCTTCTCCTATCCGCACGAATTTTCCGGCGGTATGCGCCAGCGCGTGATGATCGCCATGGCGCTGATTACCGAGCCCGACCTGCTGATCGCCGACGAGCCGACCACCGCGCTCGACGTGACCGTGCAGGCGCAGATCATGGAGATCATCAAGCAGCGCCAGAACGACCTTGGCACGGCAGTGATCCTGGTAACGCACGATCTCGGCGTGGTCGCCGGTTCCTGCGACAAGGTGCTGGTCATGTATGGCGGGCGCGAGATGGAAAGCGGCTCTGCCGACCAGATATTCTACCGTCCGCGCCACCCGTATACCCGCGCCCTGCAGAAGACGATCCCGTCGCTGCAGGAAAAGGGGCAGGAGCTGTTCACCATTCCCGGCCTGCCGCCCGACGTATCCAAGCCGATCCATGGCTGCGCCTTCCACCCGCGCTGCCCCTATCCCAAGATCGGCAGCCCCGAAGGCGAGCGTCCGCAACTCGAAGATATCGAACCGGGCCATTGCTGGGCCGCCTGCGGCTTTTGCGATAGCAGCGCCCCGATCGAGACCGTGCTGGCCAAGGCGGACGACCATGTCGCCGAACCCGTGGATGGTGACGCATGAACGCGCTGATCGGCAATCCGCAGGAGGACTTCCTCGTCCTCGACGAGGTGAAGACCCATTTCGACATGGGCACAACGCTGCTCACGCGCGAAAGCAAGGGCGTGGTCAAGGCGGTCGACGGCGTTTCGCTGACGATCAACAAGGGCGAGATCCTTGGCCTGGTCGGCGAGTCCGGGTGCGGCAAGTCCACGCTCAGCCGCACGATCATGCAGCTGCTGCGCCCCACTTCCGGGCATATCTGGCTCAAGGGCCGCGAGCTGAGCGCGATCTCCGACGCGGATATTCGCAGCGAGCGGATCAACTTCCAGATGATCTTCCAGGATCCCTACGCCTCGCTCAATCCGCGCATGACGGTGCTCGATACGCTCGGCGAAGCGGTGCGCACGCGACATCCCGAGCTGAAGGGCGACGCGCTGCGCGGCCGCGTTGCGGAGCTGCTGCGCACGGTCGGCATGAACCCGTTCCAGATGAAGCGCTATCCGCACGAATTCTCCGGCGGGCAGCGCCAACGCGTGGCGATTGCCCGCGCGCTTGCCCCTGAACCCGAGCTGATCATCGCCGACGAGCCTGTCTCGGCGCTCGACGTGTCGATCCAGTCGCAGATCCTAAACCTGCTCAAGCGCCTGACCCGCGAGTTGGGCCTGACCATGATCTTCATCAGCCACGATCTGTCAGTGGTGCGCTATATCTCGGACAGGATCGCGGTGATGTATCTGGGCAAGATCATCGAATTGGGCGATGCCGAGGCGATCGTCGATCATCCGCTGCACATCTACACCAAGGCGCTGATGAGCGCGATTCCGGAGCCGGACCCGAATGCCGAGCGAAACCGCCATCGCATCGTGCTCGAAGGCGATCCGCCCTCGCCCATGTCGCCGCCCGACGGGTGCAAGTTCTGGCCGCGCAGCCCGGTCGAACATAGCGAGGAGCTCAAGACCGTCGAGCCGCCGCTGGTGGAAATGCAGCCCGGCCACTGGGTGTCGAACTGCCCGTTCTGCGTCGGGACCGACCACCAGGCCTGAGGCAATCCACCGTCATAGCGGCCTGCAATTGACAGGACGGCCCGCCTTGCAATAGGTAGAGTGCTAACGATCTGCTGCACATGGGCGCTTTTGTGGAAGGGAACCAATGGCCGAGAAAATCACGGTAATGGACCCGCGGGGTTACCCGCCAAAGGTCGAAGGCAAGCGCCTCGCCATCCGGCCCGAAACGCTCGATGGCAAGGTCCTGTATTTGATCGACTGCCTGTTCGATAATGCGGACGTGTTCATGGAGCAGCTGCGGCTGTGGTTTGCCGAGCACATGCCCAAGGTCGAAACGCGCATGATCCGGCCCAAGGAAAGCTGGGTCGACGATCCTGAAATGAGAGCCAAGGTCGTCGCCGGAGGCGACGCCGCCATCATTGGCGTTGGCCTCTGAAGCACTTGTTGCCCCACGGTCGTGGGGTTCGCATTGGAGTTGGAAAAGGCCGGGATCCCGACGATCCCGGTGAGCACCCACGCCTTCGCGCGGCTGGCCAAGGCCACCACCAAGGCGGCGGGCATGCCGACCACGCGCAACGCCTTCGTCCCGCAGCCGGTCGTCGGTCTCTCCCCCGGAGAGCTGCGCGCCTATATCGAAGCCGACGATCCGATCGCCAAGAAGCCCTTCATGCAAGTCGTGCTCGACGGTCTGACCGGACCGCTGACCGATGAAGACTATGCCGATGCCAGCTTCGAACGCACCACGCCGCGCTTCCTCGAACCGGATACGGAAGACAATATCCGCCAGCTCTTCATCGAAGAGGGGTGGACCGATTTCCTCCCCATAATCCTGCCGACCGAGCAGCGCGTCGAGGCCATGCTCAAGGGCACGAGCCATGCGGCGGATGAGTTCGTCAACCGGATGAGCCCAACGGCCTTCCGTGAGAAGTGGGATTTCGATGTCGAGAAGGTGGCTATCAACGCGGTAATGGCGGGCGCACGGCCCGAATACCTCCCCGTCATCCTGGCGCTGTGCTCCTCAGGCTTCTCCGCGCGCTCAAGCTCGACCACCAGCTGGGCGACGATCAGCTGCATCAACGGTCCGATCCGCAACGAGATCGGCATGAATTACGGGATCGGCGCGCTCGGCCCCTACAACCAGGCCAATGCCTCGATCGGGCGCGCCTATTGCCTGCTCAGCATGAATGCGCAGGGCGGCAGCGAGCCGGGCAATACATACATGGGATCGGTCGGCAGCAACTGGAACTACACCGCCTGCTTCGCCGAGAACGAGGAAGCAAGCCCGTGGGAGCCGTTCCACGTGCAAAAGGGCCACAAGGCGGAGGAAAGCACAGCCGCGATCTTCTTCGGCGGCTGGTACACGCAAAGCGGCTTCGGCCCGCGCGAGACGTGGAAGGAAAAGTTCATCCGCTGCCTGACAGCGACGGACCACTTCTCCAACCCCTTCATCGTGATGGACCCGCTCGTCGCGAAAGATTTCAACAAGATGGGCTTTACCAAGCAAGGCCTGATCGAATGGTGCGCCGAAAACGCAAAGATGAAGGCCAAGTATTACTGGGACGACCAGTGGACCACCACGCTGGTCAAGCCACATGCCGAAGCCGGGATCGAACCTGCTGCCAGCCGTTTGCGCGCCGATCCGGACGAGCTGATCAGCATCTTCAGTGATAAGGATATCGAGATCCTGGTAACCGGCGGGGAGACGCAGGGTGCCTTCAAGATGATCAGCGGACGGCTGGTGGGGCAAATGCCGCGCGGCAATGAACGGCGTCCATCGCAGACCGCCGGGAAATTGCTCTCGATCGACAAGTGGCGCTGACCGGTCAATCTGCTTAGCATACTAACGATCTTGCCAGCATAAGGACCGCTGGCTATGGCATTCCCCGAAGGGATGCCCGAAGCATGCAAGCGCAACAGCCCGATTTGTCAGACCAGCCGCGCCTGACCGCGCTCGCCCATGGTGGTGGCTGCGGCTGCAAGCTTTCGCCCGGCGTGCTGCGCGAACTGCTCGAAGGGCAATTCGCCGCCAGCGGCTTTCCGCAATTGCTGGTGGGCAATGGGGCTGCGGATGACGCCGCGGTGTGGGAGCTCGAAGGCGGAGATGGCCGCTGTATCGTCTCCACCACCGATTTCTTCATGCCGATTGTCGACGATCCACGCGATTTCGGGCGGATCGCGGCGACCAATGCGATTTCGGACATCTATGCCATGGGCGCACGACCGCTATTCGCGCTGGCCATCCTCGGCATCCCGCTTGGCAAGATCGCAACCGAAACCGTGCGCGAAATCCTGGCAGGTGGCGCTGCCGCCTGTGCCTCCGCGGGCATTCCCGTGGCAGGTGGCCATTCGATCGACAGCGCCGAACCGATTTACGGCCTCGCCGTGATCGGTGAGGTCAAGCACGAGCATATGAAGACCAATGCCGGTGCGCGGGCGGGCGATGTGCTGATCCTCACCAAGCCGATCGGCGTCGGCGTCTATTCCGCCGCGCTGAAACAGGGCGAGCTGGACGATGCAGGCTATGCCGAAATGGTCGAGAGCACCACGCGGCTCAATTCGGTGGGACTGACACTGGGCCAGCATCCGGCGATCCATGCCCTCACCGATGTGACGGGCTTCGGCATTGTCGGCCACGGCCTCGAAATGGCGCGCGCATCGGGCCTGACGCTGCAAGTACATGCGAACAAGGTTCCACTCCTTAAGCAAGCGGGGGAGCTGGCGCAGGCGGGCAAGATCACCGGAGCATCGAGCCGCAATCTGGCCAGCGCCGCTGACGGAATCGCGATGCCCGATGGACTGCCCGACTGGCAGCGCGACCTGCTGGCCGATCCGCAGACTTCAGGCGGGCTGCTGGTCTCGCTCGCGGCAGAGGCCGCCGAAGAGGTGCTCGCCCTGATCCACGCAGAAGGTTTCACCCAAGCAGCCATCATTGGCGAGGTCCGCGCAGGCGCGCCAAAACTCGCCGTAGTGACAGACTGAAGGACGACACATGGAATTCGACATTATCGTGATCGGCGGCGGGATCGCCGGCCTCAGCGCAGCCCTGACCGCAGCGCGGCTGGGGCGCAGCGTGGGTGTGATTTCGGGCGGCGTCCCGGGCGGCGAACTGCTCAATATCGAGCTGATTGACGGGCTTCCCGGCCACGAGGAAGGCATTGCCGGTTTCGACCTGTGCCCCATCGCCATGGACCAGGCGACAGCTGCCGGGGCCGAGATCATCACCGAAACCGCCGAGACGATCAGCTCATCGGATGAGGGCTATGTGGTCTTGGCCGATGGCAATGAATATGCCGCCCGCGCTCTAATCCTCGCCATGGGCGCGCATGTCGCCAAGCTCGGCGTTCCGGGCGAAGAAGAGTTCACCGGGCGCGGTGTCTCGCATTGCGCGACCTGCGACGGGCCGCTGCTGCGCGGCAAGACCGTGGTCGTGGCCGGCGGCGGCGATTCCGGCATGCAAGAGGCGCTTACCCTGGCGCAACATGTCGAGAAAGTCCTGCTGGTCGAACGCGGCGAGGCGCTGAGCGGCCAGGCTTCGTATGTCGAGGCGGTCGAGGCCGAGCCTGCCATCGAGGTGATGACCGGCATGGAAGTGACCGCCATCAGCGGCGCGGACAAGCTCGAACAGGTCATCCTGAAGGAGGTTTCCTCGGGCGCGGAAAGCACGCTGGAGGTGCAGGGCCTGTTCGCCTTTGTGGGCCTAGAGCCCAATCTCGATCCCGCCGCCGATCTGGTCGAACTCGCCGATGATGGCCGCATTGCCGTCGATGGCGCATTGCGGACCAGCGCCAAGGGCGTGTTCGCCGTGGGCAACCTGCGCTCGGGCAATAGCTGGCGCGCAGCCGGGGCCATGGGTGACGGGGCGACCGCCGCCGTCGAAGCCGCCCGCTATCTCGACAGCGGCGCCTGGTAGTGCAAGTCTGACGCATGACCATTGCCCGCCCGCCTTCGGTATCACGCCTGCTCGAAAGCGAGGGCGGGCAGGTGCTGCTTGCGCAATATGGGCACAAGCCGACCGTGGCCGCCCTGCGCGCGGCAATCGAAGCGGGACGCGCCGCCGAGAGCTTCGATGAAGGCGAACTGCTGGAAGCGGCGGCGCAGGGCTTTGCCGCAAGTGACCTTCCTCAATTGCGGCCCGTCTGGAACCTGACCGGCACCGTGCTGCATACCAATCTGGGCCGCGCAATCCTGCCGCAAGCCGCCGTCGATGCGGCAGCTGCGGCGATGGCCCGCCCGGTGGCGTTGGAATACGACCTTGCCACAGGCAAGAGAGGCGAGCGCGACAGCGTGCTGCGCGAACACCTCGCCGAACTGACCGGCGCGCCCGGATCGGTGCTGGTCAACAACAATGCCGCTGCCGTCATGCTGGTGCTCGATACGCTGGCCAAGGGCGGAGAAGTCATTGTCAGCCGGGGCGAGCTGATCGAGATCGGCGGCGCCTTCCGCATGCCCGACATCATGGCGGCGACGGGTGCGAAACTGGTCGAAGTCGGCACCACCAACCGCACGCACCTCAAGGATTACGCCAACGCCATCAATGAGAACACGCGGCTGATCATGAAGGTGCATCCCTCGAACTTCCGGATCGAGGGTTTCACCAAGGACGTGACGGCATCCGAACTGGCCCCGCTGGCGAAGCAACACGGCCTGCCGCTTGTCAACGACCTTGGCTCGGGCACGCTGGTAGATATTTCGCGCTACGGCTTGCCCAAGGAGCCGACCGTGGCCGAAGCGGTGGCCGAGGGCGCGGACCTCGTCACCTTCTCGGGCGACAAGCTGCTCGGCGGGCCGCAGGCGGGATTCGTGGTCGGCCGGGCGGACCTTGCCGAGAAGCTGGCCAAGAACCCGATGAAACGCGCACTGCGGCTCGACAAGATCAGGCTTGCCGCGCTCGAGGCGGTGCTACGGTCCTATCGCGCAGCAGCCCGGCCCGAAGAGGCAATTCCCATCCTCGCCATGCTCCAGCGGCCCAGCGAGGAGATCCTCGCCCGCGCCAAGGCGCTGGCTCCACTTGTGGCTGAGGCGCTGGGAGAAGACTGGTCCGTCTCTGTCGAGCCATGCCGCAGCCAGGTGGGCTCGGGTGCTTCGCCTACCGCGACCCTGCCCAGCGCCGGCCTCGCATTGCGGTCCGTAGGAGCGGAGGAAATCGAGGGCCTCGCGGATCGCCTGCGCGCACTCCCCGAACCGGTGATCGGTCGCATTGCCGAAGGGGCGCTCCGGCTCGACCTGCGCTGCCTCGGCAGGGACGAGGAACCCCGCTTCCTCGCCAATCTGGCAAGCCCATGATCGTCGGTACCGCAGGGCATGTCGATCACGGCAAGTCCGCGCTGGTTACTGCACTGACCGGCGCCGATCCTGATCGCCTGCCCGAGGAAAAGACGCGCGGCATCTCTATCGACCTCGGCTTTGCCTATCTCCCGCTCGGCAATGCCGAGGTAATCGGCTTCGTCGACGTTCCGGGGCACGAACGTTTCATGAAGAACATGCTGGCGGGCGCTGGCGGTGTCGATTTCGTCCTGCTGACCGTCGCCCTCGATGACGGGATTATGCCGCAGACGCGTGAGCACTTGGCCGTGCTTCACCTTTTGGGCGTGACGCGCGGCATGGTGGCGCTGACCAAATGCGACCTCGCGGACGAGGCGCGGATTGTCGAGGTCGAGGCGCAGATTGTCGGACTGCTCGAAGGGACCTGCCTATCCGGTGCCCGCATCATACGCACTTCGACAGTCGATGGCACCGGCATAGGCGAACTCAGGGCCGCGCTCGAGGATGCTGCGCGCGAGACTGCGCCTCCCGACGCCAAGGGGCCGCTTCGCTTCGCCGTGGACCGTACCTTCACCCTTCTCGGCAGCGGCACAGTGGCGACCGGGGTTGTGCTCTCGGGCGAGATCAAGGTCGGCGACAGGTTGATAATCTCGCCATCGGGTACGGAGGCGCGCGTGCGCGCCTTGCATGTGCAAAACAGGCCCGCCGACACCGGACACAAGGGACAGCGCTGCGGTGTGAACCTTGGCGGGGTCGACCTGTCCGAGGTTTCACGCGGGGACTTCCTGCTCGATCCCGCCCTCCACGCCCCGACCGAGCGCTTCAACGCCTTTGTGCACCTGCTCGACAGCGAGCAACGGTCGCTCAGCCAGTGGCAACCGGTTCGCCTGCACCATGGTGCCGGAGAGTTTCCGGCGCGCATCGCCCTGCTCGACGACCAGCCGATCGGACCGGGCGGTAGCGGCCGCATCCAGATCGTGCTCGAACAGAACATTGCAGGTGCCATTGGCGACCGCTTCATCCTGCGCGACAATGAAGGACGCCGAACCATAGGTGGTGGCCGGATCGTGAACCTGCGCGCGCCGCGACGCAGACGCAGGCAGCCGCGGCAACTGGCCCGCTTCGATGCGATGGATATCGAGGACCCCACCGCGTCGCTCGCGGCACAGCTTTCCATCTGGCCTTGGTCGGTCGAGCTGGAGGAATTCGCGCGCGACCGGGCGTTGGGCGGGGAGCAGCTTTCCGCGATCCTCGGCAGCGTGCCGCACATCGCTGCAAAAGCGGATGGCAAGACGCATCTCCTTGCGCCCGATAGCTGGGAAAGACTGACACGTTGCGCCTTGGAGGAGGTTGGCCGCTTCCATGAGCGTTTCCCCCATTTCCTGGGACCCAACCTACAACGGCTGCAAAACGCGCTCGATCCGCCGGTCTCGCACGATGTTGCGGCCGCGGCGATCGGCCTGATGGTCGGTCGCGGGCTGCTGCAGCAGGAAGCGGGCATGCTGCGCCTGCCAGGCCACAAGCTCGGCCCGGACCGGCAGGAAGAGGCGCTTTGGCAGAAGATCGAGCCGCTGCTTTCAGGCGAAAACCGCTTCCGCCCTCCACGCACGAGCGAGATTGCCGAACAATTGCAGGCGCGCGAATTCGAATGCCGCAACGTGCTGCGCCTGATGGCGCGACAGGGCCACGCAGTCGAAATCGCGCCCGAACACTATTTCCTGCGCGAGACCTTGCAGGAAATCGCCGCCGTGCTCGAAGAGCTGGCTAGCGAAAGCGAGGATGGCACTTTCGGCGTGATCCATGTGCGGGACAGGTTGGAGAATGGCCGCAAGGTGACGATCCAGCTCCTCGAGTGGTTCGACCGCAGGAGGCTGACCTTGCGGCGCGGCGACGTCAGGCTTATCGACCCGCCGCGCATCTCGCAGTTCCGGGAGGAGGTGCGCGAAGCAGCCTAGGTAAGGAAGAGATTCGTACCCGGTGGTACGTCCGGTCTTCAAAACCGGGTGGGGCCGTCAGCCGGTCCCGGGTGGGTTCGACCCCCACTCTCTTCCGCCAGGCCCGTTGCCGGCGATCAAGCGATCACTCGGCGGCCTCGACACCCGGCAGGCCGGAATCGAGTTTTGCCAGAAGGCCGCGCAGGAAGGAATTCACCACCGCCATGGTCTCGGGATCGACGTCGTCGAGCAGGCGCGAGCGATAGACTTCGGCGACATCGAAGATTTGCGCGAGCGCTTCCTCACCATCATCCGTCAGGCGCAATTGCTTGCTACGTCGGTCTGTCGGATCGGGAATACGATCGACCAGCCCGTCCTTTTCCAGCGTGTCGAGCATGCGGGTGAGCGTTGGACCCTCGATGCGCAAGCGCTTGGCGATATCGACCTGCGCCGGCATATCGGGCGAATTGAGGATGGCGGACATGGCCTCCATCCGGGCCGAACTCTGCTCGATCGGGCGAAGCTTCTCGTCGAGCAGCGAACGCCAACGGCGGGCAGCAAGGACGAGCTGGACCGTCAGGAGGATTTCCGCCGTGCTACCGCCCTCGCGATAGATGTCGAAAGTATTCTTGTTCCGCCCCTTGCGAGAAGAACGTCCATCGGCCTTGGTTGCGCTCATACTATGTCCGATTACGTTTCCGTCCGGGCTTGCCGGATCCCCCATGTGTCCTTGCCCTAGATGGCGAAGCACCAATCGTGAAGTGGCAAGGCACCAATTGTTCGATTTTCCCCATTGCGTCAAATTCCTTAGCTTGCGAAACATCTCCGCAGGGAGAGATCGATGGCGGGGAATTCCGCATTCACACGCGCATGCCGGTTCGCGCTGGCAGCGCTGCTGCTTGTGCTGGCGGGGCCGTTCGCCTCGGCGGCCGACAATGCGGGCGAGCGGATAACCACCTCGCATGGCTATGCCGTGTTCGGCGACCTCAAATATGGTCCGGACTTCGAGCATTTCGACTACGTCAATCCTGATGCCCCCAAGGGCGGCACCTACCGCTTTGCCGACACCTCATCCTTCGACAGCCTCAACAACATCAACATCCGCAGTCTGGCGCCGGTCCTGCAGACGCAGTTACAGGACACGCTGATGCGGCAAAGCCGCGACGAGGTAGCGGCCTTCTACTGCCTCGTCTGCAAGACCATTTCCTACCCGGAGGACCTGTCATGGGTGGAGTTCGAGCTCGATGAGCGCGCGACATTCTCGGACGGCCATCCGATTACCGCAGAAGACATCATCTATACCGTCGAGCTGGCGCGCAATCCGCTGGCCGTTCCCGGGTTGACCCGGGTGATCGAGGCGCTCGACCGGATCGAAAGCGACGATCCGCATCGCCTGCGCGTCCATTACAACATGAAGGACAATCCGACGCTGCCCACCGTGATCGCGCTCATGCCGATCATGCCCAAGCATTATTGGGAAAGCCGCGACGTGACCCGCTCTACGCGCGACCCGCCGGTCATGCCGGGACCCTACACAATCGGCGATTTCTTCCCGGGCCGCTTCATCGAGTTCACCCGCGATCCAGACTATTGGGCAAAGGACCACCCAGTCAATCGCGGGCGCTACAATTTCGACGTGGTGCGATACGATGTCTATCGCGACCAGCAGCTGGCGGACGAAGCATTCAATTCGGGCCTCGCGCATCTCAGGGTCGACAGTAATGCGCAGGTGATGGAGCGGGTTCACCTCCTACCCGCTGCGCAGGCAGGGGAGATCGTGCAGGATCGCCTCCCCTATGCCAATGGGACGATCTACAACTCGCTATCCATGAACAGCCGCCGCCCCTTCCTGTCAGACAGGAGGGTGCGCAAGGCGTTGTCGCTGGCCTACGACTTCGAATGGGTGAAGGATGTGGTGCTGGGCGGCGATTACGGCCGCGTGACCAGCAATTTCGCCAATTCGGAGTTTGTCGCCAGCGGCCTGCCCGGCCCCGGGGAACTGGAAATTCTCGAGCAATATCGCGACACGCTGCCGCCGGAGATATTCACCGAGCCGCCATCCATCTCTGTCGGCGGCAGCAGGGAACGGATGCGCGCCAATTTGCTGGAGGCGCGAGACCTGCTGCGCGAGGCAGGTTACCGGATCGAGGACATGAAGCTCATCGATCCGCGAACGGGCGAGGCCGTCGTGCTCGACATGCTGAGCTATTCGCCCCTGCTGATCGACCAGGTGAGCCTGTTCATCGCCAATCTCGAAAAACTCGGGATCGGGGTGCAGTTCCGCTCCATGGACAGCGCGCAGATGCGGCTGATGGCCCGCGAATACGATTTTGACCTGGCGCTGATCCGGCCGGTTTTCGCGCCGCTGCCCACGCCCGGTGCGGGCATGGCCACGATCTGGTCGACCGATGCCGCCAACCGCCCCAGCACGATGAACTATATCGGCATCAGCGAACCGGCCATCGACGATGCGCTCACCCGCATGATTACCGCCACCGACCGGCAGAGCGTGGTCGATGCCATGCGCGTGATGGACCGGGTGGAACGCTTCCAATATTACTCGATTCCGCTCCAGCATCTTTACCCCACGCCGGTCGGCGAGCTTCCGATCAGCTATTGGGACCGCTTCGGTCGACCCGATGTGACCGAGGCCTGGAACTTCGACTATCGCGCGCTCAGCACCTGGTGGTGGGACCCGGAGAAAGAGGCTCGCCTCTCCCATGGAGCCTTCAAGTGACGGAGCCCGCGGCATGACCGGCATGTGGGCCTATGTGGCCAAGCGCCTGCTGCTGATGGTGCCGACGCTGATCGGCATTGTCACAATCAGCTTCATCATCATCCAGTTCGTGCCCGGCGGCCCGATCGAACAGATGCAGGCGCGGCTGATGGGCGCGCAGGTTTCCGCCACGGCGACGATCGGCGGCGATAGCGGCGCGCTAGGCGGCACCATGTCCGCGACCGGCGAATTGCCCGAGGAAATGATGGAGGAGCTGGAGAAGCTCTACGGCTTCGACAAGCCTGTGCATGAGCGATATTTCAAGATGTTATGGGATTTCGCCCGCTTCGATTTCGGCGATTCCTATTACAAGGACAGGCCCGTTATCGAGCTGATCGTCGAGCGGCTTCCGGTCTCGGTTTCGCTCGGCCTGTGGACGCTATTGCTGACCTACCTCGTCTCGATCCCGCTCGGCGTGCGCAAGGCGGTGAGGGCGGGCACGCGCTTCGATGCCTGGACCAGCGTTGCGGTCACCATAGGCTATGCCATTCCCGGATTTCTCTTCGCGATCCTGCTGGTCGTGCTGTTCGCCGGGGGGACGTTCTTCGACTGGTTTCCGAGCCAGGGGCTGGTATCGGAGAACTGGGAGGACCTGAGCTGGCCCGCCCGCATAATCGACTATTTCCACCACCTCGCCCTGCCCGTTACCGCCATGGTCATCGGCACTTTCGCCTCGCTCACCATGCTGACCAAGAATTCGATCCTGGACGAGATCGGCAAGCAATATGTCACCACCGCGCGGGCAAAAGGCCAGAGCGAGCGCGGCGTGCTCTATGGCCACGTCTTCCGCAATGCCATGCTGATCGTGATCGCCGGCTTTCCCGCGGCGCTGATCGGCGTGCTGTTCACATCGACCTTGATCATCGAGGTGATCTTTTCGCTCGACGGCATGGGCCTGCTCGGCTTCGAGGCGACGATCAACCGGGACTTCCCGGTCATGCTCGGCACGCTGTTCATCTTTTCGCTGCTCGGCCTTGTCGCCAATTTGCTGGGCGACATCACCTACACCCTGGTCGATCCGCGCATCGATTTTGAAAAGCGGGACGTGTGATGGCGACGGCTCCCCCGATCACGCTCCAGACCCAGGTGCAGAAGCGTATCTCCGTGTCGCGCTGGCTCGGCCCGATGGGGAAGCGTCGCTGGAGCGTCTTCAAGGCCAACAGGCGCGGCTATTACAGCCTCGTCCTGTTCGTGGTGCTTTATGTGCTTTCGCTCGGCGCGGAGGTGATCGCAAACGACAAGCCGGTAGTACTGAGCCATCACGGCGATCTCTATTTCCCCGCCCTTGTCGCCTATCCGGAAACCGCGTTCGGCGGCGAGTTCGAGACCGAGGCGGATTACCGCGATCCTTACGTGCAGCAGCTGATCGAGGATGGCGGCTGGGCGATCTGGCCGATCATCCCGTTCTCCTATGACACGATCGATTACGAGTTGGGCAAGACCGCCCCGGCAGCGCCCGATTCCCGGCACCTGCTGGGAACCGACAGCCAGGCGCGCGACGTCTTTGCCCTGACCATTTACGGCTTTCGCCTCTCGATCACTTTCGGGCTGGTACTTACGCTGCTCAGCTCGGCTGTAGGTATCGCGGCGGGTGCGATACAGGGCTATTTCGGCGGGCTGACCGACCTGCTGTTCCAGCGCGGGGTGGAGATCCTGCAATCCCTGCCCGTGCTCTACCTGCTGATCATCATGTCGAGCCTGATCCAGCCGGGCTTCTTCTCGATCCTCGGCGTGCTGCTGCTGGTCAGCTGGATGACGCTGGTGCCGGTGGTGCGCGCCGAATTCCTGCGCGCGCGGAACCTCGAATATGTCCGCGCCGCCCGCGCGCTCGGCCTTGGCAACCGCACGATCATGTTCCGCCATATCCTGCCCAATGCGATGGTGGCGACCCTGACCTTCCTGCCCTTCATCCTCACAACCAGCATTACCCTGCTGACCGCGCTCGACTTCCTCGGCTTCGGCCTGCCGCGTGGCTATCCCTCGATCGGCGATTTGCTCAACCAGGGGAAGAACAACCTCTTCGCGCCGTGGCTCGGCCTGTCGGGCTTCGCCGTGATGGCAGTGATGCTTTCGCTGCTGATCTTCATCGGCGAGGCGGCGCGCGATGCCTTCGACCCGAGGAAAAGCCTGTGAGCGCTCCGCAAGACCCGATCCTGCGCGTAAGCGATCTGTCGGTCTCCTTCCGCTCCGAGGGGCGCGAAGTGCAGGCGGTGCGCAATATCTCCTTCGACGTGGCGGCGGGCGAGACTTTGGCGCTGGTCGGCGAAAGCGGATCGGGCAAGTCCTCCGCGGCGATGAGCATTTTGCAATTGCTGCCCTATCCACCGGCCTTCCACCCTTCGGGATCGATCCTGTTCGAAGGCGAGGAATTGCTCGGCGCTTCGCAGGAGGCGATCCGCAGCATCAGGGGCAATCGTATCGCCCTGATCCCGCAGGAGCCGCTCACATCGCTCAACCCGCTGCACAGGGTCGAGCGGCAGATTACCGAGTGCATCCGACTGCACCGCAAGGATCTGGGCCGCGCCGAGGCGCGCGACCGGGTAGAGGAATTGCTCACGCTGGTGGGCGTGCGCGATCCCAAGCGGCGCATGAACAGCTATCCGCACGAGCTCTCGGGCGGACAGCGGCAGCGCGTGATGATCGCCATGGCTCTGGCGAACGAGCCCGACATGCTGATCGCGGACGAGCCGACCACCGCGCTCGACGTCACTATCCAGGCGCAGGTGCTCGAACTGCTGCACGACCTCCAGCAAAGGCTCGGCATGGGCATGCTGCTGATCACCCACGACCTCGGAGTGGTCAGGAAGATGGCGGACCGGGTCTGCGTGATGACCGAAGGCCGCATCGTCGAGGAGGGGGTGACTGGCGAAGTCTTCGACCATCCGCAGCACGCCTACACCAGGAAGCTGCTCGACGCCGTGCCCAAGGGCAAACCCGCCCCAACCCCGGATGATGCGCCGACCATCGCCTCGACGCAGGACCTCAAAGTGTGGTTTCCGATCAAGGGCTTCTTCGGCAAGCCCAAGGACCATGTGAAGGCGGTCGACGGGGTATCCATCGACCTCAAGCGCGGCTCGACGCTGGGCGTGGTCGGTGAAAGCGGATCGGGCAAGACCACGCTTGGCCTCGCCATGCTGCGCATCCTGCCGAGTAATGGTGAAATCCGCTTCGACGGGGAGGATATCTCCACCCGCAATACCAAGGCCATGCGCCCCCTGCGCAGCCGCATGCAGATCGTCTTTCAGGACCCCTTCGCCTCATTAAGCCCGAAGATGAGCGTGCGGCAGATCGTCGGCGAAGGCCTGCCATTGCACCGGAGCGAACTGACGCGCGAACAGCGTGCGGAGGAGATCAGCCACATAATCGAGGAAGTCGGTCTGCCGCAGGACGTGCTTGACCGCTATCCGCACGAATTCTCCGGCGGGCAACGCCAGCGTATCGCCATTGCCCGCGCGCTGATCCTCAATCCCGACCTCGTCGTGCTCGACGAGCCGACCAGCGCGCTCGATCTCAGCGTGCAGGCGCAGATCGTGGCGCTGCTGCGCGACCTCCAAGCGCGGCACGGCCTGACCTACATCTTCATTTCGCACGACCTCAAAGTGGTGCGCGCGCTGGCCAACGATTTGCTGGTGATGCGCCATGGCAAGGTGGTCGAGGCAGGATCGGCCAGCGAAGTGTTCGACAATCCGCGAGAGGATTATACGCGCCAATTGATCAATGCGGCGCTGGATGTCGATATCCGCGCGGCCTGACCGGGCTCAGCTCTCGATTGGCGTGATCCGCACCTGCCTGTTCGGACGGTCGATCTCGACCTCGAAGACGCAGTCCGCGTCGCCCAGGCGATAGCGCAGGCCCGGCGTGGCGGGATCCTCCCAATCGGCGGGCGTCAGCGCGCTGCCGTCGAGCGCGCTCCACTGGCCATCTTCGGGGAAGCTGGCGAACACGTCCAGATGCGTCGCCCGGCGCTCGGCCAAGCGAGCAACATGCGCCTCCAAAGAGAGGTCGCGGTTTGCCCAGTCGAGCCAGGAAATCGCATTGTCCTGCGCATAGGCGTTGTTGTTGCCCTGCTGGCTGCGCCCGAATTCGTCACCCGCGGTGAGCATGATCGTGCCAGTGGAGACGAACAGCGTGTCGAGCATGGCGCGCAAATCCTCTGCCCGATTGGCCAGCACACGTGGATCGCTGCTCGGCCCTTCGACGCCATTGTTCCAGCTGAAATTCTCGCCATGCCCATCGAGGTTCTCCTCGCCATTGGCAAGGTTGTGGCGGTGTTCGTAGGAGACCGTATCGGCCAGCGTAAAACCGTCATGCGCAGCAAGGAAATTGACGCTCCGGCAAGCTTCTCCAAACACGTCCGAGGAGCCTGATACGCGCATGGCCAGCTCGCCTATCGTGCCGTCGCCGCGCCAGAAGCGCCGCAAATCGTCGCGATATCTGTCGTTCCATTCGAGCCATTCCGCCGGGAAACTGCCGAGCTGGTAGCCGCCCGGCCCGATGTCCCAGGGCTCGGCAATCAGCACGCGATCGCTCAGCAGCGGGTCCTCGGCGATATCCTGGAATATCGGCGCGTGGCGGTCGAAACCGGGACCGCGCGCCATCACCGGGGCCAGATCGAAGCGGAATCCGTCAACGCCGCAATGGCGCACAAAATGTCTGAGAGTATCGAGCGCCAATGCGCGCACATGCGGCTGCGCGAAATCCAGCGTATTGCCGCAGCCCGTATCGTTGATGAGCTGCCCGTCCGGCTGGCGCGCATAGGCGCTGTCCTCGAGCCCGCGCAGGCTGATCACCCCGCCATGCATGTCGCTCTCGCCCGTATGGTTGAGCACGAGGTCAAGGATCACGCCGATCCCCTCGGCATGGAGCGCCGCCACGGTCTCGCGCAGTTCGGCAATGCCGCCCGGGCACAGGCCGGGATCGAGCGCCATCATCGCCACCGGGTTGTAGCCCCAGGCATTGGAAAGGCCGAGCGGAGGCAGGTGCCGCTCATCGATCCAGGCGGTGACCGGCATCAGTTCCACTGCATCGACATGCAGCTTCTTCAGATGCGCGATAATCGCTGGGTGCGCGAGCGCCGCCACCGTTCCGCGCAGCTTTGCCGGAACGTCCGGATGAAGCTGGGTGAAGCCCTTGACGTTGAGCTCATAGACCAGCCCGCCTTGCGGCAGCAGCGGGGCATCTACCATCGCTTCGGGTAGCGGCCCGGTCACCACAGCGCGCGGCACCACTTCCGCCGTATCCGCACCAAATTGCGCCAGCGAGGGATGCTGGATGAAGCGCCGGTCCAGCTCGAGCGCATAGGGATCGACGAGGAATTTGGCGGGATCGAACCACAGCCCGCGATCGGGCGCCCATTCACCATCGGCGCGGTAGCCATAACATTCGCCGGTGCAATCGCGCGGGATCACGGCAACCCAGCTCTCGCCATGCTGCTCCATCGGCACTTTGGTCTCTTTCCTGCCGCGCCTTTTTGAGAGGCACAGTGCCACCGCATGGGCATGGGGTGCGCGGACGACAAAGGTGGTTGCCTCGGGCGTGACGGTTACGCCGGGCAGCATGCTCATTGCGCGCGTCCGGTCAGCCGCCGGTAGAGCGCGGCATAGGCGGCGGCGCTCGCTTCCCAGCCGAAATCGGCGCGCATCCCGCTCTTCTGCAACCGCTTCCATGCCGGCTTGTCGGCATAGAGGCGGATCGCGCGGCTGATGGCGAGCGAGAACTCGTCGTAACTCGCTTCGGTGAAGACGATGCCGGTTGCGGTTCCTTCGCCCATGGCGGCAGGATTGGCATCGATGACCGTATCCGCCAGCCCGCCCGTACGCGTCACCACCGGCACGCAGCCATAGGCAAGACCGTAAAGCTGGGTCAGGCCGCAAGGCTCGAAACGCGAAGGGACAAGGATGGCATCGCCGCCGCCCTGCATCAGGTGCGACAGCGCCTCGTCATAGCCGAAATGCAGCCCGACCTTGCCCTTATGGCGCTCGGCCGCCTCGCGCAGGCCCGCTTCGAGCGAGGCATCGCCCGCACCAAGCAGCGCCAGCCGACCACCCAGACCGATCAGATGGTCGATCACTTCGAGCAGGACGTCGATCCCCTTTTGCCAGGTCAGGCGGCTGACCACGACAAAGAGCGGGCCCTCGCCCTTGTCGAGGCCGAAGACCTTTTCCAGGGCGCGCTTGTTCGCCTTGCGCTTGCCCAGATGGCCGGAATCGAATTGTGAAGTGAGGTTGAGGTCGCTGGCAGGGTCCCATTCGGCCTTGTCGATGCCGTTCAAGATGCCTTCGACGAGATGGGTGCGAGCCCGGATCACCCCGTCGAGGCCCATGCCGAAGCGGGCAGTATGTATCTCACGGGCATAGGTCGGGCTGACCGTGGTGATTGCATCGGCGCAGACCATGCCGCCCTTTAGCATCCCCACACCGCCGTGGAATTCGACGCCATCGATCGTCCAGGCCGCATCGGGCAAGCCGAGCCGGGGGAATATCTCGCCGCCGAAAAATCCCTGGAAGGCCATGTTGTGGATGGTCAGCACGCTCGGCACCGGTTTGCCGCCATATCGCAAGTAAACGCAGGCCATTGCTGCCTGCCAGTCATGCGCATGGACGAGGTCGAACCGCTTCTTGGCACCGAATGCCCCGGCCAGATGTGCCGCGGCATAGCCAAGCGCGGCAAAACGGCGCCAATTGTCACCCCAGTCGGACCCCGAGGGATCGCCATAGGGCCCGCCCTCGCGCGCAAAATAGTTTGGCGCATCGAGCACCAGCAGCTTGCGCCCGTCCGCCATCCTGCCCGAGACGATCCGCGCAGGTTCGCCGAGCAGGCTGTCGAAACCGACCACTTTCCTCACCTTGCCGGCCTTTGCCATGACCGCAGGATAGCCGGGCAGGAGCGTGATCATTTCCACTTCTTCGCCCGCCAGTGCGGCAGGCAAGGCACCCACCACATCGGCCAGCCCGCCGGTCTTGATTAGCGGCACCGCCTCGGAGGCTACCGAGAGAACCTTTAGCGTCAATCAAGCCTCGCGATCATGTCCTTGGTGATCAGGCAAACGCCCTTGTCGGTGCGGCGAAAGCGCTTGGCATCGAGCTCCGGATCCTCGCCTACGACCATCCCTTCGGGAATGCGCACGCCGCTATCGAGGATGACGTTCTTGAGCCGCGCATTCCGACCGATATTGCAATAGGGCAGGATCACGCCCCGCTCGACCGAAGAATAGCTGCCCATCTTCACGCCGGTGAAGAGCAGGCTGCGCTTCGCCAGCGCGCCCGAGACAATGCAATCCTGCGAAATGAGCGAGGATATCGCCATGCCCCTGCGACCTTCCTCGTCATGGACGAACTTGGCCGGGGCGGCGACCACCTGGTCGGTCCAGATCGGCCATTCGCGATCGTAGAGATTGAGCTTGGGAACCACGTCGGTGAGGTCGAGATTGGCCTCGAAATAGGCGTCCACCGTGCCGACATCGCGCCAATATTCCTCGATTTCCTCGGCTGCGCGCACGCAAGACTGGGTGAAGCGGTGTGCCTGCGCCTTCCCGTTCTTGACCAGCCAGGGGATGATGTCGCCGCCGAAATCGCGCTTCGAGTGCGGGTCCGCCGCATCGCGCCGTAGCTGGTCGAACAGTAATTGGGTCTCGAAAACGTAGATGCCCATACTGGCCAGCGCCATGTCGGGTTCGCCCGGAATGCCGGGAGGGTCGGCGGGCTTTTCGACAAAGGCGGTGATGCGATCGCTCTTGTCGACATGCATGACGCCGAAAGCTGTCGCTTCCATGCGCGGCACGACGAGGCAGCCGACCGTCACATCCGCGCCGCTTTCGACATGCTGGCGCAGCATCAGCTCGTAATCCATCTTGTAGACATGGTCGCCTGCCAGGATGACCATATATTTGGGCGCATGTGCCTCGATGATGTCGATATTCTGGAACACGGCATCGGCCGTGCCTTCATACCATTGCGTTTCCGAAACACGCTGCGATGCCGGAAGGATGTCGAAGCTCTCATTGCGTTCGGGCCGCATGAAGTTCCAGGCGCGCTGCATGTGCCGGATCAGCGAATGCGCCTTGTACTGGGTGGCAACGCCGATGCGGCGAATGCCCGAATTGATCGCGTTGGAGAGGGCAAAATCGACGATGCGCGAGACGCCGCCGAAATAGACCGCCGGCTTGGCTCGGTTGTCTGTCAGTTCCTTGAGCCTGCTGCCCCTGCCACCGGCCAGCACATAGGCCATGGCCTCTCGGGCGAGCGGTTGCGAATAGGGTTCTCTCATTTTCTTTCCCCGGATGCTTAGCCGTTGAATTCGAACATAAGCGTAGCCAGCGGCGGCAATGTTACATGCGCCCCGCCATGATGCGCGTTGACCCTTCCCAAATTCCCTTTCCCGCTGCCGCCATAGACCTGTGCGTCGCTGTTGAGCACTTCGCTCCATTCGCCGTCCTGCGGCAGGCGTAGCCAATACCCCTCATGCGTGGCCGGGGTCATGTTGCTGACCACGGCGATGGGCGGCTGGCCCGGGCACCTACGCAGCCAGGCAAAGACGGAATTCTCGGCATCGTCGACCACCAGCCACTCGAACCCCTCGCCCTCGCAATCGCGCGCATGGAGCGCAGGCTTCGAGCGGTAGATATGGTTGAGGTCGCGCACGAGGTTGCGGATGCCCTCATGCGCCGGCGCATCGCGCAAATCCCAATCGAGCGCTCGGTCTTCCGCCCATTCGCGGCGCTGGGCGAATTCCTGCCCCATGAATAGCAGCTTCTTGCCGGGATAGCCCCACATCAATCCGTAATAGGCGCGCAGATTGGCGAATTGCTGCCAGTCATCGCCGCTCATCTTGCCCAGGATCGAACCCTTGCCATGGACCACCTCGTCATGGCTCAGCGGCAGGACATAGTTCTCGCTGAAGGCATACATCATGCCGAAGGTGATATCGTCGTGGTGGAACTTCCGGTGCACCGGATCGCGCCCCATATACTTCAGCGTGTCGTGCATGAAGCCCATGTTCCACTTGAAGCCAAAGCCGAGATTGCTCCGTGGGCCGTCCTCATAGGCAGGCAGGGTCACGCCGGGCCAGGCTGTGCTTTCCTCGGCAATGGTGAGGAAGCCGGGATGGCTGCCATAGACGGCGCGGTTCGCGGCGCGCAGGAAATCGACCGCTTCCCAGTTCTCGCGCCCGCCCTCCTCATTGGGCACCCATTCGCCTTCCTCGCGCGAATAATCGCGGTAGAGCATGGAGGCGACGGCATCCACGCGCAGGCCGTCCACGTGATATTGCTCGGCCCAGAACAGCGCATTGTTGACGAGGAAACTCGACACTTCGCGGCGCCCGAAATTGTAGATCGCGGTGTTCCAGTCCGGGTGGAAGCCAAGCTTGGGATCCTCATGCTCGTACAGCGCGGTGCCATCGAAACGGGCAAGGCCGTGCTCGTCGGTCGGGAAATGGGCCGGGACCCAGTCGATCAGCACCGAAACACCGGCGCGGTGCGCCCCATCGACGAAGCGGGCAAAGCCGTCCGGCCCGCCAAAGCGCGATGAGGGGGCGAACAGGCCGGTCGTCTGGTAGCCCCAGCTCGGATCGTAGGGATGCTCCGATACGGGCAGGAACTCGATATGGGTGAAGCCCATCTCCGCGACATAGGGGATAAGCCGCTCGGCCATCTCGTCCCAGGTCAGGAACCAGCCATGCTCGTTCCTTTGCCATGAGCCGGGATGGACCTCGTAGATCGAGATCGCCTCGCGCCGCGGATCGACGCTGGCCCAATGCGCGCGGTGCGCCTCGTCGCCCCAATCCTGCTTGGCGGGCCGCGCAGTGAGCGAAGCAGTCTTGGGCCGCAGCTCGCTGGCAAAGGCGAACGGATCGGCCTTCAGAGGCAGAACCGTGCCATCGGGACCGATGATACGGTATTTGTAGGCGTGCCATTCGCCGATATCGGGAATGAAGATCTCCCACACGCCGATATCGTTGCGGCGGCGCATCTGGTTGCGGGCGGGGTCCCAGTCGTTGAAATCGCCTACCACGCTGACGCAGCGCGCATTGGGTGCCCAGACGGCGAAATGCACGCCCTTGGCACCTTCATGCTCGATCAAATGCGAGCCCATCTTGTCGAAAAGGCGGAAGTGGGTGCCCTCGGCGATCAGCAAATCGTCGACCGGGCCCAGAACGGGTCCGAAGCTGTAGGCATCGGTGACCCACCAGCTGTGCTTGCCCGCTGTGCAACGATATTTGACCGGTCGTGGCTTGCCCTTGAGATGCCCTTCGAACAGGCCGCGCGCGTCGACGCGCTCCATCTTCCCGAGGAACCCGCCCTTGAGGGTGAAGGCATTGGCCTCCTGCGCGCCGGGCAACAGGGCGCGGGCGAAGGTCCCGTCCGGCCCCGCATGCGTTCCCAATAGCGAAAACGGATCGGCATGGGTGCCGGAAAGCAGCGCCTCTATTGCCGATCCTGGTGGCTTCACATCACTCCCCAAATGTCTTTGGCGTATTCGCCTATCGTGCGGTCCGAAGAGAACCAGCCGACATTGGCAATATTGCGAATTGCCTTCTCGCGCCATGCCGCAGTGTCGAGCCAGACCTGGTCCACCTTGCGCTGGGCCGCGGCATAATCGTCGAAATCGGCTGCGACCATGAACCAGTCATGGTCGTAAATGCCGTTGATCAGGTCGCGATAGCGATCCGGGTCATCGGGCGAGAACACACCGTTCCTGATCGCTTCGAGCGCCTGCGACAGCTCGGTCGAATGCTCGATCACCTCGCGCGGATTGTAGCTGTCCTCGCGCCGCGCGGCGACTTCTTCTGCGGTCAGGCCGAAGATGAAGATGTTGTCGTCCCCGACATGGTCCTTGATCTCGATATTGGCGCCATCGAGCGTGCCAATGGTCAGCGCGCCGTTGAGCGCGAACTTCATGTTCCCGGTGCCCGAGGCTTCCATGCCGGCGGTAGAAATCTGCTCAGACAGATCGGCGGCGGGAATCAGCCGTTCTGCGAAGCTGACATTGTAGTTCGGGACGAACACGACCTTGAGCAGCCCGCCCACCGCCGGATCGAGGTTGACGCGCCGAGCAATGTCATTGGCCAGTTTGATGATCAGTTTGGCGTTGTGATAGCTCGGCGCCGCCTTGCCTCCGAAGATCTTCACCCGCGGCACCCAGTCCTTTTCCGGGTGGCTGCGGATCTGGTCGTAAAGCGCAACGGTCTCCACCAGGTTGAGCAACTGGCGTTTATATTCGTGGATGCGCTTGATCTGCACGTCGAACAGCGCATCGGGATCAAGGCGAATGCCCATCAGCTTGTGGATGTAATCGGACAAGGCCAGCTTGTTGGAGCGCTTGACCTCGGCAATCCGCTCGCCCAGCGCGGCGTCCGCGGCCAGCGCGTTGAGGTCCGCCAGCTTCTCGGTATCGTCGAGGAAGGCAGGGCCGATCGCATCCTTGATCACGCCGGTAAGGCCCGGATTGCACTGCATCAGCCAGCGGCGCGGGGTCACGCCATTGGTCTTGTTGTTGATGCGATCGGGATAGAGGGCGTGCAAATCCTTAAAAACGGTGACCTTCATCAGGTCGGTATGCAGCGCGGCCACGCCATTGATGCTGTGCGCGCCGGAAAAGGCTAGATTGGCCATGCGTACACGCCGCTCCCCACCCTCGTCGATCAGCGAGATCGCGGCAATCGCTGCGCCATCCAGCCCGGCCTTGCGGGCATCACGGATTACCCGGCTGTTGATCGCATAGATGATCTGCATGTGGCGCGGCAGGAGGCGCTCGAACAGCGGCAGCGGCCAGCTCTCCAGCGCTTCGGGAAGGAGCGTGTGATTGGTGTAGGCAACGGTACGCTGGGTAACGTCCCAGGCTACGTCGAATTCCAGTCCGTGATCGTCCACCAGCAGGCGCATCAACTCGGCTACGGCAACGGCGGGATGTGTGTCATTAAGCTGGATCGCGGCCTTTTCGGGCAGCGTTAGGATATCCTTCTCGTACTGGACGTGGCGGCGAACGATGTCCTGGATCGAAGCGGAGGAGAAGAAATACTCCTGCCGCAGGCGCAGTTCCTGTCCGGCTGCGGTTGAATCAGCAGGGTAGAGAACCCGCACCAAGCTGTCCGCCCGCGCCTCTGCCTCCAGCGCGCCGACATGGTCGCCAGCATTGAAGGCATCGAGCTTGATCGGGTCGAGCGCATGGGCGGTCCACAGGCGCAGCGTGTTGACCCGCTTGCCACGCCAGCCGACCACCGGCGTATCGACCGCCGAGGCCTCGATCACCTCGTGCGGTACCCATTTCACGCCGCCATTGGCTTCAACCACCTCGCCGCCAAAGCCGATGCGATAGGCGCTTTCGCGGCGGTCGAATTCCCACGGATTGCCGTGGCTCAGCCATGTCTCGGGCAGTTCGATCTGCCAGCCATCGTCGATACGCTGGCGGAACATGCCGTTCACATAGCGGATGCCATAGCCATAGGCAGGGATATCGAGACTGGCGAGGCTTTCCATGAAGCAGGCCGCAAGCCGACCCAGGCCGCCATTGCCGAGCGCCGCATCGGGTTCAAGCTCTTCGAGCACGGCGAGATCGAGGCCCTGCTCCTTCAGCGCCGCAGTGATCTCCTGCGTAAGGTCCATATTGTTGAGCGCATCGCGCAGCAGGCGCCCGATCAGGAATTCGAGGCTGAGATAATAGACCCGCTTCCCGCCATCATCATAAGTACGGCGCGTCGATTCCATCCAGCTGTCGATCACCTTGTCCCGCAGCGCCAGGACCGTGGCGGTGTACCAGTCATGCGGTTTCGCCGCGCGCTCGTCCTTGCCCACGCGGTGGCGCAAGACATCGATAATATGCTTTTCCATGCTGGGGGTCTGCAGGTCTGGACTGGTGGTCATCTGCCACGCTCCTTGAACGCGCGCGCACTGTGCGGCGCTTGTTGCCGTCCTCTCCTGCAGTCGCCCGGCCTGTCGCTCACCCGGTGCGAACCGGGCCGCTGTCGCACCGGCCAGACAGTGCAACTGCAGATTGGTAGGACGCAAGCCGCAAAACGACAAGCAATCTTCGCACTGCAAAGGTCACAAAATGCTGCATTGCAGCAAGTTGCTTTGAGATACGCGAATTCGTGCTAGTCTGTTGGCAGTTGAACCAGGAACACCGCCGATGGCTTCCATGCCCGATGCTTCGAACCTGCCTTGGTGGCGCGGCGCCTCGATCTACCAGATATATCCGCGCAGTTTCCAGGACAGCAATGGCGATGGTGTCGGCGATTTGAAGGGAATCACGAGCCGGCTCGATCACGTCGCAGAGCTTGGCGCGGAGGCAATCTGGATCTCGCCCTTCTTCGCCTCCCCCATGAAGGATTTCGGCTACGACATTTCAGATTATTGCGCGATCGATCCGATCTTCGGCACGCTCGAGGATTTCGATGCGCTGGTCGCCCGCGCGCATGAGCTTGGCCTGAAAGTCCTGATCGACCAGGTCTATGCCCACAGCTCGGACCAGCATGCATGGTTCGCCGAAAGCCGCGCGGCAAAGACGGGCGAGAAGGCGGACTGGTATGTCTGGGCCGATCCCAAGCAAGACGGCGCTCCGCCCAATAACTGGCAATCGTTGTTCGGCGGCCCGGCATGGACCTGGGATGCGCGGCGCTGTCAGTACTATTTGCACACTTTCCTCAAGGAGCAGCCGCAGCTCAATTTGCACAATGTCGAAGTGCAGGATGCGCTGCTGGACGTGGCGAAGTTCTGGTTCGAACGCGGCGTGGACGGCTTCCGCCTCGATGCGCTCAACCATGCCATGGTCGACCCGCTGCTGCGCGACAATCCGCCGGCGCCGGAGAAGAAGGGCCAGCGCCGCAGCCGTCCCTTCGATTTTCAGACCAAGCTGCACAGCCAGTCGCAGCCCGAGATGGTCTATTTCGCCGAACGGATCAGGGGCCTTGCCGAAAGCTATGGCGCAATCTTCACTATGGCGGAGATCGGCGGCGACAATGCGCTGGAGGAGATGAAAGCCTTCACTCTCGGGGACGGTCGCCTCAACAGCGCATACAGTTTCGACTTCCTCTATTCGCCTGAACTGACCCCAAAATTGGTGGCCGAGGCGATGGCAGAATGGCCGGGCGATCGCGGCGAAGGCTGGCCGAGCTGGGCGTTCGAGAACCACGATGCGCCGCGCGCCGTATCGCGCTGGTGCGCGCCGGAGGACATGGACCGCTTCGCGCCGGTCAAGATGGCGCTGCTGCTATGCCTGCGCGGCAATCCGATCATCTACCAGGGGGAGGAGCTGGGCCTCGAACAGGTCGATATCCCCTTCGAGCAATTGCAGGATCCCGAAGCCATAGCCAATTGGCCGCTGACCCTGTCGCGCGACGGTGCACGCACGCCCATGCCTTGGGTAGACGAAGAATTGGGCGGCTTTTCGGCTGGTGAACCCTGGCTGCCGCTGGGCGAAGCAAACCGGGCGAAGGCGGTATCAGCACAGGTCGGCAAGCCGCAGAGCATGCTGGAAACCACAAGGAGACTGCTCGCGATCCGCAAGGGCTCGCCCGAACTGCGCCATGGCAGTTTCGAGCTGGTGCAGGCGCTACACGGCGTGCTCGTCTTTCGTCGCTGCCTGGGCGATCGCTGCGTGCTCTGCGCCTTCAATTTCGGCCAGGATGACGCGCCAATGCCGCCCGAGGCGAAGGACATGGCCAGGCTGGCATCGATCAATGGCGCGAGCGGCCGGGTCCTGCCCGGCCTCTCCGGTTTTATCGGCAAGCTGGCGGTCTAGGATTAGTCCACTGATGTGGAAACGGCTCCGGCCCACTCCCCCACCCGGCCTCCCAAGACATTATCCTGTTTGGGTGGCCGGGTGGGGGAGTGGGCTGGTGCCGCAACCGATTCAGCGCAGCTGAATCTAGATCCAGATCAACTCAGCAGTCGAGAGTGGCGGCGCGCTCCCAATCGGTCAGCTGGCGGGAATATTCGTTCCACTCGGCATGCTTGAGCTTGAGATAGGACGGTGCCAGTTCGCCCAGTGACTCCATGAGCACGTCCGATGCTTCCAGCGCGCGCAGCGCATCGAGCAGATTGAGCGGCAGCTTCTTCACCTCGCCCGCCTTCTCGGCCTCGGTATACATGTTGATGTCGAGGCGCGGCCCCGGATCGCGACCATTCGCCATGCCGTCGAGCCCCAGTGCCAGCACGGCGGCGGGCATGAGATAAGGATTGGTCGAACCGTCGGCGAGGCGCAGCTCGAAGCGGTCACCTTCGGGCACGCGGATCATGTGCGTGCGGTTATTTCCCGTCCATGTCACAGAATTGGGCGACCAGGTCGCGCCGGAAAGCGTCGCCGGGGCATTGATGCGCTTGTAGCTGTTGACCGTCGGGTTGGTGATCGCGGCCAGCCCCTGCGCTGAATGCATGATGCCGCCGATAAAGGCGAGGCCGGTATCGGACAGGCCGTAAGTGCTCGCCGCATCCTCGAACACATTGGTGCCACCCTTCCACAGCGAGACATGCATGTGGCAGCCATTGCCGGTCAGATGCGCAAAGGGCTTGGGCATGAAGGTGGCGCGCAGCCCGTGCTTTTCGGCAATCGACTTGACCATGAACTTGAAGAAAGCCTGCCGGTCGGCAGTGACCAGAACATCGTCATAGTGCCAGTTCATCTCGAACTGGCCGTTCGCGTCCTCATGGTCGTTCTGATAGGGCTGCCAACCCAGTTCCAGCATGCAGTCGCAGATCTCGGTAATCACGTCATAGCGGCGCAGCAGCGCCTGCTGATCGTAGCACGGCTTGGCCTGCGTATCTGCTTCGTCCGAAATCTCCGTGCCATCGGGCGAGATCAGGAAGAACTCGCATTCAACGCCGGTCTTCATCTGCAGGCCCTGCTCTGCCGCCAGCGCCATCTGCGCCTTGAGCGCATTGCGCGGGCTGGCGGCGACGGGCTCGCCATTCATCCACAGATCGGCGGCAAGCCAGCCGAGTTCGGGCTTCCACGGAAGCTGAATCAGGCTGTCGGGATCGGGCTTGGCGAACAAGTCCGGATCGGCGGGCGTCATGTCGAGCCAGGTGGCGAAACCGGCAAAGCCCGCACCGTCTTCCTGCATGCCGGCAATGGCAGAGGCCGGGACCAGCTTGGCGCGCTGGCTGCCGAACAGGTCGGTAAAGGACACCAGGAAATATTTGATGCCCTTTTCCTTGGCGACATCGCCGAGGTTGATTGTCATGGTCTTCATCCTTCCGTTCGCTCCGGCGACAATCACACGCCATCATGCGCGGGCCACCGGCCTGTCCAATTCTCGATCCATCCTGCGAACGGGGAATGTCTTTTCTTGTACCCCGTTCGGTATCCTACATGCCCGACAGCCCGGGAATCCAGTCCGTTCCTGCCAGCGGCACCTTGGCCATGGCCGCCGCCTCGATGGTAAGGGCGACAAGGTCCTCCGGCTCAAGGTTGTGCAAATGGCTCTTGCCGCATGCCCGCGCGATGGTCTGTGCTTCCAGCGTCAGCACGGAGAGGTAGTTCGCCAGCCGCCGCCCCGCCGCAACCGGGTCGAGCCGCTTCGCCAGCTCGGGGTCCTGCGTGGAGATGCCCGCCGGGTCGAGGCCGAGCTGCCAGTCATCATAGGCACCAGCCGTCGTGCCAAGCTTCTGGTACTCTTCCTCCAGCGCCGGATCGTTGTCACCCAGCGCCACCAAAGCCGCGCTGCCAATCGAGACCGCATCCGCACCCAGCGCCATGGCCTTGGCCACGTCCGCCCCGTTGCGAATACCGCCCGAGACCACGAGCTGCACCTTGCGGTACATGCCGAGGTCCTGCAGCGCCTGTACCGCCGGGCGGATCGCCGCGAGCGTGGGGATGCCGACATGCTCGATGAAGACTTCCTGCGTCGCAGCCGTGCCGCCCTGCATGCCGTCGAGCACGACCACGTCCGCGCCCGATTTCACCGCCAGGGCAACGTCGTAATAGGGACGGGTCGCGCCGACCTTCACATAGATCGGCTTCTCCCAATCGGTGATCTCGCGCAGCTCCTCGATCTTGATCTCGAGGTCGTCGGGCCCGGTCCAGTCGGGATGGCGACAGGCGCTGCGCTGGTCGATGCCCTTGGGCAGAGTGCGCATCTCGGCCACGCGGTCGGAAATCTTCTGGCCCAGCAGCATGCCTCCGCCGCCCGGCTTGGCGCCCTGGCCGATGACCACTTCGATCGCATCGGCCTTCCGGATATCGTCAGGGTTCATGCCGTAACGCGAAGGGAGATACTGGTAGACCAGCGCCTTGGACTGGCCGCGCTCTTCGGGCGTCATGCCGCCATCGCCCGTCGTGGTCGAGGTGCCGACGATGCTCGCCCCCCGACCCAAGGCCTCCTTGGCCTGCGCCGAGAGCGAGCCGAAGCTCATCCCGGCAATGGTGATCGGAATATCGAGCTTGATCGGCTTTTTTGCAAAGCGCGTGCCGAGCGTGACATCGGTGGCGCATTTCTCGCGGTAGCCTTCGAGCGGGTAGCGAGAGACCGATGCGCCGAGGAACAGCAAATCGTCGAAATGGGGCACCTTGCGCTTCGCCCCGCCGCCGCGAATGTCATAAATGCCGGTAGCCGCCGCGCGGCGGATTTCCGCCATGCTAGCCGGGTCGAGCGTTGCCGAGAAGCGCGGCAGGGTCTGCGGGATAGAGCTGGTATCCATGGTCCGTTTCCTCAGTAGGCCGCAGCGTTGTCGACGTGGAAATTGTAGAGCTGGCGGGCCGAGCCGTAGCGTTTGAACTCGTCCACGCTGACCTCCGGCCCCACACCGGCGGCATCGAGCAGGCGGCGCAAATCCGCCTTGTGCTTGGCCTCCATCGGCTTTTCGATGCAATCCGCACCAAGGCTCTTCACCGCGCCGCGCACATAGATGCGCGTCTCGTAAATGGAATCGCCCAGGGCATCGCCGGCATCGCCCAGCACGACGAGATTGCCCGACTGCGCCATGAAGGCGCTCATCGGCCCGATCGAGCCTTTGACGACGATATCGACGCCCTTCATCGAGATGCCACAGCGGGCCGAGGCATTGCCGTCGATCACCAGCAGTCCGCCATGCGCGGTGGCGCCCGCCGACTGGCTGGCATCGCCCTTCACATGGACCGTGCCGGACATCATGTTCTCGCCCACGCCGACCCCGGCATTGCCTTCGACAATCACCGTGGCGAGCTTGTTCATGCCCGCGCAGTAATATCCGGCATGGCCCTGGATTTCGACGGTCAGAGGCGCATCGAGGCCGCAGGCAATGGCGTGCTCGCCAGCCGGGTTTGCCACCGTCCAATGCGTCTCATTGGTATCGGCGGGGAGATTGTGCAGCCTCTGGTTCAGGTCGCGCTTGGACTGGGTCGCGAGGTCGAAGGCCGGCATCACTTGTGCTCCCAGGCATAGACATGGGCGGGCTCGGGCTCCCACACGCGGGCATCCTCGATTCCCGGCAGATGGGCGAGACCGCGATATTCGGAGCAGAAGGCGACATATTGGTCGGTCTCGGCCATCACCGCAGGCTTGCAGGAGATGGGATCGCGCAGCACGGCAAAGCCGTCCTCTGTGCCGACTACGAAGGTGAAGAAGCCGTCCAGATCGTCGAGGCTGGCTTCGAGCGCTTCTGCCAGCGTGGCGCCGTTCTGGATCTTCCAGCTGAGATATCCGGCGGCCACTTCGCTGTCATTGTCGGTGGCGATATTGATGCCTTCGGGCTCGAGCATGCGGCGCAGGCTGCGATGGTTGGAGAGCGAGCCATTATGCACCAAGCACTGGTCATTCGCGGTCGAGAAGGGATGCGCACCATTTGTGGTCACCGCGCTTTCGGTAGCCATACGTGTATGGCCCACGCCATGCGTGCCGGACATTCCGGGCAAGCCGAAACGTGCCGAGACATCGGCGGGCAAACCCACTTCCTTATACAGCTCGATCCGTGAGCCTGCACCGGTCACCACAAGGTCGGGGCGATTGGCGGCGAGCCAGCCGCGCACCCGCTCTTCTTCTGCTTCGGGAACCGAGAGGACAAGATGCGTATCGCGCTGCGTACCGGAAACGCCGAGCGTATCGGCCAGGCCTTCGAGGTCGCTGCCGCGCAGGGTCAGTTTCACAAAGCCAGGCGTGCCTGAGCCATAGACGGCAAAGCCCGCGCTATCGGGACCGCGCCCGGTCATGACTTCCAGCATTCCGGCCATGAGCTCCCCCAGTTGGGGCTCAAGGGAACTGTCCTTCAGGAACAGTCCGACAATCCCGCACATAGATTCGATTCCCTTCGATCGGTGATGACCGGCATTTACCGGCAGGCCATGCCGCCTGTCAATCTAAAGGAAACATATTTTCTTCTAAGGAAACTCTGAACTGCGGGACTAGTCTTGGCTGCGCGGATAGACGATCACCGAAAGATAGGTCACTTCCTTGCCGCTCAGCACTTCGGGGCCATGCGGAGCGGCGCTGTCGAACAGCAACGAGTCCCCTTCGCTCAGATGATAGCTTTCCGTGCCGTGGCGATAGGTCACCTCGCCCTTCATCATGTAGAGGAATTCGACACCCGAATGGCGGAAGCTGGTATAGGGTGCGGCATCGGCGCTGAGCGTGATGAGATAGGGTTCGACCGCCACATCACCGCGCAGCACATGGCCGAGCAGCGAATAGACGTGGCCGACCTTGGTCCCACGCCGGTCTATCGTCAGGCCCTTGCCCGCAGGCACGTAGGAGCAATCCTGCCGCTCCTCGAAACTGGCGAAAAGGCTCGACAGTGGCACCTGCAGCACGCCCGAAATCGCCTGCAAAGTGGTGAGCGAGGCGGAAATGCCGCCATTCTCGATCTTGGACAGCATGCCGCTGGAAATTCCGGCCGCGCCGGCAAGGTCGGCCACGGAAAGGTCATGCTGACGCCGCAGCGAACGGATTTGCAGGCCTAATGCCTTTTCGAGGCTGCGCTCGGGGACGCTGGGCGCATTGGACCCGGTCTGCGTGTCGGTTTCGCCTGCCTCGTTCGCCTTGCCCGAAATTGCCCACTCTCCATTCGCGCCTGAGATGTAAGGCAAATGCTAGGCCCGCTTGCCGGGCTTGTCATCACAATGCGGCGAGTTGCTCTTCCATCCAGTGCGCAAAGCTGCCGGCAAAGCTACGATAGCAGGCCACGAGATAGCTCGGCTGGTCGCCTGTCTGGCAAAGCATCACGCCGATATGCGCAAGCTGCGTCACAGCGGCCGAACCGACAGAAAAGCTGGCAGGATGCAGGTCGATGGAGATGCCGCGCTGGAGCAGTTCGCGCGCCTTCTCACCTCTCAGCCGCCAAAGGCTGTAGGCGCTCGACTGGTCAACGACGAGGGCAAGGCCGGCAAGCTTTTCTTCCAGTTCCCCGGCCAAGTCGACCGCGCCATTCTTGCGCAGGACCAGCCAGCGGTCCGGTGCGACGCCGATCATTCGGTCCTGACCGTAGACCAGCGAGCGCGGCCCGGAGGGCAGCGCCGCTCCAAGGGCAGCAGACAGGCGCGAAGGATCGGCATTCCTGCCCGCTATCACACTGGCCAGATCAAACTCGCTGCATGGTTCAATGATCCGGGTCTCAGCCACGCAGCCTCTCCCCTTGCGGATCGACGAAGACCGGATTGCAGATGACCGCCTTCAGCGGCGCACCCCTGATCGGGTCGTGCAGTTCCACCTGCTCGCCGAATCGGCTTCGACCATTGGCGACCAGCGCCAGCGCAATCGAGTGTCCCAGCGTCGGGGAGAATGCGGCAGAGGTGACATGCCCTTGGTCATTCTCTGCCACGGGTTGCGCACCCGGAGACAGGACATGGGCACCGGCGCGCAAGCGCGCATCCTGGTCGATCGGCTTGAGGCCGACCAGCGCGGGGCGCGCGGGATCGGCCAGACCCGGCCTTTGCGCCAGCTCTCGGCCGACAAAGTCCTTGGCGCCCGAGACCATACGACCCATGCCAAGGTCTTCCGCCGTTGTCTGGCCGTTCAGTTCAGGGCCTGCGGCATGGCCTTTCTCGACACGCATCACGCCGAGCGCCTCGCTGCCATAGGGTACGACGTCAAGATCGCGGCCGGCGGTGAAGAGCTCCTCCAGCATTTCCTCCGCACGGTTGGCGGGCACCGCGATCTCATAGGCGAGCTCGCCCGAGAAGGAGACGCGGAAGAGCCTCGAGCGCGTGCCTTTCCATGTGATGGGCGCCGCTGCCATAAAGGGGAAGGCCTCGTTGGAGAGGTCGAAATCGGGCAGAACACGCTGGAGCAGCTTGCGTGAATGCGGACCGGCCACGGCGAATGCCGCCCATTGCTCCGTCACCGAAATGGCCTGCACGTCGAGATCCGGCCACAGAACCTGCGTCGCAAAGTCGATATGCTGCATGACCCGCGCGGCATTTGCGGTGGTGGTTGTAATGTAGAAGCGCTGCTGTCCGAAACGGGTGACGGTTCCGTCATCCATGACCAGCCCGTCCTCGCGCAGCATCACGCCATAGCGCGTCTTGCCCACCGGCAGGCGGGCAAAGGAATTTACATAGAGCCGCTCGATCAGCGTGGCCGCATCGGGGCCCTGCAGCTCGATCTTGCCCAAGGTCGAGACATCGCACACGCCCACGCCGCCGCGCGTCATTGCAACCTCGCGATTGACGATCTGCAGCCAGTCGCTCTCGCCCTCGCGGGCATACCAGCGCGGGCGCTTCCACAATCCGGTATCGACAAATTCCGCGCCCATCACCTTGTGCAAATCATGCGCGGGCGTCAGCCGCTCGGGCCGGAAATTCTTGCCGCGATGATGGCCGGCAAAGGCGGCGAGCGCCACGGGCTGGTAGGGCGGGCGCGAAAGCACCGTGCCTGCCTCGGCAATAGACTTGCCGGTCGCGGCGGCAAGCAGGGCATGGCCGGTCATCTGGCTGGTCTTGCCCTGGTCGGTCGCCATGCCCCAGGTGGTGTAGCGCTTGAGATGCTCCACCGAAGTGAAGCCCTCTTGCACCGCGAGCGCCATGTCCTTGTCGGTCACATCGTTCTGGAAATCGACGAAGGCCTTGCCCTTGCTTTCGGGGACGAACCAGAAGGGCGCACCTTCGCAGGCATCGTCATCGGCGGTGAATTTCTGCATGCTGGGTCGCGGCCTGCCGAGTGCTTCCACCGCATCGGCGGCGGCCTGCGCGCCGGAGCGCAAGGCCTCGCCAAGCGCGAAGCTGCCATTGGCCGCACCCGCCGTCGTCAATTCCGGTGGCGCCTGGTCAACGAGGAAGCAGTTGAGCCCCTCGTTCCATTGCGGTCGGTGGCCGAGATTGGAGGCCAGCCCGATGGCAGGATTCCATCCGCCCGACATGGCGAGGAGATCGATATCGATGGTTCGCCGCCCGCCATCGGCGAGCAGGATCTCGGCCTTGCGGATCGGAGCCCCCTTTGTGCCGACGATCTGCGCCCCTAGGTGCAGTTCTGCGCCCTTGTGCTGCAGTTCAGCCCCTTTGTGCACCTCTTCTCGCGGATCGACCACGGTGACGCTCGCACCCGCTTCGAGGAGGTCGCTAGCCGTGTCCCAGCCGCTGTCGCAGGCGGTAAAGACCAGCGCCTTGCGGCCCGGGAGCGCGCCGAAGCGATTGATATATTTGGAAACTGCCGCAGCGGTCATCACGCCCGGGCGGTCGTTCCCGCCAAAGGCGATGGGCCGCTCGATCGCACCTGTCGCGAGGATCGCCTGCTTGGCGACGATCTTCCACAGGCGCTGGCGCGGCCTGCCCGGCGCAATCTCCGGCAGGTGATCGCTGACCCGCTCGAGCGCGCCATATTGGCAGCCATCATAAATGCCGAAAGCACTCGTTCGGGTCAGGGTACGAACATTATCAAGCACTTGCAGCTCAGCATGGGCCTGTGCCGCCCATGCGCTGCCTGCCATGCCGTTAACACTCTGCCGCGATCCGAGCAAATATCCGCCGGGAAGGAAATCCTCCTCCAGCACTGTCACCCGCAGCCCTGCCCTGCCCGCCGTCAAAGCCGCCGCAAGGCCTGCCGGACCGGCGCCGATCACCAGCACATCGCAGAAGTCATGCGCATGTTCGTAGCTGTCGGGATCGGGCAGCATGGAGAGCGCGCCGAGCCCCGCCGCGCGGCGGATCAGCGGCTCGTAAAGCTTCTCCCACAAGGCCGCGGGCCACATGAAGGTCTTGTAGTAGAAGCCCGCGACGAAGATGGGCGAAAGCGTCTGGTTCACCGCCAGCGCATCGAATTTCAGGCTGGGCCAATTATTCTGGCTCTTCGCCTCCAAGCCGCCGAACAGTTCAACCATGGTCGCGCGGCAATTGGGATCGGATCGCGCGCCGCCATGCAGCGTGACGAGCGCATTGGGCTCCTCGCTCCCGGCGGTCAGGATCCCGCGCGGGCGATGATATTTAAAGCTGCGCCCGACTAGCTTCACATCGCTGGCGACAAGCGCCGAAGCGAGCGTATCGCCCGCGAAGCCCGACAGACGCTTGCCATCGAAAGTGAAGTCCAGCCGCTGCGAACGGTCGATCAATCCGCCTGTGGGAAGACGGCTCATGCCTTGTCTCCATCCGCCAGTTCGACGCTTTCGATGGCGTGATTGCGCGTGTCGCGCGTCACCTCCAGCCATTGGCGGCAACCCTGCGTGTGATACCACAGCTCGCGGATCGGCCCGGCGGGATTGTCGCGCACATAGACATAGTCATACATGCCCTCCCCGCCCTCGGGACGCTGCGGCGAAGCATCACCGCGATAGGTGAATTCGCGCGCGTCGCGGTCTCCGCAAAAGGGGCAGGCAATGCGCATCAGTGGAGGTTGGGCTGCGCGCCCGCTCCCTTTTCGTCGATCAGGTGACCGGTGCGGAACCTGTCGAGCGCAAAGGCCCTCGCCACCTCGTGCGAGGCGTCGGTCGCAAGCAAGTGGGCGAGGCAATATCCGGCGGCGGGCGTCGCCTTGAAGCCGCCATAGCACCAGCCCGAATTGAGATAGAGGCCGCCGATCGGCGAGTGGTCGATGATCGGGGAGCCATCCATCGACATGTCCATGATGCCGCCCCAGCTCCTAAGCAGGCGCGCACGGCCGATGGCGGGCATCACCGCCATGCCGCCTTCGCAGACATCCTCGACCACCGGCAGGTTCCCGCGCTGGGCGTAGCTGTTGTAGCCGTCGATATCGCCGCCAAAGACCAGCCCGCCCTTGTCCGACTGGCTGATGTAGAAATGGCCCGCGCCGAAAGTGATGACGCCCGGCACGACGGGCTTGAGGCCCTCGGTCACGAAGGCTTGCAACACATGGCTTTCGATCGGCAGGCGCAGACCGGCAAGCGCGGCGACGCGGCCCGAATTGCCCGCTACGGAGAGGCCCACCTTGCCCGCCCGGATCGTGCCATGCGAAGTCTCGACGCCCGTGACCGCGCCCGCTGTATCGGTGAGGAAGCCCGTGACCTCGCAATTCTGGATGATGTCTACGCCGAGCGCCGAAGCCGCCCTGGCATAGCCCCAGACCACGGCATCGTGCCGCGCGGTCCCGGCGCGTGCCTGCAATAGTCCACCCTGGATCGGGAAGCGGGCATTCTCGAAATCGAGGAAGGGGGCGAGCCTGCGCACGCCATCGACATCGAGCAATTGCGCATCGGCTCCGTGCAGGATCATGGCATTGCCGCGCCTTGCATAGGCATCGCGCTGCGCATCCGAATGGAACAGGTTCACGATGCCGCGCTGGCTGACCATGACATTGTAGTTGAGGTCCTGCTCCAGCCCCTCCCACAACTTCATCGAAAATTCGTAGAAAGGCTCGTTGCCCGGCAGTCCGTAATTGGAGCGGATGATGGTGGTGTTGCGCCCCGCATTGCCGCCGCCAATCCAGCCCTTTTCGAGCACGGCGACGCGCGTGATGCCGTGAACCTTGGCGAGGTAATAGGCCGCCGCCAGCCCATGGCCGCCGCCGCCGACAATGACCACGTCATAGCCTTCGGCCGGGCTGGCATTGCGCCAGGCGGGCTGCCAGTTGCGGTGGCCCTTGAAGGCCTGAGCCGCGAGCGATGCAATCGAATAGCGCATGGAGGCGTGAGCACTCGTCCGAAGGGTTGAGTGCCAATGATATGGGCTTTCCGAAGCTCAATCCTGTCTGTAAGCGTCATAATCATGTCTGTAAGCGACGCCATCCCTGAAAGAGCTCCCATCCGTCTTGGCCTGCTGCTGGTCGAGGGGTTCTCGCTGATGTCCTATGCCTCCATCGTCGAGCCCTTCCGGGCGGCCAATGTGCTTGCCGGGCAGGAGTTCTACGCTTGGAACCACATCGCTGTGAGCGGCTCACAAGTGAGCGCGTCGAACCACATGACCATCAAGGCCGATTGCGACATGGCAAGCGCCCCCGAGTGCTCACGCATCTTCGTCTTCGCAGCAGGCGATCCGGCGAGCTTCAAGGACCGGACATGTTTCGCCTGGCTCCGCGCGCGGGCGCGGCGCGGCACCCATCTCGCGGGCGTATCAGGCGGCCCGTACCTGCTCGCCCGAGCTGGCCTGCTCGAGGGATACCGCACAACGATCCACTGGGAGCATGCCCCGGCACTGGCGCAGGAATTTCCCGAGCTCGAACTTGAGCCGAGCCTGTTCGTGATCGACGGCGCGCGCATGACCTGCGCCGGCGGCACGGCAGGCATGGACCTTGCTATTTCGCTGATCGAGCGCGACCACGGCCCCGCCTTGGCAGCGCGCGTGGGCGAATGGTTCATCCGTACCCAGCCGCGAACAGGTACGGCGTCGCAGCGGCCGAGCTTGAAGGAACGCTTCGGCACGGTGAACATGCGTCTCTTGCGGATGCTGGCAGCGATGGAAGGCGCGTTGGAGGAGCCGCTTTCCCGCACCCGATTGGCGCAGATTGCCGGAATCTCGCTGCGGCAACTGGAAAGGCTGTGCCTTGCCGAACTGGGGCAGACCATCAGCGCTACCTATCTCGATATCAGGCTCACACGCGCCGAACACCTGCTGCGCTCCACTGGCCTATCGGTTACGCAAATTGCGCTGGCCTGCGGCTTCAGGAGTGCAAGTCACTTCTCCCGCAGCTACAAGCAGCATACGGGATCAAGTCCCTCTGCGGTGCGTGAACAGGGCTAGGCGGCAAAAGACACCGATGAAGCAAGCCAGACACCCACAGCTTGCTCTCCGAAGGCAGGACTAGTCGAACAGGACGAACCGATCCTCCGTAGGATCATAGCGCAAGTTCACTCCTCCCTCCCGCAATTCGGAAAGCGGTATGAAATCCTGCTGCAGCGAAAGGGACTCCTGCTCGGCTTCTGTGAGGACATCCTTTACATCGTCGCTAGAGACAAAGATCGACGAGTTGTTGTCGATCCGGACTTCAATACGTCCGAGCACACCTTGGGCGTCCCTCACCTCCTTTTCGACCCGGATAGTACTGTCTGCCGTCGGGCCGCCTGCCAAATCAAAATCGATAGGAATAAGGCCGGTCGGGGCCGATCCGGCAAGGCTATCCTCAAGTCCGTCAGGAGAGGAATCCAGATTGGCCAAGGCAGTTTCCTCTTCAAGATCAGGCGACAGCGTCTCATCCTCTGACATTGCAGGATCCGCAGGGACCTGCGCGCGCAGGGTTCTCGCCAACTCGGCCTCTTCCCTTTCGGCCGCGAGACGCTCGGCTCGCTCCTGCGCCAGGTCGTTCACCAGGGTTATCGCTTCGACTTCCTCGAGCTCGATGTGCAATGGATAGCCCGAAATAAGTCGCGACAATGCTGCGGGGCGGTACTCTTCCGGGGTCGCCGCGAAAATCGCAGCAAGGAGCACGAAAACCAGGGGAATCGCGAGGAAGGCGGTTTTCCAGTGCCCCTGCGCTGCCGAATCCGATTTCATGGTGAGAATCTGCATCCCTGCCCCCTTGCCCAGAATGCTTTCGCCATCGTTAACCACGCCTGGCGACGCTTTCTAGTGAGCCTGTTGCGCATAGGGTGGCAATGCGAAACGCCGCCCAACCTTTTGTGCGCAAGCTTCATGCCTTCCCCGGCATGGCCGTTGCCGTAATGGCAGCGCTGGGCGCTGTTTCCTTCCCGGCGAAGGCTCAGATGAACCCGCAGATGAGCGCGGCCGCGGGCATTTTGCAGGCAAATTGCGCGATCCTGGATACGATCGTTCGCGATGTTCCAACGCCCGAGGCTGGCCCTGCAACCCTTTCGAAATCCAATGCTATTCTCGGCGGTGCCCAGAGCGCGCTTGATCGTATTCGCCAGCAACAGGCCGGACTGGTGCAGAGGCCACCTGTCGAAACCGTCGCCAGCATGCGCCTTCCGGTCAGCGTGAACTGCAGCGGTCTCAACTTGGCCGTTCCGGTCAGGCCCGAAAGCCCGCAATCTTCGGGCACGGATGAGAATTTCCTTGCCTCTCCGCGGATCGCGATAGGGCAAACGAGCCTTTCGGCGCAGTGGAATCGCGTCGCCAGCGACACCATAACGGGCGACGAGGTCCGCAAGCTCATTGGCAACCGAAGTGCAGGCGCCACCGCCACGCTCCAAACGGTCAATGGGTGGGTCAATCGCGCCATCGCTTATGCAGAGGATCGCGAGATCTGGAACAGCAGGGATTACTGGGCGCTCGCTTCGCAAACGCTTAGCCGACGCGAAGGTGACTGCGAGGACCTCGCTATCCTGAAATACCAGATGCTTCGCGCGATCGGTGTGGCGCCGGAGGACATGTTCCTCACCCTTGCAAGGGATCTGGCGCGAAATGCCGATCATGCAGTGCTCGTGGTCCGCCACGAAGGGCGCTTCTTCCTGCTCGACAATGCAACCGATGCCATTCTCCCGGCCAACCTTTCCTACGATTATCGTCCGACACTGAGCTTCAGTGGCGATTCTGCCTGGCTGCATGGCATAACAAGTACCCCTCCCCGGCGGCGAACGCTCCTAACGTTCGGTCAGGGCGACATCGAAGCCACGCGTGATGGGCTTCAGGAGATAGGATAGGATGCTCTTCGCGCCGGTGATGATTTCCACATCGGTGACCATCCCGGGAACGATCGAGTATTTCCGGCCATCCTTCTCGACAAAGCTCGCATCGGTCTCGATCAGCACGCGATAATAGGCCTCACGCTCTACCTCGTCGTAAATGCTATCGGCGGAAACTTCGCGGACACTGCCGGTAAGTCCCCCATAGGTCGCAAAGTCATAGGCAGTAATCTTGACGTTGGCAGGATCGCCGACGGCGACAAAACCGATATCTCGCGGACTCACGCGCGCTTCGATCAATAGCCGATCGCCCACCGGCACGACCTGCATGATCATTTCGCCGGCATTGACGAACCCTCCAACCGTCGTGATCTGCACGTCGTTGACGATACCGTTGGTCGGGGCACGCAATTCATTCCGGTTGAGGCGCGCCTCCGCCCCTCGAATGCTCTCTTCATTCACGGCAATGCGCGTTGCCACCTCGCTTCTTTCGTTCAACGCCTGCTGACGAAAATCGAGCCGTGCCGCCTGCAAGTCCGCCTGCGCCTCGCTAATCGCGGCAGTGGCGCGGGCACTTGCCTGACGCGCCGCGGAGAGACGTCCGCGAATGTCCACCAGCTCGCGTTGCGCGGCAAGCAGCTCTGTCTGCGGCACGATGCCCTGTTCCGCCAGCGGCTCAAGCATAGTCACTTCCTGCTGCGCGAGATCGAGGGATTCCTCCAGAGAATTCACGGTAGCATCGGCTTCACGCTTGTCGCGACGTCGTTGTTCCACGGCAGCGCCAAGCGCAGCTTCGCGTGTCCGAGCCGTTGCAAGTCGTGCTTCCTGCAAGCGCTGTTCCTCGAAACACAAGGTCCCTTCCTCGCAACCCATGGCCGAACCGCTCGCTTCGCCGGCAAGCCTGTCGGCACGGACAGCAAGCCGTTCATTCTCCGCCTGCAACTGGCCGAGCTCCGAATCCGCGAGCGTGTCATCGAGCCGGACGAGAACCTGCCCCTGCTCGACCTGTTCCCCGCTCCGTACGAGGATTTCCGCAATAACCGAGGGCTCTGCGGCCTGGACCAGCTGCGCCTGGCTGGAGGGGATCACACGGCCAATACCGCGGGTAATTTCGTCGACCTGGGCGATGCTCGCCCAAAGAACGAGGATGCCGAGACCGATAGCGGCCGTGGCGATCAGTTTCTGTTCGGGGCCCCACAATTCGAGCCTTTCACGAAGGGTCACTGTGCCTCCCCTCCGGACATTGTCCCTTCATTGGCAAGGGCTAGCGTACGGGCCGAAAGCTGCGACTGGCGGGATGCTTCATAGCCGGCGCTGGCATTGACCGGATCGGGAATTGCAAGGCGCCAATCCTTGCTCGTGTCCAACCGCCCGCCAATGTCGTTCTCGGCGCGACGATCGGTCGGATCCTGCACAGGTTCGGGACCTGCTCCAGTATATGCGACCGATGCCGGATCGGCGGCATCCACAAAGTCGAACCTTGCAAGATCGATTTCCGGCTTGCGCTCGCGTCCGGTCCAACGCGCCGTGAAACTCTGCTCCCGGCCGGCACGCCCGGGGAAACGATAGAAGAGGTGGCGGCCGACCTGATCGACCTTGCCCAATGTGTAGGCCCAGCGCGGAAGGACATAATCCGCATGATAGTGGGTAGCGCTGCCGACCGATCGCTCCACATGGCCAGCCAATGCGGACCGCGCGACATCGAGCGACTGGTTCCATTCTTCGGCAAGCGGCGAACGGCGCAAGGATCCATCGCATGTGAAGCTGAACTGGCAAACCTGCTTGTTCCACCCTTCATAAACGACCCCGCAGACAGATGCGGGATAGGCAGGGTGGCGCACGCGGTTCAGCACCACCTGCGCGACAGCGCGCTTCCCCTCGACGGGTTCCACCGCCGCTTCATAGTAAACCGCCTGGGCGAGGCAGGAGAGAGCCACATCATAGGCACCACCTGCATCGTCACTCAGGCGAAACGCCTTCATGGTTTCGAGCGGCTCGACGGAAAGGGGGATCAGGGCATTGTGCTCCGCGGCGCCCTTGCCCCGCTCGAGAATGCGGGCATTCGCCGCCAGCGTGAGATTGCCAAGCTCACCGAATTCGGAAGCACCTTCAGAGCCCTTGGCCTGGTATACCGGGTTCAGGCCAGGCTCCATTTGCGAAGGCGCCGGCGCGGTAAGCGTGGCCAGCAATAGCAGCCCGAATGCCATTCGAATCGATAATCCGAGCCCCTTGTGCTTAGGCAGATGTGGGCGCCATACGGTCATTGCTCGAACCCTGCCTGCTTGCCAGCGCGCGCGAGGATCTCTTCCTTGGGGCCATCGGCAATCACATGGCCTTGATCCATGATGATGATCCGATCGCAAAGAGAGAAAAGCGCCGGGCGATGCGTCGCAACGATAAGCGTCTGCTTGTCGGAAAGAGACTGCTGCAGCCGTTCTACCAGGGCCCGTTCGGTGCGGCTGTCCATTGCGCCCGTGGGTTCATCGAGAAAGAGGAGTTCACAGGGGGAAATGAAGGCACGGGAAAGAGCGAGGAAGGCGCGCTGACCGCCCGACAATCGCCGTCCATGTTCTCCAACCTGGCGCTCGAAACCGGCAGAATCCCTCGCCAGGAAGTTGGCAGCGCCGCTTTGATTGAGAGCGTTGAGGACATCGGCATCGCTGGCACCAGGCTTGCCGATCGCAAGATTGTCCCTGATCGTACCGGTAAACAGGTTGGCATCCTGCCCCACGAAACGGAAGCTCTTGCGCAATTCGGTCGGCCTGAACTGCCTGCTATCAACACCGTTGATCAGCATTGCGCCGTCACTGGGTTCATACAGGCCGCAAAGGATGCGCCCGAGCGTGGACTTGCCCGACGCGACCTTGCCGATCACCGCAACCCGCTCCCCGGGCTTGATCTCGAGGTTGAGCCCCTCGAGCGCCGCGACATCCGCTTCCGGATAGGTAAATTTGAGCTTCTCGAGCTTGAGGGTGAGTCCGCCCGTGGAAGCAGGCAGCGCCATGCTGCCCTGCTGACGCTCATCCTGTACTTCGAACAGGTTCTCGATCGATGCCAACGCCTCTCGGGCCTGGCGGCCTCGAGTAAGCAGGAAGGCAAGCTGGCCCGCCGGCGCGAGCGAACGCGATGCCAGCATGACAATTGCAATAATGGCGCCCATCGTGATGTGGCCCGCAGCGAACAGGTAATAGCCACCCACGACAAGGGAAACGCTCGAAATCTGCTGGAAGGTGGAGGCCAGGGACACCGCGATGGCACTGATCCGCCGCAAGCGCAGCTGGGAGTGGCTGCCGATTTCCGCCAGTGAATGCCACCGGCCCAGCATCGCCCTTTCACCCGAAACGCTCTTCAGGGTTTCCATGCCCGCCACGGATTCAACGAGCATGGTCTGTTGCAGGCCGTGGTCCGCCTGAGCGTCGCGCGCTGCATCGGTGACCTTGCGCTGAAGGTAAAATCCGGCGCCAGCCATGAGCGCGGTCACGACGACCGGCACCAGCGCCAGCCATCCGGCGATGTAGGCGATTACCGCGATGAACAGGACCAGGAAGGACATGTCGACCATGGTCACGATCGTCGTCGAGGCGAAGAAATCCCTGACAATCGCATACTCGCTGACGCGAGCGGCAAGGGCACCCGTGCTTCCCTTACGTGCGCTTAGCGGAGAAGCGAGCAGCCTCGAGAAGATCTTCTGCGAAAGCCGCAGATCGAGACGGCGCCCTATCTGGTCCACCACGCTGGTGCGTGCCGATCGCAAGGCCAGTTCGAGGGAGAAAGCCAGCACGACGCCCGTGGCCAGAACCCACAGGGTTGCCTCTGCTTCATTGGGAATAACGCGGTCGTACACATTCATCGAAAACAGCGGCAGGGAGAGAGCAAGGAAATTGACCAGCAGCGAGGCCAGTATCACCGGCCGAAACGCCGCACGCTCCTTGCGCAATTCCGACCAGAACCAGTGCGTTCGACCCTTTGCGTGCCAGGGAGCGTCCTGTTCGCGGAGTTTGTCCGGATTCCCGATGACTGAATAGAAGTCGCCGGTAATGCGGCTCTCCACTTCGGAAATCGGCTCCCATTGTGCTTCTTCCCGCCCAACTTCCCAAACCAGGGCATCGCCATCGGATATGGAAAGCAGAGCTGCCGAGCCGCCATCCTCCATCTTGACCAGCGCAGGGAAGAAACCCTCGCGCCGCGGCAGCTTGCGCACCGTCGCACGTTCGAAATTCAGCCCGACAAGTTCCAGCGCCGCACCTGCCTCATGAAAAGGCAGGCGCCCCTCGGCATTGCGAGGCAGCAGGTCGAAAATGCCGCTGGGCGGCGCGAATCCGAAACGTCCTGCGAGGCACACAATGGCCAAGATCAGCGGATCCTGCTCCTCAGCAGCTACGAACTCCTCGACCTGGTACACCTTTCGTTTCCTTGCGTAACGCCCCGTCAGCGCGAATAGCGGCGACGATCGAGTTCGGCAGGCACCGACGGACCATAGTCGAAGCGGTCGCGCTCCATCGCTCCTGCGCCAGCACCGGGAGCAACGCTAAGCGCGTCAAGGAACTGGTTCGTCGCTGCCAGGATCTGGTAGCCGGCGAACATTTCGGAAAAGCGCGAAGTCTCGCGGCGCACCTGCGTGTTGAAGCGCGTATTCTGCGCATCAAGTACGTCCAGCAGCGAGCGACGACCGATATTGAACTGGCTCCTGTAGGAGAGCAGCAAGTCGTCGCTTACCTGCGACTGACGCTCGAGCGTCTGTCCGACGCTCCGCTGAGTTTCCAGTGCAGTCCATGCATTGGTCACATCTTCCTCGGCCTCACGGACACGGTCATGCAGACGATAGCGTGCCTCGCTGGCACGACGGACCATCTCCTGCACTTCGGCTTCCTTGATGCCGCCGTTGAACAGGTTCCAGCGAAGATAGACGCGGCCGATCACATCGTTGGTCTCACCGGCAAATCCATCGATGTCGTCACCGATACGGCCGGAAATGTCGACGCCAATTTGTGGGAATAGCCCGCCGCGCGAAGACATAACCATCGCATTGGACGCATCCACATCCGCCTGCGCTTCCCGCACCAGCGGATTGTCGGTCCGGGCCATGGCAATGGCTTGCTCCAGATCAGGCGGCATATAGGAAACCAGATTCCCCGGCAGGACCACGGAATTGATGTCGAGCCCGGTAAGCCGGCGCAATGCCGTGCGGGCATTGGTCAGGTCTTCACGCGCCTCTTCCTGCAGCACAATGGCCCCCTGCAGTCGCTCTTCGGCCTGCTGCAGGTCTGCAGTGCTTATCGAACCCTGATTTACACCCTCAGCCAAGCTGTTGGTCAGCTGCTGGTGAAACAGCGCATTGTCCTCCGCAGCAGCGACGACGCGTTCCTGCAGCAAGACATTGAGATATTGGCGAGCAACCTGCAGGGCGATGAACTCCGAACGCTCGACAACACGGAGCGAAGCGCCGTCCACGCGGGCGGCCTGTCGCAACAATTCGCCGCGACGCCGACCGAAATCGAACAATGTCCAGTCCGCCCGTGCCTGTGCTTCGAGCGGGTAAAGCCAGTCGTCCGCAATGTTCAGCGTCCGCCTTGTCTGGTTCTCGAGCCGACGCGCACCGGCCGACAATTCGACGTCGAGCGTGGGAAAGAAGAGCCCCTGCGCCTGGTCGCGCTCGAACTGGATCGCCTCTGTGTTGAACTGTGCCTGCAGGATCTCCGGGTTCGAAGCCACGGCAATCTCGATCGCCTGGCGCATGTCGATCGGTTCGCTGACTTCCTGAGCCATTGCCGCGGGAGCAGCAGCAGTGAGCAACAAGGCAGCAGTCAATGTGTGGATGTACTTCATGTCGTCCTCTCCTTGACCTTCACTCTGCCGAAATTTCGACGCGCCGGTTCTGCGGGCTCCTCGTGCCGTCCGGCAGGGGCACACGAGGGTTGCTTTCGCCCATGGCTGAAGTGCTCATCATGCTATCGGCAACACCACGCGATCCGAAAGCCGCCTCGACGGCATCGGCGCGGGCCTGCGAAAGACCGAGATTGTAGGAATCGCTGCCTGCTTGATCGGTGTGACCAACGATCTGCAGCGATTGCCAACCGCATACCGGGATATTGGTGACGATCGTATCGAGGGTGGCGCCTGCCTCGGCCGCAACGACATCCGAGTCGAAATCGAAGAAGACGATCCCGACAACCTCATCATTGCAGATGGAAGGCAGTTGCTGCGGAGGTGGCGGCGGTGGTGGAGGTGGCGGCGGAGGCGGCGGAGGCGGTGCCGCGACGTAACTCATAAGAGAATACGCCCGCTGGCAGTTGCGGATGCTCGTCTCGTCCCGGGTCGAGGACTTGAGATATCCCAATGCTATCCCGCACTGCACTTTGGCCTCGAGCGCCCAGAGATAGCGTGGATCGTCCGCCGCAATGACCGAATCATTGAGCGACGCAGCCAAGGCCGCGTCGTACCGAGACTGGATTTCAGACTCCAGGGACCGGTCATCCATCGCCAAGAGTTGCGCAAAATCTGAGTCCTGCGCCTGGGCAGCCACCGGAAGGACCGCCGCCAGCGTGACCACACCGAATGCCCCAATAGCATCTTTTCGCATTATCAGTCTCCCCAAGGCCTTCATCTCCTATGCGTGCGCTTCAGCGGTCATGCTTGCTTGATCCAGTGTATCATCGACTTGGATCTGCGCCACATGTGAACTGTCTCCACCCAGATTGCTGTCCAGCAATGCTGCCAGTACACCATGGTCAGCTTGATCGTCTGCCCCTGACGTTGCGCCATCACTGCTTTCTGCCGACGCCTCGATTACACTGTCAACGGTACTTTCCGCCAGTGCATCTTCTAGCACCGAGTCGACCTGACCTTCGTCAGTGGAACTCGTTTCCGTTGTACCGTCTTCGCTCGACATGGCCAGCAAGGCTTCCATCAACGCCGAGGTCGAAGAGGCCCCATCAGCCGATGCGAAGACAGCGTCGCCAGCATCCTCGGTCAAGCCATCCGATTGATCGACAGGCTGGTCTGCATCCAACGCCTGCGTATCGCTGATTTGCGTATCCAGCTCTTCGGATGGTGTGGAACCAGCGTCAGCTGTATCCGTCTCGCCATCCGACGTCTGATCCTGCGTGTCGAGCAGGGAAACGTCATCGGTTTCGCCATCTCCTGATTCTTCGGACGACAGCGAGATCGTGCTCATTTCCCCGACATCGGACTGGGTCTCCGAGCGTTCGCCAGACAGAACCGCATCGTCATCAAATTCGTATAGCGTTGGCTCGGCAATGAAGCCGGCGATGCCGGCCGCCAAGGCCGTACTCTGGACTGTCTGCGCCTGTCGGTTTTCCTCAGTGGAGGGGTCGAGCAGCGCATTGGCAACGGCATAAGTCCCCGAGGCAAGCGTGCCGGTTCCGTCCGCATTGAATTCGGCGCTTCCGTGCAGCACCACCTCACCATTCGCGGGCGAAGCCGACACGTCGTCATCGACAATCTCGATATAGGTAATGCCGAGATCGGACATGGTGAAGAACTCTCCACCATCAAAGACACCATCGCTATCAAGATCCTGCCATACGCCGAGCTGGCCCCAGATGCCATCCGCTGCATCGAGGGCGCCGGCAATACCGGCGGTATCGAATGCCGCAAGATAGTCGAATGCGTCTTTGGAGCCGTTCTCGAATACAATCTCGGCGGCGGAATCGACCGATCCATTGCTGTTCAAGTCGTAGACCAGGAAGCCGTCATCCGGCCCCACCCAGGCCACGCTCTCTGCCACGGTATCGCCGTTGAGATCGTACATGATCCCGGCATCGGTCCCGAGGAATTCGACGCCGTCACCGTCAAGATCGAGAGCAACAATGGGTTCGACCGGATTGAGAGTTATGTCCAGATTGCCGGAGGCGACCATGTCATCATCGCCGTCAATGACATAAATCGGCACGTTGAAGCTGACCGGATCGTCGGTGATGATCGATGCGCCGAAATCGCCGATCTTGAACGTGTTACCGCCGCCGTGACCCCACTCGATGCTGTTATAGCCATCATTGGTATAGGCCGCGATCCTCGTGTCCGCGGGAACGCCCGACACTTCCGCCGTACCGTCGACATTGAAGGTGACGGTAAAGTTGTTACCGCCAACTTCGTAAGTCCCCCCAATAGTGATTTGCTGGCTGGTCACTCCATTGTAGGAAATGGCGATCCCCGTAATGGTATCGGGCGTGCCGTCGCCAACGTCCTTCAGCGTACCGCTATCGTCGTCGTCAAATGCAGCTATGGTGACGGTCGTGGAACTGGTGATCTGGGTGAAATAGGCCGAACCGCCATTGACGGTATAGTGCCCGTCGAAGCTCTGCGTATCGTCCCCACCATAGAAATCACCGCCATTTACCGGGGATCCGACGAGGTCGATCACGTAATCGACCCGCATGGCCTCGGTTCCGCCGACATTGTTATTGTCGATGCCGCCTTCGTTGGCATTGGTATTCACAGAACCGCCATTCACCGGCGTCAGCAGGAGATCCTGGCTGTCATTGTCACCCGGCTGGGTGAACCCTGCCCAAGAGGTGTTACCGCCAACGAAGTTGTATCCGCCATCGTTGAAATCGACATCGGTTGTGGCGTCGACCTTTTCGCTGACCGTGACAACATATTGGTCTTCATTGCCGACCGGCTCAAGATCGATCCGGAAGACTTCGGAGTCATCGGTCGATTTTGTCGCAACTAGCGTCTTGCCGCCATTGATGATCTCATATTCGAGCGGCGCCAGGCCCGAAGTCAGGTTCTGCCCTTCAAGGATGTCGATCGTGTCATCGGTAAGAGTATTCGCACCGCCATTGTCGCTGTAGAAGATTACTCCTCCACGACCGTCGGCACCAAGATTGTCGTCGACATCGTCGTCGCTATCCAGGTCGAATGCACCTACGGCGCCGAGCGTGTTGGCCATGCTCGAGGCATCTGCCGTGACCGGCAGCGGCGCATCGTCACGAACCGTGATGTCGAGCGAATCCGTAGCGGATGTGTCGCCATCATCGTCGCTTACGCGAACGGCGAAACTGTCACCCGGGATCTCGTCGTCTGCACCTTCGATCCCGTCTCCGTCGTCAGGGTCGGTATCGGGATGATCGAGATTTGTGGTGAGCGTGTAGCTCCAGCTGTAATTGCCTGCACCATCGGACGTCACGGATAGTGTGCCGTAGTCGCCTGTTACCGTGATCGGCGTGCCGACCGTCGCGGCCGTCACATCGATCCAGTTGCCATCCTTGTCCTGGACTTCCAGCGCGCCCAAATTGTCATTGAACGTGTCGTAGGAGAATGTGCCAGTGGTTGTCTCGCTGGTGTCGCTGTTGTTTGCTGCATTGTCGTCAGCCAGTTCACCGGTGCCTGCAGGTAGGCCCTGTTCGTCGACCGTGCCATCCGTAACACTTACCGTAGGCGTGCTGTCACCAACCAGGTTGATGGTGACATTCCCGATTACCGGATCATCATCGCCATCGGTCAGCGTGTAGCTGAAGGTTACCGTTCCTTCTTCACCGGCTCCGGGCGTGTAGCTGAACGTTCCATCCGCGTTGAAGCTCAGGATACCTGTGCCATCGTGATCATTATTGTAGGCAAAGTTCTTGATCCCGTCAGCGCCAGGTGAATCATTGGTCGATACATCGCCATTGACGACCGCGTTTTCGCTGACCTGGTTGAAAGAGTCATCCGACGCGACCGGCGTGTCGTCATTCACCTGGATCGTCAGATCCGAGCTCGCCGTATCATCGTCACCATCGGTCACCGTCACCGAGAACACGAAGTCCGTCGTCTCCTCGCTCGTGCCAGGCGTACCGTTCACCACAGGCGCACCCTGCGTGTAATCGTACGAGCCGTCGGCATAAACCGTCAGAACCGCCGCATCCGGCACGCTCGCGCTGTCGCCAGACAGCGTCCAGCTACCGTCGCCATTGTCGACGACCGCATTCCACACAACCGCTTCGGTACTCGCAACGCCATCGCCGTCGATCACGATCACGCTCATCACCGGACCGCTGATCGACACCGACTTCACTCCGTCAGCTCCGGCCGTGAACAAATCACCGGCAGAACCGCTCGTCGTCAAAACGTCAGGGCTCACATCGCCCGTCACCGCTGCCGTATTGCCAGAACCCTGCGCCTCGTCGTCCAGAACATCGGGCGCCGTCACATCCGACGCGACCGGCGTGTCGTCATTCACCTGGATCGTCAGATCCGAGCTCGCCGTATCATCGTCACCATCGGTCACCGTCACCGAGAACACGAAGTCCGTCGTCTCCTCGCTCGTGCCAGGCGTACCGTTCACCACAGGCGCACCCTGCGTGTAATCGTACGAGCCGTCGGCATAAACCGTCAGAACCGCCGCATCCGGCACGCTCGCGCTGTCGCCAGACAGCGTCCAGCTACCGTCGCCATTGTCGACGACCGCATTCCACACAACCGCTTCGGTACTCGCAACGCCATCGCCGTCGATCACGATCACGCTCATCACCGGACCGCTGATCGACACCGACTTCACTCCGTCAGCTCCGGCCGTGAACAAATCACCGGCAGAACCGCTCGTCGTCAAAACGTCAGGGCTCACATCGCCCGTCACCGCTGCCGTATTGCCAGAACCCTGCGCCTCGTCGTCCAGAACATCGGGCGCCGTCACATCCGACGCGACAAAACCATCATCCTCGAAGCTGATGTTACCCGAGATATCGATGGCGTTGCTGTCGGCCGTATCCTCGTCGCCATCCTCAACCGTAACGACCACGCTGATGGCACCGGCATCCATGCTGACCGGTTCATCGTAATTGTCAGGACTGATGGGATGCGTAAGAGACAGATACTGCTCGACCGTCACAACGCCGGTATCCGCATCGATACCGATCGCAAAGGCAGCCTGCCCCGCGAAGGCACCATTATCGACCACGCCGACAATGACTGCGCCTTCCTTTACCAGAGTGATCGTCGAACCATCGGTCAGCGTCAGATTGGTCAGCGAAGCCGTTGCGTCCACCTGCAGTGCATAGACCGGGTCTGCACCCTGCCCGTCAGCACCGTAGACGGGATTGTCGGTGGCCATGTTGACGATTGCCGCACCGCTGCTCGCAATCGACAGGGCATTCGATCCGGCAACATCGGGATCATCACCCGCCGTGTAGCTGCCAAGATTCAAGCCCGAAGCACCCGCGCCATCGCCGCTCTCGTCGAGCCGCACAACCGCGTCCGCCTCCAATTCGATAGTCACCGAAGGCCCATCATCCTCAAAGGTGATGTTGCCGCCCAGATCGATACTGTCGCTGGCAACGTCGTCGTCACCATCGGTGACGGTTGCAGTCAGTGTGATCAACTCGTTTCCGAGGCTAACGGGCTCGTCATGATTGTCCGGGGACAACGGGTGGACGATGGCGCGCTGCTGATCGAGCGTGACATTGCCCGAACCGTCAACAGTAAGCGCGAAGACCACATCGCCGGTGCCTGAAGTGCGGCCTTCGATCACCCCGCCATTGTCGAACAACAGCACGGCCTCGTCAGTCGCCGTGTCGACCAGACCGGAATCCGTCCCATCTACAACAGAAAGGGCATAGGTCAGGCTCTTGGTGCCGTCGGCACCGTCGTTCACCGCAAAGGCGGCTGCAAAGCTCTGTGTGTCATCGGTGGCCAGAACAGACTCATCGACCAGCAACTCGGTCTCCGGATCGGTTGCGGTCAGAGTCGGAACGTCGTCCGAAACCGAAACCGAAACAGAGGCCGAAGCCGTATCGCCATCCGTATCGGTCGCCACGACATCGACCGAACCCAGTGCCTGCAGATCGTCCGCAGTGAAAGTCGGGTGACTGTCGTAATTGTTCGACAGGGTAGCAGTGACCGTGGCGGTCGTACCCGAAACCGAAAGGTCGAGTGTAACGACAAGCGTACCACCGTCAGAACCGGTGATCTGCGTATCGCTGACCCGCACCCAGGTGAGGCCCCCACCCAGATTGTCGAGCGCATTGGCGCCATCATCAAAAGCAATAGAAACGATCGCATCCGAGCCTGCCGTGAACGTGATGGAGCCATCATCGGTCACCGGGACAGCCGGATCTGTACCATCGGAAAGGTTCTCGTCGTCGACCGTCAGACTGATCGGTTCACCTGCCTCCGGATCGGCACCATCGGTAATGCTGATCGGCTGAATGGCAGTGTCGAAGTCTGTGTCGCCATCGGTCAGCGTGTAGGTGAAAGTGGCGTCCACATCGCCAGCGGACTGGTCCAGATTTGTATTTGGATCAAAAGTCCAGTCGCCTTCGGAAGTGAAGGTATAAGTGCCGTTGGCCGTCGCGACAATGGTCGTGCCAGTCTGCGCTACTGCATAATCTGTACCACCAATATTGACCGACGTAACCGTCGCATCGTCAGCGCCCGGCGTATCGTTATCGACGACATTGCCGCCGACCGTGCCGACCGCATCTTCTGCAACCGAAACCGCGAGATCGTCGACTGCGATGGGTTCGTCATCGACGATGTCGATGACCAACTCGTCAGCGGCTTCGTCGCCGTCCAGATCACGGACGACGATGTCGAAGGTTACCGAAGTGTCGTCTCCATCAGTGTTATCACCAAGCGTATACTCGTAGGTGATCGATCCATCGCCCGTTTCCGGGTCATAGGTATAGTCGGTTACGACAAGCGTGCCGGTTTCGTCATCAACGACCACCTGCGGCAGATTGCCCGGGTCGATCACAGTCCCACCGATGGAGACAGAATCCACGCCATCGGGTGAGTTGAACGTGATCGTCGCGCCAGTCGTTTCACTCTGGTCGCTATCATTGTCGGCATCGCCGTCGGAGATTTCGCCCGTACCAGCTGGCTCGTCGTCACGTGGCGGCAGACCGCCTTCATCGACCTCCGTTCCCTCGCCAACATCGGGAACGAAAGTGATTTCATCGAGCGCGTTCTCGATGGTGATCGTCAGCGTGGCGCCCGAAGTGCTGCCGTCCTGATCGACGATCGTGTAATCGAAGCTTTCTTCCACACCACCCGGCGTGTTGAAATCACGCACATAGGTGTAGCTGCCATCGGTGTTGAGCGTGAGAACGCCATAATCACCCTGCAGGCTCTCGCCGGGTTCCGCGGACCCCTGGGCCGTGCTGGTCTCGGAGTTACTGAAACCGGTAACACCTCCTTCGACCGCAAAATCATCCGCGCCTGGCGTATCGTTGTCCAAGACGTTGCCCGTAATGGGATCATGCGTCCCACTCGGCACCGTACCTTCGTCGTCCGCGCCAATCGGTCCATCATCGACAATGTCGATGCGAAGCGTGGCAGTGGCAACGTCACCATCGGTGTCGGTGATCGTGACCGAGAAGTTGTCCGCGCCTGTCGGATCCGTCGTGTTGTCGCTCAACACATAGTCGTAACCGATGCGCCCAGCCTCAATGCTGGTGATGGTGAGCACACCCAGATCGGAAGTGAAAGTCTGACCAACCGTGGTGATTTCCACGCCGTTGATCGAGATATTGTCGACGCCGTCCGGGGAATCAAAGTTGATGAAGCCAAATGTCTGTTCGCTTTGATCGCTGTCATTGCCGGCATCGCCGTCTGCGATCTCGCCCGTGCCCGGAGGTTCAGAACCTCGATCAGGGAGGCCTGCTTCGTCTACTGAATCCTCGGCGTTGATCACTGACACGCCGGAATCATCGATTTCGATATCGATGACCGGGTCCTCATCCGGCAGCGCGGGAATGATCTCCTCTTCCTCTTCCTCCGGCCGGCTCAGCTCCGTGTAGGGGAGCAGATCGCCGATATCGAAAGCCGACTGGATATCGCCCGGATCGGTCGCGAAGTTGCCACCGGAACTCTGCGTTTCGCCAGCAGCTGGTTCAGGTTCGTTGCCGACGAGCAGGGCTGCCAGGTTCGCAGGCGGAATCGCGGTATCGCCAACCAGGAGCTGGGGAAGGACGATGGCGCCATCGGGAATGACAATCCGGCTACCGTCTTCCAGCACGATGACCAGATCGCGGCCTTCGGAAGTCACCTGGCCGATGACAGCATCCGGAGGAAGACTGACGCTGTTCGAGGCGTCCGCAGGGATTACCTGGGCAACCTGAGCAGCGGCATCGTCCGCCAAGTTGGGGTCTGCTTCGCCGCCAAACGCGGTGTCGAACTGCTGCCGAGAATTGTCGTCCATGAATTCCATCCCCTTTTAAGGAAACAGCGGACAACCTGTCTGGTAAATTGCGGTCGATCACAACGTATCGATCAACTGCAAATCTGGAGCTCCCTACTCGGGCACCAGCAACCGGACAGTCGCGTAATTTCCTCTCAAGCCTACTGAGGGGATGGAACACCGGATGGTCGCATGATTCAAGGCTGTTAACTAATTTGGACCATCTGCTTGACATTGGCGTACTTTTTGTGATCGGCAACGTCAATTTTCATTTTATTTCGCGATTTCAGCAGGATGCAATTAGCAATCCGATGAACTTCGTGGCAAATTCAGCGGCAGGATCGAGTCACAAAATTTACTGAGTGTGCCGAGATATGACAGAAAGTTTCGCAAAGATTGACCATCTTTGCCCGACATTGGCCCGAGGCGCGGCGATTCGCTCAAGAATCACTTGAATGGCAACAGTTCGTCTTGTGTCAGTGACGTTTGTTCGACATCGGAGCGATCACGCTACTATTAGGAATTTCGCGAACTTGTTGGCTGAAATTGCCCTTACCGCGATCCTCGTATTCGAGCATGTTTCGGCGCTCGGGCGGAAGTGTTACCTTACAGCCCAATGCGCAATCCAAACAGATATACGACATGTCCAACAACAGGCTTTCGGCCTGCAGGAGGCGATGTAGATCAGCAGCTGAGCCCCACAAGCATCAGAAGGCCCAAACCGAGACCAACACAACCTGCGCCTTGCAGTCGCACACATTGAGCGTCCTAAAGTGTGCTCGACCCCGGCAAAGCTCGTCGGCAGAAGATAGGGCAATGGCGGCTGAAGACGGACCAGAGATTGATCGCGACGCAGAAATGCACCATCGTGGGGCTTCTTGGCAGACGATGGAGGGGCAGGGGTTGTTGGCCATTGGCATTCTGGAAGTAATCCTGGCGACACGGACGATCCACGTTTCATGAGGGGACCGCCTCGTCCCGGCCTGTGTCTCAACATCGGCATTACCGGTCATCGCGCCAACGCTCTGCCCGACGAGGTGATGGAGCAGTTGGAGCCGGTCCTCACTTCAATCTTCGGCATGCTCCGCGAGGCGGCAATCACGCTCAAGCGGGAAGAGCCCGAAATCTTTAGCGAAGATGATGTGGTATTGCGGCTTCACACACCACTCGCAACGGGCGCTGATCAGATCGGCTTTCGTGCAGCGCGCATGGCCGGATACAAGGCGCGAGCACTCTTGCCTCTGCATCCCGATGTATATCGCGACGATTTTGCGGAGGGCGAGGAGCGGGAGGCATTCGACCAATTGCTGGAAAATGCAGATAGCTGTTTCGCGCTGCCGGGCGATCCGGTGAACCGCAACAATGCCTATTACATGGTCGGCCAGTCCGTGGTCGCAGCATCCGATATCCTCATCGCCATTTGGGACGGTCACGAAGCCAAGGGCCCCGGCGGGACCGCGCAGGTCGTGGACCTGGCATTGGCAGCAAGGGTGCCGGTGATTCACGTATCCGTTTCCCGCAAGACACATTCCCTGGGGCAAGCTCGGCTTCTCGAAGGCCGCCGGGGAGCGCGCAATCGCCCGGTCCTGCGAACGCCAGAGGAATATGACGCGCTCGTACGCCGCGTACTGATGGTGCCAGGAGGCGAGCAGCGAAAGGGCTATCTGCAGTTCCTGTCCGAGCACGAAGACCATTTGAACACCCGGCTCGCCTATCCTCTGATGCTAGCCATGTTGGGCGTGCGTAAGTTCTCTTCGGGCGACTGGCGGCACCAGAATGTCGAGGATAATGCTCGCATGGAACTGGGCGATGCGATCTTCGAGGGGCATTCGGTCCTGCCCAAAGCGTTCGGCTGGGCGAATATCCTCGCCGTGCGGTACGCGCAGAAATTCCGCAGCGGGCATGTGTTGAACTATGTCCTGTCGGCGGTCGCCGTGCTGGTGGCACTGTCGGGCTTGTTGCTGCCGGACCTGAAGCTCTATCTCGTGATATGCGAACTGGCGGTCATCGGACTGCTCTTTGGCAATACCTGGGCCGGCACACGCGGTGACTGGCATCGCCGCTGGCTGCAATATCGCTATCTGGCCGAAGCGCTCAGGACGCTCCCCTATCTGAAAGATACCGGCCTGGCGCCGCCGCCTTTCCGCACAAAATCGACCGGACGCCCGCTCGACCACGGAACGACCGCGGACTGGACCTGGTGGTATGCGGACATGATCTGGCGCAACATGCCCAACCCAAAGGGGAATATCGGGCAGGCCTATATCGAGCAATTGCGCGATGGCGTGCTCGAAGCGCAGATTCGGCCGCAATCGCGCTATCACCATTCGAACGTGCACCGCATGCATCATCTGGACCATCGCCTGCACGCGCTGGGGCAGGTGGCGATGATGGCGGTAATCCTCGCCTGCGGAATTTTCGTGGGGGTCTATTTCACCTTCAATGACTGGGCCAAGGCAAATGCCGGCATCTTCGTCTTCGTCACGGCCGGATTGCCCGCAGTGGGTGCTGCACTTTTCGGCCTTCGCGGCCATGGCGAACACCTGCTGGCGGCAAGCCGTTCGCATGCGTCGGCGGCTAGGCTTGAGGCGATCGAGGCGGCGATCGAGCAAACCGACCAGCTCGACGAACTGACAGCAGAACTGGAAGACGTTGCGCGAACGATGCTGGCCGATCTCGACGAATGGACACTCGCCTATCGCGAGCGGTCATTGCAGATCCCTGCCTGACCCTGGATCAGGCGACGCGGACGACGATCAACGAGACATTGTCGGGGGCACCGCGCTCCAGCACGGTCTCCAGCAGCCTGTCCGCAGCCTGCATGGGGTTGTTCCTGGTCACTATCTCGAGCAGCTCTTGATCCTTGACGACCCTGGTCAGGCCATCGCTGGCCAAAAGAAAGATATCGTCTGGAAGCGCTTCGCCCTCGACACTGTCGATCTCAACCTCTGCGGCAACACCGACTGCCCGGGTGATGACGTTCGAATCGGGATGATTTTCTGCGTCTTCCGGTTTCAGCATCTCTGCGCGAATCAGGTCTTCGACCAGGCTGTGGTCGCGAGTCAGGCGCGATATCCTGCGCTGGCGGATGAGGTAGGCACGGCTATCGCCTACCCAGAAGCAGTCAAATCTCCCCTTGGCGATGGCCAGACCGACCACCGTGCTGCCGATGGTCCGCCGTACTGGTCCCGAGTTGGCGAGATCGTAAATAGCCTTGTTGACCGTCTCGACTTGCCGGCGTGCATCCGTCGCGAGTTCCGGCGCAGCGCCCTCTGATACAAGAGACTGAAAAGTATCGACTATCATTCCGCTGGCCACTTCGCCCGCATCCTCTCCACCCATGCCGTCAGCCACCGCCCAGAAGCCGATCTCGCTTCTGTCGCAGACCGCGTCCTCATTTGCCTTTCGACGGAGGCCCACATCGGTTCGTGTGGCGGACTGGAATGGCATGGATGAAAGTCTGACCCTCCGATCTGATCTGCGACAGTGATGTTGGACTCAAAATCGAAATCATGAAACTGTGTGTGGAGCAATTTTCGCAACGGGGCATACTGGCAATGAGTAAGGCTTACAGCAACAAGGCTCTACCTGCCGGAACAATCTTGCGCGAATGGCGATTGGAGCAGGTTCTCGGCGTTGGCGGCTTCGGGATCGTCTACAAGGGTCGCGGCCTCTATTTCGACGAGCTTGTCGCCATCAAGGAATACTTCCCCAGCGCGATCAGCGAGCGCGACGAGGATGCCACCGTCGTTCCGATCGACTCAAACTCCGAAGAAGTACATTCGCTCGGCCTGAAGAAGTTCGTCGAGGAAGCCAAGCTCCTGTGGAACCTGTCTTCCCCTGCACGCCATCCGAACATCGTCAGCGTGCGCAGCCTGTTCGAAATTCACGGCACTGCCTACATGGTTATGGATTTCGAGGACGGGACGCCGTTATCCCGGCTGCTCAAGGACGGAACCAAGTTCGACGAAGCGACTTTGCGTTCGCTAATATTGCCACTGGCCGAAGGCCTACACAGGGCCCACCGGGTCGGTGTGCTCCATCGCGATATCAAGCCACCGAACATTATCGTGAATGAGGATGGTCGCGCCGTCCTGATCGACTTCGGATCGGCGCGGTTCGAATCCGGCGAGGCGACCAGCACCACCGTCACATTCCACACGCCGCCCTATGCCGCGATCGAGCAATATGTCCGCACTTACGAGCAGGGTCCTTGGACCGATATCTATGCACTTGGCGTGGTGCTTTACCAATGCGTTACTGGCGAGAAGCCTGCAGAAGTGCTCGAGCGCATGCATGGCGATGCCGGCAAGCCTCTGGCCGAGGGCGATTGGCCTGGCTTCAGCCACACATTCCTCGCGGCAATCGACAAGGCAATGGAGATCCATCCCGACAAGCGACCGCGCTCGATCCCCGAATGGCTCGTAATGTTCGAGGAGCCTGCCGAAGGCACGGCGCTTGGGGTCGGCGCTGCGGATGAGGAGGAAGAAGACGAAGATGCCACACGGATCGGCGGCTTCGTAGCCGATCTCCCCGAACCGGAAGCAGAACCCGAGCCCGCTCCTGTGCCGCCCGAACCAGTGTCCGAGGCGCAGGAGGAACTGGTCGAAACTCCAGAGGAGCCGGAAAAGGTCGCCGCAGTGGTAGCCACTCCGGTAGCGGCTGCGGAGCCGAAGCCCAAACCGGCCAAGGCCGCCCCGGCGGCCAGGGACTGGAAGCAGGGTAAACTTGCCAGCCCGGTGCTGCTGGGAGGTGCCGGGGTGGCTGCGCTGGCGGTAATCGGTGGAGGCTGGCTGGCCTTTGGCGGGGGCGACGATGCACCAGCGGTCGATACCGAGTTGGTCGCGGATGCCGAATTGACCGATACCGAGTTGCTTGCCGAAGGAGATGAGGCGATCGAGGACGACGCAGCGGCCACGGCACTATCCGCTACCCCTGCCTCGCCGACTTCCCGGCCTACGCAAGCTGCGCGAAGCACGCCAGCTGCGCAGCCGAGCGGGGCAACGCAGTTCACGTCCAACCCGGTAGTGCAGAATGTCCCCGCAGCGCAGCAGTCACAGCAGGCCGATGCATCATCCGCTTCGAGTGAGCCGATCACGCGCGATCACCGCCGGAGGTTCGACCGGGTCAAGGACGATGCAGACGATATCGCCAGCGAGGTCATCCGTCTCGGTCGGCGCGATCGCCCGGGTTCGAATGCGACCGAAGAGGAATTGGAGGGATATCGCCTGCGCCAGGCAGATGCCGAGACGGCGCGCGGTTACCAGCAATATCTCGAGGAACTCGAGGATTACATCCGTTCGGCCGAGACGGCTGCCGATGCGGAAACCCGCATCCAGCAAGCCGAGCAGACTCGCACCTACCTCCAGCAATTGCGCACGCGGTCGCGTGCCACTCTCGACTAGCCCGAGGTCAGACGTTCGATTTGTCGCGCACGTGATAGACGAATGATCGCGTGCCAATCGACAGGGAGGATCCGATTTCAAGCGGAGCTTCGCCGTCGATCTTCTGTCCGCCGACGAAGGTCCCATTGGTGGAGTTGAGATCGGTGACGTGCAGGCCACCATTCCGGATTTCTACCTGGCAATGCTTGCGTGAAACGAGAGGGTCGGCAAGCACGACGTCTGCCGGCGGCGCGCGTCCGATCATCAGCCCAAGCGGGGCAACCACGATACGCATTTCCAGATGGTCGCCATTGTACAGCTCGAGGCAGTGCCGATCAGGACCGAGAAAATCGTCCCGCTGCTCAGCAGTGAAGAACTGGGTTGCCTCGTATTCTTCCGCATCCGAAGTGGGCTGCGGGACGGGAGGAACCTGTGCCGCCGGTGCAGGCGTTGCGGCCTCCTCGACAGTGGAGGGCGCGCCCTGTGCCTGTCCACCGGTCATATCCATCAGGTGCGCTAGATCCTTCATGAAGACCATCCAAGCCGGATCCTCCAGTGTGCCGTCCCATTTGGAAAGGTCCACCGTATGGGTCAGCTCGAACATGATCGGCCGTTCGCAAGGCTCGATGATCACCGGGACAAGCCGGCCGTTGCGATCGGCTATGCTGGCTTCGGAGCGGACCCAGCGCGATCCAACCGAGCGCGGCGACCACAGCACCACCACGGCCTTGGCCGCCCGCAATTCCTGTTCGATCACCGTGTCGAATGTCTGGCCGGAATGGATCGCATCGTCCCACCAGACGCGGAACCCTTCATTGGCGAGGCTCTGCGCGAACTTGCGCGCATAGTCGCGATCCTCCCGGCTGTAGGAAATGAAGATGTCCGGTGAAAACACTCAGCCCCCAAATGCCGACGGAGGGCCAAAGCACGGCCACTTCGTCCATTGATCCAATCGTCCATTCGCCCCGCCCGGAGCAACCTGATCCCCGGTCGACCGAACAGCTCACAGACTGCACATTTGCCATCGAAAGTCACGAAAAACGATTCGGTGGCCAAAGGTCTTGGCTCACAGGCGATGTGGATAGTTGATCGCAGGCTGGGCGAGAGTCCGTTTGGTTTGGATCACTGCTCCTCCACTGCCTTGCTGACCAGCACATTCACCGCGACACGGCGGTTCTGTGCCATGCCATAGGCGGTGTCATTGTCTGCCAGCGGGTCGGCTTCGGCCATCCCGGTCGGCGTCAGCATGCGCCAGGGCGCCCAGCCGCATTCTTGCTGGAGGTAATTGACAACACGTCCTGCCCGCTCTTCGCTGAGGCGCTGGTTGAATTCCTGGCTACCGGTTGAATCGGTGTAGCCCACCACCAGCAGCAAGGCGTTGTCTATGGCTTCGGCTTGGGATGCCGCAGCACAGAGGTCGGCTCTGGCGCGAGGGGACAATGCAGACTGGCCGGTATCGAAATAGACGTTGGTCGTGGCCCTGATGTTGTATTGATCGATATTCGCCACCCGGCCGCGGAGTGCTTCTGCCGCAGCCGCATTTTCCTCGATTGCAGCGCCCTGTTCGGCAAATTGCTGGGAAGTCGCACGGTCGATCATTGCTGCCGTTTCGAGATCATTGTTCGAGAATCTGATGCGGCTTGCCACAAGGCCGCCATCCCACTGGACCGTCTGGACATCGACCGGCAATCCGTTGAACAGCGAGTCTTCGCCGCGTTCGGTGCGGCCTAGGCCGAGGAGGCCTCCCCTGGCGCGAATATCCGTAGCTGGCACGACGAGTACTTCGAGGATTGTGCCGTCGCTCCCGGTTACCTCAATCTCATTGCCTTCACGTGCCGAGATGAAGCCTTCGATCTCCGGACCTGCAGCAAGACCTGAGAGGTCCGTAGGGACTTCTCCGTAAACGGTAATCTGATCGGTGCTCTCGATTGGTTCCAGTTCCTGCGCAGCCAGAGAACCGACGGCGATTGCAGGAAAGGTTACAATTGCGAGAGAGGCTGACGCTCGAAGCACGATACGCATGCCGTTTCTCCTTCAAACTATTCCGGCCGCCACATGCACACGACTTCTCGCCGGACGGGAACATCAATGGTGTACCCATCCGACGGGAGCCGAAAAGGCCTGCTGACGAGATTTGCGCATATTTGAAGGGCAATGTCTCGCTCTCTGCCCGTCTGCCGGGTGCTTTCGCTTTAACAGCAGTTCAGCTTCACCCGGCTCGGCTCGCCTCATCTACTGGTCCGTAGCTTGCGCAGGATTGCGTAAAACAACCTCAGAGGAAGATAGAATAGTCGCAGGCTGCGCGGCAGTTTGATTGAGGCGATCATCTCCGGATCCGAGAGGATGGCCGAAACGTAGGACTGGGAATAAGCGAGGTCATCGCGCAACAGAAAACCTGTCAGGACCGCCCGGAACTTGGTGAGCTTGCTTATGCGGAAAGCGGGATCTCGCAGCGTATCGAGTGATCGCATCTCCAATTTGGCCAATCGCCAATCCGTATCGCGCATCTTCAGGACGGTTTGCGGAATTTCTTGCTGCCACAACCTATGGCATAGCAACAAGGCCAGCGCGGCACACCGCTCCGCACCGAGCCGCCGGGAATGCACCATCAGGGCTTCGAGTTCCTCGACGGAACTCCCAGCGAGCAAGGCTCGGATATCGGCTAGCCATTTCAGGCGGTGCCAAAGATTGCGCGCCTCATGCACGGACAGATAGGCAAACTGGTCGTCCTTCGCGAAAGTCCTGAACTTGCGCCCCGCCAAGACAACTTCCTGCGTCGCCGCAGCAACCGAAAGGCCGACGTCCAGCGCTTCGGGAGATTGCAGGCGATGGTGCAGTTCTAGCTTGATGGCGCTGTCGGCATGGACCAGCGAGATATCCTTTGCCCCCTTTCTCCAGCTTGTGAGGCGCCAGTCATCCCAGGGGGGTTCGGTGCCGCACAGCGAATATCCTGCTTTGCCGAGAGCCTGCCGGGCGGCGTAGAATTCGTCCCAAGACACGAGAAGATCGAGATCAATGGACTGCCGCATTGCCATCTCGCCATAGAGAGACTGGCTGAGAACAGGGCCCTTGAGAACGATGGCAGTTATCCCGACCTCTGCGAGCCTGTCGATCAGGCGACGTGCCTCTGCCGTTAGCGCTATGGCATTTCGGGTACTCCGCGATGCCCTATCTAGAAGTCTTTGCGACGGATCGATACCAGCACCCTTGAGGGCGTCGGCTGCCATGGCGGCCATGCGATGCCGCACAACCTGCTCCATGAAGGAATCCCAATCGCCATCCAGCGCTACGAATGCCCTCCTGATCCTGCCATTGCGCGATTCACTGCGCGGCCAGTCGCTACAGGCAAGCAATAGCCGGAAGGCGCGATCCCTCCGCTCATCTTCGCTTGGCAACTCGCTCAAGCCGGGACAACCTGACTGTCTGCGATCTTGCCTCCTTCAACCTGCAGGATCCGCGAGCAATGCGAGAGCGATTCCCGGCGATGGGCCACCAGGATAATAGTTGGCCGGTCCGGCATCGCGCGGAGGCGCTGGAACAATTCATTTTCCGAAGCGATGTCGATCGCGCTGGTAGCCTCATCGAGGATCAGCAGCTTGGGTTTGCGCAATATGGCTCTCGCCAGTGCAATACGTTGACGCTCCCCGCCTGAGAAAAGCACTCCCTGTTCGCCAAGCGGCGTGTCCAGTCCCTGTTCTAGACCGCTCACCAGTGCCGACAGGCCTACAAGGTCGAGAGCCTCCCATATCCTGGTTTCATCGAGGATTGGTTCGCTCCAGCACAAATTGGCGCGCATGCTGCCATTGAACAGGTAGACCTGCTGACCGAGGTAGGAGAGCTGGCGTTTCCATGCGGGGAGATGCTCGCGGTCCAGTTCGCGCCCGCCCAGATGGATTGTGCCCGTTTGCGGTTCGAGCAGCCCCGCAATCACGTCGATCAGTGTACTCTTGCCGCCGCCGGAGGGCCCCGCCACGCCGAGGAACTCGCCCTCTGCCAGGGTCAGATCCAACGGCCCGACACCGCCGCCATCCGAATGCCGATAGCCGACGCCAACGAGTTCCAAATCGCCCCGGGGCAAGGTTGCGGCAGCAGCCTTGCGTTCTTCGGGACGAAGCTGGCCGCGCAAACTGGTGATCGAAAGGTAGCACGACAAATCGAAAAGGAGTTGCTGGCTGCCCTGCTGCAATTGCAGGGTCGGTCCGATCATCCGCGAGACGATCAGAACCACCACGATCAGACTGGCGGGATCGACCTCAAGCAGCATCCCGCCTGACACGGCAGCTACGGCCACCACCGTGCTGACCACGGCAAACAAACGTCGCGCGCCGGCTTGCTTGAGCTGGAACTCTAGCTGGCCGGACATCAGCTCTTCCTGCACTTGCTCGAATTGGCCGACAAACCAGTCCTGATCTTCCTGTGCAAGTGCCGTCTTGAGGCCCGAGAGCAGCGATTGGGTGCTGCCCAGCAGTTGCTGCGAATTTGACCTGATCTTCTCACCCAGCGCGTATGCGTCCCTTTGGGTAAGCCAGAACAAGAGGAGCAAGATTCCTGCCACGCTGACAAGGAAGAGCAGCAGGTCGGGCGCCAATAGGAATGCCAAGGTCAGGTTGACGGCCATCAAGAGGAGCGAGACGATGATCCGGATGATACGCTGCGCAGCGGAAACCGCGCGCGCCACCTCGTAGGAAATCATCGCCTGGATCCGGGCATGGTCGATGGCAACAAGTTGGTCCCAGCTCGAATAGACCAGGCGCTGGATGATTTCGTTCTTCTCGGATCGCGCGAAACCGAGATGAATTTTGCCTAGCGTCACGTCGCGCATATGCATCACTTGGGCCCGCGCCAGCGCGATGACGAAGAAGCCACCGATCAACACGGCAAGCTGCGTGGTCCGGTCGTCCAAACCGTAACCGACAAGAATGTCGTTGAGAGAGCCGCTCTCCGGGCTCGACACGATCAAGCCAATGATCGGCACCAGCGAAAGCAGACCGAAGCCTTCGAGCAGCGCCGAGCCGACCATCAGGATGGCAGCGGTAGATGCTGCTCGCCGGTCATGATTGAAGAGCGCCAGGCTCAGATCGCGAACAGCCGCCAGCTTCGATGCGTTTGTGAGTGGTTGGGAGGACATCGACGAGAGCGGTTCCATGCGATTGCATCTAATATCGGCAAGGCTTGGTAGTTGGCGCGGAACGGCTAGTCCAACCCAAACAAGCCGCTCAATCCCGGGAATTTCCTCGGTCGGAGCGCGAAAATGCTATGAAGCGCTCGCGCTCCTCGGCACCCGTAACGCATTGCTCGCCAGCCATAAGCCAGGCATGGAACCTCAGTTCCTTGTCCGGACCATCACGCGTGGTCCCCAGATAGATCTGCGACGGAATTCCGCGCCGGGCGAGCATCCAGCGTCCTGCCATCGCCTGCGGCAAACAGACGGCTTCGAACCAGGTCGAGCGCGCCGTCCTCACAATCAGCCGACCGATATCGCTGGCCCTGTCAACATCGCGCAGTGTCAGCGTGCCAGCCTCTCCCGTTTCTTCCCGTCCATCGAGCGACCCTATCAATCCGCGCCACCGAGAATAGGGAACAAAGCGTACAAGCAGGCGCGCAAAGGCCAGACTGAGCCAGATCTCCGTCTTCAGAGCCCAGCGGATCAGTGAACGTTGCAGCTGTGGCACGCCGCTCAGATTCCCTCGCCCGATTGCGCGAAGCGAATGAAGCGCGCCGTGGTCAATGCGCGCGGAATGGCCGACACCAATGTCGCTGCCTGAGGCGATCCTGCTTGCGGAGGCCTGCCATCCCATTCGACCAGCGCTGAGTGCAAGCGCGGGATATTGAACCTCTCGGCCATGGCCGGATCCTCGGCCAGCTCTTCCAACTCCGCAACCAGGACGGAACGTTCCCTTGCCAGCCGAAGCGGCCAATCGGCCGCCTGGCGCCCCCGGCGCCGCTCGGCAAGGACCTGCTCCGGCACCTTGCCGACGAGCATCCTGCGAGCCAACCGACGGGTTACTCCGCCTTTCAAGTATTGCTCATCAGGAATTCCTGCACAGAACTCCACCAGCGGGCGCCAAGAAGTCGGATCGCGGATCGGCAAGCCGTACAGCACTTCAAATGCTTGCTGGAGGTCGCCGCTTTCATTTCCTCCGCCCGCCGGAGCGAGACTGCGCACCATGCTGGTCGAAGTGGGCTTGGCGAAATCCGAACCCAAGCCCAGCTCCCGCGACCGGCGGCGGACCTCCATCCTGTCCGCCCATTCCCGGTTCATCGGGCACCAGCTTTCAAACGGATCGGGCCGTTCCCGTCCGCGCAAGCAGTCATAGAATGACACCATTCTAGGAGGTAGCGAAGGGCGTATCGCCTGAGTCCACATGCCGCGCAGACGATGCCCCGGTGAATAGGTCGCTGCGATCTCGTGCCAGAGGGCAGACAGGTTTCCCGTCATCAACCAGTGCGGAAGCGCTCCTGCACCGTTGAAGCTGAAGGTCAGATTGCCACTATCCCCGGTGAGCAGCAAATCGCGGTCGCGCTCTCTCGCTTGGGCCCGCAGGGCGTGAATCCAGGTCAGGTTGATCGCATTGCGCGGTGGAGAGCCTGCGAGCCGAAACATTTCTGCCAGCCGGTGGTCGAAGCCGAGCCCCTTGCTGTCGATGAATGCAACCTCGAGGTGTTCATATATGGCCGCCAGGGCCTGCACATGCTTGGACTCGTCATCGAAGCCACCTGGACCGTCAACCGCCTGCCAACCTGCCTCGGGAACACCCGTCAGTCCTAGAAGCTCTTGATCGCCATTCAATTCGCCAAGAACAAAACTCGCCACGCCTTGAGAATCGAAACCCCCGCTAAGGCTGATGGCGGGACGCGAAAATCCATTGAGCGCCGCTCGCGTAGACTGCCGGAACAGATCAGTGGCTGCCTCGACATAGTCTTCATCGCGCGCAAACCGGACAGGCCGCACCTTGGCAATGTCCCAATAAGCTTTCGTCGTCAGGCCATCTCGGGCAAGCCATCCATGACATCCGGTGGGCAAGCGCTTGAGGCCGGCAAACCAGTCCCGCTCCGCATCGCCGTAATTGAGGAATAGTGAGTCAGCGATCTTCTGCTCGTCCAACCGCCGCTCGACGCCGCAGGCGAAGACCAATTGCGCGCTCGACGCAACAACCGCGCGCGCTCTGTCGTTCCAGATATGCAGTGGCGGCGCGCGAAAGGGAGAGCGGACCATCCTCGCGATGCGACGGTTCGGATACCAAGTGACAGCAGCATATTGCCCGACGACCTTCAGGTCACAAGCGTCCCCCCAGGCATCGTAGGCCGCGGCATATAGCCACGCATCACTTTGACCTGCTGGTTCCCCGCGGACTCCAAGCGATGCAAGCAGTTCCTCGCGATTGTCGATAAAGCCATGAAACAGGAGCTGGCCGCCATCGCCGGTTTCGGGCGGAGAGGTTCCTCCCTTTTCCTCTTGCCGCGCCCGGTATCCTACAGGCGGGCTGGAAACCGCTACCGCACCGGACAAGTCAGGCAGCCGGGGCGCCCCGGCAACAGTATCGCGCAAAGCGGAAGTCAGCCTTTCGCCGATTTCGCTACTCTTGGTCGGGGAATCGGCTTCGTGGAAGAAATGGAGAGCCAGCACGCGGCGTCGCTTCAGCTCTCTATGACGAAGCCGGCAGCAACCAGGCGGGAGAGAAAGGCCGCGACTTCGGACCGACATTGCGCCGCATCGACTTCATAGCGCCTCGTCAGCTCCTCGACGAGCGAGTCAACGTCATCGACCTCGTCCAGCAGGTTCCAGATGACCAAACCGGTATCCTTCATGGCGTGGAAGGATCCCTTATCCGCATCCATCATGACCACCTCTCCATGAAGTTCGGTCTCGAGATAACGGTCAGGACTCTTGCGATAGCTCATCTATGTGTGTCCGGCTGCTTATTACCAGTTGCTTACTATGGTATTGGTACGTACATGATTGCGGAAGTTTGGAAAGGATCGATAGCATGGCGAAAGATACTGGCGGCAAGAATTCAAACGGCAAACTTGCGGCATGGAACGCGCCAGAGTTGATCGACCTTCATTGCGACCTCGATCAGGTCGCATACACCTTCCACGGCACTGTAGTTGATGGCGCAACGCGTGTTCAGGAACCGGCTCCTCCTCCGCCGCCGCCTGCAAGCTAAGCCTGTCCACCGCGCTTGCCTGTTTGGGGCTGGCAAGGCGACACTTCCCTATTAGAGATATCCGAAATTGCGCATGATTGCGCCGTGGTGGTCCTGTATCCGCTTGACCTGTTCGCTGCTCAGATATTCCTGCCAGTCGCCTGAGCGACCGCTGCGGAAGAAAGCCTTCTGACGCGCATCGCGTTCTCGAAAACCACTTCTATCCTCCATGGCACGCAGCTTGTCGAAATGTGCCGCCTGCACGGCCCGCTTCGCCTTTGCATGGTCGATTGCGACTTCCGGCCGGGCAAAGGTTATGACGCGTTCCAGTTCCTGCGCGGCGTCCTGCAGCATGTCCTCGTAGCGGACAACAAGGGTAGGTATCTCCTGCTGGCCGATCCAGCTTTCGACATGCTGGCTCCAGCTGCCAAGCCATTGGCGCAAGTGGACTGCTCCTGCTCCGCCCATCGAATGCTCGGCATCGCATAATCGCTGAACCGCATATTCGATGCTGCTTCCCGAATGGAATGCCAGCGAAACTGCGACATCGAGCGGATTGCGGACAATATAGACAGCAGCGCCGGAGACTTCCGGAGGCAGTCGGAAGCTTCCGTTCGGAAGCCGGAACTGCGCATCATGCACCTTCAACCAGACCCGCTCTGTGCCGTTGCTGGCAAGAGTGGCAAGCACCGACGGCATGAGCGCATCGATCTCCGCCTGCGTCAGGTCCGTACTGGGAATCCCGGCAAGATCATCAAACAGCGCACGCGAGGAGATAATGCGATTTACAACGCCGGGGTCGTTGATGTCGTGTGGCCGATCCTTCTCGCTAAAGTAATTGGCGAGCAAGATCCGCATCCAAGTGTTGCCGGACTTCGGATAGGAAACGAGGTAATCGATCCGGCCCGCGGCTTGCTCAGCTCTTTCCAAGGATTTCAGCCTCGATCAGATCCAGCGATTGCTCGAATTTGTCCTTGGCAAATGGTCGGTCAAACACGCGGAGTGGCACTTGGTCGAGAAGCTTCTTGAGCATCGCGAAGTTCTGTACCTTGTCGTAAACCCGGCTGTGATAGCCGCGCCGGTACAATGCAGTGGCAATCCGGTCGAAGGCCTGGCTTCCCTTGACCTCCTCCGTCCTAGCCTTTTCCAGCGAGGTCGCATCGAGGAAATAAAGGCAGGCCACCGGTATGGGCGAAGGGTGGCTGCCCGTGCGCGGATGCGCGAAGAACTTCTCCATCTCCGGTCGAACGCGCTGGCCCATTTCCGCATCGGTAAGGGGTAGCGCGTCTTTCCAGAGCTTGAACCGGCCATGCCCGGGCAAAGCAATAAACTTGCCATCGCCATCCGTGGCGAGGACCATGACATCATCGGTCAGAAGGCGAAATCCGCGGCGGCACAGCGCCGCGGCAAGCGTAGATTTACCGGCACCCGAATGGCCGGTGAAGGCATAGGCACGCCCGTCATGGACGATCGCAGATGCATGCAGGGGAACGAAGCCATTCAGCCAGGCCACCGCCCCATAGACCGAACCATTGAGGAATAGCTGCACTTCCGCATCAGTAACAGTTTCGGGTCGCGTATAAGTGACGCCGCGATCACGACTGTAATGATAGGCCAGACCGTTTGGCACTCGCAGGAGGAATTCGTCTCGCGAGATTGCATAGGTGCCGGAATCATAGAGTGCGTCTTGCAGACGGTCGGGCACTGCACCCTCGACTGCATTCATTTCGCATTGCAGCGTTTCGGGAGCGGAAATCGGATTACTCCAGTACAAATGTCGTTTCAGGGTGGCGGCCCGCGTGGCGAAAGCAGGTGCCATTTGCAGGATGCTATGCCGTAACCCCGTGCCAGTCGGCAAGTGTGCCATGGCGCATCGCCCCCTCTCAGGCCTAGAACGATTTGGTGTTGGTGCCGATCATGGGGACACTCCGGTAGACCAACGCGATCCTCAGATTTCCCATTTTGATCGATCTCCATCAGGTGCTGGCGTTCTCCGACCAGCCTCCACCGATGGCGACGAACAGGGAAATCGCTGCATCAAGTTGTGCCAGACGCGCCCTGACAAGGGAATCACTGGCGTCGAGGCGAGAGTTCTGCGCCTCGATCAGCGTGCTCAACTCCGCGTCGCCGGCTTCATAGCGCACCTCCGACAAACGCAGGGTATAGTCGGCCTCACTCTCGATGAGTTCCTGCTGGACGACCTCGTCATTGGCCGCACGCAGCGAGACCAGCGCATCATCGACCTCGCCAACGGCAACATAGATCGCCTGCTGGTAATCATAAACCAGTTCGCGATAGCGTGCCTGCGCCTGGTCGTAATCCCCTTCGAGCTCACCCCCCGAAAAGATCGTCTGGCTCACGGTAGAGGAGATCGAGCGCGTCATGTTTCCGAGCAATTCGGAAAGGACATTGGTGAAATCGATTCCGAGATTGATACCAATCGAGGGAAAGAACTGAGCCCTCGCCTTGTCGATATCGGCGTCGGCCGCGAATAGCGATGCTTCTGCGGCAAGCAGATCCGGTCGGCGCAATAGAAGGTCCGCAGGAATGCCCACCGCAATCTCCGGCACTTCGATGGAGCCAAAATCTCCCTCGACCCGCGTAAGTTCCTCCGGAAAGCGCCCGAGCAGAATCGCAAGGGCATTCCGGTTGCGATCCAGCTCGTCGGCCAGGGAGACCACCCCAATTCGGGCCTGCGCCAAGGCACTTCGCTCCTGCGACAGCTCCAGGCCGGATATCGCACCTGCATCGAACTTGTGCTGGACGATCTGCATCAGGCGTTCGGCCGCCTCGACCTGCTCTCGAGCGGCTGCCAGTCGTTCCTGCAGCGCCAGGTCACGAAAGTAGTAGGAGGCGACATCGCTCTGGATGGAAAGTTCCAGCGCACGCTGATTGAAGAACTGCTCTTCGAGACGGGACCGCGCGCCCTTTGAGGCAGCGCGGGATTCGCCAAACAGGTCCAGCTGGTAGGACGCTCCGACAAAGGCGGTACTGGATTCCCGAAAGCCGCCACCGCCGCTTTCCACGACCTGGCCGCTGTCATCGACAAAAGATCCGCCGCCCTGGGCTTCGCGCAATACTGTCGATTGCCTTGCAGTCACCTTGGGCAGGAGAGGCGCTGATGACGATCGGACACTCGCGCGCGCCTGCAGGATACGTTCGACGCCGGATTTCAGCTCCAGATTGTTCTCCAATGCCTCTTGCACCAACAGCGAGAGTTGCTCCGAATTGAAGTTGTCCCACCATTGCGGACTGGGCGCCTCTCCTCCCTCCGCCTGCAGATAGGCGAAGCCGATCGGGAGTTCTGGCGATGCAATGTCCACATCGGGTGATCTCAGGCCGGCACAGGACGCGAGCAAGACCATGCAAAGCAAGCAGGGCAGTCTTTTCGGCGAAATGGTCATCTTGCCCTCACTCCGACTTGAGAATGGCGGCCGGGTTGATGCTGGCAGCCTTCAACGCCCTGCTGCCAACCGTCGCCAATGCCACGAGGAGGGTGATAGAAAAGGCCAGGGCGAAAGGAAGCGGAGTAAGCGCGATACGGTCGGAGAACTGCGCGAGATAGGCATTGGCAAGCACATATCCCAAGGGCCAGGCCAGCAAGTTCCCGATTATCACGGGCTTTGCAAAATCCGCGAGCAGCATGCGAACGATCTGCGCCTTCCTGGCGCCCAGAACCTTGCGAATGCCGATCTCCTTTTCACGTCTGCGTGTCGTATAGCTGGCAATGCCGAAGAGGCCGAAAATGGAGATGGCGAAAGCGCTATAAGTCAGCGCCGCCACCGTGTTCTGGACACGATCTATCGGTTCCATACTGGCTTCGAAGAGCTCGTCGAAGAACTCGGCGCGCAGGGGCGAGTTGGGTGCCATCTCGTCCCAGACACGAGCAATGCGATCGAGACCTGCGGCCACATTCCGGGGATCGAGACGCACGGCAAACAAGCCGGCAGCCACCTGGCCTTGTCCGGGGGACAGATAATACACCGTTCCTTCCGGGACGATGCCCATCTCCCAATTATCGTCGCTGACTACGCCAACGATGCGCATGGGGCGACCCAATGTGGGTGGCGCGCCCTGTTGCGCGACTTCCTGCCGGTAGAGCATCTGCCCGACAGCTTCCTGCGGGCTAGCGAAGCCGAGTGACTGCATCATGATACGGTCGATCACGATCTCCGCGGGCTGCGGATTGTCGGAATCGAAGATCGAGTCAGGCGCGGGATTTCGCCGTGTATCGAACACCCGTCCGCCGAGGACATCCTGGCTGAAGGTCGCGAAGAAGTTGTAACCCACCGGTTTGACCATGGCCGCGCGCGTCGCGGCGCTCGGATCGGGGGACAGAGTGAAGTCCGCCTGCAATCCCGAACCGGTCCAGGGCATTCGCGAGAATTGCGTTGTACCCTCGATCCCCGGGGCCGAAGCGAGCCTCTGTTCGAAGGCCTCATAGTCGATACCGGCGCGTGCGAAGGTGCTCAGGATGGCAACAGGGGCATCGGCAGTTGCCAAAGCGTTTTCGCGCAGCCTGACCTGCTGCATTTGCATGATCGACACAACGATCAGGAGCAGGCTGGCACTAAAGAACTGGAGTGACACAAACACCCGCGCCGCCCTTGCGGTCGAACCCATATTAGGCTTTGAGGCTATCGCCTCGATCGGCCGGATGCGCATCACTCGCTGCGCCGGATAGATGGCGGCGAGTAGGCTGACCAAGAGAGTTACGCCTAGAACGGTCGCGATACCGAAAGGGTCGTTTGTCAGGAACGACAACACATTGATGCCGGAGTTTGCCTCGATCACCGGCAAGGCAGCGCCAATGATCGCCAGGGCCAGGACAAGCGCACCGAAGGTCAGCAGAAGCGTCTCGACCCAGAGCTGCAGGAAGAGATCGCTCCTGCTCGCGCCAAGCACGGCACGCATGCCCGCTTCCTTGTACCGAGCCAGGGCCTGCGTGGTCGCCAATCCGGCATAATTGATGGCAGCGATCACGAGGATCAGCAGGCCAAGACCAGGCAAGACGACGACGATGGACAGGCCCAGCATCCCGTTGGGCAGGATCTGTGCATCGAGAATCTCGATCATGAGTTCTTTCAGCGATCGCGGATATGCCTGCCAGTTGATGCCTTCCACGGGCGGCGGCGGGATCACCCGTGCCGCAAACTCTGCAAGACGGCGGGTGAAGTCCTCGCGCGACATGGATTCCGGGATCCGGACCAGCGTGGTCACCGACTTGCTGCCATAGCTCTCTGTCAGGAAGGGCGGCAAAGCATCCAGTGCACGCGGCAGGTTGCCGACCATCTCGAAGCGCATCTGGGCCCGCTGATCGTGCCCGAAGACCGATGGCTGTACCAAAGGGGCAATGACCCCGGTCACGATCCCTTCCCAGTCATTGTCGACAAGCAAGGTTTGGCCCAGCGCCGGCCGATCTCCGAAGATCCGGCGCGCTGCATCCGTCGTCAGGATCAGCCCTTCGGGTCGCGCCAAGGCAGTAGCCCGCTGCCCTTCGACGAATTCGAAATCAAGGAGGTCGACGATCGACGGATCGGCAGAAGCGTAGGGGAGATAAAGCTTCGTTTCACCGGTCGATACGCCAACCTCTCCCGAGATCATGATCCGCGCGACGGCCTCAAGATCCGGGAATTCGTTGGAAAGGTCGGTCGCCAGCCTCGCGGCGCTGGCTGAAAGCTGCCTTCCCTCTGTCAATTGCGGGCCGTTGGGATCATCGGTTTCCTGGATGATCGTGTAGATGCGGTCGGCCCCATCGTGTTGCTGGTCACTGGAAAGCCAATAGCTCACTGCGCCCCATGACATGATGAAGCAGGCCAGCCCCAGCGCCAAAGCAAGAACATTGACTGCTGCAACGATTGGCGCATTGCGGAACCTTGCCAGCGCGACGAGTAGATAGTGCTTGATCATGACATCGACCCTTTTGGAACTTCCATGGTCATTCAGATTGCGTCGGCCAGGGCCTCGTGAGAGACGACTTGTCCGTCGAGCATGTGGATGATCCGTTCGGCGTATTCACCGTGACTGGGTGAGTGAGTCACCATCAGGATGGTCGCGCCTTCCTGGTGCAGGACTTCGAGCATCTCCATGACCTCTTCGCCATTCCTGGTATCGAGATTTCCGGTCGGCTCATCGGCAAGGATCAGGGCAGGGTCGCAGACGACGGCACGCGCAACCGCGACACGCTGCTGCTGCCCGCCCGAAAGCTGGCCGGGCCTGTGCTGTGCCCGTTGCAGCAGGCCGACCAGTTCGAGAACCTCGCGTACGCGGGTGCGCCGCTGGCTCTTGTCCATTCCGCGATAGAGCAGCGGCAGTTCGACATTCTCGAAGACGGTGAGATCTTCGATCAGGTTGAAGCTCTGGAAAATGAAACCGACATTCTCCTTGCGGAAGTCGACCAGCGCGGACTCGGATTTGCTGGCGACTTCCTCTCCGGCGAAGAGATAGGACCCGCTGTCAGGGGAATCGATCATCCCGACTACGTTGAGCAAGGTCGACTTGCCGCAGCCCGACGGTCCCATCACGGCAACGAATTCGCCCTTCCCGATCTCCAGATCGATATTGTTCAGGGCGAGCGTCTCGATGTCGCCGGCCTGATAGGACTTCGAAATATTGCTCAGTTTGATCATCTACCGACCCTCCTCGATTGGTGTGCCACCGCTCAGGTCGATCCTCTCGAAGCCCTGCAGGAGGCTGTAGCTGGAAGTAATGATACGCTCGCCTTCGGTCAGGCCGGAGGTAACCTCCACCTGCCCCGGATTGCGGCGCCCGATCGAAATATCTCGCCTGGCCGCGGACGAGCCGTCAGCACTCAATATGAATGCCCATGTCCCGCCCGTATCTTCGACCCATGGTCCATTGGCGACGGTGAGGCTTTCCGTGCCTTCGCCAATGTCCAGTTCCATGGTGAGCGACTGGCCCATCTGGATTTGCTCGGGATCGCCGTCGGCAAAGAGGAGCTCTATCTGGAACTCGTGTTCGACGACATTGGGCAGGATCTTGGACACGCGCAGGACATGCTGCCGCGAACCGATCCTCGCCATCGCTTCCTGACCAACGGCGATCCGCCCCAGATAGAATTCATTGACGGAGGCAAGGACCTTAACGCTGGCATTGTCGTCTACCTGCCCGATACGCTGGCCGGGGGCCTTGGACTCACCGACATTGGCTTCGAAGACGCTCAATTGCCCACCGATCGGCGCCCGCATGACCAGATTGTCGAGATTATCGCGCGCAATGCCCAGGCTCTCGGAGATACGGTTGACCGCGCTTTCCAACTGCTCGGTCTGCGTAGTCTGCAATGCCTCGTCGATCTCGCTCGCCGCAACGAGGGTGGATCGCAAATCCCGCTGGTAATCGAGGTCGATGCGCAGGTCCTCGACATCGCTGGCCGCGATCGCATCGACTGCCAGCAGACGTTCTCCGCGCGATAGATCGGCCTCCAGCGACGCAATCTGCTTGTCCGCCTCAAGCAGGTCGCGCTCATAGCTCAATCGCGACTGCTCGGCATCGAGGCGCGAAGTATTGAGATTCATGATCTGCTCGGTGAGCTGTGCTTCAGCCTCGACCACCTGGAGCTGCAGATTGGTGTTCTTGAGAACCAGCAGGGGTTCTCCGGGCTCTACCGTGGCGCCCTCCTCCGCGAGGACTTCCACGACCTGCCCGCCATCGACCGCATCGAGGTAGACGGTTTCACCGGGAGCGACGTTGCCCGTGAGCAGGACATATTCGCGGAAATCGTCGACCTGTGCCTGGGAGGTAGTGATCCGGCTCGCATCGACATTGAGCGAGTTCGAAAGACCTGCTCCCCAAATGGAGAGCGCACCAAATACCAGGACGACCAATGCCGCGACGGCCACAGCAATCTGTCGCTTCGAGAAGCGCGAGCGATCGACTCGGCGATCCATCGGCGAAAGAGGACCGTCTTCTTCCTGTTCCTGCTCTGAATTCATCTCATTTTGCATCGACGCCCACTTTCGCGTAAGTCTGATTTGAATACATATATAGTGTTCTACTTACCTAGTACACTATATATGTATAAAACCGATCAGCATCTGTCAAACAGAATTCGATTTTGAGTGTTGGAGCGCCATGACATCGAACAGCCACACCTGGAGCGAGGGCCTGCCGATCTATCGCCAACTCGTGGACCAGATCATCGCCAGGATCCTCTCCGGGACCTATTCGGAAGGTGAACTCCTGCCATCCGTCCGGCAGGTTGCCGAGGATTACAGCGTCAACCCCATCACAGTGACGAAGGCCTATAATGAGCTATCCCAATACGGATTGACCGAGAAGCGACGCGGCATCGGGACCATCATCAAGGCGGGCGCACGCTCAGCCCTGCTGAAGATCCAGCAGGAGGAATTCCTCAAGCATGAGTGGCCTCAGATCCTGGAGCGCATCCAGCGGCTGGAACTGGATCCAGCTGAACTGCTGGGCCAAAGGTAAGACCCGCAGGCGGATAATTGAGATGAGTGGAGGAGCCGTGAGTCTAACGGCAACTCGTCTCCATTCTTCAGCACTCATCCCAAAGGCATCTGACGTCAGGGGCATCAAACCGCGAGGCGTTGCTACCAGGCTCACAGGTTACCGCGAGTGAGCAGCATTTGCTCTGCCAGCGTCCTGTGCGATAGCCGATCGACAAGATCACGCCATTTACGGCTCCACATGGAGGGGACCATTCTGCAGTGAAACGTATTGTCCCGCTGTTCGCCAGCCTGGCAGTTCCCGTTGCTGCCAATGCCCAACCGGTCCTCTCTCCCGTATGGCAGAACCATGTCGTCATCCAGCAGGACAAACCGGTGGTGGTGGAAGGCTGGACCGAGTCCGGCGCGGCCGTGAACGGCACGCTTGGCGGCGACAACGCTCGAGCCACTGCCGATGCGGATGGCAGCTTCAGCCTGACCTTCCGCCCGCGCACCGCTTCTGCCGATCCCATCGTCCTGGCCGTTGCCGATGCCAGCGGCAGCACGCAGGTGACCGATATCGTGGTCGGCGATGTCTGGCTCTGTTCGGGCCAGTCGAACATGGCCTGGAGCATCGGGGCCAGCCTGCGCGGCAATCTCATCGCCCAGGGCAGCGAGGACCCGCTTCTGCGCATGCTTTTCGTCCCGCTCGAGACCGCTGCCGCACCCATGCGCGATTTTGCCGGCGAGGTGAGCTGGCAATCGGCCTCTCCCGAGACTACCGGCAGTTTCTCCGCAGCCTGCTATTTCATGCTGCGCGATCTGCGCGCGGCGACGGAAGTGCCGCAAGGCGCGGTGCATTCGAGCTGGGGCGGCTCGCAGATCCGCGCCTGGCTGACACCCGAAGGCGGAACCGCACTCTATGGCGCAGAGCAGATGGCGCTGCTCGATGGCTTTGCCAGCGATCCGCTGGCTGCCGTGACCGAGTTCGCGCCTGTCTGGGAGGACTGGTGGCGCGAGGCGACCGGCAGAGAGCCGTGGAGCGACATGTCCGCGATGGACTGGCAGCCGGTCCCCGAAATCGCTCCCTGGACAAGCTGGGAAGAAGGCCCCGTAGAAATCGGCAATGTCTGGTTCCGCCGCAGGCTGGACCTGACCTCCGAACAGATCGCCGGTGGCGGCGTGCTCAATATCGGCGTGATCGACGATCTCGACGCCACATGGGTCAATGGCCATGCGGTCGGCTTCACCCATGGCTGGTCGAATGAGCGCCAATATACCGTACCGCGCGAGTTCCTGCAGGAAGGCACCAACGAGATCGTCTTTGCCGCGAGCAATTCCTATGCCGGTGGCGGGATGCAGAGCGAGGCGGAACGCCTCTCCTTCACGCCCGAAGGCGGGCCTGCCATTTCGCTGGCCGAGGGCTGGCTCTATGCCGATGGTGGCGTTTCCGAGATGCCGCCGCGTGCACCGTGGGATGCCAATGCCGGGATTGGCGTGATGCACAATCGCATGATCGCCCCGATCGGCAATTTCGCCATGAAAGGCGCCGCCTGGTACCAGGGCGAAAGCGATGTCGGCATTCCCGGCTATGCGGACCGCTTGCGTGAGCTCTTCGCTGGCTGGCGCAGGCAGATGGGCGCGGACATGCAGATGCTGGTGATCCAGCTGCCAAATTACGGCGATACGGCGAGCGAACCAGTGGAAAGCGGCTGGGCGCAGATCCGCGCGGATGAACTGGCTGCGGTGGCGGCAGATGCCAATGCGGCGCTGATTCCCACGCTCGATGTCGGTGAAGCGGCCGATCTCCACCCGCCCGACAAGACTGCGATCGGCCAGAGGCTGGCGCTTGCCGCGCAGGGCATCGCCCTGCCCATGCCGCAGCGTGCCAGCCTGCAGGCGGACATAATTACTGTCACGTTCAGTGGAGTCGAAGGCGGGCTGCGAGCGCTCAGCGGCGCCTATCCTCTTGGCGTCGAGCTATGCGGGGAGAGACAGGAGAGCTGCCGCTTTGTGCTGGCACAAGCCAATGGCAACACGCTGCGTATCTGGTCCGACGGCCAGCCTGCAACGCGTGTTCGCTACGCCTGGGTCGATGCACCAGTGGTAAATTTGTTCGACGGGCGCGGCATTGCGGTTCCGGGCTTCGAATTGCCTATCGAATAGCCATTTGCACCCTCAATTCCCCGGAGCCTCGGGGAAGGAGAGCGACTGGTAGTATTCGAGATCGTGTTCTGGAGCGCGTGTCCCTTCGGGCAGCTCGAGCCCGTTGACCGACTGCCAATAGGCTATCGAGGCATCGCGCCACCAGCGCGCCTCGCGCTGCTGGATGCTGAGATTTTCCGAGACTGCACGGAAGCGCTCCGCATCGACATATTGCGAGAGTGTGCTCCATGTCTCTGCCATCTGATCGACCCTGGCGACGCCGCGATCATAGCGGTGGACCAGTTCCGCCCACAAAGTCCGGCCCGAAGGCATTTCATGGTCCCAGCCGACATGGTGGAACCAGAGCAACCACTTCGGGTCGATCGCGTCGGCATCCCCCCATAGTGCGGCGACGGAAGGGCCGTATTGCGCCAGCGCGTTCGAGCCCGTTTCCGTACGGTCGAAGCCGATCCCCTCGGCATCGGCGCGGTGGTAATAGCACGGGTTCCATTCAGGTCGGCCAAGGTCACAGACCCAGGGGCCGGGGCCGTAATGGTGGCCGGTCGCCATCTGGTGCGCGAGGCCCAATGGCGTCATGTAGTCGACCACCGCCTCGCGGCTTCGCAGCATGATCGGCACGACGGTATCGAGGAACTCTTCCTCCCGGCTGAACGTCTGCGCGGCCCATTCGCGGGCAATCTGTTCGCTGGAAAGCGACGGGTCCCATGCCAGCCGCCCGAAAGCATACCAGTTCGCCTGGTCGAAATCCGAACCCGACCAATTGCGGTCAGAGCCTGTATTGGCAACGCCCGCCATGCCGACCGGCGCAATCACATCCGCCACACTGCCGCCGCGCCCAGTTTGGGCATCCAGCACCTCCTCCCACATGGGCGCGAGGAAGGCGAGATGGCTAGCAAAGCCGAGATATTCCTTGGTCACCTGCGCTTCGAGCATGAGGTTGGTATTGGGCATGGCGCCAAACATCGGGTGGAATGGCTCGCGCGGCTGGAAGTCGACCGGGCCGTTCTTCACCTGCACGATCACATTGTCGGCGAATTGCCCGTCGAGCGGCACGAATTCGTTATAGGCCTGCATCGCCCGGTCGGTATCGTCCTCCGCCGAATAGACGAAGGCGCGCCAGATTACCGTGCCGCGCGTTCCCAGCGCCTCGGCCAGCATGTTCGCCCCGTCGGCATGGGTGCGGCCATAGTCCTGCGGCCCCGGCTGGCCTTCGGAGTTGGCCTTGACGAGGAAGCCGCCGAAATCGGGGATCGCGGCATAGATCTCATCCGCCTTGGCCTGCCACCATGCGCGAACCGCCGGATCGAGCGGGTCTGCGGTGTCCAGCCCGCCAATATCTCGCGGGGCACTGAAACGCGCTGAAAGGAAGACACGGATACCATAGGGCCGCCAAGCGTCCGCCAATCGCGCGAGCTTGGCGATGTAGCGCTGCTCCAGCATCTCGGCGCGCGCATTGACGTTGTTCACCGCGACCGCATTGATGCCGATAGAGGCATTGGCGCGGGCATAATCCACCATGCGCTGGTCAAGCCGCTCCGGCAGATGCCACCAATCGAAGATCGAACGCCCGGCATAGCCGCGCTCGACGCTGCCATCGGGATTGTCCCAGTGGTTGAGCATGCGGAGCGGCATGGCGGGGCTGGAGGACATGTTGAGCGCATAGGGATCGGCACCCAGCGACAGCTCGCGCAACAGGGCGTAGACCCCATAGAGGCAGCCGATCGGTTCGCCTGAGGTAATGGCTATGCCCGCATCATCCGATTGGACTGTGTAGGCTCCGCCTTGTCCTCCATCGGGCATGTCGCAGGCAAAACGGAACGGGGATGCCTTCCCGGTCGCATCAACATCGCTCTGCAGAATCACCAGGGCGACGTGATGGGGATAGCCGCGCAGGCCGGTCATCCCGTCGAGCAACTCATCTGCAGCTAGCCTGACGGTCGGATTGTCAGTCGTAATCGTTATGAAGGGTTGGATAGCCTCCAGCCGCTCTAGCGCCTCGCCTTCGAGCGGAGCATAGCGCAGCCACAGATCGTAGCCGTCCTCGGCCTGCGCGGCGGGTGCAGACAGCAGCAGCGCAAAAGCGCCGAGAAATGCCGTTGCCAGCCGGTTGACAAGCCCTCTCCCCCTCATCATCCCTGAGCTACCACAAGGTCTTGCGCAATCAAGCTTGCGGGATTGGGGAGAGGGGAATTTCGATGCGCATGATGATGCGCGCCAGCCTTGCCGCAATGGCAGGAATCCTGGCGCTTTCAGGTCCGGTTGCGGGGCAATCCACCTCGCAGGAGATCAGGATCCTCGAAACGCCGGTGATGCCGCCCGCCAATGCGCCCTATCGCGATGCCAGCCTGCCGACCGAAACCCGCGTGTCGGACCTGCTCGCGCGCATGTCGCTGGCCGAGAAGATCGCCCAGATCACTACTTTGTGGGACAACAAGGTCGAGATCCAGAACGCCGACCATACATTCAACCCCGAGCTTGCCAGCGGGGTTCACCCCTGGGGCATCGGCATGATCGCGCGACCTTCGGACCTGACCGGACCGGCCAGCCCGCGCCTCAATCCGCCGCGCAGCATCGAGGACAGCCTCGCATACGTCCACGCAGTGCAGGACTGGGCGGTGAACGAGACACGCCTCGGCATTCCGGTAATCTTCCACGAGGAATCGCTGCACGGCCTCGCAGCGCGCGATGCCACCAGCTTTCCCATGTCGATCGGCCTCGCCTCGACCTGGGACCCGGACCTGGTGCGTGAGGTGAATGACTATATCGCCAGCGAAGTGCGCGCCCGCGGCGTGCACATGGTGCTCTCCCCCGTGGTCGATATCGTGCGTGAGCCGCGCTGGGGCCGCATCGAGGAGACCTTCGGGGAGGATCCCTTCCTCGTCGGTGAAATGGGCGTTGCTGCAGTCGAGGGGCTGCAAGGCATCGGCCACGATCACCGGCTGGCGGACGGTCAGGTCTTCGCCACGCTCAAACACATGACCGGCCACGGCCAGCCCGAAAGCGGCACCAATGTCGCGCCTGCCTCCATTTCCGAACGCACGCTCCGCGAGAACTTCTTCCCGCCTTTCGAGCAGGTGGTGCGCCGCACCGCCATTGGCGCGGTGATGGCGAGCTACAACGAGATCGACGGTATCCCTTCGCATTCGAGCCACTGGCTGCTGCAGGACATCTTGCGCGATGAATGGGAGTTCGGCGGGGCCGTCGTGTCCGACTATTACGCCATCGAGCAGATGGCGCAGAACCACCATATCGCCGAGGATATTCCCGAAGCCGCGCGCATGGCGCTCGCCGCCGGAGTCGATATCGACCTGCCGGTGGGCGCTGCCTACAACACTCTCGATGAATCCGTCGCGGCGGGCCTCGTGGACATCGCGGATATCGACCGGGCCGTCGCGCGCATCCTGACCATCAAGTTCGATGCCGGCCTGTTCGAGAACCCCTATGGCGATCTGGCCGCAGCCCAGCGTTCCAATGGCCCTGAAGGCATTGCCCTCGCCCGCCGCGCGGCGGAAAGCTCGCTCGTCCTGCTCAAAAACGATGGCGCCCTGCCGCTTTCGCTCGATGGTGCGGACAGGCCGACCATTGCGGTAATCGGCCCCAATGCCGATGTCGCAAGGCTGGGCGGCTATTACGGTATTCCGCGCGCCACCGTCTCCCCGCTCGATGGTATCCTCCAGCTCGTCGGCGACCGTGCCGAGATCGTCCATGCACCCGGCGTGGTAATCACCGAAAACGATGATTGGTGGGCGGACGAGGTCACTTTGGGTGATCTGGAAGAGAACCGCGCGCGCATTGCCGAGGCGGTCGAAGCGGTACGTGATGCCGACACGATCCTGCTCTTCATCGGCGATACCGAGCAGACCAGCCGCGAAGGCTGGGCGGAAAGCCATCTGGGCGACCGTTCCGACCTCGACCTTGTCGGCGAGCAGAATGAGCTGTTCGAGGCGCTGCGCATGCTTGGCAAGCCGATCGTCGCCGTGCTCGTCAACGGTCGCCCGCCCTCCTACCCGACCATTGCCGAGCACGCCAATGCCATCCTCGAAACCTGGTATGCGGGCGAGCAGCAGGGCCATGCCATCGCCGATGCGCTGTTCGGGCGGATCAATCCGGGCGGCAAGCTGCCCGTCACCGTGGCGCGCGAAGTCGGGCAATTGCCGGTCTTCTACAATTACAAGCCAAGCGCGCGGCGCGGCTATCTCTTCGCCGATGTCAGCCCGCTCTACCCATTCGGCTATGGCCTGTCTTACACCAGCTTCGAGTTCGGGACGCCGAGTCTGTCCTCCGCCAGCATCGCGCCGGGCGACGGCGTGACGATCCGCGTTCCGCTGACCAATACGGGCGCCATGGCGGGTGACGAGGTGGTGCAGGTCTATCTGCGCGACCAGGTCAGCTCGGTCACACGGCCGGTCAAGGAACTGGTCGGCTTTGCGCGCGTGACGCTGCAACCGGGTGAAAGCCAAATGGTCGATATCGCCATCCGGCCCGAAGCCTTCGCCCTGTGGAACCGCGATATGGAACGCGTGGTAGAACCCGGTTCTTTCACGATCATGGTCGGTCCCAATTCGGAAGATCTGCAGGAGATCACTCTGGAAGTGGTCGAATGATCCGCGAGGCGCCTACTCGCCGCGGCATGCTGAAGCTGATGGCGGGCGGCAGCCTCTCGGCGCTGGCCATTGCATCGGCCCCCGCCGCCTTCGCGCAAGATTCAGCCCCGCTCTACAAGAATGCCGCTGCACCCATTCCCGCGCGGGTGGCCGATTTGATGGCGCGCATGACCCTGGACGAGAAGGTCCAGCAGATCCGCACCACCTGGCAGGGCAAGGGCGACATGATCGATGATCTCGCCTTCAACCCGGCCAAGGCCAGCGCAGCCTTCCCCGACGGGATCGGCCATGTCACGCGGCCGAGCGACAAGCGCGGCGTGCCAGGCATAACCGGCGCTTCGGGCGGTACAGCGGCCCGCTGGCGCACACCGCAACAGACGGTCGAATTCATCAATGCCCTGCAGCGCTGGGCCCTCGAAGACACGCGCCTCGGCATTCCCGTTCTGGTCCACGAGGAATCGCTTCACGGCTACATGGCCACTGAAGCGACCATGTTTCCGCAGGCCATCGCCCTCGCCGGTACGTTCGACACCGATCTGATGCACCGCGTGCAATCGGTCATCGCACGCGAAGTGCGTGCGCGCGGCGTGCCACTGGTCCTCTCCCCCGTTGTCGATATCGTGCGCGATCCGCGCTGGGGCCGGATCGAGGAGACATGGGGCGAAGATCCCTATCTTTGCGGCGAGATGGGCCTTGCCGCGGTGGAGGGCCTGCAGGGACCGGGCAAGTTCGAAAAACTGGCGGACGACAAGGTCTTTGCCACACTCAAGCACATGACCGGGCACGGCCAGCCAGAGGCGGGCAACAATATCAGCCCGGCGCAAATTTCCGAACGCGAGTTGCGCGAGAATTTCTTCCCGCCCTTTCGCAGGATTGTGGAGAATACGAGCGTCGGCAATGTCATGCCGAGCTATAACGAGATCGACGGCATACCCAGCCATGCAAACACTTGGCTGCTTGGGGATGTCCTTCGCGGCGAATGGGGCTTCGACGGCTTTATCGGCAGCGATTACAACGCGGTGCACGAGCTTTTCACTCTGCACGGCGTCGCAGAAAGCATGGAAGACGCGGCGCATCAGGCTCTGCTTGCCGGGGTCGATAGCGAATTGCCCGAAGGTACGGCCTTCGCCGCCCTGACCGAGGCGGTGGAGTCCGGGCGGATCCCTCTGGCATTGGTGGATATCGCATGTGCCAGGATGCTGACCTTCAAGTTCCGCGCTGGTCTGTTCGAAAATCCATACGGAGACTGGGAAAAGGCACGGGCGATCACCGGCAATGAGGAGGCACGCGCACTCGCTCTGGAAGCCGCGCGCAAAAGCATGTGCCTGCTGACCAACACCAACGGCACGCTTCCGCTGGACCAGTCCACCATGGGACGTGTTGCTGTGATCGGGCCGAACCACGCAATCGGGCGTCTGGGCGGCTATTCCTCTGTTCCCAAGCAGACGATCAGCCTGATCGAGGGGCTGTGGCAGGTTGCGCCGGATGCCGACTTCGTCACCGCGCAGGGCGTATTCATCACAACGAGTGAGGACCGCTCGCAAAGCGCAGTCGAACTGGCCGATCGGGACGAGAATTTGCGCCTGATCGTAGAAGCGGTGGAAGTGGCACGCGGGGCCGACACGATCGTCCTCGCCATAGGCGATACCGAGCAGACCAGCCGCGAGGGCTTTGCCCGCACCCATCTGGGCGATCGCACCAATATCGACATTGTCGGCGAGCAGAATGAGCTGGTCGATACGCTGGCCGCGCTCGGAAAGCCGCTGATCGTGTGTGCGATTAATGGCCGACCACCCAGCTGGCCCAATGTCGTCGACAAGGCCGACGCATTGCTCGAATGCTGGTATCCGGGGCAGGAGGGCGGCGTGGCCATGGCCGAGGCACTGCTGGGCGAGCTCAATCCGGGCGCCAAGCTGCCAGTCAGCGTAGTACGCAATGAAGGGCAGATCCCGCTCTTCTACAATCGCAAGCCGACCTCGCGGCGCGGATATCTGTTCGACGATGCAGCCCCGCTTTTCCCTTTCGGACACGGCCTCTCCTACACGGAGTTTGCTATCTCTGCCCCAGTCGTGGCGAAGACCACATTCGCATCCGATGAGCCGGTGGAGATTGAAGTCGAAGTGGGCAATGTGGGCGAGCGCGCGGGCGACGAAGTTGTGCAGCTCTATATCGCGCGGCGCGAAGTCTCGGTCACGCGACCGATCCTCGAATTGAAAGGCTTCCAGCGCGTCACGCTCGAGCCGGGCGAAAACCGCGTGCTCCGTTTTACGATCACGCCCGAACAGCTCGCCTTCTGGAACCGCGATATGGAGGAAGTGAACGAGCCGGGCCCGGTCACGCTCTCGGCTGGCGGTAGCAGCGCAGTCCTCGCCAGCACCGAAATCGAGATCGCATGAGTATTGGCGCATCCCTGCCAATGACCCGGCGCGCGGCCCTTGGTGGCGCGCTAGGCGGGATGGCCGCCCTACCCTTGCTCGGCTGCACACCCGGCAGTGTGGCAAGTGTCAGCGATCCCGCGACTGCCAGCCTCGATGATCTCGCGCGCCTCTCGGGCCGCCGCTTCGGCAGCGCCATCTCCTGGTTTACTGGGCCGCAAGGCGCTTCAATCGGCAATCCGGACTATACCGCGATCATCAATGCGGAATGTTCGATGGTCGTGGCCGAGAACGCGATGAAGTGGCAATCCATCCGTCCCGGCCCGGACGAGTACGATTTCAGCCGCATGGATGGGATAGCGCGCTGGGCCATGGCCAATGGCAAGGCGCTGCGCGGCCACACGCTGCTATGGCACCGCCCGCAATGGTTCCCGCAATGGCTGAACACTTACGATTACGGCGCCAATCCGGTCCGCGAGGCAGAGCGTATCCTGACCGAGCATATCCGCACGGTGACCGATCGCTATCGCGGGCAGATTACCTCCTATGACGTGGTCAACGAGGCCATCGATCACGACACGCATGGCATCATGGAGACCAGCCTCAACCGTGCGCTCGGCAGTCCCGAAGCGGCGATCGACCTCGCCTTCCACACGACGCGGGAGCAGCTGCCCGAGGCCGAGCTGGTCTATAACGACTACATGAGTTGGGAGCCCGCGCATCGTGACCATTGCGCCGATGTGCTGCGCCTGCTCGAAGGCATGCGCAATCGCGGCGTGCCATGCGACGCGCTGGGCATCCAATCCCATATCGAGATGTTCTCGATCGACCCGGAGACAGGCCTTGGTCCAGTTGCCGAACGCGAATGGCGCCGCTTCCTCGATGAAGTCACCGGCATGGGCTACAAGCTGCTGATCACCGAGTTCGACGTGAAGGACAAGGCTCTGCCTACAGACATTTCCCCACGCGATGCTGCGGTAGCCGATTTCGCGCGCCGCTATTTCGACCTCATGCTCGAATATGACGAGCTGACCGATAACCTCGCATGGGGCATGGTCGACCGCTTCAACTGGCTGCAGAATTTCGGCCCTTCCCGCCGCGATGATGGGGAGGAGGTGCGCGGTACGCCCTACTCCTCGGAATACCGCGCGAAGCCGTTGCGCGATGCGATTGCCGCCTCCTTCGCGGACGCAGCCCGCCATGCAAGAGCGGCCTAGAGACAGGGAGGCTGGTTGAAGCTGCATGTATCTCGGGATCGATCTTGGCACGTCGGGCGTAAAGGCGGTTATCCTTGATGAGGCAGGCACGCTCGTTTCACAGGCCAATGCGGGTCTGCCGGTTTCTCACCCTGCACCATTGTGGTCGGAACAGGACCCTGCGGACTGGTGGCAAGCAACCGATGATGCTGTCGCCGCTCTGGATGCAGGGCTGCGCCGCAAGGTACGCGCCATCGGCCTTGCCGGACAGATGCATGGCGCCACCGTTTTAGGCGCGGATGATCGTGTGTTGCGCCCGGCAATCCTTTGGAACGATGGCCGAAGCCATGCAGAATGCGCAGAGCTGGAAGCGAGCGAACCGCGGCTTCGGGAGATCGCCGGCAATATTGCCATGCCCGGCTTTACCGCGCCCAAGCTCGCCTGGCTGCGCAAGCATGAGCCGGAGCTGTTCGGAAAAGTCGCCACCGTTCTCCTGCCCAAGGATTATCTCCGCCTGCTGATGACGGGAGAGAAAGCCTCCGACATGTCCGATGCCGCAGGCACTTTGTGGCTCGATGTGGCCAAGCGCGACTGGTCGGATGCGCTGCTGGAAGCAACCGGCCTTTCGCGCCAAAACATGCCACGCCTGTGCGAAGGGCCGGAGTTAACCGGAAGGCTCTTGCCGGACGTCGCAGCTGCATGGGGCATGGATCAGGTGCCCGTGGTGGCCGGCGCGGGTGACAATGCGGCAGGTGCGGTAGGCGTCGGCGTGGTGGCGGATGGCGACGCCTTCCTCTCGCTGGGTACGTCAGGCGTAATCTTCGTCGCCAATGATGCATTCCGCCCCAACCCCGCTCGCGCGGTGCATGCCTTTTGCCACTGCCTGCCGGACAAGTGGCACCAGATGAGCGTGCACCTGTCTGCCGCAAGCTGTGTCGATTGGGCATGCAGCGCGCTCGGGATAGACGGACCAGCCGATTTCTTCGCCATGGCCGAAGCGACGGGTGCGGCTGCGGGAGACGAGCTGTTCCTGCCTTACCTCAGCGGCGAGCGCACACCGCACAACAACCCGCATATCCGCGCCGGATTCCTCGGCGCAGGAGCGGACACAGACCGGGGACGGCTGGCCGTGAGCGTACTCGAAGGCGTAGCCTTCGCCCATGCCGACGGGATTGCCGCCCTGCGCGAGGCGGGGACTCATGTCGAGCTGCTTTCCGTCATCGGTGGCGGATCGCGATCGCACTTCTGGGGGACTATCCTGGCCGCGGCGATGGATGTGCGGCTGGCCTATGTCGATGGCGGCGAAGTCGGCCCGGCGCTGGGGGCCGCACGGTTGGCGCAGATTGGCAGCGGCGCCAGCATAGGAGAGGTCTGCACCAAGCCGCCGGAGCGCGAAATTATCGAGCCTGATCCTGATTTGCGCGACAGGCTCGTCCCCAAACTTGCCAATTTCCGCCGCGCCTATGCGGCCGTAGATACGCTCTCGGAGAACTGACATGTCCGCCGATTACTTTGCCAATTTTGACACGATCCGTTTCGATCCCAAGAGCGAACGCGACCTTGCCTACCGCGTCTATGACAAGGACCGCGTCGTCATGGGCAAGCGCATGGAAGACCACCTGCGCATGGCGGTGTGCTTCTGGCACACCTTCTGCTGGCCTGGCAGTGATGTGTTTGGTGCGGGCACGTTTGACCGTCCTTGGTTGCAGGGCACACAGGATGCCGCCGCTGCAGCCGCGCGCCGCGAAGCCGGCCTCGCCTTTGTCGAAAAGCTCGACCTTCCCTTCTACTGCTTCCACGATGTGGACGTGATGGAGGCTGCCGAAAGCGTGGCAGACTTCCGCGCCAATTTCGCCACCGCCGTGGATCACCTCGAGCAATTGCAGGCGCAGACGGGACGCAAGCTGCTCTGGGGTACCGCGAACCTGTTCAGCCATCCGCGCTACATGGCGGGTGCCGCGACCAATCCCGATCCGGAAGTCTTCGCCTGGGCCGCCTTGCAGGTGCGCGATTGCCTCGACGCGACGCACAGGCTTGGCGGTGCGAACTATGTCCTGTGGGGTGGCCGCGAGGGCTATGACACCATCCTCAACACCGAAATCGGCATCGAGCAGGACAATTTCGGCCGCTTCCTCTCTCTGGTGGTCGATCACAAGCACCGCATCGGCTTCACCGGCACAATCCTGATCGAGCCCAAGCCGCATGAGCCGACCAAGCACCAATACGATTTCGACACGCAGACGGTCTACGCTTTCCTCAAGCGTTATGGGCTGGAGAAGGAAGTGAAGGTCAATATCGAGGCCAACCACGCGACGCTGGGAGGGCACAGTTTTGAACACGAGCTTGCGATGGCGCGGGCGCTGGGCATTCTCGGATCGGTCGATGCCAATCGCGGCGATTATCAGAATGGCTGGGATACCGACCAATTCCCCAATTCGGTGGAAGAATGGACGCTGGCCATGCTCGAATTCCTGCGTGCAGGAGGCTTCGCAACGGGCGGCTTCAACTTCGATGCAAAGGTGAGGCGCCAGTCGATCGATGCGGCCGACCTGTTTCACGGCCATATCGGAGGCGTCGATACGATTGCGCAGGCGCTGCTCAACGCCGCCGCCATCATTGAGGATGGTACGCTGGAGAGCTTCCGGGCCGAGCGATATGCCGCGTGGCAGGGTGAGCTCGGCAAGTCCTTCCACGCCGACACGGCCACGCTTGCCAGCGTGGCGCAGCACGCGGTGGACTCCAATTCGTCGCCTGCGCCCCAGTCGGGCCGGCAAGAATGGTGCGAGAACATCGTCAACCGGGCGCGATGCTCGAACTGACGGCAGGCCACTACCACCTGTTGGTGGATCCGCCGCGCGGGGGATCTGTGGCTGCATTCACTTGGCGGGACAGGCCAATATTCCGTCCGTCGATACCCGGCTCGGTGCTCGACACCGCCTGCTTCCCGCTCGTGCCATTCTCCAACCGGATCGCGAGAGGGCGCATTCCTTTTGGTGCGGACGTGGTCACCCTGCCCGCCAATGCGCCCGAGGCCGATATGGCCAATCCGCTGCACGGCTATGGCTGGCTGGCCGATTGGGAGGTGATCGATGCGACGCCGGAAACCGCAATCCTTGAGCATGCCTATGAAGGCGGCGAATGGCCTTGGCACTACTCGGCCACACAGCACTTCGCGCTAGCAGCCGATGGCCTGACAATGAGGCTTTCGGTCACCAACCGCTCCGACGCGGTCATGCCTGCCGGGCTTGGCTTCCACCCCTATTTCCCGCGCAGCGCGCAGACGCTCTATCGCGGCCTGCATCGCGGCGAGTGGCAGGTCGATGACGGTTGCTTGCCCGTCTCCCTCTCCGAGGCGGACGTGCCGAAGGATTGGTGGAATGGTCAGCCCGTCTCCTCGCGCGTGGTCGATACCGCCTTTGCAGGACGTGCGGGAGATTTACTGCTGGCCTGGCCGGAAATCGATCTCCATGCCATCATCGTGCCCTCCGACAACTTGCCCTGCACCGTGGTCTATACTCCGGAAGCCGAGGACTTCTTCTGTGTTGAACCTGTCAGCCACACGACCGACGCTATCAATCGATCCGACACGGATTTCCCGATGGCCAGCCTGGCCCCCGGCGAAACGATGACCGCGAGTATGCAAATAGCGGCCAGCGCATGGGGAAGATCGCAAGTCCGATGAACCTGAGACGCGCCCTTCTTACCACGGCAGTCCACGCCGACGCCCTGCGCCTTGATCCGCAGGCCTTCCTGCTTGCGATGTGGTGGCGCCTACTGGGCAAGAAATTGCGTTCGCGCATGGTCCTGTCCCCACTGCTCGCTCGCTCACCGCGCGCCTATCGTCTCTGGCTCGCGCGTCAGGAAGGTAACCACACCGCCGTGGGCAGCCATCCGCCTGAGGCCATCGCGATAATGGGCTTGGTCGAAGGCGGCGAAGGGGCCGTGGAGACAAGGGATAGTCTCGAATTAGAGGGTATCGAGGCACATATCGTGGCGGCAGGCACCGTGCCTGCTCCAGCCGACCTAGGGATTGAGCCGTCCGCAGCTACGTGGTTCTTGCCCGTTGCTGCGGGCGACAGACTCGCTCGGGGAGCAGGGGCGATCTACCGCGCGGCAGCAGCAAGAGCGCATAGCCATGCCCGCATCATCTATGCCGATGACGATCTGATCGACAGCGCGGGACATCGCCGAGAACCGCATTTCAAGCCGGATTGGAATAGCGAGCTTTTCAAGCATTTCGATTTTGTGTCAGGTTCTTCCCTGATCCGCCTCGCACCGTCCGAGTTTGGCGCGCTTGAGGCCAGTGACTGGCTGTCATTGCTCGTCCGAAGCGCCGTCGAGCTGTGCAAGGACGAAGACGCAACGCCAGCCCATATCCGCAAGATCCTGCATCACAGGCAAATGCGGCCTCCGCCACATCGTCCTGTTTGGCAACCATCCGCCGTCGGTAACGAAACGGCACTACCGAGTATCTGCGTGATCATACCGACACGTGATCGCCTCGACCTGCTTCGGACATGCCTCGATGGGCTGGCGCAGACGAATTACCCCGGTGAGCTCGAGATAGCGATCATCGACAATGGCAGTAGCGAACCCGAAACCCTCGATTTCCTCGCCAAGATCGAAGACCGGGAAGTGAAGGTCTTGCGTTACCCTGGACCATTCAACTTTTCCGATCTGAACAATCGCGCAGTGGCTGAGACCAGAAGCGAATTGCTCTGTTTCCTCAACAACGATATCGAGATTGTCGATCCCGACTGGCTCTCCATTCTCGTCGCGCAGGCGCAAAGGCCGGATGTAGGCGCGGTCGGCCCTGCCCTCCTTTATCCCGACGGAAGGTTGCAGCATGCCGGAGTTGTCATCGGCATCGGGGGAGGCGCTGCACACGCACACCGCCTCCTGCATCCGGACGATGCCGGCTATTTCCACCGTCACGCCCTGCCCCAGTATGTTTCCGCTGTCACTGCAGCCTGCCTGGTTGTAAAACGTGACAAGTTTCTTGAAGTCGGGGGCTTCGATGCCGAGAACTTCGCCGTTGCTTTCAACGATGTCGACCTGTGCCTGAAGCTGAATGCGCGCGGTTGGAAGAGCTATTATGACCCGCGCGCCACGCTCATCCATCATGAATCCCTATCGCGTGGCCTCGATCGCGACCCTGTTGGTGCGGCGCGATTTGCTGGAGAACTAGCTGCCTTGAAAAGCCGTTGGGGAACCGGAGGAAGCAAGGGAGACATTGCCGCAGCCGGCGAAGCTGTGGATGCATTTCACCACCCCTGCCTGAGTCCGTTCAGCGAACAGTTCATTCTTCGCTTCTAATTGCCGTCCATGCCCCAAACCGAACCAGATCGAACTTCAGAGACACCGCGCCTGGCCTTGCCAGACGTCACCCTATGCGCGGCGAGTTCTATCAACCTTGCTGCTACAATCGCCTCCATCGAACGATGCTGCGAGCAAATGGACTTCGCCGATGCGATCCTTTTCACCGACCAGACCGAATTCGCTCAGAAGCTGGTCAGAAACCCGGCCTTGCGCCTGGTTGAAATCGAGAGGCTTGGCTCCTCTGCGGCATATTCCGACTTCATGCTGCAAAAACTTGGCGGGCTGATCGCCACCAGCCATGCTCTAATCGTGCAATGGGATGGCCATATCATTGATGCCGCGCGCTGGCGCGACGAGTTGCTGGATTACGACTATGTTGGAGCAAGCTGGCCGCAATTCGACGATGGCTTCAATGTTGGCAATGGCGGCTTCTCGTTGCGCAGCCGTCGCCTGCTCGAAGCATGCGCCGATCCGGAGTTCGAACCGCATCATCCAGAAGACCTGGCGATCTGTCGAACGAACAGGACGCTGCTGGAAGGAAAAGGGATGGTATTTGCAGGCACCGAGCTGGCAAATGCATTCTCTGCCGAGCGAGCTGGTAATGTTGCTGGCAGTTTCGGCTATCACGGTGTGTTCCTGATGCCGCAGGTCCTGGGTGCGGATGGCTTTTGGCAGGTCTATTGCTCGCTGGATGACCGTTCCAGCCTCGCGCGGGATTTCTGGACTCTCGTCAAAGCACTGCAAAACGGTCCAAATTCGACCTTGCGCTCCTTGAGCATGATCGGCAATTGGATGCGCCATAAAGTACAAGGCAAATAGATTTGCCGATTGTTCCTCCATGAACGGCGCACGCGCAGCGGGAAGATAGACTGAATCGCACTTATGCATGATACCAAGCTGGACTGTGGCTGTTCGACCATCGATATCTTTGCTGGCGGACCCAAAGTCGACCCAACTCCGATGTTCTCATTTCGTCCTTCTATCTCGCACGGCTTGGAGGAAGGGTGCCAATTTCCGTGTCAAACTGGCAATGCTCAACTTTGAAATTGATCGATTTCCATGCAATTACCGTTACAAGATTGGCTGAGCAGCTAAGGATAATCCGGCAAATCTTCGCCAGATCGAATGCAATACTGCCCAATTGTCCTAACGATTTCAGAGACTGAAAATGCACCACGACACTGAGCTGCAACGCATTGCCGAGGATTCAGGCAAGCACGGCAAATGGAAGGCTCTCCTTCGCAAGTGGCGCTGGTTCGGCGGGGTCGTGATCGTGCCTACGCTGGTCGCCTCGCTCTATTACGGTCTGATCGCCAGCGACGTGTATGTCTCGGAATCGCGTTTCGTAATCAAGGCCCCCGATCGCCAACAGAGCAGCAGCTCTCCTCTCACATCGCTGATCCAGAGCACCGGCCTTGGGGGCGGCGCGGAACAGTCGAGAGAGATTATCGGCTATCTGCGCTCGCGAAGCGCTTTGTCGGACCTTTCGGAACGGGTCGATGTTCGCGGCGCTTTCGCATCTTCCGAAGCCGATTACTTCAGCCGTTTTCCGCTGTTCTATCAGAGCGACAGCTTCGAAGACCTCTACGAATACTATGCCTCGAAGGTAACCGCCGCCACCGATGCGGAAACCGGGCTGACCCTGCTGACGGTGAATGCCTTCACCCCAGAAGATGCCCGCGCGCTCAATGCCGGATTGCTCGATCTGGGTGAAACCCTCGTCAACCGCTTGAACGAGCGTGTGAATGAGCAGGCCATTGAAGAAGCCGAGGACAGAGTATTGATCGCCCAGCAACGCGTGCGCGACGCACGCATTGCGCTTGGTGCCTATCGCAACGCATCGGAAATCCTCGATCCGGAACAACAGGGCCTGGGCGTCCTGACCGTCTCGAATGATCTGATTGCGCAGGAAGCCGCATTGCGCGCAAGGCTGGCAGAAGTCCGGCGAACGACGCCCCGCCACCCTTCAATCCCCGCCATGGAACAGCGCGCCATCGCGCTGGCCGAACAGGTCGCCTCGCAAACGGGCCGCGCTGTGGGAACACCCGATGGTCTGGCTTCCAAACTCAGCGAGTACGAGAATCTGCTGGTTGAGCAGGAGTTCGCCACGCAAATGCTCACCGCTGCAAATGCCACGCTCGAACAGGCGCGCGCCGAGGCCCTGCAGCAGCAGTATTACCTCGAACGGGTGGTCGAACCCAATCTTCCCGACGATGCAATCCTGCCAAGCCGGCTAATGAGCATTCTGGCGGTGCTGTTCGGCACGCTCTGCCTGTATCTGGTAGGCTGGATGCTGGTAGTCGGCATTCTCGAGCACGCCCCCGAAGACTGATCATGGCGCGCTTTGCCGAAGGACTTAGAGTACAAACCAAGGTCGTAAGGGCCCTGATGATACGCGAGCTGGTTACGCGCTTTGGGCGCGATAATATCGGCTTCCTGTGGATCATGGTCGAACCGTTGCTCTTTGCCGGACTGGTCGGGCTCGTCTGGGCTTACGCGAGGGGACCGGAAAATCACGGTATCGGTGTCATGGCCTTCGTCGCCAGCGGGTATATTCCACTCACTTTTCTGCGTCACTCATTCGGTCGCTCGGCGAAGATCTTCCAGGCCAACATCTCGCTCTTGTATCATCGCCAGGTAAAGGTGCTGGACTTCATTTTTGTGCGCGTCACGATCGAAGCGATTGGCGCGATGATGGCTTATATCTTTGCCGGCATCGTACTGCATTTTCTCGGTTACTTTCCGATACCGGCAGATATCGGGTCGCTGGTCGCCGGCTGGGCGATTTACGTCTTCTTCGTGCTAGCAATTTGCACGATGCTGGCGCCGCTCTCGGAGATCTCCAGCGTTATCGAGAAACTGGTACCGGTAAGCGTTTATATTTCCATCCCGTTTTCCGGAGTGTTCAACATGGCGAGCTGGCTACCGCCAAGTCTGCGCGAAGCGCTCATGTGGTCGCCCCTCGTGAGTGGCATGGAGCTGATGCGCTACGGCCTGTTTGGTGATGCGGTCACGCCCTATTACGACCTTTTCAAAGCGCTGGGCATTTCGCTCATTTGCCTGCTGTTCGGCCTCATTCTGTGCCGCCGCGTGCGGCGGACTTTGGCAGTCGCATGATCCACTGCCGCGACCTTCACAAGAGCTACCGCAGCGGCTCCGTCAACAAGCCTGTCTTGAAGGGCGTGGATTTTACCATCAATCCGCGCGATCGCGTTGGCCTTCTCGGGCGCAACGGGGCCGGAAAATCGACCCTGATCCGCCTGATCGGTGGCGTCGAGATGCCCACCTCCGGCAAGATCACGCGTCAGATGACCTGCTCTTGGCCGCTCGGATTTAACGGTGGCTTCCAGGGCAGCCTGACGGGCTATGACAACGCACGTTTCATCGCCCGGATCTACGACAAGTCCTATGTCGAGATGCGAGACTTTGTCGAGGAGTTCACCGAGCTCGGCAGCCAGTTGCGCATGCCGGTAAAGATCTATTCCTCTGGCATGCGCGCCCGGCTTGCCTTCGCCCTGTCGCTGGCGATCGAGTTCGAGTGCTACCTGATCGACGAAGTCATCATGGTTGGCGACAAGAACTTCCAGAACAAGTGCAAGGCAGAATTCTTCGAGAAGCGCCAGGACCGTGCCCTGCTGCTGGCCTCTCACAGTCTCGGGACAGTCAAGCAATACTGTAACAGGGCCATCGTGCTGCACGAGGGTGTGGCGACAATGTATGAGGACGTGAACGAGGCGATCAGTATTTATGAAGACCTGTGAGGCCCGGAGTTGTAGACGAGTAAAGGACCAATGAGCGACGATCTCTTCCCCGGCGTCCCGCGCATTGAATCGCCCATTTTCGTCAAGGATACACTGGCGGATATGACCGAAGCGGAACAACGCATAGCCCGCGATCTCAATCGAAACGGTTATGCATTACTGGATTTTCCCGATCCGCAAATCGTTGCGCGTATCGAACGGATCAAACGCAATCTCGGCCCGCGCTACAACATCCCTTTCGACAATCCCGCAGCCGACAAGACGCGCGGCAAGAGGCGTATTCAGGATGCCTGGCAATTCGATGAAGATGTGAAAGCCATTGCCGCAAATCCCGAGATACTCGCCCTGCTCGGCAAGCTTTTCGGGCGCGCGGCCTTCCCCTTCCAGACACTGAACTTTCCGGTTGGCACGCAACAGGCTGCGCATTCGGATTCGGTGCACTTCTCCAGCCTTCCTGAACGCTTCATGTGCGGCGTCTGGCTGGCGATGGAGGACGTACCGGCCGAGGCCGGCCCCCTCTTTTATGTCCCCGGATCGCACCGCTGGCCCATCATCAGCAATGCGATGATCGGCCGACGTGGCTTCGGCAGCGACTCCAAATCGGCCCAGACGCCCTATGCCGCGGCTTGGCGTGCCATGTGCGAGGTGAATGGCGCCACCGAAGAGCCATTCCTTGCCCGCAAGGGACAAACGCTGATCTGGTGCGCCAATCTATTGCATGGTGGCAGCAAGCAAACCGACTCCACGCTGACGCGGTGGTCGCAGGTCACGCATTACTTCTTCGACGACTGCATCTACTATACGCCGGCCTTTTCCGACGAAGCCATCGGGCAGCTGCAAACGAGAGATCTGGTCGCTATCCACGATGGCGAGCCGCGGCCGAACAAGTATTTGGGGGAAGCGCTCCCAAGACCGAAACGATCCAAAAAACAGTCCATTTTTTCGCGAGTTAAGACGAATCTTTCGCTTGGCAAGAATGGTCGCTGAAGGCTAGCAACATGTTCTTGATCGCTAGCCGCAAGTAGGTCTCAGAGAGAAATTCCGGATTCTGTCATGCCTTTAGTTTCTGAGCAGGAGCTTGCCGCCGTAAGGGCCTCGGACTTGTTCGATGCCGAGTGGTATCTGTCGCGATATCCCGATGTGGCCATGCTGGGGATCGATCCGGCTGAGCATTATCTCTGGATCGGGGCACGGCTGGGCCGCGATCCATCGCCCAAATTCAGCACACTTGCATATCTAGAAAAGCACCACGATGTCGCCAGCAAAAGAATAAACCCGCTCGGCCACTACCTTCGCTGGGGCAAGGAAGAAGGTCGAACGCTGAACCTTGAGGGCCGACGTACCCGGCGCAGGAAAGTGCAATCACCCGCCAGTTATATTGAGAGCGGCCCCTTCCGCATCAAGCGGCACTACAAGCAATTCGATCTAGAAACCGAGGCCCACTTCCTTACCGAAATAGGCCATATCTACAGCGAGAATCCGGACCGCTTCGACGCTATTTGTACGACAATTGTGATGCCGACCTACAATCGTGGGGACAAGATCGAGGTAGCCATCCGCTCGGTCATCGCGCAAAATCATGAGAACTGGCGCCTCATGATTGTCGACGACGGGAGCCAGGACAACACAAGCGAAGTAGTTGCATCCTTCCTTGACGACAAGCGTATCGAGTACGTCCGCGTCGACCGTCTTGGTGTTTCTGGCGCAAGGAATGTTGGCATCGAGCGATCAAGCGGTGAATACATTGCATATCTGGACAGCGACAATTCCTGGTGTTCCAAGTTCCTGCGCTCAATGATCGTGTTTCTGGAAACTCAGGAGCTAGATGCAGCCTATTCCGGAATTCACTCGACCGACGATAATGGCGAAACCGTCTGCTACCGTGGTGACGTGTTCGTCTGGTCAGCCTGCCTGAAAGCCAACTATGTTGATCTCAACCCTTTCATGCACCGCAGAGACATGGTCGTCGCCGGAGGTAGGGAGGAACGTTTCGACACCAGCCTAAGGCGATTTGTCGACTGGGATTTCATCTTGCGCCTGACCGGGCGGGCCAGGGTTTCCTATGCCCCATTTATCGGCGTTGAGTATTACGATGGCGAAGCGGGCGGCAGGATCACCCGCACGGAGTATCAGAACGAAGAGGCATCGAGGCGAATCGAGGCTATCCGCTCAAAACACGACGTGCACAACACCAGTATCGATTGCCTGGATACTGGCTCAGGCATAGCATTAGCTTCCTTGCGCAGAACCGAGCTCCACGCAAGCCCGAGGCATTTCGCCCTGCGCTTCTACCCGGACTATACGGTCGCAAATGCCTATCAGAACCTGCTCTATGAGCCGATGACATTCCCCGACATCGGTCCTGGGGACATAGACGACTGCCTGCGTTTGCTGCACCGGTCGGTTTATGAAGACGACGCGGTAACCTTTCACATCCATTGGACGAACCCGATCTTCGCACCTTCAGCAAACCCTGAAGCGGCACAAGAAGCGGTAGATGCCTTCATCGCAAAGCTCCGTCTGTTCAAGGCACTCGGCGGACGGGTGATATGGACGATTCACAATGTAACTTCACATGAGCCCAAGTTCCCGGAGCAGGAAATGCACTTAAACCGCGAACTCGCGGATCTCGCAGATTGGGTACACGTTCATCACTCAAGCGTATCCGATGCAACATTGCCCCACTACGAACTGCCAGCCTCGAAGATGGTGGTTGCCGAGCATGGCAGTTACATCGGCACCCTTCCCGACGAAGTATCGAGCAAGCAAGCGCGCACCGAACTCGGGATCGACGAAAACGACACCCTATTTCTCTTCCTCGGACAGGTCAGGGGATACAAGGGAATTGGGGAACTAATTTCCGCCTTTCAGGCATTGCGGGCAAGCGACGAGGATTGCTCGCTAGTCATTGCCGGAAAGGTTCTGGGCTTGTCCGAGGATGAAGTCAGGCAAGAGCTGGCGGGATGCCCCAAAGCGGTTTTCCATCCGGGATACGTTCCCGATGAAAGGATGCAGATATATCTGAATGCCGCCGATGCTATGGTCCTGCCCTATCGCAAGGTACTTACGTCGGGATCGGTTTTCTTGGCGCTTTCCTTTGGTCTACCGGTCATCTGTCCGCGCTCTGGCCTCCTGGCGGACATAGTCGAGCACGAATATAATGGCCTGCTATACGACCCGAATGACACGGGTGGATTGCTGGCCGCCATGACCCAATTTCGGCAACTTGAGCGATCATCCCACGAGAACATGCGGAAGGCGGCCAAAGAAACCGCAAAGTCATGTCGCTGGGAAGAGACCGCAGCGAAGCTGCAGCGCCATATCGAAGGACTGGATTTCGGGCGGGTCGTCCAGCCTGACATCGACGGCATCATTCGGACATGGTTCGTTCGAGGCGACGAAGACCTGCTCAGGAACAAGTCCTGTATCGCTATCGTTCTTCACTACCAGAACATCGAAGACACACGCGAATGCATCAGGCGCCTGCAAGCACAGAGCAACAAGATCGGAATCCTGTTGATCTCGAATAATGAGCGGATCGACGACATCTGGACGTTGGCGAGCGCATTTCCCGACTGCGTATCGGTTCAATCGGAAGAAAATGTCGGATACGCTGCAGCCAACAATTTCGGTCTCCGCCTATGTCGTGAATTTGGTTCGGAGTACTTCTGGATCGTCAATCCGGACATCGTGGTACCAGACGGCTATTTCAACGAGCTCTGTGCCAGGGTAAGCGAGTGGCCGGAAAGCGATTTCTTCGGCTCGACAATCGTGCCTGCACACGATCCTTCCAAGGTTCTCTTTTGTGGCGGATCGGTCAATCTGGAGCAGGGTGCTGCGCCGAGCCACATGCACATGGGAAAGTCAGTCGATGATCTTCCCGATAGTGCTTTCCAGTGCGATTATCTGACCGGGGCCAACATTTTCGGCCGCACCAAGGCGCTCAGCCGCTCCGGCTATTTGCCGGAAGACTACTTTTTGTATTTCGAAGAGACCCATTGGTTCCTCGAAATGGCAGAGAAGAGCCAGGTCACTCGCCCCATTGTTTTCCCCGACCTTATAATCGAGAATCACAAGCGATCGGAAAATGGCCTCGTACCCAGCCGATACTACATTTACTACTTCATCCGGAATTCTCTCCATTTCGGAAGGCGTTTCGCACCGTTGCAGACTTCGAAAAGCGAACGGGAAGCACGTAGGTTCGCCGATGCATGGCTCGCCAAGATCGGCCGCGCAGCGCCAGACCGACTGGAAGAATTCGAGAAACTTGTGCAACTCGCTTTCAGGGATGGCCGGGCCGGAGTTACCGATCGGGTTGCCCTCATTTAGGATTCCAGCGCGATGGACGAAAAATTGGCGAAGACGAAATGCGTCATCTGCGGCGGGGAGAGCTTCGGCGCGGGACCCGGAGGCCGCATGGCGGTAACAGGGATCACGCCACGGTGTGAAACCTGCCAGTCACTTGAACGGCATCGTGCAATCAGGGGGTTCTTCGACGGAATTCTTGACCCTGACCTGTTTGGCGAACTCGAAGTTCTCCAGTTTTCCAAGGACCCTGCAGTCAAGCCGGAATGGTTCAGGAGCTACGAGTTCAGCGTCTATGAAGGCCACAATTCGCTCGATATGCAGCAGATCGAGCGGGAATCCGGATCATACGACCTGGTGATCTGCAATCACGTGCTCGAACATGTTCCTTCGGATGGCAATGCGCTCCGAGAGTTAACGAGAGTAGTCAGGGAAGACGGCATCGTTTTCCTGACTGTTCCTGATCCCGAGCGTCGGAGCAAGACCGTCGATTGGGGATATCCCGACGAAACCCGTCACGGCCATTTCCGCGAATATGGTTCGGACATTGTCGAACGCTTCGAACAGCACATCCCTGACGTGCTTGCATTCAAGACGAAGCTCGAAGACGCAGTTACGAAGACTCCGGATACCGCGTTCATCTTCGCCCACCGCCAGAACCGCATCCTGCGCCAGATCGTAGTGAGAGGGCGCGATCTAAGGCTCTAATTCGCGCAAACTCAAGCTGCGTCCATACCTATGGGAGATTGCCTAAATTCTTCACTCCCCCGGTCCATCCCGAGCATCTTCACATCCGGATATTGCTCCAGATACCACTTTTCATCGAAGGTGCCCGAACGGCGCAGAGCCTCAAGATCGCTATTGCTGACCCGTTTCATAGTCTTCCTTGCGTATCCTGATCGGCTAGTTTCAGCCTCGCTGGCGCCCTTCGCCAATACCGTGATTGATGTAGTGCCACAGGGGATCAATTCCTGATTCTGCCACGTCGGCATGGGCCGCGAGATAAGCATCGGCGTCAAAGACACCCTCCCTCTTCAACCTTGCCTTTTGCTTCTTCAGACGGATCGGCGCAGGAAGGAGCGCGGCCAAGCGGCCCTTCAGCGTTTCCGATCCGGCGCCATTCATCAACACGGCAGACACTTCGCGCAACCAGGCAGCCTGTTCCTCCGAAAGTTTGGCGGCTGTTTCTGTCTCGCCTATAAGACGCGTCATCACAGCAATCTCGGAAAAGCGTTCTGCCAGCCGGTCCTCGGCCACGTGCTTTTCCGAAATCGCTTTCTCCAGATTAGCCGTCAGTCTGTCCTCGGTTTCACGGTTTTCCGAATTCACTTGCTCCAGCTCGGCCGCAAGTTGGTTGGCGCGTTCGGCCTCCACGAGACGGGAAGCCTCAGCCTCGGACAATCGCACGCGTTCGGCCTCAAGCTCCGCCGCTAGGCGACGCTCAGTTTCCTTCAATTGAGCCGCAGTTTCGTCCGCCTCTGCGCTGCGCTGCGCAAGGGCACTCTGGGTATGGGAAAGCTCGGCGCGGACTTCTTCAAGTTGGCGCTCGGAGTCCTGGAGCTGCTGCTCATGAGCCGCGACCGCAGCCTCGGCTTCGCCAAGCTTGCCTTGGGCTTCCTTCAACCTGGCATCGAGTGCATTCGCCTTCTGCTCCGACTGACGCCCGGCGGAGATAAGGCTGGCGAAAGCAGGCGCGGCAACATCAAGCTCGCCCCGGATGCGATCGAGTGTGGCATGATCATCCTTCGCCTCTCCTTCCTCCGACCAACGGTGGAATATCGCAAAGGTATCACGAAGCCATGCGGAGAGGAGCGGGTTGTCGGAGACGCTTTTCGGGGACTCGCGGTGGTGGCGTAGCCGATCTGTCAGGAATGCATCGATTTCCTCACTGACCTTTGTTGAAAACCTGGGCCAAGAGATGCCCAGTTTCTCCTGCATGGCGGAGATGAGGCGCGGCCAGCTGTTGAGCAGCCCATCATAGGAACAATGAAAACGCTGGAGCCCGCGTGTTGTCGCCTCGGCTTCCAATACGTGCCGTAACCAGAGGAGATGCCCAAGCGCCGGGTTGATGCCATCGCGCTTGGCCAGCGACTCCGCGACCTCCAGCGGATTCCGGACAGGCAAAATGACAGCAGGCCGGACGCCCGCGGTTTCAAAAACGTCGAGCCAGAAAGGCGCGAATCGGCAATTGCGTGGATCCTTGAGGACAAACAGGCGGGAGGCATTGAACTCCTCCTGCAGCGCAAACAGCCCCCTTTCCCTGAATTCGGCGACCTTGGGGGACGCATACCAACCCGGATTAAAGCTCAGCCAATCATGCCAATCCGTACCGGCGGAATCCAAAATTTCGTCATTGAGTTGCATCAGGACGTTTGATTCCCAATGGCCAGCCTCATTCGTCGAACTCTCTTGCATCAAGGTCTTCGGCAAATCGCACCCGAGTAGGCTCAGCACCCGCGCAAGAGCGCTAGTCCCGGAACGGTGCATACCAAGTACAAGCACACCCACCCGAGCCGCCTTGTCCAATGCGACTGATTGTTCTTTAAGTACTTTTGTCATATTTCCACCTTCGTGGCTGGCACTAGGGCCCAAAAGAAACTCTCGCAACCTTGTTGGCTAGTTGTAGTCATGTAGTGTTGTCTGGGCTGAAAGTGCCATCCTCCGATGGATAAGAAAGGGTGACCAAGATAGTCGGGCGTGTGAAGTCGGCAAACGAGATCCTGACACTACCCCACGTCCGCAAGAGGTTGGTTGCAGGATTGAATCCGATAATCTTCACTCCCCCGTTCCAGCCTTGGGTGATGCCACGGATCGATTATCTGTTTAGTTCCCCACCGCTCCTGGAACACGGCCAATTCACGCATGTAGCGTTCGTTATGTTCGGGAGCGAAATCGCTCCCGCGCGACTTGCTCTCATGATGGATCAGTGTTGCTGCCGGGGTGTAGATGTTCCGTAGTCCGAGCTTTCGCAGCTTCAGACAGAAATCGACATCATTATAGGCGACAGCCAGCCTCACTTCATCCAGGCCACCGACTGCTTCAAAGGAGCGTTTTTGGACCAAAAGGCACGCCCCGGTCACGGCACTGGCCCCTCGCGCGATCAGGGCCTGGGCGAAATATCCCGGGGCGCCTTCAGGTAGCGCGCGATGGGCATGGCCGGCTGCATTGCCAATGCCGATAGCGACACCGGCATGCTGGATGGAGCGATCGGGATAAAGCAGGCGCGCGCCTACGGCGCCCACTCCGGGCTGCAGAATCTCGCGTACCATTTCGGTAAGCCAGTCGGGTTCAACGATCTCGATATCGTTGTTGAGCAGGCAGAGCAGTTGGCCATTGGCAAAGCCGGCGGCGAAATTGTTGATCGCTGAATAGTTGAACGGGTGTGGCCAGCGGACGACGCGCACGCGAGGGTCTTCGACCACTTCTTCCAGGTATTGCAGAGTGCTCGGTTCGCGGCTGTCATTGTCGGCAATGACGATCTCGAGATTGGGATAGTCGGTCCCATGCAGCAGGCCTTCCATGCAGGTCCGCAGCAAATCAACCCTGTCCCGCGTCGCTACCAGGATACTGACCAGGGGCAAATCGGCTGGCAGCGGCCAACAAATGCGCATGGTGCCGAAGGGACCGTCCGCGATCCCCGTGCCGGAGGGGAGAACATTGGCAAGAGCGGCAGCCCGTTTCTTTGAACGCTGTTTCCAGCGATCCCGCGCCGTTCGCGCCGTAATCCTCAGAACATGTCGCACCGGGAGAGCATCTTCGCCTGAGACGAGACGCAAGAGCAACTCATAAAAGCTGACAGGCTTCGGGCTTGTTGGGTCATCCAAATAATCCAGCGCTGACATTACCGGGACAGCACAGGCGGCGGTCAGGTAATCCTGCGAAAGGAACATACGCCGATCCCAATCGGGCTTCAGCCAAGGATTCTTCCCCATTCTCCTGAAGCCGGATTCATCCTGGTCGCCGTAAAGGAGCGGCAGGCCTTGGCCCCGAACAAGGTCGCAAGTGTTCGCAGCATAACCGGCCACTGCATGGCGCGGCAGAACCGCCCGGGGGCTGAGAGGAACAAGATAATCCGCGTCGGCGAGTGCCGCATGCGCAAGGCATTCCAAGAAAGCAGCGCTCGTACTGTCGAAATGCCCTTCGATCTTCTCAATAATCCGGTGCTTGGCAGATTGATTGGGGAGGACCTCCCCCGTCAGGAAGATACGCAAGGGCGTGTGGCTTTGGACCAGCGCTGACGTGAGTGCCCTTTTCGCTGCTGCTGGATCCAACCCTTCAGGCAGATGAAGATGGACGCAAAACGTGGGCGCTCGACCATGAGTGCCTTGATCACGCAAGCTGGCCAGGTCGGCCTTCCCAAGGCGATCGATGCTCCGGGCGTTGGCAAATGGCAGGCTCCCTATGGCATCGCGCAGCCTGTAGCGCGCGCGCAGACGCTTTCCACAAATTCGCCACCAGAGGACAGCCAGCAACCGGTCGGGCCGACAAACCAGTAAAAGCAGAAAATCGCGCCATGCAGCCATGTATTGATCATCATGCTGCTTCAAGTCGGCCTCTGCCCTCATTTACCCGGCGCTGCGCCTGCTATCCGGCGATTGCGCCGTTCAACAAGAATACTTGTCTCGGCGAGAAGTGAGGTTTCGCCCATCGGGGGCTGGTCCTTGTCCGGATGCTGAGTTAATGAGGCTTCCATCTAGAAAGATTGGTTCGTCTTCAAGCATGTATCTGAAGTTCTTCCCCGCCGCGGCGGCCCTTATTGCGCTATCTGCCTGTTCCACTCTTCCCAGTAGCGGGCCGACCGGATCAGAGATCAGGTCCTCGGCACGTGAGGCATACGACGTGGGATCGGGCCTGCAGATCGAGATCATATCGGTCGAAAGCACTGACTCCCTGCCTCCAGTCATCGACATGTTGGACTGGGACCTACCGGCAGGTGTGGTGCAGCCGAGTGACATGGTCGGGCCTGGCGATATCCTGAATATCAGTATCTTCGAGGCGGGGGTTTCGCTGTTCGGAGGGAACATGCCCGCAGGTGCAGTCGGCACCGGAGGTTTCGACCCGTCAGTCCGGGTCAATACGCTTCCGCCCAGCCGCGTCAGCGACAATGGCGAAATAGATATTCCCTATGTCGGGCGGCTGAGCGTGTCTGGCAAGACGGTGGGCGAGATCCAGGACCAGATTGGCGCAGGTCTTCAAGACCTATCGCAGAGTCCGCAAGTTCTGGTCAGCCGCCAGCAGGTCATCTCCAATACGGTGATAATAGGTGGCGAGATCGCACAACCCGGTCGCCTGGTACTTCAGACCAACGATGAGAGCATCACCGATGTGATAGCTCTGGCTGGCGGGTATCGCGGCAACCTCAAGGACTTGATGTTGCGCGTGCAACGCGCCGGAGCTGAAGCCAATGTCCGCCTGAGTGATATCCTTGCGGGCACATATGGCGACCCGCGCGCCTTCCCTGGAGATCGTCTCACGATATTGCTGAAGCCGAAGATGTACTCGGTACTCGGCGCATCGGGGCGTGTGCAACAAATGACGTTCCTGCGCGAGTCGATGAGTGTGGTCGAAGCGATATCGGCAGCTGGAGGTCCGGCATCGAGCTCGGGCGACCCCGAATCGATCTTCGTCTTCCGCTTCACCGGAGAGAATAAGGATGAACCCGTCGTCTATCATTTCAATATGATGCGTTCGGAAACGGTCTTCCTGGCCCAGCGGTTCGCGTTGTGGGACGATGACGTTGTCTACTTCGGCAATGCCGCCGCCAACCAGCCGCGTGAACTGATCCAGACCATTGGACAGCTATTCGGTCCCATCGTCACGGCAACCGCGGTGGCCAATAATCTCAACAATTAATCTCAACAATCCCTAGCCGGCCCTGCGCTCAACTACCGCTGTTTTCTTCCTCGAACTTTTCGACTGGCCGACGCTTGCCGACCGGTTGCCAAGGCTGGCCGATCCTATCCTCCAGGCGGTCCCGGAAAGCCCATAGCCAGCCTACCCGTCGTTCGGCGAGGCCCGGCAGGCTCAACAAGTCACCGCCAAGCCAGGGCAGGAAAGGATTGCGTCTGGCATAGGACCAAATCTCCACGCGCTCGCCCGGCCGTGCGGAAGCGCCGCGCGCATGAAAGCCGCCAGTATCTGCAATCACGAGGGTATTCGCCGGGACGGCCAGTGCCTCCGCCGGACCGAGATTCATCTCTACCAGGTCGCTGTCCTCGACGCGCGGCGAACCGCGGGCCGATAGCCGGTCGATTTCATGCGGATCGCGCAGGCTGCGCCGATATTCCCAATCCAGTCTCGCCGGCGTGAAGCGGTGTGATCCGCGAACATAGGTGAATGGACCATCCTCCAGGCGAACCGGGTTGAGAAACAGCCAAGCCTTCATCGATGCGTGGAAACTGTCCGCATGAGCGGTTTCCTGCGGGTCCTCATCTTCGCCGCCGCTCTGGCTGACAATCGTCTGGATATAGTGCAACGGCGTAGTCTTGTAGCTTGCGGCATAGTGGAACATGGCGTTGATGTCGCTACGCGCCAATAATCGCTGCAACGCGGGAATCGCTTCCAGCATAGCGGGATCGATAGCAATGCGCCTGGTGATGGCATTGCCTTGCCGCATCTCGCGCGCATCGGCCTCGTAGCCAAGGATCTCGCGTCGCAATTCGGGAAATTCATCCACCGGAACGACATTCTCGATTACGACGAAACCATCTCGGTCGAAGGCTTCGCGCCACGCCAATGGGACATGGCGCGCGAGGCGTCTCCGACGAAACCGACACAATTTGTCCGCTATCTTGACGCGCGCCAGATGCAGACCTCTCTGGTTGAGGCGGCGTGAACCAATTAGCGGATGATCAAGGAAGCTCTTCGCCGAGCTCGCCAGTTGCAAAGTCCAGACAGGCATCAAGGCAATCCAGCGCAATCGCTGGCCCACCGTCATCGGTTTGTTCACGGTCTATGCCCGTTCCTTGACGGTAGCATCGATCCTGAGAAGCTGGTCCAGCAAGTCCTCGAACCGGTCAAGCGGCAGGGCGTTGGGTCCATCTGACAAGGCATTTGCCGGATCCGGGTGCGTTTCCATGAAGATGCCGGCTACCCCGGCCGCCACGGCTGCCCTGGCCAGAAGCGGAACATATTCGCTCTGGCCGCCCGATCTGCTGCCCAGTCCGCCCGGTTGCTGCACCGAATGGGTCGCATCGTAGACCACCGGACACCCGGTCTCAGCCATAATCGACAATCCGCGCAGGTCGGACACGAGGGTATTGTAGCCGAAAGACGTACCGCGCTCGCAGAGCAGGAAATTGTCCGTTTCGTGTCCGGCAGCTTCTGCCGCTTTCCGGGCCTTGGCGACCACGTGCTGCATATCGGCCGGAGCCATGAATTGCGCCTTCTTTATATTTACCGGCTTACCGGTCGCCGCCACCGCGGCGATAAAATCTGTCTGCCTTGCCAGGAAGGCAGGTGTCTGCAGGACATCGACCACTTCGGCGACTGGTCCGGCCTGAGCAGGCTCGTGCACATCGGTAATTACCGGCAACCCGGTTTCGGCGCGCACCTTTTCCAGAATACGCAGCCCCTCTTCCATTCCCGGGCCGCGAAAGGAATCGCCGGAACTGCGGTTGGCCTTGTCGAAGGAACTCTTGAAAATAAGCAGCAGGTTTCGCTTTTTCGCAATCTGGGAAAGCTTCCCTGCGACCGCAAGCGTGTGGTCCTCACCTTCGATCACGCAAGGTCCGGCAATAAGGAAGAGCGGGCTATTTCGTGAAATGTCCCGGTTGCAAAGGTTCATAAGCGATTCATCCGTGGGGACGCACGCCCCATTCAAATTGTCGTAATTTGTATCGCAATTGCAATAAAATGCGAATGCGCCTAACTATTCGTCAGAGCTCAATAGGGCCAGTGTTAACTTTCTGAACCGAACCCGTGGTCGCCATTGCTCCAAGCCGCATTGCCGGTTTTGGGGATGAGTTTCGTTTGCATGGAAGATTGATGCCCTAATGAACAAGGAAGTCGTACTCAGGATCAATGGATCCTCCATACTGAAAACCATTGATATCCAGCTCGAAGGTATGGTCGAGCTGCGCGAGGCAATCGAGCACGGGCCGCTGGGCGCTGCGCTTGACCGAGCGGTCGATGTCTTTGGCCATACCAAAGGCCGCATCATCCTCACCGGTATGGGCAAGAGCGGACATGTGGCGCGCAAGATCGCTGCCACCATGCGCTCGACCGGTACGGCTGCGCTCTATCTCCATGCAGCAGAGGCCAGCCATGGAGACCTTGGCATTATCGGCAGCGACGACGTTGTATTCGCCCTGACCTGGTCGGGCGAAACACGCGAATTGAGTGACATTTTTGATTTTTGCCGCCTCTACAATGTCCCGCTCATCGTCGCGACGGCATATCCCGAAAGCAAGGCAGGAAAGGCGGCCGATATCTGCTTGGCCTTGCCGCTGGCGCGCGAAGCGTGCCCGAACGAGCTCGCACCAACCACGTCGACCACATTGCAGGTCGTACTTGGCGACGCCCTCGCCATGGCCATGATCGAAGCGCGCGGATTCTCGCATGGGGATTTCCGCGTTTTCCATCCGGGCGGCCGCCTCGGAACGATTCTCAGCACAGTTGGTGAAGTGATGGGCACCGGCAATGCGGTACCGAGCGTTCCGCGCCAGGCATCGCTGGTTGACGCCACGATCGAAATGAACCGCAAGCGCTATGGATGCACCGCAGTGGTTGACGACGAGGGCAAGCTTGTCGGCGCATTCACGGACGGAGACCTGCGACGCTGCATTGCCAGCCATGACCTGCAAGATGGAATTGCCAAGCATATGTCTCACACGCCGGTAACCGCCTGCGCAGACATGCTGTGCAGCGAGGCGCTGGAATTGATGAACAAGCATGCGGTCTCGGTTCTGTTCGTTACCGATGCCGAGCGCTTGATCGGGATCATCCATATCCATGACATCGTCAGGCTGGGCGTGTGATGTCCGGTATCCGCGCATCGCTTGGTCGCGCATGACGCGTGGCCCCGGATCCTTGAACGACCTGATCGTCATACCCGCGCGCTTCGGTTCGTCACGCCTGCCCGGCAAGCCCTTGCTCACGCTTGGCGGCAGGACAATGCTCGATCGTGTTTATGCCAATGCCAAAAAGGCATCCGACTTATGCGGGAATTGTGCCGTCGTAGTGGCGACCGATGATGAACGGATTGCCAACCATGCCGAGGCGTTGGGGGCCCAAGTCGCGCTTACAGAGACAACGCTTGATTGCGGCACGGCACGTGCCCATGCTGCGGTACTGCAACAGCCTCGCCTTCCGGAAAATGTCGTTTGCTTGCAGGGAGATGCTCCCTTCATCACGCCTCAGGTCATCGCGGGGGTACTCGAAACGCTGCGCAACTCCTCAGTCGATGTTGCCACGCCCGTCTACCATCTGGACTGGGATCGGCTTGACCGTCTCCGCAAACACAAGATCACAGCACCTTTCAGTGGCACCACGTGCCTGCGCGATCCGGAAGGCCGGGCATTGTGGTTTTCGAAATCGATCCTGCCGGCAATCCGCAACGAGGATTCGTTGCGCAAGCAGTCCATGTCGCCTGTCTGGCAGCATCTTGGGCTTTATGCCTATACGAGCGAAGCGCTCGACTGGTTTGTTGCCAAGGGCCAGGGCACCTATGAAATGCTGGAAGGACTGGAACAACTCAGGTTCCTTGAACACGGCAGGACAATTATGACCGTGCCTGTCGATCCGCCCAGCCACGCTTTGTCCGGTATCGACACTCCTGCAGACCTCGACCTTGCAGAGGAGGCGATTGCGAGGCTTGGCGATCCGCTCGCTGCCTGATCCGAGGTCTTGCGAAGGCATCGCGCCACAGTCAGAAGAGCACATGTTCGTAATCGTTCGTCACGGCAATACATTCGAGGCCAGCCAACCCGCCCGCCGAATTGGAAGCCGCACTGACCTTCCCTTGACCGCGCAAGGCATCGCCCAGGCACGTGCACTCGGTCATCTCTTCGCCTCTCGTAACTGGTCTTTCGCACGGGCCCTTGTCTCTCCACTGCTTCGCACGCAACAAACCGCCAAGGCCATTCTGGACCAGACGGAAGGCCCCCTGCCCGAATTGGAGACATCGGAATTTCTGCGCGAGATCGATCACGGACCGGACGAGAATGCGACCGAGGACCAAGTGCTCGATCGCATCGGTTCGAAAGCGCTGGCGGCATGGGACAAGTCCGCAATCGCTCCTCCGGGCTGGGAAGTCGACGCCGATATGCGACTTGAAGCCTGGCGCCATATCCTGATGGAGGAGATATCACCTGACCCCATTCTCTTCGTCACCAGTAATGGCGCGGGCCGCTTCGCTCTATTGGCCAACAAGACTCTGCAATCAGCTGCAGAAAACCTTCCGAGCATGAAATTGCCGACGGGTGGCTACGGCGTCATCAAGCGCACTTCTGATGGCCGCCTGGAACTGGCCGAATGGGGCAGGCGTCCGTGAGCACCGTCATTCCGGCACTCCTGCGCGCGCCCCCTTTCAAGGGCCTGGTCGAGCCACCGGCTCACTCTCCGCGAGCAGCCCATGAAGCCGAAGATTGCGCAGGCCTTTTCGAGGCCTTGCGAGAAGCTAGGGTTGGAGGACGCTTCTGGGCCAAGCCTGTCCCGGCGGACGTGCTCGCCGAAGTGATCGTGCGTCCCCGCGCAGCAACAGACCGGGAATATCTGCACAACAAGGCGGCGCACAAACGCTCCTTGTTGATTGCTCGCGATGACACCCTGAATGGCGAGCTGGAAAGGCTGGCCATCGAAGGTCGGACGGAATGGTACATGGACTGCGATCCCTGGTCGGTACTGGAACCTGCGAGCGAGCTGATTGCCCATGGCGACGATGAATGGATAGCTATCGCCTGCATCCTTGGCGTGCCGGTTCATGTGCTTTCGGCCGGCCCCTTCGGCTCGCCGGAAGAGACTCCTTCTCAATTGTGCAGGCGGGCGATGAACGCACTCATGCAGCCGCTACACGACCCATTCGAGGACGCTTGGCTGACGGGAAAGTCAGCGATTGCGCTGCTTGCCGAATGGCGCCGAACGATCGACGGAAATCGGGGATCAAAAAGCAAGCCGATTGTCGCGGCATGCGGCATGGCGTGGTGGAAGCGGGATGAGATCGCGCGGTTCCTGCAAGTGCCGGACCAACCAATGCCCAAATTTGCTCGCGCCGATGCCGCCCTCGCCCATGCACGCAAGATGCAAGGTGCGCTGGCCGTCTGGCCATCCCGCGTTTCGCCCGAATTCATTGCGGAGGCTCAATCGCAGGGCGTTCCCGTGGTCAAGATCGAAGACGGATTCGTGCGATCCGTCGGCCTCGGCAGCAATCTGATTCCTCCGTCATCTGTCGTGGTGGATTGGCAAGGGATCTACTACGATCCTTCGGCGCCAAGCGATCTGGAGACTATTCTACGCGAGAGCGATTTCGGTCCGGAGCTGTTGGCCCGTGCCAGGCGCCTGGCCGATGCGATCCTCGCTGCGGGAATTAGCAAATATACCGCAACAAAGGGAGCAGAACCGTCATTGCCCAAACCAGCCAAGGGACGAAGGGTGGTGCTGGTCGCAGGCCAGGTAGAGGACGACATGTCATTCCTGGCGGGTGGGCACAACATCACCTCGAACCTAGCTCTGCTCAAGCAAGCACGCGCATTGGAGCCCGAGGCCGAAATCTGGTGGCGCCCGCACCCGGATGTCGATGCAGGTCACCGGATCGGAGCGATTGACGATGACGCTGCGACGGAATTCGCGGACCACATCGTTCGTGACGGCAGCATGGCGCAATTGCTCGACCGCGTGGACGCGGTCCATGTGCACACATCGCTAACCGGGTTCGAAGCTCTTCTCCGGGGTTGCGAGGTGACCTGTCACGGCACCCCTTTCTACGCTGGCTGGGGCCTGACGAGGGATCTCGCTCCTGCAAGTAAACGGCGAGGCAGGGAAATCGCACTCGAAGAGCTGATCGCCGGCGTGCTGATAACCTATCCGCGCTATCTCGATCCGGAGACAAGGCTACCATGTCCGCCGGAAGTCCTCGTAAAGCGGATAGCGCAGGACCAAGTGAAAAACCGTCAGGGTTGGATCGCACCCCTTCGCCGATTGCAGGGCCGGATGATGGCAAAGCTGCGCCGATTGCCAGTCCGGATGTCAAGCTGATGAACGGTGTCATACTCGATCTATCGCGACTGATTTCGCGTATCCGCCATCCGACCCCGACCGGTGTCGATCGGGTAGAAATGGCCTATGCGCGCGGACTCCTGCAACGATTTGGACAGGAGCTCTCGTTCGCGGCAGTTCATCCGACGGGGCTCTATGGCAGGCTGCGGCGCCAAGCTGCCCTCGCCTATCTCGACGAACTCGAACGACGTTGGGCGCTGGCAGGAAGCGATACGCCCCACAAATCGTCAATTACGGCTGCGATACCTTGGTTGACCGCTCTCAGGCCTCTTCAATCAGGAATAGGTTCGGGCGGCGTCTATGTGCAGGTTTCTCCCCACCACCTGACTCGCACCCAATTGCTTCACAAGATTCTGAAACGAGAACAGGCCAGCTTCCTGTGCATGGTCCACGACCTTATCCCGATCGAATTCCCCGAATATGCGCGACCCGGTGGCGCGGAATTGCACTGCAGACGGATGGAGACTGTCGCCCAGCTGGCAGATGCCGTCATCGTCAATTCGCAAGCCACTGCGGCTTCACTTGGCCGGTGGCTCGACAATCAGGGGCGCGATGCGCCGCCGATCCATGTCAATTTGCTGGGTACGGAAGCGATCGCCGAAGCATCGCTCGGCCACTTACGCGATCGGCGACCGACATTCCTCTGTCTTGGCACTATCGAACCACGCAAGAATCATTTGCTGTTGCTTCATCTCTGGCGACAGCTGGCAGACGAGCTTGCCGAGGACGACATGCCGCGCCTGCAGATTGTTGGTCGCAGGGGTTGGGAAAACGAGCAGGTCCTGGACCTGCTTGATCGCAGTCCATCACTGAAGAAGCATGTCGTGGAGATCGATCGCTGCTCCGACGAAAAATTGGGGGAGTACCTGCGCAATGCACGGGCCCTGCTCATGCCTTCTTTCGCCGAGGGCTATGGAATGCCGGTGGCCGAAGCCCTTTCAGTGGGAACTCCGGTGATTGCCAGTGACATTGACGCGCACCGCGAAGTCGGCAGGGAGGCACCCGATTTCCTCGATCCCCTCGATGGGCCCGGCTGGAAACGAGCAATAATGGACTATTGCCGCGAAGGACCAATGCGAAGGGCGCAGCTTGAACGATTGCATGATTGGCGAGCGCCCAGCTGGCACGATCATTTGGATTCAGCCTGCCAGATTATCCAGGATCTTGGCCGCCGGTAGACACCTATTCCTGCCAAAGGACTTGGTTTCAGCTTTGCTCAGCAAACCCTATCGCTTGAGCGAATTCAGCTTGGTCCCGAACAGTCGATCCCAAAATACGCCGGTGATGGCATAATTGCTGTCGGCATTGATATGGTGGTGGCGCATATGATGCTGCTTCAGAATAGTGCCTAGCCTGCCACGCATCGACCACTGATGGCATGCATAATGCACCAGATCATAGCTGATATACCCAAGTATGATTCCGAGGGCGACGCCGGAGCCGGCTTCCTGAAACAAGGCGTAAAGACCGCCCCAGATAGCCAGTGCGACCGGCACGGTCACTATGGGGGGCATCATGTTTCGCAGTGGATCATCCGGCTGAGCATGGTGGTTGCCGTGCAACACAAAAGCCAGTTCCTTGAACTTGGCTCCGCTAAGCTTCGAGTGAAACAGGAAGCGATGAATAGAATATTCGAACAAGCTCCAGCAGATTATTCCTGCGAATATGCAGGAGAGCGCGAATGGAATTGATACAGTACCCCAGAAGTTTGCAATCATCGCAAACAGGAACACAACCCAAGTAACCGCAAATCCCTTGATGGAAATTACGGTCAGTTTCTCGAGCCATGCATTTTGAAAAAGCCTGATGCGGCCTTCTGGATCTTGGGATTCAGTCATTGGCTTGAATTGGCGCTGCTGGGGTTCGTCTGTCAAGACGCACCACGCCTTCGAAACTCTTTTTCCGGAACTGTGATTTTCCTGCATTTATTGCCGTTTACGCAAGATGAATAATGCCGAGGCATTCAGTCCACCTCGGCTTCGCCCAAACCGGCACTCGGGCATTTGGCTGCAGAAAGTATCGCATGGTGCAACTGGGCTGGAGTCAGGTCCTTTACGGACCTTGGCTTGGTCAATTGGCTGCCATTACCGTCGAATTTCAGGATTACATAAGGAGTATGGCGTATCTCCCCCGGCAGGCAGACATCAGGGATGCTGGGACGATGGTCGCCGAAGAAAACCAGCATAGAAGGCTTGCCCAAGTCAGCCACGCCGGAACACAAGCGCGCGAGCATATCGTCCCCTGCACGGACTAGGCGATTATACTCCGCAATGGCACGCTTCGCCCCTCCTTTCAGGCCAGTATTCCAGGGCCCGTGATTTTCCATGGTTACCGCATAGATAAGTGCAGGGTCCTTGCTTTCCCTTGCAAGGCTGAGAATCTTTTCCCCCACCACCTCGTCGCGCACATATCTTCCGCCACCGCCTTCCGGATTGGGAAATCTGTCCGCCCCAACGAGTTCCACGAATCCGGCCGAGGGCAGAACCTTGTCGCGGCGGTAGAACCGCAAATCATGAGGATGGACAAATATGCTCTTCCATCGCTCCAGCCCCAATTGCCGCGGCAGGGCGAAGGAAGCTTCGCCAATTGCCGTGAGGAACGGATCGAAACAGCGAAAGCCGAGTTCATCTTCGCTGCGACCAAACATTACCCCGTACTCTGTTCGCATCGTGTAAGCGCCGAACCCATTGACCAGCAATTTGCCTGACTGCCAGGCGCGGCGGCGCGCGGCCTCCAGCCCGGGCAAGGAAAAGTCCCTGTCTCCGAACAATTCAACGGGGTCGGCAAAGGACTCGCATTGCACCACAACGATGAGACTGGGCGTCTCTTCCTCGACCCCTTCCAGACTGTCTTTGACAGGCAAGCCGCGATGAGCGGGTGGATCGACACTCTCTCGCCAGCGATGCCAGTAGAGCAGGAGAGTCGGCATGAGACCGAGCTGCCTCACATCCTCAGCCAATGCCGGCACCTGAGCCAGGTCACGAAACGGTCTCACTCTCAGTCCGATCCACAGGAGTGCAAGGACGGACAGCAAGATCGCGACACCGACCAGATGGGGACGCATATCGATGACGAAGAACTGCGATATGGCGACCGCAAGAGCAATTAGGGCCACGAGAGCAACCAGCATCTGCCACATCTTGAGTGCGCTCAGGTAGAATTGCGGATGCTGGAAGACGGCTCCGACAAGGGCGAAATCAGAGAACACCAAGGGCTCGCCCAAAACCGCGCGCTTTGCATTGGAGGCGATTGCGGTGACCACATGAATGAGCAAGACGCCAACTGCCGAGGCATGCGGGTTTCCACTAACTGCCAGAAAGAAGCCGAAGCCAGCAAGGGATATCAGTGCCCCCAGGCAGGCGCCTGCCACGCTTCGTCCGGGTACGGGAAGTCTGCCAAGCCATGGCCGGACCAGCGCATCGATCGCGAGCGATCCCAGGACGGTCAGGAGAGCCGGCAGGAGGAATTGGAGCACGTAAGGTTCGCTAACTATCTTCAGATGCTTCGATGGGGTAAGTCGCTAGGGCAGTGGCACCAACTCACGTATCGTTGGCATTGAAGCAAATCCCCGAATCTTAGGATAAGCCTCGATCCTGTTCTTGGCTTAGCGTCGGGAGGCGACTAACTAAAGGCTCAAATGACTGACCTTTATGCGAAACAACCGGCTCTAATGGAAATTTCGTGCCATTGGGACTGAACCAGAATTCTGCCGTGACTTCCCCGAATTTGGAACAGGAATCGAGCCGCGCTTCGCCACAACGAGTGGTCCTGTTGCTGCAAGGACTGATGGGCCGCCTGTTCCGTCGCCTTGGGCAGGAACTGATTCGTTCGGGCCATCGGGTTTACAAGGTCAACTTCAACGGTGGGGACCGGCTGTTCTGGAGACTTCCCGGAGGAATCGACTATCGCGGATCGCTCGATGAATGGCCTTCGGTATTGCGCGATATCATCCGCGAGAAGGGCATCACCGACGTCGTTCTTTTTGGCGATTGCCGATCCTACCACCTCGCCGCAACGCAGATCTGCCGGGAGGCGGGATTACCGGTCCATGTTTTCGAGGAAGGCTATATCAGGCCCGATTGGGTTACGCTTGAGCTCGGTGGGGTAAACGGCCATTCCACACTCCCGAGCGATGCGAATTTCTATCGCAAGACTGCGGCAAGCCTCCCCGCCAGGTCCCCCCACAAGCAAGTTCCGTCATCTTTCCGGCGCAGGGCCGCGGAGGGACTCGCCTATAACGTGGCCGACATCTTGTCTCGCTGGTATTATCCACATTGGCATAATCACCGCCCGTGGCACCCGCTGGTCGAAGGCTATGGCTGGGCGCGAAAGCTGTTGCGCGGAAGGGGAAAGCGCACACGGGCCACGGCTCTGATCGAGCATCTCGAGCGAACCGAAGCGGAATATTTCCTGTTCCCCTTGCAACTCCCTTCCGATGCGCAAATCAGACTCCATTCCGATTTCGAATCCATGGATGAAGCGCTGGAAACGGTCATCGGCTCCTTCGCCCGACATGCTCCCGCCCATACGCGCTTGGTGATCAAGGAGCACCCGCTCGACAATGGGGTGTGCAACTGGCGGCGGCAAAGCCATGAAATTGCGGCAAGATTCGGCGTGGAGGATCGCGTTGACTACCTGGGATGGGGCGATATCGTTCCGGTGGCTGCCCGTGCGAAGGGCATGGTCACCATTAACAGCACAAGCGGAACCCTGGCGCTTGCTTCAGGCGTTCCCGTCGTCGTCCTCGGCCAGGCCGTCTACGATATCGAGGACGTGACACACCAGGATGGCCTAGACGCATTCTGGTGCAACCCGGCTCGCCCCGATGCCGAGACATTCTCCGCATTTCAGCGGGTTTTGGTCGAACGGTGTCTGATCCCCGGCGGATTCTTTTCGGAAGAAGCGCTCGACAAGGTCGTGCAGCATGCAGTGAGGCGTTTCGAGGACAGAAAAGTCCTGCAATGGCTGGATGAACACGCCGAGGCACAAGGGCAAGGTTGAGAATCTAATCTGATCGCAAAGACTCTGCCCGTGCACCTGGCAATAGACTCACAAGCTAGATGGCGGTGCTGTCAGCCAAACCCTAACTCCTCTCCAATTGGCAGGATCTGCCCTTACCCAAGCAATCGATCAGGCCAAGAGGTTTACCAACTCGACCAATGAAGCGGAGCGATTGTCCTTGTAAGTCTGGCGGTCGGTGGGGTGGCGATCTGAGTTGAAGTGGTTGTGGTCGTTGGCGTGAACGTCAGTATCGACTTCATTCGTCGAAGTCTGAGCGTCACACGTTCCCTTCGTCGGAACTTAAGCTGTGAATTCTGAGCTCGATTGTTGAATCATCTGCGTGTTAGCGCCAGTGGCGAACGCTACGCATTCGGTTCAATCGTTGCCTGCCGATATCAGCAGCGAACAAAGGCTCATCGCGGCACCACCACAACCGTACGGTCTCGTGGCAAATGTCAAAACCACGCTCGAACGAAGATCTTCTGTCACCGACACCCCCGTCAAACAACTGTGCGCCGAGAATGGCCGGGGGAAGCCCCGACCTTCGAGAGTTTCAAAACCCCATGCGCACAGTACCTCGCAGCGAGAGCGCGGTATTGCCGTGGCGCTCCTCGGCACCGATCTCGCCACCCATTTCGAAAAGATCGCCACCACCGATTGCACGCAGGCGGCCATACCAACCGGACCCGTCCTGCTCGGGCGACAGGGTGAAGCTCTCTCCGTCGAAGAAATGTGCTGTGGTCGCGCCCAATTCTCCGCCGACAACTTCTCGCCAGCCACCTTCGCTCTCGATGCGGAACCAATAGCGATCACTGTAGCCATTGCCCATGAAGTCGATGCCGACCGTCATACCACCATTTAGGGTCAGCTCGTCACTGCGGCGCTCTTCGACCCGGAGGTCGACACTGGCCCCACCACCGTCGGAGGTGTGGCCATCCTCGTTGAGGCGGACATAGTCGATCACCACGCTCGGTCGCACAAACAGATGCCGACCCCCGCTTTCATAAGCCACGCCCGCACTGCCCGTGATGACCGAACCGCCCCAGTCGGCGACTGCATTGCGCTCGAAGGCTTCGCCATCATTGGTGCCTTGAAGGGTGCGCCGTCCATCGAAGTCGCTGAAACCGTAGGAGCCACGGCCAAAGGCAGACAGTCCGTCCCACTCGCCGCGCCAATAGAGCGCAAACTCGTAAGTGTCGGATTCCACGACATTCTGGTCGCTGCCCTGGTCGAGATCATTGTAGAGCCACGACACAGAGGCACCAAAAGAACCGAGCTTGTTGTCGATCTCGGCTGCGGCGGTGAATCCAAGGCCAGCAAGGTCGTAGCGGGCAGTCGAACCGATATCCTTGTCGCTTGACCAAGCGGCTGCACCCAGAAGGACGTCGACCCCGCCGAAGGAGTAGACCGGGCTGGTCGGATCGGTCACCTGCCGCGCCAATGTGCGCAAGCCAAGACTGACACCCTCGAAGGTCCCGCCAGCGTGATCGGGCAGCAATTGGCCCACGACGCCGCGGAACTGGTCGCCGTCGCTGATACCCAGGAAGGCCGTCTCGATATCTTCATCATTGCCCAGTGCAGCAAAGATCGCGTCATAGGCCGTCGCTTGAGACGTGTTCAGGCCCAGCTCTTCCGCCGTGCGCCTGTCGATATCGACAGCGAGCGTGTTCTGCGCGGCATCGTCTGCAAGGCTAGCCCTGAAAAGGAAGGGAATTAGATCATCGACAAGGTCGATTTCACCTTCCAAGTCGAGCGTTCCGGCCTGCAAAACAGTGTAACGACCTTCTGCGTCATCGATATCGCCGAGCCTGACGGCCAGTCGGGCACCATCCTCAAAAGCGGCGGTGCCCGTTATGTCGAACAGAGTGCCCTCGCTTGCATCCTTGTCGAGCGTTGCGACCAGAACCCCTTCATCGCTAACATTGAGGGATGCGATCGTGGCCGCTCCGGACAGGTCGAGCAATCCGCCGTAGATGTCGATCGCCAGTCCACCTGCGTTGGCAAGCCCCCCAACGAAACTGGCCGTCTGCGCCAAGGTCAGCACGTCATTGCCTCCCCCGAAGTCAATATTGCCCTCGTAGCGCGAAGTCCCGCGCAGGGTTACCACATCGTCACCGCTACCGAATTCGGTATCGCCGACACGGCGAGCGTCGCCGGAGACCTTGAGCCAGTTGTCGCCTTCGCCGAGAAAGGCATTACCGGCAAACAGGCCGTCCCCGACGTCGAACTCGTCGTCGCCCGATCCCAGATAGACATCGCCGACAATGCTTGGGCCCGTGCCGGAAGCGGGGGTCTGGCGGATGATGACGCCACTCGTATTGGCAGAAAGGTCGATCGCGATGTTGCGGCCCGAGCCTTCTTCCGCCCCCGAAGCCAGGATGCTGCCGCTGTTTTCAATCAGGTTGAGCGTTCCGCTGAGATCGCGAACGGCAATGGCATTGCCGTCATCGCCCGCAGCCTCGGCACTGATTGTGCCACTATTATGGATCGTGGATAGGCTTGCGCCCTCCGCAATAAGGATGGCTGTAGTCATGGCATCGGCAGCATTGCCGCCCTTTGCTTCGACCAGGCCCGACACGCGCAGTACCGAAGTGGCAGCTCCGTCACCCAGCATCAGTGCGGTGGCGCTGGAATCCAGCGAACTGGCAGCAACGGTCCCGGACAGGAAGATGCCATTGGCAATCGACACATCGCTTCCCAGTCCGCCAATCTGCAAACCATTGCCATCGACACCCGCATAGACGCCGTCACCCCTAACTTCGCCCTGGATTTGCAATCCGTAAGCTGTGTTCACGCCGCCAACCGGACCAATCGCAACGTCGTTGCCGGCCGAACCGATCAGCATTGCCGGAGCGGCGCCATAGCTGGTGACCTTGGCATTGCCTTCCTCGGCATCGGGAATGCCGTCATTGTCTTCGTCATCGTCGTCAGGATCGCTTCCGCTGGGCGCGCGGGCGAGGACGATCCCGCCACTCACATCGCCTTCGAAGACAAGCGCCGGGCCGCCTTGCAGCAAATCGTCGTCATCGAGACCGGAAGCATCCGACGGAGCGGTGGTGAAGCGATAGCCGGTCGCGCTAACATTGCCCTGCACCACTATGGCGCCCTCAATGTCCCCAGCGAACAGCGCCGCGACCGAATTCTCGCCAGCAGCAGAGACGGTTCCTGCCAGCCTGACATTGCCGGTCACATCTTCGAGCCTGACGCCGACGCTGTTATCGCCCGTGATCTTTGTTATGCCATCATGGACGACATCGCCGCTCTGCAGACCGCCAAGCCAGATGCCGGCGGAGTCATTGCCCTGCACGGTGATCGAGCCCGCTTGCGAGAGGGCGCCTGTATGCACGCCATCAGTGCGGATGCCGAAGCGGTTGGAACCTTGCGCGAAAGGCCCGTCCAGATCGCCGTCATTGTCCGCATCCGTTGGCGTGTAGCTCTCATCGACGGTAATACTGCCCGTGTTGGTGATGGCGCCGGACGGACCTGCCTCTGCCAATATGCCGATCGACCCGTTCCCGCCCGAGACGTCGATATCGCCGTCATTGGACACAGCGTGGTTGCTGTCCATGATGACGGCGGTGCCTGAAGCGGCAACGACCGATCCGTCTTCGGTGATGACAATGGCATCGGGTGCGCCATCGTCGATAGTGGAGGTCCGGACAGGACCCTGCACCTCCGTATCGATCTCTTCGGCATGCGCTTGCGAGGCAAGGGCTAGAAGGGCGGTAGAAGCAAGCAGGTGACGGCGCATGAAAAAGAGCTCCCAAAATCTATGTTTATGGGAGGACGGAGGCATGCGTCGGGAGCCTTGGACGCACCCAGGAAATTTCTCAGAATGCGGCGTCGAAGCCCAACCTGATGGAGCGCGGACGCAGCGGCGTGACCTGCTCGCGATCGATCACGAATGGCGTTCCCAGTGCGAAGCGATTGCCTTCGACATCGAACAGGTTGGTCAGTACCAGGGAAACACCCTGGCGGCTGCCCCCGATACGAACCGTCAGCCCGCTATCGAGATAATTGCCCTGCAATTCGCCCAGTTCGGGACCGATACCGAGGCGCGATTTGCCGACATAGCTGGCCCATCCTTGCGCCGTCAGGTCGAGACTTCGGCTGATTGGCTTCTCATATTCGAAGCCCACACGTCCGGCAAAGCGCGCGACATTGGGAACCTGCGTCAGGCGCAGGCCGGCGGCAAAATCTACTTGCCCGTCATCCAGTCCCAGTTCGGGCGGAAGCTCACCAATCTGTGTAAAGAGGGACAGCGCAAGCGGATCGGGATCGTCAACCTTGCCCTTGTTGATGACCGCGCCGGCCTCCAGCCTCAATTCGCGTGTTACCTCCAGCCCGGTCGAGAAACTGGCTGACCAGATCGTGCCATCGCCGATATTCGCCGTGCTCGGCAGGCCCGACCCGTCGATGAAGTCCGCCTGGATGTCCTGCCACCGCGTGTAGGAAAGGCTGGCATCGAAATCGAAAGGCCGGCGACCACCGCCTGCGTGGCGAAGGCCGAGTTCGTAGGTGGCGGTCTGATCGTTGTCGAACTGGCGGACAAACGGACCCTCGATCGCCAGGCCGCCTGGTCGAAAGCCCTCCTGGTATCGCAGGAAGAGAGATGTATCGCTCCCCATCTGCGCCAATAGCGAGGCCGATGGCAGGAATACCGTTTCCGCACGTGACGCCGTGACATCGGCAAAGCGAGCGACCAACAGGGGAACGACATCCTCGCCCTCGCCCCCAAGCCTGGTATGCGTAAGACGCCCGCCGGCCGTGGCCACCAGCCCTGGTCGCAAGCGATAGCTGGCTTCGCCATAGAGCGTTCCCTCGTCGATCACATTGCGCACGCCCGTCGGCGTCAGCCTCTCGAGTTCGCTGTCGAGCTGCCGTTTGAGAACGGTCTCGTTGTGAATGTAGCTCAGGCCGAAGAGCCAGCCCCAGCGACCTTCCATCGGACGCCAGATGCGTGTTTCATTGGCGATGATTTCGCTATCGTTCGACTGCGTGAAGACGCGTGCCGGGCCATCGGGGAGGGTCGCATCGAAGCGTTCGAGCAAGTCCTGCCAAGCAAGTCCGGTACTCGACCGGAAACGCAAATCGCCAATCCATCCGCTGACCACCAGCTGCGCCTGCGCATAGTCCGCGTCCGATCCTTCCTCGACCGTGGCAGAACGCTGGAGTGGCGGACCAAAGCGGTCGGCATATTGACTGTCGGCAGAACGGTTGGACTGGCGCACGCCCATCAAATCGACCGTCCAGTCGGGTGAAAGTTCGAAGCGCAAAGTGGCGCGCCCACCATAGATATCGGTGCGATTTACGTCCTCAAGACCGAGCAAAGGCTTGTCGATATAGCCGCCCTGCGTCGATGCATCCAAAGTCACGCGCAGTGCCACGTCCTCGTGCAGGAGCGGGAAATTGAGGGTGGCGTTCACGTCTGCGCTGGCCGCGCCATGCTGTGTCAGGCCGCCGCCAAACTGGACCAATCCCTCGGTAATGCCGAGTTCGGGCGCATTGGGCACCAGCCGGATAATCCCGCCCAGCGATCCCGCACCGTATAATGTGCCCTGCGGGCCCTCGAGGACCTCGACACGCTCGAGGTCGGACAAGCGCAAATCGGGATCGGGCGCATTGTAGCTTAGCCGAAGGTCACCAAGGTATTGACCCACCGTCGCCTGGGTCGGCCCGGTGAAACTGGAATCGGCGATACCGCGAATGAACAGCTTGTTACGACCGCTCCCCAGATGGGTCGAGGACAGGGAGGAGAGGCGCTGGGCGATCCTCTCCGTGCCGCCAACGCCGCCGAATGCCAGATCCTGTCCGTCTATGATCGAGACCTGCCCGGCATAATCGTCCAGCGGTAGTTGCCGTTTGCTCGCCAGAACGACGATTTCCACCGGCGGAGGGGGCGGTGGAGGTGTAGCTTGCAGCGATGGAGCGGGATCGCGCCGGGACGAGGCGGCGCTTTGGCGCGGTGGCCCGCGTGATGGCGCGGCGACAATCCGCCAGCCCGAACCGCCTGCTCGAACGATATCGCCACCAATCGCGCTGGCGAGCCTGCGCACGGCTGCTTCGGCATCCATCTGGCCGCGAATGGCCGGCACGCGGCGCCGCGAAAGATCGCCGTCTGTAATGACGATGCTGGTACCGGTCTGCCGCGCAATCGCGATGGCGGCGCGCGCCGCCATCCCCGCGGGGCTGTCCACCGCCACTTCCCGCGCCGAAGCCGAGATCGAGATGCCAGCAAGCAGGCATGCGATTATGGTCGCCAGCAAGCGCAAGATCAGCGTCCCTCGATCACCCATCCCTGCCCGTCCGGGCGGACGCGGACGCCAAGAAGGTCCTCCAGCATGGCCGGATCTTCCGCGATGCTGGAGAAGATGATGCTGCCGGAAATTTCGCTGCCGCCACCATTAGCAGCTGCGAAGTCGACGCCGGTTGCACGCGTCAGTTCGGACGCCACGACGCCGAGGGAAACCTGATCGAAGGTCAGCCTGCCCTCGCGCCACTCGCCGACCATTTCAGGCAGGATCTCGGTCATCTCGACCTCTTCGGAGCCGGTGGCATTGAACAGCATCTGGCCTGGCTCGACGGTGACGGCCTGCCTGTCCGGATTGAAGATTACCGCGCCTTCGGACACGCCCAAGACCAGACCGTCGGCGCGCAGGTTCACATCGAATACCGTGCCGACATCGACCAGCCGCTGGCCACCCGCGAGCACGACAAAGGGATCGCTCTCGTCGTGGACGATTGTGAAGATGGCCTGCCCATATTCGAGCTGGGCAAAACGCGGATTGTCCTCGTCGATTTCTATCCTACTACCGCCAGCCAGTTCGATAGAGCCACCATCCTCCAGCTCGACCAGAAGCACTTCGCCCGGTTCTGACTGCAGGGTGCGTTTGCCATCGCCCAAGCCAAATCCGAAAGTGACAGCCAGCACCAGCGCCGCAGCGACGGCACCACCAAGCCAGCGGCGGGAGAAATTGATCGGCTGGATGTCATCGTCATTCGCGACCGGCAGTGATGCTTGTTCGGCCTGCGCTAGGGCATCGGTCGCCTCGGCTACGCTGGCCGAGATTTCGTTATAGGCCTGCGCATGCGCCGGATCGCTCTCCAGCCAAAGTGTAAATTCCTCCCATCGCTCGAATGCGGGGTCGGCGGCCTTCACTGCCCAGGCAAGCGCCTGCTCTTGGATGGTCTTGTCAGTCGGCATGTTCTGTCACTTCACAAGACAGGACGGAGACGAGCGCCTCAAACCTCATCGATCTTCTCCCGAAATTCGGTGAGCGCGCGGTATGCGCTGCGCAAATCGCTTTCCACCGTGCTCAGGCTGACGCCAAATTCCTCGGCCACCTGGCGCTGCGGGATGCCGTCCACGCGATGGCGGCGGAATATCTGGCCGACCCGGGGCGGTTCGAGACCATCCAGTAATTCCTCGACCAACTGGGCGAGCTGCTTGCCCGCCAGTTGCCTGTCGGCCGATGGGATGTCGGAAATCCCGGTCACCGTATCCGCATGGATATCGCTCCAGTCGCGATCGCGCTTCTCCGCTTGCCGTCGCGAACGGTAGCGGTCGATCAGCAGGCTGTCGGCGGTGCGATAGAGATAGGAAAGGGGCGAAGCGATCGGCCTGGGCCTTGCATCGGCAATCTTGAGCCAGATTTCCTGCAGCACGTCTTCTGCGGCATCGCCCACACCGCGGGCGAGCAGGAATCGCAGCAGGCGCTCGCGATTCTGCAGGAATGCGGCTTCAAGGCCCGCACTCGATACGGGGGGCGTTCCTGTCATGGGTAGCGGCTTTGGAATACCAGGACTGGCTCGATGCTGAAGGTCGGACAATATACGATAAGAAGGCGCAACCGATCGGTCGCACCCCTGCCCCGGGCGGGCATATAACGTTGGAAATGGCGATGTGCCAGCGCCGTGCCGCACATCGCCATTTCCGGACGGTTCCATGATCTGCTTGGGGGCCATACCAGAGACACCGTCCCTGACCGGTTCGGGCGCAAGACCGTTCCGGCGCAGCAAGGAAGAACCGCAAGCGGCACCTCCTCGCATCACCTCAGAACCGGATACCGACGCCGACAGTGGCCTGGTGGCGGTTGGAACCGATACGCAGGGTTGGATCGCTGGCGATCTCGTCCAGCAGGAAGGACCTGCTGCCATAGTCGGTGTAGAGATACTCCGCCTTGGCATAGAGGCCACCGCCCAGGGCGAATTCCACACCGCCACCGACATGGTAGCCGTCGAAATTCTCCTCGACCTGCGCCACCGCACCCGGCGTCGCATCGTCATTATCGGTTAAATCTTCATCGTAACTCGCTTCGAGCCGACCATTGGAATAGCCGCCCTTGGCATAGAGCAGGGCGGTGTCACCCAGCGGAACGCCGGCGCGAACGCCAATGGTGAAGTTCCGGCCAGTATCGGCGCAGACAAGGTCGTCACCCACCACTTCGGAACACTGCCCGGCATCGGAGAAGTCGAGGCCGGCATAGGCGCCCAGCACGACATTGCTGCCCAGATCTACATCGTAACCAAGCTCGATCCCGTAGGAGATTGCGCTGTCACTTTCCGAACCGGACAGGAACTCGTCACCGTCCACATCGTCGTCGTCATCGGGATTGGGATAGGTCGCCTTTGCCTCGACCTCTTCCCAGCCTCCGCGGGCCTCAATGCGAAAGCCCGAGAATTGCTGTGCCTGGGCAGGCACTGCAATGCTTGCGGCAAGGGCCCCGATCAACACCACATATTTCATAAGTTCCATCCTTCCTCTTCTCTGTTCTATCGCGGGGAAAGCCGGTCCAGCTGCGACCAGCAACGCTGGACCGTTTCCTCGAGATGGGTTTTCGGAAGCATGACGGAGGCGTGCGCGCGCAGCCTTGATCGCGGCACGAAAGACTGTTGCAACGGTGGTCGACGGATGCTGGCAGCCTGAAGGTAACTCGTCACCGGATGCTGGTAATAACGGCGCCCATGCCGGACCCGGAAAAGCAATGGGCTCCGAAGCCGAAGCTCCGGAGCCCATTTCCATCGCCTTGGCTGCGATCAGGCGAAGGTGTCTTCGAAGGTCATGCGTTCGAAACCGAGCAGGTCGGTCGGAGCAATGGAGAGCTCCATTACGAGCTCCGCACCATCGAGCACGGTATCTTCGCGCGCATCCACGTTCTGGATACGCTCGTCGAAGGCCTGCGGTGTGTCCTCTTGGTCGAAGGCCTCTTCCAGCGTGCCATGGAATTCGCCGAGATATTCGGCCAGCGCCTGTTGCTCACCCAACTTCTGTTCGCCGCCTTCCGATACGAATGCGCCCGTATTGACCACCAGGTCGCCGCCGCCCTGATCGAGCGTGCCAAGCGCGCCCGATACGTCGAGGTTCCCTTCAGCGTCCACGGTGATGTAGCGGAAATTGGTGCCGTTCTCGGCGATTTCCGTACCGTCACCGTCATTGGCAGCGATGAAGTCCAGCGTGACCATGGTGATGGTCGAAGGCGCTCCGTCGACAACTTCGCCATCGTCGACCAAAGCGATCTTGTCGCCATTGCCGTCGACCAGCGCGATGTCGATCACCCGGTCACCCTGCGGGGCATCCGGATCGTAGCTCACCTGCAATCCGCTGACCTGTCCGAAGCCGCCATTGGCAGCCTGGAACACGTTCGGGCTATTTAGGATGTTAAGCAGGCCCTGCGGCGTGGTGTCGAATACGATCAGGCCGTTGTTGAAAGCCAGCACCGCACCGACATCAAGCTGGGTAATCACGCCGCCTTCATTGGGTCCGAAGAAGGTGAGGCCCGTATCGTAGTCGGTATCGAGAGCACCAATCGAGTCGCGGATACCACCCCCATTCTTGAACGAGACCACCACTTCGTCATTGTCGAGGCCGAGCGCCTCGCGCGCGGCATAGGCATTGGCGTCAGCGGTGAGGTCGCCCAGATTGGTTTCCTCGGTACGGACACCCGGGACCCGGGCACCTTCGAGATAGACATCGCTATACCCATAGACATTGCTGCCCTGGTCAAGCAGCACTTCGTTTACTGCATCGATGAGTTCCTGCACCTCGGCGCCGCGAGTGCCTTCACCGAAGGCCGTGTCATCGAGATCCTCAACATCCACGCCCCAGGCAGCAGCGACATTCTCCGCAGTGGCCGCATAGGCGCCGTTGACGAAGGTGTAGTCCTCCAGGCTTTCGGCAATGATGTTGCCCTCGGCATCGAAGTCCACCACCAGGCGGCCGAGATAGGTGTACTCATTGTCGGTATTGACGATGACCGTCGTAGCACCATCGGCACCCTGAGTGACGATCGGATAGTCGCCCTGGCTGGTGGCCGGGTGCCCCGGGAAGGCAACCAACTCGTCATTTTCATCGCTGAGCAGGGTGTTGGAACCAGCACCCAGGATGATGTCGACACCCTCTAGCATTGGCGCGAGCGCGATTTCGAGCTCGAGCTGCTGCAGGTGGCTCATCAGTACGATCTTGTTCACGCCCTGATCGACTAGGTCGTCGATATAAGGCTGCAGGATCGCTGCCAGTGCGGCCATGTCGTTGCTGTCTGGTCCCTTCACTTCGACATTGCCCAGCGAAGTAATCGTCGAGAGGACTTGCGTGGTCGCACCGACCAAGCCGATCAGTTCGCCGCCTTCCTCGATGACCGCGCTCGGCACGATCGAGTTGGACAATTCGCTGGCCAGTTCGAGGCCGCCGACACCGAGTGTCTCCTGGAACAGGGCGTTGAGGCTCGCGTCGCCGGAGAAGTCGAGGTTCGCCGAGAGGTAAGGGAACAGTGCACCGTCATAGGCACCTGAAGCCGCAATGGCGCTCGCGAATGTGCCGGTGCCCTTGTCGAACTCGTGATTGCCGATAGTAGATGCCTGCACGCCAATTGCGTTGTGGATGGCGATATCGACCTTCGGTCCGCCATTGAAACCCAGCGTCTCTTCAACTGCATCCGCGTTCTGCGCCGTGAAGAACAGGCCCGGAATGTAATTGTCGCCGCCAGCCAGCGTAATCGAGTTCGAGGACAGGTCCTCGAAGGCATCGACAAGGGCAGCCAGGTTCGGCGCGGTTTCGATACCCAGGCTCTTCAGCTCGGCATCGGCGAAGTGCAGCAATTGCAGCGTGTAGGTCTCGGCCGGGGCAATCTCGAAGCCGGTCAGCGTCGAGGTTTCTTCCGAAGCGACGACAAGCACCGGCTTGCCCGATGGGCTGTCGGCTGCCGGAATGTAGATCAGGCCTTCCGGTGCGATATCGCGCAGGTCGCGCATATAGGTGACGAACTCGACCTCAGTCGGATCGGTCACGTCATAGACCATGACCCCACCACCGCCGCGCTCCAGCGCGACGAAGGCCAGCACGTGATCACCGTAAACGCCGGTGGTGATACCCTCCGGCTCGGGGCCCTTGGCATCCGAGCGGCCATCATCGAAGAGGCCGGTAATGGCATCGTCCTCGTCGAACAGGCCGCCGGTCGCCACGAATTCCTCGATATGCGAACCGCTATCGTAGATGATGTTGCCATTCTCATCGAGGATCGAGAAGGACCGTGCGCCATAGGCGAGGATCTTGTCGACATCGCCATCATTGTCCGTGTCGCCGTTGAGACCTTCGAAAGTGGTCACTTCGAGGCGACCCAGAATGTCATCGCGCTGGATCCAGCCGGCATCGGGGAAGATAGTCGGATCGAGGTCCAGATCGTCGCCACGGCCATCGACATCGTCGATGAAGTCGTCACGTGCATCGCCTTCGTTTGCGATGACGTAATAGGTCTTGCCGTCGCCACCGGTGAAAGAAGCGATCGAGTCGGGCATGTATTGACCGTAGACCCCGTCATTGTCGCGCTGCAGCAACTCGGGCTGGCCAAGGAAGAGCAGCTGGCCACCTTCCTTCAGGTCGTCATCGGTCAGGCGCTCCGCCAACGTGCCTTCGGTTGCTTCGAAACGACCCTGGTCATCGATACCGTGTGCCTGGACTGTCGAAAGGAACAGCGAACCCGGCTCAGCACCGAACAGGCTCGAGACGTCGAGGATGCCCGAGCTTTCCCAGTCGCCCACATCGTACTGGCCGTTGAAAAAGAGGTTCTCCTCCACAGCGCCAACCGGCAGGGTGACCGACGGATCGATATTGGCGATGCGCTGCGGATTGCCGCCTTCCACCGCCGGATCGAGACGGACAATGCCGGCTTCGTTCGGGTTGACTGCACCATCACCGAAGATGCCGCCTACAGCGCGGTCTTCCTGGACATAGATCAGGCCGTCATCGGCCCAGTCGAGATTGTCGGGCGAGCGCAGGGTCTGCGAGGGATCGCTGTCACCGTCATAGAGGACGTTGAGATCGCCTGTCGCACCGTTGAAGTTGCCCTCTCCGTCGAAGTCGAAAACGATATCCATGGTGTAGATTTCGCCAACGAGATCATCGCCATCGAAATCGTCTTCGCGACCGGTGGAAGCAAGAACGAACTCACTGCCATCATGCGGGTTCGTGGCGACGTCTTCCGGACGCGAGAACTGGAAAGCTCCAGCTTCCTCGGCCTGGTTCCACAGATTGCCCTGTGTCGGGAACCCGAACTCATCGAACCCGCTTGAACCGTCTTCGGAGGCTTCGCCAAGGTTCGGCGCATTGTCGATCTGCACCCAGGTACCAGCCTGGCTGTTGCCTGTGCCGGTGAATTCGCTGGGCGTATCGGCATCGGCACCTGCATCGGGCACCCAGACAAAGAGGTCACCGCCATCAAGGCCGTTGCGGCCAAGGAAGCTGGCGCCTTCGCTGGTATCCTTCTCGCCGACATAGAGGTAGAGCGGCGCGCTTTCGAGACGCTCGTCATCGTCGAAATTGAAGGGCGAGCTGTCATCGGCGAGGATGAAAGCGACGTGGGTCGTCGTGCCGGTATCAACCTGGGTGATGTTCTCCCATGCGCCGTGGCCCATGAAGGGGATAGCCCAAATTTCGCCGGTTTCGGCATCCAGCGCCCATTCATTGCCCCCGATCGGGTTGAAGAAGCCACCATCTTCTTCACCGGTGAAGAAGATCGTGTCGACCAGGCCATTGCCGGCACCGAAAGTATCGGCTTCGAAGAGGTTGGCCGAGCAGAAGCGCGAGAAACCACCGCCGGTCGAGTTGAGCGTGTTGGTCCCGTCATAGACTTCGCCAGCCGCATTATAGACGGTGTGATAGGCGAGGCCGCTATCGACGATCTCGAGGCTACCCTTGTCGATGTCGAAGAAGCTGATCCGGGCGCCGGTCAATTCGGCACCATTGCCAAGCTCATAGGTGTTGCCGTCGAAGAAGGTCAGCTCATGGTTGGCGAAGACACGAACCGTGTCACCATCCAGTTCGAATGCGCCGAGGCCGTCGAGCACGCCAACGGGCGTGTAATCGTCACCATCGCTGGGCAGGCTCTCGCCGACGGTGAAGATTTCCTGCGCGACGAAGCCATTCTGGCCCTGCAACATGGCAGTCGGGCTGTTCTCGATCGTGTCGACCAAGTTGATGCCGCCATCGCGGTCGGAGAAGTCTGCCGGAAGGTCCTGCCACGGCTTGAGGCCGAGCGGCTGTATATCGATGATGGTCGCCGAGGCGATGTCGAGCACGGCTACCGCATTGGCTTCCTGTAGCGTGATCAACGCCGTCTTACCGTCGGGAGAAACAGCGATATATTCTGGCTCGACATCCTGTGCGACCGTGATGTCCTCCAGGTCGCCGAGGCCGGCGAAGAGGCGAACGCCTTCGGCGCGCAGATCGTCGATCCGGTCATTAAATGCGGCGAATCCGGCGGTCTGAACGCTGGCAGCGGCCGCTCCGCCCGAAACGTCGATCAGGCTGACCGAACCTTCGGGGTTCACATAGTCGGCACCCTCTTCGACATCGTCAAGCGTGGTAGATTCACCTTCATTGGCGACCAGGACCGTGTTCCCATCGGGCGTGAAGGTCACCATGTCCGGCAGAGAGCCGACCGTGATGCTGTTCAGGACCATGCCGGTGCCGACATCCGCACCGGCATCGAGCAGGAAGACTGTGCCCGGATCGGTCGAGGGATCGGCTACCACGGCCACGGCGACGAGGCCGTTCTTGACCGCGACGCTGGTGACATTGTTGGTACCAAGCTCGACAATGCCGAGCAGTTCGAAGTTGAGATTGGCATCGACCGAAAGCACCTGCAGCCCGTCACCCGAAGTGACGAAAAGGCGACTGCTCTCCGGATCGAAGGCTACGATTTCCGCACCGTCGAGTTCGATATGGCCCTTCTGCACGAAGGTTAGGCCACCACTCGGATCGGCCGAAATGTCATTCGTAATATCGGTGAAGAAGATCTGGCTGAGCTCGTTACCGGTAACATCGGCGATCGCTCCGGTGAAGCTCACCGCCGGACCGTTCTCGGCCGAGATCGGCTCGGCCAGGTAAAGCGTGATCCGGTTGCCATTGATGTCGGCACCCAGCACATCGACCGACGTGGCAGGAGTGGTGCCGAAATTGGTAATCACGAAGCCGTCGGCGATGTCGTCTGCCAGGCTTTCGTCGAGGCGTTCGTCGAAATAGAGCGTGACTACGTCGCCAGCACCGTCGATCGAGGTGTTGAGCAGCTGCGGGGGCTGGCCGACGGAAAGGGTGAGCGCCTCAGACGGATCGCTGGCACGGCCGAACTGGTCGATCGCCACGGCGGTGATTTCGAAAGTACCGCTTTCTTCCGCATCGTCGGTGAAGCTGAAATGGCCATTGGCATCGGCCGTCGTGGTGCCGAGACTGTCGCCATCGGCGAAGATTTCGACCGTCGAGCCGGGCACGGCGGAACCGAGGATGGTCAGATCATCCCGCCGGTCGGTAACGCCGTCCGTGCTCGACGAGCCATCGTCATCGGCCGGGTCGAGGCGCAGATTGGTCGGCGCTGCCGGAGCAGTATCATCCACGGTGATCGACAGGGCAGCGGAGGCGGCCGAGGTATTGCCGGCAATATCCGTAGCAGTGGCGGTCACTTCGTTGCTGCCTGCAGGCAGGGTGACATCGGCGGTGAAGGCGCCGCTGGCATCAGCAACCGCAGTACCCACCACGGCGGCACCGGCAGACAGCGTCACTGTGCTGCCTGCCTCGGCAACACCCGAAATGGTCAGGTTCTCGCCGGTCGAGACGACATTGTCGGTGTTCGACGCGCCATCGTCGTCGGCAGCCAGCAGGTCGAGACCGGAGGGCGCGGCAATCGTCATGTCGACGGTCACGTTCAGCGCGGTGGAGGCAGCCGAAATATTTCCGGCAGCGTCGGTCGCGGTGACGGTGATGCCGTTCGCGCCCTCCGACAGTGCCAGGTCGACGGTGAAATTGCCGTCGCCATCGGCGGTCGAGGTGACAACGCTCGTGCCATCGACGAAGACCTCAATGTCCGAATTGGCTTCGGCAGTGCCGGTGATGGTCAAGCCATTGGTCTGGCTGGTAATGTTGTCGCTGTCCGACACACCGCTGTCATCCACTGCGGCGAGATCGATATTTTCCGGAGCATCGGGAGCAGTGGTGTCGCCTGCAGGCGGCGGTGGGGGAGGCGGCGGAGGAGGAGGCGTGTTGTCATCGTCCGTCGCGGCGATGATGATGCCGCCAATGCCGAGAGCACCGATTACGACCCAGGGGAGTACGCCGAAGCCAGCACCGAATGCTTCCGCCCGCTCGGCAATGCTGCCCTCGCGCTCGGCCACGACTTCGTCCGAGGCAGCGAGCATTTCCGAAGTTTCGAGACCTTCGGCGATGTCGATCTGGGCTTCGGCCGGCCAGGCCATTTCGCTTTCGACGACAATGGCGATTTCCTCGCCATCATGTTCCGCAGAGAAGGCAATCAACTGCTCGCCATCTTCATTGTAGGTGATCCGCGGGATGACCGGCACGACCTGGCCGGATACCTCATCGACAATGGCGATCTTGGCGTCTTCGGGCAGCGCGATTCGCGCTTCATTGCCTTCGAGTTTCTGTGTGTAGACTTTGCTGTTGTCGGCTGATGTTACGCGGATAATCAAAGACATCGAAACGTTCCCCTCTTCGCGAATCGCGTGTCAAACCTGCGCAGGTTGCAGGCTTGCGATAGACAGGGGATCGCACGGCATGGTGACCACGCCGTGGCAGATTTTTGAACCTTATGAGTAGCTTATCCGACCAACTTGTGTTCGAGTTGGGACTCTTGTGTCACCGTTCCTGCAAGCTTTGCTGCGTCGTGCGCAGGATTGGCTTGGTGATGTACTCCCACACGGTCTGCGATCCGGTGAGGATTTCCGCCGTCGCCGTCATGCCCGGCTGGAGGTCGATCACCTCGCCTTCGTGCCGCGGCCGCATATGCGACGTGTCGACTTCGAGATTAACACGGTAATAGGTATCGGAAGAACCGTCCTCGCGCTGTTCGGTCAGCGTGTCGGGGCTGAGATAGACGACCTCGCCATCGCCCGAACCGTAGATCGCCGAGTCATAGGCATCGAAATTGACGCGGGCATTCTGGCCAGTCTGGACGAACGCGATATCGCGCGGTGGCACGCGCGCCTCGACAATCAGACGTTCTCCCGTCGGGACGATCTGCAGCACCTCGTCACCCGGGCGCAGCACGCCACCAACCGTGGTCAGACGGACATTCTTCACGATACCGTCCGCCGGGGCGACCATGGAGGCGGTACGCAGCGAATCCTCAGCCCGCGCCAGTTGCTGCTGCGCGGAGACCAAATCTTCCTCGGTCTGGGTGAATTCTGCCTGCAGGTCCTGGATATAGCGTGAGCGGATATTGCTGATGCGGCCCTGCGTTTCGACCACGGCGCGCTGCATGCGGATCACCTCGGACCGTGCCACATCGCCGGTTTCAAGCAGCGGCCGGTTCAGTTCCAGCTCTTCCTCCTGCAGCGCCACCATGTCCGCCAACGTGCTCAGTTCTGATTCGAGCGCCGCTCGGCGGCGCAGAAACAATTGTCGCTGGTTGGCGACGAATTCGGGGAAGCCCGAAAGGCTGGCAGGGAAGTTCAGCGGCCGATCGAACAGCTCAGCATCGATGCGCGCCATGCGGCTTTGCAGAGCTGCGACCTTGGCACGCGCCTCTTCGACCGCAGCGGTCAGCTGCACCGTATCGAGTTCGACCAGCACCTGTCCCTGCGTCACCAGGTCACCTTCGCGCACATGGATCGCGCTGATCGCACCGCCCTCCTCGCTCTGCACGATCTGCACTCGCGCGTAGGGAATGGTCCGGCCCGGCGCGCGCGTAACCTGGTCAAGCTCGGCCCAATTGGACCAAGCGATAAAGGCGACCAGCGCAACACTGATCGTCAGGATAATCCAATAGGCCGGCCTGAGCTTCACAATGCCCCCTTCGCCTTGAGCTTGCTGGTCACCTGCGTGGCGAGCCTCGCCTTGGCCGCGCCGTCCTCTCCCTTGCGGGGACGCGGTGCCATCTCGCGCAGGATTTCCTGTGCCGGACCGTCGCGCACAATCTTGCCGCCGGTCATCACCACGATGCGCGTGAAGCGGGCGAGCAACTGCATCTTGTGCGTCACCATCACGAGCGTGTCATCGGGATCGAGGGCCATGTCGATCGCATCGAGCACTGCGGCCTCGGTCGCGCTGTCGAGCGCCGCGCTCGGTTCGTCGAGCAGCCAGATTTCGGGATCGGCATGGATCAGGCGATTGAGGCCGACGAGGCTGCGCTGCCCGCCAGAGAGCCCGGTTCCGCCTTCCTGGATCTGGCGGGAAAGGCCGTCCTGCTGCGCGGCGATCATGGCATCAAGCCTGGTGGTGCGCGCAACTTGCATGATCTGTTCGTCGGAAACGTCGCCCAGCCCCATAACGAGATTGTCGCGGAGCGTCCCGTTCACCAGCCGCGAATCCTGCGGCAAATAGCCGATATGACGGCGGGCGATGTCCTCGGCGATCTGCGACAGGTCGAGCCCGCCAACCAACGCATTGCCCGATTGCGGCGTGTAGAGGCCTGCCATGATCTTCAACAGGGTCGACTTGCCCGAGCCGACACCGCCGATCACCGCCACACGTTCGCCCGGCGCAATCTTCAGGCTTTCGATTTCCAGCGCTGCACGGCCGCCATGATAGGCAAAACCCACCTGCCTGAGCTCGATCGCGCCTTCCAGACGGTCCGGGCGCAGGGCGCCGGCAGAAGATGACGGGTCGAGCGGTAATTGCATGATCATATCGAGCGCCTTGAGCGAGGACCGCGCATAGCTCCATTGCACGATAAGACTGGGCAATTGGGCGACGAGCGGGCCGTTAATGCGTCCGGCGATGATCGAACAGGCGAGCAGCGCGCCCGTGGTCAGGTTTCCGGTTGCCGCAAGGTAGGCGCCGAAGCCCATCATGGAGATGTAGGCAAACTGTTGAAGCGTCGAGAAGAGCGACCCGGCAACCGCAGAGGCGCGCTTCACCGGGTCTTCATAGTGGTGGATTTCGCGGATCAGGCGGTTCCAGCGGCCCATCATGAACCAGCTTCCGCGATTGGCCTTCACCGTTTCCGATGCATCAAGAGATTCGACCAGCATGCCATTCTTGCGATTGCCGCTGACCTGCGCACGATCGGCCCCCTTGCGGATGATCCTGCCCAGCATAAGGGCAAGGCCGATGGCGATGGGCAGGCTGACCACGGGAATCCATGCCAGCGGTCCGCCGATTGCGGCAATCACGAAGATAAAGAACACAGCGAAGGGCAAGTCGGCCAGCATGAAGATCGAACTCGAGGATAGCACCTGGCGGATCTGTTCCTGTCCGCGCAATTGAGCTGCCATGGTGCCGATACCCGGCGGACGGGCATCGAGCCGGATCGCCTGTGCGCGGGCAAAGAAGAATTCGCTCACCTCCGCATCGATATCCTGCGCCTCGCGCTCGATCAGCAGTGCACGCAAGGAACGCAACGAAAGGTCGAGCAGCAGCGCGAATGCGACACCGACGGTCAACACGATGAGCGTGTCGAAACTCGCCAGCGGTATGACCCGGTCATACAACTGCATCGAATAGAGCGACGTCGCCAGGGTGAGGACATTGGCGAAAACGGTCGCCAGCCCGGCCATGATCAGTGCGTTCTTGCGCTTGCGAATGGCGCGCCAGAATACGTCGATGGCCTTGCCGCCGTCATCTTCGAGCGGATCGGGCAGGTCGATCGTGTAGAAATGCTGTTCAGGATCGTAAGGCAGCACGGCACGCTCTCCGGCAAGCTGCATCGCAGCCTCGCTGTCCCATTGCCGCGCGACCGCCCAGCCTATCGTGTCGTCGTGCACCAGCAGCGGGAACTGGTCCGCGCGGGGACGGCCCGAAATGCGGCGCGGCGGGGTCCAGCCCAGCACACCGGAAAGACTAGCCAACGCCTCGACCCCGTCGGCAAGCTCGACCTCGCGCAGCTCCGCATTCCACAAGGGCGCAAGCGGCTTGCCAGCGGCGCGCGCAAAAACCTCGACAGCGCGTTCGACATTGGCGCTCATGATTCAGCGTCTCCAGAGGCCGTTCCCGGCGACCAGCGGCAGGACAATGCGAGGATGCGGGCCGTTCCCGAGGCAGTGGAAACACGAGCATCCGTCTCCGACAGTCGGGCACTGGAAGCCTCGCGCACGGCGTTCATGACATCGAGCCAGCTGCGGCGTCCGGCGATGAACTGGCGCTGGTAGCTTTCGATGATCTCCTCGGATGTATCGGCGGCAATGACCCCCGCCTCGATCCGCTGGCGCGAGGCGCGCACAAGGATGTATTCGCGCCGCAGTTCCTCGCGTAGGCGCCGTTCGGCCTCGCCAAAATCGGCCAGCGCGCGCTGTATCCGCGCATCGGCGCTATCGATTGCCCTTAGTTGCGACAGACCGTTGCCGGTCTGCGCGCGAAGTACCACGGCGGCTCGGGCGCCGGTGATCTCGTTTTGCGAAAGTTGCAGCAACAATTGCGGGAACAGGTTTCCACGCGCTGCAGCCCTGTCTGCTTCCGCCACATCGACGAGACTGGTCAGCGCACCAAGCGTGGGACTGCAGGCAAGCGCCTCCCCCAGTGCCACTTCTTCTGCCGGCAGCATCTCGACCATTCCGGGCGGTGGCAGGGTCGGGTCCACCTCCAGCCCGCCGGTCAGTTCGAGCAGGCGCAGTCGCGCGCTTTCGCGCAGTTCTTCCGCCGTGGCGAGTTCAAGCCGCACCTGCGCGGTGCGTGACTTGCCGAGTGTCAGGTCCGCCTGTGGCGATATTTCCTGATCGACTCGGCGCTGGATCGCCTCCAGCAATTCGCCATGCTGTTCGAGGCTGTCCTGCAGGACCATGGCGCGTTCCGCCGACAGGACGAAGTCGTAATAGGCTGCGGTCACATCGAGGATTACACCAAGCCGGGCCTCGATCACCCGGTCGAACCCGGCATCGCGGCTGTAGCGGGCGCTGTCGATTGCACCGGACAGGCGGCCGCCGGACCAGATCGGCTGCTCTATCGCGGCATTAAGCGCGAGCCCGTCCGCGTCCGCAGCGTTGGAGCCGCCCGTCGCACCCAACGCCTCGACAGTCAGATTGGGAAAACGCAGCCACCGTGCGCCGCGATATTCGGCTTCCAACGCACGTCCTTCGGCCTCTGCTGCGGCGACGAGCGGATGGGTGTCGGCTGCAACAGTGGCGGCAAGGTCCAGAGGATTGGGAATGGCGGGCGGAACCGGAGCGCGGTTTAGCTCTGCCTCATGACGAGGCGGGCCATAGGCCTGCTGAGCGTGCGGGACTCCGGGCACCAACAATGCCAGGACCGAACAGGCCAGCGCAGCCATCAGCCGAGGTGTTTGCTTCCTCATCGTCGGACAAATCAGCCAGGCGGGTAGCCCCGGCGCTCCTTCCCCCATTGCAGGATCTGCACGCCGCCATTCCTTCGGAGAATCGGCGGCTGCGAGCGACTTATGCGTTCAACCCATGAAGCTCATGTGACACAAATGGGGAGAGAGTCATCGTCCGGTCAAATGGCCGAATTCCCTTGTGTGCCCGGCGCAATTTCTCGGAAGATAGCGTTTCGTTTGGTGTAGCCAGTCTAACGGCAACTCGGCCAGACCTGCCCTATCCGCTCAGCCAGTTTGCCTTGACGGTGCCAACAATTCTCAGCTGAATTATACGTACATCGCTTCAGCGTTGCATTGCTGCAACGCAGCATTGCTGTTCCAGCCCCAATTCGTGACACGCGTTAGTCAAGGCCTGTGACAAGCGTGCTGGACAGGACTCTCGCTTAGCTCGGGAGTACGTGCAAAAATCGCAACACAGGCAGTTTTTCGAACACAATTCGGTTCGGAAAGTGCAATATGGGTGTCGCCAAATCGACATCACAACTCAACATGACTCGTCAAATGGGCCCTCGGTTTCAACCAAGGGGGTCTCCATGAAGAACCATAATACCAAGACATGTCTCTATCTCGCCTGCAGCATCACGGCGCTGCTCTGTTCCGTGCCGGCGATGGCTCAGGAAGAGGCTATGGCCGACACCATCATCGTTACCGGCACTGCCACTTCCTACAACAACAGCCAGGTAACCGAACCCATGGTGTCGCAGCAGACTCCGATCACCAGCCCGCTCGCTCAGATCGACAACCTACCCGGCGTGAACGTGCAGGAAGGCGATACCTTCGGATTCGACGACTGGTCGACCGCCATCTCCGTACGCGGTTTCCAGACCAATCTCGACACGCAGGAAATCGGCCAGACCATTGACGGCCTGCCGAACGGCAACTCCAACTATGGCGGCGGCTCCAAGGTCAACCGCTATATCGATACGGCCAATATCGGCGGCATCGTCGTGAACCAGGGCACCGCCGACATCGGCTCGCTCTCCAACGAAGCGCTGGGCGGCACGATCGACTTCCTGACCGATGACCCCACCCGTGAGCGTCGCATCCGATTCTCCGGTTCCGCCGGCGAATTCGACGCCATGCGCGCCTATGTCCGTTTCGACACCGGTGACCTTGGCGGCTTCCGCGCCTGGGTCTCCGCTTCGCACCAGGAAGCTACCGACCACGTCAATGCTTCCGCGGAAAACGAGCGCGATCACTTTGCCGGCAAGTTCATCGCCGATTTCGGCAATGTCTCGCTGACCGGCTATGCAAGCTACGACGACACGCATGAAGACAACTATCAGCGCCTGTTCTCGATCGCGGACTACAACGCCAATCCCGACTGGGACCAGCTGACCGCCGAATGGACCGGCATCCCCTATATCGATCAGTTGTATCGCAAGGGCTGGTCGACGCTGCGCCAGAACACTTTCGCATATCTCAAGGTCGACGCCGAACTGGCCCAAGGAGTCAACGTGCGCGCTGCCGGATACTACCATCACAACAAAGGCCGTGGTGACTGGGTTCCGCCTTACATCGTCGATGTGACCGATGACCTTGGCGGCTCCGAAAGCGAAATCTTCGGCAACGGCACGGTCTTTGGCGGTGATGCGCTCGGCCGGATCTACTTCATCGGCACCGATGGCGCTGCCACCTCGCCGATCGATGGCTGCGTTTCGACCATTACCTTCCCTTATGGCGGGGCTGGTCCCGAGTATGATCCCACCTGCTATGCGGCCGGAGCGCTGGGCGTGCAGTCCTATCGCCACACCCACTACGAGAAGGACCGTTACGGCTTCACCACCGACCTCGAATGGAGCGCCTCTTTCGGCGGCAATATCGACAATACGCTTCGCGCCGGCATCTGGTACGAAGACGCTGAACGTGCCGAATATCGTGACTGGCACCAGATTACCGACACCCGCATCGGCTATGAATTCGAATATCCGGCCTATTGGGTGCAGTATGACCGTGAATATCCGCAGAGCACTTTCAAGTGGTGGATCGAGGACGCGGTTTCGGTTGGTCCGGTTACCGTGAACCTGGGCATCAAGCAGTTCCACAACGATGTGGATCGCAACGATCTGTTCGGGGCTACCCCGAATGCCAGCCTGAACACCAATTCGGACGTGCTGTTCTCCGGTGGTATCCAGCTCGAGCCGATTGAAGATCTTAACCTCTTCGCCGGCTATGCCGAGAACTACAAGGCGCTGGGCGATGCCATCCTTGAACGTCCGACAGCCGATGCCAGCGGCCTCTCGCCGGAAACCAGCGAAAACTGGGAAGGCGGTATCCGTTACAACAATGGCATGCTCCAGGCCTCGGCCACCTACTTCAACACCACGTTCGACAACCGCGTGCAGTTCTTCGCGGCTAACTCCAATGCCGGTCCGGACTATCTGATCGGCACCAACGGCACCTACGCCAATGTTGGTGGTATCGACTCCGAAGGTTTCGAACTGCTGGTCAATGTTGAAGTGCTCGAGAACCTGACGTTGATGGGCTCGTATACCTATATCGATGCGACCTATCGCGGTTCGGGTGACACCCAGGCCGACACGGCCCTGGGCCTGGTCCCAGGCAACAAGGTCACCGGCATTCCCGAGAACATGTATGTCATCGCGGCAGACTACCAGGACAACTGGTTCCGCGCCGGGATCTCGGGCAAGTTCACCGACGAGCGCCCTGTGAACGTGACCAACACCTTTATCGCGCCCGATTACTTCACCGCCGATGCCTATGTCGGCGTGAACGGTGAAATGATCAGCGACACGCTTGACGCTGTCGATTTGAGCCTGGTGATCAACAACCTCTTCGACGAAGATTACCTTGGCGGCATCTCCGGCGGGGGTGCCTGGATCGGTGCTCCGCGCACCGTGGTGTTCACTGCAACGATCGACTTCTGATCAGAGGTCCAACGGGGGCGGGGCCGGTCTTGCGACCGGCCCCCTTCCGCATCCTGACATTCCCGGAACTGCAATCGCATGACGCGACAAGAGGTGGATATGCCGCATTCAGACAAGCCCGTAGCCCTCAGTGTGACCCGCCGCATGACGCTGGCCGGCCTTGCCTCTGGCGTCGCCATTTCGGCCATGCCCTTGCGGGCCCATCCGCTTCCCGAAAATCCCGTCTTCCGCCATGGTGTCGCCAGTGGCGACCCCGACCAGACAAGCGTCGTCCTTTGGACCCGCGTTACGGCAGAAGGCGACAAGACTATCCGCTGGCAAGTCGCCCCAGACGTGAACTTTTCCACGATCATCGACCAGGGTGAACAGGCCACAGGTCCCGATCGCGATCATACGGTCAAGCTGCTCGCCCAAGGGCTGGAGCCAGGCAAGGCCTATTACTACCGTTTCATGCTCGGCGATGTCGTCTCGCCGACAGGGCGCGCCCGCACGCTGCCTGCCGAATCGCTCGAGCGCCTCTCCATCGCGCTCGCATCGTGCTCCAATTACGCCTTCGGCTTCTTCAACGCCTATGATGCGATAGCCCATGACGCGGCGGTCGATTTCGTGCTGCACACGGGCGATTACATTTACGAATATGGACATGATGGCTGGGGCGACAGTATCGCGCAGACCATTGGCCGGCGGCACGAACCCGCGCATGAGATCACCACGCTGAGCGATTACCGCATGCGGCATGCGCAATATAAGACTGACTATGGAGCCAAGGCGATGCACGCAGCACATACGCTGCTCGCCTGCTGGGACGACCACGAAAGCGCCAACAACCCGTGGAAGGGCGGCGCGCAGAACCACCAGCCCGAAACCGAAGGCGACTGGGAGGTGCGGCGCCGAGCCTCGATCCAGGCCTATTTCGAATATATGCCGGTGCGCGAACCGGAATGGCTTGCGGACAGGCGAAGTCGCATGCAGTTCTGGCGCAGCTACAGCTTCGGCAATCTCGCTACGCTCAACACGCTGGAAACGCGCCACACGGCCCGGGCCGAACAGATCGACTACGCCGCCTATGCTGCGCGGATTGGTGAGGATGGCGTGCTGGAGAGCCTGCAGCGAGCGCTGAACGAGCAGGGGCGTGCTATGCTCGCGCCGGAGCTGGAAGAAGAGCTCGCGCGCAGCTGGACCGCCTCGAAATCCGCCGGCCAGCCATGGCGCCTGATCGGCAACCCCATGCCGATCGCCAAGACCGACGTGCCCGATGTCGTCGCTCTCGGCGTGCTGCCCGATCCTTTTGCCGAAGAACCTCCCTACGAGGATAACGCGCTGCAGGCTGCGCAGGGCATCGCGCTGAAGGGCCGCTACAACCTGCCCTTCTATCCCGATACTTGGGACGGCTATCCGTGGGCGCGCGAACGGCTGTATGACCTTGCACGCGAGTCTGGTGCGACCGACCTTGTCTTCCTCACCGGCGACAGCCACAGCTTCTGGGCCAATCGCCTGGCCGACGACGAAGGCCGCCCCGCTGGCCTTGAACTGGGTACGGCAGGCATCTCCTCACCGGGCGATTTTGTCGACAGTGGCTACGGCCTCGACGTGGCCGAAGGACTCGACCGGGCCTTTGAGCAGCACATCCCCGAGGTCGTGTGGACCGACAATATGCACCAGGGATATGTCCGTCTCGACCTGACTCATGAAAGCGGCCTCGCCAGCTTCATCGCTGTGGATACGGTGCTCTCGCCCAGCTATCGCACCAGCATCATCCAGCGCCTCGTTATTGTCAGGGCAGAGGAAGAGCTGCGCTTTGGTGGAGTTGCTGGCTAAGCAGCGGCCCTTTCAGCATAATGCCGCAAATGCCCTGATTCTCAAGCACAGCAATCAGGCGCCCCCCTCTGCTGCAAGCACAAGGGAATGGGCAGCGCAGAGGTGGGCCTGCCCCCGGATTTCCTGAGGCGCTTGGATGCCGGCACAAGTCAATCCATCAAGCGCAATCGGAGCCATGCGATGGCGAGTGACTTGGACAACAAATTGCTCCCACCGACCATCGAGTGCAGACGCAGCATTGCGGATCGCAATATTTCTGCTCTCGCCGCGGGGCCATTCGGCACAGGCGAGCAAAAGCTGAAATGCACGATCCATGTGTTGTTTGTTCCCCCGTTCCGAACACGATGGCGGTCCAACTGGCCGCGATATCCACGGGGCAGCACATACTCATCGATTTCCTTGCGTTAGGGCGCTGGCAGTCAAACGTGAAGTCTCGACATTGAAAAAAGACGAGCACTCAACACACTGCAAGCATTCGAGCGTGAGCAGCGCCTAGTGCGCAAATGGCTTAGCCATCGCCAGCCAATTGCCACTCCCCGCATTGCTGCCTTCGAGCGCCAAACCCGATGTGTCGATCCGCCTCGGCGATTTGCAGCGCGAATTGCTCTAGTACCTCTGCGTCGGCATCTTCCGCACCTCAACATGCGCCAACTCGATGCGCTTGTGCAGGACACTGCCACTCCTTGGCCGATGCGAGACGTACAGCACCGTTGGACGAGACGGCAATTCCTCCAAGCGCCCGAACACCTCCGTAGAACTCGCTTCATCCAAGGCGCTAAGCGCCTCGTCGAGGAGCAGGAGCCTCGGCTTACGAAGAAGTGCACGCGCCAGACAAATCCGTTGCCGCTCTCCGCCGGACAAAGTCTGACCCGTTCACCCACACGGGTGTTGAGACCATTTGGAAGCCTCGTAACAATCTCGTTTGCGCCCGCCACAGCAAGCGCCCCCTCGATATCGATTTCTTCCGCATCAGATTGAAACCACGAAAGATTCTCTTTGATTGTCGCATCAAAGAGAAAGGGGTCCTGAGGGAGACAGGCCACTTGCGCGCGCCAGGCTTGCCAGTCGTCAGTTGCACACAGGATCTTGCCATCGACCCGTACGGCGCCGCGAGCTTCTGGCAATAGACCGGTAATGATCTCGAACAGAGTAGTCTTGCCGACACCCGATGGACCATCAAGCTGGGCAGTTTCACCTGGTAAAATCGAAAAATTCACTCCCTGCAGTATCCATTGGCCTTGCTCATGTGCGAACCAAAGGTTTTCCGCTTCAAGAGCTGCAGGACCCTTGCCCCGCATTCTTGGCCAACCCCGCCTGACCGAACGGGCACAGCCTGATCTTGCGTAAGCGAAGCCATGGTTTCTTGTAGCGATGCAAGTGCTGGAAGCATGTTGGCGGTCGATTGTGCTGCCTGCATAGTCTGCTGCGCTGTCAGTGCAATACGCGCAACGATAACGACGATCACAAGCAGGATTGCCAATGGCACGTCGAAGCCGAAATACCCCACAAGAAGGATGGAAGAAATCGCCAAGGCGATGACGAACTGTATCATCATGCGCGACGTTGACTGCGAGGCGACGAACCTGAGTTGCATCTCTCTTGCCGCGGCTTTCGCCTGTTTGAACCGCAGGGCGAAAAGGTCCTGTGCATTGTTCAAACGGGCAAGTTTCTGGCTGGCAAGAAAATTGCCCAATACGCGGTGTATTTGCCGCCCCTTTCCGGTCATTTCGGTGCCGATACCCAACGCCTGCCGGATAATCGGAAAGCCAATCAACAAGACCAGCGCAAAGAGACCAAAAGCAAATGCCAACATAGTTAGAGAAAGGCTGGCCAGAATCGCGAGTTGCACCAACACCATTGCCACCTGCACCGACGTCCGTAGGATCCTGTCATTGCCGGCCGCAAGGCGCGAAACATCATTGGTGATCGCAAGTTCGAGATCGGTACGACGCTGCCCGAAAATCGCATGCCATAGTGCGGCCATCATTGAGGTGAACATCCGGTCGCGCCAATCGTCGACATATTCTTGGGAGAGACGCCTCAGATAGATGTCGCGCCATCGCTGAAGGGCTCCGCGTTGAATGACGAGCAGCAAGAATGCCGCCGATATCGCCAATGCCAGTGCGAAAGGAGAAGTCAGCCCTACTATCTCGAGGCGCCCCAGTACCTGGCCACCCGTTCCACCGTCGTCGCCTTCAACCACGAAGGAAAACAGAGGAATCAGCGCAACGATCCCGATGCCGTCCAACAGTGCCCCCAGCAGGACCAGTACTGCTGCCAGCCAGATCCAACGGCCCGCAAAACGGGTCAAATCTTGCACATAGAAGAGCATTTGGCCCACCATCCGATGCCACCTGCCATTGGAAGCTGTTAGTCTGAAGGCAGCGCGTCTCCACTTGGCAGAGTTTGACCTACCCTCACCAGTTCCAACGCCAATCGGGTACATTCACCCTGACAGAGCCCGCGCCTCAGGTCAGCCATCCTGCGCGGTGCTCCAGCTCCCGCCCAGCGCGCGGAAGACATCGATCTGACGGCGGGAAACCTGCGCGTCCTGCTCGGCAAGCTGGGCCGTCGCTTCTGCAAGCGTGCGTTCGGCATCGAGCAGGTCGAGCGAGTTCACGACCCCCTCGCGCTGGCGTGCGCGGGTAATGGTGGCGGCGCGTTCGGCAGCATCCTTGGCCGCCTGCAGGCTCTGCCGCTGTTCGAGCGCACGCGCGTAATGCGACAGGGCCGTCTCGGCTTCCTGCAAGGCAGTGAGGACTGCTCCATCGAAAGCCGCAAGGGATTCGTTGGCGCCAGCCTCGGCGGCGTCGATCCGTGCGCGAACGGGCTCGGAATTGGGGAAGGCCCAGTCGATCAGCGGACCGACGAGGAAGCGGAAGGGGCCGCCGGCAAACAAATCGCCCAGATTCGGTCCGGTCGCGCCGACCGATCCGCCGAGCGTGATGCGGGGATAGAGGTCGGCAGTAGCAACTCCGATCCGCGCCGTATCGGCAGCAAGCCGCCTTTCTGCCGCGCGAATATCCGGACGCCGGGCCAGCAGGGCCGCACCGTCACCCACGGGAAGGGGCTCGGTGATCTCCAGCGCCACACTACGCTGGCCGGCAATCTCGGGCAGTTCGGACGGCGTACGTCCGGTCAACGTGGCAAGCGCAAACAGCGCTGCGGCCCGCTGTGCTTCCAGCGCCGGGATCGTTGCCGCGCGCTGCTGGCGTAGCGTTTCGATCCGTGGAACGGCCAGACCGTTTTCCAGCCCGGCCTCGTGCCGGCGACGGGTCAGCCGCAGGGACTCATCAAGCAAGGCGAGGGCTGTCTCCGCGACATCGATCTGCGCGGCGGCGCTTGCTGCATCGGCGTAAGCGCGGGTCGTATCCGCGACCACGATGACGCGAACGGCGTCGGCATCGGCCTGCGCGCTTTCAAGATCAGCGCGTGCCGCCTCTACGCCGCGCCCCACCCTGCCGAACAGATCGACTTCGTAAGAGACGGAAAGTCCGGCATCGAATACCGATCCGTCCCGGTCTACGCCGACGGGGACTTCGCTCTCGGAGACGCGGTCATAGCTCCCGCTCGCGCCGAAGCCGGTCTGCGGCAACCGGCCTGCGCCGGCGCCGCGCAGTCCGGCACGAGCACGGGCGATCCGCGCTGTCGCCTGGCGGATATCGGTATTGGCGGCGAACGCATCTGCGACCAGCCCGTCGAGGACGGGGTCGTCATAGAGACGCCACCAGTCGGCGGGCAGCGGCGTCGCGGTGACGACGCCCTCTTCCGCGGAAATGAAGGGGCCGGTCGTCGCTTGGGGTGGGGGGGTGGGGGCGACGTAATCCGGCCCCGCCGCGCACCCCATCAGGGCGAGCGCGGAAAGCGAGGCGAATGCGTATGAGCGGATGGACATGGGGATGTTCTCCTATTCCGCGGGGATCAGGTGCGGATCGGACTGCGGAGGCAGGCGGTTTGCGCCCTTGCCGCGCCAGCTGTCGATCCGGTCGCCCAAGGCGCGGCAGACCACGTAGAAAGTCGGGGTGAAAATGAGGCCGAAGCCGGTCACACCCAGCATGCCGAAGCACACCGCCGTGCCCAGCGCCTGGCGCAGCTCGGCACCGGCGCCCGTGGCGATCACCAGCGGCACAGAACCGAGGATGAAGGCGAAGCTGGTCATCAGTATCGGGCGAAGTCGGGTCCGCGCCGCATGCACTGCTGCATCGATCGGCGACAGGCCATCCTGCTCCTCTCCCTGGCGAGCAAATTCGACGATCAGGATCGCGTTCTTTGCTGCCAGTGCAATCAATACGACCAGTCCGATCTGCGTCAGCACATTGTTGTCCATGCCGCGCAGGTTCACACCGATCATCGCCGCAAGCAGGCACATCGGCACGATCAATATGATCGCAAGCGGCATGATCAGGCTCTCATATTGTGCGGCTAGGACGAGAAAGACGAGCAGCACGGCGAGGCCGAAGACCAGGACCGCGGTATTGCCGGCCGTATCCTGCTGGAAGGCAATCCCGGTCCATTCGGTATCGAAACTGCGCGGCAGGATCTCTTCGGCAACGGCTTCCATCGTCTGCAGCGACTGGCCGGAAGAATATCCCGGCGCCGTATCGCCATCGACGGCAACGGCCGGCACGAGGTTGTAGCGCGTAACGCGATAGGGCCCGGTCGTATCGCTCAGCGTCGCGACCGAACCCAGCGGGACCATCGCCCCGCTATTCGAGCGGGTGTAAAGCGCTGCAATGTCCGAAGCATCATCGCGATACTGCGCATCCGCCTGCGCGGTCACACGGTAAGTACGACCCAACAGGTTGAAGTCGTTTACGAAGGCGCTGCCAAGATAAACTTGCAGCGTCTCGAAAATGCTGGAGGGCGATACGCCGAGGATCTGCGCCTTGTCGCGATCGATATCGGCGCGAATACGCGGCGTGCCGGTGTCGAAGAATGTATAGACCCCGGCCAGCCCTTCGCGCTGGTTCGCCTCGGCGATCACGGCATAGGCCATCTGCTGCAGCGCTTGGTAGCCTTCGCCATTGCGATCCTCGATCATCATGCGGAAGCCGCCTGCCGAACCAATGCCGCGGATGACGGGCGGCTTGACGATCATCAGCCGCGCTTCGGTAATATCGGCGGTCGCCGCCTGCGCCTCTGCCATCAGCGCGTCGATTGTCTGGCCCGCGGCGGCGCGATCCTTGAAATCGTCGAGCACCCAATAGGCCGCAGCCGCACTGGCGCTTTGCGTTTCCGAAGTGCCGTCGAAGCCGGACAGCATGACGGTGTCCTCGATGCCGTCAATGGGCAGCATGCGCTCGGCGACCTTCTTCATTACCGCATCGGTGCGCGCGGTGGAGGAACCGGGCGGGAGCTGGATAACGGTAAGGAAGTAACCCTGGTCCTGTTGCGGGATGAAGCCGGCGGGCGTGGACGCGATGGCGAAACCCGTCAGGCCGATCAGCCCGGCATAGATCAGCATCATCCGGCGCGGCATGCGCACCAGCCGCGCGGTCCAATTGCCATAGGAATTGCTGAAACGATCGAAGCCGCGATTGAAGGCCTGACCCGCCCGCTCAAGCAACTGGCGCCAGCGCGGTGCATCCTGCTCCACATGCTCATGCTTGCGCAGGAGCAGTGCCGAAAGCGCGGGCGACAGCGTCAGCGATACGATGAGCGAAATGACAGTCGCAGCCGAAATCGTCACCGCAAACTGCTGGTAAAAGGCGCCCGACAGCCCACCGATGAACAGCGTCGGCACGAATACGGCACATAGCACCAGCACGATCGCGATCAGCGCACTGCCAACCTCGTCCATCGAGAAGCGCGCGGCCTCGAGCGGGGACATGCCTTCCTCGAGATTGCGCTCGACATTCTCGACCACCACGATCGCGTCATCGACGACGATGCCAATGGCCAGCACAAGGCCGAAGAGCGATAGGTTGTTCAACGAATAGCCGAGCACCGAGAGGACGGCGAAAGTACCCACCAGAGATACTGGGATAGCCAAGACCGGAATGATCGAAGCGCGCCATTTTTGAAGGAACACCACGATCACGATCACCACCAGGATAATCGCCTCGATCAGCGTCTTGATGACCTCATCGATGCTTTCGGAGATGAATTCGGTTGGATTGTAGACGATGCGATATTCGAGCCCGGCCGGGAAGTCGGCAGAGAGCTCTTCCATCACCGCCTGCACTTCCTCGGCGGAGGCCAGCGCGTTCGAACCGGGTTCCTGCAGCACCGGAATGATGACCGAGTCCATCTCGCCGAGATAGGCCGAGGTGGAATAGTCCTGCGCCCCGATCTCGACGCGGGCAACATCGCCAACGCGGACCTGCCTGCCATCCTCGTCGGTGCGAATGACGACGTTCTCGAATTGCTGCGGATCGGTAAAGCGGCCCTGCGTCTCGACATTGACCTGGAAGGCACTGTCGGGACTGGGCTGCTGGCCCAGCGTACCGGCGGCGACTTGCACATTCTGCGCGCGCAGTGCGCCAACGATGTCACCGGCGGTCAAATCGAGCGCGGCAGCACGGCCCGGATCGATCCACACCCGCATGGCCAGTTCGCGGCTACCGAACAACTGGACTGCACCAACGCCTTCGATACGCGCCAGCCGGTCCTTGATCCGCGTCTGCGCGTAATTGGATATGTACTCGCGGCCGAGCGATCCGTCCGGCGAAATGAGGTTCACAACCAGCTGGAAGTCCGGCGTGGTCTTGGCGGTCACGATGCCTAGACGACGGACTTCTTCGGGCAGGCGAGGTTCCGCAATGGCGACGCGGTTCTGCACCAGTACCTGGGCTTGGTCGAGGTCGGTACCGGGCTCGAATGTCACGGTAATCGTGACGCGGCCGTCACCGGTCGACTGGCTTGAGAGGTACAGCATCCCGTCGACGCCGTTGATCTCCTGCTCGATCGGATTGGCGACCGTGTCTGCCACCGTCTCGGCAGAGGCACCGGGATAAGTCGCGGTGACCGTCACCGTGGGCGGCACGACCTCCGGATACTGGCTCACCGGCAGGAAGAAATAGGAGATCGCACCCACCAGCGTGATGATGATCGCGATGACCCCGGCGAAGATCGGCCGGTCGATGAAGAAGCGGGAAAGGCGCATGAGATGCTCCTGTCAAGAAGTAGGGGTCAGTCGACGATGGTGGCGCTGGCGGCGAGCGCGGCTTCGCGTTCGGCCTGGGGCCGGCTTGTTCGACTGGCGGCGGCAATCTGTCCCTCCTCCGGTCGGACCTTCTGCCCGGGGATCGCCATCTGCACGCCCTGGATCACCACGCGGTCGGTCGGTTCCAATCCGCTGCGGATAACGCGCAGGCCATTTGCCAACGGTCCGAGCTCCACTTCGCGTGCAGCCACCGTGCCTTCCTCGTCGACCACCAGCAGCAGTTTGCGCGTCTGGTCGGTAGTAACAGCAGTATCAGGTACCAGTAGGGCTTCGCTCGTACCGCCTGTCGCCATGCGCATATTGCCGAACAATCCGGGTGCAAGGAAACCGTCGGGATTTGCGATCACAGCGCGGGCGCGGATCGTGCCCGAACGCTCGTCCAGCGCATTGTCCGTGAAGTCGAGCGAGCCGGTCCAGCGATAATCCGCCTCGTCCTGCAAGCGGATCTCGACCGGCGCGGCCTTGTCCAGACCCTCGCGGCGCGCCTTGAGGAACATACCTTCCGAACCATCGAAGCTGAAATAGATCGGGTCCACGGAATTGATGGTCGTCAGCAAGGTTGCGGACTGGCCGTTGCCCGCCGCGACGAGATTGCCAGGATCGACCCGGCGGTCTGAAATGCGGCCCGAAATCGGCGCGCGAACCGCCGTGAACTCGACATCGAGACTGCGCGAATTGACCTGTGCCTGCGCTGCGGCAAGTGCCGCTTCATTGGCCCGTACTTCGGCCTGCAAGCGGTCGATCTCGGTGCCGGCAATCGCATCGTCTTCGACCAGCCTCTGCGCGCGGTCGAGATTGCTGCGCGACAATTCGAGCGCGCTCGACGCGCTGGCCACGCGGGCCTGCGCTTCGGCCAGGCTGGCGCGATAGGGACGCGGATCGATCGTGAAAAGGAGATCACCGGCGCGGACGAACTGCCCGTCGGTGAAGTGGACCGCCGTGACTTGTCCGGAAACGCGCGGACGCACCTCGACACTGCGGCTGGCCTCGAATCGACCGATGAATTCGTCCCATTCGGTGACTTCCCTTTGCAGCGGCGTCGCGACCGTGACCGAAGGAGCCGGTGGGGCAGCGGGAGCCGCCTCCGAGCCCCGCAGGAAGTACCACGCAAGGGCGAGCACCAGAATGATGGCAGTCAGTGCGATCCAGCGCCGACTGCGCGGCTGCTTTTCTTCCGGCTCGCCAGGCTCCTCATGCGCGACGTCAACTTCATAGAAGTCCGAGGATTCCGGCTCGTGCAGACGATCGTCTCGGGTATCAAAAGGCGTATCGAACATACTCGTATCCCCCACCCCCAAACCGGGCGAATGATTCCGTTCCCGGAAGCGAGGCGCTCACAGGTCAGGTTGTTTGCAGTCATGGCCGGAGCAGCACGGCTGCGCGGGGCGCCGCCATCCAATCCTGGCCGGAGGTATCAACCACCGACCCGGCCCACTTTCTGTACCGCTAAGTATGTAATCTGGCATTCAGGTCAAGCAATAATTTTATACCGCTCGATATTTTTTTCTGCAGCGCAGCAAAATCTCGCTCAGCGCGAGGGCCAGATTGCCAGTGTAGCTTCCGCAACTTGCTGTAATTGCTCCCGGTTTGCACCGGCACCTGCCTGAACGGCCATGCCCTGGAGCACGGCAAGGAGATAACGCGTGATCGTCTCCGCCTCGACCGGCGCGGCAAAATCGCCGTCCGCAATGGCCTGCTCCATGCGTGCAACCAGCGCTTTACGCGATGATTCGGTGCGGTTCGAAACGTCCTCGCGGATGGATTCCTCCGCGCTCTGGCAAGAGACCGATGCCATTACCCCCATGCAGCCGCGACATTCATCGCCGGTGACCGTGTCGATCGCACCGTAGAGGAGGTTGCTGGCCACGCCGCGTGCAGTTTCGGCGGCGAGCGCCCGGCCGACATAGGCAAGCTTTTCTTCGCCGTAGAGGTCGAGCGCCTTGCGGAACAAGGCTTCCTTGTTGCCGAACGCGGCATAAAGGCTGGGGCGGGTAATGCCCATCGCATCGGTCAAGTCGGTGAGCGACGCGCCTTCATAGCCCTTGGTCCAGAACACACGCAGAGCCGCTGCGAGCGCCTGTTCGGTGTCGAACTCGCGCGGACGTCCTCGGGTCGAAGTCTTTTCCATATCGAGTGGTACGTAATATGCGCTCGCGTGATCGTCCAGCACTAAGTTGGCGCTAGCGCGGCCGCGGTGTCGGGACTGCCGTGAGGAATTGCGTGGCGGTGCTGTCAGTCTAACGCTAACTCGTCTCCGATTGGCGGAGCTTGAACCTCCGACACCGTGGCACAGGCCATGGAGGTTTTGCCTTCTGGCCCCTGCAACATGGGGTAAGCCTACTACCCAAACCACGGCCCCTGGATGGCGAGTGTTCGTGTCGGACTAAAAATATTGACGAATAAGGTTCGCCCGTCCGGCGAAAAGCAGGCGCCGGCCAGTTCTGTCTGAAGCCGGTTAAGGGCAAGCGGGAATGAATCGCCATCGGGCGTGATCCAGCGCAAGTGGTTGCTCACTTCGCGCGTATACTGGTCCTCGCACACCACGAGGTGCCCGCCAGGCGTCACGGTAAGGTTGTCGCCGAAGTTCAACTGGTCGGTGGACTTGCTCTCGAAGAAGAGCTGCAGCCCGCCATCGGTACCGGCTGAGGGCAGCAAGCGAAAAATCTGCCCGAGACCGGCCGTCCCTCCGGATGTGCAGCAGAAATACATCTCTCCATCACCCATGTGCAGGCCCTCTCCCCGTGAGAAGGTTGTCGCACCTGCTAGCGCTCCGCGATGGCGCAAATCGTCATCCGGCGCCTCGACATTGTCCAGGTCGATCCAGCGTATCGAATGCCAGGCATCGACATTGATGGACTGTTCGTCGCGATTGGCGGAGTTCGGCACTCCGAGGACCTCCAGTGCCTGCAGCTTTCCGCCGTCGCCCAACTTGCCCGGCGTATTTGGAATGAAACGATAGAGCAGGCCATCGGTCTGGTCTTCGGTCATGTAGACGAAACCAGTCGCCGGATCGACAGCAGCAGCCTCGTGATTGAAACGACCCATGGCGCGATAGGGCACAGGCTCTACCGGACGTGTGGCGTTGGCTGGCACCTCGAAGACGAAGCCATGCTCCGGGTAGCGGGATGTAAAGATGTTCGGCTCCTCGCAACTGAGCCAGCTGCCCCACGGCGTCACGCCGCCGGCACAATTGCGCATCGTCCCCTGAAGAGACCGGAACTGATGAAGCACTTCCAAACTCGCGGCATCCAGTATGATCGTCGTGGTGCCACCAGGCAGGAAATTGCCATCCGGGTCCTTGCCATAGCCGCTAGTCAGACGTGCGCCTGCATCTTGCCCCGGATTCAGCTCATGATTGCGAACAAGGGCGATCCGCCCATTGTCAAGGTCAAAGCATCCCATTCCGTCAGCATGATCGGGAACGCTGCCGCCATCATCCATGCGATCGCCAAGGGCGGAAATGACCTGGTAGGAAAACCCTTCGGGCAAGTCGAGCAGGCCGGCCGGATCGGGAATCAGGGGGCCGTAGCCGACCGATGTGTCTGCAACAGATGAATGTGTGTGCGCACAACCGCTCGCCATGAATGCGGCAAAGGCGCCGGTTGTTGTGCCGATAAACTGGCGGCGACTGGTGGCCAAAAGATCCCTCCCTGCAACAGGCGGACCATGGCGGTCTCACAGCCTGCATTTTCTCCATTGATGAAGAGGGTTCACCAGCGAGATTTCGGGTACACATTTCTGGATGGCACATGCCGTCATGCCGGTGCCCCCGAGAATTTTCTGGCCGGGGCTGTACCCAATTTGCGGAGCTTTGATACTCTTCAAGAGGAGTATCTCATGTCGACAGGCCGTTGGCCTGGAATTTCGTTCGCTCTTGTTGGATGCGAACCGATCGGAGTTTGCCAGCTTGGCACAGGAAGAATCCCGACGTCTCGAACAATCCGCGAAAACTCGCGCGGGAGAAGACGCGCTCGCGCAGATCGAAGGCGAGCTGGAGGATTACCGTCCAAGGCTGGTGCGTTATCTCGAACTGCGAACGAAGAGCTTCGCGGACGCCAATGATCTCGCCCAGGAAGCATACTTCCGCCTTTGTCGCGTCAAGCACCCCGAACTTATCAGGCAGCCCGATTCCTATCTCTTCCGGATTGCCTCGAATCTGCTGGGTGAATTCATGCTGCGCAAACGTCAGCAAGGCGCGGTAATGGAGCTTGATGCTGACCACGATCTGTTCGAAGGCGGTGACCAGGGTGCATTTACCGACGAATTGGAAACGCGCAGTGAAGTCAAGAAGCTCAACGCAATCCTGGACGACCTGCCACCTTTGTACCGAACCATACTGCTGATGCGAAAGCGCGACGGCTTTTCTCACAATGAGATTGCCGAGCAGCTCTCCATTTCCCCGCATACGGTACAAAAATACCTGACACGGGCGGTATTACGCTGCCGCACGATCTGGGCGGAGAAGTATGATGGCTAATCCCATTCCAAATCCGCAGATTGCAGAGGAAGCAGCCGCATGGGCGGTCTTGATCGATGGAGGCTCGCTCGAACTTGCCCAACGCAAGGAATTGGCGCGCTGGCTGACGGCATCGCCCACACATGTGGAGGAACTGCTCCTCGCCGCCTCACTGCTAGGCGGCATGAGCCAGGCCGAGGCAAGCGATGCGTTATGCATTGAGGGACTACTTCACGGGGAAGATCCGGATGTCCTGCATCTGTTCAAGCATCGCCCAACAAAGACGCCAAACGCAGCGCCGATGCATGCCCTCCCGCTGCACGAACGAAACCGAACCTGGAAACGCCCCGTTCTGGCGGCCTCGCTGGCCGGGATCGCGCTTGTCGGCACGGTATTTGCCGTCGGCAGGATCGAGCGCGACCAAGGCCAGGCAGGCTCGAGCGTGTTCGCTGCAACCGCAGACCAGGAAAGCCTGCTTTCGACGGGAATTGGCGAACAGCGATCTGTCGTCCTCGATGACGGTTCGATCGTGCACCTCAATGCCCTGTCCGCCATTCGTGTCGAATTCGAAGAGCAAGCTCGCAAAATCGAACTGGTAAGCGGCGAAGCGCTGTTCGAGGTCGCGCACGATGAGAAGCGGCCCTTCCGGGTAATGGCAGGTGATACGATCGCACAGGCCGTTGGGACCATATTCAACGTCGAACGCACAGGCGACAACGTCAAAGTCACTGTCGTCGAAGGGCGCGTACTTGTGAAGAACGATGATGGCGCAACACGGCTGGCTTCGGCCGATTTTGATCAGGGACCTGCTGAGGTGGCGCCGGTAATTCTGGCTGCCGGACAGTCGGCCAGAGTCGCACCCCTGACAACCATTCCCACGGTGACGATCGCCAATCTCGAAGGCATCACTTCTTGGCGCAACCGCGAATTGACCTTCGATGGTGACACACTCGACATGATCGCCGAGAAGTTCAACCGGTATAACAAGGTCCAGATCGAAGTTGCCGATCCGATGCTCGCGCAGAGCGAGTTCTCGGGGGTGTTCGACGCAGACGATCCCGATTCATTCATCGCCTTCCTGGAACTGACCGGTCGTTTCAATGTTGACCGCTCCGACGCGACAAAAGTCATTCTCGGCCAAGCCGACCAATAGAAGATTGCACCAAGTCTGGCGGGCATCATGTCCGCCTGTGGTGCCCCGTCTCCACGCGAGAATGGGGCTCCGCCGTATGACGAAGCCCCAAGCACCCGCGGATATCTGTAAAGGGCGTTGGCGGCCGGCCCGAGTGGAGCACGCCGGCCACCAATAGTACTGGCCTTAGAAGCGGCCGCGGAGTCCGAAGCGGAACTCACGTCCGTTGAACGAGGCATCATTGAAGGCTGTTCGTGAGCGTCCGATGGTCTTCAGGTCGGTTGCCTTGACCCCTGAATCGAGCAGGTCCGCCACCTCACCAAACAGCTGGATTTCGCCAGCTCCCACATCAAAGGTATAGCCTACGAACAGATCGAGTTGGGTATAGGCTCCGGTATACTCGTCAAGGCCGAAATCACCCGCGGAGTTGAACGATTCCGACTGGTAGCTGACCGACAGGGCAGTCTCGAAATGGCCGTCATCGTAGTAGACCGAACCATTGGAGCTGATGTCCGGCGCACGGAAGAATGCCGAATCCCGAATCAGCTGGTCGCCCGCAGCGTAGTATCCCAGGAGGACGAGTGCTTCGTCCGGATCCAGGCCCTGGTCGACGACGAATTGCGCGCTGCTGTCCGTGTAGGTAATGTTTCCATTGAAGCCCACATGCCGCAGCAAACCTGGTGCCCAGCTCATCCGGTGACTGACGCCGAATTCAAGGCCTTTGAGCGTGGCAGAACCACCATTCTCGGGGCGCGAGATCGACAGGGTCGAGTTGAACTGGTCTCCGATCAGGGCTTCGACACCACCGAAGGAATTGAGTAGCGCCAGACCATCTGCACTAAGCAGCGACTCCACAAACTCCACATCGACATCGCTTTCGTCAGACTCGGAGCCGAGGAAGATGAAGTTGTTGATTCGCTTGTAGAACAGGCCCAGCGTAATGGCTGTACCGCGCATCGGATAGAATTCGATGGACCCATCGAGGTTGAGCGAACGCGAATTCTCCAGGTTCGGATTGCCGCTGGAAACACTGACAAATACATCGCTAATCTCATCGGGAGAGAGGCCGCCGGCGGCGACTGCTTCCGCGGTAGTTTCCACGCCGGGTAGGATAACCCCGCCATCGGGATCTTCCGCGGTGAGTGAAATGTTGACGCTGGATGCATTGCCGAGCTGACTATAACTCGGCCGGGCCAACGAATAGCCAGCCCCGAAACGCAAGCGAATGCTGTCCGAAACATCGAATGTCGCCGCCATACGCGGCAGGATTTCGGTATTGCTCGACGTGGTTGTTACGGCCGTCTGCGGTGCACCTGGCTCGGTCAGCTCCAGCCCACGATCATCGACATCTTCATCTTCCGATGTCAGCGTGACCTGACCCTGCAATGTGAGCGGCGCGGTGAAAGTTCCGTCGTAGCGTTCGATACGTGCGCCGGCGATCAGGCGGAACGGTCCGCTTTCATAATCGAACTGTGCGAAACCAGCGGTCACATCCTCGCGGCCATCGAAGAATTGTTCGAACACGAACGGATCGCCCGAGGCCAGGAATGTGTCGCGATAATTGGCGCCGAAAGTCTCGAACGCGGCATCGCCGAACTTCGGAATCGTATCGATGCCAATGGCCGAGAGTGGCGAGTTGATCGGGCTGAAGCCGATCGTCCCGACGTCCAGGCTGTCAAATCCGCTCAGGAAGGTGCCCGTCGCATTGCCGCCGTCGGAATTATAGGTGCCGTCTAGGTTCAGGCCGGCTGCACCGAAACTGTAGTAGTTGAAGAAGTTGTAGACGTCCGATCGCTCGAACTTGCCGCCCACGCGGATCTCGGTCAGCACGCCGCCAAGCATCTCGGCATCGGCATAGAAACGCATGTCGCCTTCGGCAGCATAACGTGTGTTCTCGATGGTGATGTCGAACAGGCGCAAGCCAAATGGATCGATCATCTCAATGCTTGGGATATTCCTGAGCCCTGCTGCGAAAGCAGCATTGTTCAAGATGTCCGGATTGGGCACCGGAAAGTAGGTGTCGACAAAAGTGTATGGCTGGTAGTCCAGATTGTCGTCTGCATCGTCGAACTCGGTATCGGTATCGAACACAAGGTCGGTTTGCGGGTTGGACGTCCGCGCTTTCGAATAGCTGGCTTGGTAGTTGAACTGAAATCGGTCGAGATCAGTCACGCCCTTGAGCAAGACATGGCCACTGGTATCGACCGACTGTTCGAGCTGGGCATTGTAGTCCAGTTCGAGATCGCCCAGTGTGGCCACCAGCGAATTGCCAACCAGGTCAAACCCGGTATCGTCCTGGTCAAAACCGACTTCCCATTCCTTGCCGTCGATTTCGGTGCGGCTGTAGCGCCCACTCAACGTCAGCAAAGTATGTTCGGCAGGCCGCCAGTCGATTGCACCCGAAGCCGAGTAGGTATCGCGAACCTGTTCCTGGATCTGGTAGCCCCAGGAATCGAAAATGACCTGGTCGGCCGTGAACTGGCCCGGTTCGAAATCGCGAAAATCGTCCTGATCGTCGAGACCGAGAGCAAACAGGTCCGCGCCAGTCAACGTGTTGCCCTGAGCATCGCGCACGCTGTCGATACTGCCCAGAAGGATTTCACCTGCACCGATTTCATAATTGTGGATGTTGCGGCGACGAAATGACGCAGCGACATTGATGCCGAAGCTGTCGCTGAAGATCTTGGTGAAGTTGAGACCCGCGTCGAAACCCAGCCGGTCAGCAAACTCACCATAGCGACCCGAGACGTCGACATTGAAGTGATCACGGTCACCATCGAGCGGCGTCCTGGCGATGATATTGACCGAACCGCCAATGCCTTCGCCTTCGTCAAAAGGGAGCAGCGATTTGGCTACGCGAATTTCCTTGATGTTGTCTGCAGTGATGCCTTCCAGCGGAACACTGCGGTTCGGCGTGTAGCGGCGCGCACCACCTGTCTGACCGGTATTCACACCATTGAACTGGATGTTCGAGAGTGCTGAATCGAGGCCGCGGATAGAAATGTAGTTGCCGTCGCCGGTTTCATTGCTGCGGATCACCGAAACGCCTGCAATACGCGAGAGCGATTCCGCGACGTTCTGGTCCGGCAACTGGTTGGCCTGGTCGGCCGACAGCACATCGACGATCTGGTCGGCCTCGCGTTTCGCCTCGATCGACAGCTCCGCATCGAGCAAGCGGCCAGTAACGACGATGACATCGTCGGCATCCATGGGCAGGTCGTCGTTCTGCGCACTGGCGGCAATCAGCCGACCCTGTGCGTCGCGGCGGCCAATGCCGATGGTGCGGTCATTGACGTAAACGAAGTCGAGTCCAGACTCGCCAAGGATACGACGTAGCGCTTCCTGCTCCGAGAAGGTGCCCGAAATGGGTCCTGCGGTGAGATCTTCTGCATCGTTGGAATAGAAGACAATTTGCTTGCCGACCTGTCGCGCAAATGTTCGCAGGGCATCCGCCATCGACTGGCGCGGTATGTTGATCGAAATGCCTTGCTGCTGACTCGATCCATCCTGACCAATTGCCGTGACAGGCGCCGTGGCCGCACCGATAGCGGCAATGCTGGTCATGCAAACGAGACTGACGCGCAGGGCCTTGCGCGCCGACGAACACGGACGATTGAAGCCGATCATGTATACTCCCCCTGATCTCCCGGCGCCCCGCTATTCGTAACGATCAGGGTCGCCAAACATGTAGAGGGAGAACCACTCACAAACTGGGTACTCGAATTTGAAAACGGCCATCGAAATCTGCGATCACGCAGGCAGGGAGCTGTCAGTCCAACTGCAACTGTTTACTGCATAGCAGAATTCGCCCTTCCTGCGTCCGCAATTCAGGCCATGAGCCCTGCCCGCTCAGCCAGCTTGCTTTGACAGTGCCTCGAGAAAGGCAAAGATTCTTGCTAATGCTAGTGCGTCGCAATAGATGCCCTCCACAACATGCGAACGACTCGCAATGAGGGAGCATCATCTTGTCTATCCGTACCCGGCTTTTCGCCACCGTCTCGATTCTCGGAACAACCCTGTGCCTTGCGCCGGCCACCCATGCGCAGGAAGACCAGGGCGCGGATGACACCACAATCGTTGTCTGGGGAACGCAGGTCACCTCGGATAATCTTGTGCTGGGTGACGAGGACATTGCGATCCGCCAGGCGGACCACCTTTCGGATCTTTTGCGCCCCATTCCCGGCGTCGATGTGGGCGGCACCCACTCGGTCAATACGCGGATCAACTTCCGCGGCCTCGATGACCGCGACCTCAATGTCTATATCGATGGCGCGCTACAGACGAACTACATCTACCACCATATCGGCAATTTGCTGGTCAATCCGGATATCCTGAAGTCTGCCGACATCCAGCTCGGCACGAACAGTGTAACCCATGGCGGCCTGGGCGGTGCGATCCGTTTCGAAACAAAGGATGCGGCAAACCTGCTCGATCCCGGCAAATCGGTGGGCGGCCGCCTGTCGGGCAGCTGGAACAGCAATGATCTATGGGCCGGTTCTGTCACGCTTTACGGCACGGCGGGCGGGCTCGACCTGCTCGGCTATTACAGCCATGTCGATCGCGGCAATTTCGAGGATGGCTCCGGCCGCGCGACAATCGGCAGCGACGGGCGGACGCAAGATATCCTGCTCAAGGCCGAATATGCGCTGGACGCAAACCACTCCCTGCGGGCTTCCTATGATCGCTATTGGGATGAAGGCGACTACACGCAGCGCCCCGATATGGGCGTGCTGACCAATGAGGCGATCACCGGCAACATCCTGCTGCCTACCGAGTATGAGCGCGAGACCATCAATCTCGGCTACGATGGCTATTTCGGAGAAGCGCTCGACCTGTCGCTCACCGTCTTCACCAACGATCTGAAGCTCTATCGCGACGAGAGCGATCCGGGCATTCCCCGCGGTATCCTGACAGACCGGCAGGTGACGGCGGACAATTGGGGCGCCAACCTGATGGCGCAGTCCTTCATCGACCACGGCTCGACCAGCCAGACCTTCACCTGGGGCGCGGAATATTTCTCGCAGGAATTCGAGTATATTTCCGACGTAGCCGGTGCCGCTGCACCCGAGTTCCAGAACGCAGAAAGCCTCGCCCTGTTCGTCGAGGACGATATCGCGCTACTCGACGGCATGCTCCATGTCCGGCCCGGCCTTCGTTTCAACGACTATTCGCTGGAATATGAAACCACGGGCGATAGCGGCAGCTGGGACGAGCTGACCTGGGGTATTGCGGGCGAGATCAATCCGGTCGAAGCCCTGCAGCTTTTCATCAGCTATACCACCCTGTTCCGCGGCCCCGAGCTGGCCGAACCCTTTGGCGGCAATGCCGGGGTGAAGATCGTCAACCCGGCCCTCGAACCCGAAACGGGCAACAATTTCGAGGTAGGCGCAACCTATCGCCAGGTGTTTGACGGTGTCGGACTGGGCCTGACCGGCCGTTACTTCAAGACGACGATCGATAACTATATCGGCGAGGTCCCGTCGGGCACGGCGGCCGGCGTGGTGTGGGATGCCAATCTGGGGACAGCGCAGATCGACGGTTTCGAGCTTGCGGCGAACTTGCAGGCGGGACAGTTCGACCTGCTGGCTGGCTATTCCAGCTCGCAACTCGACACATCGCAACTCACCGGAGCGAGCCTGGCAGAGAGCTTGCGGGAAAACGGTGACAAGCTCACCGGCGAAATTGGCTGGACGAGCACGGACGGCACGATTTTTGCCGGCCTCAACGTGCAGCACACATTCGACAAGACCGACGTCTCGGGCACGGTCAAGCCGGGCTATACGGTGGTCAACCTCTCCAGTCGCTGGGAGGATGTCGGCGGCATTGAAGGGCTCTCGCTGACAGCTGGCATCGATAATCTCTTCGATGAAACCTATACCAGCCACGCCTCGCGCAGCGGCGAAACCTTCCACCCCGTCTTCGGCCCTCTGGTGCTGAACGATGTGGAGCCGGGCCGCAATTTCAAGATCACCACGGCGATCCGTTTCTGAGCGACCGGCCATGGCAAGCGTGACCTCCGGAACCAGGCCCTATATCTCGCCCAAGGCGAAGGCACGGCAGGTCTGGCTGTTCGTCCATCGCTGGCTGGGCATTGCCCTGCTAATCCCGATGGCGCTGCTAGGCGTGACCGGCTCGGTATTGGTCTGGCCGGAGGACACAGAGCTTTTCCTCAATCCGCAGCGTGCGGTTGCGGCAGAAGCAGATCCGGCGCTGATCGAGGCGCGGCATGTCGATTCCGCGATTGCCGGCCTGGCCGAGTACGGACCTGTCACCGCCGCGTTGATCGGCGAACCCGGTTATCCGATGATGTTCGGTACCGCTCCGGTCGGACCGCCCAATATGGGGCTTGGCCCGCCAACCCGCATGGCAGCCTATGTCGATCCGGTCTCCGGCGAAATGCTCGACACCAAGCGAAGCACGGGCGACTTCATGTGGTTCATGCATGCGATCCACGGCCATCTGCTGCTCAGCGGTGTGGGGCGCCCTGTCGTGGGATTCATGGGACTGTTCCTGATCGTCTCTGCCGTGACCGGTCTCGTCATCTGGTGGCCGGGACGCAGGAAGATTCTTGCCGCGCTGAAATGGCGCAAATGGGAAGGCAAGATGCTCAACATCCACCGCCAATCGGGCGTGCTCTTGTCTGTCGTCCTGATCGTGGAGGCGTTTACCGGCGCATGGATCAGCTTCCCGACATTCTTTGCCGCCATTGTCGAACCGGGCGGCACGGAGGTGGTGGATGAGCATGACGCGCCGCGTGTCGCTGCGCCTCAACCGTCCTCCCCGCCCTCGGCACCGGTCATCTTGTCCGGCGCGCAATGGGAGAATGCGCTGGCACGGGCGCAATCGACCTATCCTGGTCGGCCAGCCTCGATCCAGGCGCCCGCGAATGCGACTGGCAATTGGCAGTTGATGATCATCGGCGAACAGGGACCAGCCGAAGTGCTGGTTCCCCATGCCGGTGGAGAGGTCGTCGTAGACCTTCGCAACGACAGCGCCGGAACCGCGACCAAGGTGGCCTATGCAATGGACGGCATCCACGCCGCATCGATCGGTGGGCCAATCTGGCAATGGCTCACTTTCCTGAGCGGGTTCTTCCTCGCCTTCCTCAGCGTCAGCGGCATCTATGTCTGGCTCAAGCGCAAGCTGAAGCGCTAGATTGTTGCACCCATGCACAATGACCACCACTAGGGGGGTTGCAGATCATCTGCTTATGGCTCAACGAACTAGACTAGTTGCCACTCCTGCCGCAAAGCTCTTCAACGCCAGCTTCTGGGAAGCCAACGGGCATATCATGAACATGGCTTAAGGGCTGAGCTCTAGTAGGGAGCGGTTATCTCGATATGGGCTGGCTGAAACGAAGGACCATGCGGACCTGACATCCGCCGACCAATCAGCAATGAAGCACGTTTTCTCTGAGAAGGCCGACATCGCCATTTTCGGTTATCTTCGAGTTGGAAGAAGTATCGTCACTCGGGCACCGCCCACTCCTTTGCCCAGTTCGATCGTACCGCCATGTTGCGCGACGACCTGCGCAACGATCGCCAGGCCCAGTCCGCTTCCGCCGCTGGCCATGTTACGCGATGCTTCACCGCGCACAAAGGGACGCAGCAATTCCTCGCTGGCAATGTCGGGGAAGCCGGGACCATCGTCCTCTACCGAAAGGCGGATGAATTGGTCGTCCCAATCCACGCTCAGGCGCGCACTGCCGCCATAGCGCAAGGCATTGTCGAGCAGGTTCTGCACCATGCGTTGCAGCGAGAGCGGGTTGCCGGTCAGGAAAACCGGGCCGGAGCTGGCAAACTCGACATTGTTGCCAGTCTCCCTCTCGCGCGCTGCCAGTTCGCTGCAGATCTCCGACAGGTTGCAGGTCTCGACCTTTCCCGTCCAGCCCTTGGCCAAGGTAAGTGAATCGGTCAACAGCCGGCGCATGGTCTCGACATCGGCCATGGCAGCGTCGCGTTGGCGATCGGGCAAGCCTTCGATACGGAAGGCAAGGCGCGCCAATGGCGTGCCGATATCGTGCGAAATTGCCGCCAGCATGGTCATCCGCTGGCGCGAATGTTCGAGATTTCGGGCGTGCATCTCGTCCAGCGCGCTCACCGCGTCGAGCACTTCGGGCGGGCCGTCGCCGACGGTGGAACGCCACGGCATACCGGCGCGGCTCGACCGTGCAGCCAGAGCGAGGTCCTGGATCGGCCGGGTGATCCTGCGCGCGGCAAGCCAGGCAAGTAAGAGCAGCACGATGAGCACGCCGACAATCGTCGAAATCGTCAGTATCTGCCAACGCCTGAGTGACTGGTCCGGCCCGCGTTCGAGCAGCTCCCAGCCACCGTCGCCAAGCGCGCGCGCAACGATGAAGTCGCCGAACAGCATGTCGTCGCGCAGGCTCTGCGGCTGTTCGGAGTAGAAGCGCAATTCTTCCACCGGGACATCGAGCAGCGGAGCCAGACGCTCGGTAACGCGCGGCAATTCGACCATCTCGTCGACTGCCCCGTCCACATTGTCCGTCTGGCGAGGATCCTCGAACACGAATTCTGTCAGGCGCGGAATAGTCATCGCCTCCGCCAGCTGTTCGAGCTTGAGCGGCGGCTGGCGCGGCGGTGGGCCGCCAAGAGTGATCGCAATCATCGCGCCTGCGGAAACGAGGATGGCAAGCGCCACCAATGCCATGACCTGGATCGCAATGGGCCAGCGGCGCAACATCGGCTCAGGCCCGCGTCACATCGAGAGCAATGCCATAGCCCTGGCCGCGCACGGTACGGATGATCTCACGGTGATCGTGCTCGGCCAGCTTGCGGCGCAAGCGGCTGATGCCGATATCGATCGCGCGATCGAAAGTGTCTTCCTCCTCGCCGCCGATTCGGGTCATCAGTTCGTCGCGTGAGAGAACTCGCCTCCCCGAAGCCGCCATCGCTTCGAGCAACCGCCATTCCTTTGGAGTGACGCCAACCTGGGTGCCGCAGGGCGCATGCAGTTCGCGCGTTCCCAGATCCATATCCCAGCCGCCGAAGCGGATATGTTCGCACTGCTCCACCTTCGCCCTGCGCAGCACTGCGCGCACGCGGGCAAGTAGTTCGCGCGGATTGCACGGCTTGGCGACGTAATCGTCGGCGCCCAGTTCGAGGCCGATAATACGGTCGCTGTCGCTACCCATAGCGGACAGCATGATGATCGGCGGACGCGTGGAGCCATCGAGCGAACGCATGGCCGCCAGCCCGTCCTCACGCGGCATCATCAGGTCCAGGACAATCAGGTCGGGCCGAGCGGTGCTGAACTGACGGCGCATCTCTTCCGCACCATCGGCCTGGCGCACGCTGAAACCGTGATCGGAAAGGAACTCCGCGATCAGGCGGCGCAGATCGGCATCGTCGTCGACCACCAGGATTGTCTTGCTGCTCATGGGGCTGAATGTCGTGTGGCGTGGCAAGATATGCAACCGGCTGCAGGAGAGGGGGGATTTGGGAGCCCTGCAGCCGGTTGCACCTGCTCAGGTCGCAATCCCGACCGTCGCAGTTCCGGTATAGCCAGCGGCCGCGTTGCCGCTGAGGGCAGGCGTCATGGCTTCGTTCTGGTCCGAGCTGTTGTCGCGGAAGATGCCGTCACCCGCGATGGAGGTCTGGCGGAAGCGCGTGAGGCTGCTGCCATAGGTCCCGGTATCGGCATAGACTGCCTCGCAGACCTCCTCGGCAATAGCGAGCTGCGAGATCAGCACCGCGTAATTGGCGTTCGTGGCATTGGCGAGGCTCGAGAAGACCTCGAAGTGGATATGCGGATAGCGTCCGGAATAGCATCCGGGCACGATGGTGGTGAAAGTCACCTTCCCTTCCGCATCGCTGACCTGGATGCCGCGCAAATAGTCTTCCGCAGGCAGGTCGTAGAGCGAATAATGACCCTCCGCGTCACAGTGCCACATATAGACCGCGTAGCCCGCAAGCGCAGCGCAGTTCGAATTCACATCGGCGAGCTGGAGGGTGAGGTCGAGCTGGACGCCTGGCGCCTCCGTAGTGCTGCCGATCAAGCTGGAACGGATATCCTGCCGCTGGAAGGACTGGATGGTCAGGACGTTGGAAGTCGTCCCGCGTGACTGGTTGGTACCGTCAGCGGGATAGGGGCCGTTGGTCTCCTGCGCATATTGGACGCAGCTGCCGTTGCTGCTGCTGGAGGAAGAGGAACTGGAAGAAGAAGACGAGCCGGAAGAGCTCGACGAGGACGACGAAGAAGAATTGTTGGTCGAGCCCAGGCTCTCCGGGCCACAGCCAGCCAGCGAAAGCGCTCCGCCGGCAAGGCCGAGCAGGCCCAATGCGCGGCGGCGACTGAGGATGCGCGCTGTTTCGAGGTCATAGGCGAGGCCGCGATCATGTTCGTCGAGAACAAGTGGCCGGTCGTGCAATGAGGGGGGCATTACTATCTCCGGTGAGTGACCGAAGCAGTTCTAGGCCTCTCCTGAATCCGGGCGATTTCGTACCTGTTTCAGGACTGTATCAGCACAGATTTTTTTCGCGCGTAGTTTTCTTGTCCTTGTGCTCGGCTTCTAGCATCAACCTGCATCCACGGACCTTATATGTTGATCTAGCCTTGGGCGTCTGGTTCGGGCAGCGTGAGCGCAGAAGCCCGACATTTGAAATGCGTCCCAAGAGCAACCCCAGCCTTCGTAGATAATAGGAATTGATCTCAGGCCGGCACCGCTTTGGGCCAATCGCCAGCGCCATGCTCGATCGGCACCGCTTTCAGGATCAACCGTGCCACCAAGCCAGGCCGGTTGTCATCGAGCTGCAACTCGCCATTGTGCAATTTCGCAATGGCCGTGACCAGGGCCAGACCGACCCCCATGCCCGGCAGCGTGCGGGCCGAAGACAGACGGCGGAATTTCTGCATCACATCGGCATATCGCTCGACGGGAATGCCTTTTCCCCTGTCTGCCACGGAGACGACGACCTGCATCCCTTCGGCATGGCCACTTAGAGCGATTTCCTTACCGCACATCCCATGCTTGAAGGCGTTGTCGATCAAATTGGCGATCGACCGCGCAACCAGTCCCTTGTTGCAGTGGACCATCAGGCCCCGTTCGCAATCGAGGGTAAGAGCGACGCCCTGCATTTCGGCGAGCGGCAGGTACATCTCGTGGAGGCTTTCAAGGATTTCTGCCAGATCGATGAACTCGAAGTTCTCCCGCCCCATCCCTGCCTTGGCCCTGCTGATTTCCAGTGTGTCGTCGATCATGCGCAGCATCAGGGCGACTTCCTGTTCAATCGAAGGAATGCTGTCCTGCAAGTCTTTGCTAGCAGAGTTGTTGGCTGCATGATCCAGGTTGGCGGAGATCCTGGTCAAGGGTGATCGCAAGTCGTGCGCAAGCGCATCGGTCATCGTACGATTCTCTTCGATCAGGGCTTCGATACGTTCGAGAATGCGGTTCAGCGAGGCCGACACGCGGTCCAGCGGATCGGCGGAAAAGTCCCTTGGGGGGCGCCGGGTGAGGTTGCCGTCAGCGATGTTGTTTGCCGCACGCGCCACGACTTCAACCATCCGGTTGAGGTGTCGCCTAATTGCCAAGCTCCCTCCAATCGCGAGAAGCACTGCCAACAAGAGCGCACCCAATATCGCCCGCCACAGGGCAAACCGGACGTCGTCCCGATCATCCAACAGGCCCGACACCAGCAGCCTGTAGCCATTGGGCAGCTGCGTCACAGCCACCCGATGGGCATGAGTCTGCCCTTCGCCGTCATGGGCCGCAACGGGCATCGCCATGCCGAGTACGGCTCCCGCAAGAAGGAAGGAAAAGCGCTTCACGAAGACCTCATTTGCTGCAGTGCAACGAGGGCGGCCTACGTGTGTCGAGTTTCAGTTTTTGGACGGTTTCATTAGCATTCGTTAATGTTGCGTCACGCTACTGGCTCGCGGTTTCGCGCAGCAGCTTCTCACATGTCGGGAAAGTCACAGGTAAGTGGCGGTGCTGTCAGTCTGAAGGCAACTCGTCTCCGATTAGCGGAGCTCGCCCCACCCTCACCCGAGCGCAGGCCATCAGGTTTTGCCACTCCACATGAGGGGGCGTAGTGGCGAGTCCTGAATGTCTAACGGTCTACGAGGAGGCGTTCGGAATTGAAGTGGTTGTGGACGTTGGCGTGGACCGAGGCGAACTTCTGCAAGCTCTTCATCCCAAAATCACCCCCTTTCACCGCAGGGTCTATGTAATGATATATTACCACATTGACTCGTCAGGAGATGTGCTGATAGGCGCCTCCCCAATTTAGCCGTCCGAAAGAAATACACTGGATTTGCCTTGAGCCACCAAACTGCCTCCGGCGTGCTGACTGAATTGCATCAGCAAGCCGATGCCGTGACCCTGCCGCATCACGGAATTGCTCTGGTCGAGAGTTCTTCAGATTGGAGAGCTATTGACCGATCGACGGTCGCCCTCGTGGTTGAACAGAGAGACATTGTCCATCTCGAACGAGTGGCTGCCAAGCTCCTGTCCGATGCACCATTCCAACGGATTGGCAGAGGAACGCCGAAGACGGCGGTGGAGGCACTCGGTCAATTGCCGCAGGCACTGGCACATGACATCGATGACCTTGCACAGCGTTTCGCCAGCCTGATGAGCGTCAGGGAAGTCCAGATCCGGCTCGAAGCGGTGACCTCAAATGCCTGCAGGAAAATTCATGCCGATTGCACCGACCTGCGCCTGATCACCACATATGCCGGTCCGGCAACGCAAGTGCTCCACCTGGATGCAGAGCCCGCAGTTGAGAATTTGTGGTCCATGGAAACGGTCTGGATCGGTCTGTTCAAGGGCAAGAATTTTGCGCAAGGTCACAAAGCCTGCCTGCATCGCTCACCGCCTGCAAAGGACATGCAAGCCAAGCGGCTCGTTCTGGTGATCGACACGCCGCAATTTCCCACTCCGGAGGCGGTTCGATGAGCTGCGCCAATATGCGGGCGGCGAATTTCTTCGACAAGCTGGCCATTGCCGGTTCGTCACTGTGTATTGTCCACTGCTTGGCTTTGCCCGTTATCATCGCGCTCTTGCCCGCCCTGTCGGAGTGGCTCGATCTTTCCGAGGCATTCCACTTCTGGTTTCTGCTCGTTGCATTGCCTCTATCCGGCTTCGTCCTTTGGCAGCATTCGCTGCGCCGCAAACGCCCCCTCCCGTTTGCGCTGGGCATGACGGCACTGGCCATCATGGCGATGGCATTGACACTGGAGGGCAGTTCGCTTGAGCCGGTGGTCACCACATTCGGCGGAGTGATGCTCGCCTGGGCGCATGTATTGAATCTGCGTGGAAGGGCATCGTGTCACAAGTGACAGAGAAACGAAGACAGGCGCACGGACAGCGCCGAGCGGCACATGCAATCGCTGCCAGTGTCTTGGCGCTCATGCGCGAACATCACCGCCCCCTTGCAGCCTATGAACTGGTGAAGTTGCTGGCCAAGGATAGCGAACGTGTTGCGCCACAACAGGTCTATCGCGCCCTCTCTCACCTGCAGGAAAGGCGCCTGGTCCGGCGCATAGAAAGCCTGAATTCCTTCTGCCTCGGCGAAGAAGGTGGCGATGCAATCGTCTATTGCAGTTCCTGCGGGGAATACCGGACGGTGCAAGTGGGTGATTATATCGACCGCTTCGTCGAACTTATCGAAGAAACTGGCTTCGATCTGCGTCGCACAATTGTTGAGCTACGAGGCAAATGTGGAGACTGCACAGAAGCAGCAGTCTTGGAAAGCTCCAGCTAATGGCAAGCCCGCTGGAAATCGAAGAAGTCAGTTTCGACTATGGCGGACCAGACGTGTTCCAGAACTTCAGCATGACCATAGCCGAGCAAGGGCAATGCCTGCTGCTCGGGCCTTCGGGTTCGGGCAAATCCACGCTGGTCAATCTGGTTTGCGGATTTCTCAAGCCACGCAGCGGCTTCATCCGCATCGCCGGCGAGCTGATCTCCTCGGGATCCGAACCGCAGCGGGACGCCGTTCGGCGTCGTCATCTGGCTATAATCTTCCAGTCCTTGCGACTTGTTTCTGCACTTAGCGTTTTAGGAAACCTGCAGCTGGCAGCCAGACTGGCAGGCAGATCGGTATCAAGAGCAGAGGTTTCCGCCCTGCTTGAAGAGTTGGACATTGTCGACAAGGCCTCTGCCAAGCCTCACCAACTCAGCCAAGGGCAAGCCCAGCGCGCAGCAATTGCACGAGCGCTCATCGTGAAACCCGATCTCCTCTTAGCCGATGAACCCACATCTGCCTTGGACGATGCCAATGCCGAACGGGTAGCGAACTTGTTCCGTCAGATGACAAAGGATCACGGAACAAGCTTGCTGGTGGCAACTCACGACGCAAGGCTGCGGACGCATTTCTCGACGGTGTTGGACCTGAATGGTGGCGAGCGATGATCCGGATTGTCCTGGCATTCCTCGGACAGAACCGCCTCAGCACTACCCTCAATCTGGTGCTCCTTGCCATTCCCGTGGCGATGCTTGTCCTGCTGGTGCAATTCACCCGCCAGAGCGAGGAGCGCTTCTTGGAGGGGGCCGAGGGCATCGATCTGGTGGTGGGAGCCAAGGGATCGCCGCTGCAACTGATCCTGTCCAGCGTCTATCACCTTGACCGGCCAACGGGAAACATCCCCCTCACCGAACTCGAGCGCCTGAGAGCGAACCCGATGGTCGCCTCCGCCATCCCGCTTGCCCTGGGTGACCAGTTCGATGGCTATCGTATCGTTGGCAGCGAACCTGCATTGCTCGATCTCTATGATGCCCGGCTCGCGCAAGGGCAGGTGTTCGAACATTCGCTCGAAGCTGTATTCGGTGCCGACGTTGCTCGCGAAACCGGCGCTACAATCGGCCAGAAATTCATTGGCAGCCACGGCCTTGCCGAGGACAGTGGCGAAGCGGGCCATACCGCAACTCCATTCGAGGTCGTTGGCATCCTTGCACCCACAGGAAAACCCATAGATCGCCTGATCGTCACGAGCGTGGAAAGTGTGTGGGATGTTCACAGTATAGCGCATGTCGACCATGAGTATGAAGAAGACCATGCCGACGAAAATGATCACGCAGATCATGACGAGCATGCGCATGATGCTGCGGAACACGATCTTGAACTGGAAATAACCGCAATCCTGGTTGGCTATCGAAATCCGGCGGCTGCCGTACGCCTTCCCCCTTCGATCAACCGCGGCACCAATCTCCAGGCCGCTTCACCGGCGCGCGAAAGCACCCGCCTGCTCGGACTTTTTGACCCCGCGATCAAGGGCATTGTGGCCTTAGCAGTCTTGCTGGCATTTGCCGGGGCGCTGGCGGTGTTTGTCAGCCTGTGGTCTGCCATGCGCAGCCGCGAACCGGACCTCGCGCTCCTTCGCGTTATGGGGGCAAGCAGGAGAGACATCTTCCTCACCGTCCTGCTTGAAGGACTCCTATGCTCCGGACTTGCCGCCATCCTTGGTGTGGCCGCGGCCCATACAATCTTGTGGATCGGCGCCCAGCTTTGGCAGGTTCTCGAAACCGCGGGAATCTCGGCGTGGAATCTCGGTATGGCAGAAGCAATAATCTTTCTGGCGACCATCCTCGTCGGCACATTGGCCGCCCTGCTTCCCGCCCTGCGTGTTTCCCGCTCGCATCTTGCGTCAATCCTCCAGCGAAACTGAAAGGACATCTCCTTGATGAAAAAGATCCTGCCAGCAATTCTCGCAGTGCCGCTTTGCCTGTCCACTCCGGCAGGTGCGATACATGAGGTAGCTCTCCCGACCGATCTCGATGTCTGGCAACCCGCCGCAACGCCCAGGGGTGGAACCTCCTGGCAAGTGCTGGAGGCGACCAGCGAAATCACGCGCTTCGATTCCGAAGGCTATATTATTTCTCGCCCCGTTTTCACCGAACAGGTCCGGCGCCTGGAAGGGACACGTATCAGGGTTGCCGGCTGGATGGATGCCTTCGAACCAGGGCGACGCCAGACGCATTTCATACTACTGGGCTACCCTCCCGGATGCCCATTCCATTTCCACGCCGCACCCAATCAGTTCATCGAAGTGAAGGCGACCCGACCATTCAGTCTCAGTGACGACCGTGTCATCGTTGTCGAAGGTGTGCTTGAGCTTACCGGCGAGGATGAGAGCGGGATTTTCTACGTCCTCAACAATGCGAGGCCCGTTTGAGCCAGGCAGACTCCCCCGGCAAGCTCAATGATCCCTCTTTCTGGGACGGGAATGCCGATTATCGCGATATCGTGAATGACTTCACCGCATTCTATAGCGAGAAGGCATGGATGCTGGCGGATCTCCCGCAAGAAGCGCATGTGCTCGATATTGCCGCAGGCAGTGGAGCGCTCACCAAATTCGTTGCGGCCTCCGGAAATCGGGTACTGGCAACAGACTTTTCGCAGGGAATGGTCCAATCCATCGTTGAACTTGGCCTGCCCGGTGTCGAGGCAAGAGTGATGAATGGACAGGCTCTGGACCTGCCAGACAACAACTTTGATGCGGCCTTTTCCATGTTCGGCATCATGCTGTTCGAGGACTGGAACCGGGGCCTTTCGGAGATGGTCCGGGTACTCAAGCCCGATGGTCTGGCATGCATCGGAACCTGGAAAGAACCGTCTGGGGCCGCAGCCAATCTTCTGCTGGCAACCATTTCCGAGTGGAAGTTTCCCGACCTCGACATCCCCGAAACTGTGCCCGGCATGGTCGAATGGACAGACCGGGACAGATTTGAGGCTGCACTCAGCCGGGCCGGTCTGGTCACACTTCGGTTTCACGAAGTTACGAGTGACTTCCGAATTACACGCGAAATGCTCGCACAGCCCGACCGGCTGTTCCAGTTCAGTCCCATCTGGCCCTTACTCGACGAGAGTCAGAAAGCGGAGCTGCTGGCTGAACTGGACGAGCTCGCGGCGCGGAACGGAGACGTCATCGCTGTGGCGTCACCGGCAATCATCGCAATGGGGAACAAGCAGGCAGGCTGAAATCCGCAGTCAGGCCTGTGCCGAGACCAACCAGGTCATCGCCGGCATCGAGACTCCGTCGTCACCATGATACTCGGCAAACAAGGCCTGAAGGTCATGCAAGACCTTCTGCTTGGCCTCATCACCGGCTTCGGCGACCGATTCTTCAAGATTGAAGGCCTCCATAGCGAACCGGGCAGCATGGGAAGGCGTAGCCCCTTTGCCGCCGACAAGCTGCGGACCGTGCCATGGTTCAATTGCAACCTCGCGATACCCGGCACCCTCCAAAATGGCGCGAAAAGTCTCGGGGTTGGCAAATCGGAACGGGCCGGGAGCAGTTGGATCGGGTTCGGGCTGTTCGACCACCGAGGCGACGATCTCCCCCATTTTCAGGACCCAGGGATTCTCCGGTGGAGGCCCCCAGACGACGCAACACAGACGCCCGCCTTTATTGGCCTTGCAGATATTGGCAAAGGCGGCCTCGGAATCGTGGAAGAACATGATGCCGAAACGGGAAAACACCAGATCATAAGCCCCCTGCTCCAGCTCTTCCGTCTCCGCGTCGGCAACCATCCAGGAGAGGTTTTCGAGGCCCGCATTGCGGCCACGCTTCGTCGCATGCTCGATAAGCTGCGGCGAGATATCCAACCCGGTTACATGGCCGTCCGGCCCAACTGCACCTGCAAGCGCGAGTGTACTGGCACCGCCACCGCAGCCAACATCAAGCACACGCTCACCCGGCTGCGCTGAAGCCTTTGCCAATGCGGCTTCACCTGCCGGAGCGATCATCCCCTCAAACTGGTCGAGATAAGTGAGCCAACGCTCTCCCATCTCCCCGCCCCAGTCTTCGAAGGCGGGATCATCCTGCATGGAACTGCTGTTATCAGACATGTGGTAAGCTCTCCCTTGGGTGTCCCCGTGACCTCTTGGCCACTCTTCTTCAGGACTGGTTTTCGGCCAGCACCGTTTCGGTCAGCATGACATTCATCAGGTGGCAGTAATGCCACGCCTCATCGGCGCTCGGTGGAACGTCGGCAACAGCCTCGCAACTGGCCGGCGCGGGAAGCGGGAACTCTTCCAGCGGGTCGACAACGAGATTGTAGAACTGGCAGCTCTCCTTGCTGTCATTGTCCGAACGGGTGCAAAGCAATTTGTAAGTCGCGTTGCGGATAGCAGCCTGAGCGCGATTGCCAGCCAATGGAGTGCGTCCCTGGGCAATCACATAGCCGGTGTCGGGATCGCGAACATCCTGCACATTGCCGGACAAGATCGGCACCAGAGACATGGAGTCGAGCGGGAGCATCGCATCTCCGGCCCGGTTGGGCACGCTCATGGGCGGTGTGGCGCCAGCGACCTCGGCGATCGTAGAGAACATGTCCACCGCATGGACAATGGCATCACTGCGCCCTGCCTCGATACCCGGGCCGCGGACCATCAGTGGCACTCGAACGCCGCTTTCATAGCCTGTCCCTTTGCCGCGCCCTTCATAGGTCAAATAGAGATTGTCGAGGAAATTCACCTGCGGCCGGCCATATTGGCCCGTGCCGTTATCGCCGATCACGATGACGATTGTATTCGGATCCAGCTCGTCAACGGCCGCAAGCAGCCTGCCCAGCACCGTGTCGGTAGCATTCATCATCGCACGATTGAGCGCAGGTGCCGAGCATGAGCCGAGATTGTGGCTTCCGAACTCGCCTCCGCACGCTTCGATTTCCGCTGCGGCTTCCGCATTCAGCGTATCCCGGTTGGGAACAATGACTGGCGGCTGGGCGGGAAGGATATGCACCATGTTGAAGGCCAGCCAGGCAAACCAAGGTTTGTCGGGATCCGCACTTTCCTGCTGCGTGATCCAATCGATCGTATCGGCAACTTTGACGACAGGCGCGAAGGTGGTGGACTCGATGCCATCCAGCGAACGAGCGGTCTGTGTCTCAACCCGCCATTCGGCAGGCGCCGTATCGGCGTCCTGGATCGACACCTCATAATCCCAATAGTCCGGAAGTGCGCCATTCATATCGCCGAGGAACAGGTCGAAGCCTGCTTCCTTCGGCTTCATGCCCGGATAGAGCGGACCCTCCTGTGGTGGCGCGTCCGGCCGGATATCGTTGAGACCGGCAACGTGCCACTTTCCGAAGATTGCCGAGGTGTAATCCTGCTCGCTCAGCAGGGTCACCAGCGAGAGATGGTTCTGCGAGAGCCAGCCGGTATAGTCGAGCACATCGGTGCGCTGCGGATAGAGGCCAGTAAGCATTGCCGCGCGTGTTGGTGAGCAGAAAGGCTCTGCCCACGCATTGGCAAACACGAGGCTTTGCATAGCCAGCGAATCCAGGACAGGCGTCGATGCCGGACCGCCATCGATATTCGCGAAATTCGGGTGGTTGAGACCGTCCGGCCCATATTGCGCCAGCATTCGGTCGATCTCGCCCGGCAACACGCCGGTGGTCATATCGGTGCCGACATCGTCGAGAACGACGAAGAGGATATTCGGCGGCGCTTCCGCTGTCTCCTGTGTACAGGCCGACGCGCCGACCAGCAACGCCAGAGCACCCGCACACACCGAGGAGAACCTCCTCCAACCATTACCCGACATTCTATTCCTCCCACTTTTCTTTTCTTCATCCGATCAGGATCGGCGGCATAGTAGCGAACCATCAGCCATTGTCAGCGACCTTGTCGGCCGAGGCGAAAGGCAATCCTTCGAAACGGTATTTGCCGACCCCTTCCGTCAATAACTTGAGTGTCGCGCGCAAATCTTCGTCAGACATGTCGCGAACAATCAAGACCATGCGCGTACGCCGATCTTCACTGGGCCATGCGTCCAATTCGGTAGGCATGTGCATGATGTGTTGAACTGCATGCAGCACCATTGGGCGCCCTACCCCTTCGATGTTCACAATAGCCTTCAATCGAAGGAGATTCTCGCCGGTAAAGGTCGTCAAAACGCTGATCCAGCGATCAAATGCCAAATCGTTGAGCGGCTCATCGAAAGTAACACAGACTGCCCGAATGCGCTCGTCATGGCGGTTTACGTCATCATGCGAATGGTCGTGGTCATGGTGATGATGACCGTGACCATGCGAATCCGACTTCGTCAGGTCGCGATAGGCTTCGACATTGAGCCAGGCTTCCACATCAGCTGTCTTCCTGGTCGGATCGAACAAGCCAATGGAGAAGAGATCGCTCGCTTTCACTTGGCCTTGATCAACCGTTTCGATGGCCGCACCCGGATTGAGGTTCTGCAATCGCTTTCTCAGGCAGGCAGTTTCTTCAGGTTCTGCAATGTCTGTCTTGGTCAGGAGAATGTGATCGGCCACGGCTACCTGCTTGATCGACTCTTCATGCGCCGCCAGCGTCTGGAGCCCATTGGCCGCATCGACAGTGGAAACTACGCCGCGCAATTCATAGCGCGAGTGCAGAACGATATCGGTCATCAGCGTGTGCAATATTGGCGCCGGATCAGCCAGGCCAGTTGTCTCTATGACGACCCTGTCAAACATCATTTCATCGTCCCTGACGAAACGCCATGTGGCCTCGCGCAAGGTCTTGAGAAGATCGCCGCTGATCGTGCAGCAAAGGCATCCTCCCATCATCTCGACCACCAGATCCTCGTTCGAACGCTCGATGAGCTCATGATCCAGGCCAACTGAGCCAAATTCGTTGATGACAACCAGCGTGCGATCCATCTCAGGCTGGCGCACGAGATGGTTGAGGACTGTCGTCTTTCCGCTGCCAAGAAATCCTGTGAGTACTGTTACCGGGATTCTGTCGCCATCGCGAACACTATCGGGAAACAAGTCAGATTCTCCTTGGTTTAAGAAACGCGTCGTTGGTCGGCGCAAGGATAGCTTCGACGCCTTCCATCATTCTCTTCATCTGCCGATCGGGCAAAGCGTCCTGCAAAAAGGCCAGATCGGCGGTGATCGGCAATCCCGGTACGGGCGGAATCAGGCAGATTCGGCTGTCCGCTCTCCCCAAGCAGGGAAAGGATCGCGCATGTCTGCCCAATCCTCGGGAGCAAAGCCGGTTGCCGGTACCAGGCATTCATCCAGCGCCGCCTTGAGTTCGGCTTCTTCCATGCCGATGCCGATGAAGACGATTTCTTGCCGCCTGTCGCCCCAATCCGCGTCCCAATGCTTGAGCACGAATTCCTCAAAGGAACCGTCCTCGGGCCAGCGATTCTTTGGCACTGCAGCCCACCACCGACCCATCAGGCTCACGCTTTTTTGCGTTCCTGCAACCGCCAACTCGCCAAGATAGTCTGGACGTGTCGCAAGCCAGAAATGGCCTTTCGCGCGAATGATCTTGTCGAGGTCTCCGCCGACCAAAAAAGCATAGAAGTTCTCCGGGTCGAACGGTCGGCGCGCGCGATAGACGAAGCTCTCGACGCCATATTCCTCGGTCTCGGGCCGATGGCTCGCAAAATCGTAAAGCTCCTTCAGCCAAAGCGGGTGCTGCTCTGACTGCTCTTCATCGTAAAGCCCGGTATCCAGCACCTGATCGAGAGCGACCTTCCCGTAATCGGCCTCGATAATGCGCGCATCGGCATTGAGTGATGCTACGACCTTCTTGACCGTAGCGAGCTTTTCGGGACTGACCTCGCCGGCCTTATTGACAATCACCACATCGGCAAATTCGATCTGCTCGACAAGCAGTGACACAAGGCTGCGGTCGTCGCCTTCGCCAGCAGTTTCTCCACGTGCCGACAGCAGGTCGGAACTGGAATAGTCAGCAAGCAGGTTCACCGCATCAACAACCGTAACCATGGTGTCGATCCGGGAAACATCGCCCAGGCTCTCGCCAAATTCATCGCGAAAGGAGAATGTCGCGGCAACTGGAAGCGGTTCCGAGATACCTGTGCTCTCAATGACAAGATAGTCGAAACGTCCATCTTCGGCGAGCGTACGCACTTCTTTCAGCAAGTCGTCGCGCAAGGTGCAGCAGATACAGCCATTGGTCATTTCGACGAGCGCTTCCTCGGATCGGGACAGCGATGCCTCGCCGCCGCGGACGAGGTCCGCATCAATATTCACCTCCGACATATCATTGACGATAACGGCAACGCGCTTGCCCTCACGATTGGCAAGGATGTGATTGAGCAGCGTGGTCTTGCCCGCTCCAAGGAAGCCGGAAAGAACTGTGACAGGCAGGCGATTGGCGGCGATGGTCAATGAGGGGGCCCTCTCGCAACTAGAATTAATAATATATCATATCATTGACAGGGATCGCGTGCGCTTGCAAGGCTGCGTGCGATCAAGCCCAAGCCCAGAAAGGACAAACTCTTTGTGGTCGCAAAGTGGCCCGTGCAGATAATCCTTGCCCGCTTGTCGCGAGCTGCTTTTGCATGCGTCGCGGCGGCGTTCTTATTGACGGCCTTTCACGCTTCCGCACATCCCCTTGACGATCTGTGTGAGCTGGATCCGTGGGCGTGCCAGCGCAACCAATTCTCAGGCTTTGGCGGGGTCACACCTTGGTCGAATAGACCAACAACCGAGGGCTTACCTTGGGAAGAGAATTCTTCGACAGTGGATGTCTTTGCTGAGGCTCCGGTGGCGGTCCTTCCGGTTGAGGAAGATTCGACCGGTGAGGAAACGACTGCTGAGGAAACAACGGCTGAAGAAACATCGCTGGGGGAAGAAACTTCGCCAATTGAAGCGATTGCGCAAGAGACCGTCCGAGACCCAGCGCCGGCCAGGAGCGGAACCATTGCCGTGGTGCCTACTCCTTCCGCTGAGCAATCAATGCCGATTCAAAGAACAATGGCGACCGTCGCTGTCACGCCTGCTGCAACCCCAACACCGTCCGAAGTTGAAGAAAGCGCAACACCAAACACGGTAATGGAACCTCAGCCGGTATTACCGCCTGTGCCGCCCACAGCCGAAGAGCGTACAGTCTGGGACACGGTCAGCCTCTATGTGCGCTTGGGATATGAACACATCTTGCCGAAGGGCCTTGACCACATTCTGTTCGTGCTGGCGTTGTTCCTCGCCTCGACACGCCTTCGTTCACTGATCGCCCAGATCACCGCATTCACCGTCGCACACACCATCACCCTCGGATTGGCTGCCTCCGGACTGGTTACAGCGCCTTCTGACATCGTCGAACCGCTTATTGCTCTCTCCATTGCATTTGTCGCGATTGAGAACTTGTTCTTCAAAAACATGACTCGGTGGCGACCGTTCGTGGTGTTCGCCTTCGGCCTGTTTCACGGCCTGGGCTTTGCAAGCGTTCTGCTAGAACTGGGCCTCCCCCAGGGGCACTTCGCACCCGCTCTCTTGTCGTTCAACATCGGCGTTGAACTTGGACAGCTAACTGTAATCGCGCTCGCACTTGTGCCGGCTTTGTTGCTGCAGAGGCTGCTGAAACGTGAACATGTCGAGCACCTCTACCGGCCAATTGTCGTAGTTCCCGCGTCGCTTTGCATTGCAGTGATAGGCGCGTTTTGGGCCATCGAACGGATAGCACAGTCCTGGGGCGCAGCGTGATGCAAAGGACATCATGGAGCCAGGAGCACGCGACAGCCAGATACGCGGGATGCCAATACAATTTGGGCGCATTGAATTTGTACGAAGCTGAGGAAATTCCCATGACAGACACCTCTCCGCCCTATTTGTTTGCCGCTCGCCAAAGCGTTGAGCAGGTAGAACTGGGAAACGATTTCGCCCCGCGCTTTGACGCTGCCGGACTACTTCCTGCGGTGGTGACGAACATCGAGGATAATTCGATTCTCATGCTCGGCTATATGAATACCGAGGCATTGGAACTGACATTGAGGACGGGGCATGCGCACTTCTGGTCGCGCAGCCGAGAGGCACTTTGGCACAAGGGAGAACACAGCGGGTTCACTCAAACCGTCGAACGAATTCTCGTCGACGACGATCAGGATGCGATCATCCTCGTGGTCCGGCTCGATGGACCGGGCAGTTGTCACGTCGGCTTCCGGTCGTGCTTCTACCGTGAGATCGATCTTGCTGCATTGCCTGCTTCCGCGCCTGCACGTCTGACACGGACCGAGCATGAGTGCGCCTTCGATGCAGAGTCAGTATATGACGGACTGCCAAACCCGACTTCGCTCTAGAACTCGAAGTCAACGGCACACGCTAGGCCCTGCTGGGCGACTTCATCCGAAATTCACGCATTCCCTGCCGAGCATTTCAGCCTCAAGCTTGAGCCAATAATTGGCAAAATTGTGCGGTTTTCCGCACGGCTTCTTTGGTGTCGGGAAAGTTAAAGACTGGGTGCCGGAACTGCTAATCAGTGCAACAGACGTCTAGCCCCCCTTATTGCTCTGAAAAGCCGGGAATGGACATGTGGCTGGTGCACTTGGCAAACTGGCTTCCTGTCGGCAAACCTATAGGGAAAACACCAGAGCAGGACGGTGAACCTGCGGAAGAGGAAACAGCCGTGCACTTGCAGTCCCGCTCGCTCAGAACCACGCTGCTCTTGTCGATCGCAGCCCTGTTGGGAGCGGGCTCTGCCGCCAATGCACAATCGCTCTGGTCAGATCCGGCGACCTGGCCGGGCGGACAGGTGCCTGCAGCGGGCGACGCAGTGGAGATCACTCCCGACATGGACGTGGTGCTCGATCAGGATGCGCCGGGCCTGCGTAGCCTCACTATCCAGGGAAAGCTAAGCTTTTCGGACGAGCGTGACATCAGCCTCGAAAGCGAGTGGATTTACGTGCCGGGCGGCAAGTTGCAAATCGGCACCGAGGCGAACCCCTACCAGCACGACGCGACTATCACCCTCACCGATAATGTAGAGGGCGAGGACATTAATACCATGGGCGATCGGGGCATCATATTGCTGCGCGGAACGCTCAACCTGCACGGCACGAGCACCCACAGCTGGACCAAGCTTGCTGCCACTGCCGAGCGCGGCGCGACCAGCATCGAGGTCCTCGATGCGTCGGAATGGCACGTGGGCGATGAGATCGTGCTCGCCTCGACCGACTATAATCCGCGCCAGGCCGAACGGCGCACCATCACCAGCGTAAGCGACAACAGGATCAGTTTCGCCGAGCCGCTCGATTATATGCATTTCGGCGAGATAACCTTCGGCGTCGATGAGCGCGGCGAGGTCGGGATGCTGACCCGCAACATTGTCATCCAAGCATCGGAAGACGCAGCAGAGAGTTATTTCGGCGGGCACATCATGGCGATGGGCGGCTCGCGCATGTTCGTCGACAGCGTCGAGCTCAACCGCATGGGCCAGCATCTGACGCTGGCGCGCTACCCGATCCATTTCCACATGCTCGACGAAGGCGCGGGCATGTATGTCCGCAACGCCGCTATCCACGACACCTTCAACCGCTGCGTGACGGTGCACGGGACGAACAACCTCCGGGTCGAGAACAACGTCACCTTCAACACGGTCGGCCACTGCTTCTTCATGGAAGACGGGATCGAGCACGGAAACGAGTTCATCCGTAATCTGGCGATCCAGACCAAGTGCCATCCGACATTGGACTGCGTGCCCACCGATCTGGGTGCCAACGCGGAGAGGCCCCTGAGGCAGGAAAATCGCGCGGCCTACAGCCAAGCCAGCTTTCACGGCGGGAACACGCTGCTGCCTTCAGACAATACGGCCGCGTCCTTCTGGATCACCAATCCGGACAATAGCTACATCGACAATGTGGCGGCGGGGTCCGATTCCACCGGATTCTGGTTGTCTCTGCCGATGCACCCCAACGGTCAGTTTCTCGGCACCGAAATTGCCGCCAATACCTGGCCGCGCCTGACGCCGCTGCGCGCCTTCAGGGGCAATGTGGCGCATTCCAACTTCGATGGCTTCATGTTCGACCGGAACATCAATGAAGACAACACCTTCGCCCTGGGCGGCAGCGCGCTCCTGGCGCTGTCAAACCCTGCCGACATGGAGAGCGAGGCGGTCGAAACGCATTTCGACGACCTGACCAGCTACAAGAACCGCAATGGCGGCGTCTGGGGCCGCGGGGAGCTATTCCTGTTCCGCAATATCAGGCTCGCCGACAATGCCATCGGCATGACGCAGGCATCGGGTGATTTCGGCACCGAAGAGTTTACCTCGCGCGTGCAGGATTCGTTGTTCGTGGGCGAGAGCGACAATGTGGGCAATCCCACGACGCCGGAGGAGATCGCATACGGTCGCAGCCTGCCCAAGCCCCTGATCCCCGATTTCCCGATCCGCGGCTACGAGTTCTATGATTACCGCGACGAGATCGTGAACCCGACTTTCGTGAATTACCAGGACAACGAGCTGCGCAAGACCGGTGCGCTGTCATGGCTGCTGTACACCAGCTCCGGCGTCTCCACCGCAAGCTCTGTCGAAGGTGCGCGTTTCGTCAACGCCAAGCCGGTCTACTTCCCGAATATCGATCCCCGCTTCGACAATGATAACCGCGGCGGCGCGGGTTACCGCACGCTGTCGATCTACGATATCGACGGTTCGGTGACGGGCATCCCCGATGCCCATGTCTTGCTCCACGATGGCGAGAACAACAGCGTCGTCACCGACGAGAGCTGCCAGATCCGTCCCAGCTGGAACGCCTCGGTCTGCACCGGCGATATCGGTCGGTTAAACCTCTCGACCGATAGGGGAGAACTCCCGGGCAATCTCGATATCAGCACGCGGACCCGAAGGATCGCTCTGGTCGCTGCGGCCATTGCACCACCTCGGGCTACTTCCGCGGCTCCGCCTCCGCCGCCTCCACCGCCACCCGCTCCGGAGCCGCCCATCGCGCTGATCCGTAATGGCACCGAGTTCCGCATCACCGGCAATTTGAGCAATGTGAAGTCGGGCACGGAGATGGAGGTGAAGACTGAAAGGCAGGAGGTCACGCTAAGCATTGCCGAAATGGACCAGCACTCATGGGTGATATTCGAACTGCCGGGCTTCGCCAGCGCAGCTTCCGGGACGGAACAGGGCAGCATGGAGGCCCTGCGCGCAGCTGAGGAGACCTCCTGGTTCCGGGATGAGGACGGCCTTTGGGTCAAGCTGGTGGTGACCGATCCCCCCATCGTTCCGGTCCGTGGCCTCGATCTCCAGGCCAGCATTACGGTCAACCTGGAAGGGCTTGGCAGCTGACCGAGCGGGAGCCAGTGCTAGGCCGACGCACCTGATCCAGGAATGGATCGCGTCGCCATGCCGCCCAGCATACTTGTCAAGCACGCCATCGACCTGCAAATCTTCGTGTGAAAGTGGATTTGGGACTCACGATCCCGATTGGGAGAAATACAACATGCGCATGCAGCCTCGCCTGCTCCTCGCCTCCTCGCTCCTTCCAGCAACCTGCCTGCTAGGTGCCGTGAATGCCGCGCATGCCCAGTCGATGTGGTCCGATCCGAACACCTGGCCTTCGGGCGAGGTGCCGGGCGAAGGCGATGCGGTCGAAATCACCCGCGACATGGATGTCGTGCTCGATATGGACGCGCCGGGCCTGCGCAGCCTGACCGTGCAGGGCAGCCTGACCTTCTCCGATGAGCGCGACATCGCGCTGGAGAGCGAGTGGATCTATGTTCCGGGCGGTTCGCTGACCATCGGCACCGAAGCCAATCCCCACCAGCACAATGCCTCGATTACGCTGACCGACAATGTGCCGGGCGAGGACATCAATACGATGGGTGACCGGGGCATCATGCTGATGGGCGGCACTCTGAACATGCATGGCAATCGCGAGCATAGCTGGACCAAGCTTTCTGCTACCGCAGAGCGTGGCTCGACCAGCATTTCCGTGCTGGACGCGAGCGGATGGCAAGCGGGAGACGAGATCGTCCTCGCCTCGACCGACTACAATCCGCGCCAGGCGGAGCGCCGCACCATCACTTCAGTGAGCGGCAACACGATCAGTTTCGTAGAGCCGCTGCAATATATGCATTTCGGCGAAATCACTTTCGGCGTCGATGAACGCGGCGAGGTCGGCATGCTGACCCGCAATATCCGCATCCAGGCCTCCGAAGACGCCGCGGAAAGCTATTTCGGCGGCCACATCATGGCGATGGGCGGCTCTGAATTGTATATCGACGGTGTCGAGCTCAACCGCATGGGCCAGCACCTGACGCTCGCGCGCTATCCGATCCATTTCCACATTCTGGGCGAAGGCGCAGGGCAATATGTCCGCAACACCTCGATCCACGACACGTTCAACCGCTGCGTGACGGTGCATGGCACGAACGACCTCAGGATCGAAGGCAATGTGACCTTCAACACGGTGGGCCATTGCTTCTTCATGGAAGACGGGATCGAGACGGGGAACGAATTCGTCCGGAACCTCGCCATCCAGACTAAGTGCCATCCGACGCTGGACTGCTTGCCCACGAACCTCGCTGCCAACGCAGAGCGAAACTATGTGGTGCCAGAAGGTATGTCCGCCCGGGAGGCCAGCTTCTTTGGCGGGAACGCGCTGTTGCCTTCGGACAATACGGTTGCGTCCTTCTGGATCACAAACCCCGACAATAGCTACATCGATAATGTTGCAGCAGGGTCGGACTCGACCGGTTTCTGGCTGTCCGTACCGGAGCATCCCAACGGCGCCTTCCTGGATACGGAGATCGCCGCCGAGACATGGCCGCGCCGCACGCCGTTGCGCACATTCAGGGGCAACACGGCACATTCCAACTTCGATGGCTTCATGTTCGATCGGAATTTCTACCGGGACAATACCTTCGGTCTGACCGGCGTCCCCTTTCTGCCGCTGGAAGATCCGAACGACTTGGACAGCGAGCCAATGGAATCGCACTTCGAGGACCTGACCAGCTACAAGAACCGCAACGGTGGTCTCTGGGGCCGGGGTGAACTTTATATATACAGCAATGCGAAGTTCGCCGACAATGCCATTGGCATGACGCAAGCTTCCGGCGACATCGGCAATTCACCGTTCAACTCCCGACTGATCAATTCGCTGGTGGTGGGTGAGACCGACAATATCGGCAACCCGGCCACGGCGGAGGAGCTGGCCTATGGCCGCAGCCTGCCCAAGCCGCTGATCCCTGATTTCCCTATCCGCGGATACGAATATTACGATTACCGCGACGAGGTGGTGAACACGACATTCGTCAATTTCCAGGACAACGATCTGCGCAAGACGGGCGCGCTATCCTACCTGCTGTTCTCAAGCTCCGGGGTCAGCACCAGAAGCTCCATCAGCGGCGCAGAATTCGTCGACGCCAAGCCAGTCTATTTTCCGAACATCGAGCCCCGGTTCGACAACGACAACAGGGGTGCGGCAGGTTATCGGACGCTAACGATCCACGATCTGGATGGCTCGGTGACGGGCATCCCGGATTCGCACATCCTGCTCCATGACGGCGAGAACAATAGCGTCGTCACCGACGAGAGCTGCCAGATCCGTCCCAGCTGGAACGCCTCTGTCTGCACCGGCGATATCGGTCGACTGTGGCTCTCGGAAGGCCTCGGAGAAATTCCGCCCGGACTCGATCTTAGCTCGCGGACCGCCCGCTTCTCCTTGTTCATGGCGAACACTCCGGATGCGCCATACACTCCCGCCGCTCCTGCCGAGAGGGCTACTCCTGGCGCGACGTTCGCACCTCGTGCTCCGCAGCCGCCCATCGCGCTCGTTCGGGATGGCAGAGAGTTTCAGATCACTTCCAACCAAAGCACTGTGCGCGCCGGCACCGAGATCGAGGTGAAGACCGAAAGAGAGGAAGTTACTCTCAGTTTTAGTGAGATGGACGAAGGCTCATGGGTAATCTTCGAGCTGCCGGGCTTCACCAGTGCAGCTTCCGGAACCGAAGCGACCAGCATGAGTGCATTGCGAACAGCGAACGAGACCTCATGGTTTAGCAACGGTGATACAATCTGGGTCAAGCTGGTAGCCGATGCGCCGGTCGGGCCGGTCATCCTTCCGACGGATCTGCAGGCCCGCATAACAGTAAGCAGGGAAGGCCTCGGCGGCTGACGCCCGCAATTCAGGCTAAGGGTTTTGCCGCTCTTCCAGTTTGCTCTGACCGATTCCTCTCTGCGCTACCGTCTACGGCGCAAATGCCGCAAAATTGCGGGATTTCGCACAGCAGCTTCTCAGATGTCGCGAAGTCACAGGTAAGTGGCGGAGCGGGAGGGATTCGAACCCTCGATACGGGGTTACCGTATACACACTTTCCAGGCGTGCGCCTTCGACCACTCGGCCACCGCTCCGCATGCCTGATTTGGCAGAGCGGCGCGTCTAGCCGCACATCCCACGGATGACAAGCGCCGCAGCGCGCCCTAATTCATACAAATGGCACGCATATTCGGCGATGCTCCCACGGCGGAGGAAATGGAAGCGATGGCGCGCAAGGCCATCGCCCTCCTGCCCGAGCAATTCCGCGCCCATCTGGGCGACGTGATCCTGCAAGTAGAGGACTTCGCGGAAGACGAACTTCTCGATGCCATGGAGATCGAGAACGCCTTCGAACTGACCGGCATCTATGAGGGTCTTCCGCTCGATATGAAGAGCGTCGAGCATTCGGGAACCATGCCCGATCGCATCCGCCTGTTCCGGGTTCCGATCCTGCTCGAATGGTGCGAGCGCGGGGACGAGACGCTCGAGCACCTCGTCGCCCATGTGACCATTCACGAGATCGGACACCATTTCGGCCTGTCGGACGAGGCGATGCATGCGCTGGAGGAGATGGTGGAATGAGATTGCTTGCCTTGCCGCTCGTCGCCCTGTTGCTCGCCCTGCCCGCTGCGGCGCAGGAGGAAGAGCCGGTCACGCCCGCTTCGGTGGTCGAAGCATCCTCGCCCGATGAATGGGTAGAAATCGCGCCGGAGGACTTGCTGGTCATGCGACTCCAGCCGGAAGCCGACGGGTCCGAGCGGCGCGTGGTGATCCAGCTTTTGCCCGCGCCCTTCAGCCAGCCCTGGGTGGAGAATATACGCACGCTGGCGCAAGCTCATTGGTGGGATGGGACCAGCGTCTACCGCGCAGTCGACAATTGGGTGGTGCAATGGGGCGGCGGCGATCCCGAACTGGGGATGGATCCGAGGCCACTGCCGGAGACGCTCATCGACACGGAGGGCCTCGAGTACATTTCGCAGGCACACGCAAAGTCGGCGAGCGATCCCGCGAGCTTCGAACCCAAATTCTATCCCTTGCCGATACCCGATCCATATACTGGTGATGAATCGGCGTTCTCTGATCCGGGTGTCTGGATCGGCGGCGTGTCAGGCTTCTCGCGCGGTTTGCCCGTCGCGGCCCACCCGAGCGGTCCTCCACCCAGAAACCTGGAGGAACTGGAGGCACGCACAAAGGAGCCAATCGACTTCAATATTTGGCCAACACATTGCTATGGCTCGGTCGGCGTGGCGCGCGATATCGAAACCACCGGCACGGGCAGCGAGCTCTATGCGGTGATCGGCCATGCACCGCGCCAGCTCGACCGCAATATCGCGGTGGTGGGCCGGGTGATCGACGGGATGGAGCATCTCTCGACACTGAGGCGAGGGACGGGCGATGCCGGGGTTTATGCCAACCGGGCCGAGGACACGCCGATCATCTCTGTGAGATTGGGCAGCGAAGTCGAGCAATTCCCTCCGCCGCGCTACGAATATCTTGCCACCGAGAGTGAGAGCTTCGCCCGCTATGTCGAAATCCGCGCCAATCGGAGTGACGAGTTCTACACCGTGCCCGCTGGCGGGGTGGATGTGTGCAACGTGCAAGTCCCCATCCGCTCCGTGGAGGAAGAATGATGCAGGGCGATATCTTGAACGTCTCGGGCGAGCTTCTGGGCTGGCGCAACGATAGTGGTATGCTGGCCACCTATCTCAGGATCGAGGGCGACGACGCAAAGCAGGTCAGCACGCACGAACTGCACAGCCGGATCACCAGCGGCAAAAGGCGCGGCTTCGGCTCGGTCAAGGTCGAGGCGCGGATCGGCGAGACCGAGTGGTCGACCAGCCTTTTCCCCGAAGAATACGGCTGGTTTCTGCCGGTCAAGGCTGCGGTCCGCCGCGCCGAGAGACTGGAAGAAGGCGGCAAGGTCACCGCCGAGCTTACCCTGCTGTGAGCGACACCGTCACGCATCGCGGCACGATCTGGATATGGTCGAACGGCACCAGCCCGGCGAGCTGGCATTTCCTCACAATCGATGGCGAGGCGGGCGAAGCTATTGCCGCGCATGAGGCGATGCGGCGGCTCGAACTGGGTGCCGGACGAGGTTTCGGCTCGGTCAAGGTCAAGGCCCGGATCGGCGAAACCGAGTGGTCGACTTCGGTCTTTCCCAGCCAGTCCTCGGGCGGCTTTATCCTCCCGCTCAAGGCCGCCGTACGCAAGGCGGAGGGTCTTGCCGAGGGCGTCGAGACCGAGGTTTCTCTAAAACTGCTCTAAACCCTGTCCGCTTGGGCGATGGCATCGCTCGCCCGGAGCGAACTCAGGATGCGCGTAAGGTGCGCGAGGTCCTGCACCTCCAGGTCGATCTCGTAAGTATGGAAAGGATCGTCGCGCTGGCTGAGCTCGAGGTTCATCACATTGGCGCTGTTTCTGGCGAAAATGGCAGCCATGTCCGCCAGCGTGCCGGGGCGGTTGTAGAGCACAACGCTCAATCGGCCGACCGCTCCGTGCGAATGTTCGCCCCATGACAGATCGACCCAGTCGACATCCTCGCCATTGGCGAGTTCGAGGCAGTCGATCGAATGCACCTCCACACCTTTGCCCTTGCGCTTGAGGCCCACGATCCGGTCCCCCGGCAGCGGGTGGCAGCAATCGGCCAGGGCAAAGCCCATGCCCGGTGTCAGCCCCTTGATACTGATGGCACGACCCTGTGCAGGCTCGGCCGGTAGATCGCTGGTGCTGCCGGGAACAAGCGCTTCCATGACTTCGCGATCGGTCAGCTTGGCCGATCCTATGGCGAACATCATGTCTTCCTCGTCCTCAAAATCGAGGCGCTCTAGCGCGGCCTTGATCGCCTTCTTGCCAACCTTTGTCGGCAGGCGCTCGCTGATCTCTTCGAACAGCTTGGTGCCGATCTCGGCGATTTCGCTGCGTTCCTTGAGGCGCACGGCGCGGCGGATTGCCGCGCGGGCCTTGCCCGTCACCACGAAGCCGAGCCAGGACAATTGTGGCTGGGCATGGGCGCCCTTGATGATCTCAACCACGTCGCCATTGCCCAGCTGCGTACGCAGCGGCATATGCCGGCCGTTGATCTTGGCGCCCACCGTCTGCGCGCCGAGATCGGTATGCACGGCAAAGGCGAAATCGACCGGGGTCGCGCCCTTGGGCAACTGGAACAGCGCACCCTTGGGCGTAAAGGCGAAGATGCGGTTCTGGTAGACTGCCAGCTTGGTATGCTCGAGCAGTTCCTCGGCGTCGTGGCTGGCATCGACGATCTCGATCAAGTCCCGCAGCCAGCCGACCTCGCCATCGGGGCGGCCTTCCTGTTTGTAGGCCCAATGCGCAGCGAGGCCGAACTCGTTGGTCCGGTGCATCTCGTGCGTGCGGATTTGTACTTCGACGCGCATCGAGCCGGCATGGATCAGCGTGGTGTGCAGGGACCGATAGCCATTGGTCTTGGGCGTAGAGATGTAATCCTTGAAGCGCCCCGGAACCATCTTCCAGGCCGTGTGCAACACGCCGAGCGCACGGTAACAATCCTCCACGCTGTCGGTCAGCACACGGAAAGCCATGATGTCGGTCACCTGCTCGAAGGGCATGTGCCGCTCGGCCATCTTGCGCCAGATCGAATACGGATGTTTTTCGCGACCCCAAACCTCGACCTGTACGCCCGCTTCGGCCAGTGCCTGCTTGATCTTGAGCGCGATAGCATCAACCTGCCCGCCCTCGCTTGAGCGGATCTGCTCCAACCGCGCGGTGATGGTGGCGTAAGCTTCCGGCTCGAGCTGCTCGAATGCCAGAAGCTGCATCTCGCGCATATATTCGTACATGCCCACGCGCTCGGCCAGAGGGGCGTAGATATCCATGGTCTCGCGCGCGATGCGGCGACGCTTGTCCTCATTCTTGATGAAGTGAAGCGTGCGCATATTGTGCAGCCGGTCCGCCAGCTTGACGAGCAGGACACGCAAATCCTCGCTCATCGCCAGCAGGAACTTGCGCAAATTCTCGGCTGCACGCTCGTTCTCGGGCATCTGCTCGATCTTGGAGAGCTTGGTCACGCCATCGACCAGCCGCGCGACTTCGGGGCCGAAATTGTCCTCGATATCCTCGATCGTCGCCAGCGTATCCTCCACCGTATCGTGGAGCAGCGCGGTCATGATCGTTTCCTGGTCGAGCTTGAGATCGGTCATCAGCCCGGCAACTTCGACCGGGTGGCTGAAATAGGGATCGCCGCTGGCGCGCTTCTGCGCCCCGTGCTTCTGCACGGTGTAGACATAGGCACGGTTGAGCAGCGCCTCATCGGCGTCCGGATCGTATTCCTTGACCCGCTCGACCAGTTCGTACTGCCTCAGCATCCTGCCAAGATAGTGTGTTGCATCCCCAATGACACGCAAGGAAATTCGCCGACAAAGGGGTCATGCGACGAAGCTGACGAAATTGACATCGTAGCGCTTGCTGAATTTCAGAATTTTACATTCTTTTTCATGAACTTGCGGAGAGTGTGCGAAGTTGACACTCCTCAGGATAATTTTGCTGCGCGAACTCGGGTACACGAAACCGGCGCTGGCGTATGGCCGAGCCTACAAGAGAGGAGAGTCCGCCATCCTTGCCTCGGGGCAAGCCGTGAAATGCAGGTTGTCCGCCCAATCTGCAAAACTGGTACATAGCACCGCTAGAAAGGATTGCGCCTTAACGCACTGGCTGGAGCACAGCAGAATCGGTCAAATGCGCTCGGTCATGGATGGCAAGCACCGGACCAGCGTCAGATGCGGATACGGGATCGCGATAGATGAAGCCGTTGACAGGATTGCTGCGCGCACCGAGCGCGGCAATGGGGCCATACCAGACACGCACCGCGCTCCAGTCCCCGGCGGCCGAAACGTCCTGCACGAGCACGTCATCCTCGATCATTCCGGGAGCGGACCAGTTTGCGTGGTCGATCAGAACCCGGCGATTATCGACGATGGCGCTCACAACCGCCACGTGACCGACCGGCATGGCCAAGGTGGAGCTGAAGGACATTACCGCGCCGATCCGAGGTTCCGATCCGCGCTCATAACGCTCACTCGCCTTTGCCCACCAAGTGTGCGCATCGCCAAAGATCTCGATGCCAGACACTTCACGTGCATAGGGAACGCATTGCAGCCGCGCATGAGCCGTAACCGGTAGCGATATCGAGAACAGGACAATTCCGGACAGGATCCGGCGCAGGACACTCCTGCCATCCCGCCAAACAGGAAAACGAAACCTGGACAAGATTCCCTCCGCACACCTTGAAACCCAACGCCTCGACCTTATGATATATTATATCATTAATGTAGACCCACCGGCGCCAGCTCGTCGCAATGACAGTTCGTTCCGTCCCTTTCCGTGCGGTCAGATCATCCAGGGAGATCAAGAGTGACGAATTGGCCCAAGCGAACCGGGGACGAGGATCGTTTGCAGGAAGCGCACGGCAAGGCGGCCATATCGGGCCTCGACCGATGGGGAATGATCATCTCGGGCATTTGCGTCATTCACTGCCTGGCCCTGCCGATCGCGACCGCATTGCTGCCATTCCTCGCTTTGGGCCTGCCCTTGGAGGAATGGGCACACCCTGTCTTGCTCGGAATTGCCCTGCCGGTCACCGGCATCGCATTGCTTCGTGGCTATCTCCGCCATCGCCTCGTCCGCCCCGCGATCCTTGGCGCAATCGGCTTGGCCCTGATTGCGTTGGGCACGCTCGTCGGAAATGACCTCAAGGAAACGCTGTTCACAGTTATGGGCGCGTCCCTTGTCGTGGTCGCGCATTTCCTTAACTGGAAACGCCACCATGAAACGCAGGACATGGTGCCTTAGCTACTGCCGGGAAGCAGGTCTCAGCTCAGGACCTGAGCCTAACTCCAAGTCACTTCGGGCGGCAGGCTCATCAGGATGGCATCGATATTGCCGCCAGTCTTGAGACCGAACAGCGTGCCCCGGTCATAGACGAGGTTGAACTCGACATAACGCCCGCGCCATTCGAGCTGCTGCTTCTTTTCCTCTTCGCTCCATTCCTGTCCCATGCGCTTGCGCACGATGGCCGGGAAGGAATCGAGGAATGCCTCGCCCACATCCCTGGTGAAGGCGAAGTTGCGCTCGAACTGCGCCTCGTCCGCACATTCGAGATGGTCGTAGAAGATGCCGCCCACGCCGCGCGCGACATTGCGGTGGGGGATGAAGAAGTAGTCATCCGCCCACTTCTTGAACTTGTCGTAATAGGTCGGGTTATGCGCTGCACAGGCCGCACGGAATCGGGCGTGGAAGGCCTCTGTATCTTCTTCGTACGGGATCGGCGGGTTGAGGTCCGCACCGCCGCCGAACCAGGCCGCCTGCGTTGTCAGGAAACGCGTGTTCATATGGACGGCGGGAACGTGCGGGTTGGCCATATGCGCGACCAGCGAGATACCCGTGGCGGTAAAGCTGCGATTGTCTTCGTCCGCGCCGTTGATCGTGGCAGCAAACTGCGGAGCAAATTCGCCCGAAACGGTCGAGACATTGACGCCGACCTTCTCGAACACCTTGCCCTTCATCACGCCGCGCACGCCGCCGCCACCTTCGGAGCCGTCATCCGTATCGCGGTCCCAGGGCGTGTATTCGAACGACGCATCCGATCCGGCCTCGCGCTCGATCGCCTCGAACTCGGCGCAGATTCGGTCGCGCAGGCTTTCGAACCATTCGCGGGCGAGCCCGGTCTGTGCGCTCCAGTCAGTCATCTCAATCTCCTCGTACGAAAGCCCCCTTGCCAAAGCCTTTGCCACGCGGCAAGTGAAGCCAATGGTTCCCGTTTCGTTCGCATTCCTCTTTTGCGGCCAGGAATTCCGCCTTGCCGGAGATCGCGCGCTGTTCTGGCCGCGTGAGAATGCGCTGCTGGTGGCGGACCTGCATCTGGAAAAGGCCAGCTCCTATGCGCGTGGCGGGCAGTTCCTGCCGCCCTATGACAGCCGCGAAACGCTCGAAAGGCTGGCGGCCGCCGTGAAAGAAACCGGCGCGCGCCGGGTCTATACTCTGGGGGACAATTTCCATGACGGGGAAGGACCCGCGCGGCTGGAAGCGCATGCAGCAGGGATGCTCCATGCACTGACCACGGCGCTCGACTGGGTGTGGGTCACCGGCAATCATGACGAGGGCCAGGACAACAAAGGCCGGGCGCAATGCGGCGGGACATTCGTCGAGGAACTGCACGTAGCGGGCGCGGTCCTGCGCCACCAGGCGTTGAAAGGAGAGACCCGGCCGGAGCTTTCCGGCCATTTCCACCCGCGCCTGCAGGTCAAGATGCACGACAGGCATATCCGCCGTCCATGCACCGTGGTGAGCGAAGGTGAGAGCGGCTCGGGCAGGATGATCCTGCCGGCCTTCGGTGCGCTGACCGGCGGAATGAACGCAGCCGATCCGGCAATCCTCGATGCGCTGCAGCCCGCGCGGGCGGTGGATGCCATTGTCCCCGCCGGGAAAAGGCTTGCCCGCTTTCATTTGTGGCGAAGTGCGGCCTAGCGCTCGGACCCCCTAGCGCAAGGCCGGATTAGGCTCTACATGGGGCCCTCAAATCGAAGCTACAGGAGCATAGCCCATACCACGTCCACCCCGCCGCATGATGGCACCGCCGGTCAAGTCCGGCCCGCGTTACGACAATATGATCCAGGCCGAAAAAGTTCGCGTCATTGACGAGAATGGCGAGAATATCGGCGTCTTGTACACTGAGGAAGCGATCGAACAGGCAGCCGATGCAGGGCTGAACCTGGTCGAAGTCTCGCCCAATGCAGACCCGCCCGTGTGCAAGTTCCTGGATGTCGGCAAATATCGCTACGAGGCGCAGAAGAAAGCCAACCTCGCACGCAAGAGTCAGAAGACGCAGGACATCAAAGAGATCAAGATGCGTCCGAACATCGACGATCACGATTACGACGTGAAGATGCGGGCAATGAACAAGTTCATCGAGAACGGCGACAAGGTGAAGGTCACCCTGCGCTTCCGCGGACGCGAAATGGCGCACCAGCACCTTGGCATGGACCTGCTCAAGCGGGTTCAGGAAGACGTTGCCGAGATCGCCAAGGTGGAAGCATTCCCGCGCCTCGAAGGCCGGCAGATGCTGATGGTCATCGCGCCCAAGTAAGCGCGCACCACATCGCAAGATCACCAAAGGGGCGTGGCCGCGAGGCTGCGCCCCATTCGTTTGGGGCTAGCCCGCAGGCTCCCACAATTCGATCGGATTGCCGTCCGGGTCATGGATCCGCGCGAAACGCCCGACCCCGGGCATGTTCCATTCAGGCTTGGTGATGACCTCGATTCCGGCAAGTTGCAGCCGCTCGGTCAGCGCCTCGATTCCCGATACGCGCAGATTGAGCATAACCTGCCGTTCCTCCGGCCAGTAATCGTCATCGGTGGGAAAGATCGAGAAGACTGTCGGCCCCGCCTCCTGCATCCAGACATAATTGCCGTCTTCGGGTGGTTCCACCGTCGCGGTGGCCGTGAAGCCAAGATGGATGCGATACCAAGCCGCCAACCGTACGGGATCGGCCGAGCGCAGGAAGACCCCGCCAATCCCCAGAACCTGGCCGTTTGGCATGACACTCTCCTTGCTCGATGCTCCACAACAGCTAGGATCGTAGGCCAATGGGAGAGAAGGACAAGAGCCGGACATGACGGCCAGCCGCATCGGATTCTGGGTCGGATTGGCGGGCTTTGCCGCCACGATCATCTTTCCTGCGCCGCAAGCAATGCCGCAGGCGGCATGGCATGTGGCCGGTATGGTCGTGTGGATGGCCGCCTGGTGGATGACGCAAGCCATACCGCTCACGGCCACCGCACTGCTGCCTTTCGCCGTCCTGCCATTCTTCGGGGCGGGGAGCGCCGACGAAGTTGCCAGCGATTACTATTCGCCGATTCTCTTCCTGCTGCTGGGCGGTGCCTTCATTGCCCTGGCCATCGAGCGCACCGGGCTGCACAAGCGCCTCGCCCTGTTCATTCTCAGGCTGATCGGGGACCGCGGCGGCGCGATGGGCATCTTGCTCGCCTTCATGATCGCCGCGGCGATCCTCTCCAACATCATATCCAACACGTCGACCGCGCTGATCATGATGCCGATGGCGTTGGCGGTGCTCGCAGGTGGCGGAGCCTTGGGCGGTGATGAAGACAGCGACAAGCTTGGCCTCTCAGGCGCCCTGCCCATGGGTATCGCCTTTGCGGCAAGTATTGGCGGGCTCGGCACGATCATCGGTTCTCCCACCAATGCCATCGCCGTTGCCCTGCTGGACGAAACCATCGGGGTGGAAATCAGCTTTGCCAAATGGGCCGTTTTCGGCGTGCCCATCGTCCTAATAGGGATTCCCATTGCCGCTTTCGTCCTCGGCAAGGTGCAGCAGGTGGCAAGCCATCCATTCGATACAGCCGCCGCGCGCGAGGCAATTGACCCGCATGGCCCCTGGACCGTGGCGGAAAGGCGCCTGATTCCCGTAATTGCGGTTACTTTCACGGCCTGGATGTTGCGGCCGCTGCTTACTCCCTACCTGCCCGCGAATTCCCTGACAGACGGGACCATCGCGATAATTGCCGGCTTTGCCCTGTTCATCCTTCCCGACGGCACGGGCAGACGGCTGCTCAACTGGCGCGAAGCCAATTGCGCCCCCTGGGGCGTGATCATGATGTTCGGCGGCGGACTGGCTCTGGCGGGCGCCATGACGCGGACGGGCCTTGCCGAATGGCTGGGTCAGGCGCTGCTGCCACTGGCCAATGTCCCCCTGCTGCTGGTTGCCCTGGCGGTGGTCGCCATGGTGGTCCTGGTCACCGAATTTGCCAGCAATGTCGCCACGGCAAGCGGGATCATGCCCGTAGTGGCCAGCCTTGCGATTGCGCTGGGCGGAGATCCACTGCTGCTGGCCATGCCTGCGGCCATGGCCGCCAGCTGGGGCTTCATGCTGCCCGCAGGAACAGGCCCGAATGCCATCGCCTGGGCAACGGGGCGCATTTCGCTGCCGCGTATGGTCGGCGCGGGGTTGCTTATCGATGTAACAGGCATCTTCCTCGTGGTCGGCGCCTGCTGGGCGATGGCGACCTTGTTCTGAGCTGATGTGCACAAGGTCCGTCCGCGACTTCAGTTGGCGTTCATCCCGCTGGGGCAATTCGGCGAAAACGCCTTGCCCCGCTTCGGACAGTGCCGTTATGACAGCATCCATTCCGCGCAGACCGCACACGAAACCATAAAGAACGGAAATTCAGTGTCTTCGAAACTTCGCTATTTGCTCGGCGCCGCAGCGTGCTGTTCCCTCCTCGCATCCTGTGGCGGTGGCAACAACACGCCCGACCCGACACCGACCGAGACACCTACTCCGACACCGACGGAAACTCCTACTCCTGCAGACGTAACCTTCGATTTCACCGAAGAATTCGAGGTCAGCACGGTGCGGATGTATATTTACGCCTATTTCACCCCCGGCACCGGGGGTGACGAGGTTTTCAGCGACGGCAGGATCATCAACGACCTGGGCGCGGTGGCGTTCGAACTGGACCCCGAAGCCGTGCTTTACCGCTTCGTCACCACCGAGGACATCCTGGAATTCCTTGGCACCGACCGGGTCAGCGTTTCTCCGACAGAGCGCGTCTATGAGAACGCCTCTGGCAGGCTGATCATGGAAACGCCATTCGAGAACCTTTTGCGGGTTCAGCTGGAAAAGACAGATCCCTTCATCCGCGAAACCATTCCGGGCGAACTTCGGAGCCGCCGAGTCCTGCTATTCGTCAAGCCGGTGGAGACCGAAGAGGCCATCGACACAACGCTCGCCTATACCGGTGATGCAGAGATTGCAGGCGGCACTTCGGGGACGACCACGTTCGATTCAATCACCCAGCCATCGCCGACTTTTACCGTTACCCCTGGCACTGCCGGACCTGAACTGACCGGCTCGGTCCCGGTCGTCGTGGATATCGGTGGAACGCCGACAACCGTCGCAACACTCGACTTCGAGGCGACATTGGCGGCCACCGGAGCCTTTGCGGGAACTGCCGAAGACGCGGCATCTGGTTTCAGCGGCCAGATCGTGGGCACCCTGGCGGGGCCGGACCGTGAAGAAATGGTCATCCTTTTCCGCGTTGTACATGACGACGGCAGAAAGTTCCTGGGAAGCTTCCTTGGCCAGCAGACCGCTGTCGTACCCTGATTAACGGCTATCCAGTCCGTGCCGGGCAAGGAAGTCGTCCATCAGCCTAGCCACATCCCGATGGTTGAGATCGGCAAAGGGCATGTGCGTATTTCCGGTGAGGCCAACTTCCGGCAATAGCAGGATTTCGGCTTTACCGCCCCGTGCGTTGACGAGATCGACGAATTGCCGGCATTCCTCGAGCTTGCTGCGCCAGATGGCGTGGCCTTCGATATTGTCACCCCAGACGAACTGCATGGGGATGGCCAGCAGCCGGGCAAATTCTTCTTCGCTAACATGCAGCGGGCCGAAGGGCGTGTCCGGCCCATCGGGCCCCTCGCCTTCGGGAAAGAGGTAACCCGGATTTTCATAGGCGATGATGGCTCGGACGTTGTCGCTCTGCGTCGCCGCGAGCAACGCCCGCAAGCCTCCCGCGGAGGAGGTGACAGCGATCGCGCCATCGACCTGGTCGAATGCCTCGGCAGCTGCTTCAGCCTCGATCCTGATGGCGTCCATCGTGTCGAATTCATTATAGCGCGCGCGCATTGCCTGGTTGATGGCGAAAGCGTTGTCGGTGGGGAACTGGATACCATCGAACCAGTCCAGCCAATCGGGACCCAAGCGCCAGGACGTGAAGTTCTGCTGGTCGCGACCGGCGGACGGGCTGTAGCTTTGCTCTTCACAACCCCAGTTTGCGCGGCCCACGCCTGGTCCGTCCCACAAGAAAGTTGTGTAGCCCCGCCTCAGGAACAGGCTCTGGAATCCCTCGTCGCCTTCCCAGTTGTTCTGCCATACGAACGGGCTCGAGGAGTGCCAGAAGAACAGCTTGTTATCCCGCGGATAGGCGGGAATCTGGTATTCGACATACCCGTGCCCACAGGATTGCGTGGCACCTTCGTCATTCACAACGATCCTGCCACCTACTGCGAAACTGCCCTGCTTGCCGATCGCGATCGGGGCACCATCGTCCTGAGCAGCAAGAGGAACAGCGCAAGCGAGCGCGGCGACCGCCAGCAAAGGGCGGATCATCCCTTCCACTCGCGGCGTTCTTCGGCCTGGCGCAGGACCTCATAGGCAAGCTGATACGCCTGGAAGGCCTTGGCCGCCTCTTCATCGCCCGGACGGACATCGGGGTGAACTTCCTTGGCCTTTGCGCGCCAAGCCTTCTTCACGTCGTCAAAACTCGCATCGACTTCCAGCTCAAGCACTTCGAGCGCGCGCATCTCGTCGGCGCTGCGGCTGCCATCGCCGCCGCCACCCCAGCCATAATGCTGCGCTTCTGCATAGCCGGCATTCTCGCTGCGCTCGGCCTTGGCGCGGTTGGCAGCTTCTTCCTTGTCGAGGCCTTCGAAATAGTCCCAGCCCTTGTTGTATTCCGCGGCATGCTTTTCGCAGAAATACCAACGTTCCTTGCTGTTGGGCGATTTGGGAGCGGGGCAATCGCCCTTCTCGTTGCAGCCATGACGATCGCAGATACGCACATTGACTGCCTCACGGCTGGATTCGTATCCGCCCCAGCGCGGGAAACCCCAATTGTCGGAACGCCGCGAACGCGCCATCAAACCTGCCTGCCTTTCACTATTCAGGCAGTATAAGGCCTGCCCGCGCCTACTCAAACCACTGTGAAGGTTTTCGCCGAAACGATACAATTCCTTACACATGTTGCATTGCAAAACGAAACGCAGTGCCTAGTTGCACTGTCATGAGCAAGCAACTGTCTATCGCAGCCGCTTTTTCCGTCTTCGCCATGGCAGCCTTTGCGCTGTCCAGCACTGCGGACCGGCACGATGTCCAGCATGCAATGGGAACGGGCGCGAAAGCTCATGCCTCCGCGCCCGCCTTTGGCCAGGCTATCCCGGCTATTTCTCTGGTCGCCGACTGATCAGTCGATCATCACCGTAACCGCTCGGCGGTTGCGCGCCCAGGCCTGCTCGTTCGAACCGGTGGCTGCCGGACGTTCCTCACCGTAGCTGACCGTGCGCAGGCGGCTTTCCGCCACACCAAGACTGACAAGGTAGTTCTTGGCAGCATTGGCCCGGCGTTCGCCGAGGGCAAGATTGTATTCGCGCGTGCCGCGTTCGTCGGCATGGCCTTCGATCGTTGCACCCGCGCTCGTATATTGCAGCATGTATTCGGCCTGGGCACGCAGTGCCACAGCGTCTTCGCTGTCGATATTGTACTTGTCGGTGTCGAAGAAGATCACGTCGCGACCGGCCATTGCCGAAGCGAAGTGAGCCTGGCTGCCGGGCTGTGGTCCGGTGGGCCTCGGCGCCGGGGTCGGAGCAGGGGTCGACGGGGCAGGAGCAGAGGCGACCGGTGCCGGAGGCAGAGTCTCCGGTGGTTCCTTCTTACAGGCCGCCAACGCCAGAACACTGGTGGCGGCAAGGATGACGGCATAACGTTGCATTCCAGAATCCTCCTCAAACGAGTGTCGGGTTTCAGCCCGATAGGGAATAAACGCAATTACGGCAGAACCGGTCCCCAGGCCGGATCTGAAGCCCCTACCGGCGTGTTGAGACGGCGTTCGTTCTCGCCGGTCAGGTCGACCTGCCAGATTGAAGCATTACCCGTGTTACGCTCGGATCGGAAGAACTGGATGATGCGACCATTGGGCGCCCAAGTCGGCGCTTCGTCCTGCCAGCCATTGGTCAGGGTGCGCATGTTGCGCCCATTGGTGTCCATCACCGCGATATGAAAGTCGCCCACAATATGGGTGAATGCAATCTGGTCGCCGCGCGGGCTCCATTCGGGCGTGGCGCATCGGCCGCCGAAGAAGCTGATCCGCCGCTGGTTCGAACCGTCGGCATTCATCGTGTAGCACTGCTGCGTGCCCGACTGGTCGCTTTCGAAGACGATCTGCGTCCCGTCGGGCGAATAGGAACCGCCAACCTCGATCGCCGGGCTGCTGGTCAGCCGGATCGAGGCACCGCCAGCCGAAGGCACGCGGTAGATATCCGTATTCCCGGCTACGGCCATGGAATAGAGCAAATAGCGGCCATCCGGACTCCAGCGCGGGGCGAAAGTGGGGTTGGAGCTTTGCGTCACCAGCGTCTGCTGGCCAGTCCCGATGTCATAGACATAGATGCGCGGATTGCCGTCGACATAGGACAGGTAGGCGATGCGCGAATAGTCGGGTGAATAGCGCGGGGTCAGCGCGGTCGACTGGCCGTTGGTGATGAAGCGGTGGTTGGCCCCGTCGCTATCCATGATGGCGAGCCGCTTGATACGGCGTTCCTTGGGGCCCGTCTCGGCAATATAGGCGATGCGACTGTCGAAGAAGGGACTTTCCCCCGACAGGCGCGAATAGACGAGATCAGCGCATTTATGCGCCGCACGGCGCCACTCGGCTGGCGAAACGATCCAGCCTTCGCGGACCAGCTCTTCCTCCAGGATCACGTCGTAGAGATAGCAACCGACGGTCAGCCTCCCGTCATTGTTCGCGCGGACATAGCCATGGACGAGCATTTCTGCAGACTGGCTCTGCCAAGTGCGCCAGCTCGGCGCGGTTATCTGGGCATAGGAAGGACGCGGCAGGGCATCCGGCCCGACCGGGCGAAACAGCCCGTTATTGCGCAGATCGGCAAAGACCACGCGCGCCAGCTCATGCCCGAGGGAGGCAGTGCCATCGGCATTGGCCGGCGTCGGCACATCCTGGTTGGTCGCAAAACTGGCAATCGCAATGCCGAGGTCCTGCCAGGCGTCGGCTGTTACGGTCCCGCGCAGCACGCTCTCCTCGCCCGCATCGGCAGTCGCATTGCCTTCCGCGTCGAGCGAAGAGGGATCGAGCGAGATAGCTTCATCCTGCGCAAGAGCTGGGCCGCCGGCAGCCAGCATTGCAATGGCGAACAAAGCGGAAAGGGATTGTCTGAGATTCATCGAGCCAGGTCCTGATTGAAGTCCATTTCTACAGTGCGCCAGCCAGAATAGAAGCGCTCAGGCAAATTGAAGGGCGCAGCCAGGCGAACGGCACGCACGGCCTGTTCCTGGTGACGCCTGACCTGCGCCCGGTTCGAACTCGTCTGTCCGTCCGTGCGCAGCACTTCGGGATTGCCGTTGAGCGAACCGTCGCGATTGAGGCGGAAACGCACCACGGTCTGCAGGCGATCGACCTCGAGGCCGGAAGGCGGGTTCCAGTGCGGCTTCAACTGGCGCACGATGGCAGCAAGAATGCTCTGCTGCTGCTGCGGATTGGGCCGGTCGCCGGGATCGCCTTCGCGCCCGTCGCCATCGCTCATGCCCTCGAGGAAACGCTCATTGAGCCGCGTGCCCGAGGATTGCTCTCTCGGCGCGGGAGCCTGCGTCTGGCGCGGCGCCGGCTGCTGCGGTCGCTCGACAGTGGGCTGCGCCACTTGCGAGCGCTCCTGCACGGGCGGCCGCGGTTGCTCCGCAACCGGCTGGGTCACCTGCTGCTCCACAACCGGGGCTGGATCGGGTTGCGGTTCCTCCGACAGTTCGGGCGCAGCAGAAGCCGCAGGATTGCTCGAAGGATCGGGCGCAGTCGATTCGAGACTTACCTCGGTCGCCAGGCTGACATTGATCCGCTCGGACATTTCGTATGCCGGATGGCTGTCATCCTTGAGGATCAGCGCCGCGAACAACGCAATATGCGCGAAAGCCGCGACCGCAAGGCCGAGCTTCTCTTCACGCGCAAGGTTGGCGATGGGGCCCATTGGAATTGCGCGCCTAGGGCTCGTTGGCTGAACTGTTGGTGACCAGCGAGATTGAATTGAATCCGGCACGATTCAATTCCCCCATCACTGCCATCACACGGCCGTAATTGTTCTGCGCATCGCCGCGCAAGGTGACCAATGGCAACTCGCCCTGTGCAGCCGACCCTATCTCGAGCAAGCGATCGTCGAGCTCGCCTTCTCCGACCAAATCGTCATCGATGAAGATATAGCCATCGCGGTCGATCGAAATGGTAAGCTGGTCAGGCGTCTGGTCGAGCGGGTTTGCTCTGCTTTCCGGCAGTTCGACGGGCACACCACTGGCCAGCAGCGGCGCCGTGACCATGAAGATGATCAGCAGCACCAGCATCACGTCCACGAAGGGCGTTACGTTGATCTCGGCCATGGGCGCGCGGCGGCTCGATCGACCGCTGCGGGAGGATTTCATAACTCCCATCGCCATCTATCCGACCTCACGGTCGGGAACGGCACCGGCCCGCACCCCCACCCGGCCACCCAGGAGCCTACCCTGTTTGGGAGGCCGGGTGGGGGCGTGGGGTGGTGCCGCAACTGCCGGAGCAAAGCGAAGGCCGAACATCACGCCTGCTCCATTTCGCGGCTGACATTGGCATGCACGCGATCGGCGAAGCGCTGCAGCTTTGCCTCGAAACCGTTCACCGCGTTGGAGAAGCGGTTATAGGCAATGACCGCGGGGATTGCCGCGAACAGGCCGATGGCCGTGGCGAACAGCGCCTCCGAGATGCCCGGAGCGACCACGGCGAGTGAGGAATTCTGCTGCGTCCCGATCTGGAAGAAGCTGTTCATGATGCCCCAAACGGTGCCGAAAAGGCCCACAAAGGGGGCAACGGACCCCGTGGTCGCCAGGAAATTGAGCCGGTTTGCGAGCTTGTCCGCTTCCGCCGCAACCTGGTCTTCCATCGCCTGGCCAATCCTGGCCATGGCGGCTTGGCGATCCCTGATCCCGGCCTTGGCCGAACGGCGCCATTCCGAAAAGCCAGCAGCTGCCACGCGACCCGAGGGCGAATCAGCCTTGCTGCGCTGAAGCAGTGCCTCGGGCTCGTCCAAAGTCCAGAAATCCTGCTCGAACTTGTTCGACCTTCCGCGCACATTGGCCATTCGCAGTGAGAAAGCGATGATGATCATCCACACCCAGACCGAAGCCAGCAGCAGGCCGGCAATCACGATCTGCACGACGATGTCGGCATCGAGGAACAATTGCATGGGATCGAGCCGGGTCGGGGCGCTGGCGCCCGCTGCGGCCAGGAAATCGAGCGAAGTCATTCAGGGTCTTTCACAAAGAAATCGTCAAAGGCTTTGCGCCATTCGTCGGGCTGGCGACGCGGCCTGCCGGAAGGCGCGATGAAACCGACGCGAACAGTCACTTCCACCAAGAGATCCCCTCCACGCATCAGGCGCTGCCGCAAACGGACGCTTGCAGCCTTCAGTTCCACACATTCTGTTTGAACGGTGAGTGAATCATCGAGGCGCGCAGGAATAAAATAGCGCAGATTGGCCTCGGCTACCGCATAATTTCCAACGCCGTCCTCATGCGCCTTACGCTGGTCGATGCCGAGGAGCCGCAACAGGTCCGAGCGGGCGCGCTCGCAGAACTTCAGGTAATTGGCATGATAGACGAGGCCCGACAGATCGGTGTCCTCGTAATAGACGCGCACCGGGAAGAGGTGGCAATGCCCCTCGAAAATTCCGCTGCTCGGCTGCAATTCACTCTCCATCCCCTACCGCTTCTAGCGGGCACAGGACTCGGCGGGAAGGCCGTCACCCACAGATTGACGGGGGACTGACTCGGTTCAACCCGAAATCATCCGCCCCAGGGACTTTCCGCCGCACAGATGTACATGGACATGCGGCACGATCTGGCCGCCATCCGCGCCGAGATTGCAGAGCAGCCTATAGCCGGGCTCGACCAGGCCAAGCTCGCGCGCAATAATACCGACGGCACGCACGAAACCGCCAACTTCCGCATCCGATGCCTTGGCGGAGAAGTCGTCCCAGCTGACATATTCGCCCTTGGGAATCACCAGCACATGCACCGGTGCCTGCGGAGCGATATCATTGAATGCGAGAGCAAACTCGTCCTCATAGACCTTGTCGCAAGGGATCTCGCCACGCAGGATCTTGGCGAAGATATTGTCGCGATCGTAGGGCTGGCTGGCATCCACTGCTTCCATCATTCGCTCCTGCTCGCCTTTTCGACGAGACCGGAAACGCCCTCGCGCTTCTCCAGCTCTGCCAGCACATCGGCAAAGGCAATACCACGCGCCTGTAGCGCCACCATCAGGTGGAAGAGGATGTCGGCACCCTCGCCCACCAATTCCTCATCGCTGCCCGAAAGCGTAGCAATAGCCGCTTCGACACCCTCTTCACCCAGCTTGCGGGCGATTACAGGCATGCCGCGCGCATTGAGCTTGGCGACATAGCTTTCATCGGGCGAGGCATTGCGCCTCTCGGCGATGACCTGTTCGAGATGCTCAAGAATATCCATGGGCTTGGGGATGCGCAGCCTGCGCGCGCCAGTCAAGCCGCCTTAGCGACGACGTCGGGCGAAACGGCGGCCGATCATCACTCCGGCAAGGCCGAGCGCGAACAGGGTCATGGATGAACCTTCGGGAACCTGCGCGCTTCCCGCCGCCGCAGCCGGTGCGTTCACGATAACGAGGCTGAGGGCAAGTATGAGGAGGATGCGCGTAAGCATGGCACAGCCCATCTGCCTCGCGCGCGATCCCCGCAATCGGGAGTGTGTTAACGTCCCGCGATGGGACTAGACGCTGCGCGCGGGTAAACCGGCGGCGCGCAGCGCATCATGCGCATTGGCAATCGAATAGGTTCCGAAATGGAAGATGCTGGCAGCCAGCACCGCACTGGCATGACCTTCGGTCACGCCTTCCACCAGGTGATCGAGCGTACCGACGCCGCCGCTGGCGATCACCGGCACCGAAACCGCATCGGCAATCGTGCGGGTGAGCTTGAGGTCGTAGCCCTTCTGCGTCCCGTCTCCATCCATGCTGGTGACGAGCAATTCGCCTGCGCCCATTTCGGCCATGCGCACCGCATGCTCCACGGCGTCGATGCCGGTCGCGCGCCTGCCGCCATGCGTGAAGATTTCCCAGTGATCGTGCACCCAGCGCGCATCGACGCTGGCGACGATGCACTGGCTGCCCATGCGCTCGGCAATTTCGGTGATCACTTCGGGTCGCGACACGGCGGCGGAATTGACCGCCACCTTGTCCGCTCCTGCCAGCAGCAGCGCGCGCGCATCCTCGACCGTGCGCACGCCGCCGCCCACGGTGACGGGCATGAAGCAGACTTCCGCCGTGCGCCGGACGATATCGAGCAAAGTCCCGCGCCCTTCATGGCTGGCAGAAATGTCGAGGAAGCACAGCTCGTCCGCCCCGGCGGCGTCATAGGCCTGCGCCTGCTCGACCGGGTCGCCGGCATCCTTGAGATCGACGAAATTGACGCCCTTGACTACGCGGCCATCGGCCACGTCGAGACAGGGGATTACGCGGATACGAACGGTCATGCGCACGCCCCTGCCACAGCGCGGGCGCAAATGCGAGAATTCAGTCGGGCTCGACCACTCCGGTCAGTACCGTGCTTCCGGCCTCGAGCCGGATTGTCTGGCCGATCTCGAATTTGGGCATGTCATCGGTGACATCGCCGCGCCACCTGAACTCGAAACTGCTGCCCGAAACCTCGAATTCGGAGACGAGCGTATCATCACAATAGAGACGCGCCGTTCCATCGTTTTGCGGATCGAGCTTGCGCGCGCGAATGCGGAAGCGCCCTACCCCATGGCTCCAGCGATCCTGCGACAGCTTGCCAGAGGACTGGCCGCGCTTCGCTCCCGGTGCATAGAGCCGCGCTTCGACGTCGTGCGTCTTGTGCTCGCCCTCGGGGACAACCACGAGCGACCAGCCAGGTGCCTTGTTGCGTTTGAACAGTCCGAACATCGGAGCCTCCTTGCGGACCTCTTTATCGGACCAGTGCTGAAATCGGGTTAAGCGCGCTCCGCCATCGCAATCGCGGTCGCAAGGTCGAGCTTGCCTTCGTAAAGCGCGCGGCCGGTAATCACGCCCTCGATCCCCTCGTCCGCATGGATCGACAGCATGTGAATATCGTCCAGCCCCTTCACGCCGCCGCTGGCAATCACCGGAATGTCCACACTGCGTGCTAGGTCCACCGTCGCATCGACATTGCAGCCCTTGAGCAAGCCGTCGCGCCCGATATCGGTGAACAGCAGGCTGGCAACGCCCGCATCCTCGAACCGGCGGGCAAGGTCGACTACAGGCACGTCCGACACTTCGGCCCAACCCTCTGTCGCCACCATGCCATCGCGCGCATCGACGGCGACGACGATGCCGTTCTCCCATTCCTTCGCCATCTGCTTGACGAATTCCGGATCCTTGAGCGCGGCCGAGCCCATGACCACGCGCGCCACGCCAAGGTTGAACCATCCCTCAACCGCTGCTGCGTCGCGAATGCCGCCGCCAAGCTGGACGTAGCCCGGAAAGGCCTCAACGATGGCCTCCACCGCCTCGCGATTTTCCGCGCGACCGGCAAAGCTCCCGTCGAGATCGACGACATGCAGGTGCTGCGCTCCGGCCTCGGCGAAGATCAGCGCCTGCGCGGCCGGATTGTCGCCATAGACGGTGGCGCGATCCATGTCGCCTTCCGCAAGGCGCACGACTTCGCCGCCCTTGAGGTCGATCGCCGGAAAAATGATCATGTGGGATTCCATTCAAGGAAGCGTGCCAGCAGGTCCAGCCCGTATCGCTGGCTCTTCTCCGGGTGGAACTGCACGCCGATAATATTGTCGCGCGCAATGGCCGCCACCAGGCCACCACCATGGTCGGTCATCGCGGCTATATCATGCCCGTTGGCAGGCACGAAATGGTAGGAATGGAGGAAATAGGCCTCGCCCTCCTCCAGCAGATCGTGGTCGCCGTGGTGCGGGGTAAGTTGGACATCGTTCCAGCCCATATGCGGCACCTTGATCTCCGGATCGGTGCGCTCGATCAGCGTCACATCGCCTTCGATCCAGCCAAGGCCAGGCGTCTCGCCATGTTCGAGCCCGCGTGTCGCCAGCAATTGCAGGCCGACGCAGATGCCGAGGAAGGGCACGCCATCCTTCAACACGCGCTCTTCAAGCGCCTCGACCATGCCGGGAATGCCCGTCAGTCCCTCATAGCAGGCGCGAAACGAGCCAACGCCGGGCAGAACAATGCGCTGCGCACCGCGCACGAGATCGGGATCGTCTGTAACGGTGATAAATTCACTGCCTGCGGCCTTCAGCGCGTTGTGAACGGAGTGAAGGTTGCCGGCGCCGTAATCGATCAGCGCAACGCGGTTACCCACCCAATTGTCCCTTTGTGGAGGGTACCGCTCCGCCCTTGCGAGGGTCGAGCTCGACCGCTTCGCGCATGGCGCGGGCAAAACCCTTGTAGAGCGCCTCGCAGATATGGTGGTTGTTCGAGCCGTAAAGCACCTGGCAATGCAGCGTCAGCCCGGCGGCCTGCGCCACCGAGTGGAACCAGTGCTCAATCAGCTCGGTATCCCATTCGCCGAGCTTTTCCTGCGTGAAGCGCGCCTTCCACACGAGGAATGGCCTGCCCGAAATATCGAGCACAACGCGCGCCATGGTCTCGTCCATCGGCGAGTGCGCCTCGCCATATCGACCGATTCCCGCCTTGTCGCCAAGCGCCTGTGCCAATGCCTGGCCCAGCGCGATGGCGCTGTCCTCGGTCGTGTGGTGCTGGTCGACATGCAGGTCGCCGTTCACCTTCAAGGTCACATCGATTAACGAGTGGCGCGAAAACTGCTCCACCATGTGGTCGAGGAAGCCGATGCCCGTGGAAATGTCATATTTCCCCGCCCCGTCGAGATTTACCTCGACAAGGATATCCGTCTCGGCGGTTTTTCGCTCTATCCGGCCCGTTCTCATGGTGATTGCCTATAGGCCCGGATGCGCCTTTCGCAAGGGATGGCGGTGGATCAATGCCGCTTTGCGCCTTGACCAAAGGCCTGCAGATAGTCACCTAGCGCGTGATATGAGCGATGATACGCCTGACAGCCTGATACCCTATGACGAGATCGTGCAGGAAGCCCTGCGCGCGGTCGTCGGCCGAGTTCTTGGCGAAGTCGAACGGCAGGGCGGTGCCTTGCCGGGCGACCATCATTTCTACATCACCTTCAAGACCGGCGCACCGGGAGTTGATATCCGCCAGGACCTGCGTGAGCGTTTTCCGGACGAGATGACGATCGTGCTGCAGAACAAGTTCTGGGACTTGAAGGTGGACGAACACGGCTTTTCCGTTGGGCTGAGCTTCAACCAGCGCCCTGCCCAGCTGATTATCCCCTTCTCCGCCATCACTGCTTTCGTCGACCCGGCTGTCGATTTCGGTCTGCAGTTCCAGGCCGCAGCCAGCGATGTCGAACCGACGGATCATGACGATCCCGAAAATGACGGACCCGAGGGTGCCGGACCGGATGGGAGCGCAGGAGCCGATGATGGCTCCAATGTCGTGACGGTCGATTTCGGCCGCAAGAAATAGGCGGCACGGCGATGGCAAGGGGCAAGCGGCGTCGCAACCAGGTCGAGCCAGCCCCCGATACTGCCCTGCAGCCGGCAACCGATCCTGAAACAAACTTGCTGATGGCCGACCTTGTCATGCGCATCGGCACAACATTCCTGCGTCGCTTTGTGGAGAAGCGCATCCTCAAGGGACGCTACGGCAAGGAAACTGCGCAACAAGTCATGCGCAACAAGTCCGCCAGCAGCACGCTGACGGCCGTTGCTGTTTCGCGTGTCGCCACCAGTTCGGTCCCCGGCGCGGCGCTGGTCGGCACCGGATTGATCGCCAGGACGCTGTATGAACGCGGGAAGGCGCGGCGCGCCAGGGGGAAGCGATCCGCAGCACTGGAAAGCGACAGCTCCGACACTTGATCAAGCACGCCGCCATGCGCCAGAAGCGCTCATGGCCGATTCCAGAGACCTCCCGCGCCGCGGACTGATGTTCATCCTTTCCTCTCCCTCGGGGGCTGGCAAGACCACGATTGCGCGCAAGCTGCTGACAGCAGAGGAAGGCGGACTCGCCATGTCCGTCTCCGTTACGACGCGCGGCATCCGGCCCGGCGAGGTCGACGGCAAGGACTATCACTTCACCGATACCGAGAACTTCCGCTCCCGCGTGGCGGAGGATGCCTTTCTCGAATGGGCCGAAGTGTTCGGCAATCTCTACGGCACGCCGCGCGCGCAGGTGACGCAGGGCCTCGAGCAAGGGCAGGATTTCCTCTTCGATGTCGACTGGCAGGGCGCGCAACAGCTCTCACAGCGGGCCGGTGCGGATGTCGTTTCGGTCTTCCTCCTGCCTCCGAGTATCGCCGAACTCGAACATCGCCTGCGGTCGCGCGGGACCGATAGCGAGGAGGTAATCCAGGGACGCATGGACCGCGCACGCTCGGAAATCAGCCATTGGGACGGCTATGATTATGTCGTGGTCAATGACGACGTGGAGGCGTGCTTCGCCAAGGTGCAAACGATCCTGCATGCCGAGCGCCTCAGACGTGTGCGCCAGACCGGGCTGATCGGCTTTGCCCGCGACCTGATGAGCTGAAGCGAGCGCCCTTCTCCCCTTGCCCCGCCTCCAATGGCAAGCTAGCGGCGCTGGACAGCAAGTTACAAGCAGGGGATGCCGCCAATGAGTGCCGATCTTGAGACCGCCATCGAAGAGGCTTGGGAAGCGCGTGACAGCGTAACGCCCGCGAGCAGCGATGTGCGCGCGCATGTCGAGGCGGCTTTGGCCCTGCTCGACAGCGGCACGGCCCGCGTGGCCGAGCCCGACGGCAATGGCGGCTGGACCGTCAATCAGTGGCTCAAGAAGGCCGTGCTGCTTTCCTTCCGTCTCAACGACAATGAGGTAGTCGATTTCGGCGCAGCAGGCGCACCCGGCTTCGACAAGGTCCCGAGCAAGTTTGCCGGATGGGGCGCCAACCGCTTCAGGGAAGCCGGCTTCCGCGTAGTTCCCGGCGCCGTAGCTCGGCAGGGCAGCTTCATCGGCAAGAACGTGGTGCTGATGCCCAGCTTCGTGAATATCGGCGCCTATGTCGATGAAGGGACCATGGTCGATACCTGGGCCACCGTCGGCTCCTGCGCGCAGATCGGCAAGAACGTGCACATTTCCGGCGGTGCAGGAATCGGCGGCGTGCTCGAACCCATGCAGGCCGGACCGGTCGTGATCGGCGACGGGGCCTTTATCGGCGCCCGCAGTGAAGTTGCCGAGGGCGTGATCGTGGGTGAAGGCGCGGTGCTGTCGATGGGAGTCTATCTCGGCGCATCGACCAAGATCGTCGATCGAGCGACCGGCGAAGTGCACATGGGCAAGGTTCCACCCTATGCAGTCGTCGTGCCCGGCGCCATGCCCGGTAAGCCGCTGCCCGACGGATCGCCCGGACCCAGCCTCTATTGCGCTGTGATCGTGAAAACGGTCGATGCGCAGACGCGCTCCAAGACCGGAATTAACGACCTGCTGCGCGACTGATCCCGGCTCACTACAGACCAAAGCCCGTCCTCCGGAGGCGGAACATTCCTCTGCGCGCTTCGTAGATTTGGCATGACCCAAGTCGATTCTACGAAAGCAATGATCATGGAACGCAAAGGCGACGAAGTTCACATCGAGGAAACCGAGGCAAGCGCCGGCTCCAAGGAAGGAGTGGTGCGCTGGGTGCTGGGTGCCAGCCTGATACTGGCGGTCACCATCCTGTCCGCCGTGTGGATCGTACCAGCCATCAGCTGATTGAACCGGAAATTACGAGCCATGCCAGCTAAATCGAAAGCACAGCAAAGGGCCGCCGGTGCGGCGCTTGCAGCCAAGCGCGGCGAAGCAAAGGTCAGCGAGCTCGAAGGCGCTTCGAAGGAAATGTACGATTCAATGTCCGAGCAAGAACTCGAAGACCTTGCATCTACGGACCGTACCGGATTGCCCGAGCACGCGGCCTGATCAGCTGTTAGAGCTTTCGACAGGCGGCATTCCCGCCTGGCTTGCTGCATAGGCTTCGACCGCGCGCAGAACGCGCATCATGTTACGACCGGAGATCTTCTCGAGCTCTTCCTGCGTGTAGCCGCGCCGGGCCAGCTCGGTGAAAAGGGCCGGATAGGTTGAGACATCGCCCAGTCCCTCGGCGAAATCGGTCCAGCCATCGTAATCTCCGCCAATGCCGATGTGATCGATTCCCGCCACTGCGCGGATGTGATCGATATGGTCGGCAAGGTCCGCTACCGTCGCGACCGGCTCGGGATGAGTAGTCAGCCATGCCTGCATGCCTTCGCTCACCCGGTCGGGCTGGCCCTGCCATTGCCATTCCAGCCGCGCCTGCTCACCTGCGCGATCCCCCAGCCAATCGTTCTTCGCCGTGCTGATATAGCCCGCGACCGGGGTCACCATCACGATGCCGCCATTGTCCTTCAGGCTGACCAGCACATCATCTGGAACATTACGCGATTCGTTGACCAGCCCACGAGCGCTCGAATGGCTGAAGATCACCGGCGCGGCAGATGTCTCGATCGCATCGCGCATGGTGTCTGCACTGACGTGGCTGAGATCGACGATCATGCCCAATCGGTTCATCTCGCGCACCACATCGCGTCCGAAGTCGGAGAGGCCGCCGTTTACCGGCACTCCGTCAGCGCTGTCTGCCCATGCCACATTGGCCGAATGGGTCAGCGTCATGTAGCGCACGCCCAGCGCATACATCTGCCGCAGCACAGCGAGGCTGTTGGCAATATGATGCCCACCTTCGATACCCATCAGCGAGGCAATCTTGCCTTGTGACATCGCCGCCGCGACCTCGTCTGCAGTAGCCACAAATGCCATCTCGTCGGCATTGGCGGCCACAAGCCGCTTGGTTACGTCGATCTGCTCGAGTGCTGCGACCGCAGCTTCCGGCTCGGGCATGGAGGTCGGCACAAAGATCGACCAGAATTGCGCACCGACATGCCCTTCGCGCAGCCGCACAAGGTCTGTCTGCATGGCCCCACGCGGGTTATCGGCAGTGAAGGATGTATCGACAAAGGTGAAGCCACCGATCCTGTTTCCGAAACGGAAGCGCAACTGCATCGGAACATCGTTGTGCCCGTCCCACACCGGCATCGCCTCAAGCGCGGCCTCGGCGACTTCCTCTGCCGTTTCAGCCCGTGCAGGTACGGCAAGGGCCAAGGCGATCAGGGCAAGGGTCTTGTTCTTCACGCAGGGGATCCTTCAGACTTGGCAGGCGCGGCAATTGCCTTCGGCGACAAGCTACTCCAGTTAGGCCGCTTCCCCCAATAGACAACCGGCGGCCCTCGCAAGAGGACCGCCGGCCGTTTGTTCAAAGCTGAACCGCTGAGCGGATCAGAACTTGATGCTGGCACCCACGCCGCCGCCAACGGCATCTTCGGAGAAGCCGACATTGGCGCCAATGCCGAAGCCGCTTTCGGTGACGAAGCCGGCACGGAACGAACCGGCATATTCGCCTTCGAAGACGCCGGCACCGAGGGCGATACCGCCTTCACCATTGTCGAGGTTAAGCGGAGCAGCATTCTGGGCGAATGCCATCGCAATACCCTGGAAGGCCTGCTTGTTCTGGAACTCGAGGTCCACAACGCGGCTCTCGATACCGTCGATACGTGCGTTGAGCGTGCTCACAGCCGAGTTCAGCTGGCCGAGGTTGACCGCATCGGTCGGGTCCACACCGGCAGCAACGCCGGTGACGCGACCGGTCGAGCTGTCGAGCGTGATACCGCCAGCCGAAACGTCGCCATTGACGGTGACAATGTCGCCATCGGTGGTCGAGAAACCGCCGACCGAGGAGACCGAACCGTCGGCCGAGATGTTACCGCCCACAGCGAGGTCGGCACCAATCGTGGCACCGCCGGTAACACCCAGAGTGCCCGCGCTGACTGCACCGGTGGTCGAGATCGCACCCGAACCGGCATTGATGGATGCACCGTTCGTCACGATGCCGCCGTTCGCCGAAGTGAGGCCGCCAACGGTCAGCGTGTTGTTCACCGTGGCGTCGGTTGCGACCAAGTTGGTGGTGGTCGTGGTGCCGGTCACACCGAGGTCACCACCGATCGTGGCATCGCCGGTGTTGTTGATCGTGGTCGAGTTGACCGTAGTGATATTGCCGGTCGAGGCATTCACCGTGGTCGAGTTCACCACGCCGACATTCGCGACATCGGCATTGACCGTGCCGTGGTTGGCAGTGGTCGAGTTGACCGTATCGGCATTGACGGTTGCGATGTTGCCGGTGGTCGCATTGACCGTACCGAAATTGCCGGTGTCGGAATTGACCGTCGTGGCGTTCACTGTGCCGATCGTCGCCGTGGTGGCATTCACCGCACCCGCGTTCACGGTATTGGTGTTGACCGTGCCGGCGTTGACGGTGCCGATATTGCCGGTCGAGGCGTTGATCGTGCCGACATTGTTGATGTCGTTGCCGTTCATGTCGAGATCGCCGCCGACGCTTACGTCACCCGTGGTGGTCAGCGTGTCGGTAGCGATGTCGCCGGTGTTGGTGATACCATTTGTGGTGGTCGCACCCGTCACAGCAAGAGCGCCGCCGACGCTGGCATCGCCGGTCGTGGTCAGGGTTGCCGTACCGACATTGCCGCTGTTCACGATGGTGGTCGAGTTGACGTTGGTGATGTTACCGGTGGTCGAATTGACCGTGGTGATGTTGCCGGTGGTCGAATTGACCGTGGTGATGTTGCCGGTAGTCGCATCAACGGTAGTGAAGCTGCCGGTAGCGCCGCTCACCGTGCCGGTGAAGGTGCCATTCGTGCCCGACACATCTCCGGTAGCCGTGACATTGCCGCTGGCATTGACGTCAACTGCATCGACGTTGCCGGCGAAGGTGCCGTTGCCCGAATCATCCAGCTGGAAGGTCTGGCCGTTGGTCGAATCGGTCACCAGAATACCGTTGTTGTCGATCACGACATCGGTAGAAGTGGTGCCGCCATGCAACGTAATGCCGGTATCCGACACAGTGAGAGTGCTGGCAGTGCCAAGAGTGTTCGACTGGATCGTTACACTGCCAGCGGAACCGCCAATCGTGTCCGCGGCGGTAATGGAACCGCCATCCAGGCTAAGATCGCCTCCGACCGTGCGCAGCTCACCGCCCAAGGTGCTGATATAGCCACCGTCGCTGCTAATGAAACCACCCGAGGAGTCGATATTGCCACCATTGGTGCCAAAGTTGCCACCGCCAGTGAACAGCTCGCCGCCATTAGTGCCAATGTCGCCGCCGGAGGTGAAGATGTTACCACCTTGGGTACTGATATTGCCGCCACCCATGGTAATATTTTCGCCATTCGTGTTGAGGTTGCCACCCGCATTAGGAGTGCTCGGCGTACCACCGTCATTCACCTCGATTGGGTCGGGACCAATCGTGATCTGCGCATTGGCCGGCGCAGCAAAGGCAATGACCGACAATGCCGTACCGCACATGATGCTAAATTTGACGCTCTTCATCTCAATCTCCAAATTCACGGACCCCAAGGCCCACTTTCCCGTAACTCGCTCAATGGATGAGGTATCTTGCGCAGAAATGACACGACCCAGCTACCAAGGCCGACGTGCCGAATGCTCCGGCAAATCAAATTTCGCTAAAGCCCCTGTCTCCCCAATTTTCCCCAAGCCACCATCCGGTAGTCCCTACTGAACCTTACGCCCCACTCGGCGGTTCCAAAACCTACCGCAGAACGAATCGTCCCGTAAAGATCACGTAACCAGTAAGGTTGACCCGGTGTTTACCATTGTCAAGGAACGAGGGAAAGGAAGGATTGAAATAGAACAACTTCTTGAAATGGGGCCACGCTACGTGGGATGCCGTGAAGATCGATATTTGCGCCGCAGGGTCAATAAGGACAGTAAAGATGGGATTTATCAGGGGCTTCAGATGGGCAATCGCATTGCTGCTTAGTCTCGGCTTTGCTGTTTCCGCGCAGGCCGAGGGATTCGTCAATACGCGCGGAGGCTGGCTTTCGCTCACTCCTGAAGCAAAGGCCGCCTACGTCCAGGGCCTCAATGACAGCCTGAACTATTTCTTCGTCGATGACTCGCTGACAGAAGCATTGGCCAAGCGCGGGCGGACGCGCTGCCTCATCGAAAGCCGTGTTACCGCTGCCGTCCTCGCCGCTCAGATCACGGCGGCATACCAAGAGGACCAGTATGAGAGGTTCTCGCCCGTGGCGGTCTATATCCTCAAGATCGGCGAGATGTGCCGGCCCTATATCAATCGGGAGCGGCAGGAATTCGGTCTCGGCCCGCAGTGACTTCGGACATGACCGACGCAAGAGAGATTATCGAACAACTCGGGCTGCAGCCGCATCCCGAAGGCGGCTGGTTCAAGGAGCTGTGGCGCGGCGCAGCCGGATCTGACGGACGTTCCATCGCCACCTCGATCCACTTCTTGCTCGAAGCCGGCCAGAAGTCGCACTGGCACAAGGTCGATGCAGCGGAAATCTGGTTGTGGCATGCGGGCGATTCGCTCGACCTATGGCTGGCACCGGGCGATGACGGGCCGGTGAGCAGCGTGCGTCTGGGACCTGCCATCGCTGAAGGCGAGCACCTGCAACATGTGATCGCGCCCCATGAATGGCAGGGTGCCATGCCGGCAGAAGGCGGCGAGCACGGCTATACGCTGGTCTCCTGCGTGGTCGCACCGGGATTCGACTTTGCGGGCTTCACGCTCGCCGCAGCTGGCTGGGCTCCAGGCTCAAGCACCTCATAACCTTCAAATTCCGGGCGAAAGCTGTCCTCGCAACCATGGGCCACGGTATCCCTCTTGTGTACCGCGAAGTACCAGAAACCTGAAAAATGCTCTGACCAGAAAGACTGCCATCATGTCCGATGACCCAGAATCCTTCGAACGCCTGCATCACAGACGCCAATATCTACTGGGACCTCGTGAGGCCGAACGGGCGCCGGCATCCTTTGCAAGGAAGGGATTCAAACATCTCTACCTGGCCCATCACCCCGATCTGAGCGTGTCTCTGGCAGAGGGCGAACTCCTCAGCGTCGCAGTCCTGGGGGAAATACTCGATCCACTCGAGCCGACACGAAGCAACTCGGACATTGCCAGGGCCCTGGCTGACAATTGCTCCTCGGAGACCGAGATCATTGAAAGGACGGAACACCTTGGGGGACGCTGGGTTCTCCTGATCGCCGGACCGGACAGGACAGTCCTGCTGCAGGATTGCAGCGGTTTCCGGACGGCGGCCTTCACCCGCACTTCGGAAGGCACCTGGTGCGCATCGGATACCTCATTGCTTGCCGAAGAGCTTGGTCTCCCCGTTGCGGAAGAGGTTACCGAACTCGTGAGATGCCAGTATTATGCGAGGGACACCTGGCTTCCCTTCCATGTCACGGCAATTCGCGATTGCCGGCAGCTAGTCGCCAATCACCTGCTGGATTTGGACCAGGCGTCGATGGAGCGATATTGGCCGCGTCGTCCACGCGCAGTCATGGATATCAAGACGGCGTCGGAACGGGCCGCCAAATATCTCAGGGGCATGGTCAACGCAGCCGCCGCTCGCTCGCCACTATCCGTCTCCATGACTGCGGGAAAGGATTCTCGCATCATCTTTGCTGCCACCCGGGATGTCTCGGCAGACTGCTTTTACTATACCACCTACCGACCGGGCGAGAATTACCGGATCCATGCCGACACTCGCATTCCGGGTATGATGCTGAAGCACTTCGGATTGAAGCATAATGTCATCAATGCCTCTGCCCCGCTGCCCTCCTGGCTGCAACGCGTCTACCGCGCCAACACGACGATCTCCTCGCTCAATCGCGAAGGGCTTACCAATGCATGGTGGGAGCATCTCCCGGCAAACTCCTGGAGAACCACCGGTCACCAAGGCGCTGACAATCTTTTCCAGCATTTGAATGTCCCGGCAGCGGATCATCTCGGTGCGCTGCTTCCAATCTGGAACTCCAACAACCTGGCAAGACAGGTAACCCAGGACTGGCTCGAGGAAGCTTCGAGCAAGGCCAGGGAGTACGATCATGCCCTGTCCGATCTGTTCTACTCGGAGTTCCGGCTTTCTCGCTGGGCGGCCCACCATCAGGCCCAGTACGACCTCGCGATCGAGAGCTTCGGCCCGCATAATTGTCGTGCCTTGCTTGAGGCTATGCAGTCTGTCCCTATTGAGGAGCGCGTCTCCGGAAGGCTGTACGAAGAGGTTGTGCGGCAGCTCTGGCCGCAACTCCTCGATTGGCCGATCAACCCGGAAAGCAAGCTGGAATTCCTGATCAGGAAGCTGAAACGCACCCGAATTGGGAACTTCTACAGTTTCAAGGTCCGCAAGCGGAACATCGACAATCACCATATTGCCGGAAAGCCGGTTGCCAGGACAGCAGGCGATGCATCCTAGAATTTCGCACAGGATCGAACGGGATTTGCCGGCGGGGTTGCCTGTCTTGCCGGCTGGAAGCGCATGGCAGGTCCTTCGCAGCCGCTCCTAGGGTTTTGCGCCTGCAGGACCGCACAGTTCCTCCCGCAGTGACCGACTATCCGAATGATTCGCGGCATCGCGCGCCTGCTGCTTGCAAGCTTGTATGTCGTGGCAGGCTATTTCCACCTGACAGCACCCGATCCCTTCTTGCGGATCATGCCGGGATGGGTCCCCTTCCCAGATACTGTAGTCCTCTGGACGGGGATCGCCGAGCTCGTCGGGGCAGCGGCATTGCTCCAACCCTGGTCGAAAAGGTTGCGCCGGGTGGCGGGTATCGGCCTGGCGCTTTACGCACTGTGCGTCTGGCCGGCCAATCTGAACCATATGCTGCTTGACCTGGCACGCTAGGATGGCGGCTGGGGCCTTGCCTACCATGTCCCGCGCATGCTGGCGCAACCGCTGCTCATCTGGTTGGCGCTTTGGTGCAGCCATGCGATCGATTGGCCGCTGCGCCGGGAAAGCCAGCCCGCCGATAGGGTCAAGTTGACCGATTGACCGCGCCAGCCGCTCGGATAGTCTCGTTCCCGGACTGTTGGGAGAGCGGCCGATGAAATCGAAATTTGCCTTGAAGGGATTTGCCATGCTGTTGGCAGTCATGCCGGGCGCAGCGCTGGCGCAGGAAAATGGCGAGGCAACCAGTTGGGCACCTGACGCGATCCCCTCGGTCGTCAGGCCGGTGCCCGACAATGGCGGCAATGCATGGGCAGCCTTCTCCCGCTACGATCCCACACCGTCCGAAGACCAGAACCTGCAGGACCGCATCCTCGATGGCGCGGTGGACATCCACGCCCATTTCGGACCCGACACCTATAACCGGCAATGGGACGCTTTCGAGATCGCCACGCGCGCGCAGGAGCGCGGCATGCGCGCCATCGTCATCAAGAGTCACTGGACCGAGACGGCGGCCATCGCCAATCTGACGCGCAAATATGCTGCGCCCGATCTGGAAGTGTTCGGCGGAATCGCGCTCAATGTCAGCGTCGGCGGGATCAACCCCATGGCGGTGCGCGTCTTTGCCGAGATGGACGGACATTACGGCAAGGTCGTGTGGATGCCGACGCATGATTCCGAGCATGAGGTGATGGTCAATGGCGACACCCGTCCCTTCGTCCGCGTGTCCGAGGATGGCGAGTTGTTGCCGCAAGTCCTCGAAGTGCTCGACCTGATTGCCGAATACGACCTGACGCTCGCCACCGGCCATGTGAACTCGGCCGAAATGCTGCAGATCATGCATGCAGCGCGCGAACGCGGGATCGAGAAGATCATCGTCACCCATCCCGGCCTCGGCCCACAATATACCGACCCAAGCATCGAGCAACTGCGCGAAGCAGTGGCACTAGGCGGCTTTGCCGAGGTCGTCGCCAACACGCTCTATTCGGATGCCAGCCGCCCGGGCATGGTCGCCATGATCCGCGCGCTTGGCCCCGAGCATTGCATCGTCTCGACCGATAGCGGGCTGGTCGGTACGCCCAACCATGCTGACGCATTGGTCCTTTCGGCAAACCTGCTGCGCGCCGAGGGCTTCACCGAGGACGAGCTCGACCTGATGTTCAAGCACAATCCGGCGCGCGTGCTGGGCCTGCCCGTCGATTAACCCGCCTGCCTAGCTTTTCCCGGTTCAGTCGGCGGGTTCCGCCTCGACCGAGTAGTTGATCGCCGCATTGCGGGTCTTCTGGAATTCGGGGACGCTCATCCCCTTCATCGCCGCATAGACGTCGATATTGCCGAGGCCCACGACCGGGGCGAGCTTTTCCAGATTGAAGAAGATCACGCCGTAATGGATCATGCCGATCCAATCGAGATCGCGGATCATGGTCTTCTCTTCCTCGGTCAGCTCATATTCGTCCGCCAAGGCCTCGAAATCAGTCTTGAACCGCTCGCGGAAGTCCGGCTCGACAATCGAGTGGAGGAAATTGTTGATCCGCCACGCCTTGGCGCTGCGAGTGATGGTGAAGGGATAGGTGCCCTCGAGGTCGAGCGCCGGGGCGACATCCCAATAGATGCGCTTGGCGTAGTCTTCCTTGCTCTCGGGCGAAGGGTCTTCCTCCGCATCCTCGAACACCATCGAGGCAATCGAGGTCATCGAGGGCAGGAAGAAGCTGCGATGCAGCTCGTTCACCTTGGGAGCCAGCGCGCCGCGCATCAGCATCCACATCACGATCTCGGCGCCTTCCATGCCGCCGAGCTTGACCAGCTCGCCCACGGGGATGTCGAGCAGCCCTTCGGGATCGTTGGCGAGGCGGTCCATGAACTCATGGTCCCACTCGACATTGTTGAAGCCGCAGCGTTCGCCATGGACCTGGTGCGAGAGGCCGCCCGTGCCGGCAATCGCCACCTTGATATCGGCGGGATAGTTCTGGATCGCACGGCGCAGGCTCCGGCCGAAATCCCAGAAGCGCTTGGCCTTGGGGATCGGCAGTTCGAGCACGCCGCACTGGAGCGGCACGATCTTGCACGGCCAGCCTTCCTCGTCCGAATGCGGCAGCAGGACCGAAAGCGGCGAGAATGCGCCGTGGTCGAGCCCCATGCCCTGCCAATAGGACAGGTCGAACTCGTCTGCGACCATGCCGAAGGCGAGGTGCTGCGCGAAATCGGGATCGCCCTTGATCGGCGGGATCTTGCGCGGTCCGCCGCCTTCGTCGGCTGCCGCATATTCTTCGCCAATGCCGATGGCGAAATGCGAGTAGTGCCGCATCCAGAAGGAGGTCATGTGATCGTTGTAGACGTAGATGATCACGTCGGGCTTGGTGTCCGCCAGCCACTTCTTGACCGGTTCGAAACCGTCGAAAATCGGCTTCCACACCGGGTCGTCCTGCTTGCCCGCATCCTGCGCGAAGGCGATGGTGGGCGTATGGGAAACGGCGAAACCGCCAACAATCTGAGCCATTGCTACTCTCCCTCCTCAAGGCGGCCAGACCATTCAATTGCCGCCATCTGATTCGTCTTGGTGAGGGTGAAATATTGTAAGCGGCACATACAATCCTTGCGCTGGGTCAAATGCCGATGCCGGGCCAGATCCACCTAACCCCTCACACCTGACACACTGTCCTGTTCGCAAAAACCCAGGAGGGTGGATCACGGCGCTCGGAGGGCGGGGAAAGGCTGGGCTCGACAGGTAGCACTTGCATGGTCGCAATTCGATGGCAGGCCAGATCGGGAGTAGGAAAGATCAAGAAATGCGGAATACATTGGGGTCCGGGCGCGCCATGACCCCGCCCTTGATGCCGCTGCATGCTTTGCCATTAGAATTCCACTGCAGTCCCTGATAGGGCGCGCGGCCATGCTGACGATCAGGAACATCACCGTGCGCCTTGGCGGACGCACCATTCTGGGTCATGCCAGCGCCTCCGTGCCGCCGGGTGCGCGTGTGGGCCTGATCGGACGCAATGGTGCCGGCAAATCGACATTGATGAAGGCACTGATCGGCGAGATCGAACCCGATGAGGGCGAGATCGAAAAGCCACGCCGCGCACGTCTTGGCTATATTGCGCAGGAAGCACCGCATGGCAGCGCCACACCGCTCGAGACGGTGCTGGCAGCCGATGTCGAGCGTACCAGCCTCATGGCCGAAGCCGAGACCTGTGAGGACCCGGACCGACTGGGCGACCTGTATGAGCGGCTGATCGCGATCGATGCCTATACTGCGCCCGCTCGCGCTTCGCGCATCCTGCTGGGCCTGGGCTTCGACGAGGACATGCAGGAACGGCCGCTCGACAGTTTTTCGGGCGGCTGGAAGATGCGTGTGGCGCTTGGCGCGTTGCTGTTTTCGCGGCCCGACGTGCTGCTGCTGGACGAGCCCAGCAACCATCTCGACCTCGAAGCGACGCTATGGCTGGAGAGCTTCCTCAAGTCCTATCCCGCTACACTGATAGTCATCAGCCACGAACGCGACCTGCTCAACAATGTAGTCGACCACATCCTGCACCTGCAGGGCGGCCAGCTGACGCTTTATCCCGGCACCTATGACAGCTTCGAGCGGCAGCGGGCCGAGCGCGCCGCACAGCTGGCCGCAGCCAAGGCGGCGCAGGATGCCCAGCGGGCCAAGCTGGAAGACTATGTCCGCCGCAACAGCGCGCGCGCTTCGACCGCGAAACAGGCGCAATCGCGCGCCAAGATGCTGGAGAAGATGCAGCCGATCGCAGCGCTGATGGAAGATCCCAGCCTCAGCTTCGACTTCCCCCAGCCAACGGAACTGAAACCGCCGCTGATCACGCTCGACATGGCCACTGTCGGGTATGGCGACACACCGATCCTGCGACGGCTGAACCTGCGGATCGACCCGGATGACCGGATCGCACTGCTCGGCCGCAACGGCAATGGCAAGACCACGCTCGCCCGCCTGCTGGCGGCACAATTGGCGCCGATGGAAGGCGAGATCTTCGCCACCGGGCGCATGAAGGTCGGCTATTTCACCCAGTATCAGGTGGAGGAGCTTTCGGGCGACGACACGCCGCTGCAGCACATGACAAGGCTGATGGAAGGCAAGACGCCTTCGGCCGTGCGCGCACAGCTCGGACGGTTCGGATTTGCCGGGGACAAGGCCACCACGCTGGTGGCGAAATTGTCCGGCGGGGAGCGGGCGCGGCTGGCGCTTGCGCTGATCACCTATGAAGCGCCGCATATCCTGATCCTGGACGAGCCCACCAACCACCTCGATGTCGATGCGCGCGAGGCATTGGTGCAGGCGCTGAACGATTATTCGGGCGCGGTGATCCTGATCAGTCACGATCGCCACATGGTGGAACTTACCGCCGACCGGCTGGTGCTGGTCGATGGCGGTACCGCACGCAATTTCGATGGCAGCATGGAGGACTATATCGACTTCGTGCTGGGCCGGAACCAGCCTGCCGGGGATAGCAAGCCGAAATCCGGGAAGAAGGACCGCAAGGCTGCTGCCCGTGACCGCGAGGAGGCACGCAAGGCCAAGGCGCTCGTGACAGAAGCGGAAAAGGACATGGCCCGGCTACAGGCCGAATGCGCCGGGCTCGATGCGGCGCTTATCGATCCGGCAAAGGCCGAAGGAAAGCTTGCGGGCATGTCAGTGCAGGAGCTGTCCATGCGCCGCGCAGACGTAGCGTCCTTGCTGGAAGAGGCGGAAACGCGCTGGCTCGAAGCCGGGGAACAGCTGGAAATGCTGAATTAGGCGCGACAAGCTGGCAAGGCGAACTGCCTGCGGAAAGAATTGGTTTGTAAGAAATTCGTCCCGCCGGGGACTGCTGGAACGTAGCAATTCGAAAGGATCACGTTCCGATGCATGCCCGACCGACCACCGCCCTTTTCGCGGCTTCCGCGCTGGCCCTCGCCCTGCCCGCACAGATCCATGCGCGTGACCGGGACATCTATTTTGGCACCACGCTGGTCGATCCCGAGACGGAGACGCTGACGCCCGACAGCTATATCGTGGTGGACGGCACGCGCATCACGGAAATAGGGACTGGCCGGCCGGTGGCAACCGACGGGGCCAACATGCACGATCTCTCCGGGACATTCGCCCTCCCCGGCCTGATTGATACCCATGCGCATGTAACCTGGGGCCCGGTCGCGATCGATATGCGCGACGGTGCGCCTGTCATGGTGATCGAGGACAGGGCAGACATATACGCTTTCAATGCCAATGCGCTGCTTGCCTATGGTGTCACCACGGTCCGCAATCCCGCCGGCGACCTCGATGAGAACCAAGCATACTCGGCTGCGGTGGCCGACGGTACGCTGCTTGGGCCCGAAGCGTACCATGCCGCCCCGCTCGTCAATCGCCAGCCCGTGAAAGTGGACGGGCCGATGGTCCAGCCGGACGGGGCGACCTCCATCGGCGATATCGTGCACCGGCAGGCGGCGGCAGGCGCAGACTTCATCAAGCTCTATGAAGGGCTGAGCGAGACAGACGTGGCGGAGGGCATTGCGGCCGCCCATGCCAATGGCTTGCCTGCGATCGGCCATCTCTCCGATGTCAGCTGGACACGTGCTGCCGAGCTGGGGATCGATGCGCTGGTCCACATGATGCCGATTAGCCCGGACCTGCTTCCTGCCGAAGCCCGTGACGCATACCTCGCTAGCCGCCGCCCGGGCAGTTTCGCCTTTTTCGAATGGTACGAAGCGGCAGACCTCCAGTCCGAACCGGTGCGCGAGATGCTGGCGACGCTTGCCCGCGAACAGGTCTATCTCGATGCCACGCTGATCGCTTTCGAGCCTGCCTTCCACGGCAATATGCCCGAAGTGGCCGAGCGCGATGCTGCCTTTGCCCATCCCGACATGGTGACGAACTGGCGCACGCTATTTCGTTTCGACCTTGGCTGGATGCCGGAGGACTACGCACGCGCGCAGCAGGTCTGGCCCAAGGTGCTGGAGATGACCCGGCTTGCCTATGAGGCGGGCGTTCCGATGACCATCGGCACCGATCTCGCCAATCCCTGGGTTGCGCCGGGGATCAGCATGTCACGCGAAATGGCTTTGCACCGCGAGGCGGGCATTCCGGCATGGGCCGTGCTGCGCATGGCAACGATCGAGGGCGCAAGACTGCTCGGCATTGACGAGCGGACGGGCCGGATCGCGCCAGGCCACGAAGCAGATTTGCTGTTCGTCCGCGCAAATCCGTTGGAGGACTTCGCCCACCTGCAGCAGGTGAGTGCAGTTGTCACCGACGGAACCCTGCTGGACCCAGCGGAACTGCGTCCCTAGCCGCCCAGCCCGGTCTTACTCACTTCGATAAAGGCCCCGACGGGAATGGCGCGGGGTGCAAAACCGGGAGGGGCATTGCTGCCGGGCGCAATCTCGAGGCCGGCCTCATTGTCGACGACCAGCTTGGCCCAGAGCGAATCTCCGTCCCTGAAGAAGGAGGTCTCCGTGGCCGCGCGCAAGGCATCCATGCTGGCCGCCTCGACACCGCCAGTGGCAGAGGCATAGCCGGGGAATTCGAGGATGACCGCCGAGCCGCTATCCATCTCGTTAAGCGAAACCTGCAGGTTTTCGCGCGACGTCTCGACCCGAACCTCCGCCCCTGCGCCGAGCGTGGTCTCACCGGTATATTCCATGCGCAAGCCGTTGCGCTGCAGGATGATCGGCTCGGCTATCGGACCGGCAGAGAAGCCGCTGAAATTGCCGGCTATGGCGAAACGGCCGACATCGCCGGGGCAGATCGCCGCATTCCAGCTCGCCTTGATCTCGCAATCATCCTCGCTCGCCGCGATGCCGTTATTGATGACGATGGTCGCGCCGGGAATACCGCCGACAGAACCGTCCAGATCGGTGAAGGCGGCGCTCTTGTAAGCGGCGCTGCGGCCATAATCCGAGGCCCAGCGGCGCTGGATCGGCGGGAAGCTGACCGGCTGTGCGTTTTCGAAGGTCAGCCCCTCGACCGTGTTCTCCGTGCTCATGCCGAAACTGGTGAACAGCAGGTAGGACAAGGCGCCCGCATCGCGCGTGGTGTTGGGCACGTAGTTCACGAAACGGGTGTTCTCCACATGGTGGAGGAAGTCGTAATACTCGTAACCGCGGATCGGGAAGTCGGCCTCTACCTTGGGCAGGCTGCGTCCATAGGCGATCTCCGCCGGCGTGGTCGGATTGCCGACATTGTCGCTCTCACCCACGAACAGCGAATCCACCACGCGCGTCGTATAGGGAGCGACACCGGGTGCGCCCGAGGCATGGGTAAAGCCGATCGCATTATCGGCCAGCTTGAGGTTCCTGTAGAGGTGGTATTCGCCTCGGCCCCAGATGGCACCATTGCTGTTCTTGTAGGCGGTGAAATCGTCGGCGACGACCGATTCCACCGTGCCACTGCTGGTATCCGCGGGATCGTTGTAAACGATGAGGTTGGGGCCGGCGATGCCGAAAGTCCCGTCGGGACCGGGGCCGCGATCGAGCATCAGCCCGTCGAAATTGGAATGGGCAACATTGCCGATGAAGCCGCGCAGCTGGGTGCGGCCTGGCCATGTCTGGGCGGCGATCTCCGTGCCTTCGAACGCGCCGGTCGGATGAGTCGGGAAGGCCATCCAGAACCCGATCTGGTCGGAGCCTGCCGCCACATTGTCGCGGTAGAGATTGTCGGGATTGGTGATCCAGAAGGTCGACACCGTATTGTCAGACGGGATTAGGATGTTGGGCGAGCGTTGTCCGGCAGTGGACTGCTCGTCCAGGGTCAGGTTTGTCGGCTCACATGGCAGGGTCATGTGGCACTTGGTCTGGATGCCGAGATTGCGGACGAACTGGTTGCCCGTCTCGATCCCGTCCTCGAGGAAGAAGCAATGGCCGACCGTGTTGAAGGTGACATTGCCTTCGACCAGCAGGTCGTTCGTGCCATGGACTGTCACGCAGCGGCTGTAAGTATCGTGGATCGCCGCATTGCGAATGTACTGGCCCTGGCCTTCGCCGATCAGGTGCCAGTGGATCGGATAGCGGGCGAGCGTCAGGTGCTGTCCCATGCGGGACAGCTCGACGCTGTCGACATACATTTCGGAACCCGACATCGCCATGATGTGGCCGCCAAAGCCGTTTGCATCGGCATCTTCCGAAGCGCGGATGCGGATATTGCGGGTCAGCAGGCCGACTTCGCCGCGCTCGTCCACGCCGAAGGTGACTTCGCCGAAATGCATGTATTCTAGCGGCTCGGCGAAGCTCAGCGCGTTGCCATTCACCGCAGTGATGGTGCGCCGCTCGGCCTGGCGCGGATTGAAGTCTGTCGAGGCAAGGACGATCTCGTCGCCCACGCGCCAGTCGCTGGCGTCGAGCACCTGAATGCTCGTGGCACCCTTTTCGGCGGTGGCGGAGAGTTTCGTCCAGCTGTTTTCCCGGTCGCCATGCAGGTTGAGCGTGCCGCGCATCAGCATGATACCGCGATCGCCCATCGTGTTGACGTCCTCTCCGGGGACATTGTCGGTAAGCGTAATGGTGGCGAGGCGCGTATGCGGGCTGGCTTGGGTGCCGATCTCCAGCTCGCCGCCGGGGACATAAATCCACTCGGTCACAAGGTCGATGTCGCTCTCGTCCGAAAAGCTGAGCTTGCCGTTGATCGTCAGGCTGCGCAGCGCGGGCGGGCTGACATCGAGGATGACATCCATCCCTTCACCGATAGTCACGGCATCGCCTTCAGCCGGAACTTCGCCCGAAGGCCAAGTGGCCGGATCGGACCAGAGCGACTGGGCCGCCGCGCTCCCTGCGCCGAGCATAAGCGACGCGGGAAGAAGCATCGAGAAACAGAGCAGGCGTGACTGCAGACGCATGGCGATTTTCCCCTCAATCGGGACTTGGCGTCCCGTATTCCGTGTTTGGCCGCACTTTTGCAGCGGACGGATCAATTTGCCAAGAGGACCGGACCTCGAACGATCCATCTGCGCCGCCAAAGTGAAAGCCCCCGGCTTGCGCCGGGGGTTCCAGTCCGATTAGCCGCCAAGGCCCGTCCTGCTGACCGCGACCGAGGCCTGCGGCGAGCGGATGCCAACGGTTTCGCCCTCAGGTGCAGGATCGGCAACCAGCTTGACCCACAGCGCATCCTCGGCCTGGAAATAGGCCGTCTCGCTGGAGGCACGCAGCGCATCGATACTGTCTGCCGCTTCGCCGCCGGTGGCGGAGTTGAAGCCGGGCAGCTGGAAGATCACCCAGCTATCCGCATCCATTTCGGTAAGCGAGAGCTCGAGGCTCTCACGACCGGTATCGACGCGCACTTCGGCGCCGCTGCTGATCGTGCCCTGGCCGGTATATTCCCAGCGCCTTCCATTGCGGCTGAGGACCACCGGCTCTCCCGAAGGACCGAAGAAGCCGAAACCGCCGCCCAAGCTGAACCGGCCGACATCGCCGCGGCAGATGGCAGCACCCCAGGTGGGCTTGATCTCACAGGTGTCGTCGGACGCCGCTATGCCGTTGTCGATCACGACATAGCTGTCGGGCGTGCCAGTGATCGAACCGTCGCGATCATGGATGGTCGCGGTGGCATAGGCGGAACGACCACCGAAATCGTTCGACCAGCGGCGCACTTCCTCGGGGAAATGGACCGGCTTGGCATTGACGAAGGTCAGGCCCTCGACCCCGTTCAGCGTGCTCATGCCGAAGCTGGTATAGAGCAGGTAGGACATGGCACCCGCCTGGCGCGTGTCATTATCCTCGAAGTTGATGAAGGTGCTGTCCTCCACCGAATGGAGGAAGTCGTAATATTCATAGCCGCGGATCGGGAAGTCGGCGACATGCTTGGGCAGGCTGCGGCCATAGGCCAACTCGTCCTCGGTCGTCGGATTGCCGATATTGTCGCTTTCACCCACGAACAGCGAATCCACCACGCGCGAGGTGAAAGGATCGCGGCCGATCGAGCCCGAAGCGTGGGTGTAGCCGATGGCATTGTCGGCCACGCGCAGATTGCGGAACACATTCATTTCACCGCGCGCCCAGACACCGCCATTGCGGTTCTTGTAGGCCGTGAAGTCCTCGATATGCGTTTCGATCGACGGGCTGTTCGGGTCCGACGGATCTTCGCGTGCGATATGCGCGCTGCCGGTGACGCCGAACGTATTGTCCTGGTTGATGTTGCGGTCGAACATCATGCCGTCGAAATTGGAGTGCGCGGTATTGCCGCGGAACTCGCCCGCCGGCATGCGGCGCGGCCAGGTATTGGCGGCGATCTCCGTGCCTTCGAACTGGCCGTTCGGGTGTTCGGGCAGCGACATCCAGAAACCGGTCGAATCCGAGCCGGCGGCGACATTGTCGATATAGTCATTCGCCGGATTGGTGATCCAGTAGGTCGCGACCGTATTGTCCGAGGGGAGCAGGACATGTTCGGACTGCTGTCCGTTGCCACGCTCGCCCGGGATGCCGAGATTGGTCGGCTCGCAAGGCAGGGTCGGGTGGCACTTGGTCTGGATGCCGAGATTGCGGACGATCTGGTTACCCTGTTCGATCCCGTCTTCCATGAAGAAGCAGTGGCCGACCGTGTTGAAGGTGACGTTGTTTTCCACCAGCAGATTGTTGGTGCCGTGCATCGTCACACAGCGATTGAACGTGTCGTGGATCGCGGCGTTGCGAATATACTGGCCTTCGCCCTCGCCCAAAACGTGGAAGTGGATCGGGTAACGCGCCAGCGTCAGGTGCTGGCCCATGCGCGAAAGCTCGACGCTGTCGACATACATTTCGGAGCCGGACATCGCCATGATGTGGCCGCCAAAATAGGTTTCAAGGTTGTCGTCGGACGCCTGCACCTTGATGTTGCGGGTGAGCATGCCGACTTCGCCACGCTCGTCGACGCCGAAAGTGATCTCGCCAAAGTGCATGTATTCGAGCGGCTCGGCAAAGCTCAGCGTGTTGCCGTTGACCGCCGTAAGCGTCCGGCGCTCGGCCTGGCGCGGATTGAAGTCGGTCGATGCGAGGACGATCTCGTCGCCTGCTTCCCAGCCCGAAGCGTCAAGCACAGTAATGCTGGTCGCACCCTTTTCGGCAGTGGCCGCAAGCTTGGTCCAGGTGTGGTCGGTGGTGCCGTGCATGTTGAGCGTGCCCTGCATCAGCATGATGCCGCGGTCGCCCATCGTGTTGATGTCTTCACCCTGCACATTGTCGGTCAGCGTGATGCTGGCATTGTGCTGGTACGGGTTCGCCTCGGTGCCGATCGTCAGCTCGCCGCCGGGGACATAGATCCACTCGCTTTCGAGGCTGATGTCACGCTCGTCCGAAAAGGCGAGCTTGCCCTGGATGGTCAGGCTGCGCAGGCCCGGAGCATCGACATCGAGCACCACGTCCATGTCGCGGGTGATGGTGACTTCGTCGCCTTCGCCGGGAACCTCACCCGAAGGCCAGGTCGAGGCATCGGACCAGAGCGACTGCGCCGCAGCGCCCGAAGCGAGCATGAGACTTGCCGGAATGACCGACGCGAAAAGATACAGATTTGGATGCTTGCGCATGATGTTTTCCTCTCACCCGGGGGACTCTTCGGTCCCGCTCAAATTAATTGCCTACAGTCTGCAATGGACAGACCGCTTTGCCAACAAGATATCAGGCGAGCGCGCAGACCGGGTGTAATTGTTTGTAACAACCCCGGCATGCCTGCCCGCAGGCTGGGCGCGGCTCAGTCGCCCTACTCCTTGTCGACCACCACATTGCCAGCAGTCGCCTCGATCGCGACGGGACCGACCAGCGAGGCCACGATACCGGGGCGATCGGGTGCATCGTCGCGCCGCGCATCCATATGCATCTCGTTCATGCCGATCTGCGCCGATACGTGGCGTGTGAAAGGCAGCCGCGTCCCCTCGCCCCAATCCTGGTGCACGATGTCGAATGTCAGCACATCGCCCTCGATGACGAAGTTTTCCAGTGCGCCGAACGTATAGGGATTGTCGCAGCGCCCGCAGGCGAGGCCGAACAGGCGGTCCCCATCCTTGCGGATGAGGAAATACTGCTTGTCCATCCCGGTGCCGAAGCCGAGCCAGACGCCGACCACGTCATCTGCCGTCAATTCCTTCCATTCGCCCGGCGCGACATAGGGGGCGGGAGACCCGCCTCCACCGCCGCCAAAGCCTCCCTGCAACACAGGAACGGGCGGCGCATCGGGCGGCAGGACCGCTTGCGGATAGGGTGCGGGCGTGGGGCCGCGCGGATCCTTGATCGCCACATGCTCTATCGCTGCGCCATCTGCGCCTCTTGTGCCTGAGACGTGGAGCGCACCGTCCACCAGGCGGGCTGTCAGCGTATCGGTCGACGCCAGCGATCCATCGAGATTCAGGTGACGCACGGTGTAGGCAATCCCATCGCCCGCATCGAAGCTACCGTGGATCGGCGCCAGCGTGGTCCCGTCAGCACAAAAGGTGCAATAGATGCCGGTCACCTCGGTGCCGCGGATCACGAACTCGTAGACATGGCGATCGCCCGCATCGGTGCGCCAGCCACCACGATAATGGTCCGCATCCTGTGCGATCGCGGGCGCCGAAACCAGCACGCCTGCCAGACAAGACAGGACCAGTCCCAACACCAAGCCCGTCAAGGCCCGCCTTCGCTTAAGCATTCCCCTCTCCCCACTAACTTCAGACGGAGGATGGACGAGCGTCGCTGCGCGGGCAACCATGGATCGTGCCCTTCATCTGGACATCTCCCGTCCGAAGGTGGCTCTATCAGAGTAGCGGGCCGATCATCGCCATGAAGTTGTACCAGGCATGGCGGAGATGGCCGGTGTCCGCGATTTCATCCGGTCCGACAACAGCCGACTGTGCGATATAGGATTGCTGGCGAACACCGAGCTGTCGGACGAATTCGGAGTCCATGAAGAGGACATTGGCTTCGAAGTTGAGTTCGAAACTGCGCCGATCGAGATTGGCCGAGCCGATCAAGGCGACGGATTCATCGACCACCATCGTCTTGGCATGCAGCAGGCCGGGCCGGAACTCGCAAATGGTTACGCCGGCCTCCACAAGATCGCGATAGTGGCTGCGGCTCGCCGCAGCGACGATCCGGCTGTCATTGCGCTGCGGCACGACAAGTGTCGTTTCCACGCCGCGACGCGCAGCCGAGACCAGGGCGAAGAGCAGGTTCTCGTCCGGCACGAAATAGGGCGTGGTGATCGTCAGCGTGCGGCGTGCAGAGTATATCAGCTCGCAGAAAACCGCGCTCATCAAGGGGATCGAAAGCGCAGGACCGGTTCCGATCACCTGGGCGATGATTGTCCCATCGGTATCCGGAAGCGGCCGCTCGGACAGGAGATAGTCGAGATTCTGGTCGCTTTCGGCGAGCCAGTCGATGACGAAGAGATATTGCAACTCGCGAACGACGGGGCCCTTCCAGCGGGTCATGATATCCACCCAGGGGGCGTATTTCGCCTTGATACGAAATTCCGGGTCGGCGGCGTTCTGGCTCCCGCACCAGCCGGTATCGTTGTCGACGATGAGCAGTTTGCGGTGGTTCCGCAGGTCGACCCGGCCGCGGATCATGGTCCAGAGAAGGTTGCCGACGGGCAGGGCCTCCCTCACCGCGACGCCCGCCTCCTCCAGTTCGCGCCAATGGTTCGAACGGATAAAGCCGCGCGATCCCAGCGCATCGGCCAGCGCGCGGACATCGACGCCGCGCCTTGCCGCACGCGACAGCGCGTCCTTCAACTTGCAGCCGTTATTGTCGTCGAGCCAGATATAGGTGAGGAAGTGCACATGGTGCCGGGCGCTGTCGATATCGGCAACCATGGCATCGACCGCGGCATTTTCGTCCGACGAGAGTTCGGCGGAGTTTCCGACCGTGGGAGGAAGATCGTTGACGGTGCGCCCCAGTGCGAAGGGCGCGGAGTATTCGCTGCCGGCCAACAGCTGGGCTGCCGGTTCCACGACGGATGGACGTGGCGTACGCCGGGCGATCTGCTGGACGAGGTTGAGCCTGCGGGCACCGATCCGCAACTCGCCCAGCAACAGGTAGGCGATCATGCCGAAGACCGGGATCACCATGACGACGAGCACCCAGGCCAGCCGCGTGGCCGGATCTCGGTGCCTCCGGAGCAGGGCACGCAGCAGTACCGCCAGCTGCGCCAGCGACAAAAGCAGCAACAGGAGTAATTCGGTTCCGATCACCCCGCAACTTCGGCACAAAGCCGCATGGCTGTCCAGCCCCCCAGGCATGCGGGCTGGACTGATGCGGCGAGGAAGGTGTTAGTCTTCCTTGCCGGCCACGCCGTAATTGATCTGGGCGTTGCGGGTCTTCTGGAATTCGGGAACCGAAAGGCCCTTCATCGCCGCATAGATATCGATATTGCCGATACCGGTCACTGCGCCGAGCTTCTCGAGCATGAAGAAGATCACGCCGTAATGGATCATGCCGATCCAGTCGCGGCGGCGGACGAGGTCTGCCTCTTCCTCGGTCAGTCCGCCCTTCACATAGGCGGCTTCCTCGTCCTCGCGGAACAGCTTGCGCATTTCGGGCTCGGTCAGCGAGTGGAGGAAGTGGTTGAGGCGGAAGCCCTTGACGCTGCGCTCGATGGTGAAGGGATAGGTCCCTTCCATATCCTCGGCACCGGCATAATCGCGATCGGCGCGCGCACGCGTCACGGCAGGATCCTCGACCGGAGCATCCGGTGTGCGCTCTTCCATGATCATGGTCGCGATCGGGCACATGGAAGGCAGGAAATAGGTCTTGTGGATGCACTCCACATCGGCCGACAGCGCGCCGCGCATCATCAGCCACATGACCACCTCGGCGCCTTCCCAGCCGCCCAGCTTGGCCAGTTCTGCCACCGTCATGTCGAGCAGGCTTTCAGGGTCCTTCTCGAGGCGGTCCATGAATTCCATGTCCCAGTCGGGATTGTTGAAGCCGCAGCCTTCGCCATGGACCTGGTGCGACAGCCCGCCGGTGCCGGCGATGGCTACCTTGATCTCCTCGGGATAGGAAAGGATAGCCTGGCGCAGGCTCTTGCCGAACTTGTAGAAACGGCGCGCGCTGGGCAGCGGCACGGTCAGCACGCCGCACACCACCGGCAGCAGCTTGCAGGCCCAGCCCTTGTCCTCGTCATAGTCGACCATGACCGAAAGCGGCGAGAAGGCGCCGTGGTCCAGCCCCTTGCCCTGGAAATAGGACAGGTCGAATTCATTGGCGACCATCACGCGGGCGACATGCTCGGCGAACTTCGGGTCACCCTTGATCGCCGGGATGTCGCGCGGGCCACCGCCTTCGTCGGCGGCCTTGAACTCCTCGCCCACGCCCAGCGCAAAGTGGCTGTAATGGTCGAAGAAGGAGGTCATGTGGTCATTGTAGATATAGACCAGCACGTCGGGCTTCTTCTCGCGGAACCATTCCTGGACCGGCTCATAGCCTTCGAAGATCGGCTTCCAGACGGGATCGTCCTGCTTGCCGCCATCCTTGGCGAAGGCGATGGTGGGGGTATGCGACGTGGCGACGCCGCCAACAATGGTTGCCATGGCAGTTAAGCCCTTTCCTCTCGTGCCGCGCGGAATCGTGTTGCCGCCCGGGGTCCTGATCAATTGCAGTCTTATTGCCATGTGGGCGCTCACCGCGGCAAGTCAATTCTCCAGAAATGCGAAGGCTTCGGATATGCGAAGATCTGTGCCGAAACGAAAACGGGCGAGGCACATGCTGCGCCCCGCCCGAAATCGGCTAATCTGACATTGGCAGGCAAGGAGCCTGCGAAGACAAGCGGCTTAGCTGAGGTGCTTGGAGACCGCAGCCGTCATCTTGAACATCGAGATCTGATCATTGCCGATCACGGCGCCCAGCTTGCCGTCCGGGTTGATCTGGCGCTTGTCCTTGCTGTCCTGCAGGCCATTCGCCTTGATGTATTCCCACACCTTGCTGGTAACCTGGGCACGGGTCATCGGGCCCTTGCCGACAACGTTCTCGAGCGCGCCCGAGAGGTTCACCGGCTTGTTCAGCGCATTGTTCTTTGCAGCCATTATACTTTCCTTCCCTTCAAAATCGCCGAAGACGGGCTCTTCACTCCTCGTCCTCGGCTTCCCAATCGTAGTCACCGCCTTCTTCCCGGGCATAGGTCCCGGTCAGCAGCGTTACGGCTGTCACATGGCCATCCATGGCCTCCACCAGTTCGTCACGGCTTGCACCCGGCATCAGCGTCAGCGGGAGATCAAGCGCAAAGAGCTGGAATACGTAATCATGCGGCTCCGCACCGGTCGGCGGATCGGGCAGCAGCCATTCGGAATTGCCGAAGGAGTTCTTTCCCTGGCGCGGCGGTACTTCCCCCTCGAGGATCTGCCCCTTCTGCGCGGGCAGCCCCCAAACCAGCCAGTGGCAAAAGCTCTTGCCCTTGATGCCGTCGGGATCCTCGACCACCAGCACGCATTCATGCGAGCCCGGCGGCGGCGCGGTCCACTCGAGCGGCGGCGCAACGGAGTCCTCTTCGTCTGCCGTGAAGCAGGGATCGAGCTCTCCGCCATCACGAAATGCCGCGGAAGAGAGCTTGAACCCGCCCTTCTCGAATGCCTGGGGGCTGCCGAGTTTCGCCGCCACCAGTCCCGCATGAGCGGGCCTCGCATTGGGCAGGGCCTGGCCCAGCCAATCGGGCAGTTGATCCGGCATCGTTCCTCCAAAAGCGCCAATTGGCGCATCCGTACAATTCATTCGTCCTGACAGGACCGAAGGAGGGCGATGTGCCGCCTGATACGCCCCATTGCAAGGGCGTGTGCCCTATGATCTGTCGAAGGATTGTGAATGAATCCGCAAAATCAGCAATCTAGGCCCGGAATGAGTCCTTGCTTGAGGGGACTCCCCCCGATACCGTCTCAATCGTAACTTTCTCGTCCAAGCCCATACGGATTCGCCCCATGCAAACCTCCAAGACCGCCCTGGCACTGGCATGTGCCGCCATGCTCACATCCTGCGGCGGAGGTGGCGGGGCCACGGCCAATGCCCCCACACCAACGCCCAGCAGCACGGCTCCTACGCCAACGCCGAGTGTTGCCCAGTGCTCGCTATCCGACAGGCAGGACTGGACGCTGGCGCAGCTGGAGGAATGGTATCTCTTCCCCAACCTCTTCAACGCTTCGGCCAATCCCGCCAGCTACGGCACCGTGCAGGACTACATCGATGCACTGGTAAAACCGGCGCGCGATGCCTCGGTGGACCGCTATTTCACCTACATCACATCCATCGAAGAGGAGAACGCATTCTTCGAGCAGGGGGCAACTGCCGGTTTCGGTATTCGGCTTGGCTATGACACGTCGGCTAACCGTGTCTTTGTGATCGAGGCTTTCGAAGATGCGCCCGCACTCGGCCAGAATGTCGATCGCGGTACGGAGCTGCTGTCCATCGGCACAAGCGAAGCGACCCTGCAGACTGTCAGCTCGCTTATGCTGACAGGTGGACCCTTTGCCGTGATCGATGCGCTGGGGCCCGACACGCCGGGTACGTCGCGAACGTTCATCGTGCGCGATAGCGGCGGTGTGGAACGCACCCTGACGCTGGTGAAGGCCGATTACGCGATCGACCCGGTATCGGACCGCTACGGTTTCAAGATCGTCGATGATGGCGGCAAGAAGGTCGGCTACCTCAATCTCCGCACCTTCATCGACACGGCAGCCACTGACCTGCGCACGGCCTTTCAGGCTTTCCAGGCAGCGGGCGTGACCGAACTGGTGATCGACCTGCGCTACAATGGCGGCGGCCTTATCTCTGTCGCCGCTCTCATGGGCGACCTGATGGGCAAGGATCACGCGGGCGAGGTCTTCTCGACCATTGCCTTTAGGGACAGCAAGTCCTTCGAGAACGAGGATTACCTGTTCGTGCCGCGGGCCGCATCGATCCAGCCGACCAAGATCGCCTTTATCGCCACCGGTAGCAGCGCCTCAGCCAGCGAGATGCTAATCAATGGCATGCAGCCCTACCTCGCCAGTGACAGCATGGCGCTGATTGGCGAGAACACTTACGGCAAGCCCGTCGGCCAGATCGCGCTTGACCGCGCAGCATGTGACGACCGGCTTCGCGTCCTCGCCTTCAAGGTCGAGAATGCGGACGGTCTGGGCGAGTATTACGAGGGATTGGCCGATACGGTGCCCAATACCTGCCGGGCGCTGGACGACATTTCGGAGCAGCTGGGCGATCCTAACGAGGCAATGCTGGCAACGGCGCTGGATTTCCTCGCTGGGCGCAGCTGCACGGCGATAGCCGGCGTGACCGAGACCGCAACAGCCTCAGCCACCCCGATTCCCGTCCGCACTCCGACCCGTGCCACGCGAGAGATCCTCCAGCGCGAGCGGCCCAATACGGTGCAGCGCAACGTGCCCGGGATCTTCTGACCGGGGTAGCAGGCTTGCGACGACTCCTCGTCACCGGTTTCGGACCGTTCCTGGAGGTCGAGGAGAACCCCTCGCAATTGCTGGTGGAGCATTTGCGGCGTGAGCCTGCGGCGCTTCCGCAAGACACGCAGTTTGCCGTTCTCGATGTCGACTACGCACGCGCAGAAGCACAGCTTGCGCATTTGCTGGCCGATCCGCCCGCCCTGGTCTTGCTGACGGGATATAGCAGGAGGGCGGAAGGCATTACGCTGGAGCGCCGCGCGACCTACGAATTTACCACCTCCCGGCCCGACAATGCCGGCCATGTCCCGGCATCGGTTAGCCGCGAAGCGATCGACAATGACGATCTCGATTATGCCGGCATGCAGGGCCTGCTCGGCTCAAGAGGCATAGCGGCCTGCCAATCGCGCGATGCGGCCGGATATTTGTGCAACTATACTTATCGACGGACGCTGGAGACGATTGCCGATCGCCAGCTCTCCATGCAGGCCCTGTTCGTCCACCTGCCGGCTATCAGCGGCAGCGACCTAGCCGACAGCGCCGCCGCGCACATGCCGTTAGGAGACATGGCGCAGGCTATCGCGTTGATTGCCGAAAAACTGATGGAGAAGTCCTAGGGGCAATGGCTATGCGGGCGCACCGTCATGCGGCTGGCTCTCGCTCCAGCCGCAACCATTGCGCTTCTCTTCGGCCCATTGCAACGTTACCGTAAAAGGATAGGTGCGGTCGCTCATTCCGTCCGAACATTCCGCCGGCGTCACCGCCAGAACAACTTCCTTCCCGTCGACCTCGCCACTGAAGGAAACCCCGCCACGCCCGGCAAATCGGGTCACCGCAATCGCAATGCCCTCGATGTTCTCGGGCGTGGTGTAGGTGAAGATGCCCTCCTCGATCGTACCGCCCCAGAAGGGTTCGGTGCCGGCTACGCGGATCGCCTCGTCCTCGGCAATGCCGGAAAAGGGTTGGCTATCCTGCAAATTTCCCGGCAGGTTTGCCTCACCTTCCTGCTGGCAGCCGGCAAGCATTGCCCCGAGACCGGCCAACACCAATATCTTTGCGTTGCTGGATCGATGCGCCATGATTGCCTCCCGAGAACGCAGCAGCATAGCATCGCCACGCAGGAACGGAACGGCACAGATACATGAAAGCAGGCAAAGTCTTCCTTGCGCTGGGTACCATCGTGACGAGCGGCCTGCTGCTCGGCCTGCTTCTGGGCCGCTTCAGCCAACCCGATATCACCTATAGCGAACCGAACCGATCCACCCCCTCGACGCGTGCTCCCGCGACCGTGCGGGAAGAGAACGAGGTAGAGGAGAGTTTCGACACGGCTTTCTCGGACTTCGATCCGTCGCCGTTTGAAGAGGGAGCGTCGGACTGGGAAGAAGATCTGTCGATCTACCGCTTCGATCCCGATTTCGAACCGGGCGAAGATGTGCAATTTGCCTGGCCGGTGGGAGGAGGCGAGCCGGGCGAGGCCGATGCCCCGCCCCTTGCCGAAAAGCCGCCCGCGCCTGTCGCACCCAAGCAGCCTGCCAATCCGGCCAGCCGTTATGGCAACCTGCCCGATGCTGCTCGACCGGTTACCGCGAATCCGGCGGAAAATTCGCAGGACGAAACAGCCAAACCGCCGGCACGCGAACCGCGCGCGGCGGATGGGCAATTACCCGCTATCTGGTAGGAGGCGCCGAAGCGCCCGCGAAGACTGGCCTTACTGCGCCACGCAGAAGGTGGCGATGTCATTCTCACGGAGGCCGATCGTTTCCTGCACGCTGGCAAGGCGTTCCTCGGCAGACTGGCGTTGCGGGCGCCAGCGCAGGCGCTCCGAGTATTCCACCAGATCGTTCAGCAGGCTTTCGGCCTCCTGGTACTTTTCGAGGCTTGCATTGAGCAGACGGCAGCCGCTCTCAGCATCGGTCGCCTGGCCCAGCTCGGTATCGACCGCAGTAATTTCTTCGCTGACCTCGGCAAGGCGGTCATAGGCGAGGTTGTACTGTGGCTCGTAAACCTGGCTCTGCGCGAAGGCAGGCGCAGCCAAGATCGCACTGCCAAGAAGTACCGGCGCAACAAGCGCCAATTGCTTACGCATGGATTTTTCTCCCACTCATCCCTGTTCGATACCCATCCTGCAACAAGGTGAGGCCTTGGGCAAGTAGAGCAATGATATCTTGCCCCCTAAAACACTGGACATTGCTCTAGGCTTTACAGCAAATGCGTTTCTCGCAGCCAGTCTAGAAGCCAAATCCGTCCAGCAACCCACCCGCGGCATCGAGCGGGTTGGCACGCAGATCGCGTTCTTCCCTGCCAATATAGTGGAAGATTCCGTCCAGTCCCTGATCGGTCACCGTTTCGTTGAGGTTCGCCCGGCTGATGCCGATTGCGGCGAGCCATGAATTGTCGCCGGCAAGCCGGTCGAGCTGGTCATAGGCCCCGAGGCTGGCGAGTGCATCATCGACCAGCGGGTTCAGGCGCGCATGCAAACGATCATTGGAGGAGCGGCGCAGATGTTGCGTAGCGCCGGTATCTTGGCGCACGATATCGGGCACATCCGAGAATGACAGGTTGTTGATCGCATCGCGGAAGATCGGCTTGGCCTCTCCCGCCGCGACACCGGCCGCATCGTTCAGCGTATGGATCAGGCCGTCGAGCACGCCGAGATCGCGCGCAGCGCCGAAGATGCCGCCCAGCAGGCCGCCGCTACGCCCGGTCGATCCGCCTATCATTGGCAGGCCGATACGGATTTCCTCGTCATCGTAGAAGGCGTTGGGCTGCGCCAGCTTGTCGAGCGCATTGTCCGTCGCCTGGCCGAGGATAGTGCCGAGGCCCAGAAGGCCGCCAAGGTCTTGCGCACGAAGCGTGCCCGGCATTGCAAGCGCCGCCGCACCAACCACCATGCCGGCCACGAATTGCCTGCGACCGATCGCGTGACAAAGCTTGCTCATATGCTTCCTCCTGCTGTGAGACGTCTGTCTACCACATCACATCCAAGGTTTGACGTCACGCAATGACAATCTCGGGCGGCTACCTATGTTGAACAAAACAGCGAGAGGAGCCCCCATGATCGATATCGACCAGTCCGACCCGGATTTCGTCGTCCTGCGCCCCGAAGGTGCGCTGAGCGAGGAAGACTTTGCCAGCGTTGCGCGCGCGATCGACGACCGCATCAATCGAACCGACAAGGTTCCCAACCTCATCATCCGAGTGGACAAGCTTCCCTACTGGGATTCCATCGGCGCGCTTACCCGTCACTTCCACCTGGTGAAGGAACATCATGCGCTGGTGAAGAAGGTCGCCATTGTCGGCGACAATCCGCTGCTTTCGGTCACGCCGGAAATCGCCAACATGCTGGTCAAGGCGGTCGTCCGCCGCTTTCCCGAAAGCAAGCTCGACGATGCTCGCCAATGGGCCCGCGCGGAGAAGGACGATCCGGGCCACTTCGAAGTGATCGATGATCCCGAGCTGCCGCGCGATGTCATCGCCCTGCGCGCGGTGGGCATCATCACCGCGCAGGATTACGAGGACGTTCTGCTCCCGCTGGTGGAGGAAAAGCTGAAAGTGCACGACAAGCTCAAATGCCTGATCGTGATGGACAGCGATTATGCCACCTATTCGGGCGATGCCGCCTGGTCGGACATGAAGTTCGGCCTGACCAAAGGCTTCAAACTGTCTAGTGTGGCGTTGGTCACCGACAGCGATTGGCTGAAGAAGACGGCCAAGCTGTTCGCGCCGCTCATGCCCTTCACTTTCAAGGGTTTCGCGGTTGACGAGCTGGACGAGGCCAAGAGCTGGATCAAACGCTGAAGTCCGGCACAGTCACTCTGGTAATAGCGGCCGCGCCCTGTCAGGGGAGCCTGCGCGAAAGGATAAATACGTATGGCCGGTGACGACGAGGAATACATTTATGACGAGGATACGGGCGAGTGGATGCCCGCATCCGAATTCGCTGCGAAACAGGCCGCCGCGGACACGGTGGAAGTGCGCGATGCGGTCGGCAATCTGCTTGCCGATGGTGATGCTGTCACGCTGATCAAGGACCTCGAGGTCAAGGGCGCGGGTCAGACGCTCAAGCAGGGCACGCTTATCAAGTCGATCCGCTTGACCGGCGACGCTCAGGAAATCGACTGCAAATATCCCGGCATCAAGGGCCTCGTCCTTCGCGCGGAGTTCGTGAAGAAGCGCTAGGTTCCTAGCCCCGCGCTATTCCTCCTCGACCACCTTGCCGATCAGCCGCGCCATGCAGCGATCGGGCGGGCCGGAAAGGCCGCGCGGTACGATGAGGTTGACCGTATCGCCCGTGCAGAGCGAGGTCTGCGTGCCGGTATCGAGCGCGATGCGATAGGAGAAATCGAGGTCCTGGCAGCCGGCCAGCACTTCGAACATCCAGTCGTCATTCGGGCCCGTATCGACGGTGAAGCGTTGCTGGCCGCGGGGTCCGTCGGGAGCATCGGCATAACCCCGGATCTGGCGGGTGAAGAAACATTGCCGCTCCGTATCGAGGCTGACCGGCGCGCGCGGCTCGTCTTCCACCTGCGCACAGGCCGAGACGCCCAAGGCAATCGCGACGACGAAGGGGATGGTGCGGGTCATGCGGACTCTCCTTTTCGAGTCTATACTACTGCTTATCTTGCCGTGATCCTGACATCGCGCATTGCGCTGGCTCAAGAAGCATCCGCGAACATTTCGGCTGGCCAACTGACCAGCAGCGCGCCGCGCAGCTCGCCCGGCTCGAAACCGGTCGCAAGGTCATCGGGGTAAAGCTCGGCAATACGCGCCTGCAGCGCCGGGTCGATATCGGTGCCGTGGCATACCGAACATGGCTGCTCGCGCATGGGGATGGCGCTGAGGAAGTTGACCCGCGCCTCTTCGCCCTCCCCGCTCAGCCAGATGCGGTTGGCGGGTGCGCCATCGACCAGCGGAGCTTCCAACAATTCGGCATAATGCGGAGCGATATCCACGCTCACCGCGCCGGCAGGATTGCGATTGCGGTCGGAGATGCGCGTGACCTGCGCGCCGCTCGCTTCGGACTGCTCTGCGGCAATGCGCGGAGCCTCGGCGTGGCATACCTCGACCGCCTGCATCCGCCCGCCTTCGCCCAATGCGGTGGCCAGTTGCGCCTGCAGCGCGGATGTGAAAGCCTGCGCCACCGGGGCGGAGGCTTCGCGCACGGCGGCCTCGTCGAGGACGGGCACATCCGCGACCGGATCGCCCTGCGAACATGCGGCAAGTGCCAGGCCGATTGCGGCGAGCGGGAAATTGCGGATCATGGCAAGGCTCCTTCGTGTTGCCCGCACTATCCGCAGAGAAATGGTGTGTCTCAAGCCCTTTTGGAGCTTGCGATTGTCAAGCTTCGGCAGCTTCTTCCTCTGCCAGTCGCTCGGCCTCCCGGCGCTCGCGGCGTTCCACCTCCGCCCTGGCCCGATCGTCTTCTACCTTCTTGGCCTGGTCGGCCAGGCCGCGCCATGTCTTCTCGGAGCGCAGCGCGCGTTCGCGCACATTGTCGAGCGTTGCCTTTTCGGCATCGGCTGCGGCTTCCTCGGCGCGCTGGTTATAGAATGCGAAACTCTGTGCCATTGGGCGGCTCCCTGGTCTGTGTCTGGTCGGCGAATGGTCCGGGCGCGAAGGTCTTTGCCCCCGCGCCCGGCATTCGATGGAATCAGTCGGCGGCGGACAGGTTGACCGCGCTTTCCTTGCCATTGCGGCCCATCTCGACGTCGTAATTGAGGCGCTGGTCGCGATCGAGCGTCTGCATGCCGGCGGCCTGTACGGCAGTGATATGCACGAAGCTGTCGGAGGAGCCATCGTCGGGCTGGATGAAGCCATAGCCCTTGTCGGTGTTGAAGAATTTAACGGTGCCAGTCTTGGCCATGCAAAGTTCCTTTCGAGAACAATTGGGTTGCCACGCCGCGACATGCAGCGTGGTTGTGCGTAAAATCGTCCGATGAAAGGAAGTCGTCGTCTGGTTTACGCCGGGGCCTCGAGGACAAGGCAGGCGGCGGTAGGCAAATTTCGAAGTCCGTCGCAAATTTCGACGTCAGCAAGATGTATCTAGCATGTCGCATCGCAAATAGCGAATGATTGCCGAATTTGGCGTTCCTCATCCTAACCCCTCACACCTGACACACTGTCCTGATGCAAAAACTTGCGAGGGCGCCAAGGCGCTGTTTGGCGAGGATTGCTGCGGTGTTGCGGCATGGAACAACATAGCCGGATGAAGCAGCATATTTGCCTCTCTGTAGGAAACTGCCCTAACCGGCGCGGATGAGCGAAGCCGTGACCATCCTCGTCGATGCCGACGCCTGCCCGGTGAAGGAGGAGGTGTACCGCGTAGCGCAGCGGCACAAGGCCGAGGTCCGCGTGGTCAGCAATTCCCCCTTCCGCATTCCCGTCAGCTCGCGCGTCCGGCGCGTGGTGGTGGATGACGGCTTCGACGCCGCGGATGACTGGATCGCGGATAACGCCTCTCCCAGGAGCATTGTCATCACCAGCGACATATTGCTGGCCGAGCGCTGCCTGAAATCGGGCGCGAAGGTCCTCGCGCATAATGGCAAGCCCTTCGATGCGGCGAGCATTGGCAGCGCGATTGCCACCCGCGCGATCATGGCCGATCTGCGCGCCGGAATGGACGGGGTGGGAGGCGGCCCGCCGCCTTTCAACAAGGCGGATCGCTCGCGATTTTTGCAGGAACTCGACAAGCTCCTGGTGAAGCTGGGGCGCTAAGCGGAAGCACCCGGCCGCGAACTGGTGCGCCCTTCCCGCTAAGAGGGAGAACGGGCTGCGACCAGCGGCCCGCAAGGCCGACCGGCCGCCCGCAGGTGCCCCGCACCCCAGACTTGATCCGGGGGAAGGGAACAGCGCCGAGGATGCGCCGACGGATGTCGGCGCGTAACCACAAGAAGGCCTACAACACCTTTTCGGGACGCGGATCGTGGGAGTGGCGCGATTCCTTGCCGAGGAAGCTTTCCAGCCGCTTCGCCAGCACATTGCCGGCCTTGCGCGCGGCATCGTCAACCTTGTCCGCCGTGGCGGTGACGCCAATGGGGCGGGCGCCGCGAATGCGCGCCTCGATCATACAATGCTTGTCATCCGAACCATGCTTCGATCCGTTGACGTCGGAAACATGGACTTCCAGCCGCGTCAGGCGATCTTCGAAGCGGGCGAGCTTGTGGCGCAATTGCGCCTCGATCCGCTCGGCCACGTTTTCGGTGCCCATCACGCTGCTGTCGGAATTGAACTGGACCTGCATTGCACGTTCTCCTCTCGGTTCGTGTCTTTTGTCACAACCCGAGATGGGGAGGAATGCGGGGGATGGAAGGGCACTCCACCTCCGTTTTTGCATTATTCACCGAACTCCCTAAGGCCCGAAAGGCAATGCTGACGCTCGACGGAGTTCTGACCGACCGCGGATCGAAATATGCCGTATCTGGCGCGCCCTGTTCATCGGCCGAGGAGGCAAAAGCGCTGGTGGCCAAACTCTGCCGCAAGAAGAAGTTCGCCAAGGCCACGCACAACACTTGGGGCCTGATCTGCGATGAGGGGCCGATCAAGAACGATGACGGCGAAAGCGGTGCAGGGATGGTGATCCTGCGCATGCTCGAACGCGAGGAACTGCGCAATCATCTGGTCATTGTCACCCGCTGGTATGGTGGCAAGCACCTCGGCGGCGACCGCTTCCGCCACGTGCAGACATGTGTGAATGCGTATCTGGAGGCGGTGAGGTGAAATTCCCCTATTCGGGCGCATTCAGCTCCGAGTGATTACTGGCAGTAAATTCCAGCTCGAAAGTAGTCTTTCGCCCCCGAATGAATTTGACTTCATTGGCCTCGATATCACGGCCTTTATCGCTGAACTCGGTCATGCGAATGCGAACATAGTTTCCCGTCAGCCACTTGGCTCTCAGTTTGATCTGTAAGTTCTCGTCATCGACATAGGCCCAGCCCACCCACCAGTTCTCATCGATATGCGCGATGTGACCCGGGTCGAGGTCGAAATCGGGGTAGACATCGCCCTGCATTTCCTCCCAGTACTCGCGCACCCTGAACTGTACGGGCCGCTTACCTGCGGGCACATGTGGGTGCCCGTCCCATCCATGCAGGACCTCATCCCAGTCAGGCATCGCGCGCAGTGCCGGTAAAAGTCATGGTCTTGGCCACATTGTCCCATTCGCCAAGATCAAGCTCGTAAGAATCGCCCGAACATTCGTCCAGAATGCCATCGGAAAGACCACCATCGACAATCCAAGTATAGAACTTCTGCGCCGCTTCTTCGGCACCTTCGCCAGTGAACGATACGGTTACGTCGGCCAATATATTTCCCCTCGCTTGTTTCAGCGAACGCTAATCTATCGAAATGGAATGCGCCAGTTGCGAAGGCACAAAAACTGCTCGGACGGCGAAAGCGGCGCGGGGGTGGTGATCCTCCGCATGCTGGAACGCGAGGGCCTGCGCGATCACATGGTGGTGGTCACCCGCTGGTAAGGCGGCAAACATCTGGGCGGAGACCGGTTCCGGCATGTGCAGACATGCGTGAATGCGTATTTGGAGGTGGTGAAGGTACAGCCCGTCGCTACTCCGCGCTTGCCCGTGCGGTCACCTTTATTTCCATAATCGCGGTCGGCTCATACAGCTCGGTCACGCCCACCGCCGTCCAGGCGGGAAAGGGTGCGGTGATATACTGGTTCTTGACCGGCACGAGTTCGTCCAGCTGCGGCCCCATCGGGCCCTGGTGGAACGTCTCGAACTCCACCACGTCGTCCCAGCTCACGCCGGCGCGCGTGAGCGTATTGCCGATCTGGTCAAAAGCGCGGGCGAGAGCAGGGGCCATCCCCTCGTCACCTTCCTGGGGAACGGCGACCACGCCAGCCAGGATCACAAGATCGCCGACGATCACCGCATCGGAATATCCGACCTCCTGCTGGAAAGCGAGCAGGTCGGGGTCCTCGGGCATGATCGTCTCGATCGGGCCCTCGGCTTCCGCTTCCTCCTGCGGCGCCGTGCAGGCAGTCGCGAGGCAGGCCGCGGCAATGGACAATGCGAAAATAGTCGAGCGCTTCATGTGATCCCCCCAAGTGTCAGGCGGGGAGATTGCGCCCGTGCGGGTTCACTTGCAAGCGGGGATGGAGAGGAGCGCTCAGCCCTCCACGCCATGGCCGTAATAGGCGAAAATCTCCAGCATGCGCTCTGGGCTGATGCCCTCGCTCTGAGCCACGGCGAGAGGCTCGTCGTCATCGCGTACCCAGAGGTGCGGGCGCTGGCGGTTCGGTTGCGGTTCGACCCAGATGGGTAGCGGGTCCTTGCCCTCGATGAAGTCGGCCGGGCGGTTCATCAGCCAGCCGGTCCACGGCCCCATATCGGCATATTCGCCACTGTCGAAACCGGCGGTGTAGATGTCGAAATTGGCACGGCTGAGCGTGGTCCAGCAGCCGAAGAAGAAATCACCCTCCACGCCGTTGACGGGAATGGGCAGGACGGCGCGGACCATGAAGTACTCGCCGCCCATGACGCAGAAATCCTCGGACAGGAAATCTCCGTCAAGGCGCAGCGCTCCATTGGGTTCGAAAACGCGCTCACCCCGCCACGGGTCCGGAACGATCGCCGCAATATCGAATGGCCAAGAGTGCCATTCATCGCATTTCGCGCATTGCCAGCGCCCGCTCGCCAGCCGCTCGGCAGCCGAGGGCGGCTTCTTCCTGCCGAAACCGAAGAGGCTCACCGCCCCAGCCTTCAATCGTGCTCGCGGTCGCCCGCACCGATATAGAGTTCGCGGCCGGTCTCCTCATACTTATGGACACGAGCCAACCGTTCGAACTGCCGTCCTAGCAGATCGATTTCCTTGTAGTCCTTCCCTTCCTTCGGGTCCTTGAAGATCAGCTGAATCATCCGAGATTCAAGCGAACTCTCCACCCGTTCCATCGGTGGAGCGTCGTCCCATTTGAATCGCTTTCGCCAGGCGTTGATCAGCTGCGGGCTAATGTCCAGGTGCTCCGCAATGCGCGAAGGCCGCCACCCCATCCACAGCAGAGTGCGGGCGGAGACGAACTGTTCTCTGTATTCCGATTCGACGACTTTATCCATGCAGCCAGCGTAAAGGCTGCGCGCGAGGGTTCAGCGTGCGGTGTTTTGTATGGGGAATCGACACAAAGGCGGCAGGTTGGCATTGAATGCCCTTCCCACGAATCTGGGGGCACTTGCATGACAACTGAGTAAGCATCGCCCAACAGGCACTGGAGAGGCAACATGAAAAAATGGTTCCGAGTGGCCACCGAAGGCGCCACTACCGATGGCCGGGCTATCAGCCGGGCGTGGATCGAGCAGATGGCCAAGAACTTCAACCCGCAGAAGTACGGTGCCCGGGTTTGGCTGGAGCACATGCGCGGCATGTTTGCCGATGGCCCTTTCAAAGCCCTGGGTGATGTCCACGCACTTCGGGCTGAAGAGAACGCCGACGGCAAGATGGAGCTCTTTGCCCAGATCGAGCCGACCAACGACCTGGTCAGCATGAACAAGGAGCGTCAGAAGATTTACACCTCCATCGAGGTGGATCCGGAATTCTCAGATACCGGCGAAGCCTACCTGGTAGGTCTGGCCGTCACCGACTCCCCAGCGTCCCTCGGTACCGAGATGCTTCAGTTCAGTGCCAGCGCCAAAACCAACCCGCTGAACGACCGAAAGCAACGCCCGGAAAACCTGTTCACCGCTGCCCTGGAAACCGAGTTGGACTTCACCGAAGAAACCGGTGGCGAATCCGACAGCGACCCGGAAGAGCCCAGCCTGTTCGAAAAGGTGAAGGCTCTGTTCACCAAGCACCGGGAAGCCGGCGCCGCCAAATTCGCCGACTTCAAAAAGGATCTGGAGAGCACGCTGGGCCTGTTCGTATCCGAAGCGCAGGAGCTGCGGAGCGAACTGGAGAAAACCCAGGGGCATTACAGCCAGCTGAAGAAGGACCACGAAACGCTGGAACAGCAGTTCAACGAACTGAAGACCCAGCTGGAGAAATCCCCCCACAACCACAGCCAGCGTCCGCCCGCCACCGGTGGCGAAAACGCAATCCTCACCGACTGCTGAAGGAAGTCAGACTATGCGCAATGAATCCCGAGTACAGTTCAACAAGCTTCGGCAGCAGATCGCGAAGCTGAATGGCGTTGAATCCGCCGCCGAGGCCTTCGCGGTCACTCCCACCGTCCAGCAAACGCTGGAACGCCGCATGCAGGAATCCAGTGATTTCCTGGGTCGGATCAACATGATCGGTGTGGACGAGATCAAGGGCGAGAAGGTTGGCCTGGGCGTTGGCTCCACCATCGCCGGCCGTACCGACGTCAGCGCCAACGATCGGACCCCGTCCGACGTCAGTGATACCACCGGCAATGGTTACGAGTGTTTCCTGACCGAGTTCGACACCGCCGTGCCCTACTCCAAGATCGATGCCTGGGCGAAGTTCCCGAACTTCC